>Ga0181536_10000044_pt1 | contig 122266 bp, 89 predicted proteins | sample PEATcosm2014_Bin_41_FD_121105 | JGI IMG/M metagenome (GOLD analysis project Ga0181536, IMG submission 121105) | Peatland microbial communities from MTU Mesocosm Facility, Houghton, MI, USA - PEATcosm2014_Bin17_60_metaG | ecosystem: Environmental > Terrestrial > Soil > Wetlands > Peat | place... | reverse complement strand
GTGGCGAAGATCAGGGCCATCGACGTACTCCATGGCGATGTAGGGGGTGCCGTCCTCGGCCTGGTCGAGATCGACGACTTCGACGATATTAGGGTGGCGCAACTCGATTGCGGCCTGAGCTTCACGGCGGAAGCGGCGGAGAAAGGTCGCGTCCTGGCTGAGTTCGCTGGAGATGAACTTGAGCGCCCGCGGGCGGTTGAGCAGAATGTGCTCGGCCAGATAAACCGTGCCCATGCCGCCGCGGCCAAGCTGGCGCACGATGCGGTACTTGCCGCGTATGACCGTTCCCGGCTCCAGCTCCCGCGAGTCAATGAGCAAGGCGCCATCGGTGGGGCAGGTAGTGTGCTGGCTCGGATAGATTTTTTCGCACAGCGGACAGGTCTTCATGGGTTCGCGACTCTGAACTGAAAGATTTCGAGGTGGAACCATTCTGCCACCCGGGGATGGGGAGTGCAAGGACTGGCCGTCCAGGCAGATGGCACTTGCGCGCCATAGGAGGACTGACCGTCCAGGCGGACGGCGCATGCGCGCCATAGGATTCGAGGATTTTAACGCTAGCCGAAAAAACAAGAACGCGGCGAAAGTGGGGCACCCGGCGGCAGAGTGTGCGCAGAGGCTCAGGCGCGGATAATGCGGAGTCCCTGGCGCTCGAAGGGAGCCAGCGCTTCGGCTGGAGCGCCGGTATCGGTAATGAGGATGTTCATCTCGCTGACCTGGCAGATGAAGGCGGGGCTCACTTTGCCCATCTTGCTGGCATCGGCTACCACGATTACCTGCTTGGATTGCTTGAGCATCTTTTGGTATACCAGCGCCTCGTCGGTCTCCAGCGTGGTGGCTCCGCGCTCGGCATCGAGGCCGGTGACGCTTATAAAGACCTTGTCCATGATGACGTTGTCGAGAAAGGTGAGCGCGGCGTTGCCGGTGAGCGAAAATGACCATGCCCAGGGGACCACACCGCCGGTAAGATAGGTGCGTATACCGGGCTGGTTGCAGAGTTCCATGCCGATGTTGATGGCGTTGGTGACCACCTGAATCTTCTCGCGGTGGCGCAGGCTGCGGCCGATATGGGTGGTGGTAGTGCCGGCGGAGAGGCCCACGGTTTCGTTGGGCAGGATGAGCTCGGCGGCGGCGAGGCCGATGCGGCGCTTTTCTTCGGCGAAGCGCTGCTCACGGGCCAGGAAGGAGCTGTCGTAGCGGAAGGGCTCGTAGAGCAGAGGCTCAACCAGAGTGGCGCCGCCGTGGGTGCGGCGAATGAGGCCGCGGCTTTCAAGCTTGGCTAGGTCGCGCCTGATGCTGGGAGCCGAGGAGCCGGCTTCGGCAAGAATCTCTTCCACCGTGGCAGAACCGGTGCGGAGGAGAAACTTGATAATCTGTTCACAGCGGCGATTGAGGGAATCGGCCATCTCGCACCGATTTTATCCTTTCGGAGAATAAAAAAGGAAGCCCTGAACGCGGTTTTTTGAGCGATATGCGAAAATTCGTGTGAATTTAGTCAAGAATATGACCAACTTATTCTTATATGAACAATTTTGGAGCCAAAGCGGCGGCTGAAGGGTTTTGTGCCAAAATGAGCTTTTCCAGGAGTTTTGCACACCAAATGTTGCGCGAGATCTATGAACAGCCGGCTGCCCTGCGCCGCACTCTGGCCTTGTATCTGAACGGCAACCAGTTGCGCGGGGATGTGACGGAGCGGCTGGCGGGGTGGGCAAATCCGGCGGGCGAGGTGCTGATTACCGCCTCCGGGTCGAGCCGCCACTCGGGCCTGGCCGCCGAGATTCTGCTCGAGGACCTGTGCGGGTTGGCCGTGGATGTGGAGTACGCCAGCGAATATAGTTGCCGGGGCGGAAGCGATCAGCGATTTCCCTCGGTTATCGTCATCTCGCAATCCGGCGAGACATCGGACACGCTGGCTGCGCTGTGCGAGGTAAGCCAGCGCGGCGAAAAGACGCTGGCCATTACCAACGCGGACTCGTCCACCATGGCGCAGAAGGCGGGCGTCTCCATGCTGCTGGCCGCGGGCGTGGAAAAGGCGATTCCGGCGACCAAGAGCTTTACATGCCAATTGGCGGTGCTGTTTCTGCTGGCTCTTTATGAGGCGCAGCGTCTGGGCAGGATGGATGCCGCGACGCTGGCAGAAAACATTGCGCGGCTACAGGCGATGCCGGACGCCATTGAAGCGCAGCTCGATGGATGGCGCGACCAGATGGCGGCTCTGGCACACAAGTACAACTCTGCAAGGACGTTTCTCTTTCTGGGGCGCGGAATTCACTACGCCATTGCGCGCGAGGGAGCCTTGAAGCTGAAGGAGGCCTCGTATGTTCATGCCGAAGGCTACCCGGCGGGCGAATTGAAACACGGGCCGAATGCGCTGGTCAGCGAAAGCGTGCCGCTGGTGGTGCTGGCCACGGTGGATCGCGCGCTGGAAGCATCGGTGGTGCGCTACGAAAAGACGGTGCAACTGCTGCGCGAGATGAAGGCGCAAGGCGCTAAGGTGATTGCCCTGGCCAACGCCGGCGACCGCGAAGTGGCGGAACTGGCGACGGATTGCGTACCGGTGCAACCGACGACTGAGTATTTATTGCCCATCACCGAGGTGGTGCCGCTGCAACTGTTTGCCTACTTCATGGCCATGGAGCGCGGCGTGGACGTGGACCGGCCAAGGAACCTTTCCAAGGCGGTTGTGGAGAATTAGAGCAAGGCGCAAGGGCACCTGCAATGCGGCCAGTGGCTCGCAATTCGCTCGCATGGACTTTTATCAAAGGGCTATAACCTCCTGCTCCCGTCATTATCCGGGGTTTTCCCGCGTTTTCCGGAGGTGGTTTCTCACCATCTAGTTCTGCTTTTGGCACTGCAAAACGCCTACTTTACGCCGTGCCGCAAGGTCATATATCCCGATCTCCTGGTCTGCTCCGGGCGACAAAATCAACTTCCCGTCCGGGGTCATCGCAGTATCTCCCATGCTGGGCTCATTTTTGATTCGCTGGCGTTTCCTTGTGTTTGGGTTCCACCTTACAATTTCATCTTGGTAGTTTCCCCAGACCACCCAATGCCCATCCGGAGAAAAGTGAAGGCTGCCGACCTGCCCATTGCTAGGAGTGCTGGATATTTCCTGCCCGGTAGCTGGGTTCCACAACTGAATGAATGCACTGCTTCCCGTAGCCAGGATTTTTCCGTCCGGGCTGAATGCGACTTTCCATGCCATGCGCCAAAGCTGCGCGTTGCGTTCTCCTACATCAGCAAAGGACTTTGGAGGCACACTCGGGCGAATCTGGAAGGTTCTGACTGCGGTGCCCGACGCAACATTCCATAGGCGAACTTGCTCAAAGGTAGCCGCTGCCATCAGGGTATCATCAGGACTAAAGTCAATTCCTTCGGTCATGTCTACATTATCGAGTTGTTTGATTTCACTCCAGTTACTCGTATCAATCAAACGAATGACTCCATCGTCTTGTGCATAGGCCAGCTTAGTTCCGCTGTGATTAAACGCAACAGCTTCGACTCCTCTTGAGGATATAAGCATCCGCAAACGATGACCCGTGGCCGCATCAAATACTTTCACGGCCCCGTTTGAAGTGCCCATCGCGATCATGCGACCGTCAGGGCTAAATACAGAACTTTGCGCATCATCATCTCTTACATTCGGAGTTGCCCAGACCTGTTGGCGGCTTTCAATATTCCACGCCCGAACCCAGGGATCATAGCTCTTACCCGCCGAGAATGCCAACTTTCCATCAGGACTTACAGCGATTGTCTCTACTGAGCACGTATATTCACCATTATCCAGTCTCGCTGCCGGTTCCGTGGTCAGGAATTGAGATGGATTGGCCATGTACGCGGTACGGTTCTCGTTCCACCATGTTTTCCAAACCTGGGAAGAGCGGTGACCAATGATGAAGAGATCCCTTTCCTTCTCAAGATAATTGCCTGTGATCCTCTCCAGCGCCTCGATGGCCTCATCGGAAACATAGACTTCTGTTTTCTTTTCCTGCCAACTTACACCAATATTAATGGTAGTCTGAACCAAGTCTCCACAACTGCGATGATCATCCAGCAAATCAATGAATCTCGGGATGAGTTCTGGGCTCCTGTAATTCTGTAACGCGGATATTGCTCCACAGATTGTCTTCGAGTCGTTCAACATTCCCTTCAGTAGTTCTTCTCCCGCAGGAGAACGATACTCGCCAAGCATCTGAACGGCTCGGCCTCGGCGACTCGCGGGCTGAGCACTATCGCCTGCGATCTGAACCAAAATGCGCTTTCCCTCTTCGCCATATCCGCCTATTACGTCCCCGAGCATTATGCGATTAGTGCTTTTGTCCAGCACATCTTGAATCTGGACTGTAGCGTTTTCTTCATAGTGCTGCGCCATGCTGACACTTGTCAGAGACAGAAGCAGAATAGGTATTGCGCGAAGAGCAATCGGATACTTCATCTAAATGGCCTACGTGAAGATTGTAAACCTCCTGAAAGTGTTCATGGAAAAACATACTACCAAGCACTTCAGAACCTACCCTGAGCTTTACTTAATGTGATAGCATTCTTGCGTTTGCAAAACACCAATGCCCGGCGCGTGAAACTGCCGCGTTGGGCGCTTGATGGAGAAAGCTGTGTGGTATCCGCCATGATGAAAAAGCATTTTGCCTTCCTGCTCAGTCTTATGGTTTTCGTGCTTGTCCCGGCGCTGGCCCAGCAAGCGAGTTATCCGTTCAACGATCCGGCGCTGCCGATGGAGAAGAGGATCGACAACCTTCTCTCCCTGATGACGGTGGAGGAGAAGGTAGGCTGTCTGGGCACCAGAACCGGCGTGCCCCGGCTGGGCGTGGCCAACATGGGCAACTCTGAGGGCATCCATGGAGTGGTGCAGCGCGAGACGAGAGGCAAACGGCTGCCGATTACCACGACACAGTTTCCGCAGCCAAAGGGCATGGGCGAGTCGTGGGATCCGGAGCTGGTTCGCCAGGCGGCGGGCGTGGAGGGCTACGAGGCGCGCTTCATTACCCAGACCGCGAAATATGACCGCCAGATTCTGGTGCAGTGGGGACCGCAGTCCGACCTTGCGCGCGATCCGCGCTGGGGACGCAGCGAAGAGGTTTATGGCGAAGATCCGTTCTTCAACGGCACCATGGCTGTTGCTTTCATCAAAGGCTTGCAAGGCGACGACCCGAAGTATTGGCAGGCGGCAGCCCTGCTGAAGCATTTTCTGGCCAACAGCAACGAGAACCTGCGCGAGAGGTCGTCCTCCGATTTCGACCAGCGATTGTTCTGGGAATACTATTCGGTGCCCTTCCGGATGGGCTTTGAGGAGGGCGGCGCGAAGGCGGTGATGGCTTCATATAACGCATGGAACGGCACCACGATGGCCGTGAATCCGATTCTGAAGAGCATATTGCGCGAAAAATGGGGCGTGGAGGTGATTTCGAGCGATGGCGGAGCGGTGCATCTGCTGGTGGATCCACGCCATCTTTATCCGGATCAAAAGGCGGCGGTAGTGGCGTGCCTCAAGGCCGGCGTTAATCAGTTCCTCGACAGATACGAAGACGAAACCAAGGCAGCTCTGAAGAGTGGCGAGATTACGGAGGCGGATATCGATGCGCTGCTCAGGCCCAAGTTCCGGATTGCTATCCGCCTGGGGCTGCTGGACCCGCCGGAGATGGTTCCTTACACGAAGATCAAAGACGCGCCCGAGCCGTGGAACACAGAGCGGGATCGCGCGATCTCCCGGCAGATGGCTCTGGAATCGGTGGTGCTGCTGAAAAACCAGGACGGTATTCTGCCGCTCAAAAAGGAGGGCCTTAAGTCGATTGCCGTGATCGGACCGCTGGCTGACTCGGTTCACTGGGACTGGTATGGCGGCACTCCACCATATACGGTGACGCCGCTGCAGGGAATTCGAGAGGCAGTGGGAGCGGGCGTGAAGGTGAATTACGCAGAAAGCGAACTGGGCAACGCGGCCGTGAATGCAGCAATGCACTCGGATGTGGCGGTGGTGGTGGTGGGCAACGACCCGACGTGCGGTCCGGATATGGGGCATGACTGGCACAGCACCATCGACGGCGGCGGCACGCTGGCTTGCACGATGCCCAGCGATGGGCGCGAAGGGCGCGATCGCGAAAGCATGACGCTGGAGCAGGAGCAGCTGGTGAAGCAGGTCTACGCCGTCAATCCGAAGACCATTGTCATTCTGGTTTCCAGCTTTCCTTATGCGATTAATTGGAGCCAGGCGCACGTGCCGGCGATTTTGCACATGGCGCACTCGTCGCAGGATGAGGGAACGGCGCTGGCGCAGGTTCTCTTCGGGGATTACAATCCCGCCGGGAGGCTGGTGGAAACCTGGCCCAGCTCCATGGATCAGTTGCCGTCGATGATGGATTACAACATCCGCCACGGCCGCACCTACATGTACTTCAAAGGAGAGCCGCTCTATCCCTTCGGCTATGGGCTGAGCTACACAACCTTCAAATACTCCAATCTACGCACCAGCTCCGCGCAACTGGCTAGGGATGGCGCGATCACCGTCAGCGTCGACGTCACCAATACCGGCAGCCGGGCGGGCGACGAGGTTGTGCAGCTCTACGTTAGCCACCCGCACTCCAAAGTGGAGCGCCCAGGCAAAGAGCTGATAGGCTTTCAACGCGTCAGCATCAAGGCCGGCGAAACCAAGACCGTGCAGATTCCGCTCAAGGCTTCCACGCTTGCCTGGTGGGACGAGAAACTTCCGGGATTCCGGGTTGAGGCAGAGCCAGTGAGCGTGATGGTTGGCAATTCGTCCGCTAGCATTCAGCTGACCACCGAGGTTAGAGTGCAGTAGAGCAGGGCGCAAAGGCTCACCGGCAAAAGCGAAGGATCGGAGAATCGTCCGCCCCGGTGTGATGATCGGAAGTTCACAGTTTCACAGTTACACAGGAAATAGGGGGTGGGGGTACCCTTCGGGCATGGACCGGGCATATCCCTGACAGGTCGAAGAGGGATTTAGGCCACTTTTATTCATTCTGCCAGTATGCGCCCGCGGAAAGTATTTATCTGCAAACTCCCGGAACCGCACTAGCCGCGCGCGGCCTGCTTTGATCGAACACGCGGAGTGGCCGAACCATGAGGTCTTTCGGGGTTACGCTCGGTGAATCGATCGTGCAGAACCACATTGAGCAGCGCCTTGTGGACCCGGATGCGGCCGTTGTATTCGATGAGGCCAAGCTTGCGGAAGCGGTTCATGAAGAAGCTGACGCGGGAGCGGGTGGTGCCGACCATCTCGGCCAGAGTTTCCTGGGTGATGGGAGGAATGTAGGGTTCCGGTTTACCGGGCTCGCCAAATTCGGCCATCAAGAGAAGGATTCTCGCCAGGCGCTTCTCGCTGGAGTTGAAAAGCTGATCGACAAGATCGGCCTGGGATCGCATGCTCTTGATCAGCAGGAATTTCAAGTACATTTCGGAGAGGGAATTTTCCTCGTGCATCACGCGGATCATCTCATCCCGCGCTATCTCCAGCGCGGTGCAGGGGGTAATGGCACTGGCAGTAGCCAAATGCAGCGCGCCCAAGCTGGCCAGCGATTCCTCTCCAACGAATTCCCCGGCGGGGATAAGCGCGATGGTGGCCTCTTTCCCCTCATGCGAAACGACGGTGAGTTTTGCGCGGCCGGTCTGAAGATAGAAGATGGAGTCAGCCGAACTCCCCTGCGCAAAGAAGACCTGCTTGGGCTTCAATTGGACGAGTCTTCGTCCCACTCCTGCCGTGGCCAGAAAGGCGGCAAGGTCAAAGGTCATGATTCTTACCTCGTAGGAGAAGATTGAGATAACGCCAAAAGTATACTCGTTTAGCCTTGAAAACTCTGTACGATTTTTACATAAACAAAAAATCTTTGTACGGTATCTGACATAACCCGAACTTTGTCAGGCATCTAGAGCTTTGCTCACACTATCTTATGATAGGGTTTTGTTTGAAAGTGAGGATTCCTTGCACGCAAGCGGATTTAAGAACACTCTTCTGAAGGCTCTGGACGGGGAGATCGTTGAGCGCCTTGGTTTACAGCCGATCAAATTCGAGCTGAAACGCGAAATCGAAAACCCCGGCAACCCGATCGATCACCTCTATTTTCTCGAAGAGGGGATGGCGTCGATGACAACGACGTTCAAGGATGGGTCTCAGGTCGAAGTAGGGATGTTCGGTTATGAGTCGGTGATCGGCGTCTCTGCTCTGATGGGAACAAAAAGGAGCCTGAATCGCGTCTACACCCAGATTGCAGGCCATGGCTATAGCTGCCACGTGGGGGACGCGAGAAGAGAGTTCCGCCTGGGAGGCGCCTTTCAGTTTCTGGCGCTGCGCTATGTGCAGGCACAACTCGTTCAGGCCATGCAAACCGCCGGATGTAATGCGAAACACAACTTCGAGCAGCGACTCGCGCGCTGGCTGCTGCTGTGCGCGGACCGCGCACATATCAACACGTTCAAGATTTCGCATGAATTTCTGGCGGACATGCTTGGGGGGCGCCGTCCCACTATTTCCACGACAGCCGGGATTCTCAAGCGAAAAGGACTTATCGAATACTCCCGCGGAGAAATTCGTATCCTCGACGTTCCCGGGCTCACGAAGGCCTCTTGCGAGTGCTATCTGACCATCAAAGATCACCTCGACAATTACACCAAGTTCGACACCGCGATCACTGCATAGCTGTTTAATCCGCCGCCAACACAAGCTGCGTCAATTTTCAGAGTACTTTCCGCTGGTGATGTCCTGGGCGGCTTCGAGAAGATTTTCCGGGCGGCCGAGATCGCGCCAATAGTATTCATCGGCCCAAAAGGCGACGATCTTTTCTCCCTGAGAGGCCAGATTCAGATAGGCGTCGATGATGGAGAACGCGCCTTGCTCTTCCATCTTCTCGAAGATCAGAGGAGAGAGGACGTGAATGCCTGCAAAGGCCAGCGCATACACATGCGGGGCAGGCTGTGCACATTCAATCTCCGGGAATTCTGTTCCCGCCGCGCGCATTATGCAACGGCCGCAAAGCCGGTCCTCCTCGTCGAAAAGTAATTGCCGCGTGGACTCCCGCTCCTGAACGGCCAAAGTAGCGAGAGCGCGTTGCTTAGAGTGAAAGCGGACCATTCGCCCCAGATCGATGGTGCTGAGGACATCGACGTTGTGCAGGATGAAGGGCTCATCCCGGCTGTCGCTGAAGAAATGCGCGGCTTTCTTGAGGCCGCCGCCTGTGTCGAGCAATTCCTGCTCGCGAGAGACTTCAATCCGCATGCCGAAGTCGTGGGCATTCAGATAATCGACAATCATCTGCGCATGATGATGCACGTTGACAATGACATCAGTGACGCCAAAGGAACGCAGGCGGGAGAGCGTAATCTCAAGCAGCGTGCGGCCGGCAATGGTTACCATCGCCTTGGGGCGGTCGTCAGTGAGCGGCCGCAGACGCGTTCCCAGGCCGGCAGCAAGGATCATGGCCTTCATCGGCCCATCCTCTCCAGTTCGATATGCCGGACAGCTACTTCCACTCCGCTGCTCGAGCGCAGATGCCGGGCCAACTGCTCGGCCAGATACACGGAGCGGTGCTGGCCGCCGGTACAGCCAAACGAGACCATCAGATTTTTGAAACCGCGGCGCTGATAGCTGCTCATGCTCGAATCCACCAGCGACTGCACGTTGGCCAGATACTGATGCACGCTAAGCTGCTGATTGAGATAGTCGATGACGCTCGAGTCCTTGCCGGTCAATGCGCGGAACTGCTCCTCCCGCCCCGGATTGGGAAGACAACGCGCATCGAATATATATCCGCCGCCGTTGCCGGAGTCATCGACGGGCATTTCGCCATGGAATGAAAAACTGAAGATTCGCACCTTCAAACCTTCAGCCGATGAAGCCAGGCCCTGCAGATTCTCCGAGGCCAGCATGCCTTGCAGTGCGTCCATCAGCGCCGGCAGCGCGATGGGCAGCTTGACGTGATGAGCCAGCCAGCGCAGGTTCTTCAGCGCATAGGGCACGCTCTGCAGAAAATGCGTCTTGCGCTCATAGAACCCGCGGAAACCGTAGGTGCCCATGGCCTGCAGAATGCGCACGTAAACGTACGCGTAATAGTGCTCCATGAAGGCATCGCGGTTGAGGTCGATGTAGTTGCCGAGGCAATCGAGATAGTGATCGAGCAGTTCCTGGCGCAGCTCCGGCGGCAGATCGGCCTTGCCATCGTAGAGCAGGGACGCGATGTCGTACTGCAGAGCGCCTTTACGGCCGCCCTGATAGTCGAGAAAATACGGCTGTCCGCCGGGCAGCATCACGTTGCGCGACTGAAAATCACGGTAGAGAAAATAATCGGATTTGGCGGCCAGCAGAAACTTCGCCAGGCGACTGAAATCATGCTCCAGCGCCTGCTCGTTGAAGGGGATGCCGGCCAGACGCAGAAAATAATATTTGAAATAGTTCAGATCCCAGGAGATGGACTGACGGTCGAAGCTGGGCCGCGGATAGCAGACCTTGTAATTCAGGTCCCGGCCTGCCTCCACTTGAAAACGCGGCAGCACGGCGACCACTTTGCGATAAGCCTCAATGGCCGGCGGAGCGATGGCCGCACCGGTGCGATTTGCACCAAGAAAATCGAAGAGCGTGGTGTCGCCCAGGTCTTCTTCGAGGTAAGCGCCCTGATTCAAATCCTCCGCGTAAATATCCGGGACCGGCAACCCGCGGCGGCGAAAATGCCGGGAGAACTCGAGGAAGGCGACATTCTCCTCGCGCACGGAGTAGAGAATACCGATGGCGCTCTTTCCTCCGCCGGTGAGGCGCACGATGGACCGTCCCGAGCCGCCGAGTTGCCCCTGAAGCGGCTGGACTAACTCGGCCGGCAACCGGTAATGCTGCTCGAAAAGCTTTTTCAGGACGTCCATAAGTTTCTTCCCGGGAGTTGCTCAAGCTGCTACACAAAGATACTCAGTCGGGGCAGGCGTGCACAAGGCGAAGGTCATTTTTACTGAGTGTCGCCCGCAATAAACATGCAAACTGCTACGCTTTACCTGCGAAATACGCCTCGATCTCTTCGAGCGTCTTGCCCTTGGTCTCCGGTAAAAAGAACGCCGCCACGATGAAGTACACGACCGTGAAGCTGGCGAAGAGGAAGAACATGGACGAGTAGCCGTGCTTGCTGACAAAGGGCAGAAAGATGCCGGAGAGCGTGGTGGAGACCAACTGGTTGATGACCAGCGCGATGCTCATGCCGTTGGAGCGAATGCGGGTGGGCATCAGCTCAGAGAGGGCCAGCCAGACACAGACGCCCGGCCCCATGGCGAAGAATCCCATGAAGAGGAAGAGGCCAAAAGCAACCAGCCAGCCGTGGTGCGCGCTGGGAACCTGGCCGACCAGGGCCTTCTCGATCTTCAGCGGAGCGGTTTGCGCGGCCTCCAGGTTGCCGAGAGGATTTTTGAAGAAGGCCAGAACCTTGTTGGCGGGCACGCAGCTCGCACGGGTGATTTCGATGGGACGTGCAGCGGTGTCGTCGGAGCGCATAAAGGTGGTGGCGGCGGTGAAGTCGCCGTAAGAATAGATAATGGCCAGCGATGCGCGGCCAGCGTCAATTCGCTTGTCCGCGATGCCCTGCGCAGCCAGCAGCCGCACGGCTTCATCACGATCAAAACGCAGGGTCAGATCCTGGCTGGGAGTGATCATGGCCTGGACTGGAGAGCGCGCGTCGAGGCTGAGCGATTCGGTGCGCAGAAAGAGAATGCCCACGCCGATCAGCGAGGCAATGATGCCGCTGGTGCCGAGGATAAGCAGGAATTTGCGTCCCTTGCGATCCACCAGCGCCATGCCGACAATGGTAAGCAGAAAGTTCATCGAAGTGAATACGACATAGCCCCAGTGGGCAGAGAGATCGGAGAGGCCGCTTTGCAGCAGGATGCTGGTGTTATAGCCGATGAGCGCATTGACGCCGGTGGCGGTGTTGCAGAAGAGAATGATGCAGGCCAGCAGGAAGGGCACCATGTACTTACGGCGCAGGAGCGAGTCCTGAATTTTCTTGCCGGTGGAAGTGTGCGTTTGGGATTTCCGCCCCGACTCTTCCATCTCCCGCAATTCGATGGCGGCTTGCTGCTCCGTGCGGGAGTGAAGCAGGGCGAACATGGCCTGCCCTTTTTTGCCGCGCTTGAAGAGCCATCGCGGAGACTCGGTGACTACCAGGCAGCCGAGCAGAAACAGGATTCCGGGTGGCAAAGCAACCCAGAAAAGATTGCGCCAGGCATGATTCTTGTAGAGGAAGAGGGCCGAGGTGTCGCCGGTTTTGGCCACGGCGGCAACATGGTAACTGAAGTAAATTCCCAGCAGCGCAGCGAAGACCATGGATGCTGTGGGCAGCCACTGAAAAACTCCGGTTCCCTTGCCGCGATCCTGCGCCGCCAGGCACTCGGCCAGATAGAGGGGAATGACGACGCCGATCAGCCCGGCGCTGACGCCTTCAAGCAGGCGGCCGAAGAACAAGGGCACATAGCCGTGCGAGAGGGCGATCATGGGAATGCTGACAACGAAGGTGAGGCCGCTGAGGATCATCAACGGCTTGCGGCCCATCCAGTCGGCCAGCATCCCGGCAAAGAGCGTGGAGAAGACCGCGCCCAGCATCACCACCGCCACAATCATGGACAGTTCCGCGGCGGTCAGCGTCGAGGTGTCTTGCAGATAGGGCAGCGCGCTGCCGATGATGCCGATGTCCATTCCATAGAGCAAGCCGCCCAGCCCCGCGACCACAAGAAGAAAGAGGTTGTAGCCACGCTTGGAGAACAGGGTGGGATGGGAAAGCTGGATTGCGGCGTCATGAGCTGTCTTTGTCACGGGAAGTGTCCTCTAGCGCAGTTTATGCTCCCGCCCGACGCGCTCGATACCGGTTGGCTGGAGAGTCCCTGGAATCCGGACCATGGAGCGCGATTCAGGCTGAAGAACAGGACGCACTTCCAGTCTACAATCCTGGAAGCGGGATAAGGCACACAAAGTGAGACGCTGAAGTTGTTGGAAATAGAGGACTTGAATGGCTGAAAGGCCTTTTGGGGATGCGGGGGTGGCTTGGTGTTTGCCCTCCGGACACGCCCAGGCAAGGCAGGCCGGGCACAGGTGGTCTGGAGCGGCGAGTTACGGCGAGAGGGAATGCCCGGTAGCGGCCATCACTGCACTATTCATTGAGCTGCGATAAGCCTAGACTTAGGCAGTGGAACCCGCGACGGTCCGTTCATTTCAGGACAATGTCCTGTTTTGAACGGATTGCTCGCAGGTGTCACAATTGGCCCCTTTTTGGAATCCTTTACGAGGCGGGCTGGGGTTCAACGGAGAATACAAATGAGAACTATGCACAGCAACAGCCGCAGAGATTTTCTCAAGCAAGCTCTCCCCGGAGCTGCATTGCTGTGCGTGGGCGGGACGATGGAGACACTGGCCGCGGCGGAACCTGCCGCGGCGAGCGCGAAGTCGCGGGTCGTTGTGGCGCGCGATGAGCAATTGCGCGGCACAGGATCTACGGTAGATCCGCAACGGATGCTGGCGCTCGCGGATCGCGCCATGCAGGCTCTCTTCGGAAGCGCTCATCCGCTTGTTCAGATTGATGCGTGGAGACGTCTGGTTCGACCCGGCGATACGGTAAGCCTGAAGGTGAATACGCTGGGAGGCCGGGGAATCTCAACGAATGTTCATCTCGTTGCGGCCATCTGCGAACGGCTGCAGGAGGCCGGCGTCAAGGCCGGCGACATCTTGGTTTGGGACCGCGACAGCAGCGAGATGGAGCGAGCCGGTTTTCACATCGTGGCGGGCGGCGACCGAGTGCAATGCTACGGCACGGACCGCGTAGGCTATGAGCAGGAGCTTTCGGCTTGGGGCAGCGTGGGCGGCTGTCTGTCGAAGATTCTCACCAGGCGCACCAGTGTGCTCATCAATCTGCCCGTGCTGAAAGACCACGACGGCGCGGGCGTCACCATCGCTCTCAAAAACATGTACGGCGTGATTCACAATCCCAACAAGTACCATCCTAACGGCTGCAATCCCTACGTGGCCGACCTGAATATGTTGCCGGAGATTCGGAGCCGGATGCGGCTGACGATCTGCGACGCGACGACCGCGATGTACGAAGGGGGACCGGGATTCAAGCCGGAACACAGCTGGAATGCGAACGCCCTGCTCGTCTCCACCGATCCGGTGGCGTTGGACTACACGGGCTGGAAGTTGATCGAGCGCAAGCGCGCCGAAAAAGGATTGAAGACGCTGAAGGCCGAGGAGCGCGAGCCGAGTTACATTGCGACCGCGGCTGACGGCGACCACCGGCTTGGCGCGAATGATTCTAAAATGATTTCGATAGTCGAGGTTTAGCTGAAAGAGTTGCGGAAAGGTTCATCATGTTGTGTGAACTCGATGTTGAGAAAGCGATGAAAAGCCCATTGGATCGCCGCTCGTTTATGAAGTGCGCTTTGGCGTCGGGCGCGGCGCTGGGCGGGGGCTGTGCGTTGGGATTAGCCAGTGTTGCAGAACCCGCCGCTGCGCAGCCATCCGGCGCTACATCCGATACTGAAAATGATGCGGATTTCATTGTTGAGGCAAAGTTCTACCAAAAGCTGCCCGACCGCAAAATCAAATGCAAGCTGTGTCCGCGCGAATGCTCGGTGGGAGACAAGGAGCGCGGCTACTGCGGGGTGCGCGAGAATCGCGGCGGCGTTTACTACACGCTGGTGCACTCGCGGGTTTGCGCGGCGCACGTCGATCCCATCGAGAAGAAGCCGCTCTTCCACTATCTGCCGGGGACGACGGCCTTCTCGATAGCCACAGCCGGCTGCAACGTCAACTGCAAATTCTGCCAGAACTGGGATATTTCGCAATCGCGCCCTGAACAGGTTCCCTCGCACTACATGCCGCCGCAAAGCGTCGCCGAATTGGCCAAACAATACAGCTGCCCCACGATTGCCTACACTTACAGCGAGCCGGTGGTCTTTGCCGAATTCCTGATGGATGCCGCCGACGCGGGACACGCTGCCGGGGTGCGCAGCATTGTGGTCAGCAACGGCTACATGCAGGAAGAGGCGATGAAGGCGGCTTATGGAAAGATGGATGCCGTCAAAATCGATCTGAAATCCTTCACCGAGTCGTACTATAACAAGGTTGTCACTGGCCAACTGAAGCCAGTGCTGGATTCGCTGGTCACGTTGCGCAAGATGGGCAAGTGGACGGAGATCGTCTACCTGGTACTGCCGACGCTCAACGACGGCGACGAGGAGTTTCGCGGCCTGGCGCAATGGATCAAAACAAACCTGGGCACGGATGTGCCTCTGCACTTTACGCAGTTTCACCCTGAATATCTGTTGAAGAATTTGCCCATCACGCCGGTGCCCACCCTGGAACGCGCCAAGGCGATTGCCGACGCCGAGGGATTGCACTACGTTTACATCGGCAATGTGCCCGGACATCCGTCGCAGAACACTTACTGCCCCAAGTGCCGCAAAATGCTGGTGGAGCGCGTGGGGTTTACCGCAAGCCAAGTGCTGATTCGCAAGAACAGTTGCCCGTATTGCCAACAGACGATTGCGGGCATCTGGCACGCATAGGAGGTATCGCACATGAATTTCGCCATGAATCCAACCGCCTATTTGATAGCGGCGCCGCTACTGGCTCTGCTGGTGTTTTCGCCGCTCAAGCACGATAGCTCCGGAGCTCAACCCAAGGTGCGTCAAGCGGCAGTGGCGGGCACCTTTTATCCAGCCGATCCCAAGGTCCTTTCCTCGATGATCGACGACCTGCTGGCCAAAGCCTCGGGACCGCAAATCAGCGACCCGATACTCGCCGTGGTTGCGCCGCACGCCGGCTACGAGTACTCCGGCCCCGTGGCCGCTTACACCTACGCCCAGTTGAAGGGGCATAAGTACACACGCGTGGTGGTGATTGCACCCACGCACTTCGTGAGCTTCGACTTCACCTCGGTGTACGACGGCGACGCCTACACGACGCCGCTGGGGCAGGTTCCCATCGACAAGGAATTCGCGCGGCGGCTGGTGAAGATGAGCTCGACCATGCAGCTCTCGGACAAAGGCCATCAGGCCACCACCGATGCGCCGGAGCATTCTGTCGAAGTCCAACTACCATGGCTGCAAAAGATTCTGGGCAACTTTGAGCTGGTGCCGATTGTGATGGGCGATACGAGCTACGAGAGCAGCCGTGCGCTGGGCGTGGCCCTGGCGAAGATGCTGCGCGACGATCACAACACACTGGTGCTGGCGAGCTCCGATCTCTCTCACTACCACCCTTACGATGATGCGGTGAAGATCGATCATAAAACCCTCAACGCGCTGCAGGCGTGGGACTACTTCAGCATGTCGCGCAACTTCCAATGGCGCGGGCCGGGTCAGCCGGGGATCTGGGAGGCTTGCGGAGGCGCGCCCATTGTGGCCGCAATGATTTACGCCGAGCACATGGGAGCCAACCAGGCGCGGGTGCTCAAATACGCAAATTCAGGCGACATTACGGGCGATCATTCACGCGTGGTCGGATACAGCGCAGACGTTTTTGTGAAAGCAGAGAGCGGAAAAGCAGCGGAAACACCCTTTTCCCTGACAGAGGGGGAGAAGAGCGAGCTGCTCGCCCTGGCGCGCAAGTCGGTGGAATATGTGGTTCAGGAGAGATATCCGTATGAGCCGCCAGCAAGTATAAGCGAAACGCTGAACCAGGAGCGCGGAGCATTCACGACGCTGAAGGAAGCGGGCGAGCTGCGCGGATGCATCGGCTACACCTCCGCAGTCAAGCCTCTCTATATCACTGTGCGCGACACGGCTACGCTGGCCGCCACGCAAGATCCACGCTTCCCGCAGGTAACAGCATCGGAGTTGCCCAAGCTGGAATATGAAATTTCCGTGATGTCGCCGCTGCGGCGCGTGACGGATGTTCTGCAAATCAAGGTTGGCCAGCACGGGCTGTTGATGAAGAACGGAGACAACGAAGGTATTCTGCTTCCGCAGGTGCCGGTGGAACAGGAATGGGACCGGCAGACATTTCTAGAGCAGACTTGCCGCAAGGCGGGGATGGCCTCCGGCTGCTGGCAGGACGAGAACACGGATATCTTCAGCTTTACAGCGGTGGTGTTTGGGGAGCACAAGCGGTGAGGAACTTTCGGCAATGCCGCAGTTTCCGGATTGGCGGTTATCCGGCCGAAGCCACTACTTGTTGCGTGCTGTGCTATTTGCGCTGCGGATACGCACAGTTTTGAGCCATCCCGCTTTCGCTACGAATGACTGAGATCGCAGCCCAGAGAGAAGCGCAAAGCGGCACAAATAGCGCTCATTCGCCGGGGACTCAGTTGGGCCACGCGCCGACCCAATCGATCCTGGGAGACGGTGACCGCATTGTGCAGGTTCACCGCGCAGGATGCCTTCATGCCATCTTCTTCATTCAAGACAACCTCAGATGGCACGCCACGAATCGCAGATGTAATGGGCGCGACGGTTACAGTCGAGAGATAAGCAATGGCGCTCGAACGAGTGAGAACCACCACCGGCCTATTCTTATCGGGTGGGGCAAAGTTGTACAGGCGAACATCCCCTCGGACTATTCTACCGGCCATGCCGCCTCCGCTTCCCAAAGGCAGGATTCATCGCGCGCCGGCTGCTGCCGCAAGTAACCCTCGCGGTCGCGTTCTTCCCAGGCGCGCACTTCCAATCTCCGGAGATGTTCCCGCAGAGCTTCGCGCACGAGCGCGGAACGATTCCGTTTCATTCGGCGCGCGACCTGGTCAGTGGCGCGCAGCAACTTCATATCGAGAACAATCTGGACGGTTTCCATATATCGACCCTATTCCACAGTATACTCCACATACCGGCTTCGGGTCGCATGAAACGCACTGATCGGGCGCTCATTATGCCTGGATCACCGGCAAGCCGGAAACTACGCCACAACCGACCTCCGCTATCTCCCTCTTCTCTTCTCTTCCACGCAAGCTTGCGCTGCCAGAAGAACCGGCGCCAGGTTCACCGCCGCAGTGAGCCATGCTGTTTTCCAGAAGCCGAAAACCGGAATCAGATAGCCGCTCAGCAGCAGCGCGCCCAGGCAACCGCCCAGCAGGTCGATGGCATAGAGCATGCCGATTCTGCGCCGGCTGCCGGCCTGGTGAAGATAAATCTCTGTTGCTAAAGAAAACTGGAAGCCACCCAACATCCCGCATAGCGCGGCTAACGCAGGAAAGACACACTGCGCGGCCAGCCAGCTTGCCGCCATGCCGGAGAGCTTGGCGAGCAGGCTGACCAGCAGCATCAATATAGGAGCGGACAAAGCAAGAAATAACTGCGTAATTGCAACGGCTCCGGAGGGAAGACCTTTACCACGACGAATGCGGCGCATGCCCAGCCAGCTTCCCAGGGCAATGCCTGCCATGCACAGAGCAATCAGAATGGCGAGCTGGTGGTAGACGTAGCCGTAGATGGATTGGAAGGCAAGCAACAAAAATATTTGCAGCGCCATCAGCGTAAAGCCTGTCGCGGCCATACAACAGCCGGCCGCTGCACGAGCGCGATGCCCGCGAGCGGGAACAAACGCAAAAAGCGCCGCTATGGTCAGTAAAACAATCAGCGTTGCACCGAGGATGACTTTGAAATCCACTTGTCCCGCGACCCGCAACCAGTGCGCGTACGCCGGCTTGAACTGCGCGCTCCACAACACGACGTCAAAGTAATAGGCTCTGGGAGAGAAATCGCGATTGATTTGCGTAGTGGCCAGCGGCTGCAACTGATCGTGTACCTGCGTCATGCGATCGGGCATCATGCGGTAGGGGATAAAGTATTCGCGGACATAACGCGTCTTCAGATTGCGCTCAAGCAGCCGCGCAACCAGCGTATGCGGGTCGTCCGTGAGAACATCGGGGCGCGTTGCGGCAGAAAAGTGGATCGTCTCTCCGGGAATGGCTACGACGTAGGGAAATACTTCTTTAAGCGTGCGGTTGATGCAGCGCAGAAACTCCGCCAGATCAGGGCTGATAGTTTCCTCCGACGAGCGCAGTTCCAGAGCCAGCAGGCCATCCGGCGCAAGATGATCGCGCGCGGAACGAAAGAATTCGACCGTGTAAAACCTGTTCAACTGCGCCGTCTGCGGGTCGGGCACCGTCACGATGATTACGTCGAAGGTGCCGTGAGTTGACCTGAGATAGTAGCGGCCATCCGCATAGTGCAGATGCACCCTGGGATCGGACCAGTAATCTGAATTGCCGGATGTGGACACTGATGAAAAGAATTCTCGCGCCATGCCGATGAGCGCAGGGTCCAGCTCAACCAGGTCGATGCGTTCGATGGTGGGATGCCGGAGCGCCTGTTCGAGGGCGCCGTTGGCGCCGCCGCCTATCATCAGAATGCGACGCGGCGCCGGGTGCTCCAGCAATGCATAGTGAACTGATTCCTCGGCGGCGCTCTCGTCCGGCGAGTTGGCCAGGATGAGGCCATTTTCATACAGGCTGCGGATGTTGCCTGTTTCGACGACGGTCAGGTTGCCGTAAATCGAATCGCGCGATGCGAGCAGATGGAAGCCGCGCCATTGCCGCGTCTGCGCTTCCCTTTCCATCCATGGAGCGACATGAAATAGAAGAAAGACTGCGAGCAGCGCCGCCACTGCCGTCGCCAGACCCATCTGCTTGCGGCTCAATCGCAACAAAAGGACGAATACCATCAACAGATTCAGGACGAGGACGATAGAGGCAATCTGGAACGGCTCAAGAGATCGTAGCAATACAAGGCTGGCAATGATGCCTCCCAGGCCGGAGCCCGCCGCCTCAAGAAGGTAGGCAGCGCTGGTGGCAGCACGCGCGTCAACTGCGCGCTCACGGCTATACATGCGCGCTGCTGCTACGAATAATGCGCCGGCGACAACGCAGAACACGCTCAGACAAAGCAGCGACGCCAGCAGCACCGGGACCGGCCCAACAAGCTCGCCCGGCACAGTTTGAAAAAGACTCTTGCTGGCGCGCAAGGCCCAGACGGTAAGCGGCAGGCTGATGCCGAGCAGACATTCGAGCACAGCCACCACAATTCGCGCACGATGTTCGCCCAGCGCAAGACTGCTGCACAGAATGCTGCCGGCCGCTGTCCAGAAAAGCCATGAGGCAAGCATGATGCCCAGCGACATTTCGTTTCCGCTGAAGACAACCATCAGCTCGCGCATCAGGACGATTTGACCGATGACGGCGCTGAAACCTATCAGCAACAGAGCCGGCTTAACGGCAGAATCTTGGCCAGATGCATCGCGGCCTGCGACGGTATTGACGCTGTTTCCCATCCGGGAAAATTAGAATTCAGTTGACTGCAGAAAGCAATAGCAACAAAGATGCATCTGAAATTGTTACGATCTCTGATTTCGTGATGGCATGGAGGAATTGAAATGCATCACACTTATGTAACCGATAACATCGTTGTAATTCAAGAGTAGATTTATGCATAATTCGGATAAGTGCAATTAAGAACACTTTTGGGGTTACTTGCGCTGGATAATTCGTCCTAAGTGGTGGTCGATGGAGACTTATAGACAGAGCCCTGTGATAAAAAAGTAACCATATTTGTATGTAATTGATTCTAATGGCATTATGCACTTTCATATTTTTAATACCCTTTTCCTCTAATTACTGCACTTTACTTATGATGATTTAGCGGCATCGATTATTAACACTCTTATCTTTTTGCGATGAAAACTTTACATTCAGCAAGCATCATATCTTCGAGTATATTCCGCATATAAGAAACGTGTGCTGGGTGACACGCGTCACAGCCGCTCACCTCTGCTAAGCTCAGAATGATTTGGGTTTTGTGGAAGTGCATTCCTAGAAAGCAGTGAAGCTATTTTGAGTGTGTGCATGATGAACTGGCGCGAAGAATATCGAAATAAATGCATGGATGCTGCTCAGGCGCTGGCAGCAGTCCGGTCCGGCGACCGCGTTTGGATCCAGTCGGGGTGCGGCACGCCGTCGCCGCTGGTGGATGCGCTGGTGGCGAGAGCTTCTGAGCTGCGCGACGTCGAGATCATTCACATGAAGACGCTGGGCGACGCGAATTACACCAAGCCGGAGTACGAAGGCATTTTTCGCCATCGCGGATTGTTCCTGGGAGAAAATGTGCGCGAAGCGGTGATTGCGGGACGCGCCGATTACACGCCCATCTTCCTTTTCGAAATTGAAGAGTTGTTTTTTAACGGCGCACTTCCCCTGGATGTAGTGCTGATGCAGGTTTCGCCGCCGGATGACCACGGATACGTGACCCTGGGAACAACCGTGGACAGCACATTGAACGCCACACGCAGCGCGCGGACGATAATTGCCGAAGTGAATGAAAGGATGCCGCGCACGCATGGAGAAACGGCTATTCATGTGAGCCGCATCTCCATGATCGTGGAAACATCGCGCCCGCTGCTGGAGCTGCTTCCGGAGCCAACCACGGCCCTGCATCGCCGAATTGCTGAAAATGTGGCATCGCTGATTCCCGACGGGGCAACTCTGCAAACCGGGATCGGCGGAATTCCCGAAGCGGTGCTGGCCTGCCTGGGAGACAAGCGCGACCTGGGAATTCACAGTGAGATGGTCGGGGATGGCGTGATCGACCTGATGGAATCCGGAGTGCTGAACGGAGAGCGCAAATCACTGCATCGCGGCAAGGCAGTGATTGCATTCATCCTGGGATCGCAGCGGCTCATCGATTACGTCGACGATAACCCGGCCTTCGATTTCCATCCTATTTGTTATACCAACGATCCGTTTGTGGTGGCGCAAAACGACAGGATGGTCGCCATCAACTCTGCGCTGCAGGTGGACCTGACAGGGCAGGTGTGCTCGGACTCGATTGGAATCAAGCCTTACAGCGGTTTTGGCGGACAAGTGGATTTTATTCGCGGCGCAGCGCGTTCCAAGGGCGGAGTGCCGATTATCGCGCTGCCTTCGACGGCGAAAAACGGAACGGTATCGCGGATTGCGCCTATGCTGGATCCGGGCGCCGGCGTAGTGACTTCGCGCGCAGATGTGCATTACGTGGTTACCGAGCACGGCGTCGCGTATCTGCACGGGAAGGCTCTGCGGGAGAGAGCAGAAGCGCTGATCGCCATTGCCGATCCGCGTTTCAGGGGCGAATTGGAAGATTTCGCGGTCCGCTCGCATTACATGGAGCGCAAGACCGCGGGCGCGCTTGCCTGAGGGCTTGCGGCTTGCCGGAGAGGAGTGGGTATGGCGGATGTGGAAAAGCAGGACCGTGGCGTGCTGCAGGTGGATGTGGATGAATGCAAGGGCTGCGGACTCTGCGTGGAAGCGTGCCCTCCGAAGGTGATCACCCTCAGCGAGCAGTTGAATCACTACGGCTATCACACAGCGACATATGCGGGCGCGGGCTGCACGGCTTGCGGAATTTGCTTTATGGTGTGCCCCGAGCCGGGAGCGATTACGGTTTTGAAGATCGTGCATCATCCGGCCGATAAAGGCCACGGCATCGATAAAGGCATTGTGGGAGCTAGCTCATGCACAAGCAACTGATGAAGGGCAACGAAGCGATTGTGAAGAGCGCGATTCTTGCGGGATGCCGCGCGTTTTATGGATATCCCATTACGCCTGCCAGCGAGATTACCGAGGCGGCAGCGCTTTATATGCCGCAGACGGGCGGAGTTTTTCTGCAGGCGGAGAGCGAAGTATCGGCCATGAACATGCTCTACGGCGCGGCCTCCGCGGGCGTGCGCGCCATGACGGCGTCGAGCGGGCCGGGAATCAGCCTGATGCAGGAAGGCATCAGCTACATGGCCGGCGCGGAGTTGCCCTGCGTAATCGCGGACATTACGCGCTGCGGGCCCGGCCTGGGCAGCATCAGCGCAGAGCAGGGCGACTATCACCAGGTGGTGAAGGGCGGCGGCCACGGCAACTACCGGACTATTGTGCTGGCGCCACACTCCGTGCAGGAGATGGCGGATTTGACGGCGCTGGCCTTTGAGCTGGCCGACCGCTATCGCAACCCGGTGGTGCTGATGGCTGATGGATTCATCGGGCAGATGATGGAGCCGGTGGAGTTTTCGCAGACGGCCGTCAAACCCCAGCAGCCGGAGTGGGCCGTGACGGGAACGGAAGCGACACGCGGCAATCTGATTACTTCGCTGCACCTGGACAGCGATTCGCTGGAGGCGCATCAGAACCATTTGGAAGCAAAGTATCGCCGCGCACAGGAGCTCGAAGCGCGCGCCGAAGAGTGGCGGACCGAGGACGCGGAGATTGTGCTGACAGGCTACGGGATCGTGGCGCGGATTTTGAAAGCAGTCGCCGCCGAGGCTCGCGAACTTGGACTCAAGGTGGGCGTGCTGCGGCCTATCACGCTGTTCCCATTTCCTAGCGCGCATTTCCAGCGACTGGCCATGAGCGCGCGAGTCTTTGTGACGGTGGAAATGAGCAACGGACAGATGGTGGAAGATGTGCGGCTGGCATTGAACGGAGCGCGGCCGGTGGAGTTCTTCAGCCGCGTGGGCGGAAATGTGCCGTCGCATGAAGAAGTTCTCAAGATAGTGAAAGATCAGGCTCGGCGAATCTTGCCGAAAGGACAACGCGAAGAGGAGCGGATGGCAAATGTCTAACCAGATGGTTCCTGAATACGAAGTTTCGCACGCCAGACCTAAAGCATTCTTCGAACGCTTCACTCGTAAAGAAGAGTTGCAGCACCAGACGCACTTTTGCCCGGGATGCGGGCACGGCCAGATACACAAGATGCTGGCGCGAGCTATCGATGAGCTGGGCATCCAGAACCGGACGATCCTGGTCGGCCCAGTAGGCTGCGGTGTGTTCACGTACCACTACTTCGACGTGGGCAATATATCGGCCGCGCATGGGCGAGCGCCGGCGGTGACTACGGGAGTAAAGCGGAGCCGGCCGGAGAGCATCGTTATCGGCTACCAGGGCGACGGGGATTTGGCGGCCATCGGTTCGTCGGAGATTCTGCACGCGGCCAATCGCGGAGAGAATATCACGATCATCTTCGTGAACAACGCTATCTATAGTATGACGGGCGGACAATTGGCGCCAACCTCGCTGCTGGAACAAAAGAGCGCGACCTCTCCGCTTGGCCGAAAGGCAGATAACGAGGGCTATCCGCTGCACATCAGCGAGATGCTGGCGACGCTGGAGGCTCCGGTCTACATCGAGCGCGTGGCTCTGGGAGACAACAAGCAGATTGCGCAGGCAACCCGTGCCATCAAGCGCGCCGTGGAAAACCAGGTGCGCGGGCTGGGCTTTTCGCTGGTCGAGGTGCTATCGCCCTGTCCAACGATCTTCAAGATGACCCCGGTCCAGGCACAGCACTGGGTGCGCGATGTCCTGGCCAAAACTTTCCCGGTCAAGGTAATTATTGACCGCACCAAAGAGCGACAGCCGCTGTCATTGCATATTTCCGAGCCGGCGCTGGATCAGATTCCAAAAATTCTCGGGGTCGACAACGAAAGCCTGCCGGAAGGCAATCCGATTGTGCGCGAGAAGACGGCGCCGGATGTGGATCTTCGCGTGCGCGTAGCAGGCTTTGGCGGGCAGGGAGTCCTGCTGCTGGGCGAAGTGATGGCCGAGGCCGGGCTCGATGCCGGGCTCGAGGTTTCCTGGCTGCCGTCGTATGGGCCGGAGATGCGCTCCGGCACCTCCAACTGCCATGTGCGTCTGTCCAAGCATGAGATCGACTCACCTATGGTGACGAATCCCAACGTGCTGGTGGCGATGAATGAGCCCTCGCTCAGGAAGTTCTACAAGAGCGTGCCGCCAGGGGGATGGATTCTTTACAACGGAGATTCTTATCCCGAGGATTGCGAGCAGAAGAACGTTCATGTACTGGCGTGCCCTTTCATCCGCCTGGCCGATGAGTTGGGAGATGCGCGAGCCGGCAATATGGTGATGCTGGGCGCGCTACTGGAGATCGCCGGAGTCGTGGAGGATGTAAACATCGACGCGGCGCTGCGAAGACTGGTAAAGAATCCGCGCTGGATGGAGTTGAATAAGCGTGCTCTGGCGCGGGGTAAAGAGCTTTATAGAGAGTCGTGCCGGGAGGTGTGCCATGCCAGCTAGCGTGGATCAGAAAACAATCGTGTATTTCGACGGGCAGTATATGCCGCTCTCTGAGGCGCGCGTTGGAATCCTGACGCATGCCCTGCATTACGGCACCGGCGTGTTTGAGGGAATTCGCGCGCATTGGGACGAGGCGCAGCAGGAACTATTTGTGATGCGCCCTGTGGAACACTACGAGCGATGGAAACAGAACTGCAAGTTTCTGCGAATTGTTGTTCCGTTGTCGTCCGCGGAGTTGAACGAGATAGGCCTCGAGCTGATGCGCAGAAATGCATTCCGGACGAATGTCTATATCCGTCCTCTGGCCTATAAGAGCGCGGAACGCATCGGAGTGAGCTACGACGATCAGGATGCCTATGCGTTGATCGCTCTGCCCTTTGGCGATTATCTGCCCACTGACCGCGGACTGCACGCGGGCGTGAGCTCGTGGCGGCGCATAGATGACAATGCCATTCCGGCGCGAGGCAAGATCTGCGGGGCCTACGTGAACAGCGCGCTGGCCAGCGACGAGGCTCACCGCTGCGGATTTGACGACGCCATTTTTCTGAACGAGAGCGGTCATGTAGCAGAAGGGGCGGCCTGCAACATCTTCATGGCGCGCAAGGAAAAACTGATTACGCCCCCGGCGACCGAAAACATTCTGGAGGGCATTACGCGCGACGCGGTGATGGAGCTGGCGCGCCGGGAACTCGGCCTTGAGGTTGTGGAACGCCCCATCGACCGCAGCGAACTGTATGTTTGCGACGAGTTGTTCTTCACGGGAACGGCGGTGGGCATTGCGCCCGTGACACAAGTCGATCATCACCCGGTGAAGGACGGAATCATCGGAAGGATTTCCCTCGAGTTGCAGCGGGTGTACTACGATGCGACGCACGGGCATTTGAAGGCTTATTGGAATTGGCTGACGCCGGTTTACAAGCGCGAGATGAAAGACGTGCGGAGCCAGAGGGTTCCGGCAGAAATGGTTGCCGGCTGATCTGCTGATCCTGCCGAAAAACGATTTGTGGACCTGTGCAGATTAGGAGGAAGGAAAAAGATGAGTACAACAAGAGTTGCAGATAACGCCTATGACGTTGCGCTGGAGAATTTCGATACGGCAGCGAACGAGCTGGGGCTCAACAACGATATTCGGGAGGTAATCAAGTATCCCGAACGGATTCTGACAGTCAGTATACCGGTGCGCATGGAAGACGGGCGCATTCACCGCTTTGAGGGTTACCGTGTGCAGCACAGTACGGCGCGCGGACCGGCCAAGGGCGGCATTCGCTATCACCCGCAGGTAACGCTGGATGAGGTGAAGGCGCTGGCCACCTGGATGACGTGGAAGTGCGCGGTGATGAACATTCCATTCGGCGGCGGCAAGGGCGGAGTTACCTGCGATCCGAAGCACATGACGCAGGGCGAACTCGAGCGCATGACGCGCCGCTACACGGCTGGGATACTACCCCTCATCGGACCGGAGCAGGACATTCCCGCGCCGGATGTCTACACCAATTCGCAAACCATGTCGTGGATCATGGACACCTACAGCATGACCAAGGGATATACGATTCCGGGCGTGGTAACCGGAAAGCCGATCGCCCTTGGCGGTTCGCTGGGGCGCAACGATGCTACCGCGCGCGGCGTTTTTTACACCATTGAGCACGCCTGCGCGCATCTGAAGATCCAGCTCAAGGGCGCCAGGGTCGTGATTCAGGGCTTTGGAAACGCTGGCTCGTTTGCCGCTGACCTGCTGCATGAGGCCGGAGCCAAAGTGATCGCGGTAAGCGATTCGACGGGTTGCATTTACAACAAGAACGGATTGGACGCACTAGCGCTGCTCGTTCACAAGGAGTCCACCGGGCGCGTTGCGGGATTCAAGGGAGCCGAGGCCATCACACCGGCCGAGTTGCTAGCCATGGAGTGCGAAATCCTAGTGCCAGCGGCGCTGGAGAATTCCATTCACGTCGACAATGCAGCGGCAGTGAAGACCAAGATCATCGCCGAAGCTGCCAATGGACCCATCACCCCGGCGGCAGACAAAATCATGGAAGCCAAGGGCATCTTTGTGATTCCCGACATTCTGTGCAACGCCGGCGGAGTGACGGTTTCCTACTTTGAGTGGGTGCAGGACGAACAGCACCTGTTCTGGGATGCTCATGATGTCTACACCAAGCTGGAACGCATCATGAAGACCTCGTTCGCCGATACTTTGAAGATCCATCTGGATCACAAGGTTTCTATGCGCATTGCGGCCAACATGCTGGGCATTGGGCGCGTGGCAGAGGCTGTCAGGCTACGCGGCGTTTATCCATAACCGGCAACGGGCTTACGGCCGACGTTCTCCCCGGCCGGAGTTTTCCATGCGGCGCGCTTAGCAGTAATTGCGCGCCGTTTTTTTTGCCGGGAGGTCGCAGGTCGCGCAAGCAACTGCCTGAATTGCCTCTTTACGCAGCCGTAGCAATAGTTTTATTTTTTGGCTTTAGGCGTTAATCTGTGGAGAACGAACTCCTGCATCAGGCTGCTGACCAATCGCTCGCCGCAGTCGATGGAAAAAGTCTTAAATGTCAACCCCAGACCACGATTCGATGATGGGTAGTAAGTGTTTGAGAGGGCAGCTGAGGCCAAATCACCACCAAGACTTGAGTAGTTCGGCTGCCAGTGTCCGTTGTCTCCCTTGCAGATGAAGGGGTGGGCGAGCGCGTACATAGTGCGGAACTTCTTTGTACCCGTGCCTTTGTAGAAGTAGCGCGGGTCCTGGTGCAGAAGCGATGGCAAGATAGCGCCGCCGATTAAAATGTCGGAAAAACCATCGGCAGCAGTAGTGCCAAAGCGCTGGCCGTAACCTCTCGCGCCCTGAACGAAATCAGGAATGTTTCCCGCCTGGTCGATGCCTGCGAGAACACCCACGCCAATAATGGTCATGGGATCGGTGGCGACTTTCATGGTGAGCTTAAACTTCAGCTTTGTCGTGAGCGGCACGGGGTTGACGTCATAAACAACGAAAAAATTGGGGATAAGGCCGAAGACGCGCTGTTGCTCTTCGATCCTGACTTGCTCGGTGGCGATTTGTTCATTGGAAGAATAAACAGTTACCGTTGTCTGTCCACCTTCGATCTTGAGCCTGATGTCTGTCAGGTATAAATATTGGCCCGGAGTAAGAACGATGGCGGGTGAGTTCCAGCTTATAAACGACTTGGCGCTGACGGTAATGTGATAGGTAGCTCCCGGCTTGAGATTTTCGAATTCAAAGAAGCCGTTATCCTTCACCACGACCGTGCGGCGATCTGCTGGGGCAGGGCCTTCGAGAACGACGATGGCTCCAGGAACGATGTCACCATTCACATCAAGTACAGTGCCACTGATATACCCTGCAAGCGGGTTGTGCGCAGCACGCGGGGCCGGCTGTGGGGTAACCTGGCTTTGCCCAACTGGAGCTTGCGGCTCAACCGCGGCCGACACAAGCTGCGCCTGCGGAGCCTGAGGAAGCTCAGCGGCGGCAATTGCCTGGTCGAGGCTTGGTTCCTGCGAAAAAAGATGGGAGCACAATGCCAGGAGTGCTATGCACGAAAAGAATATTGCCGGAATATGTCGAAAACCTGAATGCATCGATTCACCAATTGTAGAGCCGGTCCCGGACGGTCCGCTGGTAAAAGCTGGTCGGCCCAGTCTATTGTCAGTTAAAGGGTAGTATCGTGTAACGAGCCGATTAACATGGGCTGATGGTGATATCACGATAATCCCTAGCCCGGCATGTAGGCAACTCCTTGTAGAAAATCGTCGTGGGCGAGTGAAATCTGCCGGAATTCTATGGCGCGGTAGCAGCGTCCCGCACGGCCTTACGGGCTAATTTCTCGCGGTGCTTGCGAACAAAGTGCGCGGCGGAATCGGGATAGAACTCGCGAATGGAGGTGAACCCAACATCGCGCATGCAGGCGTAGCCGAATTTGGTGGCCAGGACGCTGAAGCTGGTTGCGCCGGTGGGGTAGTAGGTCCGGGAGACCACCTGGGTGAGGACCTTGCCGCCGAGTACAGCGATGTTGGGCGTCTGACGGCCGCCATAGGTACGGGTCACGGCCTGCCGGCTGATTACATAGAGAGCACGGATTACGATGTTGTGCCCATTGCCGAGGGCGTAGAAACGTGTGTCTTCGTGGATGAGACTGGGCAACAGCCATCCGGAGAGATAGTTGCCGTCGGTCTTATCGAGCAAGCCGCGCCAAACGTAGGCGTAAAAGCCGTCCGCGCCCTTGCCCAGAACGGGGTGCACGTTCATGGCTTCGCCGGTAAGGGAGGTGAGACCAAGAAAAATAAAGGAGGAATAATCGGTGGCCTGATGGGTGGCGACAGTGAAGTTGTACTTCCAGCCCGGCGGGTGAGGAGTGGCGCCGCTGGAGACGGAGCGAAAGTTGGGCATGAAGCCGAGGATGCGCTTCGGTTGCCGCCGGTCAAGGGGGATGGGAACGCCGTCGGCGTCGACAGGCAAGTCTGCCGAACTGGGCTTGGGGCGCTGGCCGCCTTGGCTGGCGCCCTGCGCTGACGGGACGGCCTGCGCGAGGTCGGGGAATAAGGTTAGCTCAGATGGCCAAGCGAGATCGGCTGATGAAGAATATTCGCCGTAACCTGGCAAGGGGGTGCCGGTGGCTAAAAGGCTGGCCGACGGCTGCGGTGCGTCCGGAAGCTCTGCAACGGCGGTCAGCGAGGAACTTGTTTCCTGCGCATGGGCACAGGAAGGCAATGCCACTACGCATAATCCAGCGAAAAGTAAAGCTGCAATCCAAGAAAAACCTACGCGCATTCAATCCCCTTTTGTGGAGCCGGCATCTGCCTGGGCGGCTCACACAAAAGCGAGTCGAACGGGAGGCCACTTATTAGAATAAATCACTCTGCCCTGCGCGCTTCACTCAACGTGCTTCCAGGGCAACAAATCATTGTCCGCAGAGACCGCTGTTCCTTTAGACGGAATTACGCTGCCAAAGGAGACAATTACCTGTATCTACTTTGAGCCTATAGGGATCGGAAGCCGGAAAACCCCTCCTTTACCATTTATTCATTAGGTTTATTTTATCAAGACTGTGTAGAGTGAGATTCTCATCCATTCACGAGGAAGCTGCGCCGATGCCACATTCCGTCGTACACTTTGAGATTCTCGGCCGTGACCAGAAGTTGCTGGAGGAGTTTTACAAGAGCGTCTTCAACTGGGAGATTGAACCTGTCGAGGATTGGTATTCGCTGGTCAAAACCGTGGTCCCCGGCCACAGGTCTTCATCGACGGGGTGGAAACCCGGCTCTGGCATCCACGGAGGGATCGGCGCCCGTGCACAGCACACCGGGCATGTCACGTTTTATGTTGCAGTTACGGACATTGCCGCCGCGCTGGCTCTCATCGAAAACAAGGGTGGCAAGACGGCCTTCGGCCCGAATCCCATCCCCGACGGCGGCATCATCGCCGGCTTTACCGACCCCGAAGGCCACATGATCGGGCTGGTGCAGCCGCCTGCGGGGATGTAAGCCGGCCTATTGGGGCGCTGCCGGGGCGTCCTGCTCTCGGGCTGTGTATCAAAAAGAGCACAAGGAGGGGAAAACCGGCTCAACGGCATGGGACCGGCGCTACCGCCGCGGGTGAGAGGCCGTGCTTCCCTCGGTCATCCTGAGCGCCCACTTGATCGCTTCAAAGTACATCTTGCGTACATCCGGATCCTGCCAGGACTCCTCCGTGTGGCCGAACGTGGAATAGAAGACACGCCCTTTGCCGTACATCTTGCTCCACGCCACGGGAAAGTCGTGGTCGGCGCGGTGGATCCTCGGGTTGTTGTCATACTCCAGCTTTGCAGGATCGAGGCTGAGCAGAACATTCACCTTATCGCGCGACCAGGCCTTGGGCTGATAGATCTCGTCGTATTTCACAAAGGCGGCCGGAAAGTGGCGCACGGCCGGGAAGTTCGGGTCTTCGTTGACGATCGGCGCATTGAAGGTCATCCAGGGATGCTCGTCGAACCAGCCGCCGATCATCTCTCCGTACTCCGGCCAGGTGTAGTTGGTGTCGAGCGCGGAGTGGATGCCGACAAAGCCCTTGCCGTCTTCCTTGATGAACGACATCATGTCCGCCTTCTGGCTGACATCCATATCCAGCTCGCCGCTGGTGCTGGCAAAGACGATCAGGTCGAAGTAGCTGAGGTTCTTGGCGTTGCGCGGCAGCTCCTTTTTGGTGAGCAGCTTGGTGTCGGTGCGCATGGTCGTATCCCACAGGCCGCTCTCCCGGCCCATGTTGTAGATGGCGGCCATCGCAGCCGAGACGGAGTCGTGCTCCCAGTCCTTGGTCTGGCCAATCACCAGCACGTGCTTCATGCGAACCTCCTTGACGTGCGGCGCGGGCGGCAACGCGCTGCTTCCGGCAGCTTGTGCGTGAATGCGGATGCACTGGCCCAGGACGGCAAGACCCGTGATAAAGAACAAAAGAAAACGGAAGTTTCGTATCACGCGCATAAATTCTCCCTGGACCATTATCACCTTTACACGGCAGGTTGAGGCAACCAGCATTCTCAGAACGCCGGTCGAAGCGAGTTGGCCGCCTCAGCGACCGTAATCATCAGCGTCATGGGATCGACGGGAGACGCGATGAAACCCGACCTTTCATAAAATATTTTTGCGCTCTCTGAGATCGCATGGACTAAAATCGCCCGGATTCCTGCAATATCAGCGGCTTGCGCCATTCTCAGCACAGCATCTCTCAACAGCGCGGAACCGATGCCTCGTCCTTGAAATCCAAGATCAATGGCCAAACGGCCAATCACCATCACCGGTAGTTACACCGCAAAATCAATAAATCCGCGCTGCGGATCAGTGGAGACCAGTTTGGCGGTCACCTTGTCGCCTACGTCCAGCCCTTTGCCGCCGCTCACCACCATTCCTTCCACGTGCGGATCGAGAGTGCGCACAAAGATGCCGTAGTTGTTGACGCCGGTGACGATGGCCGGGAAGCTCTGGCCGATGCGCGGATGCAAGACGACCGCGGCGATGCGCTTCTCCATCTCGCGCTCCACCTTGCGGGCGTTGTCTTCCATCAGCGTGCAGTGAACCGCGATGTCGTTAAGGTCGCTTTCGGAGTAAGGTTGCGGCGCCTTGGCCAGCCAAGCCTTCATCAGCCGCTGCGTCACCATGTCCGGGAATCGGCGGTTGGGTGCGGTGGAGTGGGTGTAGTCCTGCACAGCCAGGCCGAAGTGGCCGGGCGAAACTTCATTGGGCTTCACCAGAACGTACTCGCCGGGACCCATCAACTTAATAATAGTCAGAGACAGGTCCGGAAAGTGGTCCGCGTCCTTCTTCTTCTGCGCCAGCAGAAAGTCGTTGAGAGCCTTGGAATCGGGCTCGGCAGGCAGCTTTGTGCCCAGCCCCGCGGCCACTTCGACAATGCGGTCCCAGCGCTTGGGAGTGCGCACGATGCGGCGGATGGAGGCCACGCCGGCGTCTTCAAAGGTGCGGGCGATGACGCCGTTGGCCGCCACCATGAACTCCTCAATCAACGAGGTGGCGCGATTCTTTTCCAGTTTCGCAATCTCCACCGCCTCCTGATCCAGCATCACCGGACGCGTCTCTATCGTCTCCAGATCCAGCGCGCCGTGCTGGAAGCGCCCTCCTACCATGCGCTGGGCCGCCGTGTCTTGAAGTTTGAGCTGCGCAGCCAGGTCGGCATTGGCAGCCACCTTGGCCGGAGCCGGCCCTTTGCCCTCCAGCCAGGCGCCCACGCTGTTATAAGCCAATTGCGCCTTATTGCGCACCAATGCCCGGTAAACCTTCCCATCCGATGCCGTACCGGCAGAGTCCACAACAAACTCGATGACGCCTGCCACGCGGTCTTCGTTCTCATTCAGCGAGGTGATCCCCTCGGAGAGCTCGGAGGGCAGCATGGGAAAAACCTTGACGCCGGTGTAGACCGAGGTCGTCTCGCTCCTGGCGTGGCCGTCGATAATCGAGCCGAGGTGAACGCGCGCGTCTACATCAGCCACGCCGATGAGTACGCGAATGCGGCCATCTGGCAACTGCTCGGCCCATTCGATCTGGTCCAGATCCTTGGAGGTATCGTTGTCGATAGAGGACCAGAGAAGACTGCGCAGGTCCTGTGCGCCGGGGGCGTCGGGCAACTCGGGATGGGCCTGAATCGCGCTCAATTCCTTAACGGCTCCGGCAGGAAAATCCGGCTGAAAGCCGTGCTCGATCATGGAGGCATGGGCTGCGGCGACTAGATTGAAGTGGATGGGCTGGCTGGATTGCATGAGGCGAACTCCTTCAAACCGAAAATCAAGGCTACCACACCGGTCTTCCGCTCGATTGGGAACAGGTGATGCGTTGTATGCGTATACTGCTTAATTAATGGCCGATGGAGGCGTCTTGAGACTATTTTATAACTGGTTTTTTCCCACGCTATGGGCGGTTTATCTTTTCTACTGGCAAGTTGCGGCGCGAGGCGCCAAGATCAACGAACGGGTTGAACCGCTTGTGTCGCAAATCGGACGGTCCGTGACGTTTCTTTTCGCGTTTGTTCTCCTGATGAGCCCCCGGCTACCCATTCCCGTGCTCTACCTGTCTTATCTTTCTGAAACCAACTGGACTGCCTGGTTCTGGATTGGCGCGGTGGTAAGTGTGCTGGGGCTTGGCTTTGCGATTTGGGCGCGCGCGTACCTGGGCAGCAACTGGAGCAGCCCGGTGACGATCAAGCGAGACCACGAACTAATCACCGGCGGACCGTATGGCCTGGTACGCCATCCGATTTATACCGGGCTGTTAACCGGATTTCTAGGTACGGCGATCGCCATTGCGCAGGTTCGTAGCCTGGTGGCTTTTGCTTTATTCTTCGCGATGCTGTGGTTCAAGCTGCGGCTTGAGGAGCGGTGGATGCGGCTGCAATTTGGAGAAGTCTACGAGCAGTACGCGCGGCGAGTACCTGCGCTTGTACCGTTGCTGCCCAAGATATCCTGAGCGAAGAGGATTATTGTATGCCGAGGTCCGAGAGAACCTTGGGCTTGGGTTCATCCGTAGCCAGAAGATTGTGGCAGGCCGAGCAGTCCTGTGTAATGCTGGCGCCGCCCTTGGCTACATGCTCGCCATCGTGGCAGCGGAAGCAGCCCGGATAGTTCATGTGGCCAATGTGGTTGGGGTGCGTGCCCCAGGTCACCTTCATAAACGGAAAAACATTCTGGCTGTAGAGAATTACAAGTTGCTCGCCCGCTGACTTTACCAGCGCTGACTTGGTGGCCAGCACCTCAGGATGTTCGGAGCGATAGAAGGCTTCAAGTTGTGCGGGAATCTGAACGCTTGCCTCGGCCTCGCTGGCGTAGTTTGCATTGAGCAGCTCCAGGCTCTTTTTGTGAACCCAGGGCAGATCTGGACTCACCGCGCCCTCTGCCATAGCCCGGTTGAGCGCGTCTTCAGCGGTGACAAAGGTGTGCGCCGCGCGGTTGTGGCAGTCGATGCAGTCCATCACTCGCCGTTCGCCCTGTGGAATACCGTTGCCCGCCGCGGCAGTGGCATAAATGGTCTCAGTGCCGTCGTCGTTGCGCTTCTGCACCCAGGGGATCGAGGTCCGTGTTGGATCGGTGGCGACATACTCGATGTGCCCCAGGTGAACGCCGTGAATTCCGGTCAGGTGCGAAAGAGAATCCTCGCCGCCAAGGTGCAGCACCACTACCGTCTGGGTCTCGGTGTTCTTTTCGTCGTCTGCAAAGCTGGATTTCACCAGCAGCTTTTCACCGATAAACCTGGCCGGCGTGTGGCATCCCTCGCAGGTATACCGCGCCGGGCGCAGGCTCTCCACCGGCGACGGAATCGGCGTGGGATAGCGATCAAACGTGACTTCGAGAATCTGCTTGGTGCCATTCACCTTGGCGGAAAAGTATGCTGCCGCGCCCTCGCCGATGTGGCAGTCCACGCAGGCCACATGAGAGTGCGCGGAAATCTTGTAGGCGGTGTACTCCGGGTGCATCACGTGGCAGCTCTGACCGCAGAACTGCGGTGAGTCCATGTAAGCCGAGCCGCGATAGCTGGCTATAGACACCACCAGCAGATTTACGAGGGTGGCCACTAGAACGATGTCCACGCCATGACGAAAAATCCTGTCGTTGAAATCGACCTTAGGAAATTCCAGCGGAATCAGCCCGGCCTGTTGCAGCTTTTTGCGGCGTAACCACATGCCCAACGGAATCAGCAGCAGCCCGGCCACAAACAAAAACGGCAAAAGCAGAAAGAAGATGATGCCAAGATAGGGATTGTCGTTTGGCCGGCCAATAAGCTCCACCAGCCAATAAGCAATCATGGTCACGCCAGCAGCGGTGGTGATCGCTCCTCCGGCCAGGCTGATGGGATTGTTGCCGAAAAACAGCGCCGGGCGCACCCAGCTTTCACGGAATTTTTGAAACGCTGGCACTTTAACCCCCACTCACAAACGGATGGCCCGCCGAAGTAGGCGGGCCTGTTCTACTTTCTTTCCCGATTGTACTTCCTATTTCAAGGTGCGGTAAAACGCCACCACGTCCTTGATCTGCTGGTCGGTGAGTCCCGTGACCGGGTGCATCTTGCCCTTGCCGTTCTTGACGGCGGCAATCATCTGCGCCACGGTGAGCGACTGGATGCTGGGATCGGACGCGGCCTTGATGCCCATCGATTTGGCCATTCCGGCGCTGGGCGTGCCGCTGGGTCCATGGCACATGGCGCACTTGGCTTTGTAAGTCGCTTCGCCCGGGGATTGCGCGAAGCCCACGACGCCGGCCAGAGACATTACAACGGCCAGCACCAACAGGTATCGAAACATCTTTGTCATACAAATCTCCTTGAGTGTCTGCCGGTCAGATAGCGCTAGAGAAGCAGCTGCCGGGCGTGTTTCCTTCTGTATACTACAACCCTTGCGGCAGAGAAAAGTCGCTGTGGTTGCAGCCGGGATGGCAAGATCGACTATCTTACATTAAACGGCGCAGTCCCTGGCATTGGGGAACTGCGCCGCTGGTTAGAGAACTCTGCCGAATCAGAACTCGTAATGCATGGAAATGGTCACGTTATTCGCACGGAAGGTCCGCGGCGCGGTCAGGCCGGAAGTCGGTTCGGTCAGGCCGGTCGGACCAGTCAAAGTGGCGGAGGTGCAAGGCACAATCGACGACTCTCCCACGACAGAGGTTGAAGTGCTGCAGAACGGCGATCCGGAGGGGCCGCCCTCGCCGTATATGAAGAGGTTGTACTCTGCCTTCATAATCCATCCCTTACGGATCGTCCATGCAATATTCGCAAAGGGAGACTGATACGCAGAGACCAGCGAGCCGCTGACGTCGCGCGCATCGTTGAAGAACCGCGTGCCGTTCACTTTACTGATGCGATAGCCGAGGCTGGTGTGAATTTTATCGACGGGGGAGATACGGACAGCCGCCGAAACGAATTGCGTAGGAGCATCCATGAAGTCCCTGGCGAACCAATCTTCGAGCGACCAGCCTTTAACCTCCGAAAGGCCCGTTGCACCTCTTCCGTATATGTTCGGGCATAACATGCTGGTGGCAGTTTGCACAGCTCCAGGCTGTGAGTAGCTCGGGACTACGACTCCGGTCGTTGCGCTCGCGGTCGGCGAGCCGTTCAGATAGCAGATGTTGGTGGCCGAGTAGACATCGCTATAGGCGTAATTGAAGTCCAGCCCATAGTGCTCATTCGGCGCCAGCACCGCACCCATGCTGTAAACCCGGCTGTGATCGACATGATTGAGCGGGCCTTCGAACGGGGTCCCGGTTGAGGCGGTTCCATTAGGACCTGGTGTTAACGAAGGAGGAACGAACAACGCCACGTCGGCCTGCGCGTTGTTGGTGTTGTTGTGCCGTTCCAGATCGTTGAAGGCGCCCGAGAAGGTCGCCCAGGGCCTGGGCTTGTAAACGGTATGCACTCTGTAGTGCCTGGTTTGCCGCGGGCCCACCGGGGTGAACGCGTTGTCGTCGTAAAGCGCCTCGACCGTGCCATTGAGGTCCCAATGGTTGGTGGGGCGCAGGGCGGCGTTGAAGATTCCACCGCTTTCGTTAATGGTAACGGTTCCGTTGTTATCCGCGCCCGCGGCTAAGGGAGCATTATAAGGAATGCCCTCTGCTATGGTGTGCGTGCGGTAGCGATAGGTGAGGGAGAGCGTGGCCCGCGATGAGGCATCCCAGGTTCCGGTCAGGTTGTTGGTCAGGAACTTCTGGCCAAAGTAGTCCGGCAGTGGGATACCATTGGCGCTGCCCTCAACGGTCAGAGGAGAACCCGTGATCAGCGTGCCGGTGTAGTTGATGGTTTCATTGCCGGCGGTCGTGGGCGTATCGAGCGTAGCCCCGGAAGAGATGTTGGAGATGCCGGGCTGGTGGACATCGGAGTAGTCAAACTGATCGGAGATGCTGAAGGCCTTTGTAACCTGCCAGACAACTCCATAGTCGGCGGAGACTACCTTCCGCAGCGCGCTTGCGCTGCCGGTGAACGTCGCCGAGCGAACCCCACCTGCGATAGGGGATGACGACGAGGCCGTCACCACATCCAGGCCCTGGAATTGCTCGTAGTAGTTGGGCAGGTTCATATTCGCGCTGGTATAGCGGGCGTCGCCGTTCATCGAGATATTTTTTATGCTTGTGCTTTGGAAGCGAAAGATCTCCGTGGGGGTGAGAATGCGCGTGGGCTGGGAGCGCAGGTAGCTGGTCGCGACATCGCAAGCCGGATCGATGATCGGCAGGCCGCCACCGGAGTTTGCATAGAGGATGATGTGTGAGTTCTTCATGCTGGTTGCGGCGCAGGCGCTGGTGCTGTAGCCGGTCTGGCTGTCCCAGTTGCCCAGGGAGACTCGCGTTCCGTCCGCCTCCTGCACCATGAAATCGCTCGGAGCCAGCGTAAAGTAGGAGCCTGTCTTGAAGTGGGTGATCACCTCTTCAAAGGTCAGCTTGGTACGCTCGACGGGCTTCCAGTCGACCGCCCCCGTGAATTCGTCGGTGCTGTTGCGCTGATACTCCGAGAGTAGGGCATCATACTTGCCGACAGATTCACCGGGACTCAGGGTCGGGCCCTGGAAGATATTCTGCGAGTACCCCATCCGATACGTCACCTTCGACAAGGGGTAGAGGGTGAGGTTGGTGTCCGTCATGCGGCGCACCGTGTTGAACATCACCGGCGAATTCATAACCTGCGGCCAGGCCAGCGGGGTGGTGGACCCGGAGATGGGAATCGACACTCCCGTGTTGATATTCGGGTTGCCCAGTAAGTCGTAGTCGGAGTACTGGCGGTCGCGGCGGAAGGTTCCCGAGAACTCGTAGATCCTGCCCTTGAAGAAGTCCAGCTTGGCGAAGTTGTACGGATCGCCGCCGAAGCCGCTGGCAATGGCCCGGAGGGAATCAACCAGGGTATTCTTAGTGCCGGGGAGCGCATGTAGATCAAAGGTCGCGCCCAGTATGCGCGGCCCGGATTGCTGATTGATCAGCGTGTCGTACATGGCTCCGCTGCCCTTGATGTTGGCTACATGCCCGCCGACATCCACGGTTTCATGGGACTTATATCCCTCCGGGACGGCCATCGGCTCAGACGGTGTGGGAACCTGGGCGGCAGCGATGCCCGTCATCAGCAGGAATGTGGCGGCTCCAAAGCCCCAGGCGATACGCTGCATCCTTGCGGTAAAGGTCTGTTGATTGGACAGCCGTGAAATCCAGCCTACCTTCTTCATATGAAGCCTCACTTGGAAAAACATTGTTGCTGAAATCAAAAATCTTGAACTCGCGTACCGAACCTGCACGGAAGATGAGCCGCGCCAGCCGATGGTTCCGGAGGGCGCGGCACAGTTCCGTTACTTGAGAAACGCCTGGTTGAGGTTGGACCCATGGATCATGGTGTGGCAGTCAATGCAGGGCTGCAGCTCCGCCGATCCTGCGTTCATCCCGTGAACTGTTCCAGCGGCGACTGGGCTATGGCACTGGTTGCACAGCGTGTTAACCGTGGGCATATTCATCAGCCGGGCGTTCTGCGATCCATGCGGAGTATGGCAGGCCAAGCACCCCTCCGCCTTGACGGCAGGGTGCTCATAGACGAATGGCCCGCGGTTCTCCATGTGGCACTTGGTGCAGATCGCGTTCTGATCGGCCGTGGACTTGATGTTGTTGTTCCCGAAGGTGCCGTGAACATCATGACAATCGCTGCACTTGACCAGGCCTTCATTCACCTTGTGATGGAATGGCATATCGAAAAACGGTTTTACGTCGTTGTGGCACTGGAAGCACAGCGCGGGCTGCGCGGCCTTCAGCAGCGGCTCTTCCTTGCCGGCGTGAATGTCGTGGCAACTGATGCAACTGACGCCGGCCTTGGCATGAGGTGAACGGGCGAAGTTGGGATGCACTGCCGCGTGGCAACCCAGGCAGTTGGAGCTCGCCTCTTTCGGCGTGGCCTTGGAGGGGTCGAAGATTTTAGTAATGTCTCCGCCGCCTTCCACGTGTCCCTTGCCCGCGCCATGGCAACTTTCGCAGGTTGCCCCGGATTTGCCATGCTGCAAAGCAATCTTGGTATGAGGATTCTCGGCGAACTTCTTGGCCACCTCGTCGTGGCAGGTGGCACAGGTTTCGCTGCCCACATAATCCGCTGCATTGGTATCCTTCACCTGCGCGGTGGCCGGCTTCTCTCCGGGCGCCGCAGCCGCCAGCACGGGGACGCACAACATGCCTGCGCCCAAAATCAACATCAAACAAGCTCGCAACCCCGGCTTGTTGCCCGGAGCCGCACCAATCAGCAATTGCGTGACAGGCCCATCTCTATGCATCGATTACCGCCTCGGATGCTCTCTTAGCCACTTCCGCAAACAAGTATTCCGTCCTCCATCCGCTCAAAACGGCTCTTCCATATGTGGAATGCCGCTCTGGCAGCTACATCGGTCCCCTTGTTACGAACGGTGCTCTTTGTGCGGAGCATCACTTCATTGCCGGAGATTACGTTTGCGTCATGGTGGTTAGCGGTGACGCACATCACATATGTGAGAGGTTGAAATCCCGGCTTTGATTTCCTGTCACATGGTGATGTAGATTCCCATGATTCCAGATCAACACGACTATGACGATCAAATCCAACCGCCGCGCTGCCACCCCCGAAACGCGCAATATAGGAATGAAAGGGGAGCCTTCACGGCAGAAGAACAAAACGAGGGCTTATCTGCTGTTCAAAACCGAACACTTATGCCTTGGCGGAATGATTTTGTGGCCAGTTGCGCTGCTCTCTGGCGTTCAAACTCTTACCGGCTTCCTCTCCTGCTCCATCGACGGCATACCGCTGTTTTGAATCATTGGAAACGTGTACATAACAGGAACGCGCCTGGAAAAATCTCCAGCTTTTGGTGCACCGCATAGACGTGAGGCCCATCACATCCACATTTCCTGCTATTCCGGCAAACTTTTTACAAGCAGAGTCTCTTCCCCTGGAGGTCAGGGCCTTTCCTTCTCGTTTAGGAGCTTGCACTATATGGAAGGGCAAGTCAGGAACCGGGATGGAAAATTGTACCGGCGACGTACGGGACAATACCATGGCGCATTCAGAGAACTCGGTGGGAGCGCAAACGCGGCAAAAGCACATTGCCCGGCAGGTTCCTGTGGGATGCGCTGCGTGCTCCAATCGCCGCCCCGGCTGGTTTTGCTCTCTGGGCAGCGCCGTACTGGCCGACCTTGAGTTGGCGACCAGCACTGTCACCTTGCCCGCTCAGTCTTCCCTTTTTACACAGGGCGACGATGCCCGCTGCCTTTACCTGATCTGCGGCGGTTATCTCAAGCTCACCGCCGGACGCCATCAGGATCGGCAGATGATTGTCCGGGTTGCCGGACCGGGCTCCATGCTGGGCCTGTACGCGGTTCTATCCCATGGTGTCTACGAAGTTTCGGCGGAAACGCTTACCGCCGCCCAGCTCCGTCCCGTCGAGCGCGACCAGTTTATGGTTTTTCTGCGTGCTCATAAAGAGGCCCAGATGCGCGCCGTGCAGTGCATCTGCCAGGAATACCGCTTCGCGCTACAGGACGCCTGCCGTATTGCACTGGCTGATACCGTCGCTGCCCGCCTGGGACGCCTGCTCCTGGAGCTGGCCCACCAGATCGGCGAACACCTCGATGGCGGCGGCTTCCGCTTTCCGCTCCTGCTGACTCACGAGGAGATGGCCTCCATGGCCTGCACCACCCGCGAAACCGTCACCCGCACATTGGGCCAGTTCCGCAAGGAGGGCTGGATCTCCATCGAAGACTCCCTGGTTACCCTCCACGAACCCGAACATTTACAAACAATGAGCTAGGCCCATTGTTGTTTTTTTAACGCTCCCCACAACAATCCTGCCAAGTCCAAGAGCTATCATCGGAAGATAGGGAACAGGGAATAGGAAATAGGGAACAGGCTCCTCCCCCCAAGAGCAGCCGCAACCACGGCAATTGACCCCTGATCCCTGACCCTTGATCCCTGAATTGGAGTTCATGGTGCTTATGACGCGTCTTGTGGCTGGTTTTTATGTTTTCCTGCTCTCATGCTGCGTAGTTTTAGCTCAGAATCCGGCGCCGGCAGCGCCTCTACCCGCCGTCACCTCGGCCGAAAGCCCTGCGATTCTTGACTTTCAGAAGATTGAAGACACATGGTCCAATGCCATCAACATGCGCGACCAATATGGCCTCGAACTGGTGCTCTCCCCCTTGTTCGTGGACGTTTCCGCGGGCGGTGACATCACCACCCGCAACCAGCAGCTGGCCCAATTGATCACCGGCGAGGACAAAACCCTCCACCTCGAGCAGAAGGTGATTACTGTGCGCATGTTGGGCGACGTCGCGGTAGCCAACGGCACCTACATAATGCACCACAAGGTCGGCTCCGCCCAGGTGGACGAAAAAGGCGTCTTCACCCATGTCTTCGAACGCGCCCGCGGCGGATGGTTGTGCATCAACTCCCAACGCACCAGGCTTCCCGAGGACACCGGCCCCAAACACAAGAAGCCTTCCAATGAAGAAAATCCCTTCCACATTCCGTTTATCGGCAAGGGGTGATAAGTGTAGTGAACAGGGCGTGGAGTAGCACAAGATGGCTCGCTATTTCGCCGGCCTCCGCGCCCCTTGCAGCCGGATCGACACATGCACCAGCCCCAGCGCCGCCGGCGTCACGCCGGGGATGCGGCTGGCCTGCCCGATGGTCGCTGGACGCACCCTCTCCAGTTTCTCGCGCATCTCCCGCGAAAGCCCGCTGATGGCGTCATAATCAATCCACTCCGGAATCGCCACTCCCTCGGCGGCCTTCAGCTTGGCGATGGATTTTATCTGCTGATCCAGGTAGCCGGCAAACTTGATCTCGGTCTCTACGGCGCGAGCCTCGTTGCGCAAACTACTGCGCAGAATGGCGTTCTCCGCCTGAGCGATTTGCTCCGGATTCCGGCCGGCCGCTGAAGCAAAATCCGCCAGCAGCGGCTCGGCCTCAAGCTCCTCGTGCATCATTCCCAAAACTGCCTCGATGCCCACCTCAGGCCGCTTGAGCAGTTGCGCCCAGGTCAAACCGGCCGTACCCGTCAGCTCGCCCAGGCCCGCCGCGCCCAGCCGTTCGCTATTTACCTTATGGCCAACGAGCAGCCGCTCCAGCGCGGCCATCCGCGCCTGCTTTTGTTCGTACTCCGCCCAGGCAGCGTCGTCGATCAGCCCCAGCCTCCGTCCGTGCGGAGTCAGCCGCCGGTCGGCATTATCAATTCTCAGATGCAGCCGGAACTCCGCTCTCGAGGTGAACATCCTGTACGGCTCATTCGTCCCAATCGAGATCAGGTCGTCGATCAGCACGCCCGTGTAGCCCTCGCTGCGGTCGAGAGTAAACGGCGGCTCGCCCTTGAGCCACAGCGCCGCGTTGATCCCGGCCATGATTCCCTGGCAGGCAGCCTCCTCGTAGCCGCTGGTCCCGTTAATCTGTCCAGCCAAATACAGCCCCTCCATGCTCTTCACACGTAGCGTGCGGTCCAGCTCGGTCGCGTCCACGCTGTCGTATTCGATCGCGTAGCCGGGCCGCAACATCTCCGCCTGCTCGAGGCCGGGAATCGAATGCACAATCTCCCACTGCACCTCCATGGGCAGCGAGGTAGACATGCCATTCACGTAAACCTCGTGGGTGTGCAGCCCCTCAGGCTCCAGGAAAAACTGGTGCTGTGTCTTGTCGGGAAATTTGACGATCTTGTCTTCAATCGACGGGCAATAGCGTGGCCCGACGCCCGCGATCTGCCCTGAGTACATCGCCGAGCGGTGCACATTCGCACGAATGATGCGCAGCGTCTCCGGCGTGGTAAAGGCGATGTGGCAACTGATCTGCGGCTGGACAATTCTTTTCGTCCGGAAGCTGAAGGGTGTAGGCTCCGTGTCTCCGGCCTGCTCCTCGAAAACCTCCCAGCGGATTGTCCGCCCGTCCAACCGCGGCGGCGTTCCTGTTTTCAAGCGAACAGTTCGAAGCCCCAGCGCCCGCAGCGCCTCTCCCAACAGAACCGAGGCCGGTTCCCCGCTACGGCCAGCAGGATATTTTTCTTCGCCGCAGTGAATCAACCCATTGAGAAATGTGCCGGTAGTGATAATCGTGGCTCCCGCCATCAGCCGCCGCCCGTCGCGCAGCTTCAGGCCCAAAACCCGACGTCTTGCAAATCGACTGTCATCCTGAGCGGAGCCGTTCGCGCTTTTTGCGAACGGCGCAGTCGAAGGACCTGCATTTTCTGTTCCCTGTTCCCTAGTCCCTAGTCCCTCCTCCACAATCAGTCCCGTCACCTCCGCCTGCCGTATATGCAGCCCCGCCTGCGACTCTAAAACCTCGCGCATCTTTACCCGATAGAGTTGCTTGTCGCACTGCGCCCGCGGACTCCACACCGCCGGGCCACGCGACGCATTCAGCAGACGGAACTGAATCCCCACGGCGTCGGTCACCTCGCCCATCACGCCGCCCAGCGCGTCCACCTCGCGCACCAGGTGGCCCTTGGCCACGCCGCCCACCGCCGGATTGCAGCTCATCTGTGCAATCAGGTCGAGGTTCATGGTGATGAGCGCGGTTTTGAGCCCCATGCGCGCCGCCGCCATGGCCGCCTCGCATCCCGCGTGCCCCGCGCCCACCACGGCTACATCGTATTGTTCGGTAAAAGCCATCTTGGGCTATTTTACGGATTCTGCGAAGGACCCACAGTTTTAATGGATCACGCGTCCAATGAATCCCGCAATTCAGTCGCCATAGCGACCGAGTTCTTTTCATAGGACAGAAGATCTCCGGGCTGACAATCAAGCACTTCGCAAAGCCGCTCCAAGGTGCTAAAACGAATGGCTCTGGCCCGGCCGGCTTTGAGTACCGATAGATTTTGCGGAGTGATCCCCACCAGTTCGGCCAGCGTATTCAACCGCATCTTCCGCCGGGCGAGCATCACATCGACATTGACGATAATCGGCATGGCTGTTCTCCTTCTCCCGCTCAGATGGTGAGATCATTTTCTTCGCGCAAGTCCACGGCTATATCCATAAACCATGCGATCACGATGATGATGGCTCCGATGACGAAGGAGTCGAAGTGGGCCTGGAAGGTCTTCATCGGATTCGCCGTGAGGGCGAGCGACAAGACCCACAGGAAGCTCATGACTCCCCACAGCAGACAGGCAACGCCAAATTTGCGGAGCTGCCTGACCGACTCCCTGGTAAAAACCTCTCCACGGGAGTAGTTTCCAAAGAGCAGATGTAGATGGTAGATGCATTTGATCAGAGTCCCGAATGCCACAGCGGTGACCGCGCCCAGTAGCAGACGGAGGCTGAGCGTTAATCCGGCAGTAGAGAAGATCATGTTGTCGATGTTGATGTCGCCGACTCCATAGGCTACACAGACAGCGCAGAGGACGCCCACGACCGCAAACAAGGCCAACAGCACTTTGCAGATCATGCGGAAGATGCTGCTGACTTTTTTGATTTTTTGAAGTTTTGCCTGAGTTTCGGATTTCATAAAGTCTCCTTTCAAGACCTTGAAAATAATCATACCAAAATGTGATTGTTTGTCAATAGCTATTTATCGACTATCGATAGTTTGTTAGTGTAATACGTTTATTTTGTTGATTTTAGCCTGAACAAGAAAAGCCTTCCGGGACCAGGCCCAACTATGCCCGGCAACCCTGCTCATTCGTCTATTCTGATGAATGGAGAGGGCCATGCGCACTCGATGGTCTTTTGCATTGCTGGCGGCGTCGGCTCTCGCACTGGCGGCCTCGGCGCAGTTTAAGGACAGCTTTACGCCCATGCCGCTCGACGCGGGCTTCGGCCGCATGGACATCAGCGCGCCGGCCATCGCCCCGGAAGAGATCATCCGCCAGTTTGCCGCCAAGGAGAGCGAGTTTCAAAAGGCGCTGAATCACTACACCTATCGCCGCATCGCCCGCGTGCAGACCATCGACGACGACAACAAGGTGGACGGCGAGTACTACCAGGTGGACGACGTAATCTTTGACCCCACCGGCAAACGCTTCGAAAAGACCGTTTACGCGCCGGAGAGCACCCTGCTGCGGGTGCAGATGTCGCCCTCCGATTTTCAGGACATCCAGCGCGGCTATCCCTTTGTCCTGACCACCGAGATGATCAGCCAATACAACATCAAATACGTTGGCCGGCAGAAGGTGGACGAGGTGGATTGCTACGTCTTCGACGTGGCGCCCAAAATCATTGAAAAGAAGCAGCGCTATCTGCTGGGCCGCATCTGGGTGGACGCGACCGACCTGCAGATCGTGGTGACCAATGGGCGCATGGTCCCCGACGACACGCGCAAGGGACAGGAAGATCTGCATCCGCCCTTCATGACCTGGCGGCAGCAGGTCGACGGCCACTACTGGTTCCCCGTTTACACCAAGGGCGAAGGCATTCTGCACTTCAGCGGCGGCCCCGGCTACATGTCCCAGGACGTGCACATCCGCGACACCATCAAGTACACCGACTATAAGCAGTTCGGCTCAACCACAAAAGTTATCTATGAAGGCCAGGATATTACGCCGGGCGCAAAGCCGCCGGAGGAGAAGCCGAAGTAATAGGGAACAGGGATCAGGGAACAGGGAACAGAAGGCCGACGTTTATTTTCGTAATTTATTCATGATGGCGACGAGCATCCTGCTCACTTCCTCGGAGAGGCTTTCAGCCGAACGTCGTGCCTCCTCTGAACCGAAACCTAGCGCCTCTGCAATCACAATCTGCGTTTGCACCTCGCAGTTTGAACCTCTTGCATGACCTAGAAACAGAAGATATTCACCCTTTGTCGATCTGACGTATCCTTCTGCTATATTACTAGCCACAGAGACGGACGCTCTACGCAGTTGGTTGGTTAGACCAAATCGCTCAGAGGCCGGAAAAGAGGACGTGAGTTTGTATACAGCGACGGTCAGTTGAACAGCTCGTTGCCAAACGATTAGGTCCTTGAACGATTCACCCACCTGATGTTCCTCTTCCTTGATTTTCTGTTCCCTGTTCCCTGTTCCCTAATAGAACAGATACTTTCTCCACCGGTCATCCGCCCTGCCGAGCATACGCATGATCTGCCGGCTGGTGTGCAGCGAGAAGGGGCGTGGCTCGCGCAGCAGAATCATATCGTCGATCTTGCTGATCAGGCGATTGCCCTTGTGGCGGTTGCATGGATGGCAGCAGGCCACCAGGTTCTCCCAGGTCGAGCTGCCGCCGCGCGAGCGGGGAACCACGTGATCCAGAGTCAAATCGGCGGGCGACAGAGTCTCGCCGCAGTACTGGCATGTGTTGCGGTCGCGCAGCAGGATATTTTTACGCGAGAGGGCGCGCGTCTGGTAAGGGATGCGGCGGTACTCGAGCAATCGAATCACCGAAGGCATGGGAATGCGGCTGCGCTGGGCGTGAAGAATCAACCCGTGCTCCTCTTCGGTGCGCGCAATTCCCTTGAGCACCAGCACCAAGGCGCGGCGCGCGCCGCAGATATTGATTGGCTCATAGGAGGCGTTCAGCACCAGCACCGGCATCTGCAGGATGTGCGCGGAGTGGACCGTCACCTTCTCGCCGGCCAGCGCCGCGGCCCTGGCGATGGACTTCTGCTTGCGTGCATGAATCATGGCTTTTCCCAGCGACATCCTCTTACCCCTCGTTAAAAAGATGATTGATCGTGTAATGAATAAATGCGTGACCCTTGCATAGATGTGGCCGGCAATCCGCCGGCCAGTTCAAAATTCTCCTCCGCATCGTCAAACTGTGCGGAAGTTCCACGGCGGTTACTATACACGCGGCTCGCCCTGGCCAGCGTGGCCACCCACACGGAGGCCGCTCCGGCCCGAGACAGCGTGAGAGCCGCGGCGCGAGCCGTTGCACCAGTGGTCAAAATGTCGTCGATAAGCAAAACGTGTTTCAGCGTGACCGCGGCCGGGTCAGAGACCTCGAAGGCCCCGCGCACATTCAGGCGTCGCTGGCGTGGCGTCAGGCCAAACTGGCTCTCGGTGGCGCGCTGCCGCATCAGCGTGCGCGGAGCCAGCGTGAGCCGCCACTCCGGATGCGTCTTGCCGAGCGCCGCAAGCGCATGAAAAGCCAGCGAGCGAGCCTGGTTGAAGCCGCGTTCAGCATACTTGGAGCGGTGCAGCGGCACCGGAACCACCAGCATCTCTGCAGGAGCCTCATCCGCCAATCGGGCAATTGCTTCGGCCAACATTCGGCCCAGCCCGCCAGCCACCGCGTGCAGCCGGTCATATTTGAGCGCGTGGATGGCCGCCTTCATGCGGTCCTGGTACGGCCCGTATGCCACTGCCCGCACAAACGGAGGCGGCGCCAGCCGGCAGGCCCGGCACAGCCCGCTTTTTGTTGGGCCGGCCAGCACCGGCGCATCCAGCGTGTCGCCGCAACGCGCGCAAAGGTTTCCGCTCAGGGCGGAAAACTCCGTCCAGCAAACATCACAGATGGGCGCATGACTGAGATGCGGCAGAGAGGAGCCGCAGAGGACACAAGAGGAAGGAAGAAGAGCGCAACTTAATGAATCCATGGGACTTCGCAGCACACGAACCACCGCGCGCCAACGGGAAGTCCCCGAGGCAGGAACGTCGAATGTCAGTGGGCTATTGTCACTGCGGAAGACGCACCTCACTTGTGGCCAGCCAGGCTCTACGCCCGCCGCCTTGTCGTCAGTATACTCGGAGTGCGTTGCAGATTCTATTTAAATTCGTGCAAAACGTTGTCAGGTCCAGCTTGATTGCGGCCACAAATAAAGGATGCTGGCTCAGCGGCCAGCGGAAGAACATGTTGATTTATGCCTAGGCCATTAAAGTTGTCGCTTAAGACACTCGTCTTAAACCGGCTCTAAAACACCCCCGCCAGATAAACCTCGCCCGCAGGGACACGTTCCTTCTTTGCTCCGCTGGCCGCCAGCACCACCGGTGAAAGCGTCATCACCGGGCAGCGCGCGTGGGCCAGCACCTTGTACACCACCCCGAGGCGGGCCACGGCGGCGAAGGCCGATGCCCCCTGCGCGCCCAGCACCATCAGATCGGCCTGCTGTGCCCGGCCATGGTTGAGCAGTTCCTCGGTTGGGTCGCCCTGCGCCACAATCGGTTGCACGGCGATCTTCTTCCGCAGTGCAGCAGGAATCAGTGAGACCAGCTCGCCTTCTATCTGATCGATGCTCCGGCCAGACAGAACCTCACGGCGCTCCTGGGGACGGATCACATGCTGCAAGAGCAGGCGCGCGTTGTGCTCAGCGGCTAGTTGCGCCGCAAAGCTGGCCACCAGGGCGCTGGATTCGTGCAGGCTGAGGCCGCACAGAATAGTCCGAATGGCAAAGTTGCTGTCCGCACAATCCACCACCTCCGGACCGACGATGAAGACCGGCACACTGGCCATGCGCAGCACAGCCTCGGCCACCGAACCCACCAGCAGCTTGCCGATGGGCCCGGGCGAGTGAGTGCCCATGACTATGCGGTCAATCTGCCGCTCGCGCTGGCAGGTCAGAATCTGGTCAGCAGCCAGCCCCGGCCGCACCACCGTCTCACATTCCACGCCCTCATCCCGGACGCGCTCGGCCAGCGGCTCCAAGTGCTCCATCTCGGCTCGGTCCGCGGCGGCGGCATCGTAGTAAAGAACGCTCGCACTCTCCGTCGCTGACACCACCAGCGTGTCATAGGCGTGAAAAAGAATCAGCTTTGCGCCAAACTCGACCGCTTGCGCCAGGGCAAAGGAAAAGGCTTTTTCATTGGCGGGAATCTCACAGGCAAACAGGATAGTGAAGGGTTTGCTCCAACCCGGCTTAAGGACTTTGGCCATGGGAACCTCCTGAATGTAATGCAGATTAAGACCTGACTTGCCACCGTCTGCCCTGCACGGCGGCACAACGCTACGCGACACCCACCCCTGCGAGGACACAGTAAACTCTAGCTTGCGGCGCGCCGAAAACCCTGTGTTTTCTTCATAAGACGCAAGCAAAAGAGCAATCCATCAATAAAATGGGAATTGTGCGCCCTTTTTCGGGAATTTGTCTATCAATAGACGGTCAAAAATCCATTGATTTCGACAAGGTGATCCAAATCACATCCATACCAGCCCTAAAACTGCTCTTCTGGAGTCGAATCATGGGCTTTTGAGCGGTTTTCGCTTGAAAGGGCTCTGTTTTTAGCAATCAAGACAATCTCCTTCCCGGGGAAAATCATCATATCGGTAGAGTCTTGATCGACTTTAATGACGAAAGTCAGCTCAATTCCCCGGCATAGGCCCAACTTCCCGGCCCACTTGCCCTGATTCTGTTGGAGGTTACATGCAGCCGATGCACAACATTCCCGCCCGTGGCGGATTGAACTATGACGAAACCCCCTTCCTCGCCATTTGGGAGGTTACCCAGTCCTGCGATCTGGCCTGCAAGCACTGCCGCGCCGCCGCCCAGCCCATCGCCCACCCTGACGAGCTCACCAACGCAGAGGGGAAGGCTCTGATCGACCAGATTGCGGCCATGGGCGTGCCAATTTTTGTCTTCACCGGCGGAGATCCTTTGAAGCGCGCCGATGTCTTCGAGCTAATCCGCTACGCCGCCGAAAAAGGCGTCCAGGTGGCGCTCACTCCCTCGGCCACTCCCCTGCTGACTCGCGAGGCGATTTTCAGGCTCAAGGAGGCCGGCCTGGTCCGGCTGGGCATCTCGCTGGATGGCTCAACCCCCGAGATTCATGACGCTTTTCGCGGTCTTCCGGGCGCTTATGCGCGCACTATCCAGGCCATTGAGTGGGCCAACGAGGCGGGCATCCCCATCCAGGTGCACACCACTATCAGCCGCCACAACGCCAACGACCTGGACAATCTCTGCGCCCTTTTCGAGCGGCTGGCCATCGTCATGTGGAACGTTTTCTTCCTGGTTCCCGTGGGACGCGGGCAGCTTGATGATTTGCTAGACGGAGAGGAATTTGAGCGTATTTTTGGGCAAATCTACCAGCTTTCCAACCGCGTCAACTTCCAGATCAAGACTACCGAGGCCATGCACTACCGCCGCTACCTGCTGCAACACAACCTGGAAGAGCGCCGCATAAACCATGAATATATGCCGGGCCACGGCCATGGCCACACGGTCATCACCAAACAAGCCGCCATGGTTTATGAGCCTGGCGAGCCCACCTCTGACGCTCAAACCCGCACCGCCAACTGGACCACGCGCCGCGTGAACGACGGCAAGGGCTTCCTTTTCATCTCCCATGTGGGCAACGTCTACCCCAGCGGCTTTCTGCCCATTCACGCGGGCAACATCCGCGAGACCCCGCTCAGCGAGATCTACCGCAACGCGCCCATTTTCAAGTCTCTGCGCAACACCAGCAAACTGGAAGGCAAGTGCGGCGCCTGCGAGTACAAGGAGATCTGCGGCGGCTCCCGCGCCCGCGCCTACGCCGTAACCGGCGACCCGTTAGCCCAGGAACCCTGCTGCATCTATCAGCCCAAAAACTGGGACCCGGAATTGGAAAGCCACGCAGGGGCGTTCGCGAAACACTAAAAGTCAGCTTTTAGCTACTAGCTCACTTCCCAAGCCTCAAATTCGAGGCTGGGCACACGTCTTGACAAATCTAACCATATCAGTCATACTGACCATATTGATTATTATGACTGGAGAGCGCAATGGTCACCGAGGTTAATGCCGTCAATTTTCGCCAAAACCTGGGCGAGATGCTTAACCAGGTCCAGTATCAAAAGGCCAGCATCGTGGTGAACAAGGATGGAAAGCCTGTTGCCGCCCTGGTGGACGCCGATCTCTTTGCACGCATTCGCACGATGCGCGACCGATTTGACCAATTGAGCAGTCGGGTTGCCGAGGCCTATGCGGGGGTTCCCGCCGATCAGGGCATGGCGGAGATTGATGCGGCTGTCTCGCGCGAACGGCGGCGCTGATGGCGGGCTTGCGCGTCGTTCTGGACACCAACGTCCTGGTGTCGGCGCTCGCTTATCCCGGCAGCATTCCCGGACGCATTCTAAGCGCCTGGCGCGAGGGCGAACTCGATTTGGTCCTGTCGCGGTACATTCTCGATGAGATGGTTCGAGTGCTGCCGCGTCTGCCGCGCATCACGCTCACTCCCGCTGAAATACGCGATCTCGCGGACAGCTTCCTGTTTTTAGCGGAAATAGTCGAGCCTAGCTCCGAATTGGAGGCTGCCCTGCGCGACTCGGCAGACCAACTGGTTCTGGGAACTCTGCGCGCATCCCAAGCCGACTACCTTGTCACCGGAGACAAAGATTTGCTTGCGCTCGGTGAGCGATATCCGATTGTCACTCCGGCGGTCTTTTGGGAACGGCATGGGCGTTAAGGGGAACTCAGGGATCTGAAGGTTCAGCCCCTTGCTTCTGTCTGGGATTTACAATCCATCCTCAGAGGGAGATTCCTATGGCTTCATTTAATTCGCCGCGGCGCGATTTTCTGCGCACCGGCGGTATCGGCATGGCGGCTGCCGCGATTCCCGCCGTTTCATTTGCGGCTGCGGCAGGTGACAGCAATCCAGATGTCCACCATGTCACGCACCTCTTTGACGTACGCACATACGGCGCGACGGGAGACGGCAAGACGCTGGATACTCCGGCCGTGAACAAAGCCATTGAAGCCGCAGCGGCTGCCGGCGGCGGAGTGGTTCTCTTCCCGCCGGGAAGCTACCTATGTTTTTCCATCCGCCTGAAGAGCCACATCCACCTGCATCTGGAGGAGGGCAGCGCGATCATCGCCGCCGACTCGCCCAAGCCCGGCGAAATGACTGGCTACAACGGAGGCGCCTACGACGCCGCCGAGCCAAAGACCGAGTGGGACGCCTACCAGGATTACGGCCATAACCACTGGCATAACTCGTTGATCTGGGGCGAGGAGATTCACGACATCAGCATCACCGGAACCGGACTCATCTGGGGCAGAGGGCTGAGTTTCGGAGCGGACCGCGCCGCCCGCGGCGATTATCCGATCTATGTGGCCGAGCAGCCGGGAGTGGGCAACAAGGCCATCGCGCTTAAGAACTGCCACAACGTTCTGCTGCGCGACTTTGCCATGCTCAAGTGCGGCCACTTTGCGCTGCTGCTGACCGGCGTGGATAACCTGACCATCGACAATCTCAAGATTGACACCGACCGCGACGGCATGGACATCGATTGCTGCCAGAATGTGCGCGTCTCCAACTGCACCGTCAACTCGCCGTGGGATGACGGCATCTGGCCCAAGTCGAGTTATGCGCTGGGTTATGCGCGGCCGACGCGGAACCTGACCATTACTAACTGCCTGGTGACGGGAACTTACGAACTGGGCACGGTGCTGGATGGAACCTTCAAGAAGTTTGCGCCTGACTTTCATGTGCCGCGCACCGGCCGCATCAAGTGCGGAACGGAATCGAATGGCGGCTTCATCAATATCACCATCTCCAACTGCGTCTTTGAAGGCTGCCAGGGATACGCTCTGGAAACAGTCGATGGCGCGCAGATGGAAGACATCACCATTACCAATACGACCATGCGCGACCTGGTTTCCGGGCCGCTCTTCATGCGGTTGGGCGCGCGGCTGCGCGGGCCCAGGGAAACCACCAAGGTTGGGACTCTGAAGCGCATCCTGATCAGCAATCTGGATTGCTACAACGCGCCGCAGAGAATCAGTTGCGTGCTGAGCGGAATTCCCGGCTATCCAATCGAAGACGTGAAGCTTTCTAACGTTTATATAGAGACGGCGGGCGGCGGCACGGCGGAGATGGCCAGGATTCAGCCGCCGGAGAACGAGAGCAAGTATCCGGAGCCGACGATGTTCGGCCCCATGCCGGCGTCGGGATTTTTTATGCGGCACATGCGCAATGTGGAGATGAGCCACGTGGAGATTGCCAACTCGACTCCCGATGCGCGACCGGCATTTTACCTGGCGGATGTGGAGCGGGCGGATTTCTTCGCGGTCACGGCTCCGCGCGGGACAGATGGCACTTTCGCTCTGCACGGAGTGAAAGACCTGCGCATTGGCTGGAGCAGGGCGGCGGCGGATACGACGCTGGCCATCGCGGACGACAAGATGCTGTAAGCGGCGCAACCGAACAGAGCGCGTCCAGTAACCGGCAAACGATGCACCTGCGAATCTGAGTAATCCCGGTCACGCCTTCCGCCGCCCTGAACTGCTTTAATAATGGGTGAGGAGATCGATGCGCACGGCAATCATCGGCGGGGGAATCGCAGGGCTGGCGGCAGCTTATGAGCTGGAGCAGGCGCGCCGGGCCGGCAAGACGGTCGCGTACACGCTCTATGAGTCGCGCGACCGGCTGGGCGGTTGCTTGAGTTCAGAAGTGGTAGACGGCGCGGTGCTGGAGCGCGGCCCGGATTCTTTTTTGACCGAGAAGCCTGCGGCTGCCGAGCTCTGCCGCGAACTGGGTCTGGGCGACGAGCTGACCCCCTCGAACGACGCCGACCGCAAGACCTATATTATTGTTCGCAACCGGCTCATTCCCCTGCCCGACGGGCTGATGTTTCTGATCCCCACCAAGCTGATTCCCACCGCACTGACCCGTCTCTTCAGTTTACCGACCAAGATTCGCATGGTGCTGGAACTGTTGCACCCGCCGCGGCCTTCCGGGCTGCCGGACGAATCTGTGGCCGTGCTGGTCGAGCGGCATTACGGCCGCGAGACCGTTGACCGTCTGGCCGATCCGCTGCTGAGCGGAATCTTTGGCGGCGACTCCGCGCAACTGAGCGCCCGCACCGTGCTTCCGCGCCTGGTGGAGATGGAAGAAGAATACGGCTCGCTCACCCGCGGAATGCTGGCCGCGCACCGCAAGATGCGCGAGGCAATGCGCTCCGCGAGGGCTGCCCGTCCGGCGAGTGGAAGCGGCGGTGCGCCCGCCGCATCGCGTTCCATCTTCACCGCGATGCGCGGCGGAATGAATCAGTTGGTCGACGCCGTGGCCGTGCGGCTTGATCCGGCTTCGGTGCGCCTCTCCACGCCGGTCAGCGGCATCGAGAAAATTGCCGGCGGATGGAAGATTGTGGCCGGCGGCAAAACAGAGATCTACGACGCGGTCATCATGGCCTCGCCCGCATGGGCTGCTGCTGCGCTGCTGGACAGGATCGATCCGCAGTTAGCCGGGGAATTGAGCGACATTCCTTACTCTTCGTCGATCACCGTCAACCTTATCTACAACGACTCTCAGCTGGGCCGCCTGCCTGACGGATTCGGTTTTCTGGTTCCGGTCGTCGAGGGCCGCTCCATGCTGGCCTGCACCTTTGTCCATCGTAAATTTCTGGGCCGCACGCCGCCGGGCAAGGTGGTGCTGCGCGCATTTCTGGGCGGGATGAAGAACGAATCCCTGATGGCCACGCCGGACGCCGAGCTGCTGGCCACCGTGCGCCGCGAACTGAGCGAGATTCTCGGCAAAAAGATTCTGCCGCCGGACGCCGAGCCGCTGCACACGCAGGTCACGCGCTGGTCGCGGGCCATGGCCCAGTACGCCGTCGGTCACCAGGAGCGCATGGTGCGCATCAACGCCCGCGTCGCCGCACTGCCCGGATTGAAGCTGGCCGGCAACGCATACGACGGCATCGGCATTCCCGATTGCATCCGCTTGGGACGGAAAGCGGCACGAGAGCTGATCGCCGCGCACTCCTAGCTCACCATCCTATTCCCTACCTCGGCACCACCGGCAGCACCAGCGCACTTGGATGCGCAGTATCGTGCAGGATGGTGTTGGTCGCCCTCATAAAAACAGCACTCGTGCTCGCAGGCTTGCCGGTATTCAGATTGCGGTCAAAGCGCGGGAAGTTGCTGCTGCTTATCTCCAAACGAATTCGGTGCCCCTTCAAAAAGACATTGCTCGTCGCCCACATGTCGATCTTGTACTCGTAGACCTTGCCGGGGATGATGGGCTTAGCCGCAGTTGTCGATTCGCGATAACTCGCCCGCAAAATTCCTTCCGTCAGATTCTGTGCAAAGCCATTGGGCCACACATCAACTAACTTAGCGGTAAAGTCTGTGTCCACCGCCGAGGAAATAGCGTATAAGTCAAGAGTTACAGGTCCTGTAACTTCGACGTCGCTCTCCAAAGGCGGCGTGGAGTAGACCAGCACGTCCGGGCGGCTCTCCACATCCTTCTGGTCGCGAGGGCCGGGAGCAAGGTGAATGGCGTCGCAGCAGAGAGGTCCACCGACGGTGGGAACTGGGTTGGCGGGATCATAGAAAAGCTTGTCAGCCGCTTCGGCTGCCGCGGTGGTAATAGAAAGCGCGCCATCGCCGGAGGCGCTGTTGGCCTTGCCAGCCGATTGCAGGTAGTAGCGCGTCTCTTTCGCGCGCTCCAGCGGCCATGCCTCCTCGTCGCGCCACTTGTTCTCGCCCATCACAAAGATTTTTACCGGCTTGCCGTTGGCAAACTCATTCTGCTTGCCGAGAAAGAGATAGTCATACCAGTCGAGGGTAATATCGTTCTCGTCAAAAGGCGCATCGGGGCCGAAGTCGACCTCGCCGATCTTACGGCCCCAGCCGGAGTGGCCGCCTATAGCAACCACAAGCTGCTGACCGTTGCGAGCCGCCTCGGTGCCTGCGTGGTCCCTCATTCCCATGTAATTGCGCAGCGAGCCACCCTGAAAAATGTCATACCAGGCGGCAATGGTCAGCGCGGGAACCTGAATCTTCGCGTAGTTTTCCTCAATCGACCATTGCTTCCAGTAGCTGTCATAGGTTTGATGATCGAGCCAGTCGAGGAAGTAGGGCGCCAGCTTGTGTGTGTAGTCAGCCGGGCCTGGACCCAGGTCGAGGTTGAAGAGCGGGTACTGCTTGAGCGGCAGAATCCTGCTGCCGACAATGGCGTTCCTGGCTTCCGTTATCCGCCGGTTGAAGGTGTCCTGCGCCAGGCCGGAGGTCCACGATTCGTTGAACCATTGCTCGAATGCGCCGCCCTGGTAGGTCCAGTTCTCGTGGTAGTTCGAGGCCGTTACAACCGGGCAGATTCCCGCCAGGTGAGGCGGATGGCTGATGGCGGCCAGCATCTGCGTCGCGCCCACATAGGAGCCGCTGAACATGCCCACTTTGCCGTTGGAGTGGGGCAGCGCCGCCGCCCATTCCACAGTGTCGTATCCGTCATCGATCTCGTGCTTGAAGGGATACCACTCGCCCTCGGAGGCAAAGCGCCCGCGCACATCCTGCGCCACCACCATGTAGCCGCGCGCCACGGCCTTGCGCGCAAAGACCTCGGTGTTGTCCTTGTTGTATGGAGTGCGCGTGAGCAAGACCGGATAGTTACCGTCCCCGGCCGGCCGGTAGATATCGGCGCGCAGCGTCATGCCATCGCGCGTCTGCATCGCCACATTGCGCTCGACGACGAAGTCGGCTGCGGTTTGTCCCTTGAGCGGGATGCACGGCAGCAGGGTTACAGCAAAAGCAAGCAGGTAAAGATTCTTTTTCAGCACAATATTATCTCCGGAGTGAGATTCAAGAACATTATCAGGCCTCTACGCGAATGCATTTACCAAAGATGTTGTTCGCACCGATCCAACCATTGATTCCTCCGCGATTATTTCCAATCTGGAAACGATCGCCACGAATGGCCTTAACGATGTGCAGGTATTCAGCACCGCGTACCTTACAAAGCACAATGTCTCCTACAGAAAGAGTGGAACAATCAACGGGAGCAACCGTGCAGAGTTGGCCGGAGTCGATTCGTCCTTTCATTGATGAACCTCTGGGTCGAAACGAAACGGTCTCTCCGACGCGAAGCTTCACTATGTAGTGAGTGGCCCAACCCAATACGCACCCCCGTTCTGGAAGGATTCCGAGTACTTGCAACGGAAAAGTTTGTTGCCTACATTCCTCCCTTGCCCAGCAAAAGGCCGATGCCGTAGGTGACTGCGCCTTCCAGAGCGCCGACGGCCGTCATCTCGAAGCCGGAGGACCACCAACTGCGGACGGTGATCAGCGACTTGGCTGCGCCGACGGCAAAGTGCGCGGCCAGCGAGATGATAGCGGCGGCGATGATCGCATCTATGCCCTGCATGAAGAAGAAGGGAATAATGGGGATGGCCGCGCCGACGGCAGTGGAGAGCGCGCCCGATCCGGCGGAGACCAGTGGGTTCGCCAGCGCCTCCTCGCTGGTGCCGAGCCGCTCACTGGCCAGCGCGCGGAGCAACTGCTCGGGGTCGTTGGCAATGTGGTTGACCATGTTAAGGGCGTCCTCTTCGGGCAGGCCTTTCACTTGATAGTAGAGCGAGAGCAGTTCGCGAGCCTCGGGGCCGTTCATCTGGATGGCTTCGCGCTCGCGGGCGATCTCGGCGTCGTAGATTTCGCGTTCGCTCTTGGCGGCAAGATATGCGCCCGAGCCCATGGAGAGAGCAGATGCAATGAGGCCGGAGAGGCCGGCCAGCAGCACGTACTTGCTGTCGCCGGCAGTGGCGCCGCTGACGCCGCTGACAATGCCGAAGATGGCGCCCAGGCCGTCGTTAACCCCGTAGATGGCGTCGCCGATCCAACTTCCCGGCTGCTTGCGGCCCTGAGTGCGCTTGGCCAGCATCTCATCAAGCACCGCCTTGGCGTTGATCGTGTGCGCGCCTGCCGGAGCCTGGTAGTGGCCGCGAATCAGCGACCCAAGTTCGCGGTAATGGTCCTTCTCGTCCTCAATGACGTGCTCGAGAATGGCGATGGACTCAGGGTCGCCCAGGCCTTTGAGTTGCTCGCCATAGTTGGCAATGGCGCGGCTTTCCTCGATCTCCAGGCGCCTGAGGGCCATGCGGATGCCGCCGGCGCGGCTGGCCAGCGAATCGGCATCGCCGCCGGGTTTGCCGTGGTAGACCGGCTCGGCTCCGCCCAGCTCCACGATGCGGCCGTGCCACAGCGCGGCGTGCTCCCACTCGGCTCCGGCCAGGTGACGCAGCACCTGGGCGCGCACAGGGTCCGTGTCCCGGTCGGCCAGAGTCGTGTAGCTGTGGTAGCCCTCCATCTCCGCCTGCCAGTTGCCTTCCAGCGCCGCTAGTACCTTCTTCAGTTTTGCGCTGCTCAATGTTTCCTTTGCCATGTTGACTTTCTCCTTGCTTTGCAACGAGAATACGGCATTACCGCGCCGGTTTGCAGTCATTTTCTCCGCCGTTTTCCAGATTTCCGCAAACGTCCTACTTCTGCACAGCCCGCTCTCGTCCTACACTCTATCTGATATGGCCACTCTTCCCAATCTGGCTTTCGACTCCACCCTGCCCGCCAATGTGGATGCCGAGAAGACCATCCTCGGCGCCATCCTGCTGGACAACGCGGCCCACTCCGAGGCCTCTGCAAAGATCAAAGCCGAAGACTTCTCTCTTGACTCTCATCGACGCATCTTCGAGTGCATGACCAGCTTGATCAATAACCAGAGGGCCGTGGACATTATCACTCTGTCCAACGAACTGACCCGCACCAAGGAGATCGAAACCGTGGGAGGCGTCGCTTACCTGGCTTCGCTTACCGAGGGTCTGCCGCGCCGTCCGGTCATTGAAGATTACATCCGCATCGTCAAGGACAAGAGCATGCTGCGCAGGCTCATGCTCATCTGCTCGTACGCCATCGCCCGCGCCACTGACCAGAGCGAATCCGCCCTGGATATTCTGGGCGCCGCCGAGAAAGAGCTGATCGAGATCAGCGAAAAAGGCCTCAAGCAAGGCTTCCAGACGCTCAGCGAGATCGTCGACGACTCCTACGGCGGAGTTGACAATCTATTAAATGTACAACCCCGCGACATTACCGGCCTGGCTACCGGCTTCACTCAGTTTGACAACATGACCAGCGGCCTGCAAAAAGGCGAGTTGATCATCATCGCCGGCCGTCCTTCCATGGGAAAAAGTGCGGTGGCCATCAATATCGCCGAGCATGCGGCCATTGTCGAAAAGGCAATTGTGGCGGTCTTCAGCCTGGAGATGAGCAAGGAGTCGCTGCTGCGCCGCATGCTGTCCTCCCAGGCCTGGGTCGACCAGCAAAAGATTAAAAAGGGCAACCTGTTAGGCGAGGATCTCGAAAAGATGCGCAATGCTTTGAACCGATTGCTTGAGACGAGCATGTTCATCGACGACACGGCGGCCATCTCGCTGGATGAGATGCGCGCCAAAGCCCGGCGGCTTAAGCACACCAATAAAGACAAGTTGGACCTGATTGTGGTGGATTACCTGCAGCTGATGTCGGCCACCGTGCCCTCCTCGGGCAAAAAGCCATATGAGAATCGCGTCCAGGAGGTTTCTGCCATCTCCCGCGGCCTCAAAGCCCTGGCAAAGGAACTGAATGTGCCGGTCGTGGCTCTCTCCCAGCTCTCTCGCGCAGGCGTGCAGCGCAAGGATGACAAGCGCCCGGTGCTCAGCGACCTGCGCGAGTCCGGCTCCATTGAGCAGGACGCCGACGTGGTCGCCTTCATCCATCGCGAGGGTTATTACAAGCACAAAGCGGAGTTGAGCGAGGCCGATAAAGCCAAATCCGAGCTCATCATCGAGAAGCAGCGCAACGGCCCCACCGGCACCGTATTACTGAACTGGCTTGCTCCGTATACGCGCTTCGAAAACCGGGACACGGAACACAAGGTCTGAAGCTGCTTACGGTTCATTCAGAATCAGCGCAATGCGGCCTGCGATCAGCTCGCTGGGCGGCTCGCCGGGGTCCACCTCGAGCAGGTCTACGGGAAAGGCAATGTTGTGCGGCCTGAGCACCAACCGGTTAGCCACATAGTCCACATAGCGCAACATCAGGTGGGAGCCGTTACGCACGGCGTATAGATTGGGCCGGTTGGGCCGGTAGGGCATCAGCGAATTATAGTGCCGGTCGATCAGCGTGACGGCCTCCGGCAGCACCAGCGGCTCCATGGGCAGCGCGTCGGCGGCCGGAATGCGCACTGCCACAAATCGCTGCCAGGCGCGGCGAATATTTGAGACGCGCGTCCGGATCGACTGCAGCAGCCCGGCAGGCAGATGTAGCATGGTCTGCGTGGCCGAGGGCCGGATGTACGGCTCATAGAGAGCTGCCGCATGGCTGACGACCGGAACTGCGCTGCTTTCTCCGTCCGCCGGCACAGCTTCGCGCTGATAGAGAGCGGGCAGCAGATCAGCAGCCGTCATGTGCTGCGCAGACAGAACCCGGTCCAGCGCCTCCAGCGAGAGTTGCCGCCGGTTATGCAGAAAATTCGACAGATGCGATTGCCCAAAGCCGGTCTGGCGCGCCAGCAGCGAGACGCTGACCGTACCCCGCTGTATCCTGCGCAGCAGCTCCAGGCGCAGTCGCTCGTGCATCTGAGTAAAATTCATCTGTGGAAAATCCGCCACCAGCAATAGGAAGGGATACTTTATCTATTCTTCCAGAAATCTTGAATCGAGTTATTGCCATCATTTACTGAACTTTCTGAAGGATCGAAAAGTGAGAAAGCGGAAATATGCCATGGAAGATTGACGCAAGAGAAGCATTTCACTAGATTTGGTTTACTTAATCCGGTGCCTGCCTGTGGGAATCTTGGGAGAAACGTGTCATTACCATCTGGCTGAAAAGGCGATATTTTGCCCCCTTTCAGCGGCTTATGAACAATTGCCGGGCGATGAAACTCCTTTCCTGCTTTCTTTTCCACAACCCCAAAAATGCACTGCAGATGCGTCCAGGGACGGCCATCCACCGGAATTCCATGATCTGCGCGCCATGAGCATGACAAAAAACGAGAGAATCCCGGCGGCAATCCCTCATCAGGGCGCAAGAACCCTGAGTAGCCGTACCCGGTTCTTTCTGACCCGCGGAAACAAGACTTTAGTACAAAACCGCCGGGAGAATACGAGAACACGGAGATTTCGTCATGGAATTGCGCGTGCATTTGAAAATTTGCGAGGGGTGCGGTTGTCTTTGGTACCGCGCCCAGACCCAAGGGAGCGTGTATTGCAGGGAATGTGAAACCAAACTGAAGGACTTTCCCACTCCGGAAAGCCGTAAACGGCGCGGACGCCCGGGACGCAGGACGTTGGTCAGAGTCTGGGCGGTAGCGGAAGCTGCAGGAGGCGCACAATGAGCGCCGCCCTTCAGTTGCCGGTGATTTGGGAAGTTAGCAGCCCGCAGAGGGCAGAGAGAACATGGGCACAAAGACCGGACCCGGCGCCAGCCGCCAGACCGGCCGTAAAAGCGCCGGCTGCCGAGCCGGTGGTCAGCCTGGGCTTCTATCGCAGACATACCGAGAGCCTGTTACGGCGTTACCTGTATGCATCCATGCAGGTGGGCAGGGCGCCAAATATTTTGGGAGATCCCATCGCCCGGGGATGGTGCTCCAGCCGTCCCATCCGCACCTTTGAGGACGCGGTCATCTTCGTCCTCGACGTGGAGAGATGCCTCAACCAGCTTGGTTCTCTTGACCGCATGATGCTTAGCCGTATCGTTCTCCAGGAGTACACCCAGGCGGAAACAGCCATCATGCTGGGGATGGCTGTTCGCACCATCTCCTACAAATTTCCCCAGGCTCTGGACCGGTTGACGGAAAAACTGCTGGAATCGGGGCTGTTGGTGCTGCCGATCTGATGCGGAACAACCAATCAAGTGAAGGGGAGATGCTGTCGAACACTCCCCTTCGCTTGTCGCAACGCGCAGGGGTCGCTTGCGCCGCTCCGGCCTTGTCCCGAAATCAAACCCGCCGAATAATGGGAAATTTCTCACCACAAACCTGACTTTCTTTGCGTTTTCCGGTTGAGAGGCTCTCGCAACTGGCCTAGCGTCCAGATATGCGCGATTCCTGATCCGGCCTCATTAGATTGCTGCAGACTCTGCGGAAAGGAGACACCAAATTGCCCGATAGCATCATCTTTGCTCTTGGAGCGCTGAGCGGCATCTTCGCAGTGCTCACCATCTGGGCCTACATCGAAAAACAAAGGGAAGAGGAAACATGGACCGAGAGAAGTTATTTCATTGACAAAAACAAAATCAGTCGATGGTTCCTCAACTTCGTTTGGCGCAAAAACGCGCCAAACCCCGCTCAGGACGACAATTTTTTGTAACGGCTCCAGCCGCGACCGCTGCGCTCATCGCCACGCTTGACCTGGTCATCACCACCGACACCTGCATCGCCAACCTGGCCGGCGCCATGGCCAAGCCGGTCTGGATTCTGCTGCCCCATCTATCGGATTGGCGCTGGATGCAACAGATCGAAACCACCCCCTGGTACCCGACAGCCCGGCTCTTCCGGCAGAGCGCACCCGGCGATTGGACCGGGGTTATCGAACGTGTAATCAAGCAATTAAGTCAATTTCTCGCCTTCAGGCAAAGACCGGCAGCCATGCCAGTCAGGCAGGATTCCCAGTCTTCCCTGCTCATCCCCGCATAACGCTCAAAGCCGTCCTAAAAATCATCAAAAAAAGTTCTTGACATTTATTACTCTATATAATAGAGTACTCTTTATCGAGGATAACTCTGAAAATCAAATAGATCCTCTAAGGAGATTAACGATGACCGCAAACCATGAAGATTTGGAACTGAAAGACAGGCTCAGCCTGATCGAAACCATGATCGCCGAGGGCCGGCGGTCGCATGAACGTTGGGGATGGGTCTATGTGCTTTGGGGGGTGGCCAATTGCACGGCGATCTTATGGACGGCACTGGCTCATTTTCCCTATGCATGGCCGATCACGATGACTGTGGCCTGGGTACTGACGTTGGTTGTGGCGGCGCGCAAGTGTGCGAAGCGGCCCTCGACGACGCTGGGTCGCGCGGTGAGCTCCGTCTGGATCGCGTTCGGCGTCTCGATGATGGTGCTATTCCCGGCGCTGGGCATCAGCGGCCGGATCGATGAGTACATCCAGATCTCGGTTGGGACGGCGATGCTGGGCATGGCTTATGCGGCCTCGGCGATTTTACTGCGCTGGAAAGCACAGTTCGCCTGCGCGCTGATCTGGTGGAGTTTGTCGGTTTTTGCTTGCTTTGGCAAAAGCACCCCGGTTGCCATTGCCTATATGAGCGCCATCTTTCTGTGCATGATTGTCTTCGGTATCTACCTGATGATCGCGGAAGCCAGCCAGCGCGGGAAGGTGGCCCTCCATGCCTGAGCTGCCGGAGCTGAATCCTGTCATCCACGGGAAGCTGCGCCTGGCCCTGCTCTCACTGCTCGTTGGCGTTGAAGAGGCGGAGTTTACATGGCTGCGAGCCAAGACCGATTCGACGGATGGCAACCTGGGCGCGCAACTCGCCAAGCTGGAAGAAGCTGGCTACGTATCGGTCAAAAAGAAGTTTGTCCAGCGCAAGCCGCAGAGCCTCTACCGCATAACCGAAGCCGGCCGCCAGGCGTTCCTCGAATATGTGCAGGCGCTGAAGCAACTGCTTGGCGGAGCTATTGGCGATTAGGAATGAGCCTTCACCCTTCCGGATGAAGGCTCTTCCGCACCCGCTCCATGATCCCCAAATAGTACGCCAGATTGTGGATGGTGTTCAGCGTTCCGGAGAGCGCTTCGCTAGACTGCATCAAATGGCGCAGATAGGCGCGGGAGTAGCGCCGGCAGACCATGCACGAGCAAGCCGGGTCGGGCGGGCCTTGATCTTCTGCATATGCTTTTCCTTTGATGTTCAGCCGCCCTTCGCTGGTGAAGAGCAGCCCATGGCGTGCGGCGCGTGTGGGCAGCACGCAGTCCATCATGTCCACGCCCATGCGCGCGTACATCTCGATCTCGTCGGGATAGCCGACGCCCATTACGTAGCGAGGCTTATTGGCAGGCAGTAGCGGCAGCACCTCGGCAATCATCTCCATGGTCAACTCGCGCGGCTCGCCCACGCTGAGGCCCCCGATGGCGTAGCCGTCAAAACCCGAACCGGTTTGGTCCATCTCCACCAGCCGCTCCGCGCTCTCGCGGCGCAGATCGCGATACATTCCGCCCTGGACAATGCCAAACAAACTCTGTGCCCGCCCGCCCAGCTCGTCACGCCACGCCACCTCGCCGCGATGCGTGCGGAACTGATCCAGCGACCGCCGCGCCCAGGCCATGGTCAGCCGCAGGCTTTCTTGTGCTCTGGCACGCTCCGCCGGGTATTCCGTGCACTCGTCGAATGCCATGCAGATGTCCGCGCCCAGAGCGATTTGAACATCGATGGAATGTTCGGGAGTAAAAGAGTGCGAACTCCCGTCCAGGTGCGAGCGGAAACTGACGCCATCGTCCGTGACCTTGCGTAACTGGCTCAGGCTGTATACCTGAAATCCGCCCGAGTCGGTGAGCAGCGCGCGCGGCCAACTCATAAAGCGGTGCAGCCCGCCCATGCGCCGGATGGCTTCGTGGCCGGGACGTAGGTAGAGATGATAGGTGTTGCCGAGAATGATCTCCACGCCCAGCGATTCCAGCACGTCCTGCGCAACGGCTTTGACGCTCCCCGCTGTGCCCACCGGCATAAAGACCGGAGTCTCGACGGTGCGATGAGGCAGATGCATCCTCCCCCGCCGCCCTCCGGCTTGGGTTGTCGCCAGTATGTTGAATTCGAGGCTCACCAGACGATTCTACCGGGATGCAATGGATATTCCTGCCCACAATTTCGATTCGCAATTCGTTAAGTTTGTATGATGTTGAATTTGATAGAGTGGACCTAATATCCAAGGAGGACCTTCTCGTGGGATTTCGCCTTCGCTTTCTCGCACATTTACTGGTCATTCTTGTGATTTTGACTAGGAATACAGCGATTGTTGGCCAAGCGGCGCCTGCCAATAATGAAGCAGTAAGCCCTACAGACCCCGAAGGTATTTTTCAAGAGTTGGCGCCTGACACGATACCTCTTACTGATATCAAGCCTAAGCCAGCCAATAGAGCGCGGGCCATTAGGCTGCTCCTGGCCATCAAGCACAATGAAACTGGTTGGAACAGGCAGAAAGCCATCTACCTTTTGGCAATGCTTGGCTACGATTACGAGCGCAATCGGGATGAGTTGCTGAAAGTATGGCACGGCTGTGTCGTTAAAGAAGATGGCACCGAATGTGATTTTATGACCGCTTTAGCGCTGATCGGACTTTACGAGCACGGACATAAGGAGCTCTTGCGCCCACTTCTTGCGGGTTGCCGCAATAGCGACGGTGCGCTTTCCGAGGCACTTTTCCCCTTTTATGCAGAGCAATTGGAGCGCAACCCGAGAGATTTCCTCGCTGCGCTGGCATCGTTTCCTCGAAAAGAACAACAAAGTATCTGCAAATATGCCGCCTGGGAATACGATGATGGCCCAGATCCAGAGACTTTGCGCAAGGTTTTCAACAGACTAATGAAAATCGGCGGGGGCGTTGCCGACCGCTGCGCCAGAAGTTATAAAGAGAGTGGGCAAGCCGCGGAAGACGCAAACCGCGATAACCCAGTGGACCCGCCGAAGTAGAGAAGTAGAAATGATGCAAGGTATCCCTGAGTTCGGCACGCCTAACCTAGGGAAGTTATAATTTCTATCTTTGATCGTCTTATATAATCTGACCTGCCTCCCAGGCATCGTATGGGAAACGGACCACCGTGTTGAATGCGCCTTTCGAACCCTTGAGCAAACTGGCCAGCAACTGTGTGGCATTCACTCCGCTACCGGGCACAAATACCTCCGCAGCAATTTCGCAGAGCGGCACGAGTACAAACGCCCGCTCCGCCAGCCGGGGATGAGGAATTCTGAGATTCGGCTCGCTGATTTCTAAATCTCCAAAGAGCAGAATGTCCAGATCCAGTGTCCTCGGCTTGTTTACGACTCCCGCCGCCCGGTCGCGGCCAAACTCCTTTTCGATGGCCATCAGGCCATCCAGCAGTTCATGCGGGCTCAGCTCAGTTTCCAGCGCGACCACCGCGTTCACAAACCGGGGCTGCGCGGCAAATCCTACTGGTTCCGTGTTATAAAGCGACGACCGTCGAACCACCCGTCCCAGCGATTCGATGCGTAGCGCCGCGGCCGCCAGGGTCGCCTCCGGAGCGCCCGACCAACTGGCCAGGTTCCCGCCCATCCCGATGTAAGCCGTCCGCATACTCTTCAGACTATCGCGCTGAGGGCTGCAACTGGCTGGGATGAATCGCCTGTATATTCGCGTAACGCAGAAAATCCGGCTGATTCAGCGTCAGGATGTGGGTCACGCCATAGGCCTGCATAACGGCTGCAAGATGAGCATCGTGCACCTGTACGCCGCGCACGTTATTGGCAATAACCAATTGACGCCATATCGAATAGACCTCCTCGGTATCGGGCAAGAAGGTCATCGTGCGTTCGATGGATTCGACGCATTGATTGGTATCGGAGATGGTGAGGCCATAACCGTTTCGTTCTAATGGCCGGGTACAAACATTCCAGAATTCAGCGATATTTTGCAGCGAAAAGCAAATTTTGATTCTACGCTGGTCCAACTCATCAAGTGTTGCCCTGACGAGCCGGTGCTGCGGATCATCTTGTCGGAACATCCGCAAAAGAACATTGGTATCGATCAGATACGCCGATGTCGGCGCCATCAGTCGTGATCCTGATAAAAACTCTCGCGGGTGAAGGCTTCGTCGGGAAGTAGAGGAATCTTATCGGAAAAAGTTGCCATTTCCCGGAGAAATGTCTCCATGTCCATCTTCGGCTTGGACGGAGGAGGAACCTTGGGGGACGTGCGCACCGCATCGTCTACAAGACTACGGACGTAGCTCTCCGGGGTCAGTCCACGGGACCGGACCTGCGCGGCGAGCTCATCGGGTATTTCGACCATCACCTGCATAATAAAAGCGTAGCAGGAGTTGAGGAAAAATGCCACGAATGAAAGGAATGAGCGGCGCCTGCCCGATTTCTGCTAGCATCCTCTATGGAGAAAAAATCAGCATGGATGCCCTACCCAATATGAGCTTCGGCGCACGGCGCAATGAAGACATCGCCCTCGACCTGCTCAAGTTCATCTCCGTTACGGCGGGCGTAGGCAAGCCCGCCGCGCCTTCAACCGGCTTCAGCGGCGCCGCCGGACCCAAGCCCGAGGAGCACGTAAATCAGTTGCTGGAACTCTACAGCCGCTGCCTGAAAGCGGTCGAAGGGGGAGAGCCGGGAAAGCCCGCCAAAGCGCCGCAAGGCTGGATGCCGCAGCCGTGAGCCAGGCCCCTCTGCGCGTTGCCGTTGCCGGGGCCGGAGCCTTCGGCAAGAACCACCTGCGCGTCTACCGCGAGTTGGAAACGGCGGGACTCGCCACGGCGAGCCCTGTCACGGCAAGTCTGCCCGTTGCCCTAGTCGCGGCGGTCGAGCCCGACCCGGCCCGCGCTGCCGAGGTTGCGGCAAACTACGCGATCCCCGTCTTCGCCACCGTGGACGAGCTGCTGGCCGCCGATTTGAAACTCGACGCAGCCAGCGTTGCCGTCCCCACCGTGCATCACCATGCGGTAGCCTCTGCCCTGCTCGATGCGGGAGTGGACCTGCTCGTCGAAAAGCCTCTGGCTGCCTCGCTCGTCGAGGCTGACAATCTGATCAAACGCGCGGCAAAAAACAAACACATCCTGCAGCCCGGCCACCTGGAGCGTTTCAACCCCGCCGTCCTGGCCATTCAGCCGCAACTGCGTCGCCCCATGTTTTTCGAGGCGCACCGCCTCTCCGTCTTCACGCCCCGCGCGCTTGATGTGGATGTGGTCCTGGACCTGATGATTCACGATCTGGACATCGTGCTCACCTTTGCCGCCTCGCCGGTGCGCGAGGTGCGCGCCGTGGGCCTGCCCATTCTCTCGCCCAGGGTGGACATCGCCAACGTCCGCGTCGAGTTTGAATCGGGCTGTGTGGCCAACTTCACCGCCTCCAGAGTCTCGACCGAGCGCGTTCGCAAGCTGAGGTTTTTTGAGCCGCGCCAGTACGTCTCGATTGATTACGCGCGGCAGGATTTACTGATCATCAAGGTGGATGAAAGCGCGGGCAAGATCTCCCCGGCTGAATTGATCGCGTCGCTCCCGCCACAGGTTGTCGCAATGCTGCCTCCGAACATTGCCGAGTCCATCGCATCGGGCAAAATCGATCTCGCAAAGATTGACCCGGCTTTGATTGCCCATTTTGCAGCCATGGCTAAAATCGATCCAGCCGTAATCGCTCAGTTGACCGGCCCCAAAGAAGCGAAGGCGGGCCTGAGCTTCTCCAAGCCTGCGGTCACTCCCGGTGAGCCGCTGCGGCTGGAGATTCTCTCTTTTCTGGAATCAGTGCGCACACGCCGCGAGCCGAGGGTTACTGCGCGACAAGGCCGTGATGCGCTTTCCCTGGCCCTGGAGATTCAGGCCTCCATGGCTGCCCACGCCCATCGCGCCGGACTGGAAGATTTCTTCAAGTCCGGCGCATAATCATTCAGACTCTGGGCTTTCTGGGAAACAGCATCGGTGTTCTGGATTTGTACTCCAGATATGATGCTCCAAAGCGCAGCTCCAGCTCCCGCTCTTCATACACCTTCACGAAGAAGAGCAATGCCGGCGCAAACAGGGTCAGCGCCCAGAGCACAAACAGCGCCGACTGATACCAGATTCCCAATGACAGGAGAAATGCCAGAACTGCAAGCACCATGGGATTGCGCGTCCAGGCATACATCCAGTCCATCGCCAATTTTCTGCTGAGCACGATGAAAAAGGGAGCGCCAAAGCCTTTCAAGGCAAGGTTCACCACTGTAAGAAATACAGCCGCTCCGGTAACAATGACGAGCGCCAGGCCGATTTCAGTTGGCACAGGGAGCGCCCAATCGGACCAATCACGATGAGAGATTGCCGCTCGGATGGCGCCCAGGCCCAACAACATTCCCACGGCAAATTGGACAAACGTCGTGATCCAGACGGCGCCGCTTTTTGTCGGATGCCGGTCGAGTATCTTTCTCCCCAGCCAAACAACGGGAAATACCAACAACACCCCGCCCAGAATGATCGATAGATTCATAACATCCGGAAGTGGTGTTTCAATGGCCCGTTTCAAGATAAACAATGCCAACGCGAAAAGGGCAATTCTGGAAATCAATTCAATGGCACATTTCATAGCAATCTTTCGTGACCTTTACACCCTTGCCGGAGACGGTCAGCCTCCAAAGAAAAGCTAGAAGCCATCAGGTGGCATCTGAAAGCTGATAGCTTCTAGCTGAAAGCTGCATCTAAGCAATCCCCAGCACCCGGTTCAAAAAGCCCACAATATACTTCCAGATCAGGTAGTAGCCGGCCAGCGCTGCAAGGAACATGGGCGCAATCAGCGCGTACGGCACATGGGCTACCTGAAACCAGGTCACGCCATTGTCGCCAATCGCCAGCACTCCCAGGCAGGTGGCCAGCGTTGCTCCCATGGGCATCAGCAGGATGGGCAACACGGCTCCATGCAGGCCGATGGAGAAATGCGTGCTTTCGTGCGACCACAGCCAGAGCATGTTCCACAGGCCCCAGAGCAGGGGCACCACAGCCATAGGAAAGATGAGCACTTGTTCGACCGGTATGGGCACCTGGTGCACCAGCCGTATTACGACAAAGGTCAGCAGCAGCGGCAGGACGAACGTGGGCACAAAGATCCCCGCCAGATATGCGCGAAGATAGGGATGGGTGTTCATAGCTTCCTCCTATTGCGAGTTTGTTGGCGGGCGCGAGCGTCCGCGGGTTCTAGAGGTAGTAGAGAAAAAGTGGAATCGTCGCAGGAAAGATCGCGACAAGTCCCACCAGCCCGGCCAGCAATGCTCCGTCAAACCAGGCCCAGCCGGGCAAAACTCGCACGGTTGCTCCTGCGTCCAGCCGCCGCAGCACGTCGGGCCACAAATCGCGCCCCGGCCCCGCGTCGGCTTCCACCGGCGGCAGCGACTGCCGCAACAGCTTCTTCATGCACTCATCATCGTGTGTGTTCATGGCGTAATTCCTTGTTTTTCCAGATCTGTTCTCAGCATTCGCAGCGCGCGGAAGACGCGCAGCTTGACCGCCGCTACTGAAATTCCCAGCGCCGCGGCCACTTCTTTTTGCGGCTGCTCTTCGATCACCGCCAGCGTGGCCGCAATTCGCAACTTTGCAGGCAGCCGCCCAAAAGCCTGCGCGGTCTTGCTGCGAATCTCAGCCGTCACGGCCGGGTCGGCAGCAGAGGGCGCCGCAACTTCCGCGCAGAGTTCTGTTGACAGCTCGTTCTCCGTATGTCTTGCCCGCGCCATTCGCAACCAGTCGAGCGCTGCGCGGGTGGCAATGCGCCGCGCCCAGCCCTCGAAGCCTTGCGCTGGATCAAAGCGCGTGTGGGCCCGGTGAATGCGCCAGAATGTCTCCACCGTCAGCTCTTCAGCCGCCGCCGCATCGCGCGTGATGCGCTGAATCCATCCGTAAACCGCGCGCTGATGTTGGCGAAAGAGCCCCTCGAATGCGTCCACATCTCCTTGCCGAAACTGGTTCAGGATGCCGCTCTCTCCGTTCTTCATCCATCCCTCCCCACTCCGGAATTCCCTGCTCCGCTCCGGCAGCTAACAACTTCGCGGTCCGCTTTCCCCTTCAGCGTATCCATGGCCGGCAATTCATGCGCCTTCTTTCCATGGCGTTAGCCGCGGAATCCAGCGCGGCACATTGGCGCTGAAGATTGCATAATCGCCGGGAAACTTCTTTCGCAACGCTGGCTCCTCATAGAACACCACAAAAAGGTGGCAGAAGAACCAAACGCAAAGCCCGTAGAGCAGAACGCCGCTGTCTCCAAACAACAGCCCCTGGCCGAGAATCAATGCCACGACCGCACAATACATCGGGTTGCGAACATGGCGGTAAGATCCGCCAATCACCAGGTGCTTCGGGGGAAGGATGGGCGCTGGAGTGCCAACTCCCTGAAGCGCGAAGCGCAGAAACGCTTCCAACAGGAGCACAACGCCAACCGCAATCAGCAAACCGCCGATTCCACGAAATACCGCAAAACCGAAAAAGGCCGTATGCGCGTGCCACCTGCAAATTCGCCAGGGAATGTACCCCGCGACTGTTCCCGGAACAATGACCAGGAATATCCCGGAACCCAGAACAGCGAGCACGCGCGCTTTAACGTCATCCGGGTTCATCCCTGTCTCTCTCCTCATTCGGGCCTACACTTTACCTTACGTCCCCGGCACACAAAAGGTTACACGCATTCGCCCAGAAGTCGTCGCCCCGTATGTAATAATTCATCCGGAAATCGCATCTCCCGGAAATCCTGAGCTGAACCGGTGCGCCTATACTAACAACGGATAACTGAACACTGGTCACTGACCACTGAAAGAGGATTACCATGAAGTTTCTCGAATTGCGAAGCATAGCTGCGGCCTTGGCGTTGAGCGCAGCGGCGTGTCTGGCCTGTGCGCAGAACGCCACTCCGGCGTATCTTGACACCACCCTGCCCCCTGAGCAGCGAGCCGCCGACCTGGTCCATCGCATGACGCTCGAAGAAAAGACCTCCCAGCTCGTCAACCAGTCGCGCGCCATTCCCCGCCTCAATGTGCCGTTGTATGACTGGTGGAGCGAGGCGCTGCACGGCGTGCTGCACAACGGCACCACCGAGTTTCCCGAGCCCATAGGCCTGGCTGCCACCTTCGACACGCCGGCCATCCACAATATGGCCATCGTCATCGGCACCGAGGGCCGCATCATGCACGTGCAGGCGCTGCGCAATAAGGAAAACACGTTCTTGACGGGCCTCGACTTCTGGGCCCCCAACGTCAACATCTTCCGCGATCCACGCTGGGGCCGCGGCCAGGAAACCTACGGCGAAGACCCATTCCTCACCGCGCGCATGGCCGTAGCCTTTGTCACCGGCATGCAGGGCGACGACCCGCGCTATTATCGCGTCATCTCCACACCCAAGCACTATGCCGTTCACAGCGGACCGGAGCCCTCTCGCCACTCCGTCGATGTGCAGGTGAGCAAGCACGACGAGCTCGACACCTATCTGCCCGCCTTCCGCGCCGCCGTCACCGAGGGCCACGCCGGCTCCGTGATGTGCGCCTACAACAGCATCAACGGCGAGCCCGCCTGCGCCAATCACTTCCTGCTCGAAGACCAGCTCCGCGGCAAGTGGGGCTTCCAGGGCTACGTGGTCTCCGATTGCGACGCCGTGCGCAACGTTTACAACGGCCATCACTTCAAACCCACCCAGCCCGAGGCCTCGGCCATTTCGTTGCAGCGCGGCATGGACAACGAGTGCATTGACGCCAACCTGACGGTCAACGACGACCACGACTACCGGCCCTATCTCGACGCCGTTAAGCAGGGCTTCCTCAAGGAGAGCGAGATTGACGTGGCCCTCATCCGCCTCTTCACCGCGCGCATCAAGCTGGGCATGTTCGATCCCCCGGAGATGGTGCCTTACTCCAATATCGACGAAAAGCTGCTGGATAGCGCCGAACATCGCGCCATGGCCCGTAAACTGGCCAATGAGTCGATGGTGCTGTTGAAGAATGACGGCGTGCTTCCGCTGCGCACCTCCGGCATCAAGATCGCCGTGGTCGGCCCTCTGGCTGACCAGACCAACGTCCTGCTGGGCAACTACAACGGCATGCCCTCCCACACCGTCTCCGTGCTGGAAGGCTTGCGCAACGAGTTCCCCGACGCCACTATCAATTACGTGCCCGGCACCCAGTTCCTGGGGATCGACGGCGCGCCCGTGCCGGTCTCCGCGCTCGCTATCGACGGCAAGCCCGGCATCAAGGCCAGCTACTCCAAATTCGACATGGCCGCGATGATGGCCAATCCAGCCAATCCGCCGGCGGCGCTGGCCACGCGCGTCGAGCAAGGCATCGACCTCACTTCCGCATCGCTTCCTGCTGAGGTAGCCGCGATTCACCCGCTCGTTGTCCGCTGGGAGGCGGCTCTCACCGCGCCGGTGAGCGGCAATTACAACCTCGGCCTCCAGGCCGCCGGATTCTTCCGCGTTCAGCTCGATGGCAAGGGTGTTGCCTTCTCCTGGGGCAGCGGCACCGTGCAAACCAAACTCGGCCGCGTCCACCTCGAGGCCGGCAAGCCGGCAAAGTTGGAGGTCGATTACGTGCCCGCCGAAGGGGCCTCCCCGGTGGCTCGCCTGATCTGGGCCAAGATTGAACCCAAGCCCAGTCCCGCCGCTGTGGCCGCAGCCCGCGACGCCGACGTGGTCGTGGCCGTCGTAGGCATCACCAGCGACCTGGAAGGCGAGGAGATGCCGGTGCATGAGGAGGGCTTCCTGGGTGGTGACCGCACCAGCCTGGACCTGCCCAAACCTGAGCAGGCGCTTCTTGAAGCCGTGGCTGGCGCCGGAAAGCCGCTGGTTGTAGTGCTCACCAACGGCAGCGCGCTCAGCGTCAACTGGGCCGCGGTCCACGCCAACGCCATCCTTGAAGCCTGGTATCCCGGCGAAGAGGGCGGCGCGGCCGTAGCTGAAACCCTCTCCGGCAAGAACAACCCCGCCGGACGCCTACCGGTCACCTTCTACAAGGATGTAACTCAGTTGCCGCCCTTTGAGAATTACTCGATGAGCGGTCGCACTTATCGTTACTTCGAAGAAACGCCGCTTTATCCCTTCGGCTACGGCCTGAGTTATACAACCTTCAAATATAGCGAACTTACCCTCCCAAAGAATACGGTAACTGCGGGCGATCCACTCATAGCCGAAGTTACCGTAACCAATACCGGCCAGCGCGCGGGCGATGAGATAGCCCAGCTCTATCTGGAATTTCCCAAGATGCCCGGTGTACCGCTGCGTGCCTTGCGAGGTTTTCAGCGCGTTCACCTGGAAGCGGGCGCTTCGCAGAATCTGCGCTTTGAGTTACAGCCGCGCGACCTGAGCATGGTTACTCATGACGGCATTCCCATGGTCGCAGAAGGCAAGTACACAGTTTCTGTAGGCGGCGGTCAGCCAAAAACCGGAGTCCAGGTACTTAAGCAGAGCTTCAAAGTAACAGGCAAGCTGGTTCTGCCGGAGTAACTCGGAACAACGGCAAAAGGTATGGGGCGCATCCATAACCTGGATGCGCCCCATCTCTTTTATCTGCGATTACTCCTGATGGTTACGTATTTATGCTAGCTTCAGAATGATTTGAATGTTTCATAAACCAGCTTTGTATCAGGGCACGACTTTAGCCGTAACGCAAAGTCAGCAAATTGATCATGGGCTTTCTTAATAACGGCATAAGTCATGTTTTGATAAGCGCGCCGGAGGCGCAGTGTTTATTAGCCCCGCGCTTTAGCGTGGGGTAAGAAGATTCCACAGATTCACTCCGGAGTCCCGTAGGGACGGCGCAAGAACATTTTTTCTGCAACGATCTTTAGCCCCTGAGGGAATACTTACTCGCAATAAAAACTGAGTCAAAACTTTCCTATGTTAGTCCGGGAACACTTTCCCCATCTCCGGTGTCTACATAAGTACAGTGGTTCCGATTGGGATATGCGGAGTACAGGGGTCCCCGGCGACAGGTCTTCGTCGCTGGGGTACAGCGCCAAAAGCCCCGCTCCCCGCGCTGAACTAGCGTGTCGAGCGGCGAGCCCGCTCGTGTCTGAACATGGCCTCCAAACTCTCAGCCGGAATGGCTGAATTTGTTCTCCAGGAGGCAGGCCATGTTTGAAGACTCTATCTTTGAATCCGCCGGCACAATCCACACCCGCAGTCGCCAATGGATGGTCGCGGCATTCGGCTTCAATGCCTCCATCCTGATGGCGCTCGTCCTGATTCCGCTGGTTTTCCCCCCGATGCTGCCGCGTATGTTCAACCCCTTACTGTTGGAAGCGTATGTGCCGCCCAAGCCCCAGCCGCGCCAACCTGCGCAAACGGCCAAGCCGGTAACCATGCTGACGAACGATCCATATCAGGCGCCGAGCATCATTCCGCACACCATCGTCACCCCTGCCGTACCCGATCCGCCGATGATTCCCGACACTTCCTTGGAGTCGGTCCTCGCGGATCCCAACACCAATCTTGTTCGCGAAAATTTGGGCAAACCCATCGTCCGTCCGGTGGTGAATGCCCCGCTGCACATCTCCGGTCCTGTCGAGGAAGGACGAATCCTCGAGAAAAGGCTGCCAGTTTATCCCGCCATTGCAAGGGCTGCGGGAATCAGCGGGACGGTGACGCTCGAGGCCGTCATCTCCAAAACCGGTACGATTGAGAACCTGCACGTCATCGACGGACCGATGATGTTGCGGCAGGCCGCGCAGGATGCCGTGCGGACCTGGCGCTACCGCCCCTATCTGCTTGACGGCCAGCCAGTCGAAGTGCAGACCACGGTGAATGTGATCTTCACCCTGCAGCGTTAAGGGGCGATACCGGGGCGCGCGCCTCGTAACATCCTTCTGCGAGGATGTGCGCCCCGGGTCTCAACCAATTCGATGCAGCGCCTGCGCTCCGCCGATCACGGCATCAGTGACCACGCTATGCATCACGCATCAATCATCATGCATCACAATCACGACGAAAAGAAACCCCAGATCAGAATCGAGACCTGGGGTTTCGTTATATGTGAATCATTTGAAAAACGTAGAAGAGCGGAAGCTCACTTCTTCAGCGGCTTCCTCGCAAAGTAGTACAGCGAGCCCGCCAGCGCCGCAAACGCAATTACTGAAACCCAGTCATGGTATACGTAGCCGTGCGGAATGGCGATGGGGTTTTCCTTGTTCAGCAGGCCTTCATAGAGCTTGAGTCCCACTCCGAGCAAGCCGATGATGCCGCCTGCCGCGATCAGCCCTGAAGCATAAAGCGAGCCCGGCGAGACGTCGCCTTCCGCATCCGCATCGCGTCCTGCCTTCTTGACGGCCGCGTCAGCCATCCAACGCACCATGCCGCCGACAAAGATGGGCAGTGTTGTGGCAATCGGAAGATACGCGCCTACTGCAAATGAAAGCGAGCGAATGCCCAGCAACTCTACGGCAATCACCAGGAAAACACCCAGCAGCACCAGTCCCCAGGGCAGCTTGCGGCTAAGGATGCCGTTGATGACCGTGGCCATCAACTGGGCCTGGGGCGCGGATGCGTTCTTGCTGCCGATGCCCGAGACCCACTGCACCTCGATCTGCTTGCTGGCATTCGAGTAGAGATACTTGCCGTTCGCCAGGTCCGGCGAGCCGATGGCGTTCAGAACCACGTACTCATTCTTGTAATGGGTTGCAGTGGTCTGGACTTTCTTGCACCCTCCTTTATCCGCATCAACAACCTCGGTCGTCTGCTTGCCGTCCGTGACCACCGGGCACTCGAATTTGTCGCTGACCACCTGGAAGTGCTCGCTAAGGCTGCTCAAGTCTTGCTGAGGGGTGACTCCTTCGTGAGGCACAGAGATGTCCCACGCGTGCGGCATGGCGTGGAATTCCTGGAAGCCCGAGTTCATCATCTTCAGCGTGCCCCCGATGGCGATGGTGGAGACCACGATGCCGATCAGGAAGGCGAAGCGCTGCATGCGCGGCGTAGAGCCAACCAGAAAACCGGTCTTCAAATCCTGCGATGTATCGCCTGCCTCCGCCGATGCGATGCACACCACTCCGCCAATCGTAATCGCCAGCGCGCCAAAGGCCGGCGCGGTCCAGCCCTCCACCAGAAAAATTGCCGAGGTGGCCATCAGCGTGGCGATGGTCATGCCGCTGATGGGGTTGGCTGAGCTGCCGATCAGACCCACAATACGCGAACTTACTGTGACAAAGAGAAATCCAAAGATGACTACCAGCACGGAGGCGGCCAGGTTGGCCGCCAGGCTCACCTGCGCTCCGGGGACGGGCCTGAAGTAGAGGAAGAAGAACATGATCACAACCAGCAGAGCCGAGCCGATCATTGCCGTGCCCATGGAGAAGTCCTTCTCCGTGCGGATGGTTTCCGTCTTGACCGCCACGCCGCCGCGCATCTTCCTGAAGCCCGCGCTGAGCGCGCCGATGATGGTGGGCATGGTCTTGATCAGCGTAATCAGTCCGGCTGCGGCCACGGCGCCCGCGCCCACCGGCTTGATGTAGGTGGCCCAAAGGTCGCCGGGGCCCATTTTCTCGATGGGCATGGTGCCGGGGTAGATGTTGCCCGGCAGCGCCTTGCCGAAGAAGTAGATCAGCGGCATCAGCACCAGCCAGGAAAAGACGCCGCCGGCAAAGATAACGCCCGCCACCTTGGGGCCGATGATGTATCCCACGCCCAGGTACTCCGGCGTAGCTTCAGCATTGATCGACGCGCCTTTCAGCACGTGCTGCGGTCCGAAGTCGGGATCGTACGCCGGCGCGTTGGGCCATAACCCAAAGAGGTTCTTGTTCTGGAAGAAGGTGTAGAGAGCGCCCAGCCCGAGTCCCAGGAAGACGCGGCTGGCAAACGAGCCTCCCTTTTCGCCGGCAATCAAAACATCGGCGCAGGCCGTGCCCTCGGGAAACTTCAGGTTGCCGTGCTCCTCCACAATCAGTTCGCGGCGCAGCGGCACCATGAACAGCACGCCCAGAAAGCCGCCAATCAACGCCAGCATGAAGATGCGCGAGTACTCCAGGTCAAATCCCAGAAAGATCAGCGCCGGCAGCGTGAAGATCACCCCCGCGGCAATCGACTGGCCCGCGTTGCCCGTGGTCTGGACGATCACGTTCTCCAGAATCGAGCTGCGTCCAAAGAAGCGCAAAATGCTGATCGACAGCACCGCGATGGGAATCGACGCGGCCACCGTAAGCCCAGCCCTCAGGCCGACATAAACCGTGACAGCGCCGAAGACGAGGCCGAAGAATGAGCCTAGAAGTACGGCGCGGAGGGTAAACTCCGGACGTTTTTCGTTGGGCGAAACAAAAGGCTTGAAAACAGGGGGTTGAACATCTGCCACAGTGGGCCTCCAAAAATCTCCAGGCAATTTGCCGGATTTCTCTGCCAAGGCAGTGTACCAGCCGAGGGGATGCTGGCGGCAACGCCCCACGCCACACCCACGCGGGTATTCCGTGGACAAATCTGGGTGCCCCACCCTCGCCGCGTTTTTGTTGTTGTGGTTATCGGGGTCCCCGGCGAGCGATCTTTGCTCGCTGGGGTGATCTAGGGTGGGACTCGTTACTCTTCGATGAGCCCACGCCGTTCCTCCCAGAGGGAGGATGTGAAAATAGCCCAGGGTGAAGCGTAGCGCAACCCTGGGTTTGCACTCCAACACAACAGAACCGTCCCGTAGGGCCGGCGTGAAACATGTCGGCGGATTTGTTGTCGTGTGCAGGTTTCTCTACATCTGGCGCAATCACTATCCGGAGGGAGGCGGGGGTTTATCGGGGTCCCCTGTGAGCGATTTTTGCTCGCTGGGGTGGAATTTCAACCCCCGCATAAAGCTACCTGAAACAGTGCGGGCTTTAGCCCTGGAAGGATGCCTTTCGGCACTGTATCAGGGCATGGCTTCAGCCGTGCCGAACCCCCATCCACCTGTTTTTAGAAATCAATCCACGCGGCAAAGTCGCGTATAAAATGTATGGGCGTCCGCGCCGTAGGCGCAAAGGTTGTTAGCCCCGCGCTTCAGCGTGGGGTGGGGTTGGCGTAACAATATATCCGAAGTCCCGTAGGGACGGCGCATTCTGAGGGAAACTATCCGCAACCTTCATATTGCCGGCAATAGCGAAGCGCGGATTGTGCTGACGGGGTAGTTTCCAGGCTGTATCAGGGCTTGGTTTTCGGCTCGTTTGCCGGAAGCACAATCTCCACATCGTCGCGCCTTTCGTCGACGCCGATTTTGATCACCAGCGCCGCATTGCGCATCGCGGTGTTGCCGAAATAGTAGATGTCCTTCGGGAGATCGTCCGCGCAGCCTGCACCGCCGCAGCCGCCATTCATAAATTCAGGCGCTCCCGGCCGCCGCGCGCCAACAACATAGCTGCCCGGCTCCCACTCATCGAACGAGAACTGGCCTTTCTCGTCAGTGGTTCGAGTAACAAAACCGGAGCCGTCGGCATCAATCAAAAGGACCTCGGCCTTGACAGAGGCTTGCCGTCGGGCCAGCGCACGTGGCCTGAGATGCGCGATTATAAGGTGTTATATAGGATCAATTCCCGGCATTCGCCCTCTTTGATATCCACAAAGCTGCCCACTGGATGAAAGCTGCCGATGGGGTCGACGTCAACCTCGTAATCGCCCACCGGAAGTGGTGGAAATTCATAAGAACCGTCTATGCCTGAGACGATTTTATAGGTGGCCTTGTCGGACTCCCGCACCGCGGTGATCCGTGCGCCCGAAACCGCGATTGCATCCTCTTTCTGATTTTTATCATCGTTATTGAAGAAAGAGGAAATAAGTTTGCGCACGACTCTGCCGCGCAGAAGCCCCGTCCCGACCAGTTTCTTCAGCCGTCGCAGCGTCTCCAGGCGATCGCCGGCCTCGCTGATGGGTACGCTTCCCAGTAGCATATTGTAGTCGAGTAAGATTATTCCATCGATGTTGCGCAAATAGAAGAGCCATTGCTGGCCGGCTTCCAGATGCCAGAAGCACGATCCCCGCGAGGTGAGAGCGGTAATCAAGTGGCCCGGATCGCCCAGAAAAACCTCATTGGGGACGATCTCAACATACTTCTCCTTCTCCGGTGCGGGATGCACCGCGCTGATGGTTCCCACAAAGACGTATGCATTGTTCAGCTTGTCGATGCCGCAATCGAACTGGTCCGCTGGGCCAGTGATTACAATCCCGCAATCGAGAAAATTATCGTCGGTTTTGCTGATTGGGGTTTGCTGCGCCACGCAAAGCGTGCCCCATGCAATCAGCGGAAGCAAAAGAGCGGCGAGACGTATATCGCGCATAGTTCGGCCTCTTGGACTACCGAGAACATTCTAGCGCGTAATCAGTATTCGCTCTGCTGGTTCGGGTGCCCCAGGTCCGGGGTCCCCACGGACACGGGGTCCCCGGCGCATGATTTTTGTGCGCTGGGGTGAAGGGACAGGTCTTCGTCCGTGGGGTGGAGGTCCCTCGCATTTGGGGACCTGGGATACCTCGATTCTCAATATCCGCTTGTCATCCTGAGCGGAGTTTAACGCCGTGTGCCCCATACCTGGCGCAGTTCTATCGCGCCAGACCTGGGAAACCACAAAACCCAACCCGCTGTACGCTGACTCGCTGACTTGCTGATTCGCTGATCAGTGACCACTATTCCCTATTCCCTACTCCTTACTCCCTGTTCCCTGTTCCCTGTTCCCTGTTCCCTGTTCCCTGACAACTGACAACTGTCGTCAAACCATCGAATACCACGTCCCCTTGCACTCCCCGTGCTGCATCAGCCTCCCCTCCCGCACCAGCTTGCGAAAGTGCCACCGCAACGTCGCCCGCTTCGCCCCGGTCATTGCAATCATCTCCGCCATCCTCACCCGGCCCTCCTTCCGCACCCGCTCCAGAATCGCCGCCGCCAGTGCCGTCTGGTTGGCCAGAATTCTCCGCTCCTCCTTCATGCGCTCCGCCAGCCTCCGCTTCTGCTCCCGCAGCGTGCCTAGAAAAAATCTCAGCCACGGCTCCCAATCCGGAGCATCGCCGCCCAGGGTCATCTGCGTCCGTCGCAAGGCGCGCGGGTATTCCTCGCCGCTCTTTTCCAGCACCGCCTCCAGCGAGTTGTACGGCACGTAGGCGTACCCAAACCGCAACAGCAGCAGCGTCGTCAGCAACCGGCTCAATCGCCCGTTCGCATCCTTAAAAGGATGAATCGCCAGCAGCCGCGCCACGAACATTCCCGTCAGCAGCAGCCGGTGCACTTTCCCGTCGCGCTCTTCCCTCTCCAGCCAGTCGATCAGCTCCCTCATCCGCTCCGGTGTCCTCCTGGAATCAGCCGTCTGCAGTGAAATCCCCGCTTCTCGCCCTTCGGCGTCGCCCGCCGCCAGCGGCATTGACAGGCTCTTGTACTCTCCCGCCTCCTTCCCCGCTCGCTGGCCGAAGCCCATCAGCGCATAATGCATCCGCAGAATCTGCTCCTCGTTCACCGGCATCTGCTCCCATCCGTGCAGAATCGACGCCAGCACATGGGCATATCCCAGCGGATCGAACTCCTCGCCCGTTGGCTGGTCGTGCTCCCCCTTCACCACCAGCATCCGCTCCACCCGCCCATCCGTCAGTTGCGCGCCCGCCATCCGCACCGAGGTAGACACGCTCTCCATCCCCGCCGCCCTCTTCAGCGCGCCCATAGGCTTCAGGCCAAGGTTGCGCAACCCTCTCCACGCACCCTTGAACTCGTCAAGCTCCCCCACTATCAGCAGCATCTCGTGTGAAATCAGTATCTTGTCTGTATTGAGCATCGGATTCAACCCCCATGCTCTCCATTACACCCATAACTACGCATATAAACTGCAAGGCCTGCGCATAATTACGCATAGAATTCATGGAAATTTACGCATAATTACGCATATCTGACCTCAAAACCCCTATTTAGAATGACGCATAAACGATCAAAATCGAATTGGACTCTGCTTGTCCAAATATAAATTCGGGTGCCCCACCTTCGGCGCGTTCTTGCCTTTGCGCCTAAGGTGGGATATTTAGAACTACAGTTTTTTATAGTCTTGGCCCCGCCGCCTTGGCCGGTTTGAAAAGCCACAAAAGAAGCAGCGTAAACAGCATCCCTCCCACGGTGAACTTAAGCCAGACAGGAGCATGTGACGGAGAGAAAAAGCCCTCCAGAAGGCCGGCGATAACCAGCAGGGGAATGATGCCGCTGACCAGCCGCGTTGCCTGGATGCCGCCGCGGGCCACCGACTCTCGCCAGCGCAGGGCGCCGGGAAAGAGCATGGCGTGGCCCAGGCGGAAGCCGGCCCCTCCGGCGATCATAATCGCGGGCAGCTCCAGCGACCCGTGCGGAGCCACAAAGCTCCACAGAGCCTGCGACATCTCGTAATGGTGACAGGCCGCGCCGATTACCCCCAGCATTATGCCGTTGAAGGAAATGTAGAAGAAAGTCCCCAGGCCAAAGACGATCCCGGAGGCAAAGGTCACAAAGCTGACCGTGAGGTTGTTGGTCATGATGGCGCTGGAGGCCATCGGCGCCACGCTGACCACTGACTCGGTCCACATCTTGTGGCGCTCCATGGTAGCGATCATCTCCGGGCCGACAAAGTGCCGCATGAACTCCGGCCGCGCGCTGGTCAGCGCCGCGCCCACCAGGCCAAAAAACAGGAAAACCAGCGTCGAGGCCGCCACATAGCCAACCTGGCTCTGGAAAATGACCGGATATTCATCGCGCAAAAAGCGAAAAAGGGTAATAAGATTGGTTTTTCGACCCGAATAAATGATATGGTGGGCGCGAGCCAGCAATTGATTCACATGCTGCGCGTAAGTGCGCGAGGTCGCGTCCTGGCGCAGCACGGAGAGGTCTGCCGCCACCTGCCGGTAGAGCAGGGCCAGCTCCTGCAATTCCGCGCGGGAGAGCTGGCCCAGGCCGCTCGCGTCAGACTGGTCCAGCAAGGCTGCCAGCCGGTCCCAGTGGGGCCGGCGCTTGAGAATCCACTGGTTGGAGAGTACATGCGCCATGAATTTGAATTCAGATCAGATTAAACCAGACGAGCTGAATATCGATACGCCGGAGTTGGTGGATATCCAAATGCCCCTGGCAGGCATCGGCAGCCGTTTTATCGCGCTGCTGGTCGATACCCTGATCTGGATCGCCGGTTTTCTCCTGCTCATCGCGCTCTTTGCCATCTTCCTGCCGGGTATCGCGGCATTCTCGAACGTTTCAGCAGAATGGACCTTCGCCATCTTCCTCATTATCATCTTTCTGCTCTTCTGGGGCTATTTCACGCTCTTTGAGGCCTTCTGGGACGGCCGCACTCCGGGCAAGCGCGTGGCGCGGATTCGCGTCATCCAGCGCTCCGGCCGCGCCATCGGCCTCATCGAGTCGATGACCCGCAATCTCGTGCGGTATGTGGATATGCAGCCCTTTCCTCTCTACGCCGTGGGAGTGATCGCCATCTTCGCCACCCGCCAGCACCAGCGGCTGGGCGACCTGGCCGCGGGCACCCTGGTCGTGCGGGACAACTTGCAGGAGGCGCCTTTATGGGGTGAATCGGGAGCACGCACCTTCACCTCGCAGATTTTTCCTCCCGATGCACCGCCCCCCGAGCCGCACACCGCCTATTCGCTACCGGCCACCGGAATTGCCCGGCTAACTTCCACCGATCTGGAGGTTTTGGAGGGGTTTTTTGCGCGCCGGCTGGATTTGAGCCTGTCTACACGCTATGCCCTGGCCGAGCGCATCGCCGCCGCCATCAAGGCAAAATCCGGACTCGAGCCGCCCGTGGGCGCCAGCACAGAGACCTTTTTGGAGGCCACCGCCCGCCAACTGCGCGATCAGGCGCGCATGCAATAGGCTGATTGGTCCCGGCTGTTTTTAGAGATTGGCTAGTTTGGATGGCTGCGGGTTTCGACAGTCTTTTCCTGCGCCATCAACGCCGCCAGCGCCCGCTCCGGACATATATGCCGGGCCTCTATACTCGCCAGCGCCTTGTCTGTTTCCACAGATGAGGCGATGGTCATGAAGCAGTACAGGCAACGGGTGTTGTAGGTTCCGTTTTCGTTCTGGGTGCGGCTATACATCGTTCCTCGTGAGAAGCCGACAGATTGAACGATGTTAGTCAACCTTTGATTTTGCCGACGTGACCTGTGTCACGGAACTGTGTTCGTCAGCAAACGATTCCTTGATTCAACTATATGTTCATTCCCTGGTTGGAGTTGCGGCGCAATTGCCAGCAGGAAGCCATCCCTGAATGCGGAAATAAGGAGACTGAGCAGGGCACGTCGATTGTGCCCTGGTAGTCGTACTCCTGCTTGTTGCCCTTGAGCGGGATGGTGACGTAGCGGTTGACGGTGACAACCGAGCGAGGCGATCCGCGCAGCTTGTAGACGGCCCAATCGCCTGCATAGAGCAATACAAACGCAGTCGCCAGCACTACCAGCACTCGACGGAACCAACCCAGCAACCAACGCATCATGCGGATTCAGCCTTTCTGCTCGATTGAATGGACAAGCGCCTGTGCGGATCGACTCTAGAATACCCTGTTCCGGGAATAACTTGCCGAACTTGCAGCGCAGAAATCACTCCGGCCGCCGGCCGCTGAAGCGCGAGTCAGGAGATTGAAACTTTTTGTCTCCGAGGCACGCCGGGGGTGAATACATATAGGCGATTTCGTCCTCTTGCTTTGGCCTGGTAAAGGGCGTCGTCGGCATGCTTCAACAATGCCTCTTCATCGAGTCCTCCCGCGTCCGACGTGCACACACCGACACTGACAGAAACCGGGATTTTACGCCCGGCAAATAGAACCGGCTCTGCCAGCGACTTGACGATCTTAGCGGCAATCCGCTCCGCCATTTGCGGATTGTGCAGATCGATGAGCAGCGCGACAAACTCGTCGCCACCTATGCGGGCGACGGTATCGCTTTTGCGCACGGTTTGCATGAGGCGATCGGCGGTCACGCGCAAGACCTCGTCGCCGGCCAGGTGGCCAAATGAATCGTTGATATCCTTGAATTTATCGAGATCGACCATGAGAAGAGCCAGGCCCGTTTGATGACGCCTGGTAGACTCCAATGCGGCAGTCAGCCGATCATCCAGCAACAGCCGAGTTGCCAGCCCCGTCAAGGCATCATGCAGAGCCATGTGGCGGAATCTGCTTTCACTTTCGCGAAGCAGGATAGTCTGCTCCTCGATGCGCCTTCTGAGCACGACGACCCAGGTAAGCACACCGAGAGTGGCGATCAGCGCCAAAGACAGGAGCACAAGTATATGACCCGGCGTCCACCAGGAGGGACGTTCAATTACCACCACGTCGGCGGGAGAACGCATCAGAATCCGGAAGGACTTGTTCACGGCCACACCCGCGCGCACATTGCTCTGGACATCGACGATACGGACCGAGCAGATGCCGGTGACGCGCAGCTTGCTCCCGATCTTCCAGGCGCTAACTCCGGTCCCCGCGAGGCTCTTGGGCAGAATCGCGGGGAAGACGGCGTCGCCGGAGGAGAGCTGAAGAGTGACCTCGGACGAGGCCAGATCGTAGCCAATCAACAGGCCGTCGATCTGGATCAGTTCAGAGCCCGATCCGCCATGCAGAATCTCCTCGACGGTTGCCGGTTTCGATACGACGGGTTGATTGTTTCCGGCGCGTCGGAAGATCGCATCTGTGATGACGGGAGCATTGTTGTCGGTTTCCACGAATCCGGACACGTCGACCAGGTCGCCCACGGCGACGGGGGTAGCCTGAATTGTCTGCGCGCAGATGCCGCGTGTGGCGTCGCGAATGCAGAGCAAGGAGCCGGGCCATTGCAGCGTTACGGTTCCGCGCAGGTGGACGCGATGCATAGGAGTGGAGAAATGCCCCCACTGCAATAACTGGTTCACCGCGATGTACGGACCCGCAAAGGGATCGCTGGGAGCGGGTTCGAGCACTTGCAGGGTGGCGAGATTCGGCGCTTGCAGGTGGACGCCGATCATCTGGCCGTCGGCATTCATGGTGGGGGCGGCGTTGGCATGAATTCTGACCTGGGCGCCGACCAGGTTGGAATACGTTGCGCCCGGGTCCTTGATCATGATGATGCCGATGGGTCCATCCTGCATCTCCAACTGCAGCACCACGGCGTGGGCATATTCGATGACTTGATGAACGGAGCCCTCGACTTCCACCCACTGGGCGTCATAGGCGCCGGTCTTGAGGATGGCAAGACTGACTCGCGGCGGGTGCGGGGGCAGAGGCGCGCGGCCGAGGACGCGGATCTGCGGGTATCTCACTATGGGACCGAAGCCTCCAGGTGCACTGACGCCGCGCACATCCACTAAGGCTCCGACGAAAAGCTCCTTTGCCATCTTGGAAGTCTGACTGACAAAGATGCCGCCGGTGGCATCGTGAATGAAGATGGCCGCATTTCCGGTGCCGAAGTCTGGATCGAAGTACGTCACCACACCCTGGAGATGAACAGGGTAGGCGCGCTCCGCCTCGCGCGACGAGAGGCTGTGCGCCTGCCGGGCAGTGGTGAGTGTGGGCAATTTGTCCGTTGGTGCATTTGCCGATTGGCCCATTGCCGTAGAACCCGTGACGAAGAGAGATGCTGTGAAAATGATGGAAAGCATAACGGCCGATACAGCTCTGAGAGTATTGCGGACAGGCATGAGGCAGGCCTTCCCTTGCGCCTCCCTGCGAAGCCGTATCCCGCCCTTCATCTGATCGCACATCTCTCTGTGTGTTCCAACGGCATCTCAAGTCTTAGACGTTTCAAACCGCGAAGACTTGGCCTCTCCGGCGAGTCTAGCTCGAAGCTGAACTTATAAGGAGTATATCGGCAGGCTGGGAACCGGGCATAACGCCAGCGCCGTGCTGGCCTCGCGGGCTGCGGCAACTGAGGAAACCTGAAGGCGAGGACGGGCAAAATTGTTCCACGTGGAACATATTCATTCTGTTGAGTTTAGTTGCCAGTTTACTACTTAATTAACTGCAAGGTTTTTGAAAATATTTTTGGGTTGGCGGAAGGTCACAGTCTCACAGTTACACAGTAAATAGGGGGGAGGGGGGTGGGGGGTCCTGATTATGGAACGGGTACATGCCTGACAGTATCTGCCCGCAGCTCTGGTCCTTGTTCATGCTTTGATTGTGCGCCGAAGGAGGGTAATTATCTGCAATGAGCGGTGAGAAAAGTTGTGATTTACCCGAACTCAAAGTGGGAGCTTGGGATCCGGCCATGATGTTACCCTAGCGGCATCATGCGTTTGCCATATTTTTGCGCTCTGTATCTGGCGGTTGTGCTGCCGGGATTCGCTCAGACGGCTACCAACGCCGAGCCGGGTTTGCCGAAGGATCCTCGCGAAATCTTCGCAGCTGCCGCGCCATTTTATGACTTCACTTCACCGGATTTGAAACCCTGGCATCTGAAAGCTACCTACCAGCTTTACGACGAGAAGGGCAAGCCCAGCGAACAAGGAATCTATGAATACTGGTGGGCCTCGCCGCAGGTGTATCGCAGCAGTTGGACACGGCCCAGCGCGACGCACACAGAATGGCATATGGAAAACGGCACGCATGCCTATGAATCAACGGGTGAGCCGATCAATCTGTTTGAATACAGTCTCCAGACGGCATTGCTATCGCCATTGCCACGGCACGCCGATTTGGACCCGGCAAAATTTCGTCTAGAGGACGAAGGCGCAATTGCGAATAGATCGGAGGGACATTGTATTACGATCGTTCCGAGGACGAATCAGGATGATTTTAGAAGTCGCCCCACGAATGGGCCGTTTCCGACCTATTGTTTTGAACCGCAAAGGCCAGTATTGCAAAGTGTTTTCTCTTTTGAACAAGTCCTTACGCAATACAGTGATGTTGTCACGACACAGAGCAAATATCTTGCGCGCAACGTAAACATCTCTGAGGGAAAGCATAAGCTTATAACTGCAAAGGTAGACGGTATCGACCAGATCGACGCATGCGATTTGGCATTTACACCTCCCTCTACAGCCGCTAGCACCTTTGTGGGCAAAACAGGGCCCATAAGTTCCAATACATTCACAATCAAAAAAGAAATCATGACCAGTTTAATCATTAAGAAAGTGGAGCCCATCTATCCGAAGGAAGCTAAGAAGGCTCATATTCAAGGAAAAGTGGTTGTTGTTGCCACTATTGGAACGGATGGAAAAACATACGATCTTCGCGTGATCTCCGCGCCATCAGCCTCGTTAGCAAATTCTGCGTTCAGAGCTGTTTCGCAATGGGAATACAAACCCTTTCTGTTGTATGGAAAACCGGTACCTGTCGAAACAACTATTGTTGCAACTTATACTCTTGGCAAATAAACACATTGCAAACTGTGTGAAAAATTCGGTGCTGGGATTTGCGCCGATGGGCTGCAGGAATATCCATAAATAACTGTAAATAGATGGAGCTATCCCACCTTAACTGATTTGTAAAGTACGCAAATCAGCGAAGGTGGGGCACCCAGATTGGTGTATCTCCCAAATTGATGTATATGCTAGAACTTGACCGATGCGGCGCGGGGAGAGATGCCGCTGATTTCCGCGGCGCGGGCTTCGGCGTAGGCGGCTGCTCCCAGCAGTGCGGCGCGGGACTCGAGAATCACACGCACCGGCATATTCACCAGCAACTGGCTGAGGCGGCCCTTGTCGGTGAAGGCCTTCATGAAGGTGCCATCCTTGAGCTTGTCGAGAATGCGCGGGGCGATGCCGCCGCCGACGTAGACGCCGCCCACGGAGAGCAGCTTGAGAGCCAGGTTGCCGGTCTCAGCGCCATAGGCGGAGACGAAGATGTCCAGAGCCCGCTCGCAGATTTCGCTTTTGGCGGCCATTGCCAGTTCGGTAATGACGGCGTTGGGGTCTTCGGCGGCCATGCGCTTGGCCAGCCAGGCCGGCTCGCCGATGCCGCGCACCTCGCGCAGAAACTCGTAAACATTGGTCAGGCCGGGGCCGCTGACCACGCGCTCCTGACTGATGCGGCCGTTGTACTTCTGCTTGAGAAAGCGCAGCAGGTCGATCTCGTCTTCGTTGCGCGGGGCGTAGTCGGCGTGGCCGCCCTCGGAGGGGTAAGGAATGTGGATGCGGCCGTTCCATATGAGCAGCCCCTCGCCCAGGCCGGTTCCGGCGGCGATCAGGGCGCGATTGCCGATCTGGCTGGGGTCGCCCTCGCTGAGCGTGTAGATCTGCTCGGCAGAGAGCTCGGCAACACCGTAACCGTTGGCCTCGAGGTCGTTGATAAGAAAGACGTATGCGATGCCAAGACTGGCGGAGAGCTCGCGGCTGTCGAGCGTCCAAGGAAGGTTGGTGAGGCGCAGACGGCCGTCGCGCACCGGGCCGGGCACACCGAAACAGGCCGCGGTCGCCTTGGTGGCGCTAAGAAACTCCCGGACAATCTCTTCCAGGCCGGAGTAATTTTTGGCCGCATACCGTTCTTCACGAGAGGGCACCGGTTTTCCATCTACAAAGTCATACAGCGCCAAGTGAACCTTGGTGCCGCCCACATCTCCTGCCAGAATCATTGTTTCCTCTCTAAAACTCCGTTGCCTTTCCCGTTGGTCGCGGGTAAAAGAGCGGCTGCTGCCTTATCCAATATGAATGTAAGTATACCGCTGGAGGGCCATATCAATTGACTGGGCAGGCGTTCCGGATCGCGCGGCCCGAGAAGGACTTCTCGCAAGACAGAGGCCTTATCTTCGCCGGAGACGAGGAAGAAGACCGAACGGGCGTGGTTGATGACCGGCCAGGTGAGAGTGATGCGCCAAGCGTCCTTCTGCGGCACGTAGTTGGCGGCGACCAGGCTGCTCACCTGGTGGAGCGCCTCGGTGTGCGGAAAGAGCGAGGCGGTATGGCCGTCACTGCCGAGCCCCAAGGCCACCAGATCGAAGCGCGGGAACTCTGCGCCTTCCAGACGAAAGCTGTTGCGGAGTTCAGACTCGTAGCGCGCCGCGGCAGCTTGGGGTTCGAGCTCACCTTCGATGCGGTGAATCTGCTCGGGGCGCAACGGCACGTGGTCCAGCAGCGCCTCGCGAGTCATGCGGTAGTTGCTGTCGGCATGGTCGGACGGAACCGAGCGCTCGTCGACCCAATAGAGGTCGAGGGCCTGCCAGGGCATGCGAGCGCGCCACGGCTGCGTGGAGTCGGCGAGCAGATCGAAGGCAGCCTTGGGCGTGGATCCGCCGCTGAGGGCGACCCGTGCGCGACCATGCCTCTCGACGGCTTCGCCGGCCATCTCGACAAAGTATTGCGCCGCATGGCGCGCAAGGGCCGCTGGGTCCGGTTCCACATAATATTTGATCTGGAGTTGCCTGGGCATGCGCGGGGGAAACCTCTGCTCTTTACCTTACGCCACAGAATCAGGGATTGGGTCAAAGCGGAGCAGGATTACTCGACTAAACCATTCTTCCGCAAAGGTAGCGTAGAGTGGCGCCCGAAGATCGTTTTCACTGCAAAAGCCTCCTAATTATCGACTTCACCGCTGGGCACATGGGGCTTTTTTCGGGCATGGTTTTGTGAGTTCGATTGTGCCATCAGTATTCACAACAAAGAGTCTCTTTGGAGTGATGATAATGTACTCCGGAATGAGGGGTCGGCGCGTTAGAACGAGCAGCACATCAGTATCCTCCGGAACGTCAGAGAGTATATGCGAGTGATATTCGGATGTTGTATCTGGTTTGACTTCCATGTCGAGAATGCCCTTATGCATCTGCCGCTTCTCGATGATTTGCTTGCCATCCGAGGAGATGGTATAGCGAACATCGCCGCCGATAGGCCATACAGTATTCTTCGTCTGCCCCGGATACAGATACACATAGAGATTTCCACCGGGTGCGGGAAGAATGGCGCTATTGTATGGGCGCTTGGGGCGCTGATAATCCGCGTTGGCAAGCTCCAGAGCCCGCTCCATGGCTGCCAGATCATTCGTCGCGTCCAAGGGAGGGTCATATTTCTTGGCTTCATAATTTCCCGGCTGGCCCGATTCGTACGCTTCATACACGACGAAGAATTTATCATGTGTTTCATTCCATTTACCAAACGAAACCACCCATCCGGAGGTGGTCTTTCTGCAGATATAGTTCGCAAGTCCAGTGGTTTCGGGATGAAGGGCAAAAAAAGCGTCTGTTCCATGCCATGCCGCTTGATCGTATGCATAGAGGGCGCGCCCGCGTTCTGTTACGCCGTCGAGATATACTTTTAGATCTTTATCCTTTATCTGGCCAGACGCAAAAGTTGATGCAAGAAAAAAACAGAAAGACAGAACAATCGCGGATCGACGCATCTCAGTCTCCTTTAACAGGTTGGACCGCGGCACTGCCCGGATCATTTTCAGTTATGCGCGTGCCCAACAATATCTGTCCGAGAAAGGATACTCTATCCTTCTGGTACAAGACGATAATATTCGATGTAGAATCAGCGCCCCAGATACACGCGATATTGCGATTCGATAACCCCGGCGGCGCGGGCCAGCGCCAGCTTCGACAGGTTGTAACGGTAGAGGCTTTCGACCAGGTTGCTCTCAGCGGAGGCCAGAGCGGCCTGCGCGGCAACCAGGGACAAGTTGTCGTCCACGCCCGCGTTCACGCGATCGGTTTCGTCGGCGAGGGCGCGGGTGGCGAGCTCGACATTGGAGCGGGCGACTTCGACGAGTTTAGCCGTTGCGCCGGCGTCAAGCAGAGCCGAGCGGACTTGTTGCTCGATTTTGCCGCGCAAGTCGGCGAGCTGCGCGTTGACGGCGTCCAATTGCGCCTGGGCCGCATCCGTGTCGCCGCGCAGTTTGGCCTCGCGGAAGAGCGGAAAGCTTAGCATGCCCTGGGCAGCGAAGTTTCCGTGAGAGCCAGCGCCGCCCACCTGGCTGACGCCATAGTAGCCGCCGAAGCTGAGGCTGGGAAACCGCTGGCTGCGATAGGCCGAGTGGATGGCCTTGACCTCGACTACCTGATTTTGCAGGGTCTGATAGTCCTGGCGATTTTTGTAGGCGATGGCGAGAACTTCATCGGGAGTCTGCGAGGCCAGATCGCTGTAGGGCGTGGGGTCGGTGAGCGTAATCTTCTGCCCGGGATCGATGCCGATTTCGCGCTTGAGCAGTATGAGGTCTTTTTCCAGTGCATTCTGGGCGGCGATGAGCGCCTGCTGTTCTGCCTGAAGCTGGACACGGGCTCGCAGCTCGTCAAGATTGGCTACGACGCCGGCCAAGTGAGCTTCGTGCGCGTGATGCACCAGCAGCTCGCCGGTCGCCACCTGAGCCCGGGCGTTGTCCACCTCGCTGGAGGCGGCGATGGCGTGCAGGTAAGCCGTGGCCACCTGCTGGACCACCTCTTCGCGCGCCGACATCCTGGCGAAGTGGGCTGCGCGTTCCGCCGCGCCGACCGCCTTCCATGCAGAGATGACCGGGCCGGAGAAGAGCATCTGGCCATATTGAATTTTGCCCTCGGTCAGGTCGTCGCGGGTAATCTCAGAGAAACCCGGAGGCAGAACACCGCCGGGAAAGAGCGGCAAAAACTCCTTGATGACGCCGGGGCCGAAGCCCAGTGCAACCAGGTTTTGCTGATGGACGCCGAGATCGCCGGTAAGCGTGATGGTGGGGAGAAAGTTCTGCAGCACCTCGTTCTTTTGCCCATGGAGCGATTTTTCGCTGTTTTCGGCTTCCTTCAGGCCAAGATTGTTTTTGAGGCCGAGCGCGATGGCCTCTTCCAGCGTGAGCTTGAGGGTCTCATCGCTGACCGGCCGCGCGGTCACGCTGCCGAAGAAGGGGCTGGCGGCGGATGTGGGGTTCGGTCTCTGCGCATATAGGGATGACACTCCTGCAAGTACGAGGATTGCGAGAATTGCCGGCATTGCCGCCTGCTGGATGACAGATTGTGGCGCTCGAATCACATCTACTATTCTCTCAGATGAGCGAGGCGGTGCGAACCATGACGCTTTTCTTCATGCCGCATCATCCTGAAATGACAACAGGGGCTCGTGCGGACATTGAAGCCGCAGGCTGCAAGTCATCATGTCTCATAATTCCCTAGTTGAAATAAGCTTTGTTCTTGGCGGCAAATTGCGCCTTATCCGCCGGCAGATCGTCGCTGGAAAAGATCGCATTCTGCGCGCAGATCGATGCGCAGTTGCCGCAGTCGATGCACTCATCGGGATTGATGAACAACTGGGAGACACCGGCGGCGGCCGGATCGTCGGCTGACGCAGGCATAATAGCGGCAGTGGCGCACTCGGCCGCGCAAACAAAATCCTTAATGCAGGCATCGGTAATAACGTAAGCCATGATGAAACTCCTTGGTCGTGTGGGCGCTTATAGAGCGGTTCTCCAATTCATGTGCACTTGCAGACGTTGTGCAAGGTGGCTTTTTCTTGAGGAAAAAGCCACTCAGCGGTTGCGGTTTCGGGGTAAAGCAATTGGAGAACCGCTGTAGCACCTGCGCCTTCCATTCAAGAGTATTCATAAAGGGACGCCGGCTCCGTGATTCGGGTCACACCGCGAGAGAGGTATTTCCGTATGTGGAACGCGGCCAGATTGCGATTTCCGCTTTCTGGCCACGTTGAGTTTGCCGTCTGCTTATCCTTTGTTTAGAAGCCTGCCTGCGCAACGTTTTGTTCTGTTTGCGCCACCTGGACGCGCGCCAGCTCGACTGGTTCGCCATAGTGGCTGGCCACCATCGCAACGGCTCTGTCTACATCCATGTAAGGCCGCACCGCTGCCAGCTTGATGGCCGATTGAACAGCCATTCGCGCCTTGTCGGCCTTGCTGGAGATTGAGGTTACCAGAGCCAGAATCGCCGTAACCACCGTTGCCACGGCATTTATTGCGTTCAATACAAACTTTTGGCTGTTCTGGTTGGTGATCCTGGCTGCCTGGAGCAGCGAGGCGTTCACCTGCTGCTGAAAGGCCACAACTGCTGCCTGCAGTTGCGCCAGCACGCCGGCTGTCGGATTGGCAAGGTACGCCTTGGCCTGGGTCACGAGCAGGTTGGATGCGGCATCGAAACCGGAGGTTGCCGCAGCAAAGATCGGCGCGGCGGCAGGATCGAGAAGCGCCGCCGTCGAGTCAACTGTGGCCACGGCCGATTGCAGCGCCGGCGTCCAGTTCACGATATCCTGCGCCACGGTTGTTCCCGAACAGCCGCTTACGAACGGCAGTTGCAGCAACAGGGCGATCAGCGCCCATGCTCCCAGCTTGGCAGTGGAGTTGCCTGCAGATACTGCGGAAGTGACAGGATCGCGCGCCAATAGTCCCAGCAGAGCCGTAGCAAGGCCGGAGATAAGTGCAATGACTGTGCCAGTGCCCACGTTGCCCAGCGTGATGCCCTGCTGCGAAAGCACGCCGGCGATGGTGGCGACCGCTATCAACACTCCGGCCGCCGAGGTTTTGGGGTGATTCCAGATATTCGAAATGGGATTCATGCGAAAACTCCTAACAAAGAAAAAGGCGGCCGCAGCCGCCTTGGTTATTGAGGGATTTCGAGGCGCGGAAGCGGCTATAACGGTTCTCCAGTTGCTCGAGAACCGCTCCAACCTGCTTCCACGCAATAAAAAATCGAGACCAGCGGTTGCGCCCGTGCGGGCCAGCCGTTGGTCTCGATATGTTGCATCTCCCCGTATTTGAGCGCCACCGTGGTTGCGGCTCAGGCCCGCGGCGGAGAGCCGCTGTGGTGCAGACCCGGGACGGCCCCGCGCCCCGGAACCCATCCGCTTAGGGGAGGGCGACCACATTCGCCGGGCTCGGCACTTCCATCTCTTGTCTGGCTACCTATAAGCCTAGGCACTCTTATCTATATAATCGGCAAAAATAGAAAATAATCTGTCGCTTATTGACCAAAGACTTACAGATAGTAATAATCCTGGCCGCTTGACAACCAGACTGGCCTGAAAAACACCAGGAAAGAAATACTCGAACAACCGGCGCCTAAGTGTATTGCACCCGGCGTTCGCCCTTTACCACGCGGCCAACCACGTAGAACTTCTCCTCAGCCCGGTCCAGCAGGTTTTTCGCGCGTGTGAACTTATCCGCTGGAATGGCCACAATCAGCCCGATGCCCATGTTGAAGGTGCGCATCATCTCGTCTTGCGACAGCTGGCCCAGGTCGCGCAGATGCTCAAAGATGGGCATCACCGGCCAGGAGCCGATCTCGATCTGCGCCCCTGTGTTCTTGGGCAGGATGCGGGGCAGGTTTTCTGAGATGCCGCCTGCGGTGATGTGCGCCATGCCCGTCGTCAGCCCCGCCGTCACCAGCTTCTGAGTCACGGAAAGGTAGCTGCGATGAGTCTTCATCAGCGCCGCTCCGGCCTTTTCCTTGATGGCTGTTACATACTGCGACAGCTTATAACCGGCCACATCGAAGAGCAGCTTGTGGGCCAATGAATAACCATTGGTATGCAGGCCGGTGGAGGGCAGCCCGACCAGAACGTCACCTGCCTTGATACCCGCGCCGGTCACCATTTTGTCCCGGTCCACCGCGCCCACGATAAAACCTGCCAGGTCGTACTCCCCATCTGCATGAAAGCCCGGCATTTGCGCCGTCTCGCCGCCGATCAGGACGCAACCACAGGCCTTGCAGGCATCGGCCAGCCCGCTTACCACGCTTTCGGCCACCTCCGGAACCAGCTTGCTGCTGGCCAGGTAATCCATGAAAAACAAGGGCGTGGCGCCCTGCACGGCGATGTCGTTGACGCAGTGATTCACCAAATCCGCGCCAATCGTGCGGTGCATCCCCAGCTCGAAGGCCACCTTCAGCTTGGCGCCCACCCCGTTAGTCGTACTCACCAGGATAGGGTTCTTCCAGCGTTGCAGATCGAGCCGGAAGAGCGAGCCAAAGCCTCCGGTTTCGCCTAACACGTTGCGATTAAAGGTCTTCTGCGCCAGATACGCGAGGCGTTCCTGTACGTGATTGTCAGTGAGGAAATCCACGCCAGTGTCGGCGTAGATTGCGGATTTGGGCTTGAAGTCGTCGGACACGGTGAGGGCTTTCTAAGGATGATTTCTCTTGCGGCGCGGCTGGCCGGGAATGTTAATTTTAGCAGCATTTGCGGGATTTTGGCTGTGTCTTACAGGAACCGAAGCTTCTCCTCTGCGGTTGGAACCGGGCAGCTTTCCATCCGTCCCCATATGTGGTATCGCCAACGGGCGATCAGCCGGTAGCCCAAGTCGCACACAGAGCGGGGAATCCATCCCAGAGTGGTTGCGACTATGGGCCAAGGGGGTGGCAACTCGGCGAAGAGCGCCAGCACCGCCTCCGAACGCACCAGGACTTGCTCAGACGGTTGGTCGAACTCCCGCACGACCAGGATCGTGGCAGAGCCGGGTTTCGCGCCCAAAAAGCTTATTCCGTGCCTCGCCAGCAGTCCGGCAACCTTCGCCGACTCGCAAGCAACAAATCGCAGCCGGTCCTGAGAGTCGCGCCGCAGCAGCCAATGCACCGCGTGGTTGCACAAACCACAGTGACCATCGTAGATGACAAGCAGCCTGCTACCGAGTTCTGCGAAGTTGTTCATTACCAACCAGATGCAGACGCAGAACCACAAGATTCAATTTGGCTGATGTGGTACTATCTCGCCTACTATACTGAACCCATCATGAGTTCCCCGCAGTCTGCCCACGCCCGTCCCCGTTCTCACGCCCTTCAACAACGCGCCGAGCGCTTTTTCCCCGGCGGCGTAAATTCGCCGGTGCGGGCCTTTCGCGCGGTAGGCGGCGCACCGCCGTTTGTGGAGCGCGCCGAGGGCGCCTGGCTCACCGACGTTGACGGCAACCGCTATATCGACTACTTCGGCTCCTGGGGACCGATGATTCTGGGCCACGCCTTTCCGCCGGTGGTCGAAGCCATTGAACACGCCGCGCGCAAATCGGCGAGCTTCGGCGCTTCCACGGCCGCGGAGGCTGATCTGGCTGAGCTCATTACGGCATGTTATCCGGCTATCGAAAAACTGCGCTTCGTCAGCTCCGGCACCGAGGCGACGATGAGCGCCATACGCCTGGCCCGCGCCACCACCGGCCGCAAAATCATCGTCAAATTCGTAGGATGCTACCACGGCCATGCCGATGGATTGTTGGTGAAGGCAGGTTCGGGCGTCGCAACCTTTGGTATCCCCGGCTCGGCCGGTGTGCCGAATGAGATTGCCCACCTCACGCTGGCCCTGCCTTACAACGACCTCACTGCTGTGGAAGCTGCATTTGCCGCGCATCCCGGCGCAATCGCCGCCGTGATTCTGGAGCCGGTGGTAGGCAATGCCGGCTGCATCGCACCCGCCCCCGGCTATCTGGCAGGACTGCGCGCGATCACTGCGCGCGAAGGGGCGCTGCTCATCGCCGACGAGGTGATGACCGGCTTCCGCGTGGCCCTTGGCGGAGCGCTCGAACTCTACGGCATCGATGCGGACCTCGTAACTCTCGGCAAAATTGTTGGCGGCGGAGTGCCCGTGGGCGTCTTCGGCGGGAAACACCGTTTCATGGATCTTTTGGCGCCTCTGGGACCGGTCTATCAAGCCGGAACCCTCAGCGGCAATCCGCTGGCCATGGCCGCCGGCATTGCCACAGTCGGCTATTTACGGGAACACGCGCGCGAGGTTTATCCCCAGCTCGAAGCCACGACAAAAGCCGTCGCCGAAGGTGTGGCCACTGAAGCTGCGCGTGCCGGTGTAGCGCTTACCCTCAATCGCGTTGGCTCCATGTGGACCTGGTTTTTTTCTTCTAGGCAAGTCACGAACTACTCTCAGGCCACTCTGAGCGACACGGCCGCATTCGGCCGCTTCCACAATGCAATGTTGAATGCCGGCATTTGGTTGCCGCCCTCGCAATTTGAAGCAGCCTTTTTGAGCACTGCGCATGGCAAGGAAGAGGTGGCCGCAACAATTGCCGCGGCAAAGGAATATTTCTCGGCAGCGGAGTGAGCTAGAGAGTACCTTCCCTGCGCGTTGGTGACGTGCTGCAGAATGAGTGAATGAAGCGCAATGGTGATAGTGCACTTCTTTCTACTGAAGAAGACATCCAGGGGTTCACCTCCAGGAAAATCAAAAAAACAGATTCTGCCGATTGAGATTGAGCGATTATAAGTGCTTTTGAATGAAGTGTTTACGTGCGTCTGCCGAACCTCGTTGATCTTAGTGGCTCTTGGGTGCTTTGACAGTTACAAATTCGACTACATGACTCTTGTCTCCACATACGATGTACTCCAACGGACCTTACGACATCGTCCTTGTGACGATCTGAGACCACCGAACATTACTTTACTCTGTCGAGAATCCATCCTCAAACCGTCTAAGAGTTCAAATCCGGACTCTCGTTACCTCCGGATGGATTTATGGCGAGGCACAACTCCAAAAAACAATGCGGGGGCCTAATTTCGGTCCCCGCTTTGTTGCTTAAAGCCAGTTCTGTGTTATGGGCACACACCGGCGTTGCCCGCGTTGTAGATGCCCTGGACCTGTGCGGCTGTCAAGGCAGTGTTGTAGACCTGAACCTCATCGATCAAGCCGTTGAAGGCCCAGTTGCTGCTTATTGATTGCCCGATGGCAAACCAAGTTCCTGAGTAAGAGACTGTGCCGTTCCAGATTGACTCACCCGATTGTCCCAAATACGGCTGCAATACACCGTTGAAGTAGAACTGATCGGGTTGATTTGCTGAAGCGACAACAGTAACCAAAACCCACTGATTGAGCGGCAGTTGAGATGTGGTATAGGCAGAGTACCAGGAGCTCCCATTTCCGATATCAAGATCGAGGCTGCCCGCAGGCCGTCCGTTTCCGTTGTTACCGCCTCCGTAGATATAGAGGCCAATACCAACGTCTGAGGATTTCTCGCTTCCAACGATGGTGTAATACGATCCGTTTGCCGGATAACTCGTAATGTACACCCACGCCGACAGAGTAATGTTGTTCTGGATTTGCAGATCGGCCGGAACAGGCTCGCCGATCAGCACATACTGGTTGCTTCCGTTGAGGCTGAATGCATCGTTCACTTCACCGAGAGCAAAGCTCGCGCCGTTCTCCAGCGTCCCGTTGTTGTTGCCAATGTGGTCGGTGGCGTCGCCGTCACCCTTCCACCAGGAGACCAGGCCGCTCGGCTGCGGGTAGCAGGCGCTGACCGGAGTGACGGTGGCTGAGCAAGAAGCAGTTGTGCCTCCATACTGGCCGCTGCAGCTCCAACTCATTGCCCCCGCAACATTGGTCTGCCCGGAGGCCGTGCCTGCGGAGCAGAGGTTAGTGGTAGGTGGAATGGAGAACGTGCTGCCGTTCGCCGTTCCGCAAACGCCGTTGACCGCGGCGGTTGTACCGGTGGTGAACTCGCTGTAGACATAGCCGTTGTTGTAGGTGACATAGCTGCCTGTTGTGAATTGGTTGCCGGCAATGTCGTAAGGCCAGAAGTTGTTGCCGTAGATGACCAGATCGTAGATGGTCGACTCTGCCAGCGGCGATGTCGGCGTGAGGGTTACCGTCTTGAAATCCGTCGAGAAGCTGATCGTGGTTGGAACGACGGTATGCGTATTGTGGGTTTGCAGCCAGACGTTGGAGGTGTTGATGAGCACCGGATCCATTGCGTAGCTGAAGGTCAGTGAGAGCGGCGTAGTTACCGCGACGCCGCTGGCGCCGTTCACCGGTATCGTGGATGCGACGGTCGGTTGCGTAAAGTCGAAGCCCGTCCCGGTGGTAAAGATGCTGGTCACCGGCGTGATGGCATTGCCGCTCAAGTCGGTAACGCCCGTGACGTTATAGGTGTACTGCGTGTTGGGCTGCAATGTGTATGGCAGTTGCACCCAGACGATGGTGTTGCCGTACTCGGTGTAGGCGCCGATGGGTATCGGGCTGCCGCCGTTCGGAGTGAGCGTGATGTTGGCCAGCGAGTCACTCGCGACTGGCTCGTTGAAGAGCAGGCCGAGGCTGCTGCCGTACCACGGACCCTGGTTGGTATCCACCGGCACGTTGGTCATGCCGTTGGGCGGATTGGCGTAGAGCAGCGTCGGTCCCTGGCTGAGTGGACCGTTGCCGGTATAGAAGCCAGCCGAGTTGTTGCTCTGGCCGTTGCCGGTCAGGTCGATGGCGTTATTGCAGTAGTAGATGTACTGCGCGTCGGCTAAGAGCGGCGAGGCCGGCGTTATGGTGACCGATGTGAGGTCTGATGACCATGTGTAGGTCCAGGGGTCGGTTGCCCAATTGTTGGCGTTGGCCACGTAGCTATAGATGTACACACCGCTCGGTGTGACGCTGCTCGGATCCATCGCCTCCGAATAGTGGCAGGTGAAGGATGCATTGGTGGCAACCCCGGACTGCCAGGAACTGAAGTCGAGCGAGACGGTTGGGGTGCTGTAGTCGGGCGTGGCCGCGGTGGTGAAGTTTGAAGTCGCCGACGCGAAGGTGTTGCCCGCGTAATCCAGCAACCCGCTGACGCTTACAGAAATCGGGCTTGAAGGCGGCAGCGGATTGACCGGCGAGAAGTTCGCCCCAATCACATCGTTTCCGCTGTAGTTGTACGACCAGGAGCCGGGGATCGGATTGCCACTGGTGGTGATGACCACGTTGGTTGAGTTGATGGTGGTTATATCCACCGGCTTGGAGAACTGCAGGCGGATGTAAGCATTAGTGCCCACATTCGTCACGCCATTAGGCGGCCCGAGGGTGACTGTGCCGGGGGTTGTGTCCGGACCAGTGGAGGTGGTGAAGTAGGTGAGCCAGCAAGAGCTCGTGGCGTTTACTCCATTCGTGCCCTTCACGTTTCCGTTGGTGCAGAATCCGTATTGCGTGGATGCATTCCAGGGCGAACTGGGTGTAATGCGAACAACATTCGTCGTACCCGATGCCAGACCGACAGTAAACGTCGGCGTTGACGGGCCCGTGTTGCGATAGACGTTGCCGCTCAGCGTGGTTGGATCGATAGGCAAGCTGTACTCGATGTCCACCTCTGCGTTGGTCGCCACGTTCTGCGAATTGCAGCAACGCGGGCTGACAGCGACAACCGTCGGCGCGGTAGTAGATGGATTGCCTGGAGCGGCCACGGTATAGAAGTAACCGCTGTCGCTGTTGAAGAGATCGCCATTCACATCCTGCACATTACCCGAGAGCCACCACTGAACCGTCGCCGAGTTCGGGAACGGAACGGTGGGCGTGTACTGGATCTCGTAGCCGCCGCCCGTCACCTGAACGGTTCCGGTGTAGACCACGCCATTTACGGTAACGGTAATGCTGCTGTTCGATACCGTGGACGAATTAACCTGGCGATTCATGTAAAGAGTTAGCAAGTTGTCTGTCGGAACCCCGGAGGTATTGCCGGGATTCGTGGATTGCACGCTACCGTTGCCGGTGGCGGGATTGACCGACGTGGTGAAGGAGCTGGTGTAAGGGCTGGTGAGCGAATTGCCCCACTCGTCGGTGACCCCGCCGGCGGGAATCACGATGGTGTAAGTGGCGCCGTTGTAATTCAGCGCGCCGGTGTTGAAGGTTATGGTACGGCCATCCGACGACATCGTGACGCTGCCGTTGGTCAGCAGATCCTGGCCGGCATAGAGTTGCGTATTGTAGCCGCCCGTCGTGCTGTTGTTGACCGGGTTGCTGAAGGTAACCGAGACCGGCTGATCGTGACGCACATTGGTGGCGCCGTTTGCGGGACTGGACGAAAGCACCGTCAATGATGTCGGAGCACCCCCCGCGCCCGACGTATAGGACGGTACGTTGAAGTACAGCAGTTCCTGAGACCAGCAGTTGCCGTTCTGGAAGACGTCGCCCAGTATGTCGGTTGGCCCGCCGCACTCGCCCACGGTGATCTGCGCTCCACTCGGATACGGAACGACTGGCGTAAAGGTAACCTGGTTGCCGTTCACCGAATACGTACCGGCGATGCCGCGGTTGCTGTTCCAGCCAACCATAACCTCCAGCGTGCTGCTGTTCACCGTCGCTGGATCGAGAATCTGGCTGAAGGTGAGGATAATCGGCTGCGAGGTATTGGTGACCGTCGCATTGTTGTTGATGTTTGCGCCGGTGAAGGTGAGCCCGCCGGCGGATGAAGTGCTGCCGGTGGTGAAGGTGGAGCTAAAGGGAGCCACCGAGTTGCTGTTGGCGTCCGTGAAGCCGCTGATATGCACCGTATAGGTGGTGCCCGCCGCCAGAGGACTGGATGGCGTGAAGGTGAGCATCTGGTTGTTGGTTAGACTCACAGTCCCCGCCACAGGAGTTGCGCCATTCAGCAGTTGAATCGAGTTCTGGCTCCAACTGGTGGGATCTATGGGCTCGCTGAGTGAAGCGATGACTACGGAGTTCAGCGGGACTCCCGTGGCTGCGTTCGCCGGGCTGATATTGGTTACCGTCAGTGACGTAGTGTCCGCGCCGCTGCCGGTATAGAAGTAATACCAGGACAGATTGGCGTAGTTGCCGTCCTGGTCGACAGATCCGCCGCCGTTGACGTTCGAGAACCTGTATTCCGTGTTGGGCAGCAGCGGAATCTGCGGCGTGAGCGTAACCTCCATCCCGTTTGCCGATAGAGAAACAATTATCGGAATGGACTGGCTGGTGTCGTTGAGAACCAGCTGGAAGTAGTAGTTGGTGACCCCTATCGGGTTGAGCGGCTTGTTGAAGACGATCTTTGGAGTCACGTTGGTTCCGACCGTGGCGTTACTCGGCGGATCGGTGCTAACCACCACCGGCGGGGTTATGTCGTAGCTCGGGCCGGTAGTGAAAGTGTTGGTGACGGTAGCGACGGTGTTGCCGGCCGGATCCTTGACGCCCGCGATAGTCATCACATATGAGGTGTTCGGCGATAGCGGCGCGCTGGGTACAAGCTGAAGAACGGTGTTGCCTGCGCTCAGCACCGGCGTGGTCGTTACAGGGCCGCCTCCGCCGGACAGAGTAACGCCGGTGAGGAAGTTGGGATCGATGGGCGCGCTGAACTGCGCCTCGATGATCACATTGATGCCGGTCCCTGTGGCTCCGTTCAACGGATTGAAGTTGATCACCGTTGGAGCGGTCGTGGCGCTGGCAAATGTGGCATAGAAGGTGATTTCAATGCCGTTGACCTGGTTGCCCGCAAGATCCGTGCCGGAATTGACGTAGAAGTAGTACTCGCGGCCGGCGGCCAGTGGGGAGTTGGGCAGCAGGTAGGCAACCGACTGAGTCGAGTTCCAGGAAAGCGTTGCGGGAACTCGCACACCCAGCAGCGTGTCATAGATGTAGATGTCTCCGCTAGAACCCGTGCTGAAGGTGGTCGCATCCATCGAGGTGCTGAACTGGATGGTGATCGCCGCGTTGGTCGGGATACTCTCGTTGCTGGTGATGCTGGTCCAGATCACGCTCGGCGCAGTGACGTCAGGCGTCGCTCCGGTTGTGAAGTTGGAGTTGAAGGTGACCGGGTTGCCCACCTGATCGAGGATGCCATTCAAGCTCATCACCAGGTTAGTATTGGCAGGCAGAGGCGCGTTTGGTACAAACTCCACGCGCGTGTCGCCGGAGTTGAACCAGTAGCTGCCCGCCAAAGGCGTGCCGCCGTTGGTCACCTGGAAGGTGTTGCCGTTGACACTCACCGGATCGATGGACTTGTTGAAGATCACACCCGGCTGATCGTTGACGCCCACGTTGGTGGCGCCATTGAAGGGCACAGCGCTGATGACCACAGGCAGCGTGCTATCTGTGGCCGTGCCGGTGTACTCCCACCACTGCGTTTGAGAGGCGGGCACGCTGGTGGCGCTTTGCAGACCGGTGCCGATGTACACATAGAGGTAGTGGTTGGCGGGCAGAGCACTCTGCGGCACCATGAGGATTTCGTTGGGCTGCGGCTGCGAATAGTTCACTGGTATGTGAACGTTGCCGTTGGAATTGTCGAAGATGTAGATGTTGCTGCTCGTGACCGTCGCCGGATTCAGAGGCGTGTTGAACTGAAGGTCGAAGATCGAGTTGAGCGGAACATTGCTGGAGTAGGTCGACGGAACAGCCACTTGCACGGTCGGCGTCAAGGTGCTGGTGCTGCCGGCGACAAAGAAGTAGCCGGAGGTGGTGTTGACGGTCGCGTTGTAAACAGTGTCGGTAAGGCTGCCGGTGGTCCACCACTGGATCAACGCGCCCTGCGTCCAGGGAACACTGGGCGTGAATACCAGCGTGTAGCCGTTATCCAGCACTTGCACGGTACCAGGTACGGCCACGTTGTTTTGCGCCACCTGGATGCCGCTATTCGCGCCGGAAGCGTTGAGCGGCAGATTGAAGTAGAGAACGATGGGCAGGTTGGCGTTCACGCCGCTGGCGCCATTGCCGGGCCGCTGCGTGATCAGCGAACCATGCGTGTTGTAGTCGTAGTAAGTGGTGGTGAACTGGCTGGTGTAAGGTGTCAGGCCATCGCCGTTCCAATCCTGCAGGCCGCTGCCGAGAACCGCGGTCAGTGTGGCGCTGGAGGGCAGTATGCCGCAATTGAATGAGATCGCTGTGCCGTCCTGGGAGTGGCTGTAGCTGCTGCCATCGCACCACGGACTCTGCGAATCGCCATTGAAGAGCGCGTAGTCGTTGCTGTTGATCGTACTGAAGTTCAGCGAGCGGTTGAAGGTGGCTGTCACCGGTGCGCGCAGACCGACGTTGGTCGCATTATTTGCCGGCGTAAAGGCGACCACCTGGAAGGGCACGGAGACCGGCGTGGCCGTACTGCCCGTGTTGAAGTAGGTCAATTGTGTATAGCAGCCGTTATACGCGGCATTGTCTCCAGCCAGATCGTACGGACCGTTGCAAGCCCCAACCCAGATTTGCGTGTTCACCGGGAACGGCGTATCAGGCGTGAAGACCACCTGATTGCCGGTCACCACGTAGTTGCCCGCGATCTCCTGATTGCTGTTCCAGCCAACCATCACCGGCAGCGTCGTTGAGTTGACCGTCGCCGGGTCGAGCGGGTTGTTGAAGGTGAGCGTGATGGTCGAGTTGGTGGGCACGCTGCTGGCGCTGTAGGATGGCGTCGCGCTGGTCAACACCAGGCTGCTGATTTGATTGGTCAGCGACGTGCCGCTGGTCAGGCTGGCGCCGCAGGTTTCGACCACGCCCTGTAAGCGGAGGCCTTCAAGGTTGTTGTCGGTGTTGCCGAAGGCGAAGGTCAGGTAATTTGTGCCGGTGGTTACATAGCTGGTGATCTCGATGTTGACAGGAACCAGCGAACCTCCGGTATAAGCCTGATCTGCCATAATGGCCTGGCCATTGACGGCAAGCAGGCCGCTGTCATCGTGGCTCATGACTCCAACCAGGCAGACATGGGCAGGCAGCGGAGCTGTCAGATTGAACGCAGTCGAATAGAACCCGGCTGTGTTGCCCGTTGAGCTATTCGGGTTGATCGCGATCCAGGAGGCATTTGGGCCATTTGCAACCCAACCGCCATACCAGTCGGCATTACCCGAAGCTATAACCTTGAGCGCGCCAGTATACGCATCGCTGGCAGCGTCCCCCGGATATTTGAAGTTGCTCTCGCCGGAGGGAGTACTGGTGGTGGCGACGTAGCTCCAATGCGGATCGGGAGTGTTGCCGGTCAGGATCGCCTGGCCGGAGGCATTGATGCCGGTGGATACATTGATCGGCGCGATGGAGGCCGCAGTGGTGAAGGTGCTGCTGAAGGGCGGTCCCACATTGCCAACCACGTCCTGATAGCCCGATACCTGAACTGTATACATCGTGGCGGGTGTAAGCACAGTCGTCGGTTCAAAGAACAGCGTGACCAGATCGCTGGCCAGGGTAGTTGTGCCAGAGATCGCCGATCCGCCCGAAGGCGTGACCGTGATGATATTGCTCACAGCGTCCGGATCAACTGGGGAGCTGAATTTCACGATGACCTGCGCGTTCAACGGCACGGCGGTGGCGGTGTTGGCCGGCGAGATCGAAGTTACTACAGGCGCAACCAGATCAGAGCCGTTGCCGGTAGTGAAGTAGGTGTTCAGGCCGTTCAAATACGCGCCCGTATTGGTTGGCGTATACCCATCCGCGTCGTAGTAGCCACCTGCCTGATAGAGCCGGTAGTACGTGTTGGGCAGCAGAGGAACGGCCGGGGTATAGGTGGCGCTCATACCATTGGGAGCCACCGTCACCGTGCCGTTGATGTACTTGCCGCTGTCGCTGTTATAGAGCAGCAGCGTGCCGGTGTTGATGTTCAGCGGGTTAACCGGCTTGGAGTAGAACATTACCGGCGCAACATTGGTGCCGACGTTGGTCTGGCCGTTCACTATATCGCTGGACGGGTTGTTGGTGACCGTATCCGGGCTGCTGCCGGTGTTGAAGGTGAACGAACCCGGCGTGACAGCGTTGCCCGCTGTATCGGCCAGTGGCGCGCCCCAGCTCACCGTATAGGAGGAATTGGCCGCCAGAGGCGCGGTAGGCATGAAGTACAGAACCGTGCCCGGTCCCCATCCCGGCGGGTTGCTCCCGTAAGGATTGCTGTTCCACATGAAGGTTCCGGCAACCGCGCCGCCAGGACCGGTGACGGTCATGCCGGTGTCGGTTCCCTGATTCATCGGAGCGCTGAACTCAAGCTGAATCGGCACATTGGTGCCCACCGTGCTAGAAGCAGGCGGGTTGAAGAAGTTCACCGTAGGCGGCGTTGTATTGGCGCTGAAGACGGTGTAGAAGGAGACATATCCGTACTGCGGGAAGGTGTTGCCGGTAGCGTCCTTGATGCTATTCGTCAGCAACAGGTAGTACTGTGAATTGACCGCCAGCAGGGAGTTGGGCGTGAAGGTCATGATACGGCCAGTGGCATCCACACTTACGGTACCTGCCACAGGAATATAGCCCGAACCTTGATTGCTGACCAGATAGAACAGTACCGTGCTGGTGTTGATGGTGGTGCGGTTCATCGGCTGGCTGAAGACCGCGGTGATGCTGCTGTTGATGGGCATGGTTCCGCCAATCCCGGAGCTGCCATAATTCGGCCCGGGGCTGATGGATAGCAGCGAAGGCGCTGGTATGGAAACAGCCTGCACGGTGAAGCCGCCGGGAACCTCTTGCGTTGAACCACCGGTGGTCACCCATACTTCTGCCGGGCCAACAGGCGCGTTCGAGGCGATGCTGACGTTCACAGTGATGCTCGTAGCTGTGGCAGTGACTACTGGTCCAGGCAAGCCAGGGCCAGCGGCTCCGACTACTGTGATTCCGTCGGCAGGTGTGCCGATGGTAACCGTAGTGGGTGTGCCTCCCGATGAGGTCCAGTTGGTGTACTGGCCGGTGATAGTAACGGTGAGACCGGTCTGGCCGGGGTTGCCTATGTTGGGGCTTATCTGCGTAATGACCGGCGTTCCGGCGGTGACTGTGAAGCTGTTGGGCAGCGATAGAGGCACGCTGTTGGTCGTCACAGTAATGCCGCTGGTTCCCACGGTGGCATTAGTTGAAATTGTGAGGTTGGCGGTCACCTGCGTAAGGCTATTAACGGTCACGAAGTTCGGAGCTGGCAGCCCGCCACCGAAGGTTACCGAGGTGAAGCCTTGCTGGAAGGTGGTGAATTGGCCGGTAATCACGACGTTGACCGTGGTGCCTGCCTGTCCGGAGGCCGGAAGATCGGTCAGCAGCGCTGGAACGCCTGCCAGCACGCTGAAGCCGCCGGTGATGGATGCCGTCTCCCCTCCGGTGGTCACCGTCACATTGCGCGAGCCAAGCGTCGCGGTCGGACTGATAGTGACTTGAGCGACGGCGTGAGTTGCATCCGAAGCCATTAGCGTAGCGGTGATGCCAGAGCCGAAACTGACCGTGCTGCACGGCGAGCAACCAGAAGTGGTGTTGAAGTGCGTGAACAGGCCGGTGAGAGCGACGCTGAAGGTCGGATCGCCCTGATGGCCGGTCGGCGGGTTCACAACGCTTATGGCCGGAGAGCCGGATGTAACGGTAAATCCGCCCAGAATCGTCGCCACTTCTCCGTTCGTGGTCAGAGTAACGTTGTAGAAGTTCAGCGCGGTGTTCGCGGGAATCGTAATGGCAACATTGGCGTGGAGCAAGTCGATCACCGTGACTCCGGTTACCTGAATGCCGCCGCCAAAGCTGGCCGTGGTCGTGCCCTGCAGGAAGTGAGTCTGGCTGCCGGTTACGAGCACCGTAATCGACGTGTTCTGCGCGCCGGACGCCGGGCTTAATGGACCCTGAATCGCTGCTGGGCCAATCGTGACATTGAAGGCATTGTTGAGGGAAACGGCTTCCGATCCCGTGGTAACAGTGACGTTGCGATAACCCAGTGTCGTCGTCGGCTGCACGGTAATGTTGGCCTGGATTGAGGTCGCGCTCGATGCCGTCACCGAATTGACGGTGATGCCCGTGCCGAAGTTGACCGTGCTGCAATTAGGCGAGCAACCGCTGGCGGTGTTGAAGTGCGTGTACTGTCCGGTCAGTGTGACGGTTCCGGTCCAGCCCTGAACCTCGCTGGAAGAGACAACTGCAAGCAACTCCGGCTGGGTCTGGATGACCGTAAAGACATTGATTCCGGTGGCAACTTCTCCGACGGTGGTCGCCGTCACCGACTCCTCGCCCGCGGGCGCGGTTAGGTTCACCGTGATGTTGGCGGTTATCTCTGTCGGAGAGACCACCGTCATGTTGTTGATCACGACATTGGGGAAGGTGAGCGTCGTGACGCCCTGCTGCCAATTCGTGTTGGTGCCGTTGATGGTCACGGTGAGGGTGGCGCCCTGTCCGGCGTTGTTCGCCGTGACGCTGTTGATCACCGCCGGTCCGGGACTGACGTAGAGAGCATAATTCAATCCCAGTACCTGCGTGCCGGAGGTGACCGTGAGGTTGCGATAACCGACTGGAGTGGTGGGTTGGATGTATCCATCAACGGTCAACGAAGTATCCGAGGTGACGTTGATATTGGTGACTACGACTCCAGCGCCGTAGGAAACCGAAGGCGGGTTTACCGTCCACTGCGTTGCCTGGCTCAAAATCGTGAAGACGGCGGCGCCTTGCTGTGGCAGCGAGCCTGGACCGGAGGAGAGCAGATACGGCGTTCCGGCCTGCACAACAAAGCCGTTGTTCAGGTTGGCGACTTCGCCCAGTGTCGTGGCGGTCACCCATGTCGGACCCTCTGAAGCCAGAGGCGGTATAGAGAGCCACACTGTAGCGTCGGTGAGTGAGTTCACCTGAATTCTAGTCACCTGGATGCCGTCACCGAAGGTAAAGACAGTTGAGCCATCCCAATGCGTGTTCTGCCCGGTGACTTCCACCTGGGGCGTGTCGCCTTGCTTGGCGGTGTTGGGCGTGACAGACAGGATCAGAGCCAGGCTGGGCGTGACTGTGAAGCCCGCGCCGCTGACGGTCACGTCTGGGCCGGATGCATCCGGCGTGGTCGCAACCACGCTGCGGCCGCCCAGCGTGGCCAGTTGGTCGATGCTGATGCTCTGCGTCGCGATGGTGGGCCCCAGAATCGTGGGCGGACCGTTGGCCGTGATGCCGGAACCGAAGCTGAAGGTCGTGGTGCTGTCAAAGGTCGTGTACTGGCCGAGGATGTTGACCACGAGATTCTGCGCGCCCTGCATTCCCGAGCCGGGATCGACAACTGTTAGCGTCGGCGAAGCGCTGGCGACAACTACGCTGAAAGTGGCGCTATCCACCTCCGTGCCGCCGCCAACAAGGCTGGTGTTCAGCGTCAAATCGCTCGTCGAGGCAGTAGCCGAGGGGCTGATGGTGATGTTGGCGGTAGCCGTTGTCGGACTGAGAACCTGGAAGCAATTCACCGTGATGCTGGCGTTGAAGCCTGTTATAGTCGTGCCCGTCTGCCCGCAAGCCGGACCTGTGCCCGGATTCCAATTCGTGTACGCGCCGTAGAACGTCATGGTGAATGTCTGGCCCGGAATTCCCGAACCGGGCGACACGTACCAGATATATGGTGTGGGTGGTGGCGCGGGCGCGCTCACCAGGAAGTTGCTGGTCAGAAGCTGTATCCCGTTCGGCGCGGACGCGATCCCGGTCGTTAACACCTGGACGGTGCTGTAACCGAGTGGGGCCGTGGGGCTGATATTGATCAGAGCCTCAATGTGCGTCGCGTCATCCACCTGGAACGACGCAACTGTGATGCCGGGGCCAAAGTTAACCGACGTGCTTCCCGTTGCCCAATGGGTGTAAAGGCCGTTGATTGTGACTTCCAGGCCGGTGGTCCCGGTGGTGGGATTGTTTTGGGTGCTGTTCGGGCTGAGATAGGTGATGACCGGCACGCCTCCAGTGACCACGAAGGCGCCGCTATCCGTCAGAGCTTCGCCATTCGTAACCATGTAGATGGAGCGCGCGCCTGGATTAGCGGTCGGTGAGATGCTCAAGTCAACCGTGGCGCTGGTGGCGCTGTTGATGATAACGGAGTTTACGGTCAGATCCGAGCCTGCTCCGGCAATGTAGAACTGGGTAAAGTTCTGTGCCCAGTGCGTCGCATTGCCGGTGATATTGAAGACCACCTCCTGGCCTTCGTTGCCGGTGGCAGGCGCAACTGTGCTGATGATCGCCGGACCGGCAATGATGTTAAAGATGTTGTTCGTTACAATTTCGCTGCCCGTACCTGCTGAACTGCCCGGCGTGCAGCCTTGATACGTAAGATTGGCGTAAGCGACTGCGGGCTGGTAGCTGCATGAAACTCCGGGCGTAGTTACTGTGACCGTGCGCCCTCCGGTGTAGGAGAGTGGATCGATGGTGATGGTCGCATCCACCTCGGTGGGGCTTACATAGGAAACAGAAAGTACCGTAATCCCCGCGCCGAAGGTAGCCGTGCTCTCGCTGCTGAAGTGCGAGTACTGACCGAGCAGACGGACAACCAGTGGTGGCTGACCGCTGAGTGGCGCACCCTGCTCGGCCTGGTTGGGAATGGCCTCATTGAGCGTGGCGACGTTGGGAGAGACCGTGAAGCCGTACACCTGGCTGGCTACTTCGCCCAGCGTAGTCACCTTGACCGTGTGGTAGCCGACGGTTGCAGATGTCGAAACAGCAATCGGAACCGACAGGCTGGTGGCCGAGTTCACCGTGACTGTTCCGGTCGTGATGTTGGAGTCGCCAAAGCTGACCAGGCTGACGCCCGGCTCGAAGTCGGTGGCTGAACCGGTAATATTCACCGTGCCGCTCGTTCCCTGCGCAAACGTATTCGGAGAAACGTTGGTGATCTCTTCCGCGCCCTGCGAGACGCAGAAGTAAGATGGCGACACGCCGGAGGGTGGCGTGTTGCCCGCAACCTGTGTGGTGCCCGTGGTAATGGTCAGAATATGACCGCAAGGAGAGCTGTAGTCCACATAGGCAAGGGGACTGATGGTGATGCTTAGAATCAAATTGTCGGAGTCAATCACGTTGATGGAGTTCACCGTGATGTCCTGGTTGAAGGCGGCTGAAGTAACTCCCTGCTGCCAGTTGGTGAAGCGACCCAGAACCTGCAAGCTCAGGGTGTCGCCTTGTACTTGTCCGCCGGGAGAGATGGCCAGCAGCGCGGGGAATCCCTCTTCGATGTCGATAGCCTGCTGCAGGGTGGTGACTTCGCCGCCGGTGGTCGCGGTCAGAGCAGCAAAGCCAACCGGAGAGGTGGAGAGCACGGTGATCTGAACCTGGGCAGTCGTCGGGCTGCTGATCGTAAGGCTGTCGATTGCCACGCCCGCACCAAAGCTGAACGTGGTTTCGCCTTGCAGCCAGTGGGTGCCGACGCCAACAACATTCAGATACACCGTTTGCAGCTGCGAAACCACATAGGGTGTCCCGGCCCCATTCGATACGCCGCAGAAATTAGCAATGGTAATGTTGTTGGCGTTGCAAGTGGCATCAGGTCCTACGCTGTAGATCAACGACGCGCCTGGAGTCACGCTGAAGCCGGTGCCGCTGACGATCTCAGAGCCGGTAAACATGATGACGCTGTTTCCGCCCACCGGCGCCGTGGGGCTGATGGCGATGGTCGCCGTAGCGGTGGTCGGGCTGGTGATGACCAGGTCAGAGACTGTGACGCCGGCGCCGAGAATCGCTTCGGTCGTACCCTGAACCCAGTTCGTCAAGGAGCCAGTAATCGTCACGCCCACAGTCGCGCCTTGCTGAGCGCTCGACACACATGGATCTGAACCGGTCACGCATACGCTCACAAGTGTCGGCTGCGCCGGCGAATCGATCAGGAAGCCGCCCATCACTTGCTCCGTGCCGGCAACCAGCGTTGCAATGGCCGATCCGTTCACTGCTGTCACCAGGCAAGCACTGCCTGTGCTTCCAGACTGGGTTGGATAGACATAATCGCCAACCTGGTAGCCGCTTCCCGGTGTCGTTGCGGTGCACGACGTCAGATTGCCATTCGAGGCGGTAATCGAAACCACCGCTCCAGTTCCCGCGCCACCTGTCGTGGTGGGTAGACCTGCGGCCGTTGTATAGCCGGTTCCGGTTGCGCTGTTTACGTAGATGTTCTGCCATCCGGGCGGAGTCGGCTGTGTGCCGTTGTCGATAAAGCTGGTGGTGACGCTGACCGTTAGATGGGTAGCGTCAATCACATTTAGTGAGGCGTTGTTGACGGTAATCTGCGGCCCAAACAGAACCTGAGTTGTGTTTTGGTTAAAGTGCGTGTTCAAGCCGACAATCTCCACGCTCGTCGTGGTGCTGGGAGGCGCGTGATAAGGCGAAATGCTGATCAGACCAACCGGCGTCGAGGTGACGTTGAAGTTGGTGGTGACGATCTCGCCGCCCGTCGTCAGCGTGACCAGCCTCGTGCCGGTAGCTGTGGGTGTGCCGTTGGTGCCCGCGATAATCTGCACCGTCGCGGTGGCGCTGTTCAAGCCAGTTACCGTGAAGTTCTGCAGAGTGACGCCCTCGCCGCTGATGACCGCCGCAGTGCTGGGCCCGAAGTGCGTGAACTGGCCGGTGAAGCTGACGTTGATGTTGTTGACGGCAGCGCCGGTGGGAAGCAGGCCGTTGGACGGGCTCATCGTCAAGGTCGGCGTTGCCGCGCATACGTTGATCGTCGAACTGACTATCTGGCCGCCGGTGGCCATATAGAAGCCATATGTTCCGGCCGGAGTGCTGGTGGAGACGGCAACATTGAGTAGCGCATCCGTCGCGTCGGTGATGGTAACCTCATCGACGCTGATATTTTCATACGGGACCGGATAGAAGGCTGCTGTTGTAGTGCCTTGCACCCACAGGGTGTTCAGGCCGGTCACAGAGAGCGTCACCTGGCCGCCCTGCGGCACGCAGGTGGGCGACACGCTGGTGATGGAGGCGCTCGAGGGCGTAACCGCGAAGCCGAACTGGAAGATGGTCGCGCCGCCGGAGCCATTGCTGACGGAAAGGCTTGCCGTGATGCCGCCTACATTGGCGTTCGGGCTGACTGTGATATTGACAGTCGCGCTGCTAGCCGAAGTCACGGTGATCGAATTCACCGTGATCTCTCCGGTAAAGTCCGCCACGACTGGATCAGTGGCGGGATGCGTATAAACGCCAACCGGGAAGGTCGTATATGCGTTGCCCGTGATAACGACGTTCAGCGTCTGGCCCTGAGTGCCGGAGCTAGGCGCCACTCCCAGCAGGGCAGGCGTTGCTCCGATCACCGTAACAGCGTTATTCAGCGTCGCAATCTCGCCGCCGGTCGATACTGTAACGTTCTGCAAGCCAACCGTTGCATTGCCCGGTACGGCCACATTCACGATGGCCGTCGTCGGGCTGGTTATCGTTACCTCCGGCGAGAGGATTCCGCCGGTGAAAGAGGCTAGGGTGGCGTTCTGCAGGAAGTGAGTACCGGTTGCCGTCAGGCAGACCGCGCCGCTGAAACCCTGCGGCACCACAACCGGGTTGTTGGTGCAGACGTAGCTGTCGCCTTGTATGGTAGCCAGTGTCAGGCCCGTCAGCGTCGCATTGTTGGGTACGACCTGGAAGGCTTGCGAGCCTGAGACTGCAAATTCTCCGCCGGTCACCAATGTGATGGTGCGATAGCCAACGTAGGTGGTGTTGCTGATGGTGATGTTGGCTTGTGCCTGGTTCGGGTTTGGATCGGACGGATCGGTAATGGTCAGCGAATTTACCGTGATTCCATCGCCAAAGTTGGCGTACGTGACGCCGTTCACAAAAGTAGTACCCGTGGCGGTCAGGCTCACATTCATCGTCTGGCCCTGGGCGCCGAAATTCGGGCTGACGCTGGTAATGTCGTGCGCGTTGTTCGGATCGGCAATGATAAACGCCATGCTCAACAGCGCCGTTTCCGTTCCTGCTCCGGCCGGCAGCGTGGTGACGACGCTGATATCGCAGGCTCCGTAAACCGGATTCACGCCCGATATTGCCAGTTGGGCGTTGATCGTGTTGAGCGTGGTTGTCGCCGTATTGGGAACAGTGGCAGTAATGCCGCACGGTGTGCCGGGATTGTCCGTCTGCGTGAAGGTAATAACCGACGACGCATTGAAGTGCGTCCATCCGTTGCCGGTGATGATTGCGTTGATAGTCGTGCCGGCAGAACCCGCTCCAGGCGAAACCACGGAGATGGCCGCGGGCGGATTGGTGGCGACTGCCGAACCGGTAAGCGATGCTGTCGGTGCAGGTCCGCCGGGAGCCGTGTCCACAACCATCAGCGTGCCATTACGCGTTGTAGGCGTAACCGAGCTGGGAGTAAAGACAACATAAACCATGCAGGAAGACTTGGCGGCGATCACACCCGTGGCGCAGTTGCTGATGGCGGAGAAGTCCCCGGTCGTGCCGAGCGTGAAAGTCTCCGACTGGGTCTCGTTGTTGGTCAGCGTGAGGGTCTTGGGGGCGCTGGGAGTGTTGACCAGTTGCGCACTGTACGACAGCGACGAACCTGATAGGGTCAACGGATAAGTTCCGGTGCCGGTGATGTTGATGACCTGCGGACTGGTCGCCACGTCGTTCTCATAGACCTGGAGCTGACCGTTGCGAACCCCGCCAATGCTGGGATTAAAACTGATGCTGAGAGTGCAGGATGCGCCCGCGGCCAGGCTGACGGGATTCATCGGGCAGTTCGTCGATGTCTGAACAAAATCGCCGCTTAAAGCGAGGTTAGTGATGTGGATCGCGTTGGTGGAGCTGGCGTTGGTGATGGTGACCGTCTGGAAGGCGCTGGTGGTGCCCACGGGCGACGTGTATGTAAGTAGCCCCGGCAACACCGTCACCGGCGCGCTGCCTGAACCGGACAGAGGAATCATAAGCGGATCGCCCACGTTGAGCGTCGCTGATCGCACTCCCGGTCCGCTCGGCGTAAAGGTCACCGTCAGCGGGCAACTGGCGCCTGGTGATAGCGTCGAGGGTGCCAGCGGGCAGCTCGTTGTGACCGAGAAGTCGCTTGCGTTAAGGCCGGTGATTGTGGCTCCGGTGATCGCCTCACCGACACTCTGCGGATTCGTCAGGGTGATCGTCTGGGACGCGCTTGTTATTCCAATCACCTGAGACGTAAAGCTCAGCGAAAGGGGCGAAGCTACCAGCTTCGCAGCCGCTGTGGCGCTAACGGTAAATGTCTGTGTAGCCGGAGTCGCGTCATCGTTGACGGTTATCGTCCCGCCCAGCGGTCCCGCCGCGGTTGGCGTCACACTGACCGCAATTACGCAACTGCCGCCTGCCGCAACAGGAATTCCGGCCACGCATGTGGTCGTGGCGTAATTCAACGAGAAGCCTGCCGGGAAGCCCGTAATCGAAGCGATGTGCAACGGAACGCTCTGATTGTTGGTCAGCGTCACATTCTGGACCACTGTATTAGTAACTTCTACGGTGCCAAAGGCCAGGCTGGGCGGATTCAGCGTGACTGGAACAACTCCGGCGCCTGAAAGCGTCACGATTTGTTGCGGGCTGCTGCTGGCGCTATCGTTGATCGTTAGCTGAGCGCCGCTGGTGGGGCCTTGTACCGTTGGTTGGAAGACTATGCCGATCGTGCAGCTGTTCCCTGGCGTTACCGGAGTACCAACCGCGCAGGTAGTGGTAACAGTGGTTACAGCAAAGGGTCCCGTCGGAGTGATGGAGGAAAAATTCAGGTTAACGGTCTGAAAGTTCGTCACTGTGATGTACTGCGTTGCGCTGGTCGTGCCGACGGTCACGTTGCCAAAGTTCAGGCTCATTGTCGAAAGCAGGACCGGCGGACCTCCTGTACCGGAAAGCGTCACCGTCTGCGGGCTGGTGCTGGCGGTATCAGTGATGGTCAGCGATGAGGCCGGCGCCGCGCCCGTAGTAACTGGAGTAAAGGTCAGTATGACGGTGCAACTGCCGCCCGCTGCCACCGTGGGATTCAGGCACGTCGATGATGGACTTATGGCATAGGGAGTTCCTAGCGTTACAGCAAGGGAGTTGATGGTGAGTGAACTGGACTGGTTGTTCGTCAACGTTACGGTCTGGGATGCGCTGGTCGAGCCGATGGCCACGTCGCCAAAGTTCAGGCTCGTTGTCGAAAGCGTGACCGGCTGACCGCCTATGCCGGAAAGCATCACCACTTGCGGGCTGTTGCTGGCGTTATCGTTTATCGAAACCTGTCCACCACTGGTGGCTCCCGTGGCCGTCGGTTTGAAGTCAATGCCGATTACGCAACTCATTCCCGCAGCTAGTGGACCATTGATTGTGCCGCCCGAGATTGGGCAAGTCGTCACGGCGCTGGTATCCAGCACAAACGGTCCGTTGAACGTCAAATTCGTAAACGACAAACTGCTGCTCTGGTTGTTCGTCACCGTGATCGTCTTCGCCGCGCTTGTCGAGCCGACGGCCTCGTTTCCAAAACTCAGAATCGTAGGAGAAGCCGCCACCGGCACAACTCCGGCGCCTGAAAGTGTTACTACCTGCGGGCTGTTGTTGGCATTATCGTGTATCGCAACCTCTCCGCCACTGGTGGCTCCCGTGGCCGTAGGTTGGAAGTCAATGCCGATCACGCAACTCGATACTGCAGCCAGTGGACCATTGATTGTGCCGGCTGCGATTGGGCAAGTCGTCACGGCGCTGGTATCCAGCACAAACGGTCCGTTAAACGTCAAATTCGTAAACGACAAACTGCTGCTCTGGTTGTTCGTCACCGTAATCGTCATCGCTGCGCTGGTCGAACCGACGGTCACGTTGCCAAAACTCAGGCTCGCTGTCGAAAGCGAGACGGGCGGAATGCCGGTGCCGACTAAGCCGACAGCGGGAACAGGCACAGACGCGTTGGTGCTTAACGTCAGGGTGCCGGCCGTCTGCGGGCCAATCGACGTGGGAGTAAAGCTGAGAACGACGGTGCAACTGCCTGCCGCTGCCACCGTGCCAGAGTTCGTGCATGTCGACGATGGATCCTTGGCGTATTCGCTGCCCGCAGTCACGTTGATGGAATTAATAGTGAGAGAGCCCTGCTGGTTGTTGGTGACTGTAACGGTAGAGAGGGCGCTCTTCTGGTTGAGCACAACGCTGCCGAAGTTGATCGAGGTCGTAGATAATGTGACCTGCGAAACAGCCGTTCCGGACAAAGTCACCTTCTGCGAGGCATTACCCGTCGAGGTGATGGTCAGCGTACTGTTTGGCGGAATGCTCCCCGACTTGGGATTGAAGGTAAGGACGATATTGCAACTGTCGCCCACGCCCAGTGTGCTGCCTTTCACGCAGGTCGTTGTTGGCGCCGGCGATATCGCATACAGTGTCAGCGCAGGCAGCGAGTACGAAAGATTTTGGACAGGGCTCGCCTGATTGTTCGTGAGGGTAACCGTCTGTGGCGCGCTCACCGAGTTCAATACCACAGATCCGAAGCTCAACGTGGTCGTTGAAAGCGTGGCCTGCGCGGCCGCTGAGACCGAGGACAGCAGGCAGAAGAGCAGCGTGAGCGGCAACGTGACAGCAAGATGAAACTTCCGGCCAAAACTCATTTCACGAACAAACATGGTGTAGTCTCCAGTACTTTCGATCGCTACAACTGTGGGAACTCAAATCCTTGCACACGGCAACTCGCCAGTGCGCTGTTCTTGACATAAATGAACTCAGATGCCTGCGAAACGGCCAGAAACAGGCAACACTATCCATCATTTGTGCATCACATAGTGCAATTCGGTCGGATATAGGGATGAGGAAAGGGATAAAAGCAAATACAAAGGAAGATGCTAAACATAGACCCTAATAAAATGCAATAAAAATATGTAAATTGAGCGAAAAATAATAAGGAGCATTTCTATCCGCATATATTATATGTGGATAGATATTCTCCTATTATTTCTCCTTTTATTCTCCCTAAGAAATTCTTGAAAAAATAAATATCAGCGCTTCTTGATTTCAGATATAATTGCCCCGAAAGGTAAAACTGTAAAGATGAAAGCCTTCAAAGCGGTTCTTCCCCTCATGTTGCTGCTGGCCACCTCGCTGGCATTCGCTGATACGTTTTACGACAACACCGTCAATGCGGCCAACCCCGCATGCGCTCCCAGTTCACCCATGTGCAACATCGACACCTCCGCCAACAGCTTTTATCTGGGCGGTAGCATCATTACCGCCATGGGTCTGAGCTTTTATGCGCCGGCTACGGACACCTTCATTAACAGCTTCACGCTCTTTCTGAACGGGGACGGAGATCCAGATTTTCCGTACCCGAATTCGGAGGGTCAGGTGGTTGGTTATCTTGCAGCCTGGGATGGATCGGAGGTATCAGGAACACCGATTTATACGAGTGTGGCCATGAATGTGACCAATGCTGCTAATCAGAGCTTCACGTTCAGTCCCGGGATAAATCTGACCGGAGGCAGCCAGTACGTGGCCTTCCTCAGCATTTCATTTTCATCGGATAACTACAATAATTTCTCCGGCTCCCCTACGATGCCGGTCGTGGACTCGACCAATGACACTTTGCCCGGCGGAGGACAAATACAGTTCGTCTACGATACGGGCAGCTATGTGCCGGTCTCATCCTACCCCGCCCCATGGGATTCGGCTGGAAATCCCTCTGCTGAAGGCTATGACGCGGCATTCCAGGCCAACTTTGGCCCGCCTTCGCCACCGTCAGGCGGCACGGTGATTCCCGAACCATGCAGCCTTTTCCTTCTGGGCACTGGCATGACCGGGCTTATCGGCGCCGTTCGTAGAAAGTACGCGCGGTAATAAACGGCTGCCAAAAACTGTTGTGCCGAGATGACCTGCGTTTCGGCACATTCCATTTGGACGGGATGCGAATCGGGTTTTGTGAACCATCGTTAGCTTCGGAAAGTATTGGAGCGAGGAAACGGGTGTTCGCTTCAACCCTGCCTACCGCCACCATTCAGATTCCTGCAATCGGCAATTTGGTAGATTATTGATCCATGTCGGTTTGCAAGTCCTTCGCTGGTCCATGCACAGCGACCCATCGTCTAGCTACCTTTTTAGTCCACGGAACAGAACCGTATCGAGGCCTCGCAAAAACGTTCGATAAGCCGACTTTTCAGTACCGATCAGTACTCAACAAGTGAACCGGCGATTTGACACCAACCGTGAATTCCTTCAGGGCACAATTAGTATTATCTAGGTTGATCCGTTCTAAGTACGGACGGATTCTGAGCTGGGCGTCAGGACCAGGCCATTAGCGTGACAGTAGATGGCCCGTAGAAGGAAAATGATCCCTGGGCACAATCAACCTAAGTCTTGGCGTGGTCAAGACTGAGCTATAGGCGTGAAGCTCGCGACCCTCCCTTCGCGCCCTTCGGTTTTTCACTAATCCCAGGTAAAAGATGGACTCGGCCGCTTTGGTCTCCGCCCACAATCCGCTCTCTGATCCAAGAGCAAGACTGGACCTGATCACGACAAGTGAATACAGCAAGCACTTGCCAGACTCCATATTCAAGACACGCAAGGTATGATCGTTCGAAACTGAGCGCGCCTCTTAATAGTCGCAACGATTACCTATACACTAGCGACGAAAAGATAATAATTGATAAAAGTAATGAACTGCGCAACAAGCTCATGGTCGGGCCATTCCGGATTCAGCAGATTCATGAAATACCGACCTAGCAATAACTGAAAGAGTAGATATTTATGACTTACTTATGCAAGATTCATGCTTTGTTTATAACTATCTTCAATTCACACACGGATTCTTTACGGCCACAACGCTAACCTCTATCTAAGTCGCCCCCCTTCTTGAAGCCATAGTGGATGTAAGTGGCCAAGGGATACACATACCTAAAGGCGAAATGCTACTTAGTCTTTTCGAAAACACTGCGTTATCTTTGCGGCTCCTTTATGTCGCTTTGCATATTAGTAAAGTGAGGGACTATACCAGAAAACTAGTCATTCCTCAGTGAGAACAACAGCTACATAACCTGGCGACGCCTGGCGTCGTGGAGAACAGACACCTATGAAGAATAATTTCAGGATGGTCATCTTATTGGGAGCTGCAATCTGCGGACTCGCCATGCAGCTCGTGTGTAAAGCCCAAAGCACAACTCCAGACAACGCCACAACGCCGCCGAGCGCAAACGCTGCTTCGAATCCTTCTGCCGCCGCGGCTGCGCCGACCGACAGCGAAGCGATTATCAAAGAACTTACGGAGATGAAGGCGCGGATCGAGCAACTTGAATCCGAACTGAAGGCAGTCCGCGATGCCAACGCTCTGCGTGCGGCAGAGAAGACCGTTGTGACCGGCTCTTCGAGCAGCTCGGTAACGACGAACACTCAGTCTACTGCTGCGCCCGCCCCGGCGGCGGCTCCCGCGCCACCCGAGATGAGAGCGGAGGTCACTACCAAGGAAGCGCCGTTCCCCGGCGACTGGACCTGGCTCAACAGCAACGGGCGCGTGGTGGACTTCCCGATGACTACCAAGTACTTTACGCCGGAGTTTCGCGCCGACGTGAATTACACCCTCGACTACAATCACCCGTCAGACGACACCTTGGGTGGATCGACAGAGACCTTCCGCTCCGATGAGATTCAGGTCGAGCAGTTGAGCTTCGGCGGCGATATTCGCATCGACAATGTCCGCGGAAGATTTCTAACCATGTACGGCATGTTCGCCACCACCACCCCGCGCAACGACGGCAGCGTCAATCGCGGCCAGTGGAATCTTTCCGACGCCTACAGGTACGTCTCGGAGGCATGGGGCGGTTATCACTGGGACGTGAATCACGGCCTCAACCTGGACGCCGGCATCTTCGTCTCCTACATCGGCCTGTTCAGCTACTACAACGCCGACAACTGGACCTATCAGCCCTCGTTCGTCTCCTCCAACACGCCGTGGTTCTTCAATGGAATTCGTGTGCAATGGTTCCCCACAAAGAACCTGAAGATCGAACCATGGTTTATTAACGGCTGGCAGTCGTACGCGCGGTACAACGGCAAACCGGGGTTGGGCGGACAGATTCTATGGCGCCCCAAACCGTACCTGGACTTTGTCTGGAACAACTACGGCCTGGGTGAAGACGACGCCGGCTACCCCGGACGCTCGCGTATTCATGCCGACTATAGCGGGCAGTTCAAGGTGTATGACAGGCCAAAGCAGTTCCTGGACAAAATTGCCTTCACCGTCACCGGCGACCTTGGCTGCGAATACGGCGGCGGACCTGCTTCATTCGCCAGCACGAATGGCTTGCTGAATCAGAAGGGCTTCTCGCCGGAGATGGGCACCACCGACACCTATAACGGCGGCGTGAACTGCCACAACTCCAAAAACGGCAGGCCCAAGCAGATGTTTGCCGGCTGGATGGCCTACAACCGCTATTGGTTCAAAAAGGACAGGTATGCAATTACCCTGGGCGGCGGCCAGATGAACAACCCCGGCCGTTACCTGACGCTGTTGCCGCCCATCAACGGCGCGACGGCCGTCACAGGTACCCCGTACTATACCGAGAATGGCGGTGATCGAGCTCAGATGCACGACGGCACTATCACCTTCGATTACATGCCGAGCCAGTACATCACCTTCCGCGCGGAGACCGGCTACCGCTACTCCGACACACCTTACTGGAGCGGCCGCGGCGGCATCACGCCTCCGGGTGGGAACAATGGCTCACCGGCGCAGTATGCATGCGTCAATGGCGCTCCCTCGGGCGCCGGCTATGTAAGCAGTTCACCATTGTTCACGACTGGTCTCGCTCAGGCGATCTCGAACTGCATTGGCGCGGGGAACAGCACCATGGGAGGTAACGCCGCTATCTGGTGGCCCGACCTGCGCACCAACCAGACTGTAAGCACGCTGGCGCTCATGGTCAGATTCTAGTCATCCAGTTCAACGAGGCCGCGATTGGTAAATGCGGCCAAACACGATAACTGCGCGGGCCGCAATCACTACGTTTCTTTGTGAAACTCTTCATGCGGCCCTAACGCAAATCGACGAATACTCGAAGAATCATTCATGAAACTTGCAAACAGCAGCATCGGGATTGCTTGCAATTCCGGTGCTGCCTAAGGCCAGGAAACGCAAATGAGGTGCAAGAAGCCGTATGAAAAACAAAGCTATTGGATTCGGTTTGCTTCTGATGGTTCTTGGCGCATCGCTGGCCACCAGTGGCTGCAAGAGCGATAAGGTGGATGCAGCCGCGGAGGCTCCGCCTCCCGCCAAGGTGATTTCCGGAGTGGACGTCTCATTTTTTGCGGTCGAGCATCCGGAGCTGTATCCGATCGTAACAGCGACCGAATACCAAGCCCCGTCGCAATTGTTCGTGACCGGCGCTGTATTTCCGGACATCGCGCGAACTGTTCCGGTGATTTCGCTTGCATCCGGCCGCATTGTGGACATCCGCGCTCGCCTCGGCGACACAGTAAAGAAGGGCCAGAT
>Ga0181536_10000042_pt1 | contig 124927 bp, 102 predicted proteins | sample PEATcosm2014_Bin_41_FD_121105 | JGI IMG/M metagenome (GOLD analysis project Ga0181536, IMG submission 121105) | Peatland microbial communities from MTU Mesocosm Facility, Houghton, MI, USA - PEATcosm2014_Bin17_60_metaG | ecosystem: Environmental > Terrestrial > Soil > Wetlands > Peat | place... | reverse complement strand
GAGCGGGAGCCCGCTGGCTAAATCCTGAGCGAAGCGAAGGACCTCGCTACCCGAAAAACTGGTGCCATCGAAGGGACTCGAACCCCCACACCGTTGCCGGTACATGGACCTGAACCATGCGCGTCTGCCAATTCCGCCACGATGGCAAGTGGACTTGCATTCGAGCGGCGACCATCTCGATCGCCGTATCAGGAAGACCTACGTATTTATTCTACAGACACGACGCGGCGTGTCAAACTGACGGCGCGCAGGGTTGCGCCGCGCCCGATTCCCGCAGTCTGTGGTTTTATCCCTTCTGTGAACGGGACGTCCGACCCTGAGCTCTGTGGTCCGCCCTCTTACCCCAGCTTCGCATTCATCGTGATCTTGGCGTTCAGCACCTTCGACACCGGGCAGCCCTTCTCCGCCGCCTCGGCATATTTCTGGAACGTCGCCGCGTCCGCGCCCGGCACTTTCCCCACCACATCAATGTGGCTCGCTGTGATCGTCCATCCCGAATCCAGCTTCTCCAGGCTCAGCGTGACCGACGTCGAGATGCTTTCCGGCGTGAGATTCGCCCCGCCCAATTGCGCCGACAGCGCCATCGAGAAGCACCCCGCGTGGGCCGCCGCAATCAATTCCTCCGGATTCGTCCCTGGCGCATTTTCAAACCGGGTGGTAAACGAATATGGAGTATTGTTCAGCACTCCTCCCGGCGCAGAAATCGTCCCCTTCCCATCCTTCAGCCCGCCCTTCCAAACTGCGCTCGCCTTGCGTTGCATTGATCGTCTCCTTACGAATTTTGTTGGAATGAAGTCCCGTTTGCCATTGTAGACGCAGCTCCCCGCAGCCAGGAAGTTGATGATTGCTGATTCTTGATTCCTAATTGCAAATCGCGCAAGGTGGAGACACAGAAGTTGAGGCTGTGGTTTTGCAATCAGCAATCAACAATTCCGACAGATATCGATACGCTGCCGGCTGAGAGCTGACAGCTCCCTCAAAAAAAGTCGGAGCAGCTGAGAAAGAACCCGCACTGCGGGCACTTCAGTTTGCAACGGCTCTCCCGCAGTTTCGCCGAGCAGTTCGGACAGTATTGCCCCGGATCAGCCGCTTTCGCTCCCGCCCCACGTCCCTGCTCACTCGGCGTCTGCGCCGTTTGCGGTTCCTTCACGTCCGCACGACCGTATCCTGCACTCTTGCGCATTGCAAGTACAGAGTTCGATCCCCCATCCACTGGCGCTCGTGCCGCGGCCTCACGCCGCCCGCTCGCTCGCCGGCTGCGCCATCCCGCTCCAGGAGTCGGCCATAACCAGCCATGCTCCCAGCCGCTTCCAAACCTTTACATATTTCCCGCGCTCGGGAACCAGCGTCCCATCCGCCTGCCGCACTGCGACCGTGAAGCGGCCCAGCTCCATGGCCATGTCGCCAGAGTGTTCCACCCGCGTCGTTTCCAGCCGCAGATCGCTGTACCCGGCATCTCCCAACCGGCGCAGCACCTGCTCCACCGCCTTCTGCCCGTACGCCGCCTCCTGAGGCGGCGCCATCAGCACCCCGTCACTGGCAAACAGGGCGGCCGCCTGGTCATAGTTTCCGGTATTGAATGAGGTTGCGAAATCCTGCGTGAGGTTGCGGAGTTGAGACTCCACATCCCGGAACGGACGCGAATCCGCCTGGGCATTCGAATAAGGCCGGTACATCTACTACCTCCTGGGGGAAGGCAACCGGCAGGCTTCGCTGTGGCCAGGGGGTGAACCCGCCGGAAAGCTCGCTCATTGTAGCGCAAAACCAAGTTCTGGAAAGTGAAAAGTTTTCCCCTGCGCGAATCCAAAATCAGAAGTTGATTCTTCTACCGTTCGAACAAAGCGGAGCGGCTGGGCAGCCGCATCAAGCCGGAGTCGTTGCTCATCACTGCCAGCGGCGGCTTAGGCAACTCCACTTTCAGGGCGGGGTTCTCGCGGGCCGCAATCTGCTTCTTTACCCGTTCCAGCAGCACGATCAGCTTTTTCGACTCATGGTCTCTCTCCGCCTGCTCGCACATCTTCTGGAAATCCTGCGGAGCGTGGCTCACACGAATCGACATGGGGGCGTCCTCAGTAGTATGAAGATGAAAAACAGGGCCAAACGGAAGGCCCGGAAAGACGCCTTAGTCTATCCCATCCTCAGCCCCTCTGCCAGCCCCCCAGGAGAATCCGGCAGACACGCTTACATCAGGCCCACCCGCGTGCTGTATCCCCGCCGGTCACGCCAGGGCTGAGGCAATTTGCGGCCTTCGCGCCTCTCCTCGCCGGGGCCCACGGCCGCATTCTCCACCATAACTATGGCTACATAGATATCCTCGAAGATCTGCCGGGGCGCAATGCTGATTACACCCTCCGCAGATTCCACAAGGTAGTCGCCTTTGCGCCCGGAGTGCTGCCGGCCCAGGTTGTCTACGAAGCTGAGGCTCGAACTAAGTTGTTTGGCTTTCACCAGAAAGCGTGTGCGGTAGGTTTTCCATTCCTCTGATTTCATGGCGCGCTGACCCGAGTAAGCAATCTCGCTGCGTGAACTATTGAATGCCGCTCTGCGCCGGCTCGCGGCTGGGACGAGCTTTCCGGTTTCTTATGAGAGCGAATCAGACTGTACGAGCGAAAGTGGCGCTGGTCAATTCAGTATTTTTGGTGCAATTGAGGAAAAATCTGTCCCCCGATTCTTGCCGAATCACGCTCCTCATGCTGCACTGCAGAGACTCGCGCCCGCTCCGCAAGATAACGGCAGTTCTCGCGCCGTCCGCGCTCTTTTGCCAGAATTTGCCGCCATGCCCAGCCGGATTCTCCACAAGACGTGCACAGGAAATGCAGAAAGGCAGTGGCCGCTGGACAGTGATCAGTTGCCCGTTCTCGGAAACAGGTCCTCGGTCTTGGGCCTTAGGTCTTAGGTCTTCGGTCACAGGTCGTGCTGGCGGTGGCAACAAACGCCACGTACAAATCTGCGAATCAAGTGAACCTCATCGAGCACCCAAAGACTTATTTGCTGACACCCAAGACCGAAGGCCTGATCCCGTGCGCGCCAAACCACTCGAGCAGCCTCTTCTCGAATTCCCTCGGCGCCGTGCTGATGGCGCCGCAGTGGTCGGCGCCCGGCACTTCCCACAGCGGAGTCTTCGGACTGCGCTCCTGAATCAGCCGCGAGTGGCGGACCGGAATATTGCTGTCCACCTGCCCGTGAATCAGCAGAACCGGCACTTCGCTCGCGGCCACCGAATTCTCCGGCGAAATTTTTCCCATGGCCAGGCCATACTTCCAGCGCGCGCGCAGGAATGCGGCCTCGACCAGCGGACGGAAGACCGTGCGTCCAAACCACGGCCCGAGGTGGAAGGGCTGTCCCGTGCGGTCGTAAGCTATCTCGCGAAAAGTGGCGAAGGAAGATTCGGCGGCCACCGCGCAGAAGCGCGTTCCGCTGTCGAGCGACTGCAGCAGTTGCGCGGCTCCCATGGACTCACCAAAACCGAAAATGCAATATGGATTCTCGCGCGCGCTTAAGAAATCAACCCACTGGCGAATGTCGTTGCGCTCCAGCAAACCGAAAGTGACAAGCGGGCCGCCGCTCAAGCCGTGAGCCCGGGCATCAGGCATCAGTACGCTGAGCCCGTGGGCCAGCGCAAGTTGCGCGTATCCCATCATGCCAATGCGGTTGTCGCCCAGGCCGTGGAGCAGGATCACGGCATTTCCGTTGCCGTGACGCGGACGCAGAGTCCAGCCGCGGAGCACGGCCCCGTCCGCCGCCGTGATGGAGACGTCTTCCATCTCCGCATCGCGCGCGTGGGCGGACTCGCGCATCGCGGCAACTTCATCTTCCGTGAGCGGCCGCCGTGCGGGATGCAGGGTTCCATCTGCGAGATAGATGCCTCCAACGGCGCAGAAGGCGAGGTAGACGAAGAGAGCGAGAAGCAGACGGCGCGATCTGCGGCTAAGGGACATAAAGACCTCTAGGGAAGAATACGGCCCGGGAAGCCGCGCGGTTCCAGGACGTTCGTAATGCCGCTTCCGCACTTCTGAGGTATAATCGCGCCCGCTCCGCTCCGAATCGTAACTGCACCAGAGAGGAAACTAGTCATGCCACAATGCAAATCTCTTCCCGACCGAAGGACCTTTCTGAAAGCGACGGCAGCCGTCACGGCCGGGATCACAGGGCTTACGCTGCTGCCGGAAACGGCATGGTCCGAAGACACCGATATCAACATCATTGGACCCAAGGCCGGATACTCCCCGCAAATTGGCACGCTCGTATCCATGCTGGCCTGGATGCGCATGGTGGTTTTGAGTTCAGTCAAGGACATGCCGCAGAAGGATCTCGACTATCTGTTCGACAGCAATGCCAACACTGTCGGCGCGTTGCTGCTGCATCTGGCGGCAACCGAGACTTACTACCAGATGAACACATTTGACGCGAAGAAGTGGGGCAGCTGGCCGGACAGCGTGAAACAGAAATGGGACGTCCCCATGAGTTTGGGCGAACCTGCGCGCAAGACCATCAAGGGCAACAATCTGGATTATTACCTGAACATCCTGCACGAAACTCGCGAAAGGTCGCTGGCAGAATTCAAGAAGCGCGATGACACCTGGCTATTGTCGGTTGACAAAGACTGGCCATGGGGACCGACGAACAACTACTGCAAGTGGTTCCATGTCTGCGAACACGAATCGAACCACAACGGGCAAATTAAGTTCTTGAAGAAACGCTTCCCCGGGGCCAAACCGGACAGCGACTAGACCGATCTTAGCTATAGCCTGGACTAAAGACGCTTGTCATCCCCGAAGGCGCCTGTCATCCCGAAGATGCTTGTCATCCCGAGCGTAGCGAGGAACCTGGGTTCTAGCTTGTACCACCAGTATCGCTGCCGCGGGCAAATCCCGAGATCCCTCGCTGCGCTCGGGATGACAGTTCGTCATTTCGAGCAGAATTGCCCGTTTGACGGGCAATTCTGCGGAGTCGTGAAACCTGCTTTTCGGCGAGCGAGCGTCTCTGCCCTCGCCACACCCGGGCTCTACCGGTGCGCCAGCGCGGGCTCGTGCGCTTCTTTGCCCGCCTTGAAAGCGGCATAGCGCTTGTTGATCTCGTCCCAATTGACCACGTTCCACCATGCGGCCAGATATTCGGGCCGCCGGTTGTTGTATTTCAGATAGTAGGCGTGCTCCCACACATCGTTGCCGAAGATGGGATAGAGCCCCTGCGAGATCGGGCTGTCCTGATTCGGCGTGGTGACGATCTGCACCTCGCCGCCTGGCTTGCCCGCCAGCCAGACCCATCCCGAGCCAAACTGCTTCGCGCCCGCATCGTTAAATTTGGCTTGAAAGTCTTTGAATGTGCCAAACGTCTTGCCAATCACATCGGCGATCGGGCCGCTGGGATCGCCGCCGCCCTTGGGCTTCATGATCTTCCAGAACATGGTGTGGTTGACGTGGCCTCCGCCATTGTTGCGCACGGCGGCGCGGATGTCTTCCGGCACGGCATTAAGGTCGCGAATGAGATCTTCGGCGGACTTGCCGGCGAGGTTGGGATGCTTCTCGATGGCGGCGTTCAGATTCTTCACATACGCGCCGTGGTGCATGTCGTGATGCAGGGTCATCGTCTGCTTGTCAATGATGGGTTCCAATGCGTCGTAAGCGTAGGTCAAAGCGGGTAACTCATGAGCCATGAAAGTCCTCCAGAGTTTCAAATTTAAAGATGATGGGAAGCGGCGTTCCGATGCAAGAGTTTGCTGGGACCAATTATATCGTCCAGCGATCTTACTTGCGCCCGAGCAGCCGGATGCGCGAGGTGAAGGCGCGGCCCTGGCAGGCGCTGAAGGTGAACGTCGGATGCCCCGGCGGCTCAATGACGTTGTTCACTACGTACGGGTTGCATCGCCCGGTAATGTTGTCGAAGCCGCCGCGCAGTGCCAGGTAGTATCCCAGAAAATGAAAGCGCTTCTCCAGTTGCAGGTTGAGCGCGAAATAATCCGGAAAACGCTGCGCTCCGGGCTCGCCTTTGAGTTGCTGTTGGTCGGTCAGAAGATTGAAGGGGAATCCCGTGCGCGCCTCCATCGAATACGCCAGTTCGAGTTGATGAACGAATGGCAGCTTGAAAAACGGCACATAGCCCCACGATAGGAAGCGGTTCGGCGAATCCCAGGAATAAGGGCCCGGCTGCTGGCCGCTGAGCACGGGGTTGTCCACGTTGAAATCGAGCGCCTGGTTGGAGCGTGCGCTCGACCGGGTGTACGAACCCATCACCATGTAGCTTTCGCGGAAGTTGTGGCGCAGCGTGACCTGCAACGCGTCATAGTGGTCGTCGCGTGTGTTTCCGAGGAGGAAATCCCCGCCGCTCGTCGCGTTGGGCGTGTTGTAGACAAATCCCCGGCTGCCGCGTTTCTCGAGAAACTCTGCTTTCAGATAGACCGCAGCAGGAAGCTTCCTTTCCAGGCCAACACTCCAGTTGAGGAAGCGCGGGGTTTGGAGCGTGCCGCGATCAACGTCAAAGGTTGTGAGAACGGTGCTCGTTAATTGCCCGCTCGGGTTGAAAAAGTAGTCGGTTCTCTCTCCCGCGAACGGGCGGGCGATCAGAAAAACCGGCGTCGCGTCATAGACCAGGCCGATCCCGGCAGAAAGTTTTGTATTGCCGGAGTTGTCCACCACGTACGTTCCGGCCAGGCGCGGCGCGATCTCCGGGTGGCGGACAATCTCATCCCAGTCCAGGCGTAGTCCCGGCTCGATCAGCAACCGGTTGCTGATGCTCCAGCGATCTTCCGCATACGCGCTGACTTCCGCGTTGAATTGTTCATGCAGGGGCGCGGCGGTGAAGGTGGAGTAGCGGGTGCATGGAAAACTCGGACTCTGAGGCGCGGTGAGACAGATGTCTGCCGGCTGAATGGAACTAACTGCGGCCGTCATTAGCGAGATAGGCTGACGGAAGAACTGGGCATCGTAGGAAATCCGGTCAACATCAACACCCAGTTTGAAATCGTGCCGGCCATGCCACTGGCGGGAAGGCAAATACAGATTCGAAAGCGCCTGCCAGCGCCGAGCCTGCGTTTGATCCGACAAGTAGTAATTTCCGAAGGTGGTGGTGGGAGTCGGCTCGTAAGGGGAAGTTCCGTAGGGCGTGAGTTTCACGTTGTACTGGTCGAACGCCAACCCGGTCTCCAGCAGTTCTCCTCCCGCGAAGTAGTGCTGGTCTTTGACGCTGGCGACGTAGGCCGATTCCACGTCCTTCGGGTTCGTAAGCTGCGGACTCAGCGGCGAGAGGTACGCATACGGATCGTGCAGATAATTCACCAGGAAACTCGTGGTGAGGATGTTGCGGCTGGCCAGGTTGGTCTGCACCTTAGACAAATTGCCCAGCCGTAAAATGTGGGTATTGTCCGCTCCCAGCGGCAGTTCGGTGTAGATGGTGTTGTCGTATTCGCCGTCGAAGGCGTTGTAAAACCATGCTTTTTTCTTTTGAATCGGGCCGGAGAACGTGAACAGAGGCAGAAACTGGTCGAAGCGGAATCCGTGCTTGTCCTGCACGGACGGAATAAAGTCGGTCGCAAAAAAACGAAAGTGATCGTCGCCAATGCCGCTGTTCAGGCTGAGAACACCGCCGGATCCTTTCCCGTCTTCGGCCGGCTCGCGCGCGGGCTCGACCTGGATCGAGCGGAAAGCGTCGATGCTCACCCGCACCAGCAGCTGTCCGTTGGCCGGCTGCGTGACGTTGAAGCCGTCGAGCAGCGTGACCGTCTGATAGGTCTGCGCTCCTGCCACGTGGGGCTGGCCGCTCTGGTCCTGCACTACCCCGGGAATGTAGTTGAGGGCGTTGCGGTAGTCATTGGTCGCGGGATAAACGATGTTGATGACGTCAAGTCCGCTGATCGTTTCCTGCGCCGCGATTTGCGCCGGATCAATCGCCGGAGGCGACTCGACCACGTTCACCACTTCCCGCACTTCCTGCTGGTGCGAGATCGTGACCTCGATGATCGAGCCGGGCGTGATCTGCACACTCGGCTCTACCGTCGCGTAGAAGCCTTCTTTTTCCACCCGGAGCCGGTACGATCCGGCGGGAAGCGAAGGAAACTGGCAACGCCCAATGAAATCGGTCTGGCAGCGCACCGCGGGCAACGGCGGAGATTCCAGAAGCACCCGAGCCGAGGCGACTGCCACCCCGTTCTCGTCGCTCACGGCAACGGTCGGCGCAGTCACCGATTGCGCCGCTGCCGCGACGGCGAGCGCGAGCGTAAGGACGAAACTACGCATGGCGGTGCAGGAGTATTCTACGGCGAGACGCATTTGGAGAGCAGAAGTTGGATGTACGGCTTACGTTCTCGTGGCCAGGTACTGGCACACTCTCAGGATGGTGTCGCGCTGGGCTTCATTCATGGTCAGAAACTCGAACCCGTAGCGGAGGCCCTGGCAGTAGCGCACGATCGCCCGCACCTTGATCGGATAGGGCGTCAGTGGCAAGGGAACTTCCAGCGTCACGATTTCGCCGGTTTCCAGATTGCCGGTCAGCGTCGCGCCGATGCCGTCCTGGCCTATCTCGACCGACCGTCCCCAACAGGTGCGGAACTCCCCTTCCTGAAACATCCTGACTTGCAGGCGCACGTCCAGCGCGAAGCGGGGAAAGCGCCGGGTGAACCTGAATTTCCCGCTCTGCGCATTGCCCGACGAAGTATCACCCACGTCGGCGGCAGCAGCCCGAGCTTTCTTTTCCGTTCCCATGCGATTCCTGGCGGCCTGACTTCAGCCGCGCGCCACATGCTAGTTGCCGTGCAGTATGTATCCCGGCTCCAGCGGCAACTTGCCCGCTAGCTTGACGGGATTGACGCTGCTGTTGATGGAGTACACGTCCACCACGCCCACCGCGCCAGGTATCGAGGCCACCTTATTCAGCAGGTCTTCATCGGAATTCGCCACCAAGATGGCTGGATGATTGACGCGCCCATGGTTGGCGGTCACGATCAATTCCCTTACCTGGGCCTCGGAAAGTCCGTAGACTTTCTCCAGAAGCGGCCTCATTTCCGGCGCGGACGGGGCGCGCATGACGAATGTCACCGGCTTGCCGTCAGGCCAGCGGTTGGTCTGCCCTTTGCAGACTTTCACAAGATCGGACAAGGTCATCGCGCTAACCGTATTGGCTTTGTTCGAAACCAGCGCAAGATCACGCGCCGCGGCCAGCGAAGCGCCAGCTGCGAAAAGCAGAGCGATAGTCAGAACTCGACGATAAAGCACACGTTCTCCGCCGACAAAATGAGCCTTCCGCTGATTTTCGTGCAATTCGCCCGGAGGCTCAACGGCCACGAAGGTCATGTACCTTCGGAGCCAATACCGCTTCAGCGTGTGGAAGAGGTGATGCCATTTGGGGCAACCGCCCCGGCTGTCCAGTCGAGCGCAGCTCGACAGCCGCCCCACAGGCCGGTTTCACGGAACATTCCACGCTTTCTTTCGTATTCTCTACTGTGTCCCCGCGGAGGCTCCATGTTCTGCAATCGCTGTGGAACCGAGTTGCAGCCTGATTTCCAGGTTTGTCCAAAGTGCGGCCGACGGATCGGAGATCCCGTAAGCGGACTGGCCCAGTCGCGCCTGGAGCGCCATCTCCATACCCTGGGTATTCTCTGGATGGTGATTAGCGGCCTGTTTCTTATTCCCGCCGCCGGACTGATGGTATTCGGTCGGGGCGCCCATTTTGTGCTCCATCAGCAGGAACAGTTGCCCGGATTCTTGCCGCTTTTGCTTTCCATCGCGGGCGGCAGCCTGCTGATCTTGGCAGCCGGCGGGGTTTGCGTTGGGCTGGGTCTTATGCAGCACCTTCCCTGGGCACGTGCCGCGGCTATCATCCTGGGTGTGCTCGCCCTGTTTCATCCGCCGTTTGGTACCGCCCTGGGCATCTACACTCTGTGGGTCCTGCTCGCGGATGAGCACGGCGACGAGTACCGCTACCTCGCCCGCCCGATCCCGTGAGAGTCGGATTGTCTGACAGCGTTGTCTGACGGAATTGTTTGACTGCCTTGTCTGAATGACTGCACGCACCTCTGGGTTTTTCCTTCCTCGGTGCACTGTGGTCCTCTGTCGTTAATTCCTAATATGGTCTGGCGAACCGCGATCCACAGCCTGCCTCCACCTTCCCACAGTCATGCACAAGAATTTCGACTTTGGCACAGCCAATCAACAGCTTACGACCGGTTTGCGGTTGCCCCAAGTTGGCTTCATAAGTCACACTTCAACTCCACGGCGAGGCTGAAACTGTGGACTCCTGCGACCCTGTTTCCGTCCTGTGTGTGGAAAACTCGCATCCAACCCGGCATCTAGCCCGTCATTGCTGGGGTACAACATATGGTGTTTCCCTCTTGACAGGCACAACCTGCGGGAGTAACTTTGCAATCCCAAGGTCTGAATTTCGCTTCACGGGAATGGGGCGGAATTCGCGAAGCACGAAAGCAGAAGAGAGCAGTCGAGCCAGCGGGCGGCGCCACGGCGAGGTGACTTGGTGCCGTCCCGCAGACAACCAATGGGTCGCCCGGCTCTTTACGTTCGGGAAGCTGGATCTGTAAGCCCGGCGCCCAATAGCCTTCAGGTTTTCCGCAGGCCGAATCCCGGAAACCGGAAGTCGAGTACGTGCGGTGGCCGTTCCCCGATCCTCCCCCGGGGCACGACAACAACGGCAAGCGCAGCAGAGTGTACGCAGAGCCTGCCCGCCAGGCGACGAGGAAAGCTTTCATCCCGAGCCAGCGCCGGTTGCGTTGGCTTCCTTCCTCAGCCTCATGCGGGAATACAACCCAGGAGCCCGTGATGGAAGATATTGCCCGTATCGTATCTGAGTCTTTGGCGCGCCACGGCTTCGATCGTCCCCTCGACTACCGTCGCCTCCGATGGTCGCGCTGGTTCCGTTGCGAATCCCACCACAGCCTCCTGCTCGTACCCAGCAAGCCCGGCGTCTTTGCCTTGGCCGAAGAGATCATGGACCTGGGAACGCGGCAGAACGATGACCATGTGGGGATGGCCGCCCCCAGCTGTCCAGCCGAGCGAAGCTCGGCAGGCCCGGTGTGGGACAGGTCTGCCGGGGATCGGGCTGTGTGGGACCGGGTCTCGGACCCGGTCGGGCCGAGCGAAGCTCGGCGGGATCTCGCCGGCAGCAGCAATGCCCGGTCCCCCCGCCGCATGCTCGCCGTCACCCAGTTCTTCGCCGCGGACGACATGGCCTTCGTTCTCGACCGCATGCTGTCGAACCAGAGCCCGATGCGCGCCCGCCTGGTCTCGGGTCGTTATTTTGTCCGTTTCGTCATCATTGAAGACGAGGCCCAGCGCCGCTCCATCTGTAATGCTCTCAACCAGTGGATCGCCGGGTCGGGCGAAAAGGCCTCGGCCATAGGAGCCCACTTCGCCGCGTCTCTGGAACTGACCGACACCCGTGTGGGTCGGGCGCCCTTCCCCTCAGTCGACATCCCCACACCACCAAGGTTGCAAGGTCAGGCAAACATTGACCCGGCGACCTCACCCGCAGCGGCCCCGCAGCTTGATTCCGGAGCCGCCACCAACATTCACTGTCCTGCCCCGTTCCCCTCCGGCTTCTGACCGGAAGGGAACGACTAGGCGCAGCCCGATCGCGCCGCGTCAGTTTGCGTCCCGGGAAGAGCGACCGAAAATAGCAAGTACCGATCTTTGAAAGACCCAGGCATCACCGTTTCACCCCGATTCCGGACGACTCCGGAATCGGGCGCCAGACGCATAGAATCTAATCAGGAGACCCCGAATGGCCGACGTCAAAACCATAACCGAAACCGCTGCTTCGCCTACTGCTCCCAACCTTGTCGTTCTGAAGAGAAAGGCCCCCGGCCTGTCTTTCCGCCGCTTGTATACCAAGCCCGGCGTCTCGCCCTACGACGAAGTGGAATGGGATCTCCGCACCGCTCAGATCACCGACGCCCAGGGCAACGTGATCTTCGAGCAAAAAGACGTCGAAGTCCCCAAGGACTGGTCCATGACGGCCACCAACATCGTGGCCTCCAAATACTTGCACGGCAAGCTCGGCACGCCCGAGCGCGAAACCGGCGTCCGCCAGCTCATCACCCGCGTCGCCGAGACCATCCGCGACTGGGGACTCGCCCAGGGCTACTTCCACACGCCCGAAGACGGCGCCACATTCCACGACGAACTCGTGCACATCCTTGTCCGCCAGTACGCCGCCTTCAATTCGCCCGTCTGGTTCAACGTAGGCTGCGACCGCATCGAGCCTAACTCCGACGGCCAGAACTGGCACTGGAACCCTGAGACCCAGCAGGTCGAATTCGGCATTGCCGGATACACGCGCCCTCAGTGCTCCGCCTGCTTCATCAACTCGGTGAAAGATTCGCTCGACTCCATTCTGACCCTGGCCAAGACCGAAGGCATGCTGTTCAAGTGGGGCAGCGGCACCGGGACCAATCTCTCTCCCTTGCGCGGATCTACTGAAACTTTGTCTGGCGGCGGCACGGCCAGCGGTCCGCTCAGTTTCATGAAAGGATTTGACGCCTTTGCCGGCGTCATCAAGTCCGGCGGCAAGACTCGCCGCGCCGCCAAGATGGTTATCCTCAACGTGGACCATCCCGATATCGTCGAGTTCATCGAATGCAAGCAGAAGGAAGAGGCCAAGGCGCACGCGCTCGTCGCCATGGGATACGACGGCTCGCATCCCGATTCCGACGCCTACAGCTCCATCTTTTTCCAGAACGCCAACAACAGCGTTCGCGTCACCGACGACTTCATGTATGCGGTCCTGCGCGACACCGACTTTTCCACGCGCAGCGTGACCGACGGCGCAGTGGTCAAGACCTACAAAGCCAAAGACGTGCTCACGAAGATTTCCGAGGCCACCTGGCACTGCGGCGATCCCGGCATGCAGTACGACACCACCGTCAACCGCTGGCACACATCGAAAAACACTGCGCGGATCAATGCCTCGAATCCGTGCAGTGAATACATGTTTCTCGACGACTCGGCCTGCAATCTCGCCAGCCTGAACCTGCTGAAGTTCGCGCCCAACGGCACGTTCGACGTCGAAGCCTACCGTCACGCCGTTGACGTCCTGATCACGGCGCAGGAAATCATCGTGGACAACGCCGGCTACCCGACCGAAGCCATCATGCGCAACTCGCATGACTACCGCCCGCTCGGCTTGGGCTACGCCAATCTCGGCGCCCTGCTCATGGCCGCCGGCCTGCCCTACGACTCCGATGCCGGCCGCGACTATGCCGCCTGCGTCACCGCCATCATGTGCGGCGAAGCCTATCTGCAGTCGAGCCGCATCGCCGAACAATGCCCGCCGCTCACCCCGGCCACCGAAGCCACAAAAAAGAATCTGTCAGAAACAAATCTGGGAGCCGGCATCACCAGCACTCATGTGGGACAAGATGATCATGTGGGGACGGCCGCCCTCGGCCGTCCGGCGGAGCGAAGCTCCGCAGCCGCTGCGGTCCAAGCCATGCCCGGCGGAGCCTGCCCCGGCTGGTACATCAACCGCGAGCCTTTCCTTGACGTCATCCGCATGCACCGCGCCAGTGTGAACGGCATCCACTCCGCTCGTGTGGGGACGAGCGCTTCGGCCGGGCAACTGCCGGAACTCATCTCCGCCTCCAAGGCCTGCTGGGACGAAGCTCTCGCCCACGGTGAAAAACACGGCTACAGAAATTCCCAAGTCACCGTCCTCGCCCCCACCGGCACCATCGGTTTCATGATGGACTGCGATACAACTGGAATCGAGCCGGATCTGGCGTTGGTGAAATACAAGAAGCTGGTCGGCGGCGGCATGATCAAAATCGTCAACAATACCGTGCCGACGGCGCTGTTCAAGCTCGGCTATACCCACGAGCAGACGGGCGCCATCGTCAGCTACATTGACGCCACGGGCACCATCGAAGGCGCGCCCCACGTCAAAGACGACCACCTCGCCATCTTCGATTGCTCGTTCAAGCCGGCCAAGGGCACGCGCTCGATCCACTACCTGGGACATCTCCGCATGATGGCGGCGGCGCAGCCGTTCATCTCCGGAGCCATATCGAAGACCGTTAATCTTCCCGAGAACGCCTCGGTCGAAGACATCATGGACGCCTACATCCAGGCCTGGAAGCTCGGCCTGAAAGCGGTCGCCATCTATCGCGACGGTTGCAAGAAGGCGCAGCCGCTATCGGCGGCGGGAACGAAGACGGCGGAGAGCGCGGGCGGGAGCGCCCGCGCCACACAGGCTGTGGTCGAAGAGGAGGACATGAACGCTCCTCCGCGCGCCGTCCGCCACAAACTGCCGGAAGAGCGCGCTTCGATCACGCACAAATTCAAGGTCGGAGACCACGAGGGCTACATCACCGTCGGCCTCTATCCCAATGGCAAGCCCGGCGAACTGTTCATTACTATGGCCAAAGAAGGATCGACCGTCTCGGGTCTCATGGACAGCTTCGCGCTCGCGGCCTCGATCGCGCTGCAGCATGGCGTCCAGCTGGAACTGCTCTGTGAAAAGTTCGCGCATACGCGTTTCGAACCGAGTGGCTGGAGCGGCAATCCCGAGATCGGCTATGCCAAGTCCATCATGGACTACATCTTCCGCTGGCTGCAGTTGCGTTTCCTCACCGGCCAGCAGCAGCTGTTGTTCGAGAACTTCCGGCCTCGAATGTCCGCCCTCCCTCAGCCCGAGGGTGCCGGAGAAGTGAATGGCGCTGCAGGAGCTTCTGCGCCGAAGTCCGAAGTCCGGACTCCGGGTTCGGGTTCTGGCTCTGTCCATGCCGCCGACGCGCTGTCGAGCATCGTGGACCTGGGCGACGCGCCGACCTGCAGCTTCTGCGGCTCGATCATGACGCGGAATGGGAGTTGCTATCGCTGCATGAGCTGCGGGAGTACGAGCGGGTGTTCGTAGTCCAAGGCTGTATTCGACCATGGGAGCGACAGCCAACCCAAAGATTCGACGCGTCGACAGTTTCTCGTCGGCCTGGTACAAGTTCTATCCGGGTTTTTCTGAGAGCTTTGCGGAGTCGGTGCTTTCGTCCGCCGGCCTCGATGAGGGTGCCTGGGTTTTGGACCCATGGAACGGTGGTGGTACCACGACCTCCGCGGCGGCATCCCTAGGGCTGAACGCATGCGGGTACGACCTCAATCCAGTAATGATCATCGTGGCCAAGGCCCGGTGCCTCGACCCAGCCGAATACCCGAGCTTAAGGCCGCTGACCGTTGATTTGGGCCGCAAGGCTAAGAAACTATTCAAAGTGTCTCCTGATGACCCCCTCTTGACATGGCTCGTGCCAAGGTCGGCCGCTGCAATCAGAGGCATCGAGGCCGCGATACAGACGCTCTTGGTCGACGACAGGGAATATTTGAGTGTCAAAGCTAGGGGAACGGACGCAGTTTCGGGGCTTGCCGCTTTCTTTTACGTGGCTCTGTTCCGAGCGTTAGGAAGCGTATTTTCCCATTTCCGGACGTCAAATCCAACATGGCTGAAGAGACCTGGCTCGCCCAACGCCCGCCTTCGTCCCGGCGCCGATTATCTTCGGCGAATATTTAAGAGCGAAATTGCAAAGATGCTGCCGAAGACCACTGTCATCCGCGAGATTCCGCGCGCCGAGCGGGTTCTCAAGGTTGCGTCATCAGAGAGCCTTCCGCTGAAAACGAGTTCGGTGGATTTCGTTCTGGCCTCGCCGCCATATTGCACGAGAATTGACTATGCCGTTGCGACGTCGGCCGAGTTGTCCCTTCTAGGGTTCGGCTATGGCTCGGGCTTTGCGGAGCTGCGGCGCGGGCTCATCGGCAATACCACCGTCCCAGAAAAGGCTCCCCCGACTTCAGCAGCTTGGGGCGAAACATGCTTGGGCTTCCTCGGGGATCTCCGTGAGCACGGCTCGAAAGCATCGGCCACGTATTATTACAAGAACCATCTGCAGTATTTCCGCTCTCTTTCGGCATCGGTGGCCGAGATAAGTCGCGTGTTACGTCCGGGTGGCGGATGTGTTCTCGTAGTTCAGGACTCCTATTACTAAGGATTTGCACAACGACCTGCCCGTCATTCTCACGGAGATGGCGGCATTAGAGGGGCTGGTGCTCGAGCAGAGGAGAGACTTTCCGCTTTCACGCACGATGGCAGGGATCAACCCTGGTGCGAGGGGCTACCGCGCGTCTTTCGACGCCACTGAAAGCGTCCTGACTTTCAGAAAACCAGGTTGCTTAAGCGCACAGCAGGTCAATTACATTTCCAATGTCATCTAGCCAGTCTGTTGCAATGTTCTGGGGTCTTTTTGGAAGCCTCGCGCACATGATCTGCGTTGCATGTAGGTTCGGGGTAGCCGATAGACCCAGCCTGATGCCTACGTTGCCAGCCTTCCTGGATGTATCGTCGCATCGGTGTGCGTAGAAGTTCCGAATGGTTCGCAAGTGGTTGAAGAACGCTGTGCCGTAAGCAAGGCCGGCCTGTATACGAGGGAGGTTCGACGCTCCGATCCTTTGCAACAGCCTCAGAAAGTCGGACGTGTTGTGCCAGGCTGGCTGGTCCCGGCGGGAGACGACGCTCTTCTTGAATTTCGGATCTTTCAACCGTGCGGCGAACTTGAGAGCGGATTGTAGGCTGGGAAACGCCGCTGAGGACAGAGTTATCTTCCCGCCTGAAACCGTTTTGGCGTGAATCGCTGCAGAAAGGTAATAGGCCCGCAGAAATCCGGCCCACAGGTTGTCCGCCTCGATAATCGCCCAGGCCACAGCCCGATCTGCCTCGGGCGTTGCTGGGAGGCTAAGCGGGCTCACAACCGATCGCAGTCTCACGATGCGTCTTCGGGCGGTCCTGTTCAGCTTTTCGAGACGGTATGACGGGTTCACTTACATATGCTCGCTTGTCAGAGCCTTACAGAACCATTTGAACCGCACAATACGGTTCTCCCGGACGTTGGTCTTTTCAGTCGAAGCCTTAATGAAATCTGCAAACTTGCCTTCTGCTTCGTCTTGCTCTGCTGCTTGCGCCAACGTAGTCAGATTGGGAAGGACAGAATCAAGATCAAGGTATCTGACCTTTGGAGATTTAGAATACTTAGACAACTTTCGCAGCGGCTTCAGTGTGTGGGTTACAGCCTGCACTAGCGAGTACACCATGTACGGCTTCATCAGCGGAGTTTCATGGATTGCCTCCATGTTTCGAATGAAGTTGAAGGCCGTCGTGAGGCGATTGTAGTAGTCTTCTTGCTCCGGGAAAACACTGTCGTACCTCTTGTAAAGCGCATCGAGGATTTCTTTGGTGGTCGTTCGGATCCCGTTCCGGAAGGAGTCGCAGAGCTCGGTTAGCAATTTGTTGTCAGCCATTCGAACGAGTTGTTTTTCTTTGAACGTGCCAGTTTGGAGAAAGACACCCTCGAGTTTATCGGCGACGTCGTTGATAAACCATTTGAATTTTCCCTGGTAGCATGCGTGCCTTTGCTCCTCTGGGTTAAGGGGAACCGTGTACGAATTCATGCGACGGAAAACCTCAATAACCTCGGCCGTTGTCGCAGACACAAACAAGTCGACATCGATCGCGTAGTCCAGGAAGGCTTGCTGGTCGTCGCCGTCGAGCTCGGAGTACCTCCTATTTCGAATATCCTCATTTTCAGCTAGCTTCGTGACCTTGAACTTGTCGTTGTAGAAATCCAGTATGGCGGCACTCCGTTGCTGGCCATCGACAATCTCCTTGTGGGTCTCTCTACTCTTCACATCCGTGATCTGGTACAGGTAGAGCTTGGGAACCGGGAATCCTTTGAGAATTGTTTCAATCAGGTACGAGCGTGCGGCTGGTGGCCAAACCTTATCACTCCGCTGATAGTCCTTGTTGACGATGATTTCGTTGCGCGCCATAGCCTTGCAGTAGTCTGCGACGGTGAACTGGGTAGCTGTTTTGTTCAAGGACACCTCCGTCCGGAAGGCGAAAATTAGCACTTCGCCCGAATTTTCACAATGGGGCCTGGCCGAAGAGCCGTTCTTCGGCGAGCCGGCCCACCTTTCGCGCCTTTCGAAAGGTGGGAACCGCGAGCACCGTGAAGAAAGATCGTCCTTGGCCCTCAGCGGCTGAAGCCGCGGCCCTCTTCGCTTCCTGATCGGCACGGCTAAAGCCGTGCCCTTCCCGGTGCGAGTACCCACCCTTCGAAAACCGCGAAGGGTGGGGCAGCCGGCAGAGTCAAAACCTTTGCAAAATCCGCATTATCTCTTCTTTCTTCTTCCTGCTCTTCCTGCCGCTGGCTTTGGTTTTACGGAGTCCTTCTTCTCACTGAAGACGCGGGCGAAAATCTTGTCCACGTTTTTCAATTGGCGGGGCAGGTCGAAGGCGTATTCGATTTGCTTGCGGGGGACGCGGCTGGTGATTTCCTTGTCGGCTAGCACGAGCTGATGGAAATCCAAGCCCTCCTTCCACGCGCGCATGGCGTGGGATTGCACGAGGCGGTAGGCGTCTTCGCGCGAGACGCCGTGCTCGACCAGGTCGAGCAGGAGCTGTCCGCTGAAGATCAGGCCGCGCGTCGATTCCAGATTGGCGCGCATGCGGTCGGGATAGACGAACATGGTGTCAACGATGTGGCTGGTCTTGGTAAGCAGGTAGTCGGTGAGCGTGGTCGAGTCGGGCAGGATGACGCGCTCGACCGACGAGTGCGAGATGTCGCGCTCGTGCCAGAGGGCGACGTTTTCGAATCCGGCTTGCGCGTTCGAGCGCACCACGCGCGCCAGGCCGCTGATCTGCTCCAACGTCACCGGATTGCGCTTGTGCGGCATGGCGGAGGAGCCTTTCTGCTTTTCGCTGAAGAACTCCTCGGCCTCGCGGACTTCGGTGCGCTGCAGGTGGCGAATTTCAGTCGCGAACTTGTCGAGCGTGGAGGCGATGACGGCCAGGGTGGCGAGATAGTGGGCATGGCGGTCGCGCTGGATCACCTGCGACGAAACTGCGGCGGCTTTCAGTCCCAGGCGGGCGCAAATCTTCTCTTCGAGTTCAGGCGTGAGATGAGCGAAGATGCCGACCGCGCCGGAAAACTTGCCGACGCGCATGTCTTCAGCGGCAGCCATGAAGCGCGCGGTGTTGCGCTGCGTTTCCGAATACCAGTTGGCGAGCTTGAAACCGAAGGTGATGGGTTCCGCGTGAATGCCGTGCGTGCGGCCGACCATGGGCGTGTCTTTGAACTCCCAGGCGCGGCGATCGAGAACTTCGGCCAGGCGCTGGAGATCCTGCGCGATGACTTGGGACGCCTGGCGGACGAGCAAGGCCTGTGCGGTGTCAACCACGTCGTTGGAGGTGAGGCCGTAGTGGAACCAGCGGGCGTGCGGGCCAACGATTTCGGCGACGGCGGTGGTGAAGGCGATGACGTCGTGGCGGACTTCGGCTTCGATCTCGTGGATGCGTTCGACGCGGAAGTCGGCGCGCTCGCGGATGGCCTTGGCGGCGTCTTTGGGAACGAGGCCGGCTTCGGCGAGAGTCTCAGTGGCGGCGACTTCAACGGCGAGCCAGGTGCGGAAGCGGTTTTCATCGCTCCAGATGCGGGCCATCTCGGGGCGGGTGTAGCGCGGGATCACGGTCGGATCGCCTCCTGTCGCCTGAGTGCAATGGGCGGACAGAGGATTCTAAATGGAGGAAGGAAAAGAGGCCAGCGGTGACTTGGATGACGCATCCCCACTTCTCGCGCAAAAGGAGCGCGAGAAATGGGGCACCCCGCAAAGTTCGTAAGGTCTCAGTTTGGTGAAGAGGACGGACTGCGCTGTCGAGCTGCGCTCGACCGGACAGCCGGGGGCGGCTGTCTCCACACGGTTGTTTCCGCAAATAAAAAAGGGCGCGGCTTGCGCCGCGCCCGCTCACTACTACATCAACTCACAGGCCCTGCTGGTTCGATTTCGATTCGACCTGCAGATTATTCTCGACACTGAAGGCGCCGGGGAGTTGGCCGGCTCTCATCCCCGCGATTTGCTTATCCATGGTGCTATCCACCGCGCCGTAGAGGGTCACGTGGCCGTTGGCGACGATGATGCGAATCGGGCGGATCGGATCGGTCGCGTACTTTCTCAGCATGGCATCGCCGTAGATCACCCGCGCCGCGCGCAAGCGCAAGCCGTCATCGAACGTCGAGACGGGCTCGACGGAGATGTTGTTGATCACGTCCTTCACGCCGGGCATGTTGGCGATGTCAGCCAAAGCTTCGTCGCGGCCCACGCCGGTGCGATCCTGGCCTTCGACGGTAACAAGTCCGTCCTTCACTCCCAGAGCGAAGTAGTCGAATGTGCTGTCAAAGCCGACTCGGACGAACGCCAGCTTCTGAGCCAGTTTCTGCTCCAGTTGCACATCGGACACGTTGGGGCCAGCCACGGTGATCAGGTTGCGCACACCTTGCACGCTCGAAATCTTGCGCGCCAGTTTCGCGGCGTCCAGCTTGCGTTGATAGAGATCGACTGTGCCGGTGAGGGTCACGATGCCGTCCTCCACGCTGGCCTGCACAGCGCTGAACTGGCTCTTGGCCGCCAGCTTGTGGGTCACCGCGTTCTGAATTTGATTGTCGTAGCGGGCCGCAGCCGCGGTCTGGGCCACGAGCGTCGCGCTCAACAGCCCCACCGCCAGCAGAGTACCCGCCAGTTTTACCAGCCTCTTCATCGTTGTCATAGGTCACCTCTCCTTGACGAAACTTTACGAATTAACCATCCGGTTAATTCCTTCGATGCGGAGGCGCTCGGGGAAGATGCATGAGAAAAAACGAGAGACCAGCGGCGATGCGGTGAGGGTTGCGCGCAACTTTTTGCGAGGGAGCGGGTTTTAAACGGTGTCTCGTTTGTGTCGCGCAGGGAGAATCTCGCCCGGGCCTTAACGAGCTGCAGGCCGGCTAAGTAGTTTGCTGAAAGACTCAGATCATCCGCCCAGGGGCTAAAGCCCTAACAGAAAAAATGGCTTTATCGCAGCGCTGAAGCGCTGCGCCACCCCGCGCTGAAGGCGTGCCCCTCCCCAAGCCATTTACCAGGGGTGAGTCGGAGATTGTGTGTTCGCGGTGCTGCGCTCAGGATGACCTAGCGACGGGTGCGGGTGGTACGTACGGGAGCGCTGGGTTTGCGTTTGGCTTTTTCTTTGAAAGCCGCGCCGCTGAAGCACCAGTATCCGGCGAGAGTCCCTCCCGCGAAGACGGACCACAGCACGGTTTTGGCCCACGAGTCATATTGATCCAAGCCCAGATTGGCGAGGTCGTAAAAGGTCAAGGGCCAAACGATGACCGCGTAAACTCCGACAACCAGCATCACGGCACCGAGGCCGACCGCAATGGCCAGCACGCCGGCCGACAGGCTTTCAAACAGGAGCATGCTCCAGTGCTGATCAGTCGAGGCGGGGCGCGGTCGTTGTACGAGCGGAGACATGGTCCTCCGGAAGCGTGCGCCCGGCGGGCACACGATCTTCCACGGTTGAGCATAAAGAGCAAGCGGCCCCGGCTCCAAGTTACGAAGGGGCCGTCAGGGCGAACTGAATTCGGGAGCAGCCAATGTGGGATTACCCCGGTAACTTTCGAGCGAGTACTCCGCGCTCTACCATGCCAAGGGACGGCAAATCCTGAGGAAGGAAATGCAGGTATGGGTGAACGTGTCACCCGATCCGGCGAAGGCGACCTGGCGCACGCGCGGCGGCTGAAAAAGGCGCTGCAGGGCGGCGCTCCACCGACGTTTGTTCAGCCAGCCAGTCCTCTGCCTGCAGCAGATTCCTGCACGGCTCATTCCTGCCCCGTGCCAGCGCACTCCGAACCCCCGCGCTCGGAAACACCCATCTCCGAAGCATCGTTTTCCCAAGCATCGTGGAACCAGCCGGAGGCTGCCGAAACCAGGGCGCACTATTTGGAACAGATGTTTCAGACGGCGCCCGACGGGCTGAGCATTGCAGATGGCAACCACTGCGTGCTATGGGTCAACGAGACGTTCACGCGCATGTTCGGGTATCCGACAGGCGAGGTGGTGGGACGGCGGCTGGGAAACCTGGTCGTACCTCCGGACCGTCAGGCCGAGACCCGGTGGGTGAGCGAAGAAGTGGCGAGAGGCAACCCCATCACGCTGGAAACGCAGAGAAGAAAGAAGGATGGAAACCTGCTTGACCTTGCGGTGACCTGTGCTCCGCTGCTGGCGGAGGGCAAGCCGGCGGGCTATTACGTGCGCTACCACGACATTTCCGATCGCAAGCGGGTCGAGGCGCTCAGTTCGGCGTTGTACCGGGTGGCGGAAAAGAGCAGCAGCGCGCACGATCTGCAGCAGTTTTTCGCGGCCGTGCACGGCATCGTGAACAAGCTGATATACGCGCGCAATCTGTATATCGCTCTCTACGATCCCGACACCGATCTGGTGCACTACCCATATTTCGTGGATGAAAATGATGCGGCCCCGACTCCGCAGAAGATGGGACGGGGGCTGACCGACTATCTCATACGAACCGGAGAACCACTTCTGGCGACACCCGAAGTGCTGCGGGCCATGGAAGACCGCGGCGAGGTGGCCCGGAACGGTTCACAATCCCTGGACTGGATGGGCGTGCCCCTGAAGGTGGGCAGTCACACCTTCGGCGCGCTGGTGGTGCAGACGTACTCCAAGAACATCCGCTATCGCGAACCCGACATGGAGATCCTGACGTTTGTGGCGCGGCAAGTGGCCAGCGCGGTGGAGATCAAGCGCAACGAGCAGGCGCTGCGGCGGTCCGAATCGCGCTACCGCTCGCTGGTGCAGAGCTCGGTGTATGGAATCTACCGCTCCAGCCTGGAAGGAAGGTTCCTGGACGTGAACCCGGCCTTGATCGCGATGCTGGGCTATGGGTCGGCGGAGGAAGTATTGTTGCTCGATCCGGAAAAACAGGTGTTCGCGCAGGCCGAAGAGCATGCGCGGCTGGTTGAGGAGTTCCGGCGCAACGGCCGGCTGGATGGCATGGAAGTGAAGTGGAAACGCAAGGACGCCAGCACGATCACGGTGCGGATCAGCGGCCGGGCCGTGAGCAGCGCGGATGAGCCCGCCGATGTGCTGGAAGCGATTGCCGAAGACGTGACCGATCGCCGCATGCTGGAGGATCAGTTCCGGCAGGCGCAGAAGATGGAAGCCGTCGGACGCCTGGCCGGGGGCGTAGCCCACGACTTCAACAATCTGCTCATGGTCATCAGCGGTTATACGGAAGTGATTCTGGCGAAGCTGGACGTGGATCATCCCCTGCACGAAAAGGGGCGGGCGATTCAGCAGGCGGCGGACCGTGCGACCACTCTGACCCGGCAGTTGCTGGCCTTCAGCCGCAAACAACTGCTGGAGCTGAAAGTCGTGGACGTGAACACCATTGTTGAGGACATGGAGCGGCTGCTGCGGCCTCTGATCGGCGAGAACATCGAGTTGATTACCAGACTTGCTCCCGAAGCCGGACATACGCGGGCCGACGCCGGACAACTGGAACAGGTGCTGATGAACCTGGTGGTGAATGCGAAGGATGCCATGCCCAGTGGTGGAAGGCTCACCATCGAGACCCAGAATATTTCCGCGGAGGAGGGGCATCGCCGCGGACCGACATTCATCCGCCCCGGAAACTACGTGCTGCTCTCGGTCAGCGACACGGGCATGGGCATGGACAAAGACACGCGGTCGCGCATCTTTGAACCTTTCTTTACCACCAAAGAGCTGGGCAAGGGCACCGGCCTGGGACTCTCGACCGTCTACGGAATCGTGAAACAGAGCGGCGGTTATGTGCTGGTCCAGAGTGAGGAAGGACGAGGCAGCACGTTCCAGATTTACTTGCCCCGGGTGGAAGCAACTGCGGAGAGTCATGCAGCACCGGCGCTCCGCGCCGCCGCCGGGGGCAGCGAGACGGTGCTGCTGGTTGAAGACGAGGAGTCGGTCCGGGCACTCATGCGGGAGACGCTCAGCAACAAGGGGTACCGGGTGATCGAAGCAGAGAACGGTGAAGCCGGACTGACCGTGGCTGCGCAACACGACGGGACGATTGATCTAATCATTTCCGATGTCGTCATGCCCGGCATGGGCGGACACGAGATGGTCAAGCGGCTGACCCAGACGCGTCCTGCAGCCAAGGTCCTCTATCTCTCCGGATACACCGAAGACACGGTAGTAAGTGAAGGGGGAGAGGAGACCGGCACCGCCTTCCTGCAGAAGCCGTTCACGCTCCAGCACCTATCGCGCAAGGTGCGGGAAATCTTGGGGTAGACCCCAGACCGAATACCCAACCTTCTTCCATCCCCCATTACTACCAAGGTTTGCATCCTTTTTCGGATGGCTGACGTCCTATTGGATTGGCGGTGTGGGTGGGGCCGAACCCGCGTGGGGCGGCGCAGGTTCATAATAGGAGATAGGGGTTAGGGGTTCGCGATGCTGATTAAGAAGGCGGAAGACATTCGTGCGTCGGAGATCACTCCCAAGAGAGTGTACTTGAACCGGCGTAAATTTCTCGCCGGAATGGCGGTCGCGGGAGCGGCGGCGGCCAGCGGCGCCGGGCTGCGCGAGATAATCTCCCCGTCGTCGACGGTACTGGCGGGAACCAAGATCGAGGGCATCCAGAAAAGTCCGTTCAGCACGACCGAGACGATCACTCCCTACAAAGACGTCACCAATTACAACAACTATTACGAGTTCTCCACCGCCAAAGATGAACCGGCAGGGCTGGCGAAGAGTTTCCGCACGCGGCCCTGGAAGGTGAAAATTGAAGGACTGGTGGACAAGAAGCAGGAACTCGATGTGGACACGATCATCAAGATGGCCTCGCCGGAGGAGCGCATTTACCGCCATCGCTGTGTGGAAGGCTGGTCGATCGTCGTGCCATGGATCGGGTTCTCGCTCAGCGAGTTGATCAAGCGCGTGAATCCCACCAGCAAAGCCAAGTTCGTGGAGTTCACCACCATCTACGATCCCAGCCAGATGCCGGGCCAGCGGCGGCAGGTGCTGGAGTGGCCCTACGTAGAAGGCCTGCGAATGGATGAGGCCATGCATCCGCTCGCGCTGCTCTGTTTTGGCATGTATGGCGAGGAACTTCCCAATCAGGATGGAGCTCCGTTGCGCATCGTGGTGCCGTGGAAATACGGTTTCAAGAGCGCGAAGGCCATCGTTCGCATCCGCTTCGTCGAGAAGCAGCCGCTGAATACCTGGAACATCTCCGCCCCGCAGGAGTACGGTTTCTATTCCAACGTGAATCCGAACGTGGACCATCCCCGCTGGAGCCAGGCCAAAGAACGCAGGCTGGGCGAGTTCTTCAAGCGTCCCACGCTGATTTTCAACGGCTACGATCAGGTGGCAAGCTTGTATAACGGGATGGATTTGAAGAAGAACTTTTGAGCAGTGGTCATTGGCTAGTGATCAGTGGCTAGTTGACTGCAGGATGAGTGTTTGACACTGAGTTCCGGGTCGCTGATGTAGAGGCGGGGCTGCAGGCGTCCCATTTTCCGACCACTGGCCACTGACCACTAACCGCTGTTTTCCATGCTGCGCTATCTCAAACCCGTGCTCTTTCTCGCCTGCCTGATCCCGTTGGCGCGACTCGTTTGGCGTGGATTCCACGCTGGTCTGGGTGCGAACCCGATTGAGTTCATCACCCATTCGACCGGCGACTGGACGCTGACCTTTCTCCTGATCACGCTGTCGATCTCGCCGCTGCGCAAACTGACGCGCCAGTACTGGCTGATTGGATGGCGGCGCATGCTGGGCCTGTACGCGTTCTTCTACGGCACGCTGCATCTGATGACATATGTCTGGCTCGACAAATTTTTCGACGTGCACGAAATGCTGGCCGACATTGCCAAGCGCAGATTCATCACCGCGGGCATGACTGCCTTCACCTTGATGATTCCGCTGGCCCTGACTTCGACCCGGTGGTCCATCCGCAAACTGGGCGGCAAACGCTGGCAGATTCTGCACCGGCTGATCTATGCCAGCGCGGCGGCCGGAGTGATTCATTACATCTGGCTGGTGAAGGCGGATTTGAAGAAGCCGCTGGAGTACGCGTCGGTGCTGGGCGTGCTGCTGGGGTACCGGGTGGTGGCGTGGATCGCCACGCGTGGTGCGGCGGCGAAGGTGGAGATTTCGGAAAGGGTGAGTTCGGTCTAGGGCGACAGTAGGCTCTTGATTGCCGCTGTCCGCCGCGGACATAAAAAGGGCGCGGTGGTCAGTTCGGCCGCCGCGCCCTGGTTCTTGCTCGATCGCTCAGTGGCGCTTCAACGCCTTCTTTGCGCCTGCCTTTGCCCCTCGCACCATCCGTAACACTGCCATGTGCCGCGCCGCCTGGTTCGACTTTACAGGGACGGCAGTGGCGTTCTGCAACTGCAATGCTCCGAGCCCAAGCTGGCTGTTGTCGGTTTCGAGGAAGAGCAGGTCCGAGTTGCTCACCGCGTAAAAAACTCCATCGAAGGCGTTACCGTTGGTGGTGAGCTCGCCACGGCCGGTCGCCGGGGAATCCAAGGTATAGTTGCCGCTCAGTCCGTGGCTGCTCGTCTGCCCTTGATCATTGATGTCAACGTGGCCAGCGAAGGAACTGGTGGTGGTGGTGAACTCCGCAATGTCGTCTTCCTCGTACCCATTAAAGTTAGCCGCCGTGAGGTTCATGCCGTAGCCCTGCGTAGAAGCGAGAGCTGCACCAGAGGTCTGGACGTAAGCAGCACCGCTGGTGACGCCGCCCCCATCGATTTCCACTAACTGGATACCACCGCTGGATGGGTACGCGGCAAACGTGAAGGTACCAGCTTCTCCTCCGGCGCCGTTTATAAGAGTGTTCAGCTGGAGCTGATACCGGACCCCCGACGCAGTGATGGTACCTGAGAACGAGTTCGGGGTGGTGTCAGCGGTACCGGCGTCGTTGAAGTCCTCGGCCCCGGCGCTGATCGTAGAGCTACCGTCCGACATCATGAGGCCTCCGACTGCGAGCGGGACGGCCGGTGAAACACTGTAATCGAGGCCTGCCATGGTGAAAGCCAAAGTGCCCGAAGGGAAGGAGGAACTGGTCTGCGAGAACAGGTCCCCGGAAAGGATGGGGGTCGAACTCGTCGAAATGAACTTCAGGTGCGTGGAGTCAATCGGGTAAACGTCAAAGATAAGTTCGCCGCCGCTGGTGAAGAAGGTGGCGCTGGAGGTGGCCCCCACGATCACGCTGGACCCCGAGTTGATGGTCAGGGCGGAATATACAGTGTTGTTGTTGTAGTCCAGGGAGCCCGTAGCGTTCCCGGAGCCATCCAGGGCGACCACGCCCGCCGAGGCTACCGGAATGGGAGCTCCAGATACCACGTTAATGCCAGAGGCGCCCGACAAAGCGAAGACATACGTCCCGGCCGGCACCTGGTTCGTCGAGATCTGCAGGTCCAGGGTTCCGCTGCCGCCTCCATTGCTGTCGTACCACGTGATCATGCCGCCGGCGTTGGAGTTCAGGACGAAATCGACCGTAATGGAATTTCCGAATGGCGTCGTCGTAGTGAGGGTGGCCTCGCCGCGCCCATCGGGGCCTACGGTATAGGTGCCACCGGTGATCGGATTATTCGTCACAGGAGCGCTGAAGCCGGAGTCATTGACGTCTATCGCGCCGCCAGTGATGCCCCCGCTGCCACCGGTGCCATTCGCGGTGAAGGAGCCCGTCATCGCCACGAAATCTCCTTCAGCATCAGATCCAACCACGGAAAACACGTACGTTCCCTTCAGGTCGCTGTTGGTGAACCCGCCGCTGGGCGGCGGGCTTCCGCCGTTCGAACTGCTGCTGCAGGCGACCAGGAAAGCAAGTGCAACAAGAGCGATGGTGGGCAGCACAAAGCGATTGCGTAACGACATGACTTCCCCCTGACGAAAGGTCTTGGCGCAGAATTGGGTCTTCTGCGCTTAGGTTAGCACGATTGGGTAACCGGTAGTTCCAACCCGAACCACGGGAATAAGTAGCGGTGGAAAGAGACGAATTTTGGGACTTTACATCTCTTTACGTTGGCGGGAAACGTGGGTCGGAAAGCGCTACTTTGCATAGGTCGCTCGACGAGCTGACGGCAGTCTCTTCGCTTCGCTCAGGAGGAAGCGCCGCCCTACGGATGCGCCTCAGCCTCCTGAGCGGCAGCGGCCAGATGGCGCAGAGACTCGTCGTAGGGCGCGCGCGCGACTCCTTTTTCAGTGATGATGGCGGCTACGTATTTGGCGGGCGTCACGTCGAAGGCGGGATTTTCGACGGCCACGCCGTCCGGGACCATCTGCTTTCCGGCGATGTGGGTAATTTCCCTGGCGTTGCGCTGCTCGATGGGAATCTGGCTGCCGTCGGGACAGGCGAGATCAACGGTGGAAATCGGCGCGGCAACATAAAACGGAATGTTATGTTCTTTGGCCAGCACCGCGACCGTATAGGTCCCAATCTTGTTGGCCACGTCGCCGTTGGCGGCGATGCGGTCGGCGCCGACGACGATGGCCGCAATCTTGCCCTGCTTCATCATTGCCCCGGCCATGTTGTCGGAGATGACCGTAGTCGGAATGCCGTCTTTCATCAATTCCCACGCGGTCAGCCGCGAGCCTTGCAGAAAAGGACGAGTCTCGTCGGCGTAGACGTGAATCTTCTTGCCTTGCTCAACGGCGGCGCGGATCACGCCCAGCGCGGTGCCGTATCCGGCGGTGGCGAGCGCTCCGGCGTTGCAGTGGGTGAGGACTCCGCCTGCGGCGGGCATGAGTGTGGCGCCGTGGCGTCCCATGGCCTGATTGGCGGCGATGTCTTCGGCGTGCATGCGCTGCGCTTCTTCGACGAGCGCCTGCTTGATGTGGGCAATGGGACGGATGCGGATGCGCTCGAACTTTTCCTGCATGCGGCGGATGGCCCAGAAAAGATTGACCGCGGTGGGACGGGTTTTGCCGATGAGGTCGCAGATCTGGTCGAAGTCACGTTTGAGATCGCCGGTAGATTCGGCCTTGGAATTGTTTACGCCGAGGGCGATGCCCATGGCGGCGGCGACGCCGATCGCCGGCGCCCCGCGCACCACCATGTTGCGAATGACATCGGCTACCTGCTCATGCGTCTTGCAGGTGACGTAGGTTTCTTCGGTGGGCAGCTTCGTCTGATCGAGGAAGCGTACGCCGTGGTCGGTCCATTCGAGAGTTTGGATCATAGGTCAGTCGTTGGTCGTTGGTCGTTAGTCGTTGGCCCGATCGGGTTGTACAGAAAGCGAAGCCGCAAATTCACGTGGTCCTGCTTCAATGAAATTGGGAGCGGCGGGAACGGCGCCGCTTCGTCGATTGCGTTTAGAGCTGCCTTGTCGAGGTCCGCATCTCCCGAACTTAAGGACACCTTCCGTGCGGTGATACTGCCGTCCCGTTGCACGGAAAACTCAACTGTGAGACCACCTTGCCTGAACCGCGCCGATTTCGGAATTAGGCCGTTCCACTTCTCGTAGATCCTTCCCTTCAGCACTTCTACATAGCTTGCAAAGTCAGGGTTGGCTTGTTCCTTTGTCGTTTCTGAAGCCAAGTGGGTCGGTGCACAAGTCGGCAACCGGTCCGTTACGGTCAGGATCACGAAGCCCTGTTTTGTTCGGATGACGTCGGAGACGTCCCCAACTTTCATCTGGAAAACTAAGTCATCCAGTGATTGGGCGAGATGTCCATAGCAAAAGTAGCCCACGTCTCCTCCGAGTGCTGCACTCGGGCCTTGCGAATATCGAGTAGCAAGTTCCGCAAATGATGTGTTGGATATCTCTCCGAACCTCTTCCGCCCGACTCTTGGCCTCGGCTATCTGCTGAGCATCGTAAGGTCGGGGAGTGGAGATGAGGATTTCGCTCAAACGAACCTCGCCGCTGTGGTCTGAGCGGCCTGTGGAGCTCTCTGCAGGTGATTGCGCCACCGTCCCGACCGCCCAAAAGAGCAGCACCACTTCAACTATGCCATGCAAAACGAGCCGGCAGTGCTGTAAGCGGAGATTGAAAATCATCTGAAGGACATTCTCTACGATTACATTCGCGATTCGAGTACAAACCTTAAGAGTCTGCCTGATAACCAACCGATCTTAAAACATCACACCTTATGCACCGCGCAGCGGTTTCGCGGGTGATTCGTAACTGCCGGCCGGCCGCAGAGTTCGCAACTCGCAGCGACCGCGAATACGCTCGGCGAGGTTTCGTCCGTCTGCGAAACATGCTCTTTGCGCACGTCGTTGGCGGTGAAAATCGAAACGAACGGCGCCGGGGCGGCGGCCTTCTCGACGCTGGGGCGGCCGTTCGCCTCCTCGCGTTCGACCAGACACATCACGCCGACGACTTCAAATCCGAATTCCCGCGCCGCCTCGATGGCCTGAATTGTCGAAGCCCCGGTGGTGCAGACATCGTCCACAATCACGACTCGCGCGCCTTTTTCGCGAAAACCTTCGATGCGTTGTCCGGTGCCGTGCTGCTTTTCAGCCTTGCGCACGAGGAAACCGTGCAGTTCGCCGCTGACGACCGAGACCGCGACCACGATTGGGTCCGCGCCCAGGGTGAGGCCGCCGATGGCTTGCGGCTTCCATCCGCGATGGCGGATTTCTTCCAGGAAAACTTCTCCGGTGAGGCGCGAACCCTTGGCGTCGAGGGTGGTGGTGCGGCAATCAATGTAGTAGTCGCTGGTCGCGCCGGAAGAAAGCTTGAATTCGCCCAGACGGAACGACTTGTGAGCCAGCGTACTCAGCAGCTTTTGCCGCGCGGCATGCATCAAACGTTACGATAGCACGAAGAGCGGACCTCGGACTTCAGACCTCGGACTTCAGGTCGGGCGTGGTACTCTCAAGTTTTCCACATCGAGCATCGAGGTATGAAATTGCAGAGTCCGCGTAAGCTCGCTTCCCTTCTGTTTGCCAGTTTCCTGCTCACAGTTCTGAATAGCTCCAACTGCGTTCCGGCTGCTTTTGCCGATGGGACCAAAACCTGGGAGCAGTCAAAATTCGAGGAACTTACCAAGGGAACGGCCACGGGGGTGGCCATTCGCAGCGCCGGTGGTCTGGAACTGGCTCCGGCGTTCAAGCTGCTCTACGGGACGCCCTCCACCTATATCTGGGCCGTGGCTGCCGACGATGCGGGAAATGTTTATGCCGCGACCGGATCGCCCGCGCGAGTGTATCGAATTACTCCCGACGGCAAGGCGAGCATTATCTTCGAGCCGCAGGAACTGCAAGTGCAGACGCTTGAGGTCGGGCCAGGCGGCGTGATCTACGCGGCCACGGCTCCGGACGGCAAAGTCTACAGGATCGAGCACAAAGCAGGAGAAAGAACCGAGCCCGCAAAGACCGACAGCAAGAATGCCAGCAAGGATGCAGACAAAGACACGGCGAAAGACGCGGCCAAGCCGACGCTCGATCCGGCGTGGAGTTCGTCCGTTTATTTTGCGCCGGGAACGAAATACATCTGGGATCTGATCCTCGATAAGGCGGGAAATCTGTACGCGGCGACGGGAGACCACGGGGAAATTTACAAGGTGACCGCGAAAGGTGAGCACTCGCTGTTTTTCAAGAGCGATGAAACGCACATTCGCGTGTTGGCGCTCGATGGGCAAGGGAACCTGATCGCCGGCACCGACGGTAGCGGCCTGGTATACCGCATTTCGCCGGCGGGCGAAGGATTCGTTCTGTACAGCGCTCCGAAGAAAGAGATCACAGCTCTGGCGCTCGATCACGAGGGCAATATCTACGCTGCCGGAGTAGGCGAGAAGAAAGCGCCGGGGGGAATGGCGCCGATGGGCGGGCCCTCACCAATGATTACCATGCCGGCGAATATGCCGGCGGCGACCGGTCCGCAGGCTCCGGGCATCAGCGTCACGCCGTCCCCAGGCGCAGTGCAGATGGGGCCGTTTCCTTTTCCGGGCGGTGGGGTGAGCGGCGGATCGGATGTTTACCGCATCGCCCCCGATGGCTCTCCATCACAGATCTGGAGTTCGCATGAGGACATCGTGTACACCCTGGCATTCGACGCGCAGAACAGGCTCCTGGCGGGCACGGGCAACCGCGGCCACGTTTTTGCGATCACCGGGCCGGACGAGTTTTCGGATTTGCTGAAAGCGCCGGCATCGCAGATTACGGGATTTGCCAAAGCGCCCGGCGGCGGCCTTTATGCGGCCAGCAGCAATCTGGGAAAGATTTTCGTGCTGGGACCCGGCCCGGAGTCCGAAGGAACGTACGAGAGCGACGTCTTTGACGCGAAGATTTTTTCGCGTTGGGGACGGGTGGAATTCCGCAGCGCCGGGAACGTCGAGTTGCTGGCGCGCAGCGGCAACGTGGACAATCCCGACCGCAACTGGGGCCCGTGGAAGAAAGTGGATTTGGCAAAGGACGGCGAGATGGGAGTTCCTCCCGCGCGTTACGCCCAGTGGAAAGCCGTGCTGCACGCGGGGAGTGCGAAGCCGGCGGTGGACAGCGTCACTCTGAATTATTTGCCGAAAAACGTCGCGCCCGAAATTGATGAGGTCTCGGTGCAGGTGGGCATGCGCTACCAGCCCTTGCCGAAAACGCCGGGAATGCAGATGCCGATGAGTTCCGACGTGAGCGGGCCGTCCGGGACGCATTTTGAATCGCCCATGCCCAGCGTGCATGACCGCGATGCCATCGGGGTGAAGTGGAATGCGCATGATGACAACGACGATGATCTCGTCTACTCGGTCTACTACCGCGGCGACGGCGAAACCCGGTGGATGCTGCTGAAAGACAAGGTGACGGACAAAGCCTATTCGTTCGACGCCAGCCTGCTTCCCGATGGAGGCTACACGGTGAAAGTGGTGGCTTCAGATGCGCCTTCGCACTCGCCGGGCAAAGCGCTGACGGCGGAAAAAGTGAGCCGCCGGTTTGAAGTGGATACCACGCCTCCGCGTATCGAGAATCTGACAGCGACGGTTGAGGACACGCAGATTCATGTACGCTTCCGGGCGGAAGATGGATTCTCAACCATCAAGCGCGCCGAGTGTTCGGTGGATGCGGGCGAGTGGAAATACGTCGAACCGATAGGACAATTGTCGGACGCGAAGGTCGAAGACTACGACTTCAAACTGGCGCTGGACGCGGGAAAGGACGCGGCGCCGGAGCATGTTGTCGTAGTGAGGGTTTACGACAAGTACGACAATCTGGGCGCGGCCAAGACGGTGCTGCGGGGGAAGTGAACTCAGACTATCCCGCGGCAAGATAGATGAAGCGAAGAATGAACAGAGCGGTCAGGATCCAGATCAGGACGCTTACTTCCCGGAACTTTCCGGCCGCGACTTTCACCAGCGTGTAAGAGATCAACCCCAGGCTGAGACCGGTTGCGATGCTGAAGGTCAGCGGCGTCGCCAGCAAGGTCACAAATGCAGGAATAGCCTCGGTGAATTCGGACCATTGGACGCGGGCAATCGCTTCGGTCATCAGCGCGCCGACCAGAATCAGCGCGGGCGCGGTCGCGTAGGCGGGAATCGCCGCGGCCAGCGGCGTGCAGAACAGTGCCAGGAGAAAAAGTCCGGCCACGACGATGTTGCTAAGCCCGGTCCGGGCGCCGGCAGCCACTCCGGCGGCGCTTTCGATGTAGCTGGTCACAGTCGAGGTTCCGGTCAAAGCTCCGAAAATCGTACCGATCGCGTCCGATACAAGGGCGCGGCTCACCCGGGGAATCTTGCCGTTCTTGACGAATCCTCCCTGCTCGCAGACTCCCACCAGCGTGCCCACGTTATCGAAAAGATCCACGAACAGGAAAATGAAAACGATTTCCAACAAGCCCAGGTGAAGCGCACCGCGAAGATCAAGTTGCAGCCAGGTGAAGGAAGGATGCGGCAGAGAGAAGATCGCGCTGGGCCGGCTGGTGATCCCGCGAAAAATGCCCAGTAACGTCGTGGCAAAAATCCCGATGAGAATTGCTCCGCTCACCTTGCGGGTCATCAGGACCAGCATGATCACCAGCCCCACGCATGCCAGTTGCGCTTCGCGGTTGGAAAAGCTGCCCAGACTGACAAAGGTTGCAGGATTCGCCACCACCAATTTGGCGTTGCGCAATCCGACAAAAGCAATGAACATCCCGATTCCGCCCGCCGTCGAGTGCTTCAGGCAGTCGGGAATGCCGTTGACGATCTGCTCGCGCACGCGGGTCACGGTGAGGATCAAAAAGAAAACGCCCGAGAAAAAAATCACGCCGAGCGCGGTGCGCCAGGGCACATGCATGCCCAGACACACGGAATATGTGAAATACGCGTTGAGCGACATGCCGGGGGCGAGCGCGATGGGATAGTTGGCGTACAGTCCCATGACGAGCGTGGCGGCGGCGGAGGCAATGCAGGTCGCGAAGACGACTCCTTCGACCGGCATGCCTGCCTGGGAGAGAATCTGGGGGTTCACGACGACGATGTAGGCCATCGTGAGAAACGTGGTCAGCCCGCCCAGCAACTCCTGGCGGACGGTAGTCTGGTTTTCGGAAAGACGGAAATAGCGTTCGATCAATGCCGGTCCTCTAACGGAAACCGCGGAATGAAACCGACAATTCTACGGCATTGGTCGAGGCGTGGCGAACCGGCAGGGGGAACAGTAGTGTCCTAACTTGCCTCTTTCACCACAGAGTCACAGAGACACAGAGAAACCCAACTGCTTGGCAAACCCTTCCTCTTCCAGTCCTCACAGGTTCAAAGTTTTCTCTGTGGCTCTGTGACTCTGTGGTGAGAAAAGGTGAAGGACACTGCCGAAACGGTGGGCAAGTTTGCCGAGCTTCGCTCGGCCGGACAACCGAGGGCGGCTGTCCCCACATGCCGAACGTCAGGAAGGAAGGCTGTTTCCGCCGCCGGCGGGCTCGGGGACTTTTTGGAGACTGGAACTGGTGATGGAATGGAGTTCGCCAGCATGCCGAAGTTCCGGGAAAAGCCATGCCCACAGGACGATGACGACGAGGGTTCCCACGCCGCCGAGAATGACGGCGGGAACCGTGCCAAACCACTGGGCGGTGACTCCGGACTCGAACTGGCCGAACTCATTGGAGGTTCCGATGAAAATCATGTCCACGGCAGTGACGCGCCCGCGCATTTCGTCGGGGGTGGCAAGCTGGGTGAGCGTGGCGCGAATGATGACGCTGATCATGTCGCTGGCCCCGGCCAGCAGCAGCGCGATGAGCGAGAGCGTGAGGCTTCTGGAGAAGCCGAAGACGATGGTGAAGACTCCGAATCCGCCGACGGCCCACAGCAATGTAATGCCGGACGGCCCGCGCAAGGGGCGATGCGCCAGCAGGATCGCCATCAGCGCGGCGCCTACGCCGGGAGCGGTGCGCAGCAGGCCGAGTCCCCAGGGGCCGGTGTGCAGAATTTCACGGGCGTACACCGGGAGCAGGGCCACGGCCCCGCCCAGGAGCACGGCAAACAGATCGAGCGAAATTGCGCCCAGGATGAGCTTCCTCGTCCAGATGAAATGCAGCCCGGCGAAAACTGTTTTCGAAGTCATCGGCTCGCGCGGCCGGGCCTTGACCTCCGGCCGGATGCGGAAGGAGGAGATCGTCGCTCCGATGGCGGTCACCAGCGCGACCGCGTAGACCACGGAAGGCCCGCGGGCGACCGCGTAGAGGATGCCGCCAAACGAAGGCCCCAGAATCGTCGCCGCCTGGAAGGTGGTGGCGTTCCAGGCCACGGCGTTGGGGAAGTGCTTTTCCGGAACCAGTTGCGGCAGGATGGCGCGGCTGGCCGTGCTGTTAAACGACCGCACCACACCGAGCACGACCAGCACAACGTAAATCGCGTTCACCGAGTGCAGGCCGCGCTGCGCCAGCGCCAGCAGCAGCGCGAAGCAGACTCCATATCCGGCATAGCAGGCCGAAAGCACTGTGCGCCGCGGGAAGCGGTCGGAGGCGTGGCCGGAGATGGGAAAGAGCAGGATTCCCGGCAGGAACTGCGCCAGTCCGACCAGCCCGAGATCGAGCGGCCGCTTGGTGATTTCGTACACTTGCCAGCCGACGGCGACGGCCTGCACCTCGACCGCCGCGACGATCAGGAAGCGGGCAATCTGGAACAGAACGAACCCCGGATGGGTAAAGGCGGCGCGTCCGGCTCTGGCGTCGTCAGGTGCGGCCATGGATCTTTAATGTGACAAAACACGCGCATCCGGCGCAAGCGTACGTAGGATCAACGTGGCACAAGCAGCGAGAAGCGATAGAACCAACTCAGAACAGACACGATACCAGACGGAGACCTGCTGCCCTCTTTCTTTATCGCGCAGCAATAACGGGATGGTCAATCTCAACTATTCCTATGGACCGGGTCAACGAGCGACAACTGGATTTATCGCCAACTGGCCCACTTGTCCGATAACCGCGTTACCAGGTTTTGGTTGGCTGGGCTGGTCCCAGGTCTAGCTTGGAATAGTGGTAGTGTAGGGGCGTTGGGTGGGGGTGGTAGATGTTGTGGCGGTGGATTGCGGTGTTAGGCGTGGTGTCGAGCGTGTGGCTAGGTGGGACGCAGGTACAACCCCAGGACCAGGCACGAACGCCCGCAGCGACGAACAGCACACAGAGCGAAATCACGACGCTGGGCATGGACGCTCCAATTAAAGTGCAGGCGAATCTGGTGCTGGTGCGGGTAGTGGTAAGGGACGCTGCCGGAAACGTGGTCTCGGGTCTGAAGCAGGAAGATTTTCAAGTTTTCGATAACGGGAACAAACAGAGGATTTCGGCGTTCAACATAGAGACGGCTGAAACGCCAGGCGCGAGCGGGACGACGACGGTCGAGGGAAAAACCACCGAAACGGACGGTACAGCAGGCGAGGCCGGAACTGCCGTGGTGAATGCGTCAGTGATGCCGAAGCGGTTTGTCGCGCTCGTGTTTGATGATTTGCACATGAAGGCCGGGGACTCGATAGCCGTGCGTTCGGCTTCCGAGAAGCTCTTCGCCAGCCTGACCCCAACCGATCGGGTGGCGATTTACTCGACATCGGGAGTCGTGCAGCAGGATTTCACCTCGGACACGCAGACGCTGCGCAAGACTCTAAAGGCGGTTGTTCCCTATGCGGCGAAGGGGGAATCGGAATTCAAGTGCCCTAACATCAGCTACTACCAGGCAGACCTGATGGTGAACAAAAATGATCAGGAAGCGATCGAGGCCGCGGTGCAAGATGCGGCCATCAACGAGTGCCCCGTCAACGTAATGCAATATGCGAAACGGATCCTGGAGGCGGCGGACTTGCTCACGCTCGAAAACTATCAATTCCTGGGACAGATCGTAACGCGCTTGTCGGATATGCCCGGCCAGCGGGTGGCGGTGTACGTTTCGCCGGGATTTATTTTGCCCGACGAGGTATTGCAGACCGGCGGAGGCTTCCTCGATCGGGCGATGAAGTCGGGCGTAGTGGTGAATACGATTGATGCCAGAGGCTTGTACACAGCGGACGTGATGCCCGATATCGATGCAGCTCCGCAAGCGGCACCATACAAAGACAACGATAATGACTACAGAGCAGAGGAAGGAAAGTTCCGGATGCAAGCGCAGTTTGAGTCGGAGCTAGTGCTCGCCGACATGGCCGCAAGCACGGGCGGAACCTATCTTCACAACCGGAATGACCTGGATGTGGCGATGAATCAGGCGTTGGCTGCGCCCGGCGTGAGTTATGTGTTGGGATTTGCGCCGCAGAACCCCATGACGGATGGAAAGTTCCACAAACTCAAAGTGGTGATGGCAAAGGGCAAGAAATATCAGATTCAGGCAAGAAATGGATACTACGCGACAAGGGCGAAGCCGCCTGCGGGCGATCCGGAAGAGATGGCCAAGCAGGAAGTGCGGGAAGCGCTGCTTTCGCAGGACGAGATCGTGACCATTCCAGTGAAATTGGAGACAGAGTTTTCAAAGGTAGACACGACGTCGTTACAACTGACGGTTCTCACGCATCTGGATGCCAGTAAGATTCGATTTCGCAAGGCGGACGAAAGAAATTGCGACGATCTGGTCTTGGCGACCGGTGTGTTCGATATGAACGGGCAACTCGTGGACGGTCAGATGAAAAAGATCGCGCTGAAGCTGCAGGATTCCACGCTGGAAAGCATGAGCAAGAGCGGACTCACAGTCAAGATCGTGTTTACGGTGAAGCCCGGAACATATCGAGTGCGCAGCGTGGTGCGAGGATCGGAGGGCAACCAGCTCACCGCGCGGAATCTGACGACCGTGATTCCTAGCAAGCAATCCAGTCAGATTGAAAACAAAAGGGGCCAAAGCTCACAGTGGGACCCCCCGAAGGTAGATGTTCACCTGAAATCGCTATCCACGACTCCACCGTGCGGTCTTTCCGAGTTGCTCCAGCACACCGGAGCGAGCGCGCTGACCCTGGCTTCGAACCTGGAGAAATTCACTGCGCGGGAACACATTGACTACGTCATGCTCGATCGTGCGGGCATGGTCGAGGAGTACGATTCCAGTTCGTTCGATTATGTCTATTCGATGGAGCAGCAGAAAGGCGGGGCGGTCAGCCGCGAGTACCGAATCCCGGTGAAAGGCAGCCATGCGTTCCGCGCCGGTGAACTGGATATCGGAGAGGTGGCGATCGCGTTGATCTTTCATCCCGACTTGCAAACGGACTATGAAATGCAATGCGAAGGCGTGGACGAACAAAATGGACAACGCGACTGGGTCGTCCACTTCCAGCAGCGCAAGGACAAACCGAGCCGCACCGCAGAGTTCTGGGTCGACAGGGTTGGCTATCCGGGCAGTTTGAAGGGCCGAGCCTGGATCTCGACCGAGAACTTTCAGGTCATCCACTTGGAAGCAAGTCTCATGGGCGATCTTCCGGCGATTGGGCTAAAGGAACTTGCCTTCTCGGTCGACTACAAGTCCGTGCAGAATCCGTCCGGAAACGTCGGGCTATGGCTGCCTGACCACGTCATGACCTACTGGGACTTTGACGCCCATCGCATGATCCTGAGTCACACGCTGGCCGATTTTCAGCTCTTCGCAGTTGATACGACAGAAAAGATTCGGGAGCCAAAACAGCCCTGACCCGAGGCGCACTCTTCGCGCTGCAAGGGACATCCGCAATCTATTGGGCTATGCAGAATGTCGAGAACAGCACGTAAGAACTAAGCGTTAGCTCTGGCCTGCTGTGGCGGAACGCGACGCGGCGGTGAAGACCTCGACCCGGTTCCGGCCGTTTTTCTTGGCCGCGTACAGGCTCACGTCGGCCTCGTGCAGGAACTCGGAGACCGAGCGGTCGCGGCTGCAGCAGGTGGAGGTAACCCCCATGCTGACGGTGGTCGAAACCGTTCCGAACGGAGTTTCAATGGGATCTTTCCCCACCAGATTACGAATGGAGTCGGCGCGGCGAGCGCCAGCAGTCAGGCTGCAACCCGGCAGAATGATGAGGAATTCCTCGCCGCCATAGCGGCCGACCACGTCGTAAGGCCGCAGGTCCAGCTTCAGTCTGCGAGCTACTTCCTTCAGAACCTCGTCGCCGGCGGCGTGGCCCAGGGTGTCATTGACGCGCTTGAAGTGGTCAATATCGCCCAGGATGACAGTCGTAGGCTTGCCCTCGCGTCCGCCGCGGGCGAACTCGCGGTCGAGCGCAGCCAGGATTTCCGACCGGTTCAGCAGGTTGGTCAGAAAATCATGAGTGGCGGCAAAGCGCAGGGATTGCTGCAGTTCCAGAATCCTTTTGCCTACCATGATGCGGGAACGCAACTCCGCCGGGTCCACCGGCTTCGAAAGGTAGTCGTCGGCTCCGGCTTCCATGGCGATCAGCCGGTCCTGCTTCTGGTTCTTGGCCGTCAACATGACGGTATAGATGTAGTTCCCGCGGCTGAGCTTGCGGATGCGGCGCAGGATGTCAATGCCATCGAGGCCAGGCAGCAACCAGTCGAGCACGGCCAGATCGGGAGGATCGGGAGACTCCAGCAGCTTGATGGCTTCGGTGCCGCTGCCTACTCCGACGTGTTCGAGTCCCCAGTCGGTCAGGTAGCCGCCCAGCTTGCGCCGTTCGATGTAAGAGTCTTCAACCAGCAGGATTTTCATGGCTTTCCCCCTGCATGTTGGCAGCACGGCTATGCCCTTCACAAGTTACGGGCAGGCACGGAAGGACATGTCCTTCGGTGGCAGGCAAGCTGGTGCAGAAGAGTTTCGGGCGTCACGCCACCAGCGGAGCGTTGGCGATTCCAGCCGTGCCAAAGACCCGGCTGTAGCGCTCGATTTCCGCCGCCGGACCCAGTGCCTTGGAATAGTTGTCGGAAAGCTTCACCGCCGGCCGTCCCTCGACGGTGGAGACCTTGCAGATCAAGCCGATGGGATCAAAACCGCCGCCTTGGTTAGGATTGCAGCCGCGGAAGTCGTTGGTGAGCAGCGTGCCCCAGCCGGCACTAAAGCGGATGCGCCGGTCCGGGGTCCACCGGGCGCCATCATGAAAATCGGAGGCGCTGCGAAAGTCGGCAGGGGCGAGACCCTTCGCCAGAGTCCCGCCGAAGTAGGCATGCAAGCCGAGGATCGCATCCACATCGAGCGTGTCGGAGGCGATCAGCAATTTCTCGCGTGGATCGCGCCCGCGCGCTTTCAGCCACGCAATGAATTCATCTCCGGCCACGTAAGGATTCTTGCTGTCTACGCGCTGGCCCGTCCAGTCGGCTACCCAGTCGGGCGCGCCGACGAGAAATTGCGTTGTTCCAAACGTATCGGGCAGCATGACCCGCAGCGCGCCCTCGTAGGTCTGCTGCCACAGCTCCAAAACACGGTACTGCGAGGCTTTCAGGGCCACGTCGTCCGGCGCCAGCGCGGCCATAACCATGGGAATCTCATGGGCGTTGGTGCCAATCGCCTCGAGATCGTGTTTGTGGGCCAGGAAGGCATTCGAGGTGCCGATGAAGTTGCTCCCCAGATTGGCCGCCATGGCCACAACCACGTATTCCTGCCACAGAAAGCTGTGGCGCCGCCGCGTGCCAAAGTCCGCGACGCTTAGTCCTGGAACCCCGCGCAGGCGCTCGATCTTGTTCCACAACTTCGTCTTGGCCCGGGCATAGAGAATGTCGAGGCCGAACTCGCTCAGCGTCTTCAGCTGCGACCGCGTCTTCAGCTCATCCAGGATGGCCAGCGCGTACAGTTCCCACATGGTGGTCTCCGTCCACGGGCCGTTGAACGAGAGGTGAATCTGACCTTCCTGGACCGACAGTTGATAATCCGACATCCGGAAGTCGTGCTCCAGCCACTCCAGAAACGCGGGCTCGAAAATGCCGCGCCGCCCGTAGAAGGTATTGCCGGCCAGCCAAACCAGTTCCGACTTGCGGAAGCGCAGCCCGCGCACGTGCTGGAGTTGCACCTTGAGCTCTTCAATGTTGATGATGTCGGCCATCCGCACCGCGGGATGGCGGTTGGACAGCGCGAACTCCACCGGCGTCTTCGGGAAATGCTTCCAGATGAACTGCAGCATCAGCAGCTTGTAGAAATCGGTGTCGAGCAGCGAGCGGATGACCGGATCGAGTTCCCAGTTGTGGTTGTGCGCGCGTTCGGCCAGGTCAATGATCATGGGGGAGGATTGCCCCTCAGGAACAGTGTAGTGTACAGAAAGATCGCGGCAAACCATCAGGTTGTCCACCGGAGGCAGTGCCTGAGATTGAAATCTCAGCGCTTCCGGGGTCATCCCGGCCGACAGCGTGCTGCCCTGTAAAATCATCGAATGCAGCTTGTGCGCGCTTTGGGATGGCTGGCCTGCGTCGTCTATTCGACTATTCCCTCATTCTGGCTGATGGTGCATCCCCGGGCGCATCGCTGGCGGGCGCGGGTGCGTTCGCCGCTGCGAGTGCTGGTTCCGGCTTGGATTCTGATGTGGGTGGGGATGGGTGCCTTGACCGGGCCTTGGCGTACCGTGGCGCTCTATTTGACCGGATGGAGTTGGATTCCGGCGGGATTGTTGCTTGGCATCGGCATCTATCTTTATTTGCACGCGGGAGCGCACTTCAGCCTGGCGCAACTCGGCGGCCTGCCCGAGATTCGGTCCGGTCATCAGGATGACCGGCTGGTGACGACGGGGATTCGCGCGCGGGTAAGGCATCCCGTGTATTTGGGGCACTTGTGCGAGATGCTGGCGTGGAGCGCGGGAACGGGGCTGGTGGTGTGCTGGCTGCTGACCGGGTTCGCGATCGCGACCGGGGCGGTGATGATCCGGATGGAGGATAAGGAGTTGGAGCGGAGATTTGGCGAGGAGTACCGGCATTATCGCTTGACCGTGCCTGCGGTTCTGCCCCGAATCTGACACCGCAAAAGCTTCAACGCCGAGGCCGCAGAGGGATGCGCCAGCTATAATCCGACTGGGCTGAAAGCTGACGTCCGAGGTCCGACGTCCGACGCCCGCTCTTCATGCGCTTCGAACTTGAGCCGTTTGCGCGGCGTCTGAGCCGCGCGGCGAAATCCCGAGTGGAACGAGGGATCTCTTCGTGAGATTCGAACTCTTCATCGCGTCCCGATACCTGCGCGCTAAACGGCGCCAGGCCTTCATTGGCATCATCACGGCCATCTCCATCGCCGGGGTCACGGCTGGAGTTGCTTCGCTGGTTATCGCGCTGGCCATCAACAACGGATTTCGCCAGGACTTGCAACAGCGGCTGCTGGGTTCGACTTCGCACATCAGCCTGCTGCGCATTGCCGATGACGGCATCAAGGACTGGCCCGCGCTCATGGACCGGCTGGCGAAGCAGCCGCACGTCGTGGCTGCAGCTCCGGCCATCTTCGAACAAGTCCTGATCTCGCGCGGGCCGCGGGCGCGGGGAGCCGTGCTGAAGGGGATGATACCGCGCTACGAGCGGAAAGTCGGCGATCTGCTGAGTACAGTGAAGGAAGGATCGGCGGAGGCGTTGGAGGACAGCGGAGAGCAGCCGGGCTTTCAGCCCGGCTCGTCCGGGTCAGAGACCCGAACCCACACGAGCAGCCCCGACACGGACTTGCCGTACACACAAACAGAGTCAACGCCAACACCAAGGGCAAAAGCAGCGGGCAGGAGTGCCCGCTCCACACAATCGTCCGATTCGCTGGAAGCCGTCTCGCAGCGCGTGGCCGCTATGCCGCCTATCGTGCTCGGCAAGGATATGGCGGACAATCTGGGAGCCATCGTCGGCTCGGTCGTGCTGGTGACCAGTCCTCAGGGCGAGTTGACTCCCTTCGGAATGGTGCCGAAATACAGCCGCTTCCGCGTGGTGGGAATTTTCAACTCCGGCTTCTACGACTATGACTCGGCGTGGGCGTTCGCGCGGTTGTCGGATGCGCAGCAACTGTTTGGCCTAGGCAATCTGATTTCGGTGATGGAATTCAAGGTGGATGACATTTACCAGGCCGACGTGATCGCGCGCAGCCTGGAAGACGCAGCCGGCAAGGGCTTCATGGCGACCAACTGGATGGAGCAGAACAAGGCGCTCTTCCGCGCCCTCCGCCTGGAGCGCGTGGTGACATTCATCACCATTGGCCTGATCGTGTTCGTCGCGGCCCTCAACATCCTGATCAGCCTCATTATGATGGTCATGGAGAAGACGAAAGACATTGCCGTGCTGATGTCCATGGGGACGCGCAAGGCGCAGGTGCGGAATGTGTTCATCGCACAGGGAGTGTTGATCGGAGTGATCGGCACCGCGATCGGCCTGGTGCTGGGCTACGCTATCTCCTACGCGGGAGGCCATTACCACATCATTTCGCTTTCGCCCGAGGTTTACTCGATTGACTACGTCCCCTTTGCGCCGCGGGTGATTGACGGCGTCATCGTGGCGTTGGTCGCCGTGGGGATTTCGTTTGTCGCGACGCTGTATCCGTCGTGGTCGGCGGCGCGGATTCTGCCGGCCGAGGCGCTGCGGTATGAGTAAGAACTTCTTTTGCCACGGATTCCCGCGGATTTACACGGATAAGACAAATTCAGCGGATTGTGACCCCGGTTACAGCGACGGAATTCGGGATGGGTATACAGTTTTCGGCAGCTATGGATTCTGGTAGGGTCAGGACCCGAAACGATTTGAAGTGCGTGCATATTCATGTAAGGGGACGCGACGTTACGCCGAGTTCGTGGCGCGCGAAGCAGAGAATTGCATAGGTCCTTCGCTTCGCTCAGGATGACAGCCGTGAGTTATCCGCGAGCGGATTGCAGCGAATGATTACGGGTCGGATGGCCGCTTGGAACGAAAGAGACACGAAGTGCATCTAACCGAACAAGACTCGTTGTTGCGGGTGGAAGGACTGAAGAAAGCGTTCCGGTCCGGCGAATCGGATCTGGTGCTCTTTGAGAATTTATCGTTTGCGGTGAAGCGAGGCGAGATGCTCGCCATTGTGGGCGAGTCGGGAGCCGGGAAGAGTACCTTGTTGCACATCCTCAGCGCTCTTGATCGAGCTTCCGCAGGTGACGTATACTGCGCCAGCTTGCGATTGAATTCTTTGTCGCAGGACGAAGCCGCGGACTTTCGCAACCGGGAGACGGGCTTCGTGTGGCAGTTTCACTATCTGCTGCCGGAATTCACGGCGGCGGAGAACGTTGCCATGCCGCTGCTGCTGCGGGGGCAGACATGGCAACAGGCGGAACCGGAAGCATTACGCTGGCTGCGCGAGGTCGGACTGGAGCAGCGCGCGCATCACCGCTCAGGCGAGCTGTCGGGCGGCGAGCAGCAGCGGGTAGCCCTGGCCCGGGCGCTCATTACCCAGCCAAAGCTGTTGCTGGCGGATGAGCCCACCGGAGACCTGGACGGACAGACGGCGGAAGCGGTTTTCGCTTTGATTGCGCGATTGCATCGCGAGCACCAACTCACCTCCCTCATTGCTACGCACAATTTGTCATTCGCGCGCCGCTGCCATCGTGTATTAAGGTTGCAGCGAGGGCGGGTGGAGGAGATTCCTCCGGAATCGTTGCCGGGCTGAGGGATTTGACGCAGGAAGAGCAAGATTAGTGCGTAAAAGTGAAAGGAAATGGCTCGCGAAACAGTTTGTTGAGGAGCTGCGACCGTTCCTTCGGTAATGGGCAAAGGGGTACAGAATCGTTTCCGGCTTGGGTTTCCAGGCCCTTTGATTGCATAATGTAAGGAACGAGGTTGGTGTTAACCGGGTCGTTTAACCAGGGGTCGGGTTCGGTAGGTCGGGCGGACGGCGGCTCGGCCGGGAAGGTCAGGGGGCGGGCATTATGTTCGAACGCTATACGGAGAAAGCCAGGCGCGTCATCTTCTTTGCGCGTTACGAGGCCAGCCAGTTCGGCTCTCCTTACATTGAGACGGAGCACCTGCTGCTGGGGCTGCTGCGGGAAGACAAGGCGCTCACCAACCGCTTCCTGCGCTCCCATGCCTCGGTCGAATCCATCCGCAAGCAGATCGAGGGTCACACCACCATCCGGGAGAAGGTCTCGACCTCGGTGGATCTTCCGTTAAGTAATGAGTGCAAGCGGGTTCTGGCCTATGCCGCCGAGGAGGCCGAACGTCTTTCCCATCGCCACATCGGCACTGAACATTTGCTTTTGGGGTTACTGAGAGAAGAGAAGTGCTTTGCCGCCGAGATTCTGCATGAGCGCGGCCTGCGGCTTTCGACCATCCGCGAGGAATTGGCCCGCACCACGCAGGAAAAAGCTCAGCCCCAGCGGCAGCGCGAGTCGTCGCTGCTGAGCGAGTTTTCCCGAGATTTGACGCAGGCGGCCACCGACAGCCAGCTCGATCCGCTGGTCGGGCGCGAAAGCGAAGTGGACCGCGTCATCCAGATTCTCTGCCGCCGGACGAAGAACAATCCCGTCCTGATTGGCGAGCCGGGCGTGGGCAAAACCGCCATCGTCGAAGGACTGGCGCAGCGCATCGCCGACGGCGAAGTCCCATCGTTTCTGGCCGAGAAGCGCATTTTGGCGCTGGACCTTTCGCTCATCGTCGCCGGCACCAAATACCGCGGGCAGTTTGAAGAGCGGCTGAAGACCATCATGAAAGAGCTGATGGAGTCGCAGAACTCCATCATTTTCATTGACGAGTTGCACACGCTGGTGGGGGCAGGCTCGGCCGAAGGCTCGCTGGACGCCGCAAATATTCTCAAGCCGGCATTGTCACGGGGCGAGATTCAGTGCATTGGTGCCACCACTCCCGGCGAATACCGCAAGTCCATCGAGAAAGACCGGTCGCTCGAACGCCGCTTCCAGGCAGTGAAAGTTCCGCCTCCGAATGAGGCCGATGCGGTCAAGATTCTGTTTGGCATCAAGGACCGCTACGAAAAGTTCCACGCCGTCACCTACACTGACGACGCGATCAACTTCGCGGTGTCGCACTCGAATCGTTACATCCCCGACCGCTTCCTGCCGGACAAGGCGATCGACCTGGTGGATGAAGCCGGGGCCCGGGTCAAGCTGCGCCAGACTTCGCTGCCGGAGGAGCTCGCGGAAGTCCAGAAGCGGATCAAGTTCATCGTGCATCGCATGGAAAATGCCATCGCGAACCACGAATTTGAGAAAGCGCGTTTTTACTCGGACGAAGAACGCAAGGAGCGCGAGAACCTGCGCGCCCTGCGCGAGAAGTATCATCTGGACGAGTCTTCTACCGGGGTCGTAAATCGCGAGGATATCGAAGAAGTGGTCTCGCGCTGGACCGGAGTGCCAGTCACCTCGATCAAGGAAGAAGAGACGCAGAAGCTGCTGCGCATCGAGGAAGAGCTGCACAAGCGCATCATCTCGCAGGACAAATCCATCAGCGCGCTGGCTCGGGCCATCCGCCGCTCGCGCGCCGGATTGAAGAATCCGAACCGGCCGATTGGCTCCTTCCTGTTCCTGGGCCCGACGGGCGTGGGCAAGACGGAAGTGGCGCGCACGCTGGCGCAATTCATGTTCGGCACGGAAAAGGCGCTGGTCCGCTTCGATATGTCGGAGTTCATGGAGAAGCACTCGGTCTCGAAGCTGATCGGCTCGCCTCCGGGATATGTGGGCTACGAAGAGGGCGGGCAGTTGACCGAGCGCGTGAAGCGCGCGCCCTACTCGGTCGTGCTGCTGGACGAAATCGAGAAGGCGCACCCGGACGTGTTCAACATCCTGCTGCAGGTCTTTGAAGACGGCCAGCTGACCGACGGCCTGGGCAATACGGTGGACTTCAAGAACACGATCATCATCATGACGTCGAACATTGGGGCGCGGCACCTGCAGAAGCGCGAGGGCCTCGGCTTCGCATCAACCAAGGAAGACGCCATCGCCGAAAAGGTCGAGGAACTGGTCAAGAACGAGGTCAAGCGCACCTTCAACCCCGAGTTCCTGAACCGCATCGACGAAATCATCATCTTCAACGCGCTCGGCGAGAACGACCTCATCCAGATTCTGGAACTCATGGTCACGCAGCTCAACCAGAACCTGGCGCAGAAGTCGATCACGGTCACGGTGGCCGACGACGCCAAGAAGTGGATCCTCAACCAGACGCTCACTGACCGCAGCTACGGCGCGCGCCCCTTGCGGCGGGCGCTGCAGAAATACATCGAAGACCCGCTGTCAGAGGCGCTGATTCAAGGGACGATCACCACGCGCCCGGCGTTCATCGAGGTCTTCCTCGAATCCAACAAGCTGTTCTACCGCCCGGTGGATTCAGAAAAGGCGGAAGGCGTGTTGTTGTACGAAAATTGAGGCCGCCAGCTTTCAGCCATCAGCCGCCAGCCAAAAGCTGGCGGCTTTTGGTTGTCCGCTCACCTACAATCGGTGCATGAACACTTCGCTAATTTCTCTAAGCGACGCGGACCTGCTCTCGCGGCTCAGGAATTTTGAGAACAACTTCGTGGAGCGGAAAACCTCCGGCGACCACAGGGATTGGTTGAAAACCGTTGTTGGATTTGCCAATAGTACCCCAGTCGGTTACCCAGCGGTTCTCTTTATCGGGGTAAGGAATGACGGCACGCCGGAGACTGGGATAAATCTGGACAGCCTTCAACAAACTTTCACGCGAAAGATGCAGGAGGCGTATCCTCCGATCTACTTTGTCACTAGGGTTTTGGGTTCGACTGATTCGCAATTCTTAGCAATCGTCGTCCCCGGAAGCGAGGACCGACCACATTTTGCCGGACCGTCATACGTTCGCCGCGGGTCGGCGACCGAGATAGCTTCCGAGTCCCAGTTTAACGAACTGATAGCCCATCGGCTGAGTAAGAACGCGCACATTCTAAAATGGCGCGGTAAACCAGTATCCATCGATCGCATGAGGACCGGAAGCCGGGAGATCGCCATGCTTGGACCTGTGGAGACTAGCTACGAGCAGACGATTGCTGATTGCAACGCATTCTATGTAACATTCGGCGACGGACAGTCAATTCCCCTCCGCAGAGTTGAGGTATCTTTTGACAGCAGCCGGAAACGGCTCAAGCTAGAGATCTACCCAACGTGACTTGGGCAGGTGCCGCTGGGTATATGGACCGGTTTTACGCACTTGCATATCGGCCCCTAGCCCTCGGCCTTCCCCCCAACCTTCCATTCGCCCGTGACGCCCTCTTCTTCGCGGGGCTTGTTGCCAGTCCTCCCCGCCGTCCGATCTTCGCCATCCACTGCTTGTTGCCGTAAATCCCACGCAGCAAAGCTGGGACATAGAGGTCGGCATCAAGGTCCGGCCAGTGCAGTCCTGTTCCGCCTCCAACAATCTCCATGTGTGCAAGTTGCTCCTTCGTTCCTGATTGCAGGCCCTGCAAGTCCTCGCGTGGCAGCACGCGGCGCCGGCCATCGGTCAGTTTCAGGATGAAGAGATCGAGACCCGGCCCGGGCAGGTACTCAACCCCTGCCACAAGAGGCTCCTCGCGCAGGCGTCGAGCCCGCTCGATGGCGCGGTCGATCTCAGCGTCGGTGGTCACGATCTTCGCTCGCTCAATCCTGTGCCGGTCAAGTCTGCGTTTCATGGATGGCCTCCCATAATGCAGCAAGCTCTTCAAAGTGCTCCGCCGCAGCCCTCAGAATTTTCTTCACGTCCGACCGCTTCGCACTTGACGGCCGGATAGCCTCGTCCCGCTTCGCCAAGGCAACAGTTCCATCCGGACGAAGATCAACGATGGCCTCCGTCTCGCCGGTAAACCCATGGACATGACGCGGCGGGTGATCGTTCGAATAGGCGATGAACCGAACTCCGCCGAACCTCAGCGATGCCACGGCAATAGTATAACCCAAGCGCCGCTTGGGTTATACTTGATTCTTCTGGTAACGCAAGCTCCGGCCCATGCAGCATCCGCGCGCCCCTCGGTGACATCCAATCGCCATGCACAAGGTCAACATCGCCGAGAAATTCGCCAAGATTTCCGAATACTGGAAGCCCTATATCGCGGCCGAACTCAACGGCCAGTGCGTCAAGCTGGACAAGATCAAAGGCGAGTTTATCTTCCACCACCATGAGCATGAGGACGAGCTGTTCCTGGTGGTCAAAGGGCGCTTCCGCATGGAATTTCGCGATCATCACGAATGGGTTGAGGAAGGCGAGTTCATCGTCGTCCCTCGTGGTGTGGAACATAAGCCCGTCGCCGACGAAGAGTGCTGGTTCCTTTTATTCGAGCCCGCTTCAACGCTCAACACCGGCAACGTGGTGAACGACCGAACGGTGCGTGAGCTCGAAAAAGTCTAGCTGCCTCGAACTGAAGACTTTTTCCTGTGAACTCCGTTCCCTGTGTGGTTACAATGTCGCTTGCCCAATTTCACAAAATTTACTCATTTTGTGCTGCTTCTCGTCGCGGCGGCGGCCGCCGTCGCACAATCAAAACCGACCTACGAAATCTACGCGATCCGCTATGCTACGCTGCCCGACTTTCCCGTCTCAGAACTGGTGGCAGGAGCTGACCCGGCCCGCAAGCTCGACATCGCCATGATGATCTGGCTGGTCCGGGGCAATGGCCACAACATCCTGGTTGACGCCGGCTTTTATCACGATCGCTTCTTCAAAGACTGGCATGTCAAAGAATTCACCCGGCCTTCGGAAACGCTGGCCTGGGTTGGCTTGAAGCCCGAAGACATCACAGACGTCATCATCACCCATATGCACTGGGATCACGCCGACGGCATGGATCTGTTCCCCAATGCCCACATCTGGATTCAGAAAGACGAACTCGAGTACTACGCCGGGAAAGCCTGGCAGTCGAAGGACACTCATGGCGGCATCGATGAAGATGACGTGCTCACTCTGGTGAAGCTGAATACGCAAGGACGGGTCGGGCTGGTGAATGGCGATGCCCAGCAGATCATTCCCGGCGTGACCTGCTACATCGGCGGCAAGCATACCTATCAATCCCAGTACGTCGGGGTCGAAACGGCGGCGGGAACGGTCGTGTTGGCCAGCGACAACATGTATCTGTATGAGAATCTGGCACGCCATGTGCCGATCGCGGCTACACTCGATGCCGCCTCGAACTTGCGGGCACAGGATCGGATGAAACAGCTCGCCGCGCGTCCCGACCTCATCATTCCCGGCCACGATCCTGCGGTGTTCACGAAGTTCCCCAATCCCGTGCCGGGAGTTGCCAAAATCCAGTGACCCGGCAGCGCGGCCGTTCGAGCCCACCAATCCGCTGATCTACCCGTTTGTACATCCCCTTCGGTACCGTGGCAAAACCGCACCAGACGGGCGAAGATAGCCATTCCAAGCGCAGCTCTCCGAGCGTCCATTTGCTCAAAGGACTGAAATAGAACGACTTGGAGCAAGTTGCGGACGCTGCCGGGACACGAAATGGCCGAATTGCAGAACGATTCCCAAAACCACGATTCCCAGACGAGCAACCCCAGAGCTCCCACACCCGAACCCGCGCCGGCTCCGCAGGAACCCAACCCGGTTTGCGACTCCTGGCAGCAGTTGGTGCAGGGCGTGCTCGCGGTGGTGATGTTCGTGGGCGCGTTAGCCATGGTGCACTATTACGCACCGATGGCAGCGCAGGGTGCGCCACCCGATGACCTGCAGAAGCAGGTTCACGACCTGAGCGCGCAGGTCGAGCGGCTTAAGCAGGACCAGGACATGCCAGCCTTGGTGCTGGACCGCTACCGCAATTCCATCGGCTACATTTACGGCGTGTACCAGGTCGGTTTTCCCAACCAGCGCCCGGCGGTGCGGGCTCGCGTCTCGGGCACAGGTTTCCTGGTGGGCGATGGATTACTGGCCACCAATCGTCACGTGGCCGAACCTTGGTATGGAGATACAGAATCGGAAACCCTGATGCATCGCGGAGCCTCGGCCACGCTGGAGAGTCTGGTGATCTTCTTTCCCGGCTCGCCCACGCCCGTAAGTCTCTGGCCCGCAGCGGTTTCGAAAACATCCGATCTGGCAATTCTGCGCACCGCAGGTCCCGATGCAGTCCGCGGCCTGCCCGTGCTGCCTTTGTCAAAGTCGGCAAGCGCTCCGGGCGAACGAGTCACCGTGATCGGCTATCCCATGGGGATCGCCGGGATGGTGGCGAAGTCTCCCTCCAGCATCTACGAGCGGCTGGCGTACCGGCATAACGACATCAGCGCAGCCAGCGAACTAGCGGCGTTGTCGCTGATTCGTCCGTCGGCCACCTGGGGACATCTGGGCGATGTAGTCGGCGACAAGCTTATCTACGACGCGCCCACGGCCCACGGCGGCAGCGGCGGCCCGGTTTTCAACGCGAAGGGTGAAGTGATCGGCGTCAACTCCGCCTACATGGACGGCTTCTCCGGCGGAACACTAGGTGTTTCCGTTGATTCGCTGCGCCCGCTGCTCGAAGAGGCGCAGAAGCCACAGTAGGTCCTCACCGAAATTTGGGAGGGCAAGGCATCCCTTCGACGGCTTCAGATTCTAACCACGCCCACCCTGGCCGACGCCGTACGAATCGAGCACATCGCGCAGAGTCACGATCCCCTCCAGTTGATGCACGTCGGCTCGGCTGACGACAGGAAGGACGTCAATCTGGTTTGCCCCCATGCGCTCGAGTGCCAAATCCAGACCCTGGTCCTGATGTACATGCGGGAAGGTCTGCTCCCGGATGATTTCTGCCAGTGGCCTGGTGGAATGTTCGGCCGCTTCCTGTTCGAGCGTTGAGCGATTGACAACGCCGATTACTCCCAGTTGATCCCCGCCTCGCCGACCAACTACGAGCCAGCTTCGCAGAGCGCTGGAGCGGACTTGCTGCAAGGCCTGCGCGACGGTTATCTGGCTGGCCAGCACGTCGTTGGCAGGACGCATCACCCGCGCCACACGGCGCAAACCCTGCCGTTGCCGGGCTTCGGCCGAAGGCAGGTGTATGCCATCTTGCACGGCAAGCGCTTCATAGATCGGCTGCCGCTGCAGGCGCGAAGCCAGGAACAGGCTCACTAGATTCGAAATCATCAGCGGCACGATGACCGCGTAGTCCTGCGTCATCTCGAAAATCATCACTACGGATGTCATCGGAGCGCGCACGATCCCCGCGAAAACCGCGCCCATCCCCACCAGCGCGTAGGCACCAGGGGTCGCCGTGTATGCGGGCAACAGCCGATGCGCCACCGTTCCTACGCTGCCTCCCAACATGGCGCCGATGAACAGGGCAGGCCCGAAGATTCCGCCTGCGTTTCCCGACGAGTAGCTTGTGGTCACAGCGATCAGCTTCAGCACAACCAGCAGCAGCATCAGGTGGAATGCCATCTGGCCATTCAATGCCTCGCCTACATAGCCGTAGCCAACCCCCAGCACCTGCGGCACAAACCATCCCAGCAAGCCCACCAGCAACCCCCCGGCCATGGGTTGGAGCCACAGCGTATGGGTGGGGAGCCGAAGGAAACGCTCCCGCATGCCCAGCAGAAGTTTCGTGAAGGCGACCGAAACCAGACCGCCGGCCACGCCCAGCACCGCGTAGATGGCAAATTCGAGAGGATGCACCAGTTGGTATTGCGGTGCTTTAAACAGCGGACTGTTGCCCAGCAGAAGCCGCAGCACCACCCATGAAGTGGCCGACGCCAGCACCACCGACCCCAACACCGGAGCATGGAGGTCTCCCATGATCTCTTCCAGCGAAAACAGCACAGCCGCTAGGGGAGTATTAAACGCGGCCGCGATGGCGGCCGCTGCTCCCACGGGTATCAATTCCTTTACCTTCTCCGGACGCAGTCCCATCCCCCGGCCCAGGACCGACGCGATCCCGCCGCCTACCTGCACGGAAGGCCCTTCGCGTCCCAGCGGAATCCCGCTGGCCAGCGTCGCCGAGGTGCAAAAGAACTTCCCCAGCAGGGTACGCAGGCTGATGTAGCCTTCGCGCGCAAACAGGGCCGCCTTGGTCTGGGGCACGCCGCTGCCGCGGGCGTAGGGGAAGTAACGGTACAGCAGGTAACCGATGCCTAAAGAACCCGCCACCGGAAACAGCACGCGCCGCCAGGCCGCGCCCCCGGCTGGGTACAGCCGCATGCCCAATCGCTCCGTGACCAGGATGAAAGCGACGACCGTCATTCCGGTTAGCGCCCCGATCACCAGAGCGAGAAACAGGAAGACTTGATCCTCGCGCTCCTGCAGTCGGGCCACGCGCTGCAACAGCGGCGTTCTCCACCAGCTCGGGTTCATCGTGACTGCATTCTCACTCATGGGTGCGGTCTGGCGCCAGCCTGGGAATCGTAAGCCATCCCGGCTCCAGCACGTGTTCGTCCTGGAAACGACGGAGCCGGGCGGCGAGAATCGCCGCGCGTCCGAGATAGCCCACGACTTTGCGCTCATCGGCGCGATCCACAACCGGCATTCTTCCGATGTCGAAGCGCAGCAGCTTGGCCGCCGCCTCCGACACCAGCTCATCGGGATAAGTGACAACTACGTGCGTCGTGCCTGCCTCCTGCACCCCCATCGCTCCGGAAGAATCTTTGTCGAGCGCACGCACGATGTCCCCGCGGGTGATGATTCCCGCGAGCTTGCCGGTGTCGTCAAGAATCACGAGCGCTTCATGCCGGACCACCGCCGGATCGTGCCGTGCGATGCCCGCCGCCAGCGCTCCCACCTTCGTGCTGGCTGCGATGACGGGCGGCTCTTTCTCCATCGTCTCGCCGACCGTGGCTTGGGTAAGCGCGTCGGCTTCATAGTCCTGGTGCACGCGCAGTCCGCGCCGCGCCAGCTTCTCCGTCATGATGGAGGCGTTGGGCATGAACAGCATGGTAATGCCGTCGGCAATGACCGACACCAGCATGAGGGGTAGCACGGAGTTGTAATCGCGAGTGATTTCGAAGGCGAAGATGATGAAGGAAAAGGTCGCGCGTGAGGCCGCGCCGAACACCGCTCCCATGGCCACCAGAGCGAAGGCTCCGGGAGAGAGATGCGCCGCCGGGAAAACGCGATTGCCGATGAGGGCGAACAGGCCGCCCATAGCCGCGCTCCACAGAAACGTCGGCGCCAGCAGGCCGCCGGAAGTGCCTGACCCCAGCGAGATCACCAGCGCGGCAAACTTCGCAGCCATGACGATCAGCAGAAGTTTCCATGCGAGTTGGCCGTTCAGAATGTCGCCGATTGTGTCGTATCCGACGCCAAACACGCGCGGCACGAAGAAGCCGATGACGCCCAGGGCCAGCGCTCCGATCGCCGGCCACCACAGTTCGTCAACCGGAAGTTTCTCGAACGAGTCTTCCACCCAATACAGCGCCTTGGTCAGAGCGATCGCGGCCAGGCCGCAAACCACGCCCAACACCAGATAAAAAGGCAGCGCATTCGGAACCCCGAAGTCCATCGCCGACACGCGAAACATCGGCCCCGGGCCGAGCAGCTGCATGTGCACGGCCGTGGCCAGCGTGCTCGCGACGACCAGCGGAATGAAGGACCGCGACTTGAATTCGAAAAGGAGCAACTCGATGGCAAGAATCACGCCGGCAATGGGAGTATTGAAGGTGGCCGACATGCCGGCTGCCGCGCCGCACGCCAATAGCGTCTTGCGCTCGACTGCGGTGGTGTGCAGCGCCTGGCCCACCAGCGAACCGATGGCCCCGCCGGTCTGAATGATTGGCCCCTCGGCGCCAAACGGCCCGCCAGTGCCGATGGCGATGGCGGCGGAGATCGGCTTCAGGAGCGCGACTCGGGGCGCAATGCGACTGCGGTTGGTCAACACCGCTTCCATGGTTTCCGGAATGCCGTGCCCTTTGATTTTGGAAGTGCCGTACTTGGCCATCACCCCGACGATCAGCCCGCCGATGACCGGAACCAGAATGACCCAGGCGCCAAGATGATGCGAGCCCACGCTGACAAAAGCCGTCGACCAGCGGTGGAAGAAGAAGAGATTGGTGAACAATCCGATGAGTTTGTAGAGAGCGTACGCTACCACGCCGGCGACCAGCCCAATGCCCGCCGCAAGAAACGAAATCAGCACGATGCGGAACTGCGCCGGCTGAGGGGGCGCCATGCCCGGAGATTTCTGGACATTCCCTGGTGAAGGCTGCGGGCTGGCAGTCATGTCGGGGCTATCGCTCACTTCCCCTCGCTGACGGTGGCGTGTTTGCGCGAGGCATTCTTTCCGCTTTGCATCAGCCGCCGCAGGGCGGCGACCAGACGGGGGGCGGCGCTGCGCAATTCCTCGTGATGGTGCAGGGCCAGTTCCGCCAGCACGCGCTCGCCCTTGGGCGAGAGCACGAGCAGAACCTCACGCCGGTCATCCCGGGCGCGCTCGCGGCGCACGTAGCCGCCGGACTCCAGCCGGTTGATCAGTTCCACGGCGCTGTGATGCTGAATCTGCATCCGGTTGGCCAGGTCACGGATGCGCGGCCGCACTCCCGGCGGCATTCCCTTGATGGCCAGCATGAGCTGGTACTGCCCGCGCTCCAGGCCTCCGGCCTGCACCGCCTTCTCGCTGAAGTGCAGGAATTTGCGAATCTGATAGCGAAACTCGGCCAGAGCCTGATAATCCGCCAGGGTGAGCTTTTTCATGCCGCGATTGTATCGTGCTGCGATAATCCAAGGCTAGTATATCGTGAAGCGATATATAAGGGAAATGGGCACGCAGGTAATACAGTTTGCGAAAACAATCTTGTGGGACAGCCGCCCTCGGCTGTCCGGTCGAGCAAAGCTCGACAGCACGTCTGCCGGGGAAGAAACGCGTTTCTCATTTTGGCGGCGTGTGCTCAAACGGCAGCTTGGTGTAACGCACCTTCTCGACTTGGATCACCAGCGCAACTCGCCCTTCTGGACTGCGAAACGGGAAGGGCTTGCCCGTGTACTTGTGCGAGACGGCGTCCATCACCTTGAAGTCCGAGTCCGGGCGGCGCTCGACGACGCGTCCGCGAATCTGCACTTCCTCGTAGGGATTGGTGAAGTCCACGATCGACAAAGCGATCCTCGGGTCGCGCTTCGTATTCTTCGCCTTGAGCGAGCCCTCGCCGGTGCAGATGATGATGTGCTCTCCCTCGCGCCCAACCCACACGGGCACGGATTGCGGCGAACCGTCCGGCATGAGCGTGGCCAGATGGGCGAAGCTGGGACGATCGATAAGTTGCTTCACTTCGGGTGACAGTGCAATGGACATGATGACTCCTTTAAGCAGGTAGGGGTCAGGGGCCAGGGTCCAGTAAGACCTGCTCTTTTCCGATCAAGGCTTTACTGATCACTGGCCACTGACCACTGATCACGGCAAGCGGTTGATGAGCGAGGCAACATATCCCGCCCCGAAGCCGTTGTCAATATTCACCACGCTGACGTTCGACGCGCAGGAATTGAGCATTCCAAGCAGTGCGGTCAGGCCCTTGAACGACGTTCCATAGCCCACGCTGGTGGGCACGGCAATCACGGGAACTCCGACCAGGCCTCCGACGACGCTGGGCAGCGCGCCCTCCATGCCGGCGCAGACGATCACCACGCGCGCTTTGGTCAGGGCCTCACGATTGGCCAGCAGGCGGTGAATGCCGGCGACGCCCACATCGTAAAAATGCTCGACCTCGTTGCCCATAAGTTCGGCCGTGGCCACGGCTTCCTCGGCGATGGGGATGTCGCTGGTTCCGGCCGAGACGACCGCGATTACGCCCTTCCCGTACTTTGTGTGATCACGCTCGAGGACAATGGCCCGAGCGAGTTGGCGATATTCGGCGCTGCGCACCTTCTTCTTCACGGCGGCAAATTGCTTTTCGTTCGCGCGGGTCGCCAGGATGTTGCCGCCATGTTTCGCGAGACGAGCAAAGATCGCGGCCACCTGCGCCGGGGTCTTACCTACTCCGAGGATGACTTCCGGCATGCCCGCGCGCAGGGCGCGGTGATGATCCACCTTGGCGAAGCCGAGATCTTCGAAAGGCAGGTGACGCAGCCGGGCGACAGCCTCGTCGGGCGACAGCTTGCCCTTGCGGACCTCGTCGAACAACTTGCGGATGGATTCGGCGTTCATGGAGCGCTTAGCAGTCAGCACCTGGTATTCAGCCGGGCGGAATCTAGCTTAGCATTTGCGGGTGTGAGTTATGAGCTCCGAGCTGTGAGCTTCGAGCGAAAACGGTACCGATTGTTCAAAAGCTCGTAGCTCGCAGCTCTCTATGCGTGGGCGGCGCGAGCGAGCGGGCGAGATGCAGTGCGCAGTTTGGCGATCACGGCGGCGCAGACTTTGCGGGACCGTCCCGGCTCGTCGAGATGCGCCAGAAACAGGCGGCGCAAGCGGCTGGGCGCGACTTTGCCGGCGAGATAGGCGTCGTAAATCTGGCTTCCGATCCGGTAACCCCAGTCCTGGGCGGCGGATTCGAACTGCCTCTTGTCGGCGCGAACCGCCACTTGGGCAGCTTTTTCGCAGGCGGTCCGCGACAATTGCGGCGAGCCGCCGTCAGGCGGAGCTGGACGAGAAGGATAGAGCACGCGCGAGCCGAAATAGGCCACGGCGTGTTCGATGATGCGGGTATAAAAGTCATCCACGGCGGTTCGGGGCCGGCGCGTCCCGTTTGCATTTCCAGTGCCGGCAGCTCCATCCCCGCCATGGTCGTTGAGCCGCTCGGGCAGGCCCAGGCAGGCGTGATGGAGGAAGCGGGCGGCGTCTTCGGCGGCGTGCATCATCTGGAAATCACGGACATAGAAGGCGTTCACCTGCGGCAGGTAGGCGCTGCCGCGCTCCTCGACGCGAGCCAGCATCGACTCGCATTCCTCCTCACTCACGCCTTTGCGTGAAAGCAGGCGGCGCAGCATGTCGTCCGCAGATCGGCCGTGGACTTCCGGCAGCATGTCCACCAGGAATCTGGGCTGCGTGCCGTTGTGCGAGGAATAGCGGTTGATCTCGAGAAAGCTGGCCAGGCTGTCGATCAGGTTGTAGAGGGTAGGGGCGAAGTCGGGGCCTTCGTCGGCGCGGCTCCACTGGTCGAGGAACAAACGGTAGCTCTCGTACTTTTCGAGCGGCGTGGCATTGAAAACGCAGAGCACGTCGTCCTTGACGCGAACGGCTTCCACTTTGTCGGCGCGTTCCCCGGCGGCGCGCCAGTAGAGTGCGTCAATGTTCTGCAGGACGGTAAGGATCCTGGCGTCCGGCATCTGCTGGTGCAGAAGGCGAGGAAGGTGTCCGGGAGCAAGATGGGACTCGCCGAAAAGCACGAAGATGACGGCATTGGGATGGCGGGCGCGGATTTCGGCAATTTTTGCGGCTGCATGACGGTCGCGCGCCCCGATCTTGCGCAGGTCCTCGCGCGGCATGCAATCGAGACCGTAGAGGGCTTCGGCGTGATCGCGCGCGGTAACGAGCAATTCGTGAAATGGGGTCCAGTCGTATCCCCAGTCGAGGTCGAAGCGGATACGCTGGCGGAGTTCGGCCTCATCAATTTCGCGCCGCCACCACTCATCAAGAATGTGCTGGTCGCGGGCAAAAATCGTTTCCACGCCCAGAACCACAGGGCGTCCACCGGCCAGGGCACGCTGTTCGAGCACCGACGCAGCAAAGCGCTGGGCCGCGGGCAGGGCGTGGTAGTCGCCGATCAGGACCACATCGGAGGCGCGCACCGCGTTCTGCATCTGGTTCGAATCGAGAAGAGAGTCGTAGTTGCGAAAAGCCTGATTGAAGTCCCGCAGGTATTTGCGCCGGTTGTGGGAATCCTGGGCGCGGATTTCGCGCTCGACTCCCGCCAGCGCGTGCAGTTCGGCGACGCTGCGGCGGGATCGAAGATGAGTGCTCGATGCCATGTTTAGCTGCTAGCTGCGAGCTTCTAGCTCCTAGCTACTGCCTGTTCGTCTTGACTTCTGCGGCGTCGCGTCCCTATGCTCCTGAGCGAGATGTGCCGTCCCTCCGGGAATCGGTATTGCTTTTCATCTCTCCCCGGCACTTACGTTCCGGGCTATCACATGCCGCCCCTGCGGGGCTGAGTCAAGGCGCTGCATTCTGCGCGCTTCGCCCAGAGTGCATGTGGGCCTGCGGTTCGAAGGAGACAACTTGCCTAACCACCCGCCACAAAATCTGACTGTCGCGACCACCGGAGCCAGCGGGGCCATCTTTCTCCGATATTTCCTGCGCGCCGTGGAACGCGACCGCCGCGTCGAGACCGTGAACTTCATTGCCTCCGACAGCGCCCTGCGCGTGATGGCCGAAGAATTAGGCCTGCGCGGCCGGTCTGACCTCATCAGCCGGATCCTTGGCACTTCCACCCGGGGCGCTTCCACTCGGAGTTCCGGCGGCCGGGCAGCGCGCAAAATCCGGCTACAGTCCAATGACGACATCGGGGCGAACGTGGCCAGCGGCTCTTATCCCGCAGACGCCATGGTCGTGATCCCATGCAGCGTGGGCACGCTGGCCCGTATTGCCCACGGAGACGCATCGCACCTGATCGAACGCGCCGCCGACGTCTCGCTCAAAGAGAAGCGTCCGCTGGTGCTGTGCGTGCGCGAGACGCCGCTCAATAAGATCCACATCCGCAACATGTACCGGGCCGCTGATGCCGGGGCGACCGTCTTCCCGCTGATTCCGGCCTTCTACTACCGCCCGGCCTCCTTAGATGAAATGGCCCGTGAATTCACCTACCGCGTACTGGCCCATCTGGGACTGCCGCAGCCCGGCGCTTTCCGCTGGAAAGGCTGACGGCTCAGTAACTTAGACACGTAGGGTAAGAAAACACCCTTACCTACGGTGATATCGGCACATGCCTGGGGGAGGATTTCAGTGTAGAGAGACGAAAGTACAAGGGGCAGATATCCGCCGGACGTGTACGAGCGTGTCCCTCTCGCCCGGCGAAGGAACGTGAAGCAACCTGAAGGCACATCTTTCGGTTCCGGGAACCGGCGGCCCTGTGCTGCAAAGTGCACTCCCGCCCGCGTTCCCCCAGAGTTAGGCTCTAAACGAATCTCATCCGGAGGTGAAACGGTGAATCGCCACACGTCTTTTGTGCTGACCGCTTTGATTGTTCCTTGCCTTGTGTGTTTTGCCGCCGACGAAACTGCGGCGCCGTCGCTCACCATTTACAACCAGAACTTTGCGGTGGTCCGGCAGGAGGTTCCGCTCGACCTGAAGGCGGGCACAACGAGCGTGCGGGTGACCGACATCACCATGCACCTGGAGCCGGACTCGGTGATCCTGCGCGATCCCAGCGGCAAACGGCCTTTGCAGGTCCTGGAACAGAACTATCGCGCCGATCCGGTATCAGAGGCGCTGTTGCTGTCTTTGTACGAAGGCAAGACCATCGACTTTCTGGTGCAGCGCGGAGACAAGCAGGAAGTCGTTCCCGGCAAGATCATTCGCAGCGGCTATGTGCCGCACAATCCCATGGCGATCTATGGTCAATACGACCAATCTCAGATGGCGCAGGCTGGGCAACCCATTATTGAAATGGACGGCAAGGTGCGTTTTGGCCTGCCCGGCACCCCGCTGTTTCCGGCCCTCGCCGACGACGCCATCCTCAAACCCACGCTGCAATGGCTGCTGGCATCAGACAAAGCCGGGCCCCTGCGCGCCGAATTTTCATACGTGACCGGCGGCTTGACTTGGGAGGCCGACTACAACATCGTCGCTCCCGAAAAAGGGGACGCGGTGGACATCGTGGGCTGGGTCACGATGAACAATCAGAGCGGCAAGGACTTTGAGAATGCCCGCATCAAGCTGATGGCCGGGGATGTAAACAAGATTCAGCCGGGGCAGCAGTTTGACCGCCTCCAGCAGTTCGCAGCATTGGGCGGCGCAGTCGGAGGGACAATGGCGCCGGCGGTTACAGAAAAAGCCTTCGACGAATATCATCTCTACAATCTGGCCCGGTCCACCACCCTGCATGACGGCGAAACCAAGCAAGTAGAGTTTGTGCGCGCGGCCAACGTCGCGACCCGGCAGCTCTACATCTACGATGGTTTGAAGATTGATCCCAATCGCTACAGGGGCTGGAACCAGGAGACGATTCGCAGCAACTCCGAGTACGGCACCGAATCCAACCCGAAGATCTGGCTGATGCGGGAATTCGTCAATTCCGAAGCGAGTCATCTGGGCATGCCGCTGCCCAAGGGGCGCGTGCGCTTCTACCGCCGCAACGACGATGGCCAGATGGAATTCACCGGCGAAAATGTGATTGACCACACGCCCCGCGACGAAAAGATTCGCGTCTACACCGGGAATGCCTTTGACCTTGCCGGAGAGCGCCGCCGCACCGAGTACAAGCTCGACATGAACAAGCACATGCTGGATGAGTCTTTCGAAATCAAAGTCCGCAATCACAAGAAGGAACCGGTGGACGTGCGCGTGGTCGAGCACCTGTATCGCTGGATAACCTGGGACGTTCCGACGCACTCCGATCCGTTCAACAAGACGGACAGCAAAACGATTGAGTTTCCCGTGACCATCGCGCCAGACGAGGAGAAGACAATCACGTATACCGCTCACTACAGCTGGTAAGGTGACGCAGGTTTGCCTTCGGTGAGGACGGTAACCAGCGAAGTTAGCGTTCCATTTTCGTGCCGGTTGACGCGGAGCGCATTCCGTAATAATCTGCGCCTACACCGGAAAGGAGGTGGTCGGATGACAAGTTCAGAAGGCAGTAGTAGAAGCACCCAAAGACCAGGTGAGGTGGCTGAGACTTAGAGCGGGTTGCTCTAAGCGGGGCTTCCCTCGTTACAGCGGAGGAGGCTACAGCCCGCACACTACCGGTGAGTAAAGGATTGATTCCGCCTGACGCAGGTCGGTCAGGATCGTCCAAAAGACGAAACCCGGAGTTGCCGTAGAGGCCACGTTAGAGTGACCACCTCTTGGTCAATCCCAAACAGTCCACCGGGCGGCCCGCAGGCTCGACAAGAGCTTGCGGGCCGTTCTGCGTTCGGAGGCAGACTTCAGCCACTGATCTACACGGATTCTCACGGATCAAGACTGGAGTATGATTCCCTGCCATGGCCATGATGGACCCAGCACGCGAGCGGCAGCGTTTGGTCCAGTTCTACGCCGGACAGATGGATGGGGAGCTGGAGAAGGTAGCCAAGCAGGCTTACGAACTGACCGATATCGCCCGACAGACGCTGAGAGCTGAGCTTGCCAAACGCGGTCTCAACGTCAAACTGGTTGAGCAGCGTCCCGTGCCGCCCGCTCCGCCGCCCTTGCCGGGAGATCCTCCACCTGAACCTCCGCCAGTTGAGCCGATAGTAGACGGCGAAATCGAGATGAGCGAGATGGTAGCGATCCAGCAATTCCGGGACTTGCCCGAGGCGCTGCTGGCCAAGGGAGGGCTGGAGTCAGCAGGGATCGAGGTGGAACTGGTGGATGACAACATAGTCCGTCTCGACTGGTTGTGGTCGAACCTGATGGGAGGCGTCAAGCTGCTGGTCAAGGCGGAGGACGCGGACGCCGCCCGGGAGATTCTCGATCAGCCGATTCCGGAAGACCTTGATGTCGCCGGGGTGGGAGAATACCAGCAGCCGCGATGTCCGAAATGCGGCTCGTTGGATATCAACTTCCAGGAACTGGATCCGGCGGCCTATCTGAGTCTGGCAGTGAGTGTGCCGATTCCGTTCCACCGCCGAGCCTGGCGCTGCCACTCTTGTCATGCCGAGTGGGAAGACGACGGGGTTCCCAGTTCGGCTGACTCCTCAAGCTAACCTCTAAGTCCCGACCCGTCAGTTTCCCTTGGCCAGGGTCAGAACGATCACCCGGTCTGCCTCTTCCTTTTTCGCTGGCGGAACCTTCAGGATCAGTCCGTCGGCATTTTGGGTGAACTCTACAGATGCGCCGTCGAGCAGGGAATGAGCTCCAGCCACTTTGCTGCCGATCGGCGGAAGCGCCAGCAGCGGCGCACCCCAGTTCAGCACGTGCACATAAATCTGGTTGTCTTTTTGCGTGGTGACTCCCCAGTCGCCGGGAGGAACCGGGCCGCCGCGCGTGCCATAGATCGAATCGCCGTACTTTGAGAGCCATTCGCCCACAGCTTGCAGGCGGGTGGCAAACTGCGGATCAATCTCGCCGTTCGGGTATGGCCCGATGTTCAGCAGCAGATTGGAATTGTTGCCCGCGGCTCGCACCAACCGCCGTTCCACGTCTGCCACGCTTTTGTAGTTGCTGTCGCCGATGTTGAATCCCCAGGAGTCATTGAGCGTGTCGCTGCTTTCGAGCGGCAGCTTTGTGCTTACGTACTTTGTGTTGAAGCCGGCTGTATTTTCACCCGGCAGATCGTGCTCGAAAGTCTGCACATCCTCGCCCGGGCGAGGCGTCTGGTGGTGGTTGGGAATAATCAGCGCGGCGGGCTGCAACTGATGAATCAGGGCGTAGGTCTTGGGGAGATGCCAGTCGGCGTCGGGCTTGTCCCACATGCCGTCGAACCAGATGCCGCCGATCGGGCCGTAGTTGGTGAGCAGTTCGCGCAACTGGCCGTCCATGTAGGTGTCGAGGTAGGTGTTCCAATCGCCGTGGTCGGGACGGCCATTGTCCCAGTTGGTGGCGCCGCGCGGGTAGTAATCGGGATTGTGCCAGTCCAGTTGCGAATAATAGAAGAACAGCTTGATGCCCTGGCGGTGACACTCGTCGGCCAGCATTTTCAGCGGGTCCTTCTTGTAGGGCGTGCGCTGGACGATGTTCCAGTCCGAGACCTTGGAGTCGAACATGGCGAAGCCGTCGTGATGGCGGGAGGTAATCGTGATGTACTTCATGCCCGCGGCCTTGGCCAGCGCCACCCAAACCTTGGCGTCGAACTTCTCGGGATCGAAGAATGCGGGCAGGCGGTTGTATTCGTCGAGCGTCAGCTTGCGATTATGGAAGACCCACTCGCCATCGCCCAGAATGCTGTAGACGCCCCAGTGGATGAACATGCCGAACTTCATGTCCTGAAATTCGCGGCGTGCCTCGAGGTTTTCAGGCGAGGGCTGGTAGTCGGCTTGGGCCAGAGCGGAATGCACTGCGGAAACAGCGATTGCTGCCAGGACGATTGCTAGAGCGCTTCTTGCGAGCGCGGACTGCGGGGTGCTTGGCATTTTTCGTTCCTCGCGGATAGTCTAAACCCGATCAGGAAGACTCTGCGGGGGGAGGATGATATGGCTGAGGAGAATGGATTGGTTCAGGTTGCCGGCCACTATTCTGTGGAAGAGACGGTGCGGCGTCTGCAGGCGGCTTTTGCGGGGAAGGGACTGCAGGTGTTCGCCGTCGTGGATCATAGTGGCGAGGCCGAGAAAGCCGGGCTGAAGATGAGGCCGACGAAGGTGGTCATCTTTGGCAGCCCGAAGGTGGGCACGCCGCTGATGGTGGCGGCTCCGAGCCTGGCGATCGATTTGCCACTGAAAGCGCTCGTGGCCGAGGACGCGGCCGGCAAAGTCTCGGTAACCTACAACAGCCCCGAGTACTTGCAGCAACGGCATGGCGTGCCCACGGATTTGATCAAGAATCTTGCCGGCGCAGGGGCAGTGATCGGGAAAGCTGTGGAATAATGAAACCCCCGCTTCTCGCGCAAAGAATGCGCGAGAAATGGGGCACCCGGAGAGATCGTGGTGGAGAATGCAAATCCGAATCGGGCGCGCGACCATCTGGCCAATGAGCGGACGTTTCTGGCCTGGGCGCGGACCGGGGCAGCGATTGTCGTGTTTGGATTCGCCATCGGACGGTTCTCGATTGCGATGCGCCAATTAACGGTGCTCGTCGGCCATCCGGTGCGGACTGCCGGGTTGTCGGTATGGATGGGCGCGAGTTCCATTGTCGCGGGCGTGGGGCTGGTAGTGGCGGGGCTGGTGCGGTATCGCAAGACGCGGACGCAACTGGACGCGGGAACGTTTCAGCCAGCCGGATTTGTGCTGGATCTGATTACGATTCTGACGGTGCTATTCGGGTTGGTGTTGGCGGGGTATCTGATTTATACGGAGAAGAGTTTGGGGTAGGACGAGCCTGAAACCCCGCACATATGGTGCGGCACACACGGCGCAGAGCCAGCCGAGCTTCGCTCGGCCTGTCCGGGGCAGAGACCCGGACCCACACGGGAGGTTATGGCGAACGAACAGGAAAAAGAGGCGGCGGCGCGGGCCAGTCTGCAGTTTGTGAAAGACGGGCAGGTGGTGGGGCTGGGGACGGGCTCAACGGCGGCGTACTTCATCAAGCTGCTGGCCGAACAGGTGAAGAATGGACTGCGAATTCGCGGAATTCCGACGTCGCTGCGGTCGCAACATCTGGCGCTGAGTCTGGGGATTCCGTTGACCACGCTCGATGAATGCCAGGAGATCGCGGTTACGGTGGATGGCGCGGATGAAGTGGATCCGCAATTGCAGTTGATCAAAGGCGGCGGCGGGGCGATGTTGCGGGAAAAGATTGTGGCGTCGGCCACAAAGCAGTTGGTGATCGTGGCCGACGCGTCGAAGCAGGTGCCGGCGCTGGGAAGGTTCCCTTTGCCGGTGGAGGTGATTCCGTTCGCGCAGGCGCTGGTGACGAAGCGAATCCGGGCGCTGGGAGCGGACGTCCGGTTGCGAATTGGCGCCGACGGCAAGCCCTTCGTGACCGACGAGAGGAATCACATTCTGGATTGCCGGTTTGGCACAATCCGGGATGCGGAGGGTCTGGCCCGGCAGTTGAGCGACATGCCGGGCGCCGTCGAGCATGGGCTGTTTATCGGGATGGCGAGCGTGGCGTTGTTTGCCCGGGGCAGCGAAATTGTGGAGTTGCGAAGATAGAGGAGTCTGGGCAACGGAGAGCAGCCGAGCGTCGCTCGGCCCGTCCGGGTTCCTTCGACGCTCAGCACAGGCTCCGACCCCTACTCACACGAGGTTCCTCGCTGCGCTCGAAATGACGAGCTCAAGAACAGGATAATGGCAGAGGAAACACAAGTCCGGCGCTGGAGTGGGCCGTCACGGAGACGTTTCCAGCGGTTTCGTCTGTACGCGCCGTTGGACGTCACGGCGCTGCGGTCGGGGATTCCGGACACGCTGCCGGGGCGCTCGGTGAACGTGTGCGAGCGCGGCATAGCGGCCATGCTCGCGGGAGAACTGGTGCCGGGCGAGACGGTGGGAGTTGAGGTCCGGCTGCCCCAGGTGGCCGATTCGTTGCGGACGCGGGCGATGGTGCGGTATCAGGACAAGCTCCGCTGCGGGCTCGAGTTTGTGGGGCTGTCGGCGGAACAGCGGGCGCTGATTCGCGATTGGGCCAAAGAGGCGAAGCCGGAGATCGAGTTCGTTGTGACTCCAGTGCCGGCGTTTGAGAAAGAGAAAGAGAAGGCGGGCTCGGGACCAGGAAGCAAAGACCCATCCGGCGGCAGGCCGGGCAAACGCAGGAACAAACGCTTCTGGCTCGTGGCGCTTGTCTTGCTGGTTCTCGCTGCCTTGGGCGCGGGCGTGCTCTGGTGGCACTGGAACCGGTCCTGGGAAGAGCTGGAGTCGGGGCTGGCCAGTGAACAGACGGCGGCCACTGAGAAGCCGCAGGTACAGATATCCGCGGAAGTCATGGAGAAATTGTTGATCCACCGCGTGGAACCGACGTATCCAGCGGAGGCACGGCGGGCGAACCTGCAGGGCATCATCGCCCTCGACATTGTGGTGGGACGCGACGGGTCAGTGGTGAGCATGCGGCCGCTCAACGGTCCGGACATGCTGGCGCGTGCCGCCATGGATGCGCTGCGCTGGTGGAAATTCGAGCCCTATCGGATGAATGGGGAACCAGCGGTGGTGGAGACAACCGTAGCGGTGGAGTTCAAACGGTAAGAAAGACGGCTTTCGCGTCCCGTCTTCCAAACCGTTCCATGGAGGAACTCCGAAAACTCTTGAAATCAGTTTCGGAACCTCCCTAAGATGCTGGCCCAGGAAAAAACCATGCCAACAATATTCACCAAGATCATTTGTCGAGTCCTGATCACACTGACGCCGGTTGCCACGAGCATCGCCCTGCCCGCTGCCAGCTCGCCTGACGACCGCCAGATTACCGACCCCAAGTCGGTCGTATCGGCGGCGAATCCGGCCGCCGGCCCGGTGCCGATTGATCAGCTGTATTACACGCGGAGCACATTCGGACCAGCTTGGTCCCCGAACGGCCGTGAGGTAGTTTTCACCACCAATTTGACCGGCCGGTTCAATCTCTGGAAAGTGGCGGCGTCGGGAGGATGGCCGATTCAACTGTTGCAGTCCGATGACCGCCAGTCGGGCGCGGTCTGGTCGCCAGATGGAAAATGGATCGTCTACGACCAGGATTTCGGCGGCGGTGAACTTTATGACTTGTTCGCCATTCCAAGTGATGGCGGCGAGCCAATGAACCTCACCAATACTCCCGACATATCAGAGAGTGATGCGCATTTTTCGCCCGATGGCAGCATGCTGGCGATCGCATACCGGCCCAAAGACTCGTCCAACGAAAACATTGCGCTGCTCGACTGGAAGACCAGAAAAGTCCGCAAACTCACGGACGAGCAGACGAAGAACCGCGAGTGGTTTGGCGCGATCTGGAGCTCGGACGGCAAAACAATCTTCGCTAACCGCGCCAATGCCGGTCACACCGATTCCGACGTTTATAGCGTCGATGTGGCTACGGGCAAGCTGGAGAACCTCACGCCGCACGCAGGCGACGTGATCTACAGCGTCTCGGACGTTGCTCCTGACGGCAAGACTCTGCTCATCACCTCGAACGAGAAAGGTGGCTACGAAAACGTCGCGCTTGTGGATGTGGCCAGCAAGAAGCGAACCTGGGTCACCGACACGAAGTGGGAAGCCCATTCCGGAGATTTCTCGCCCGATGGAAAGAGCTTTTACTACATTCTGAATGCCGACGGCCGCACCGACATTCTGCTGGTGAATGCGGGGACCTTTGAGGCAACCAAACTTCCCTTTGCCGAAGGAATCAATTCGCCTTCGGGCAATCCGCGGGCTTACTCGCCCGGTTCGGACCGATTGCTGATTTCGCATCAGAGTTCGACCGAACCCGCCGATTTGTGGGTTTATGACCTGGCGAAACGCGAGCCGCGGCAGCTGACTTTTTCGGCGGTTGCCAGCCTGAATCCTTCGCGTCTGCCAGCGTCCCAACTGGTGCATTACAAGACCTTTGATGGCAAGACGATCAGCGCCTTCCTGTGGGTGCCGTTCAACCTGAAGCGCGACGGCAGTAATCCTGGCATCGTGCTTCCTCATGGTGGACCGACCGGACAAACAGTCGACGGTTTCAGCAAAACCGCGGCCGCCCTGGCCTCGCGGGGTTATGTCTGCATTGCGCCGAACGTCCGCGGATCAACCGGCTACGGCATGGAATTTCAGCGTGCGAATTACAAAGACATTGGTGGCGGCGATCTGCAGGACGAGGTTTATGCCGCACATTTCCTCGCTGCGACGGGCTACGTCGATCCGGCCAAAATCGGCATTACTGGCGGCTCGTACGGCGGATACATGGCGATGATTGCCATCGGCAAAACGCCTGATGTCTGGGCGGCGTCGGTCGAACTATTCGGGATTACCGACTGGCTGACGGAACAGCAGCATGAAGAGCCCACGCTGCAGCAGTACGACCAATCGATCCTGGGAGATCCAGTAAAGGATCGCAAGTCATATGAAGATGCGTCGCCGATTAAGTATTTCAAGGACGCGAAAGCTCCCCTGCTGATTCTGCAGGGCGCCAACGACATTCGTGATCCCAAGGAAGAGGCCGAACAGGCGGAGACCATCCTCAAGAAAGAAGGCAAGGTCGTTGATGCTCATTACTATCCCGACGAGGGCCACGGCTTTGCCAAACGCGAAAACCAGATTGATGCCATGCAACGAACTGTTGAATGGTTTGACCGCTATCTCAAGAAGAAACCGTGATCGAGCGGCGGGCTATCAGGAGATCCCGAAATGCAGAAGGGTCGTCAGACTCTTCGCTTTCTCAGGGCGTGGAGCACGACCACGCCGCTGACGGCGAAGCAGGCGACCGCTGCCAGCGCGGCGACCTGCAGGACATTGGAACTCAGGCGCAGGACATCGGCGAAGATCGCGCTGACTGCGAAGACCAGTCCCACCACGTTGAGCCACAGCGGAGCGCGGACGGGTGTGCCGATGTCCCGGCGCAGTCGAAGTTCGAGCAGCAGCGCAGCGAGTCCGATGGCCGCGACCACCACCAGCGCCAGCGGACTGAAGAACGCCGTGCGGCTGGTGTAAATCACCACCAGCGCCAGCGCGAGCAGAAGGAAGCCAGCCGCAAGGATAGTTCTGCGGCGCGGCTTCGGCGCGGGGGCCGGATTGGAAGTGGCATCGGGCACGGAGTTCCGTCCCAGTTATACAGGGCGGAATGTGGGTTTTCAAATGGGGAATCAGTTCTACTTCTTCGCCAGTTCCCTCGCCGCCAGCCTCTCTGCGGTCGCGAGCGCATCGCCGGCCTTCACCTTCACGTCCGGCTCGACGCCCGTGCCTTCCCAGTTGGTCTTCGAAATGGGATTGACTACTCTTATGCCAGGAACACGGATGGTGAAATGATCATCGATTCGGTGTCCCATCCCCATATGGCCACGGCCTGACGTCGTTTCTCCCACCAGCGTGGCTCGTTTCAGCATCTTCAGGTCATAGCTGAAGCTCTCTGCCGCAGAAAAAGTCGAGCATGAAGTCAGCACAAAAGCAGGCTTGTCCGCCAGCCTGTTTCCCGAAACCGGCGGCAGCGTCCAGCTTTCCTCCGTGGAGTTTTCACCACGGTTGTAGAAATCGTTCAGGTGCGTGGGATGATCGAAGAGGTAGGTCGCGATGAGTGCGACCATGTTCGAGTAACCGCCGGGATTGTCGCGCAAATCAAAGATGATCGCATCCGCCTGATTCAACTTAGCCATGGCCGCCGCCGCCGCCGGCCCGCAGATCGCAGTATCAGGAAACGAATTGAACTTCAGGTAGCCGATATTGTGCGGCAGGATCTGGATCTTTTCGAAGGTGCAGTTGTTCTCCAGCATTTCCTTGCGATAGCGTGCCACCTCTTCCGAGGTCGGTGGCGGCGGGTTCTCAGGCTTTTTCGTCGAGTCGTAGACCATCATCACATACCGATCATGGCTCACATTTCTCATCTGACTGGTCAGTAGATCGGCAAAGGCCGCGCCATCCATGGCCGCGGCGTCATCGCCATTTTTCTCGTGCGCGTGCAACGAGTTCGCCATCCTGTGCGCAACATCCGGATAAACGTAGTACTTCTCCAGATTCGCGATGGCCCCATCAACCACGCGCCGCCGTTCCGCGGCATCGATCTTCACGTCCTCGACCGGCGCAGGCGGCATTGTGCCGGCATGCGGCGACTCCGGTCCGGGCGATGCCCCAGAGTCTTCCTGAGACTTGGAGTTTGCTGGCGCCGGGATCTGAACCGCACGGTTCTTCGTTGCGACCGCCGCGGGAACTGCCTGTGCTAACGCGTAGACAGCCAGGCCGCGCGGGGCTGGAGTTGCGCCAGTTGTTTCGCTCTGCGGCACGGTTGAGGCCGGAGGTGGACTTGGGGCCTTATTCTTCGCAGCTGAAGGGACTCGAAATGGGCCCGGGGCGTCGTTTTTCGCACGGGTTTTCTGGCGCGACGGAACTGCTGGCTCTTCCGGCATCGCCGGCGGGGCGGCACTCGCTTCGATCACGGGAGGACTTTCAAACTGCACTTCCGGAATGTGCACGTGAAGGACGTGGATCCAGCTGTATCGGATGGCGAAGCAGGTCAGGCAAAAGACGGCGGTTGACAACACCAGGCCATGGATTACGGCGGTGGTCCGTGGACGGAAGGGATCGATGGTAGCGAACGACGGAATGCCGTCGCAAGCGGTTTGTGGCGTGGGTGCGGGGGAAATGCCGTCCCAGAACTCCGGGCGCAAGCCCCACTGTCGCGCCAGCGAGACCAGACCGTCTCCTAATAGTCTGCAGGCCACCGCCTTTCCCGCCGCTTGGTCGAAGATCGACAGCATCTCGTCCCCAAACCGCCGGCGAAAACCGGGCGGATGCAGCCGAAGCAGGCAGCGGTATAAGGACCGAAGCATCACGCCCTCCTTGGCTTCGGAATCTGGGGTTTGGCCATCTGCAGGCGCAAGCGCGCCTCGCGCACCACGCCGGCCAGGCGGGTGGTTTCCGCCGCGAGGACGCCGCGCCCGAACGAGGTCAGACGATAGTAGCGTCGGCGCGGGTCGTCGTCGCCGGAACGGCGGCCAAGTTCTTCGACCCACTGCTGCCGGATCAGTCTTTGCAGATTGTCGTAGAGCGTTCCGGGGCCCAGTTTGTACTGCCCTTCCGACTGCCGGGCCACCTCCTGCATGATGCCGTAGCCGTGGAGATCGTCGGCGGCGAGAGAAAGCAGGATATGCAGAGTGGCCGGAGATAGAGGAAGAAAGCTGGTGGCGTCATCGTTCATAAGTCGGAATCCGTTATATCAGGTTCCGAGTTATACGTCAAGTTCTGAGTGCGGGCCGTCAGGCGCTCCGGGCGCCGGCGAGCCATTCGGCCGGGCGCGGGTTTCCGTTATTGATGGCATAGAGGACGAGCTCCACGCGAGTAGAGATGCCGAGCTTTTCGAAAATGCGGAAAAGATACTTCTTGATGGTGTGCTCGCTGAGGTTGAGTTCGCGGGCAATCGGGCGATTGCCCAGACCTTCGGCGACGAGGGCCACGACCTGCTCTTCACGCGGCGTGAGCAGAGGCCGGCCCTGCGCGTTGAGCACGCGCAGCGACGGGACTTCAGAAACCAGGTCAATCAGGTAGTTGAGGCATTCGGTGCTGACCCAGATCTGGCCCGCAGCCACGCGCTGCAGACATTTGCAGAGCAGGCGGAGGTTCGAGTCCGTGATGGTGAAAATGCCGCGCGCCCCGGAGCGGAATATGCCGACCACCAGCTCGCGGGCGCAGGAGTCAACCAGGACGACCTTGGGAATCTCGGGGCTCGCGAGGTGAAAGCGGCGCAAAGTCATGACGGTGTCGGAGATGCTGGCCGGCGGACCGAGCGACAGAAGCGCCACGCGAGGAGGCTTGGAGGCAACGGCTTGCAGAATGGCGACCGTATCCATGGTGCAGGTCGTGATGCGAAACTCCGGACGACGGCGAAGAGCGCCGCTGAGCAGTTGCGCCTGCATGCGATTGGAGTCCGCGACCAGGACGCTGATGACGTCCGAAGCGGCGGCGGACGGCGGACACATAAGACCGGTCTCCGAAAGACTAGAAAGACGAATGTGGAGATTGTAGGGAGGCGGGAGACGGTCCACAAGGACACTGGTCACAAAATTTGAGTACCGCTTTCAAATCGGGAATGCAGATTGCGGCGTCGCGGGAACCTGGGGTGGGAGCAGGTGGCCTGTGGAAAGCCGGAGGGTGAGTGGCCAGGCAGAAAGAGGGGCCAGGCACTGGTGCGAGAGTTTCCCGAGGAAACCCGCCCGGTCGCGAGCGCGGCGGAATTCAGTGCGCGAAGTCTTTGCAGGATTCACGTCCGCGCACGTGTGACATGACAAACACGCAAGTCTACTTTTGTGGGTACGCCAGCGGGAGACATGCGGTGTGCCCCTCAGACCGGTGCAGGCGAAACGAGTCTTCGGCAAGGCGCTGATTCAATGTGCCATGCGTGCCACAACCCGGTTTTGCTCGCGCGCAAGGCGATCCACTTTTGGATACCGAACTTCCCATGTCTTGCGGGTCCGCGCAAGTGGTTCTAAATTGCGCGATAGAGCGTCACGAACGCGAGTGGCACTCACATAAAACGTTCGGCATGGGATTGGCGCTCCTTTCTTGGGTTAGCCGCTCAGAATCGGCCCAGCCCATGCCGATCCCAAGCCTCAGAAGTCCGGCACAGGGAAAAGGACACGCTGAAGGCTAAGAATGAAGCGCCTTTTCATATTCACCGGTTTTGTAGCAATCGAGTTCCTGCTGTTGCAGTGTGCTCTGGCCGTTTTCGCGCAGGAAAACACCAGAAAGGACCTGGGCGAAGACAAGCAGACTTCCCAATCCGGTCTAACCGGGACTGGAGCGGGAGGCAGTACAACGGCCGCGACGCCCGGCGGAGCGGATGGCCTGGGAAACCCTTCGCTCGGAGGGAGCCATCCGCTCTGCCGGCTACGCCCCAGCGATGTGCTGGAGATCAGTTTTACCGTTGCCCCGGAGTTCAATCAGACCCTGACCGTCCAGCCCGACGGCTACGTAATGCTGAAGGACGCCGGCATGGTCGCGGTGCAGGGGTTGAATCTGGAGGAGTTCGCCGAGGCAGTGCAGAAGGCCTACCGGGGATATCTGCATGATCCGCAGGTAGCAGTGGCGCTGAAAGACTTTGAGCGGCCCTACTTCATTGTGGGAGGGGAAGTGGGGCGGCCGGGCAAGTACGAACTGCGCACCGATACGACTGTGGCTGAGGCAGTGCAGATTGCCGGGGGATTGACGCCGGCGGCGAAGCACTCCCAGGTGGTCCTGTTCCGGCGGGTGAACGACGATCTGATGGAAGCGCGGTTGCTCAATCTCAAAGAGATGCTGAAGCTAAGCCGCCTGAACGAAGATGCGCATCTTCAGGCTGGGGACCTGGTGTTTGTCCCGCAGAATGCGATCTCGAAGATCGCCCGCTTTCTGACCAAGCCTTCGGTAAGCATGTACCTGAACTCTTCCCAGTTCTAGAAGGGATTTACCGCACTCGCATGCCAGACGAAGACCTAATTCGTCAGCGAGTCCAGTCTCCAGCGCCAACCTTGCGGGAGCTGGCCATGGTCCTATTCCGCCAGCGAAGAGTCTTCGTTTGCGTTTCGGGGCTGGTGTTGGCGGCGGCCATCCTCTATTTGTTCGTGGGAGCAAGATATCGGGCGGACATGAAAATTCTGGTGCGGCCGGGACGGGCGGACGCCCCGGTGAGCGCGCAGGAGAACGCGCCGCTCGATCTGACGCGCCTGGCAATCGCGGAAGAGGAATTGAATTCTGAGGTGGAGCTGCTCCGGGATGATGAGGTGTTGCGGCGTGTGGTGGAGGAAGACGGGCTGGGCGGGCGCGACTGGCTTCACTTTCTCCGGCTGAATGAAGGGCACGCCGAGCGCGTGGAGCGGGCGGCCCGGCGGCTGGCCAGGAAGCTGCAAGTGGAGCCCGTCAAGAAGACTAACTTGATCACCATCAGCTATGCGTCGAACGATCCACGGTTGGCGGCGAGGGTACTGCAGTCGCTGGCGAATGCGTACCTGGAAAAGCATACGGTGGTGCACCGGCCGGGAGGAGAAGTCCGTTTTTTCGAGCAGCAGACCGGAGAGTCGCGCCGGGAACTGGAACAGGCCCAGCGTAACTTGCTCGAATTCACATCCGGACATGGCGTAGTGGCAGCGGCGCAAGAGCGAGACCTCGCGCTGCAGAAACTCAGCGAAGTGGACGCCAGCTACCGCCAGACGCGGATTGATCTGGCCGAAACCGAGCAGCGTGTCTGGGAACTTGAGGCTCAACTCGCTGCCCTTCCCCTGCGGAGTACAACGCAAGTTCGGACGGCGGACAATCCCGAATTGCTGAAGGCGCTGAAATCGAGCCTGCTGGAATTGCAGTTGAAACGGACAGAGTTACTGACAAAGTTCGAGCCGAACCACCGGCTGGTGCAGGAAGTCGACCAGCAGATCGCTCAGGCGCAGGCGGCGATCAGAGCCGAGAACGCTTCCCCGGTACGCGACGAAACAACCGACAAGGACACGCACTATGAGTGGGCGAAGTCGGAACTGGAGAAGGCACAGGTGCAACTGGAGGCACTGCAGGCCCGGGCGGCGGCAACGGCCGCGCAGGAAGCGGCCTGCCGGATTAAGGCGCGGCAACTGGGCGAGGACGCGATCACCCAGGATGATCTCGTGAGCAGTGAGAAGGCGGCGGAGGATAACTATCTGCTGTACGTGAAGAAGCGCGAAGAGGCGCGGATGGCGGATGCGCTCGACCAGCGTGGCATCGTCAATGTGGCCATCGCGGAGCAACCGGTGGCTCCGGCTCTGCCCGTGTGGTCCGCCTGGACGGTATTGCTGGTGGGGCTGGCCGCGGCCGGGGCCGCGGGGACAGGAGCGGCGTTTGCCGCGGATCATCTGGACCCGGCTTTCCGCACCCCGGACGACGTTCTGGCGTATTTGGAGGCGCCAGTGCTCGCCTCGCTTCCCCGAGGTGTGCAGGGCAGGATTTCGGCATGAGAGAAGGAGTTATGGGCGCGGAGGTGTTGCGGTCTCCCGATGAGACGCCGTCGGCCGTCGGGGACGCTGCGCGGCCGGAGGTGGACCGCCTGCGCGAGCCGGCGGGATGGAGTCCGGAAAGCTTCGCTCGGCAGCAGATTCGAGGACTGGTGCGACAGGTCTTCTTTTCGAATGCGGCGCGGCCTGTGCGGCAGGTTGTGTGCAGCGCGCTGGAACCAGAGTCGGACATGCGGAGCCTGTGCCGGTCCATGGGAGAAGCCCTGGCGCTGCAGACACCGGCGACAGTGGCCGTCGTGGGCGGATATCCGCGCCTGCTACAAGAAGCGGACGCGCAGCGTGAAAATCCGGCGGACCGAAGCTTCAAGGACGCCAGCACGCCCCTGCGGCAGGTCTCTGCCCGCGTACGCGGAAACCTGTGGCTCGTACCGGATGGGGAAAACGGCGGTGGTTCGGTTACAGCCGGTTCCCTGCATTCCTACTTGGGCGAGGTGCGCCGGCAGTTTGAGTACTCGATCGTGCAGGCGCCGCCTGCCGGAGAATCGGACGGTGCAACTGCGATGGCACAATTTGCCGATGGAATCATTCTGGTATTGTCAGCGCACCATTCCCGGAGGGCGGCGGCCCGCAAGATCAAGGCAGCACTGGAAGCCGCACACGTGCGCATCTTGGGAGCGGTGCTGAGCGACAGAATGTTTCCTATCCCGGAGGCGATTTACCGGCGATTGTAGGAACGTCCCAGAAGAAGCGGCGCGTGGAACGTCTGTGGAAAAACAGCCAGGAAGCCAGGCGGGACTCAATGAGCGGAGCTATGGTCCCTGAAAGCGAACAGTGCCGATGAGTAGTGCGGCCAGAGTTGCGATGTCGCCGGAGCCGGAGCCGGCAGTGTGGTTCGCATTGCAAACGCGGCATCGGTTTGAAAAGAAGGTGGCAGCGCAATTAGCAAGCAAGGAAATGGAAGTCTTTCTGCCCTTGCGCCAGGAAAACCGGGAGTGGAGCGACCGCCAGAAGTTGGTGACGGTTCCGCTGTTTCCGGGCTATGCCTTCGTGCGTTCGGCTCGCACCGTCGCGCTCCGTTTGCTGGTCCTGCAGACGGCCGGCGTGATGGGCTTCGTCAGCTTTGCCGGGACTGCAGCCATCGTGCCGCAGAAGCAGATTGAAGACTTGCGCCTGCTGCTGGCGCAAGCAGTGCCGTTCTCCTTGTATCCGTTCCTGCGGGCCGGGCAACGCGTGAGAATTCGCGGCGGCTGCCTGCACGGCGTCGAAGGACTCCTGACGCGGCGCGACAAGGACAAGCTGGTGATTTCGATTGAAGCTATCCAGCGCTCGCTGGCCATCGAAATCCAGGGCTACGAAGTAGATTTGATTTGAATCGAAAGCGTTCTGCAGTGTCTTCCCCTCTTCTAAGTCCCAAGCAAGAGCCCCAGGCAACCGGCTGGGAGCGATTGATTCCCGGAGAAGCCCCGGCGCTCCGCGTGGATAAGAAGCTGCCTCGGTCCGTGAAGCCCGCCCAAGTCGAGGCAGAAAGCCTTGCGGAAATACCGCGGCCGGAACCGGAGCACCCTTCCGACAACGCGCTCGCCCTGCTCATGCCGGGTCCGTTGCAAAACCGGACGGCCTGGAGGTGGCTGCGTTCCACTGCGGCCGACTTCGTGCTGGTGGGGCTGAACTGGCTTCTGACTGGAGCACTGCTGGTTCCACTGAGAACGTTTCTCCCGCATGCGCGCGGGTTTGCGGCGGCAGCGCCTGGCCCCCTGCTGGGTATCGCGGTGCTGCATGCAGCACTGATCACGCTGCTGGGCTATACCGAGGGGCTGTACGCCGAGGGCGGCAATCTGCGGCGGCAGGCGCGAATTCTCGGCAAGTCGGTTCTGTGGGCGAGTGTTGTGTTGTGCTTTGCCTATGCCTTGCAGGGCGCAGCATGGACTACGAGCGGTTTGATCTGCGGAGTTGGCTGGCTGAACTTTGGCGCGCTGTGGACCTGGCGGTGGCAGAGCGAAAGGCGGCTAGGGGGAACGCGGACCTCTAACGGCGACATGCGCAACGTGCTCATCGTGGGCGCGGGCACTGTGGGGCGGCGCGTTGCCTCGTATGTGAAAGAACATCCCGAGGCAGACCGGGTGGTGTGCGGGTTCCTTGACAACGAAAGACCGATTGGCGCCGGAGTGCTCGGACGGGTGAGCGATCTGGCCCGTCTGGCACGCACGGAATTTGTGGACGAGATCATTCTGGCAGCGCCACATGACCGGAAGCTGACTCTCGAGGTACTACGTGAAGCGCGGCGTTTGCGGTTGGACGTGAAAATCGTTCCGGAATTGTTTGGGTGCAAGCCGGCAGAAGTGGAACGGGTCGGAGACCTGCCCGTCATTTGCGTGCACGCCGAGCGCTTACCGGCGGCCGGACTGCTGTTGAAGCGGATGGTGGATGTCGCCGGTGCTGGGTTCGCGCTTACAGTGCTATCGCCGCTCATGGCGGTGATTGCGGGGTTGATCGAACTGGATTCGCCTGGTCCGTTCTTGTACCGCGCCCTGCGGGCAGGACGCAAGGGCAGGCCGTTCCGCTGCTACAAGTTCCGCACCATGGTGAAGAATGCGGATGCATTAAAGGACGGTCTGCGGGGGAACAACCAGAGGTCAGGACCGTTTTTCAAGATCGCCGATGATCCGCGGGTCACCCGGTTCGGGCACTTTCTGCGGCGCTACAGCCTGGATGAGCTTCCCCAGCTCTGGAACGTGCTGCGGGGCGACATGAGCCTGGTGGGGCCGCGGCCTCATCCCCAGGACGATCTTGCCGCGTATGAGGTCAGGCACCTGGCACGGCTGGACGTCAAGCCGGGAATAACCGGACTCTGGCAGGTAACGGCGCGGCGCGATCCGTCGTTTGAGCGCGGCATGGAACTGGATCGGGAGTACATCCGCACCTGGAATCTGGGGTCCGATCTGCGCATCCTGCTGAAAACGGTCTCGATCGTGGTGAGTGGGGGTGGGGACTGATGCAAGCCATTTCACTGCCGGCGGCAAGACGGGATGGGTTGACGATCCAGTTCGCGGGCGCCGCGGCGAAACTGGCTCTGCGGCCCGTGCAGGCCGTGATCGCCGCTCCCACCTCCTGTTTCTGGCAGCGCTCACAGCGATGCTTCTGCGGCATCCTGACGTGCGCTTCTATGAGATCGACCGCGTGGCGTTCGCACTTCTGGTCGCCGGCGTCGTGGGCCGGGCCGTGGTCTTTCGCGAGCGTCTGTTCGTGATGGAGAGAGCCACGTGGCCCATGATCGGCCTGACGCTTCTGGCGCTGGCCAGCATGGCCGGCCAGCCATTCGACAACGAGACCTGGAGCCTGCTGGCGGCGAAGTGCATTGTTCCCTTCACTCTGTTTCATTTGGCCAGGCTGGTGTTCACCGGGGAAAGGCGGTTGCGGCAATTTGAAATCTTTGCGCTGGTCGTGCTGGCTTACCTGAGCTTCACATCCATCGCATTTCTGATGGGCGCTCATGCACTGATCTTTCCCCGATTCATTCTGGACGAGAGCCTGGGCTACCACGCTGACCGGGCGCGCGGGCCGCTGCTGCAAGCGGTCGCCAACGGCGTGTCGCTCAACCTGCTCGGACTCCTGGCGGTGCACGCGTACCGCCGAGGCAGTGTGCGGGGCATAAAGGCGGCGCTGCTGCTGGCGGCAGTGCCCATCGCGATCCTGGCCACCATGACGCGAGCGGTCTGGCTGTCGTTTGCCGGAACCATGGTGGCGCTGATCTTCCTCTCCCGAAACCGGACACTGCGGCGTGCCGCCCTGGGCACTATTCTCGTGGCAGGAGCGGCGCTGGCTTTGAGTCTTAGCTCCGATGACCTGGACGGAACGCTGCGCGACCGGGTGCAAGAACTGGGGCCGGTGGAATATCGCCAGGCCGTGTATGCCGGCGGGTGGGAGATGTTTCTCCAGCGGCCGCTGACCGGGTGGGGCTTCAACCAGATGCCGGGCGAATTGCCCCGGCATGTCAGCGGGTACAGGGAGAAGCTGCTTTATCCGCACAACACTTACCTGGAATTGCTGGTCGAGGACGGCATTGCGGGGCTGGCCTTGTATCTGTGGCTGATGTGGGAGTTGTGGCGGCTGGGACGAGGGCCGGTGCCTGCCGATGAGCGCGGTTGTTTTCTCGATGCGGAGTTTCACCGGCTGTGGCCAATTCTGCTGGGAGTTTATTGGGTAAATGCGGCTGTGGTGGTCATGAATTATCAGTTTGTGAACGGCTTGCTCTTCACCATGGCGGGAATGCTGGCGGCGCAGCGGTGGAGGGTGCGGGCTTCTGAATTGTGTTGACGGTCGCTTATCTGGCTAATCAGTTTCCTTCTCCCGTCGAACCATATGTGGGCGAGGAAATTCAGGAACTGCGGCGGCGGGGAGTTCGCGTCATCGCAGGCAGCGTGCGGCGGCCAGCGGCGCCGCAGGACGAAGAAGCGGTTCCTGACGGAGCATGCGTGCCGGAGATTGTCCTGCAGCCGTTGCACGTCATCGTTCTGTGGCGAGCCTTGCTTCTCTGCTTTTGCCGATGGAACCGGATTTCCCCATTGCTTGGGCGAGTCGTCTTCCGCGGCCCGGAGGGACCGCTGCAGCGGGCTAAGGCTTTGCTGCACACGTGGATGGGCGCCTGCTACGCGGTGCAGCTTGAAGGGCTCAGCATCGAGCACATCCACGTGCACCACGGATACTTCGGGTCGTGGATTGCGATGGTGGCGGCGCAGTTGCTGAACGTGGATTTCAGCATGACGCTGCACGGATCCGACCTGCTCCTGCGCAAAGCGTATCTCGACGCGAAGCTTGCCGCCTGCACCTTCTGCCTCACTGTGTCGGAGTACAACCGGCGCTACATCCTGGAGCACTGCCCCGCGGTGCAACCGCAGAAAGTAGTGGTGTCGCGGCTGGGTGTCGAAGTCAGCGAGCGGCACGACTTGCTTGCCGCGAGCCATACAACTCGCGCCGCAGGATTCACATTGCTGGCGGTGGGGCGGCTCTGTGCGGTAAAAGATCACACTTTCCTGCTCCGGGCTTGTGCCCAGCTGCGGATTCGGGGCGTGAATTTCGAATGCCTCATCGCGGGAGACGGCCCGGAGCGGCGGCATCTCCAATCGCTGATTCGGAAATACGGCCTCGATCAGCAAGTAACGCTGCTGGGGCACGTACCCCACACGCAGATGGACTCGCTCTATGACCGGGCCGACATAGTGGTGCTGACCAGCCGCAGCGAGGGAATCCCGCTGGTACTGATGGAGGCGATGGCGCGGGGCAAGATCGTGCTGGCGCCCGCCATTACCGGGATTCCTGAGCTCGTGATCCCGGGCAAGACCGGATTCTTGTACGAAGCCGGATCGCTGGATGACTTCCTAGGCCGGCTGCTCTTTATTCGTTCGTCGATCCAGGCCCAGAATCCCCATCTTTATCCTGACCTGCGTGGCGACGCCAGCCAACTGAACTGGATACGGCACGCGGCCCGAGTACAGGTCCACCACAATTTCAACCGCAAGAAGAACCTGGCATCTTTCGCCGACCTATTCCTCCAGCTGGTCGCCGCGCAAGCAGAGAGCCTTCCCCATGAGAATTTTGTACTGCAACAAATATAACTATCCCTTCAGCGGCACTGAGGTGTACCTGTTCGAACTGATGGAGTTGATGCGCTCGCACGGCCACGAGGTGGCATTGTATTCAATGGCCGATCCACGAGGAGAGCCGACTCCATATGATCAGCACTTCGTACCGCACATTGACTTCAAGGCGAACTTGGGATGGTGGCAAAAAACACGAAAAGCGACGCATACGATTTATTCGCTGGACGCGCGGCGCCGCATCCGAGCCATGATCAGGGAGTTTCGGCCGGATGTAGCGCACGTGCGCAATATCTACCATCATTTGTCGCCTTCCATCCTGTGGGAACTGAAAGCCCATAACATTCCCGTCGTCTGTCACCTGAACGATTTCAAGCTGTTGTGCCCAAGCTACAACCTGCTGTCGCAGGGAGAAATCTGTGAAGCGTGCAAGGGCGGCGCCTTCTGGCATGCGTTGCGGTCACGCTGCTATCCGGGAATAGGTGCCCGTATGACCTTAGTGGCCGAGGCTTACGTTCATCGCTGGCTGGGCACATACCGAAAATGCGTGGACCTGTTCCTGGCGCCCAGCCAGTTTGTGCGCGACAAGTTTGTCGAGCACGGCTGGGACGGCGCGAAGTTTGAAGTGCTTCCGCATTTTCAGCTTGCCCACGGCTTACCCGAACCGCTGCCTGGCAGAGATGCGCCGATCCTGTACTTCGGCCGGCTGTCGGTGGAAAAGGGTGTGGACGATCTGCTGCGGGCGATGGCGCGGCTTCCGCAAGCGCGCCTGATCATCGCCGGGGACGGGCCCCAACGCAAAGAACTGCAGGAGTTAGCAGCTTCTCTGGGCCTCGGCAACGTGGAATTCGCCGGCCACTTAGGGCCGGCGCAGAGGGACTCCCTGATTGCGCAGTCGCGCTTCACGGTGTTGCCCTCTCACGCCTACGAGACCTTGGGAAAAACTATCCTGGAGTCTTATGCGGAAGGCCGCGCCGTGGTGGCGTCGGATCTGGGCTCGCGGCGCGAGTTGGTTCACGAAGGAGAGACCGGTCTTCTTTATCACGTGGGAGATGCCAACGCACTGGCCGGCGCGATCGCCAAGCTCAATGCAAAGCTTGAATTGGCGCAAAGCATGGGGCGCGCGGGCTGGGAGCTGGTGCGGCAGCGCCACCCGCCGGAGACACATTATCAGCGTCTGTTGTCCCTGTACGAGGGCTTGCTCGCGACAAAGGCCAAGCGACACGGGCCCCTGGTCACCACCATCGGAGTGGCACCCTGGAAGAAGTCAGCCCAAGCATCACCCAGTCTTGCCCTTGAAGACGCAATTCCCACTCGAAAACTTCGCGTGGCTTTCATCGGTGGCCGGGGCGTGATCTCAAAGTACAGCGGCATCGAAACCTACTACGAAGAGGTAGGCGCGCGGCTGGCGCAGATGGGGCATGAAGTCACGGTCTACTGCCGCACTTACTTCACTCCGCGCGCTGCGGATTACCACGGCATGCGGCTGGTGCGGCTGCCAACAATGCGGTCCAAGCATCTGGAAACGGTAGTGCACACGCTCGTGAGCACGGCGCACGCGCTGGCCGCGCGCTACGACATTGTGCACTATCACGCCCTGGGACCAGCGCTGTTCTCATTCCTCCCGCGGCTGGTGGGAGCCAGAACTGCCGTCACAGTGCAGGGGCTCGACTGGCAAAGAAAAAAGTGGGGACGCCTGGCCTCGGCGGTGTTGCGGCTGGGCGAGCGGGCGTCGGTGAAGTTTCCCAACGCAACCATGGTGGTATCGCAGGCTCTCCAACTGCGCTACCGCGAAACCCACGGAATAGAAGCATTCTACGTGCCCAACGGCGGAGTGCTGCGGCAATGGCAGGAACCGCGTCAGATTCTGGAGTGGGGGATCGAGCCCGGAAACTACATTCTCTTCCTGGGGAGATTCTCGCCCGAAAAAGGTTGTCATCTGCTGGTCGAGGCATTTGAGCAGCTCGAAACGAATGCACAGCAGGTGATGGCCGGGGCTTCGAGCTACTGCGACGAGTACAGCCAGGAACTGCGCCGGCACGCCGGTGAGCGCATTCGCATGCTCGATTGGGTTTCCGGCGAAACGCTCGACGAGTTGTTGACCAATGCCATGCTGTTCGTGCTGCCCTCGGACTTGGAGGGTCTATCGCTCGCGCTGCTGGATGCGATGGGCGCAGGCCTGTGCGTGGTGACGAGCGATGTTCCCGAGAATCGCGAAGTTGTGGATGGCGCCGGCTTCACGTTTCAGCGTGGGAGCGCGTCGGATCTGGCGGAGCGCCTGCGCTTCCTGATCGCCAATCCCGTAGTGCGCGAGGCGGCTGGGAGAGCGGCGAAGAGGCGGATCCGGGAGCAATATCAGTGGCAGGGAATTGCTGGCGAAATCGAGAAAGCGTACTTCGCAATGATGGGGTGGAAGCGTTTGGAAGCACCGCCGAAGAAGTTCGCCGCCCATGCCGCCGGCGAAGGTGCTGCCGCCGAGCGCCGCGCGGGATAGGAACATACAGCAAAACTGAGTGAATCGACGGTACTCGGTCAGTTTGAAACTGACCCAGTACAGAATCGCACCGAGGACGGGCGAATCCCGTCCTTTTTTATTACAATCAAGTGCCTGCCCACGACAGGCGATCATGACGAAGACCACGAGCTACAAAGGCATCATTCTGGCGGGAGGATCGGGCACACGTCTGTATCCGGTGACGCAGGCGATGGGCAAGAGCCTGCTTCCCGTCTACGACAAGCCCCTGGTCTATTACCCGCTGTGCACGCTGATGCTGGCGGGGATTCGGGACATTCTGGTCATTTCTACACCGGACGACGTCCCCAAATTTCAGGCGTTGCTGCGTGATGGCAGCCAGTATGGCATTCGATTGCAATACCGGGTGCAGCTCAAGCCCGAAGGGATTGCTCAGGCCTTTCTGCTGGGCGAGGAGTTTCTTGCCGGCAGTCCCTGCGCTCTGGTTCTGGGCGACAACATTTTTTACGGGCATGACCTGGGTCGGGACTTGCGGGAAGCCGCGCAAAACGTTCGCGGCGCCCGCGTTTTTGCCTATCCGGTGCATGATCCTGAGCGCTACGGCGTGGTGGAGTTCGACGCCGGCGGCCGGGCGCTGAGCATCGAGGAGAAGCCGAAACACCCCAAGTCGCGTTATGCCGTAACCGGCCTCTATTTCTACGATTCTGATGTGGTGAGGATCGCCAAGTCCCTGAAGCCGAGCGCGCGCGGCGAGCTCGAAATCACCGATGTTAACCGTGCCTATCTGAAAAATGGACAGCTGGACGTCGTGGTGATGGGACGCGGCATGGCGTGGCTCGATACCGGCACCCATGAATCGCTGATGGAAGCTGCGCTCTACATTCAGGCGATCGAAAAGCGGCAGGGATTGATGGTGGCCTGTCCGGAGGAGATCGCATACCGTTCCGGCTACATCTCCGCGGCGCAGGTGGAGCAAACCGCGAGTGGGATGAAGAACAGCACCTACGGCGCGTACCTGCTGCAGCTTCTGACCGAGAAGGTATTCTGAAAATGACTGTGACTCCGGAGGTCCGCCCGGCGATGGATGCGTTCCAGAAGACTTCGACTTCCCTGCCCGGTATGCTGATTCTCGAGCCGCGCGTGTTCGGCGACGCGCGGGGATTTTTTTTGGAAAGCTACAACGAGCGCGCCCTCGCGGACCTGGGCATCCAGGAGCGGTTTGTGCAGGACAATCACTCCTGTTCGCAGCGCAACGTGCTGCGCGGCCTGCATTACCAGATCAAGCAAACGCAGGGAAAACTGGTGCGAGTGATCGAAGGCGAGATTCTGGATGTCGCCGTGGATTTGCGCCGCAGTTCGCCGACCTTTGGCGGATGGCAGGGCGTGCGTTTGTCCGGCGACAATCAGCGCATGCTGTGGATACCGGCGGGCTTCGCCCACGGATTCTGCGTGACTTCGGACAAAGCCCACGTTCTGTACAAAGCCACCGATTACTATGCTCCGCAATACGAGCGCACGCTGGCGTGGAATGATCCGGATCTAAGAATCAACTGGGAACTGGAAGGCGAGCCTGTCATATCCCCGAAAGACCAGCGCGGCGTCGCTCTCCGCGAGGCCGACACCTTCGAGTAAGAAAGAGAAATCAACACCATGCGAGTAACGATCTTTGGCGCCTCCGGCCTGTTGGGCCAGGCACTCATGCGCGAGTGGACCGGAGACGATGTTGCGGCTCTCAGCGTGGAGGATGTAGACGTCCGCGACGCGGCCAAAGTGCACGAGGCCGTCGCCAAGAACCGGCCGGACTGGATTGTCCTGGCGGCCGCCTACACAGATGTGGATGGCTGCGAGAGCAATCAGGAACTGGCGTTCGCGGTGAATCGTGATGGAGCCGTGAATGTTGCTGAGGCTGCGAAGCGGGCCCGGTCGAAGGTCTTGTTTCTCAGTTCGGATTATGTGTTCGACGGAACGAAGACCTCGCCTTACGAAATTGACGATGCGCGTAATCCGCAGAGTGTTTACGGGCGGTCGAAGGCGGAAGCGGAGGTCCGGTTGCTGGAAGTCCTACCGAATTGCTGCATCCTGAGGACAGCGTGGATGTTCGGCATGGGCGGCAAATGCTTCCCGGACACGATCCTGAAGCTGGCGGCGAGCCGCCCGTCGCTGGATGTGGTTCACGACCAACGTGGCTGCCCCACGTATTCCGTGGACCTCTCGCGGGCGATCATCCAACTGTGCCGCAAGGGAGCCAGTGGCATTGTGCATCTCACCAATGCCGGGCATTGCTCGTGGTTTGAGTTCGCGAGCGAAATCGTGAAGAGCGCCGGATTGGCCACCGCAGTGCGGCCGGTCAGCACTCAGCAAATGGCGCGTCCCGCGCCGCGTCCGGCTTACTCGGTTCTCTCTGCTGGAAGTCTCCAGCCATACGGGATTGCTATGCCCCCGTGGCAGGATGCCCTGCGGCGATATCTGCAAGAGCGGAAAAGCTGATCGCTTCGGCACCGCGCCCCTGGCGCGTTTGCGCCCCCTCTTTGGTAAGCAAACATACCCCACTTCCGCCTGACCGCTGGTTACCTCGGTAATACCTCACCGCGCGAGCCGAAACCTACAATGCTAGCGTGGGAATAGTATCTCCACAGCCCGCCCGCCGGTGGACGGCCATCGTGTGCACGGTGGTGTGCGTCCAAGTCCTGCTGTCGCTTTTCGCGCCCCGCGGATTTGCTCTCACGGCTCTTGGCGACATCCTGCAAAACACCGTTCTGTTTTGCGCGGTCGTCGCATTTCTTGCCAACGTGAGAACGGCTTCTCCGAAGGCCCGCCTGTTTTGGGCGCTTATGGGTCTGGGCCTGGGGATGTGGCTGGCCTCGCAGGTCATGTGGACTTATGTGGAAGTCTACGTGCGGCATGAGGCTCCCAATCCATTTGTCGGAGACGTAATTCTTTTTCTCCACATTGTTCCAATGATGGCGGCGGTGGCCGTCCAGCCGCATGTGCAACAGGATGAGCGCACGGTGCGAGTCGGAACCCTCGATTTCGCGCTTCTGCTTACGTGGTGGCTGTTTCTGTATCTGTTTGTCGTGATCCCATGGCAGTATGTACACCCCGCCGAATCCGTGTACGGACGAAGCTTTGACCTGCTCTACGTCTGTGAAGAACTGGTGCTGGCGGGGGGCCTGGTACTGGTGTGGCGGCGGAGCCGTGGGGCCTGGCGCAAAATCTATTTCCATCTGTTCGTAGCAACACTGCTCTATTGTGTTGCTTCCCTGGTGGCCAGCGAGGCCATCGATTTGCACCTTTATTACACCGGCAGTCTGTTCGATGTGCCCCTGGTAGCCGCGATGGCCTGGTTTGTGCGGATTGGGTTCCTGCCACTCGAAGATAAGGCACAGATTCCCGTCGAGGAGGCTCCAAGCCACGGCTACGGAATCTGGAAAGCCCGCCTCGCCATGCTGGCCGTGTTCATCACTCCATTGATGGTGGGGTGGGCACAGTTCGGCGGCGGCACGCCGCAGCCGGTTCGCACCTACAGATTGCTCCTGACTGTGGCCGTTATGCTCGTGCTGGGTGCGTTGGTGTTTCTCAGACAGCACCTGCTGGATCAGGAATTACTCAGCCTGTTGCGCTTGACCCGGCACAACCTGGATGAAATGTGCCGCATGAAGGACGCGCTGGAAGGCAAAGAGCAGTCCCTCCGCTGGCACAGTCTGGAACTACAACGCAAGAATCTGGAACTGCAGGAGATCTCTTTCACCGATGTGCTGACCGGGGCGTGGAACCGCCGCTACATGGAGGAGATCGTCACCGCGGAAGCCGAACAGGTTTTGCGCAATTACCAGCGTGCGCGCGGCGGCGGCATCCGGAAGCTGGACCACCGCGATCTGGTCTTCATCATGGTGGACATGGACTTCTTCAAGGAAGTGAACGACGAACACGGCCACCCCGCCGGCGACCGTTTGCTCCAGCTCGTCGCGCAAAGGCTGGCCACCGTCGTGCGCAAGTCCGATGTCCTGGTGCGCTGGGGCGGGGAAGAATTCCTGATCATGAGCCGCTCCACCGACCCCGCCGGCACTCCCGCATTCTGCAGTCGCATCCTGGAAGTCATGTCGGCAGAAGCGTTTGATCTGGGGCATGGCATCGCCGTGCGCAAGACCTGCTCGGTGGGCTGGGCTGCGTTTCCCTGGTACCGTGGCGCTTTTGAGGCGATCTGTGCGGAAGAATCCATCGTGCTGGCCGATGCGGCGCTGTATCGCGCAAAAGCCCTGGGACGGAATCTGGGCATTGGAATTGTGGCCGGTGACGGCGCCAGCAGAAATCCTGAGGCCATTACCGTGAAATCGGTGCAAGAGGCCAATTCCCCTCTGGCGCGCATCATCCGGACGGAGTGTCCGGCCCGGAACACGGCTGCACAAACGGAAGTCGAAGCCACCCAGCCTAGCAACAAATCCAGCCACTAACAATCATGTGGGGACAGCCGCCAGCCTGCCCTGAGCTTGTCGAAGGGGCTGTCCGGTCGAGCGAAGCTCTCTGCTCAGCCCGCCAAAACCCGTAGACTCAGGCGCTGCACCGCCCCAGAGCGGCTTGACCTGCGCAGGCCGGTTGACTACATTGAGAGGCCGGTTCTCATAACTTCGAGGCACAACTACCCATGAATGCCAAAAATCCTTCCCGCAAGACCGGTCTTCGTCAAAAAGCGCAACTCATGTCCGCATCGGAAATTGAGCGCACGCTGGTGCGGCTGGCATACGAAATCGTGGAAAAGAACGATGGGGTGGACGCCCTGGGACTGGTCGGGATTCGCCGCCGCGGCGTGCCCCTTGCCGAGCGGCTGGGCAAGATCATCACACGCATCGAAAATGCCAAGGTCCCGGTCGGAACGCTCGACATTACCTTTTACCGGGACGATCTCTCGACCCTCGGGCCCAAACCGGTGGTGCATGAGAAAGAGATCGGGTTTGAGATCGAGGACAAGAACATCGTGCTGGTGGATGACGTTCTTTTCACCGGCCGCACCACCCGGGCGGCGCTGGATGCGTTGTTTTCCCATGGCCGGCCGCGGCGCGTGCAACTGTGCGTGTTGATTGACCGCGGACATCGCGAGATTCCCGTCGAAGCCACTTTCGTTGGCCGCAACGTGCAGACCACGATGAATGAAGTCATCGAGGTCAAGCTGACTGAGATTGACGACGCAGAGAAGGTCCTGCTGATGGAAAAATAGAGCGGATTCAGCGTTGCTCTAGCCCGCTCGTGTGGGGACGGGCGCCCTCGCCCGTCCAAGCCGAGCGCAGCTCGGCAGCTGCCTGCGGTCACAGCAACTCTGGTTTCGCTATAGGCAGCCTGAAGATTCGCATTGAGAAAATCCCGGAAAACAAAAGGACGGTGGCCACGACCCACCGTCCTTTTCCTTTCAACCCACAAACATCTATGCGATCTTCGCGCACACCGCCTTCGTCTGGGTGTAGTTATTGAGCACGTCGTGCCCCATTTCGCGGCCCCACCCCGACTGCTTGTAGCCTCCGAACGGGAGTGCCGCGTCGAAAACGTTGTAGCAGTTGATCCACACCGTTCCCGCGCGTAGTTGTTCTGCCATACGGTGCGCCTTGCCGATGTCGCGCGTCCACACCGCGGCGGCCAGGCCGTACTCGCTATTGTTGGCGCGGGGAATAATCTCTTCGGGATCCGTGAATGGCATTGCCGTCACCACCGGTCCGAAGATTTCTTCCCGCACGACCTTCATGTTTTCCTGCGTGTCAACCAGCACCGTAGGCTCGACAAAGTATCCCCGACCGGCTGCCTTGTGGCCTCCGACAACGGCTTTGGCGCCTTCGGAGAATCCGGCCTCGAGGTATCCGCAGACACGATTCAGTTGCTCCTCCGAAACCAGCGGTCCCATCTGCGTCTCAGGATCAAGGCCCGATCCCACTCTGATTTTCTTCGCCTGTTTGGCGACTCCTTCAATTACCTGATCGTAAACGGCCTTCTCGACATACAGCCGCGAACCCGCGCAGCAGCACTGGCCGTGGTTGAAGAAGATGGCGCTGGCGGAGCCGGGGATGGCCGCGTCGAGATCAGCGTCCTTGAACACGACGTTCGGAGACTTTCCGCCCAGCTCCAGCGTGACCTTCTTGAGGTTGCCGGCGGCGGCGTGCACGATCAGCTTGCCGACTTCGGTCGAGCCGGTGAAGGCGATCTTGTCCACGTCGGGATGAGCCGCCAGCGCGGCCCCCGCCGTCTCGCCATAGCCGGGAACAATGTTGACCACTCCGTCGGGGAAACCGGCTTCCAGAATCAGTTCCCCGAGACGCAGCGCCGAAAGTGGCGTCTGCTCGGCGGGCTTCAGCACGACGGTGCAACCCGTGGCCAGCGCCGGACCTAGTTTCCAGGCGGCCATGAGCAGCGGGAAGTTCCAAGGAATGATCTGCCCTACGACTCCGACCGGTTCCCGCAGCGTGTAGGCGAAATATTTTCCGCCCGCCGAGATGGGAATCGTATTGCCCTCAATCTTGGTCGCCCATCCCGCCATGTAGCGGAATAGATCCACCGCCAGCGGCACATCGGCGACCTTCGCAATCGCGAGCGGCTTGCCGTTGTCAAGACTCTCCAGGTAGCCGAACTCCTCCGTATGCCGTTCCAGCAGATCGGCGAGTTTCCAGATCAGGCGGCCGCGTTCCGAGGCAGTCATCCGGTGCCAGGGGCCTTCATCAAAGGCTTTGCGTGCGGCATTGACGGCCTGGTTAATGTCTTCGCGGTCACCTTCCGCGACTTTGGCGAGAACCTCGCCCGTGGCGGGGTTGTAGGTGGGGAAAGTCTTGCCCGAGACGGCATTGACCCACTTGCCGTTGATCAGCATTTTGCGTGGTTTGTCAATAAACTCCGCGACTTGCGGATGAATCTGCGGGGAAACTGCGATGCCCATACGTCCTCCTTGGTCGAGCGAACTTGCGAGAGAGAATGATGCCGGACGGATGAAAGCGACCCGGAAATGCTAGCGCTGGGCCGGGACAAATGCAACTCCGACCTCCCTGCCTGTACCATGTGGGGACAGCCGCCCTCGGCTGTCCAGTCGAGCGAAGCTCGACACGCTACTCCCCGTAGGGAACCCAAATGTTCTTCACTTGCGTGGCGTGTTCCAGGAACCAGCGCCCTTCGCCCTGCTTCACGTCGAACCAATCGATTGCGCGGCCCTCGTTCGTCCACACCTGTTTTAAATTCCCCGTGGACATCGCTTTGGCCGCCGCGACCGTGGCTTCATCTCCATAACACCAGATGGCGTCTACGTCATCGTGTTCGGCGAGCGTCTTCAGAAGTTGCGAGGCATACCCGGTGACAATGTTCACCGCGCCGCCCGGCAGATCACTCGTATCGAAAAGCTGGTAAAGGTCGCCCGTGATCAGCAGATATTTCTCCGAAGGAACCGCAATCACCGTGTTCCCCGCCGCGAGCAGCGGCATGACCAGCGAGAAGAAGCCCAGCAGCGGCACATCCGCCGGGCAGATCACGCCGACGGTTCCAACCGGCTCGTTCATGGCGATCGCGATGTTGCGGAACGGCGGATTGTGCACCGCGCCGTCGAATTTGTCGGCCCAGGCCGCGTAGGAAAAAATGCGCTCGATACTGCACTCGGCTTCCGCCGCAGCTTGCTGTTCGCCTACCACCGCCGCGAGACGATGAATAATCTCGTCGCGGCGCTGCGCCAGATTCTCCGCGCAGTAATAGAGCACCTGCGCGCGATTGTGCGCAGTTGCCTTTGACCAGCCCTCCGCTTTGCGTGCCGCTTCCACGGCATTACGAATATCTTTGCGATTGCCCAGCGGAGCTTCGCCCAGCAACCGCCCGTCGGCCGTGCGCACCGCCATGCTGTAGCCCGAATCCGGCCGCGCCTGCTTGCCGCCGATGTAAAGCTTCAACGTGCGATCAATCGCGGGGGTACTCTCCGCGGGTTCTTCGTCCAGTGCAGTGGGTGCCCCAGTTCTCGCCGGTTTCGCCAGGAGTGGGGATTTCGCCGCCGCTGCGCTCACCGCGAGCTTCGGGGCATGCTTGAACCACGCAGGCTCCATGTATTCGAGCAAGCCCTCGCGCCCGCCCTCGCGCCCGTATCCGCTCTCGCGGTATCCGCCGAAGCCGCAGGCCGCGTCGAACAGATTGGCGCAATTCACCCAGACCACGCCCGCTTTCAATTGCGAGGCGACATGCAGCGCCACGTTGATGTTCTCGCTCCACACGCACGATGCCAGGCCATAGACCGTGTTGTTGGCCAGTTCGACAGCTTCTTTCGGCGTGCGAAACGTCATCGCAGCAAGCACCGGACCGAAGATCTCCTGCTGCGCCACGATTGATGTGGGATGCACGTTGCTCAGCAGCGTCGGCGGATAATAAAACCCGCACGCGGGCAACGCCACCTGCGGTTGCCAGCAAATCGCGCCCTCGGCGACGCCCTGCGCCACCATGCGTTGAATGCGATCCAGTTGCACCCGCGCCACGATGGCGCCGATGTCAATCCCTTTGTCGAGCGGCGGCCCGATGCGCAAGGTGCTCATGCGATCGCGAATCTTTGCGATCAGCGGCTCGGCAATGCTTTCCTGCATCAGGAGGCGCGATCCCGCACAGCACACCTGGCCCTGATTGAACCAGATTCCATCCACGAGACCTTCTACTGCGCTGTCAAGATCGGCGTCATCGAAAATAATGAACGGAGATTTTCCTCCCAGTTCGAGCGACAGCCGTTTGTGACTCGCTGCCGTCGCGCCGCGGATCGCGCGGCCGACTTCGGTCGAGCCCGTGAAAGCAATCTTGTCCACATCGCGATGTTTCACCAGTGCCTCACCGGTTGAGCCGTCTCCGGTCACGATGTTCACGACTCCAGCCGGCAGGCCCGCCTCCTGACATATTTCAGCGAAAGCGAGCGCGGTCAACGGAGTAAATTCCGCGGGCTTCAGAACCACTGTATTTCCTGTCGCCAGCGCCGGCGCGATCTTCCATGCCAGCATCAGCAGTGGAAAATTCCAGGGAATAATCTGGCCCACCACGCCGCAAGGTTCGTACTCCGGGAACTCCTGCGCGAGCAGTTGCGCCCAGCCGGCGTGATAGTAGAAATGCCGCGCCACCAGGGGAATATCAATGTCGCGGCTTTCGCGGATGGGCTTGCCGTTGTCCATGGTTTCGAGCACCGCGAGCAGCCGGGAATGTTTTTGTACCAGCCGCGCTAGCGCGTACAAGTAGCGTGCGCGAGTGTGGGGCGAGAGGGCGCGCCATTTCCCGGACGCGGCTCGCGCCGCACGAATGGCCGCGTCAACATCAGCCGCGCCGCCCTGCGCGACCGAGGCCAGCTTCTCGCCGGTCGAAGGATCGAGGGTTTCAAAATACTCGCCCGCCGCCGGCGCCTGCCATGCTCCGTTGATAAACAGCGCAAACCGGCGCTGGTGGCGATCCAGCCACGACACTGCTTCTTTGGAATCTTCGGGAGCCGGTCCGTACTCCATGCTGACGAATTTTTCGGCGATGTTCATATGCTTGTCATCCCGAGCAAGCGTTCTTTGCGCAGCGAGGGACCTGGGCGAGCCACGCGATGCGTCGCGCTGTTTGCGACGCAATAATCGCGTGTTTGGCTCAATTCCTTGCTGGGTGCCCCATCCTAGCCACGCTTTTTGCGGCTAGGGTGGGGATTCTCTCTCATGCAATCGGATGCCGATATTCCGCCGAATACCGTCCAGTCGCGTAATGTTCCAACTGCCGCTCGATGTCTCCCAGCAACCCGCTCGCTCCGAAGCGAAACATCTCCGCGCGCAACCACGATGGCCCGAGTTCCTCTTTCATCAGGGCGAGCCAGTCGAGAGATTGTTTGGCCGTGCGAATTCCGCCCGCCGGTTTGAATCCTACCGCCATCCCGGTTTGCTGCGCGTATTCCCGGATCGCCCGCACCATCACCAGACTCACTGGCAGCGTGGCGTTGGTTGGCTCTTTTCCCGTGGAAGTCTTGATGAAGTCTGCCCCCGCCATCATGGCCACAAAGCTGGCGCGGGCCACGTTGCGCATCGTCAGCAGATCGCCGGTTCCCAGTATCACCTTCATGTGAGCCGCGCCACAAGCTTGTTTGAAAGCCGCTATCTCGTCGTAGAGTGCCTGCCAGCGTCCGCCAAAAACATGGGCGCGCGTGATCACGACATCAATCTCATGCGCGCCAGCTTCGACCGACCTTCGAATCTCTGCGACGCGTTCGGCCAGCGGCGACAGGCCGGTCGGAAATCCGGTGGAGACTGCCGCAACATGAACGCCGCTGCCCTCCAAAGCATGCAATGCGGTCTCGACGAATACGTGGTAGACGCAAACCGCCGCCACCTTCACATCCAACTGCTCGATCCCGAGCGTCTGCACGAGATCCTGCTGAATCGGCTGCCGGGCCTTCGCGCACAGCCGCCGCACACGCTCCTCCGTGTCATCGCCGGAAAGCGTCGTGAGGTCCATGCACGTAAGGGCGCGCAGCAGCCACGCCGCTTGCCATTCTTTCTTCACCGTTCGCCGCGCGACGTGGGTTTGGGCGCGGCGTTCCACCGCGCTCGTGTTCACTCGAACTTCCTGAATCCAATTCAGGTCGAGCGGAATGCCGGAGTTGGCCAGCAACGCGCGTCCGCCGAGCACGGCGATCGTGTTTGCGGACCCCGTTCCTCTCACCGCAACTTCGCTTCCAGTTCGTTTCTCGTAGCCGGCGGGCATTCGAGGTGTAATTGTACGGCAAATCTGCCGCCCAGGGTTTACAATGGCGCACGATTTAGCTGTTTCCTGGGCCATTTCGTTTGGGCCGATTCACAGCCCCGCACTTCCCTTTATGCAAACCAAGACCGTATCCGCGGCAATGCGGAAAAAGCTGGAGCGAGTGGCCGCCAAGGTCATGAAGAACGCGCATGCTCCGTACTCGAACTTTCACGTGGGAGCGGCGATCCTACTGACCAATGGGAGAGTTTTCTCCGGCTGCAACGTCGAGAACGCTTCTTATGGGATGACCAATTGCGCCGAGCGAACCGCGATTTTTTCCGCAGTCGCGCAGCTGGGGCCGAAGATCGAGATTCGCGCCGTCGCCGTGACCAACGATCATGGCGCCGCCTGCTCGCCGTGCGGGGCGTGCCGCCAGGTGATCTATGAGTTCGGTCCCGACGCGACCATTTTCTTTCGCGGCGCACACGGACCAAAGCAGGCCCACATCACTGAACTGCTTCCGGAAGGATTCCGCCTCCTGTGAGCCAGCCTGCCTCTGTGCCGCAAACTTTCCGCGCGATTGATGTGATCCGCAAGAAGCGCGACGGCATTGAGCTTTCGCACGGCGAGATCGAGGGCTTGGTCAACGCCTACACCAAGGGCGAGATTCCCGACTATCAGGTTTCGGCGTGGCTAATGGCCGTGGTGCTGCGCGGCATGACGCGCCCCGAGACCGCGGCGCTGACCGATGCCATGCTGCATTCGGGAGAGGTGCTCGATCTTTCTTCGCTGCCGGCGAAAAAAGTGGACAAGCACTCGACCGGCGGCGTCGGCGACAAAACCTCGCTCGTGCTGGCCCCTTTAGCGGCTGCGGCCGGCGTTGCGGTTCCCATGATCAGCGGTCGCGGCCTGGGCCACACCGGCGGCACGCTCGACAAGCTCGAAGCCATCCCCGGCTTCAACGTGAATCTTCCTGTGGCCGAATTTCGCCGCGTGCTCGCAACCTGCGGCTGCGCCATGATCGGCCAGACGGCGGAAATCGCTCCCGCCGATCGCAAACTCTATGCTTTGCGCGACGTCACCGGCACGGTGGAGAGCCCGTATTTGATTTGCGCCTCCATCATGAGCAAGAAGCTGGCAGAAGGCATTGACGCGCTGGTGCTCGACGTGAAAACCGGCTCCGGCGCGTTCATGAAAAGCGAGAAAGACGCAGCCTTCCTCGCCGAGCTCATGGTCGAAACCGGCGAGCGCATGGGCAAGCAGGTGGTCGCGCTGATCACCGACATGGACCAGCCTTTGGGCAATATGATCGGGAACGCTCTCGAAGTCGTCGAGGTGCTGGACATTTTGCGCGGCCGTGGACCCGAGGATTTGCGGGACCTCTGCCTCGAACTCGCGGGATGGATGCTGCATCTGGGCGGAGTTTCTGAAACCGTGGCGGAGGGAAAACAGCAGAGCGCGAAATTGATTTCCTCCGGCCAGGCTCTCGACAAATTCCGCCAGATGATCGAACTACAAGGCGGCGATCCGCGCGTAATTGACGACGCGAAGCGCCTGCCGCAGGCACGCCACACCATGCCGGTTGCGACGGCAAGAGCTGGCTACATCGCGTCGATGCAATGTGAACAGATCGGCACGGCTTGCGTGATTCTCGGCGGAGGACGCGAGCGCAAGGAAGATTCCGTTGATCCAGCGGTGGGAATTGTGCTGCACAAGAAAGTTGGGGAGCGCATCGCCGCCGGCGAACCTCTGGCCACGATTTACTACAATGCCGAAGATCGGGCCGCGCGCGCCCGGCAGCTGATTGCAGCGAGTTGCCAGCTCTCAGATTCAGCGCCCACGGCGAAAAGACTGCTCATTCACAAAGTCATCAGGAAATCCACGGAGAACAACTGAATGGGACGCTACACAGGAATTCTCGGACTGTTGACAATGCTCGGGCTGGCTTACATCTTTTCCACGAACCGCCGCGCCATTCGTGTCAAGACGGTAGCGTGGGGCCTGGGCCTGCAGTTGGCGTTTGCCGTGTTTGTGCTGCGCGTCGAGTTCGGCCGCCGCGTGTTTCAATCTGCCGGCGACGCCGTCAATCGCCTGCTCAGCTATGCGTTCGTTGGCTCGGAATTTGTTTTCGGAGATCTGGGCAAGCAGGCTTCGCACGCCGGTTTTGTTTTTGCCTTTCAAGTGCTTCCGACGGTCATCTTCATCTGCGCCCTCTTCGCCATCCTGTACCACTACGGAATCATGCAATTCATCATTCGTATTGCGGCGTGGGTGATGACGCGCGTCATGGGCGCCAGCGGCGCCGAATCGCTGAACGTGGCCGCCAGCATCTTCATGGGGCAGACCGAAGCGCCGGTGACCATCCGGCCGTTCCTGCCGGACCTGACCCGCTCCGAGCTGATGACTGTGATGACCAGCGGGATGGCGCACGTCTCCGGCGGAATTATGGCCGCATACATCGCGTTCGGCATTGAGCCGAAACATCTGCTCAGCGCCGTCATTATGACCGCCCCCGGTACCATTCTGGTTTCGAAGATGCTGGTGCCGGAGACCGAACAGCCCAAAACCGCCGGGCGCGTGATCATGAGCGAAGAGGAAGAGCAAACTGAAAAAAGGGAAAACCTGCTGGGCGCAGTGGCCCGCGGCACCGGCGACGGCCTGCACATGGCTCTCAACATCGGCGCCATGCTGATTGCGTTTCTGGCGTTGATCGCCTTACTCGACGGCATCCTGCACGGAATTCACACTGGCCTGGCGCATTTCGGCTTGCTGTGGTTCCCGTCGAGCCTGGAAAGCATTTTCGGCGTGCTGTTCTCTCCGGTTGCCTGGGTGATCGGCATCCCCTGGCACGATTGCAGGACAATCGGCAACCTCCTGGGCACGCGCATGGTGCTGAACGAACTGGTGGCGTTTTCCATGCTGGGACCGCAAAGGGCCATGCTCGATCCGCGATCGTTCACCATCGCCACGTTCGCCCTGTGCGGTTTCGCCAATCTGAGTTCAATCGGAATTCAAATCGGCGGCATTGGCGCGCTGGCCCCGAACAAGCGCGGCGAACTGGCTCGCCTGGGCATTCGTGCCATGTTGGCGGGAACCATGGCCAACCTGATGTCGGCCTCTATCGCAGGCATGCTGCTGTAGGAGTCTTCGCGGCTTGTTTTCGACTCTGCTTCTCGGGGGACGCAAGAGGCCTTTAACCGCAGAGATCGCCGAGCCCGCCGAGACTTGAAGGGCCTTAGTTCTTAGAGCTGTTCTCGGCGCTCTCTGCGCGTTCTGCGGTGAATGTCCTTTCTACCCGTTCGCGTGCGCGACCAGCAGAATCGCCAGAATGTAGAAGACAAACATCAGCGCGAGATACAGCCGGGTGCGTGATTCTGAACCGACGAATTCTTTCCACGCCAGAATTCCCCACAGCGCCGCCACCATCGGCGCAGCTTGGCCGATGGCATAGGAAATCGCGACTCCGGTGAAGTTCGCTGCCACCAGATTGAAAACCGTCCCCGTACCCCAGATCACTCCACCTGCGAGGCCGAGCAGGTGTCCCGAGGGCGGCCCGGTGAAAAATCCAGCAAAGCTCACCGGTTCGCCGACCAGCGGTCTCTTCATGAAATAGACATTCCAGACGAAGCACGAGAGCAGCGCTCCGAGCGTGAGGAAGACCGCGACGCTGTAGGGCCCAAGCGTGCTGCCGTGGGTCATGGCGCGCGCGACGAATGGCGCCCACAAGCCCATGAGCACGCCGGAAATGACGCTGACGACAATGCTCTTGCGCGAAACCGAGCGGCCGGCGCTGGCGAGGCTTCCGTAGGCTTTGCCGTCGAGGATCACGGCAATCAGGGCGAAGACCACGCCGATGCCCAAGAACATGGCATTCCCCTTGGGCTGCAGCGCGTAACTCAGCACAGTTCCGACCACGAGCGCAATCCCAATCGAAACCGGAAATGCGACGGCCAGCCCGGCCATATCAATCGCGGCCACCAGCAATAGATTCGCCAGATTGAAAATCGCGCCGCCCACGAGCGTAGAAATGATGTTCGAAGTATCGGCGGACTGAATGTTATTCAGAAAGCTGTATGAGTCGTGGCCCGCGCTCCCCATGGTAAAGGCGAGCACCAAGGAAGTCAGAAAGATGCCGATGGCGTAGTCCCAATAGAAAAGTTCGAAACGATAATTCTTGACGCCCTTGTAGGTATTGGCCCACGACCCCCAGCAGATGGCGCTGGTGATCATCATCAGTAAGGCAATGGTCAGACTCGGCGGCGTGAACATGAGTTCTCCCTAAAAAGTTGGTAACTGTACGCTTCTTTGCTGGCAGCTACAAGTTTGGTAAGCCGCTCAGTATCGTTTACAGACGGCCAGTTCCTCAGCCGTTCACTTGCGCGTAGTTCGCGCGCCGCAAGAATTCGCCTTGCCCGGCGCGGCCCAGGAACTTGTCTCCGTCCACCACGACTTGCCCGCGCGACAGAACCATATCCGGCATGCCAGTGACCTCAATGCCCTCGAACATCGAGTAATCCACACGCATGTGATGTGTCTTGGCGCTGATCGTGTGTTTGCGCTTGGGATCGAAAACCACCAGGTCAGCGTCGCTGCCCGCGGCAATCGTCCCTTTGCGCGGATACAAACCAAACAGTTTCGCCGGCGTCGTTGAAACCAGTTCCACAAAACGGTTGGCGCTGAATCGCCCGCCCGCCACTCCACCGGAGTAGATCAGGCTCATGCGATGCTCGATGCCCGGGCCTCCGTTGGGAATCTTGGTGAAATCATCCAGCCCAAGTTCTTTCTGTTCCTTAAAGCAAAACGGGCAATGATCCGTGGAAACCACTTGCAGATGATCGCGCTTCAGCCCATTCCACAGTTTTTCCTGATGCCATTTTTCGCGCAGCGGCAGAGTGAAAACGTACTTTGCGCCTTCGAAGCCGGGCGCATCGAAGTTCTCGATGGAGAGATACAGATACTGCGGGCAGGTCTCGGCATAGACGGGAAGCCCGCGATCGCGCGCCTCACGCACTTTTTCGAGCGCGTCATTGCAGCTCAAGTGCACGATGTAGATGGGCGCTCCCGCCATCTCCGCGAGTGCGATAGCGCGACCCACAGCCTCGGCTTCGGCGGTGGTGGGGCGCGTGAGGGCGAATACTTCGGCGCCTTCTTTCCTTCCGCCAGCGCCTGCTGCACGATTACATCAATGGCGCTGCCGTTTTCGGCGTGCATGCAGACCAGCCCTCCATTCTTCGCCGTAGTCTGCAGCGCTTTGAAGATGCTGCCATCGTCGAGCATGAAGACGCCGGGATACGCCATGAACAGCTTGAAGCTGGTCACACCCTCGCGGACCAGATCGTTCATCTCAGCGAGCTGTCCGCCCGAAACGTCCGTCATGATGCAGTGGAATGCATAGTCGCAGGTGGCCTTGCTGGCGGCTTTGCTCATCCACGTATCGAATGCCTGGCGCAAAGGCTGCCCCTTGTATTGAATGGCGAAATCAATCAGCGTAGTCGTGCCGCCAAACGCGGCCGCCCGCGTTCCGGTTTCAAAATCGTCGGCGCTGGTGGTGCCGCCAAAAGGCATGTCGAGGTGCGTGTGAACGTCAATGCCGCCGGGAAAAACCAGTTTGCCTGACGCATCGAGAATCTTCGCAGCGTTCTGCGCCGCGCCCGACGACGAAAGATCCGTTCCGATGGCGGCGATCTTGCCATTCGCAATGGCGATGTCAGCAGTGTACGTATCGGTTGCCGTCACTACCGATCCGTTTCGAATGATCGTGTCAAAAGCCATCGTGCCCTCCGGTCTAGCCCTGCGCTGGCGTGGGGATGAAAAACGAATTCTATGCTACACTGCCGCTCCTCAGCTCCTCATAAATCTCCGTGCGGGGACGGAGCCCATGCAATTCGGCATCACGCTGAAACCTGACATTTCGGTCGAGCGCATCGTGAGCCTGACGCGGCGGGCCGAGGCTGCCGGATTTGAATACGGCTGGATCTTCGATTCCCACGTCTTGTGGAAAGAGCCGTATCCGCTGCTCACATTGATGGCGACGAACACCGAGCGCATGCGACTGGGCACGTGCGTGACGAACCCTGCGACTCGTGATCTGACCGTGACGGCCAGCTTGTTCGCGACCCTCAATCTGATTTCCGGCGGCCGGATGGAACTGGGCATTGGCCGCGGCGACAGCTCGCGCCGCGTTTTGGGCAAAAAGCCCGTGAGCTGGTCGCAGCTCGAAACGGCGGTGAAGGAGTTTCGCGATCTGACTTCCGGGAAAGAAGTGCAACACGACGGCCAGCCTACGCGCCTGACTTGGGCGAAAGACGCTCCGCGAGTGTGGGTTGCCGGATACGGCCACAAGGTGCTGCACATGGCCGGGCGCGTGGCCGACGGGATCATTCTGCAGTTTGCCGACCCAGCGCTGATTTCCTGGTGCATGGGCTTCGTGAAAGAAGGCGCTCGCGCTGCAGGGCGCGACCCGAGCCGCATCGAAGTGATGGCGGCCGCGCCGGTGTGGGTCTCGGATGATTTGAGCATTGGCCGCGAGCGCGTGCGCTGGTTTCCCGCGCTGGTCTCGAATCACGTGATGGATCTGATCCGGCAGTACAAAAGGGAAGACCTGCCGCCCGCCCTTACTTCCTACGTCGAGGACCGTGGCCACTACGACTATCAGCACCACTGCGAAGTGGAGAGCGATAACGCAGATTTTGTTTCCGATGAAGTCGTGGACCGCTTCTGCGTGCTGGGCCCAGTCGAGGCGCATCGCATGAAATTGCGCGAGCTCGCCGCTGCGGGCGTCACGCAGTTTAATATTTATCTGATGTGCGGCGACGAAGAGCAAACGCTGGAAACTTATCAGTGCGACGTGCTGCCCGCAGTTCGGAAGGTTGGAAAGGTGTAACGGGCGATGGATTATACGTTTCAGCGTGCGCGAATGCTCGTCTTCCAGTATCGGTGGCTGCCGCTTGTCTGGCTTGCGTTGATCCCCGCGAGCATCAGCGCTCAAACGCTGCTGGTAGTCAATCAGGGCGACAGCAACCTGAGCATTGTCGATCCTGTGGCCGGCCGAGAGGTCGCGACCATCGCGGAGAAGACTCCTGGCGTTCATGGCCATGAAGTCGCCGTGTCCGCAGACGGACGCACCGCTTTTGTGCCATCTATGGCAGTTCCGGTGTTGGAAAGCCGGGTATTGATGGGCACGAGATGCTGGTCATCGACCTGCCGTCGCGGGAGATCGTTGGCGACATCGATTTTGGTCATGGGGTGCGACCGCATCTTCCTGTTTTCGACCCGGCGAGCGGGTTGCTCTATGTGACGACGGAGTTAGACAAGACGATCACGGTGGTCGATCCGCGATCTCGGAAAGTCGTGGGCGTGATTCCAACCGGACAGGAAGAGTCGCACATGCTGGCCCTGTCGCACGACGGCCGACGCGGCTATACCGCAAACGTCGGGCCAGGCAGCGTCTCCGTACTCGATATGATCGGCCGCAAGACGATTGCGGTAATTCCGGTGTCGGGGCACGTGCAGCGGATTTCGATATCAAGGGACGACAAGCTGGTGTTTACGGCGGATCAAACGAAGCCCCAACTGGCCGTGATCGACACGGCGAGCAATCGTGTGAAAACGTGGGTAGCACTCCCGGGTTTGGGTTACGGGACGGCCGCAACACCGGACGGGCGTTGGTTGCTAGTCGCGATGCCTTCTACGAACCAGGTGGCGGTTGTGGACCTGGGAAACATGCTGGTAGCACGCCGCATCGACGTCCCAAGCATGCCGCAGGAAATCCTGATTCGGCCTGACGGCAAGATTGCGTATGTGTCATGCGCCGCGAGCGGAAAGGTTGCGGAAATTGATCTGGCCCGATGGAACATCGAGAAGCTGATCGTTGCAGGCAAGTTCGCGGACGGTCTCGCCTGGGCGAATTAATCACTTTGTCCGGTGCTGGGCTGCCGCCGCGCGCTGCCCGCTCATTATCGCGTAATAGGCCAAGAAGCTCACCGCGAAGCCGACGAACCAGGAATAGTCATAGAGAACGCGCACGGAGGGAACCGCCAGGCCCGCCAGCGCAGTTCCTGCCCCCAGACCCAGCGCGATCACCGCGCGCCAGTTGAATCCGCGGGAATATTCGTAAAGCCCATCGCGTAGGTACAGGTCGTCTACCTGCAGCACACGCCGCCGGATGACGAAATAGTCGCAGATCATGATGCGCCACCGGCCCCAGAAAAGCCGCGTAACCTCCCAGCCAGCCCAGGATGAACGTTCTGTAATTCGAAAGCAGCTTCCACGGCATGAGCGCGATGCCCATGAAACAGGTAATGACGCCGCCGGCGCGGAAACTGATTTTCTTCGGCCAAAGGTTCGAGAAATCATTCGCGGGCGAGACGACATTCGCTCCGATGTTGACGTTCAGCGTGGCCAGCAGAATCGCCACCAGCGAAATCACGACCGCAACGGGAGAATGAAAGCGGCTGAGCAGTTGCACCGGATCCCAGATCGCCGTGCCGTAGATGACGACGGTCGCCGAGGTCACGACTATTCCAACAAACGCATAGAGCGTCATCGTGGTAGGCAGGGCCAGCGCCTGCCCGATGATCTGCTCGCGCTGATTGCGCGCGAAACGGGTGAAGTCCGGGATATTCAGCGAAACCGTGGCCCAGAAACCGACGGTGCCGTTGAGCGCGGGGATCAGGAATTTCAGGAAGTCGGGAAAGTTTGCGAACCGCGACGGCACCGAGAGCATCGGGCCGACGCCGCCAGCCGTGTGATACGCCCACCCCAGCAGAAGCAATCCGACGCCAAGCAGAATCGGCGCGCTGATGCCCTGCAGGACGCGGATGTATTCGATTCCCTTGAGCACTACGGCCAGGTTGATCAGCCAAAACAGAAGAAAACAGACCGCCGCGCCGTAGGCGAAGTTCTTCCACGCGGGCACCAGAGTTGCCAGCAGCGTGCTGATCGCCTCGCCACCGATCCACGCTTGAATGCCGAACCAGCCGCAGGCGACCAGTGCGCGCAGCACGGCGGCCACGTTTGCGCCCAGCACTCCGAATGACGCCCGCGCCAGGACCGGAAACGGAATGCCGTACTTCGCGCCGGGATGCGAGTTCAGCAGCATCGGAATCAGCACGATCACGTTGCCCGCGAAGATCGTGGCCACGGCCTGCTTCCAGTTCATTCCTCCCTGAATCAGGCTGGCGGCCAGCATGTAGGTGAGGATGTTCACCGACATGGAGACCCAGAGCGCCGCGAAATTGTAGGTGCCCCACTGGCGGCGCTCGTCGAGGGCGGGCGCGAGGTCGCGGTTATACAGCGGGCTGGATTCGATGCGAGAGCGCAAGTTGACGGAATCGGGAGTTGTCATTGGCATCCCGGTTTGATGAGATTCGCAGAATGTTACCAGTTGTCATTCCAAGCGCAGCGAGGAATCTGCTTTTCGGAGGCGAAGAAAACAGAAGGTTTCTCGCGTCAAACAAACGGCGCTCGAAGGGTTGGACCAAGCGCCGTGTTCAAGTCTCGGTTACAAAACATCTCAATCCGCGGCTGCCGACGCCCCACTCTGCGTCGTCAGTGGACCGTAGCTTTCCGGACGGCGGTCGCGGAAAAACTGCCAGACCTTGCGCACTTCGGCAATCATGTCGAGGTCGAGATCAGCGACCACGACTTCGTCTTTGTCCCGGCTGGCCTGCGCGATGATCTTGCCCCGCGGATTGCAGAAATAACTCTTGCCGTAGAATTCGCCGATGCTCCACGGCTTTTCCGTGCCCACACGGTTAATGGCACCGACAAAGTAGCCGTTCGCCACGGCGTGCGCGGGTTGTTCGAGTTCCCAAAGATATTCCGAGAGTCCGGCCACGGTCGCCGACGGATTAAACACAATTTCTGCGCCATTCAGTCCAAAAACGCGCGCGCCTTCCGGAAAATGGCGGTCGTAGCAGATGTAAACTCCCACGCGCGCATACCTGGTTGCAAACACAGGATAGCCGAGGTCGCCGGGAGTGAAATAGAACTTCTCCCAGAATCCGGGGTGGCAGCGCGGGATGTGATGCTTGCGGTACTTGCCCAGATAGCGTCCGTCGGCGTCAATCACCGCGGCCGTGTTGAAGTAAACGCCCGGCATGTGCTCTTCGTAGACGGGAACCACGATCACCATGTGATGTCTGGCCGCAATTTTCTGCATGAGTCGCGTGGTGGGGCCATCGGGAACGCGTTCGGTCAGTTCGTACCAGCGCGCGTTCTGCTCGGCGCAGAAATAGGGACCATAGAAAAGTTCCTGCAGGCAGAGGATCTGCGTCTTCTTTTTCGCGGCCTGTTCGATCAGTTTCAGGTGCTTGTCAATCATCGCCTTCCGGATCTGAGCCAGAGGGCGCTCAGTACTGAGCGCGTTGCTGGCTTGAATCAGAGCGCAGCGGACAAGGCGGGGCATGCGGGACCTCCAGGCGAATGGTCGAGGAACGAAACTATAGCAGAAGCGGTCAACTTCTTGGCCACGGATTCACACCGAGAAGCACGGATCAAGAGGTGCACGGATCAAATTGTTTGCCTTATCGGTGGAATCCGTGCAAATCCGTAGCGGTTGAAGCGTACTGCCGTTGACACGGCCACTCCGGCTGAATAGACTCGCCCTTCCTCAACTTGCGCACATAACTTGCGCATCATACTTGTGGACCATCCAAGAACCAACGGCTTATGACAAGGCGCCCACGAATCGCGGTGGTTGGCAGCGCGAATATTGATCTGACCACATTCACGAATCAATTTCCCAAGCCGGGCGAAACCATCTTCGCTCAGAAATTTGACCTCGGATTCGGCGGCAAAGGCGCGAACCAGGCCGTGGCCGCCCGCCTCTGCGGGGCGGAGGTGTTCCTGGTGGCGCGGGTGGGCAGCGATCTGTTCGGCCCGGCGACGATTGAGAACTTCCGCAAGCAGGGGATTGATGCCACGCATGTGAAACAGGTTGAAGGTTTGTCGAGCGGCGTAGCTCCGATTTTTGTCGAAGCCAACGGCCAGAACCGCATCCTGGTGGTGAAGGGCGCCAATGACGCGCTCAAGCCCGCAGACGTGGACGCCGCCGCCGAGGTGCTGAAGACCGCTGACTGCATCGTGCTGCAGTTCGAGATTCCGCTGGAAACGGTCTGTTACACAATTCAGTTCGCGCACCAGCACGGCATTCGCTCGATCCTCAATCCAGCGCCTGCGCAACCGGTGGACATGCGAGCGCTGAAGGATCTTGACTATTTCGTTCCCAACGAGAGCGAGGCGGAAGCGATCACCGGATTGCCCGTAAAGAACGTCGAAGATGCGAAGAAGTGCGCTGAAAAGTTGGTGGCTAGCGGCATTCGCCGCGTGATTATCACTTTGGGAACGAATGGATCGCTGCTTGCCGGCCGCGACGGCTGCGAGCACGTCGCGCCGTTTGCCGTCAAAAGCGTGGATAGCACCGGCGCGGGTGACGCGTTCATCGGCAGCTTTGCCGTGTTTCTGGCTGAGGGTGTGCCCGAAAGGGAGGCCGTTCGCCGCGCCAATCTCTACGCAGCCTTGTCCACGACCGGCGTGGGAACTCAGAAATCCTTCTACGACCGTGTGCGTTTCGATGCCGAGTGGGCCGCTCGCTCTTGAGAGGCGAGCCAGCACATAGCTCTTACCCAACATGACAGGACAAAACGCCTGATATTTTTCCACTACAAAACTACTTGACTTATTGATAGTAGGCCGTTTATAAGCCGTGTCGTCGGGCGAGGAGGCTTCCCAGCTTCACGGGAAGGGGAAGGGTTTTTCATTGCAGTTGTGCGACCGAAAGGGGCGCAAGAAAATGTTGAGTAGAAGAACGTTATACGCTGCGATTCTCACTTCGCTCGTATGTCTGTCGAGTCCGCTACTGTACGGTCAGGCGACGGGGAGTTTTTCGGGCACGATCTCGGACAAAACGGGCCTGCTCGTCTCGGGGGCGACGGTCAGGGTCACCTCGCAGGCTACCGCCTTCGTGCGTGAGGTCAAGACAGACGATTCCGGCCACTACCTGGTTCCTTTGCTTCCTGCCGCGTTTTATATGGTTCGAGTCGAGGCCCAGGGTTTTGGGCCAGCCGAGCAGAAGGACGTTCGTCTGCAGGTGGACGAGCATCGCGAACTGAATTTCACCCTGGCTCCCGCCTCGGTCACCACCAACGTGGAAGTGAACGCCACGGAAGTAGCGGTGGAGACGACGAACTCGACTCTGGGCCAGGTCATTACCTCGGAGGAAGTGTCCGAACTTCCGTTGAACGGACGCAATTTCGTGCAGCTGGCAACCCTGGCGCCGGGCACGACCCAGTCCACCAGCCCGGTCAGTTTCTTCACCAATGCCGCCAGCAGCGAAGCCGCGACGCGCGGGTCCTTTTCGCTTTCCGTCGGTGGTTCTCGCGAACAGGAAACCGACTGGCTGCTCGACGGCAACGATAACAATCAACTGGATGAGGGCGGGATTGCAATTTTTTCGTCGATTGACGACGTCCAGGAATTCAAGGTTCTCACGTACAACTATTCCGCGGAGTACGGGGAACGCGCTGGTCCCACGGTGCTGGTTACGACCAAATCAGGGTCCAACCAGTTTCACGGCTCATTATTTGAGTTCTTCCGCAATACGTCGCTGGATGCCACTCGCTACTTCTTTTCATCGCCGCAAAAATTCAATCTGAATCAGTTTGGAGGCTCGCTGGGCGGTCCAATCAAGAAAGACAAGACGTTCTTCTTTGTTGATTATCAGGCCAAGATGCAGCGGGAGGGCGTGCCGTTTACCGGATTCGTTCCGACCACTGCGATGACGACGCCCGACCCCAATGGCGACTACAACTACAATTTGGATCCTCTCGGCGTACCACGTCCAGGCTTTGGTCCTAATGCCCCGGCGGTCAACGGCGACGGATTTGCAAACCTCGCCAATCCATACTCCGGTACGCCGTTCGAGTGCGACAATTCGGGCAACGGCATCGTTCCGGTTGGCGGAATACAGACTGGCGGCTCGCCGTGCAATGTGGTCCCGGCGGGGTTAGTCAATCCGATCGGCGCAGCAGTCATTCAACTTTATCCTGTGCCCAATGCCACCTCTGGCTTCAACTACTCTAACCAACCCATAAGAAAACTCAACGAAGGAACCTTCGACATCCGCGTCGATCACAATTTTTCCAGTAAGGACACCGTATTCGGGCGCTTCAGCTACGATCAGGCAACCAACTTCGTCCCCGGCGGCTCTCCAACATGGTCGGAAGCCAACGCCTTCGGCAGCAACCAGCACATTAACAACCATGGGCGCAACGCGGTGGTGACTGAAACTCACGTTTTTTCCGGGAAAACTATCAACCAGTTCACCGCCGGCTACAACCGGATTTTCAATCACATCCTCTCCTATGGAACCGGCAGCTGCGAAGCGGCCCAGTTAGGCATTCCGGGCGCAAATCTTGGAAGTGCATGCGATTCCATTACTGGCTACGCCGCCAGCCTGAACCAGTCAACCAAGGACTGCATCAGCTGCGGCATGACTTCGTTCCAGATGTCCAGTTACTTCTCTGTGGGCGATCGGGGATACGCGCCTTACCAGGGCGGGACCAATGTTTACTCGCTTTCCGATACCCTCGATCTGATTCGCGGCAAACACAATATCCGCTTCGGCGCCGTATATCGTGCCAACGAAATGAATGTCAGAAACAACGCATTTCAGGATGGATATGTGGTGGAGTCTGGCACGGCGACTGGCGACGACATGGCCGATCTGCTCCTCGGGAGTATGGGGGTCTTTGCGGCTCACGATCAGACATTCCTCGGCGGCACCACCGGCCGGCGCTGGAAACTGATTCGTCCGTTCGTTCAGGATGACTGGCGCGTGACCAGCAATCTGACTGTCAACGTCGGACTTGCCTGGGCTCTGGCGACGCCGGAGACTGAGGTCGAAAATCGGCAGGCAGACTTCAATATTCAAAACCTGATGTGGTATGTGCCGAAAGGCAGCCCTGCTTTGAGCGGTTGCACCACCTGTATCGCGACCGATGGGCGCGTGGGCATTCAATTCGACAAGACGGCCCTTGAGCCGCGCATCGGACTGGCCTGGAAACCCATGGGAAGCCAGAAAACGGCGATCCGCGCCGGCTATGCCATCTACCACGATTCCGCCTGGAACCAGGGCGGACAGGGGTTGTGGCAGAACCCTCCGTACTATGCGGAAGTGGATCCCGATAGCTTTCAGAATGTGCTGTTGACTTCCTACTATGCTTCGACGGGACTTTGCAATCCCGCTGGGAACCCCGGCGTCTCCCCTGCCTATTTCACCGAGTGCGGGCTCTCTTACGGTTTCCAGCAGGAAACTCCCACGAACACGCTATGTCCGCCAGCGGGCATTCTTACTGGGCCTGTGAACCCTGGCTGTTACACCGGGACCATTCAATCCGCGAACCTCAACTTCAAGCAGGGTATGATTCAGCAGTTCAACCTCAACGTTGAGCGCCAGTTGCCTGGAGATATAGTGCTGACGGCGGGCTATGCCGGCTCCCGCAGTTCACGCGTTCTGGTGAGCCAGGTGAACGAAAACCTCAATCAGCCAAGCGCGTGCGGCGTTGTTACCGGGTACACATTGGGCTGCGGCTTTGGGTCGTTCCCTTACGCTGGCGCCTATCAAACCGTCGCCAGCAACAACAGCGTCGGGTCGGCTCGTTACGACTCTCTCGAGGTCAAGGCTGAGACCAAGAGCGCACGGCATGGTCTCTACGCCCTGCTGGGCTACACCTGGTCCCGCAATTTTGACTCCGGCATGCCCGACGGCCTGGGCACCAACCCGGGAGCCATATATTGGCCTTTGCCGGGAACCAGGAAGCTGGATTGGGGGCTATCGCAACTGAACCTCAACGACAGCTTCACTGCCAGCGTCCTCTACGATTTGCCCTTCGGCAAAGGCAAGCACTTCGGCGGCAATATGAGCGGCGCGGCCAACGCCATCCTGGGCAATTGGCAACTGGATCTGATCGAGCGGGCAACATCTGGATTCCCGCTATTTGTCGTTGACAGCGGCGACGGGTCGGGCACGTACTTCTCCTACAACGGGTTCACCTTCCAACGTCCCGACGAAGTCGGTGATCCCAACAAACCGGGTAACGAGGGTGGCCAGACGGGCTGCCCAACGCAGATTCATACCCTGCAGAACTGGTTCAATCCCTGCGCCTTCGCCAAGGCCCCAGCCGGAGAACTCGGCACCGCTCCGCGCGCACCGGTTTACGGCCCTCGTTTTGTGAACACGGACTTCTCGATCATCAAGGATTTCGCGTTCCGAGAGGGCATGGGTTTGCAATTCCGGGCTGAGTTCTTCAACCTGTTCAACCACGCGCAGTTCTATATGAACGGCGTGGGTGACAGTGGAGAGCAAGACATAAACACGCCTTCCAGTTTCGGCGTGATCAACAACACAGTGAACAATCCGCGTCTGATTCAGTTCGCCCTTAAGCTGAAGTTCTAGGGCTGACGGCAGAACAGCGGGCAATTTTTTTGGGCAGACTGGACGCAGTCCAGTCTGCCCTGTGTTCTGTAGCGTGTAAAGCACATGCTCCAATGCCTGCGCGCTGACCTGCGATCTCCGCTCTGCGCTGGCATCGAATTTGCGAACAGCATACAATGCTGACAAGCGAGTCTTCCCTATATGTCTCCCATTCCAGACGATCTGGCCACCATCAAAGACGACATGATCGCCTTCATCGAAGGTCACGGCATGCGCCGCTTCCACGGCTTCGTCGATTATGAAGAAGTGCAGTGTGTCATGTGGGAGATGGGCGACAATCCCGACGGCTGGAAGGATTTCGTCGAGCTGGCCAAAACCGCGGGCGCTCCCTTCCTGACCATGCATTCGTGGGCGCTCGAGCGCACGGAGCTGGATGAACTGGTGGAGCGGCTGACCAATTCGGAGTTCTCCGACGGCGACGAAGTGGAGGACGCGCGCTGGCTCCGCGCCCACGCCGGCAAGGTCGGATATCTGCAACTGGGCTGGGCTTACCAGGGGTCCATGTTTCTGTGTGAGGTCTCGACCGACTGGTACGACCGCTACCAGCGGCTGCTCGACGTTTCCGACGAATTCGGCGGCATCGCCATGGATGAACCGGACCAGGACGAAGAGAATTAGCCTCGAAGTCCCGTGTGGGGCCGGGCGCATTCGCCCGGCCAGGCCGAGCGCAGCTCGGCGGGGTTTGAATCTCGGCTACTCCGGCAATCTCCTTCCAGGAGTAAACTTCTCCATCATCCTATGCAGTGGATTCATAAGGCCGCCGATCAGAATCTGGTCGAACCTCTAGCTTCTGCTCTCCGTGCAGATGCGGCGCTGCGCATCAGCGCCCGAACGTCTCATATCCTGGCGCCGCTGCTCGTGCGGCGCGGCATCTCGGACGTCGAGTTGGCGGCCCACTACCTTTCGCCTTCTCTCTCTCACCTTCATGCGCCCGAGCGGATGATGGGCCTCAACGCCGCCGTGGACCGGTTGGACGCTGCCATCGCGCGTAAGGAGCCGATTCTGATCTACGGCGACTACGATGTGGATGGCACGATGGCGGTCATCATTTTGAAGACCGCAATCGAACTGTGCGGCGGCGCGGCCGATTTTCACGTGCCCCACCGCATTCGCGAAGGCTACGACATGCGCGACGACGTGATCGAGCACGCGGCCGCGGCCGGCATTCGCCTGATCATCAGCGTGGATATGGGAATTCGCGCGTTCGCTCCGGCCGAGACGGCGCAGCGGTTGGGCGTGGATCTGATCGTCACCGACCATCACCTGCCCGGTCCCGACGGCGTGCCCAAGGCGCTGACGGTGGTGAATCCAAATCAGGCGGGATGTGAATATCCGTACAAGCAACTTTGCGGTGCGGGCGTGGCTTTCAAGCTGGCGCAGGGGCTGATGCAGCGGCGGCTGCAAGCGAAGGATCAGACCAAGCTCTTGCTTTCGTTCTTGAAGATCGTAGCGATTGCCACCATTGCTGACGCGGTTCCGCTGACGGGCGAGAATCGCGTGTTCGCCTCGCTGGGGCTGGACGCGCTGCGCCGCGCGGTGAATCCGGGGCTGAAAGCGCTGCTGGAAGTGGCGCAGATCTCGGCCAGCCGTTCGCCGACCTCGGTCGAGGTTGGGTTTCGCATTGCGCCGCGCATCAACGCCGCGGGGCGCATGGACGTCGCCCGCGACGTGATTGAACTGTTCAGCGTGAAAGACGCGACGCGGGCCAGGGAGTTGGCGGCAAAACTCGACCAGCTCAACACCGACCGCCAGGAAGAAGAGCGGCGGATTCTGAAAGCGGTCGAGGAGCGTTTCACAGGCGATCCGGCGCTGTGCGACGCCTATTGCATTGTGGTGGATGGCGACGCCTGGCATCGCGGGGTCATCGGTATCACCGCGACGCGGGTCGTCGAGCGCTACAACCGCCCGACGGTAGTGATTGCGCGCGAAGGCGATGAAGCGTTCGGCTCGGGGCGCTCCATTCCGGCGTTTCATCTGCTGGAGGCGATTGAGTCGTGCCACGATCTTTTCTCGCGCTATGGCGGCCATGCCCATGCCTGTGGGTTTGCCATGCCCGCGGCCAACGTGGACGCACTCCGGGCGCGGCTGGATGCATTTGCCCGCACGCGGCTCACGCTGGCGGATTTCGATCCGGTCCTAGATCTGGACGCGGAGTTGTGGCTGGGGGAGATCACGCCAGAATTATTTCAGGCGCTGCAAATGCTGGAGCCTTACGGCGTCGGCAATCCCGAGCCCGTGTTTGCCGCGCGCGGCGTGCAGCTGACGGCACCTCCGCGCATCCTCAAAGACAAGCACGTGAAGTTCAAACTGCGGGCGGGGAATGTAGGGACGGCCGCCCTCGAGAGCCTGCCCCGAGCGGAGTCGAGGGGTCCAGACCGACCTGAAAGGTCGGCTGCGCTGGCAGCAGCGTCGGGAACGTTGGCAGCCGCACCGTCTCCGGAACCGGCGGAATTATCCTCGGCAGCCGTCCTTGCCACGCCCCGATGTCATCCAGATGCCGCTGCCATCCGCCGCAGTGAACAAGCGGCCGCAGTCACCGAACGGGCCGAATCGTTGAGGACGGCGAACCACGAACCGAGACCTGATCTGCGATCGAAAATCACCTTCGACGCCCTGGGCTGGCACATGGCCGAACGCCTCGCCCAAACGCCGCTCCTGGCGGGCGATTCCGTGGATATCGCCTTCACCATCGGCCACAACGACCATCCCGAGTACGGTGGGCTGGAGCTATCGCTGCGGGATTTCAAGATGCCAACTAACTGAGCGCGCTGTGGGATTCCGCACCACTGTTGCTCAAACTCGCAGTGACCAAGGCCGCCGGAGGATGGCTAGCGATTGGGGCTAGATTTCACGTCGGACTGTTTCGGAGGACAGTGAAATAATTTTCGCCATTCTTCCTGTTTGGAAGCGCTGTCATCGTTAGATATTGCCAATTTTGCTGTTTCCACACGTGTTGCGTTTATCTCCGTAAACCCGCCAATCTCGATAATCTTCTTGTAGGCCTCTATTGCATCGTCAAAGCGGCAGGCCCTGTCATAAGCTTCACCTAGCCCCACCCAACAACCCGTGTTTTCTTTATCGAATGCCACGCATCTCCTGAAAATCGGTATGGCGTCCTCCGGTTGCCCCACATTTACCAAGCCGTGGCCAATATTCTCCAATATGAACGTCTCGTCTTTAGTGGAGTCCCAGCCTGAACAATTGCTGAGATGAGTACGTCCGGCATCCACGAGCTTGCTGAACTCCTGTAAGTGTGCATGGTAGAGGGTTACGTCGAAGTCCTTTGATTCCCGCTTTGCCAAATCTTCATGAACTTGCTGTTCTAATCTCAGGCTGAGTTTCGGAGAAGCGCTGCAAAGAGTCAGCGCACGCGCGGTCACTCATTTGGGCTGTCATGGTCGATGCACCCACCAGCGACAGAATCAGAACCACGATCCAGGGCAGCATGCCGACCTCCGCAGGTCAATTGTACGCCTGACATCCGAGAGCTTCTGTCTGTTATCGCTGGGTCGTCTTGCGTTTTGGCTCGCGTGCCATGTACTTCTTCTTCCTTTTCTTCAGCTTCAGAGCCTTCGCTCGGCTCGAGAGTTTCTTGATCGGTGGCCTCACGGGTTTTCCTCCTCTCCTGGATTCTGGGTGACCGCTATCTGAGTGCGTGCATTCCTCATGTGGTTCCTGTATGCCCGCAACACGTCCAGAGCCAATGGGTTCTTGTCCTCCGCGCGGCCAAGTTCCAGGGCCGTGTACACGAGAGCAACGACTTCAGGGTCTGTCATGTTTTTCTCCTTGAGCCGACACTGGTCGGCTACACTCAATGCTTAGCATTTTCGCAGCGGTCTTGTCTCATATCAGGGTGAAAAAGTTGAAGGGCAGGAAAACGGCCCATTCGACGCCGCGCTGCGGTGGCACCAGGACGCCTCGCCGATGTACGGTTACGATAATTGGGCTCTATGGCATTTCCACACGAAAGAGCGATCTGGCACGAGGCAGGGCACGCAGTTGTCGCGCTAAGCATTAGTCTCGCAGCAGCCGACATTTGGTACAAGAACGGGAATTTCGAAGCAACCTATGGTCTCGCCCAACGGTCTAGAGTCCCGCTGCATCACATCTATACGGTCCTAGCGGCCGGTGCTGCGTCAGAAAAGCTCAAGTTCGACGACTACGACACTAAGGGATCATCAGCAGACGCGACCCGCATCTCCGACCTAGGAGGCGTCACGATTGAGAACTATCTGCCGGAAGCCCTTAAAATCCTCGGAGTACACAGGCGAGAACTCGAAGGGATGGCTAGAGAACTTCAGGCGAAGTGGGCACAAAGCTTGTTCACCGGGCGACCAAATCCTTTTCGAGTTATGTTGGCAGAGGAGGTCGATGCCGTGTATAAGGCGGTGGCCGCCGGACAAACTACCGCGGAATGATTGGCAGCGCCCCACCCTTTTCTAGTTTTGGGAAGGGCGGGTAGTCAGCGATCAGTTTGCCCGCCCTTCGCAAAGAAACGCGAAGGGTGGGACACCCGGCAGTATCCCGGTCGCACCAGTGACGCCTAGCCGGGTGCTTGCAGATGAGCCTTCCCGGGGGTCACCACAAATGGTAATGCCCATCCCGCCGGGCCATCTCCACTTTGGCTCCGAACAACGCGGCCAGCCGCTCGACCTGCAGGATTTCTTCTTTCGGCCCATCCGCGACCACTCGCCCACGGCTCATCAGCACCACGCGCTAAATTTCCGGGACAATGTCGGCTAGTTCATGCGTCACCAGAATGATCGCCGTCCCGGAATTGGCTAAAGCGCTCATCGTTTGTCGAACATTCTGCTGCGCGGCGAGATCGAGCGAGTTGCAGGGCTCGTCGAACAGCAGCGCGCGCGGCCGATGCGCCAGGGCGCGGGCGACCAGCACGCGGCGGGCTTCGCCGGACGACATTTCGCTCACGGGACGCTCGGCCAGATGTGAGATGTTCAGCTGAGCCAGAGCCGCGTCGGCCAGTTCACGGTGGCGAGGATCCACCGTGTGGTGGGGAAAAATTGCGGTGCTGCTGAAAAAGCCTGACAGCACCACATCCCGTCCGCAGGCGTTACCAGTGCAGGAGAGCATCAGATCGTTCGAGACGATGCCCAGGCGGACGCGCAGCGCAAACACATCCCAGCTGTCTTCTCCGAGAATTGCCATCGAAGAGTCCGGACGAACCACCGGATAGCATTCGCGCGTGATCGTCTTGATGAACGTGGATTTTCCGCAGCCGTTAGGTCCAAGGATCGCAACGTGCTCGTCGGCGCCGATGCGCAGCGTAAAGCCGTCGAGCGCCATTTTCTGCCCTCGCATCACGCAGAGGTTGCGAAAATCGAGGAGGGGCGGCGTTGCGGCTTTCATCGTCATCCAAGTGTAAACGAGGAAAAGTGGTCAGTGGCCGGTGGTCAGTGGTCAGCAATGAGCACTGGCCACTGATCACTGGTCACCGACCACTGCTCCTGGATTACACTGAAACCAGATGACGCTTCCTATCTATCATCTGCGGCGCCTGCTGGCTGTGACGGCCATCCTGCTCATGGTGGTAGTGACGGGGATGTATTTCTACGCGCGTTTGCGTGCGCGCAACGTGCTGAAGGAAGTCCCCGGCAAAATCGGGTACGACATCAGGCAGACGGCGAGCGGATTTCAGTTCTCCAAGTCCGACGGAGGCCGGACGTTATTTACCATCCAGGCCAGCGGCCTCAAGCGATTCGTATTGGGCGATCGCGCCGAGTTGCACAACGTCAACATCATTCTCTATGGCCGCGACTCGTCCCGCTACGATCAGATTTATGGCGACGATTTTGCCTATGACCCGCGGAGCGGCGACGTCACAGCCAAGGGCGATGTGCAGATTGATCTTGTGGCGAACCCAGCGGGCTCGGCCAGTCCCGATCAATCCACTCCCAAGGCGCTCACCAATCCCATCCATCTGAAGACGCGCGATCTGGTCTTCAACAATGACACCGGCAATGCCTGGACCGACGCCCGGGTGGAGTTCAGCACGCCGCAAGCCACCGGCTGGGCCGTAGGCGTGAAGTATGCGGGCAAGAGCAACGCGCTGACCTTGTCGTCGCAGATCCACGTGGTGCTCAGCGGCGCGAACGCCGCGGTCATCGAGGCGGAGCACGGTGTGATTACTAACGAACCGCGAGAGGTCGTGCTCGACCACCCCCATCTTGACCGCCAACGCGGAACCCTGCACGCGGAGCGAGCGGTATTTTATCTGGGTGCGGACAACAGCGTGCAGCGCGTTCTGGCCACAGGAAATGTCATTGCCGAAACGTGGCTGGCGGGGAAGGGGTCGGAGCAGACAGAACCAGATTCCGAGATGCGCAGCCGCGCGGACCAGGCCGAATTCCTACTGACGGACAAGCGGGACCTGCTGCGTACCGCGATCCTTGCCGGCAACGTTCATGTCGAGCAAACGGGATCGCAGCCCATCGAGGGTGATGCCGGGCGTGTGATTCTGGATTTCGCCGACCGGAACCAGTTGCAGAAGGTACACGCCGTGGATGGAGCCCGGCTGACGCAGAAAGCTGAGGGAACGAGGAAGCCGGGGTCCAGTTCCGCCGCGCAGAACTTTGAACTCACCGCGCCGGTTATCACGTTCAACGTGGCCCAAGGGCATATCCTCGATCGCGCCGAAACCTCGGGCGCAGCACAGATCACGATCACTCCGGCGAAGGAAATCGGTCAGGGAGAAGATCTGGGCATGACTCCGGGTTGGGTTTCGCAGAGAACCGTCGTGACCGCGGGCAAGTTTGAGGCGAAATTTGCGGTCGACCAATCCGCAACTGGCGGGGGGCGAACTCATCTGAGTACGATTCGCGGCATGCCCGACGCTCGCATCGTCAGTTCGACTCCCGGGCAGCCGGATCGTGCGAGCACCAGTGAATCGGTTGAAGCAACTTTCTTTCCGCAGGGAGGGATCGATGCCATCACGCAACAAGGCAACGTTGCCTACAGCGACGCACAGGCGCCGGACAAGCGAATGCAAGCCTGGGCGAATAGCGCAAGCTACACCCCTGCCGACCAGATGCTTGTGCTCACGGGCAGTCCGCGCGTGACGAACGGTGCGATGACCACGACCGCGAAGACCATACGAATGAACCGTGCCACCGGCGACGCTCTGGCCGAGGACGACGTCAAGAGCACCTACAGCGACCTGAAAGAGCAGCCGGACGGCGCCCTGTTGGCGTCTGCTTCACCGATCCACGTCACCGCCCACACCATGACCGCCCATAGCTCTCCTGCTGTTGCGCTGTATTCCGGCAAGGCGCGCCTGTGGCAGGACGCGAACGTTATCGAGGCGCCCACCATCCAGTTCGACCGCGAGCGAAGATTCGTGACCGCCCGCGGAACGCCTGCCGAACCGGTCCAGACGATCATGGTTCAGACAGAGAAAGTTCAAACAGAGAGGGTCCAGACGCAGAAACCCGGGTCAGGAAGGACCGCGACGGGCGGAAATGTGGCGGGAAGGGCAGCCCGCCCCGAGTCCAGCCCGGTGTCCGTCACCGCAACGCAACTTACTTACGCCGATTCCGAGCGCAAGGCGCACTATGAAACCGGAGTGCTGGCCAAGGGCGCGGACTTTTCCGCCTCCGCCAAAACCATGGACATATACCTCCTGCCCCGCAGCCAGACCTCTGGTCAAACCCATAATAATCAATCGTTTGGAGGGCCTGGGCAGCTCGACCGGATGGTCGCCCTGGGCGACGTCATCATCCAGCAGCCCACCCGTCGAGCCGAGGGGCAGGAGCTGGTCTACACCGCGGCCGACGACAAGTTTGTCCTCACCGGAGGACCCCCTAGCATTTTTGATGCCGAACAGGACAAGATTACCGGCGGTTCGTTGACTTTCTTTAGGCGCGATGATAGGGTGCTCGTAGAAGGCGAAGCTAGTACTCCTGTGGTGACTCAGACGCGAGTGGCACGATAAATGCGTACCCTAGCCACCGAAGAAATTGGCAAATCGTACCGTGGCCGCCGCGTTGTCAATGGGGTCAGCCTGCGGGTCGAACAGGGCGAAGTTGTTGGATTACTTGGACCTAACGGCGCAGGCAAGACCACCACATTTTATGCCATCGTGGGCCTGGTCCCTCCCGACACTGGCCGCGTGTTGTACGACGGCCAGGACATCACTGACGTTCCCATGTATCTGCGGGCCCGTCAGTATGGCATCAGCTATCTCCCGCAAGAAGCTTCCGTCTTTCGCAAACTGACGGTGGAAGAGAACATCCTCGCGGTGCTGGAAGCGCAGCCCATGTCCTGGCACGAGCGGCGCGAGAAGATGGAAAAGTTCATTGACGAACTGGGACTGGAGCACATCCGCCAGAACCGCGGATATGCGCTTTCCGGTGGCGAACGGCGGCGGGTGGAAATTGCCCGTTGCCTGTGCATCAATCCCACGTTCATTTTGCTGGACGAGCCGTTTTCAGGCATTGACCCGATTGCCGTGCTCGACTTGCAGAAGATAATTAGCAGTCTGCGGGCCAGCGGCATCGGAGTGCTGATCACCGATCACAACGTGCGCGAAACCCTTTCGGTCACCGACCGGGCTTACATCATTGACGACGGCAGGATTTTCCGTCAGGGACAGCCCAGCCAGTTGGCCGGCGATCCGGAAGTTAGAAGAGTGTATTTGGGAGAAAGTTTCTCCTTAGTCTGAGGTTTCAAAGTTTCAAGGTTTCAATGTTTCAAAGTAAGACCATGAAACCTTTGAGTCATTGAAACCTTGAAACCTTGAAACATGGTCTTACTTCAACACAAACTCAGCGTAAAGCTCTCGCAACGCCAGATCCTTACCCCGGGCCTGGTGCAGATGGTCTCTGTCCTTGCGCTCAACAAGCTCGAGCTCAAGGACATGATCAACGCCGAGATGGTCGAGAACCCGGTTCTCGAAGAGCTGGAAGACTCGGTTCCGCTGCTCGACGAAGTAGGTAAGAAGGAGGAAGACCGCGACCGCGCCGCGGCCGCGACCCCGGAAGAAAACCCCATCAGTGCGGTCGAAAAGAAAGATCCCTTCGAGGAAATTGACTTCGGCTCGTTCTTCCAGGATTATCTCGATCCCGGCTACCGCACCTACGGCGAGATGGAAGAGATCGAGCGGCCGTCCTTCGAGAACTTCCTCTCCAAGCCCAGCAATCTGACCGACCACCTGGCGTGGCAGTTGGGCGCGTTGAGTCTGCGGCCGGAGGTGCGCGAGGCTGCCGACTTGATCGTCGGCAACCTGAACGAAGACGGCTACCTGATCGCCAGCGACGACGAGTTGTTGGGCGTGGCGCCACCGGCATCACCCGAAGCTGACGCCGTAACCGCGAAGAATATTGTGAGCGAGGCCCAGGCTCTGGGCCTGGCCGAGGTCGAAGCGGAATCAGAATCGGGAGCCGAGGAGACTTCCAGCATCGGCGGGATACAGGGTTCGGCGGACGCTGAGCTTCACCCCGGCGCCGCGTCTGGCTATGACGAGCCGGTGGAGTTTGCGCCCGCCGCCGAGCAACCGAGAGAAGTACCTTTTCCTCCGTCGGGAGGTCCCGCCGCAGCGGCAGCCGCTCCCGCACCGGAGCCTGCGCCGCAAGCGGCGAGCGCGTTCAAACCGAGATTCACTCCCGTAGACCTGCAGGAAGCGTTGGAAGTCGTCCGGCAACTGGATCCTCCGGGGGTTGGCTGCCGCGATCTGCGCGAATGCCTGCTCGGCCAGCTGCGCTACCACCAGGCACAACTCGCGCTGCACAAGAACGGCAACGGAACTGCGCAGATTCTGCAGGATGCCGTCGCCGTGGTGGACCAGCACCTGAAGGATTTGCAGAACAAGCGGCACAAAGAGATTGCCAAAGCTATTGGCCGTCCGATCGAAGCCGTCGAGCAGGCGCTGCTTTACATTCGCACGCTCGATCCGCGGCCGGGACTCCGCTACAACAAAGTGCAGGCGCGGCTGATCGAGCCCGACGTCGCTTTCATCAAACATGGCGATGAGTGGCTGGTCATCATGAACGACGAAGACCTGCCCCAGCTTCGCCTGAACCCGGCCTACAAGAAGCTGCTGGTCCGAGACCAGAACGACAAGAACACGCGCGACTACGTGAAAGAGCGCTATAAGAGCGCCATCCAGCTCATCAAGAATATCGAGCAGCGCAAGCAAACCATCACCAAGGTTTGTTACTCGATCGTCGCCCGCCAGCAGGAATTTCTCGAACGCGGCATCGATTTCCTGAAACCCATGATGATCAAGGAGGTGGCCGAAGAAATCGGCGTGCATCCTTCCACGGTGAGCCGTGCCGTCGCCAGTAAGTACGCTCACACCCCGCAGGGCGTATTCGAGCTGCGGTACTTCTTCAGCGAGAGCGTGCAGGGACCGGAGGGCGGCAACACGTCGCTGCTCATCCTCAAGCGCCGCGTCAAGAAGCTGATTGAGGAAGAAGATCCCAGCCGTCCTTTGACCGACGAGCAGATCACCCGGATTCTGCAATCGCAGGGCATCCAGGTGACCCGCCGCACGGTTGCCAAATACCGCGAAGACATGCACATCCCGAGCACGCACCAGCGCCGGGTAAAGAAATGAATGCGGAAGTAAGAAGTCAGAATGAAGAAGTTAAGGAGCTATCAAGGAAGAGGTTCGGTAAGGGCACGGCTTCAGCCGTGTTGATGAAATGGGATAGGGAGCGGGGCTTTAGCCCCTGAGGGAATGTCAGTGGCGGAGAGAGTCGAGGGGTTTCAATTCTGCAATCTGACTTCTAACTTCTGACTCTCACGATCTGACCTCTGACTTGGTTCCAGATGCAGTGCCCAATTTGACTCGATCCGAACGACTTATCTAGGAGGGGCGCTCATGAACGTGGAATACACGGGAAGACACTACGAAGTAACTTCCACCATCCGCAAAGAAGTAGAAACCGGCCTCGCGAAAATCCGCAAAATCCTGGGCGACCGATTTGAAACCAAGGTGATCCTCGCCGTCGAGAAGCATCGCCACAAAGCCGAAATCACTATCAGCCCGCGCAATGGCCCGCTGGTCGGCCTGGCCCAAGCCAAGGACATGACCATCGCCGTCAACGAAGCGCTCGACCACCTGGAAAAACAGGCAATCAAATATAAAACCCGCTGGCAGTCGAAGAAACGCTCGGCGCGCAAGACTGAGGAAGTCAACAAGTGGAACGGTGATCATTCGCCGGGCCAGGAAGAATTGCAGACCACCGTCGGCTTGTCGGAGAAAACGGCAGTGCCGGTTGTGGTGCACAAGTATCCCGCTGTGGCGAAGACCACGGAAGTTCACCTGGTTCGTTCCGAGGATGCCGTCGCCATGCGCCCCATGACGCTCGAAGAGGCCATCAAAGAAGCGCACTTCAAAGATCGCGATGTCTTCGTCTTCCGCGATCCCAAAGGGAAAGTAATGGTCCTGCACCGCGCTCGCGACGGGAAGATGCAGTTGATCGAAGTGCCGTGAGAGCAACAGTCAGCTAATCAGATTAACCACATTGGGTGCCCCACTTCTCGCCGGTTTTGCGAGAAGTGGGGATTTTGAGTCTGTACAGCGTGAGGAGCGTTCCAGACATGAACCTCAGACGACCCGTCTCGGTAGCAGCATGCATTCTCTGTTTCGCTGCAGTCTGCACCGCTCAGACCAGTGGCGCGTGGGTGGTCCGCTACGATGGCGTGGGACCGGTGCAGATCGGCATGACCCTCGACCAGTTGAGCGCAACCCTGCATGAGAAGCTGACGGAGGATGAGTCTGGCAGCGACAGCTGCTTCTACGTTCATGCGCGCAGCCACGACCATCTTGCGTTCATGATCGAGGACGGATGCGTATCTCGGGTCGACGTGGATGCGCCCGGTATCCGTACTTTCGCCGGCATCCAGGTTGGAGATTCTGAGGCCCACGCGCGACGTGTCTATGGCACCAAAATGGAAGTGACGGAACACCAATACATCGACACCGGACACTACTTAACACTTCGCTCAGCCGATGGCCGCCACGGCGTTCGCTTTGAAACGGACAAGGGAAAGATCGCGTCGTTTTGTGCCGGGACTTACGAGTCGATCCAGTACGTGGAGGGGTGTTTATAGTCCGTTAATCACTTGCTCTGGACAGAAATGCCCTTCGCCTGCACCGGCGCGCCGCATTCCCGCGCGCAATCCATCGAGAAACGCTTACGTCTCGAGCCGGCGCGCACTCGCGATCCTGAATGACATCCTGATTGATACGTTTGAATAGAGCCGTCTGCTAGAATTCGTCCCCGAGGGAGATTTGTCATGATCACTGATGTATGCCGCAAGACCTCAACCGTTCTCATGTTTCTGACCCTGTCCGCCGTTCTCAGTGTGCCTCAGGTCGTTCGGGCGCAGGCCGTTCCCTCTACGGCCAAGCTTTCCGTGCACTGGGAAGAGCTCACGGCCGCGGACTTTCGCGAAGGGATTCGTCGCTCTCAGGGCACGTGCCTCCTGCCTTTCGGAATCCTGGAGAAGCACGGCCCGCACCTGCCGCTGGGTACCGATTTGCTTGATGTGCGCTATGCCGCGCTGCATGCGGCCGAGCAGGAATACGCGGTAGTCTTCCCGGAATATTACTTCGGCCAGATTGCGGAGGCGCGACACGAGCCCGGAACCATGGCCTACAGTCGCCAGATGCAGCTGGCGCTGCTGCAGGAAACCACTGACGAGATGGCGCGCAACGGTTGCAAGAAGGTCCTGATCGTCAACGGCCATGGCGGCAACAGCAGCCTGCTGCCATATTTTGCGCAGACGCAACTCGACAAGCCGCACGATTATGTCGTCTACGTTTTCGATGAGCACACGCCGTCGTCAGGAGGTCCGGCGAAAAAAAGCTCCGGCCCCGATTGGCACGCCGGGGAAAGTGAAACCGCGAACATGATGGTCTCCCATCCCGAACTCGTGCACCTCGACCGCGCCGCCAGCGAATCAGGCGCCGATCAGGCGCGCCAGAAACTCCCCGAGGACATTTACACCGGCATATGGTGGTACACGCGCTTTCCCTTCCACTACTCGGGCGACGGCTCGGTCGCGAGCAAGGAACTGGGTGAGTACCAGATGAAGTCGTGGATTGATGCGATGGTGAAAGCAATCCGGACGGTGAAAGCCGACGACGTCAGTCTCAAGCTGCAGAACGAATTCTATGAAAAGAGCGCGCACCCGCTGGACACGCAGCCGTGATGCTCAAGGAAACAAGTGAGCGCGTTTTGCAGGTGCTCCAATGCCTGGATGCCGCAATGATTTAGTGGTGTCATCCCGAGCGAAGCGAGGGACCTAGGTTTCCGTAGGCGCTGGCACAAACCCAGATTCCTCGCTTCGCTCGGAATGACAAAGTGCGCCTCACGAGCTCCCGATCAGCACGCCGGTGAGGAACACCAGGGCGCCGCCCAGGCCGACCTGCAAGGCAGCTGTGACCCAGGGCGTGTCCATATAGCGCTTGCGGACCCAGGTGATCGCTCCCAGTTCCACCAGCACTACAATTCCCGCCGCCCAGAGCGCCATCCTGAAGTCACGCAAGAGAAACGGCAACGTATGCCCAATGCCTCCCAAGGCCGTCATCGCGCCGCAAATCGCGCCGCGCACCCACGGATGTCCGCGTCCCGTCAGGCTGCCGTCATCGGAAAGTGCCTCCGCAAAACCCATGCTGATGCCCGCGCCCGCCGACGCCGCCAATCCGACTAGAAACGCGTCCCAGCTTTTCTGCGTTGCAAAGGCAGCGGCGAACACAGGCGCCAGCGTCGAAACCGAGCCGTCCATCAGTCCTGCCAGGCCGGGCTGCACAATCTGCAGCACGAACAAACGGCGCTGGGCCGCTTCTTCATCGGCCTTCACGCTGTCGGGCAACTTTTGCTTGCCGAGTTCCAGGGCGCGTTCTTCGTGCGAGCGTTCTTCGTTCGCGAGATCGTCGAGTAGTTGCCGGATGCTTGCGTCCTGGGTGCGCACCGATGCCTTTTCGTAGAAACGGCGAGTTTCGACCTCCATCGCGCTCGCTTCCTTGCGCACCTTCTCAATGCTCAGCGGGCGCACCAGCCACAATGCCGGGCGCTCGACGAAGCCGCGCACGTCCTGGCGCCGGATCAGCGGGATGTGTTCGCCGAATTTCTGCCGGTAAAGTTCGAGCAGGCGGCGCCGGTGCCCGGATTCTTCCTGGCGCATGGCTTCAAACACAGACGTCGTGCCCGGATAGTCCTGCCGCAGGCCCTCCGCGAAATCGGAATAGACCCGCTCATCTTCTTCTTCCAGGGTAATGGCCAAGGCGAGAACTTCGCGTTCGGTGAGGTCTTCAAATTTCTTCATGACGCCATAGATTACCCGTCGTGCCGGGCAGAGACAATGTGGATTTTCGCTTCTCGATTGACGATTGCCGATGGAGCATCGGGCACGCCCGTATCTCAACTAGCAATCGCGACCGGGAGCCAATCGTCGGCTTCGATGCTACTATCCATGTAATGACGCCTCGGAAGGCTTCCAGCCAGACGCGCAGGAGCTCACGACCCGGCGGAAAGAAGTCCGCTCACAACGGGAAGCATCCTCCGGAACTGGTCATCATTACCGGCATGAGCGGTTCGGGGAAGGCCTCGGTTTTGAAGGCCTTCGAAGATCTGGGCTACTACTGCGTGGACAACCTGCCGGTCGAACTGATCCCCGAATTTGCCGAACTGGCCATGCAGTCCAGTGAGATTCGCCGCACCGCTCTGGTCGTGGACGTACGCGAAGGTGCGAAGCTGGACAGGCTGCCCGGGATCCTGAAGTCAGTCCGGCGCACAATTCCGACCAGGGTGGTTTTCCTGGAAGCTTCCGACGCGGTTCTGCTGCGCCGCTTCAGCGAGACCCGCCGCCCGCATCCTCTGGGCACGGACGCGCCCGTGAAATCGGCGCTCAAAGCCGAGCGCCGTCACCTCGGCGCCATCCGCCGGCTGGCGGATTTTGTCATCGACACCTCCAAGTTCAACGTTCACGAACTGCGCGCTCACATCAACCAGCGCTTTCAGGAGCAGTCGCCGGGGAAAAGCATTCTGGTATCGTGCGTCAGCTTCGGCTTCCGGCAGGGAGTGCCGGAAGATGCCGACCTGGTTTTCGATGTGCGCTTCCTGCCCAACCCGCACTTTGTCCCGGAATTTCGTCCGCTGACCGGGCGGCATCCCCGGGTGGCTAAATACATCCGCTCCTTTCCGCAGACTAAGGAATTCGTCTCGCGCATTTCCGATCTGCTCGTCTATCTGCTTCCGCACTACATCCACGAGGGCAAGAGTTATTTGACGATCGCCTTCGGCTGCACCGGCGGGCAGCACCGCTCCGTGATGATCGCCGAGGAAGTGGGTAAGCACCTGCGCCGCGCCGGCTACCGCGTGAAAGTTGTGCACCGGGACAGCCCGAGGTAGCCGAGACTGCCTATGCCAACACCTCCCTATCCGCTCCATCCCGAGCCCATGGGGAAGAGCTGGCTCGAACACCATCCGCATTGGAAGATCCCGCTCGGATGTCTGACTCTTCTCTTTCTCATCGCTCTGTTTGGCCTCCTCACGATGACAATCATCACCGCGTCATTCCACAGCAGCGATGTT
>Ga0181536_10000039_pt1 | contig 131017 bp, 134 predicted proteins | sample PEATcosm2014_Bin_41_FD_121105 | JGI IMG/M metagenome (GOLD analysis project Ga0181536, IMG submission 121105) | Peatland microbial communities from MTU Mesocosm Facility, Houghton, MI, USA - PEATcosm2014_Bin17_60_metaG | ecosystem: Environmental > Terrestrial > Soil > Wetlands > Peat | place... | reverse complement strand
TCGACAGCCAAGTCCCAAGTCTCGACCGAGACGACGAAATCGGCGAACTCGGCCGGGCGATCCAGTTCTTCAAGGAAAAGCTCGCGGAACGAAGCACATTGCAATCGGAGAAAGAGCTGTTCCAGTCGCACATCGATGTGCGCAGACGCCAGCTTGAAGCCCTCATCAGCAAGTTCCGTCTCGCCGTCACCGATACTTTGGAAGTCGTGCGCGTCGAGGGCGGTGATATGACAAGGGCGGCAACCGAGCTTGCCGGTATCGCGACGCAAAGCAATCGCCAGGCGCATGAAGCGGCGAGTGCGATTACCCAATCGTCGAGCAACATCCGCACCGTCGCCCGCGCTTCGGAAGAATTGTCGGTCTCGATCACCGAAATCGAGCGTCAGGTTGCAAGGACGCGCCGGGTTGTTGCCGATGCCGCGTCGACCAGCGCCACGACGCGCACGGCCGCCGACGGTCTCGCCGCCAAGGCGGCGGAGATCGGCGCCATTATCGCGCTCATTCAGACGATTGCCGAGCAGACGAACATGCTCGCGCTCAATGCGACGATCGAGGCCGTCAAGGCCGGCGAGGCCGGACGCGGCTTTGCCGTTGTCGCACAAGAGGTGAAAACGCTGGCGGCGCAAACCACGCGCGCCGCGCAACATATCGGCGATCATGCGCTCGCCATTCAGAGCGTCACCGACACTGTGATCGATGCCATCGCCTCGATCGCCGCCACCATGGACGACGCGCAGCATTCGACCGAGATGATCGCCGTCGCCGTCGAGCAGCAATCGAGCGCGACGAGCGAAATCTCAGAAACCGTCATTGAGACTGCGGCCGGGACCGAACTCGCGGCCAACAATGTCGGCCATATGGCCGAGAGCGCCGAGCTAACCGACGCCGGCGCGAAAAAAGTCCATCACGCCGCCGCGAATGTGGCAACGCAGGCGAAGCGCCTCAGCGAAGTCGTCGACGGCTTTCTGCGCAATGTCGCCGCAATCTGACGGCGCGTCGGCCGCGCCTTAAGCGGCCTCGCGCATCGCCACCTGGCAGCGATCCGCAACATATTCCCAATTGATCAGATGATCGAAGAAGGCTTCGAGGTAGTCGCGGCGGCGATTGCGGTAATCGATGTAATAGCTGTGCTCCCACACATCGACCGGGAGAATGGGCGTTGCGCAGTAGATCAGCGGGTTTTCGCCATTGGGCGTCGCCATCACAATAATTTGGCCATCTTTCAAGGCGAGCCATGCCCAGCCTGAGCCGAACTGGCCGACGCCGGCGTTGATGAACTTGTCTCTGAATTCGGCCACCGAGCCGAAGGATTTCACGAGCGTTTTTTCAAGCGTGCCCGGAATGGCGCCGCCGCCCTTCGGCTTCATAGAAGGCCAGAATTCGCAGTGATTGAAATGCTGCGCGGCGTTGTTGAAGAGCGCGGCGCTCTTACCGTGAGACTCCTTCACGATCGTCTCGAGCGGCTTGCCCGCCAGAGGGCTGCCTTCCAGCAATTTATTGGCCGTATCGACATAGGCCTTATGATGCTTGTCGTGATGATATTCGAGGGTCTCTTTGGACATAAACGGCTGGAGCGCGTCATAGGCATAAGGAAGATCGGGAAGAACGAGCGACATGGTGGCTCCTTGCGCGGGAAGGGTTGGCTTGCAACACTGCGCGGGTAAATAATTTGGGGAGGTCCGAAGGCAAGGGGACAAAGCGGCAGGAATGCCGAATTGAACGAAGCCCCGATGCTTTAGCCCAGCCGGCGACACAAGACCAAGCTTATGCTCGGCTCTCGCCCAATTAACGTCGCCATCATCAAATTGGTTCATCATCCCTTGCCGCTGGACCGAGCATTGGGGTGGAATTGAAAGCGTCCGTCACAAAGCCTGCGAAAAGGCGGGACGGACCAGGAATGCGGGCTCACGGGGGACTTTAGGAACCGGGATTAAGACGATGAAATATGTTCTCTTCGCCCTTGCGATCCTGCTGCTCCTTGTCGGCGGCTACTCGGTTTTCACGGGCCTGCCCATCATCGAGGTCGAACGCGGTTGGGCCAGTGTGATTGCTGGAACGACGGCCCTTGTCGGGGGTGCGCTTCTCTTTGGAGTCGGTTGGGTGGTGCGGGCGCTTGAACAGCTGCGCGCCGCCGTGCTCGCTGCGGAGAAGAGCGGCCTTCCGGCGCCTCTTGCTTCGGCAGCCCGCGATTTCCGTCCCGACGAGATGCCGAACGAGGATCGCCGGCCCCTGCGCCCCGAGACCGCGGCGCCGGCCTGGCCGCCACATACCTCTCCCGCGGGGCCCTCCGCCAATGAGCAGAAAGAGGCCCTGCTCGCGGCCTATGCGGCCCGTGGCGAACGCCGCCAAGAAGTCCGACAGGAGGTTCGCCAAGAGGTTCGCCAAGACCTCCACGACGAAGTTCGCGATGAGATTTTCGAGGAAGACGAAGACTTTGCCGCCGAAGCGGAATCGATCCTGAGGACGCCCCTGACCGAGGACGATCGTCCGGTCCGCGAAAAACCCGCCGCGAATATCCGCGATTTTTGGCGCCGCAACGGAAAGGCAGGCGACAAGAAAAGCCCGCTCACCCCGTTCCAGAAAAAGCCATTGGGCACGGTCGCGTCCGTCCTCGAGCCGCATCCCAAACCCATGGCAGCGGCGAATGCGCCGGAGCCGGAACCTCTCCATGACGAATTTGCGGCAGCGGGACCCGGCAACGAAACCGGCGATTGGATTCAGCCGAATTTTTCACAGTCCGTGAATGCATCAGAGCCGCCTTTAGCGTTTGACGAAGTGCCGGCGGATTTCGACTCTTACGAAACTGTGGGCGAGAAGGGTGTTGCACCGCCCACGGCCGCGGACGCGACGGAGGCAGAAGATGAAGGCGGGCTCGAAGAGCCGGCCGTCATCGGGCACTACGAGGCGGAAGGCACCACATATACAATGTATTCCGATGGCTCGATCGAAGCCCAATCGGAACGCGGCGTCGCACGGTTCAATTCGATGGCGGAATTGAAGGCTTTTTTCGAAACCCAAGAAACGCCCTAGCGACCGCACGCCATCATAATTGGGGAGAAGAGAACGCGCGCGATCCAGACTTCCAAGCGAGTGCGAAACTCGCTACACTCGCGTCGAGGCTGGGGATCATCCGGGGAATCGCAAATTGGAATTCGAGGTGGTGGACACCTTAAAGCCAAAGCGGCCTCTCTTGCTCAACACACTGGAGCTTTCGAAATGAAAATCGTTTTGATGACCTGCCTCGCCACGGTGGCACTTTCGACCGCGGCCTTCGCGGACAATGTCAAAATGGACGTGAAGCCGGCGGGCGCCGGCGCCATGATGAACGATACCGGATCGAGCATGCAGATGAAGCCGGCCACGGCGGGAAGCGCCAGTGGACTCGCGACCTCTTCGAAGACGAGCGGCAGCATGATGTCGGCGTGGAAAACGGGCGGCAACAATTACGGCTTTGCCGGCAATACTGGCGGCTGCCACTTCGACGGCCAAGGCGGCGCCACGGGATTCAAAAGCAACGGCGGCTGCTGAGCCATTGCTGAAGCGGCGCGCCGAGGCCTGAAAACCGAGCGCGCCGTTTGCCTAGCCTAAAAGGATGAAGGGCCTATTGAGCCCCTGCCGTGCAGCCGCCAGAAGGCGGACGACATGTGTATCCGCCCATCTGACATTGATTGAGCGCCTCATCCGAGGTCGGGCCCATGCCCCAACGAACGCCCGTCGCGTTCGTGCCTGTCGTCACATAGCCGCAACCGCCATTGCTGAAGGTGCCGACGACGGTGCAATTCTGCCCACCATAGCTCTGGCATTGGCTGACCGCCGCGTTGGATGCACCTGTGTCGCTGTCATAGTTATAGGCGACGCCTGTCGCGACGTAGGCCGCGCCGCTGCTGTCGTTCCATGTCGCCGCCGCGATCGCGCCATAGCAGGCACCGGGCGTGCAATCGGCGAAGGCCCGCGAGACCGAACCCATCAGGGCAATTGAGGTGACGGCGATCAATGCGATTTTCGCGGCCGCCCGCGGAAACGACTTCAACAACATGATACGCATCCTTTTCAATGGTCCCAGCATTTCGCTAAAAGGAGCTTCGCGTGCATTCTGCCCCCACTCCGTGTTCTCGGCAACCCTCAAGACAAGCAGTTGACCGGGGTGGAATTGGCGGATCGAGGAAAACATCATGAAGCTGACAGCCGCTATCGTCGCAACCACTGTCACAATCGCGGGTCTTTTGACTGCGCCCACGTCTGCCATGGCGCATCCCTGCCTCGGCCCGCTACACCATCTCGGGTGCAGCCACGTTGGACTGGACCCCTACGATCATTATGGCCGGCATCGGCTGCATTGGCATGACGCGCCCGTGGTTGTGGCGCTTCCCCCGCCCCAGACCGAGCCTTCCATCCCCTATCAGGATTATTATCCGCCGATGCCGGCGTCGCTCTTCGATCTGCCGCCGGACCGCGACTTCCTGAACCATCTGCGCTGACGGGCGGATTGCGCGCTCACACCTCACCTTTCGCAACGCACGCAAGTGCGAAGCTATATTGAAGGGCCGTTTCGGCGAGCTGTTCGAAACGGCCGGACGCGCCGCCATGGCCCGCCCCCATATTCGTCTTCAACAAAATAGGACCGCCGCCGGTCATCGTCGCCCGCAGCCGCGCGACCCATTTCAGCGGCTCCCAATAAGTCACGCGCGGATCGGTCAAACCGCCGAGCGCGAGAATGGGCGGATAAGATTGCGCCTTCACATTTTCGTAAGGCGCATAGGAGCGAATGGTCGCGAAGGCCGCGGCATCCTCGATCGGATTGCCCCATTCGAGCCATTCGGGCGGCGTCAGCGGCAGTTCCGCATCGAGCATTGTGTTCAGCACGTCGACAAAGGGCACATCGGCGATGATTCCGGCGAAGAGATCCGGCTGAAGATTGGCGACGGCGCCCATCAACATGCCGCCGGCGCTGCCGCCCCGCGCCACGATTCGTCCAGCCCGCGTCAATTTCTCGTCGATAAGACACTGCGCGGTGGCAATGAAATCCGAGAATGTATTCGGTTTGTGGGCGAGCTTGCCGTCGAGATACCAATGCCAGCCTTTTTCCGTGCCGCCGCGAATATGAGCGATTGCATAGACGAAGCCGCGATCGACGAGCGAAAAGCGATCTTCATCGAAGCTCGCCGGGATCGAATAGCCGTAGGCACCATAGCCGTAGAGCAGGAGCGGCGCCTCGCCGTCGCAAACAAGGTCTTTGCGGTGAAGAATGGAGATCGGCACAAGCTCGCCGTCTTTAGCCTTGGCGAAAAGCCGCCGCGTCACATAGCGGGACGGATCATGCCCTGAAGGAATCTCCTGCCGCTTGCGCAATGTTCTCAGTCGCGTCGCAAGATCGTAATCGTAGATTTCCTCTGGCGTTGTCATGGAAGAATAGGCAAAGCGCAGGAGATCGCGCGCAAAGCCCAAATTCTCCGCGAAGCGCAATTGGTACGCTTGCTCATCGAAGCTGATGGCGTGCTCTTCGCCGCTCACCAAATCGCGGCAGACGATGCGCGGCAGGCCGGCTTCGCGTTCGAGCCAGACGAGATAATTGCGGAAGGCCCGCATGGCGATGATCATCCGTCCGCGCTTATGGGGGATGACATCGACCCATTGGCCGCGCCCCGGGTTGGCGATGGGCGCCGACATGATCTTGAAATCTTCCGCGCCGTCCGCATTGGTGCGGATGAAGAGCGTCTCGCTCCAAATCTCGACGCTATAGCGCAGGTCCGGTTCGCGCGGCGCGACGATGCGCGGCTTCGCGAGAGGCTCGTTCAAATCGATGAGATAACATTCGGAAGCGACATGATCTTCAATCGTGACGACGGCATGGGTGCGCGATGAACTTTCATGCAGATGGACGAACCAGGCGGGATCGAGCTCTTCGACCATCAGACGGTCGTCTGATGGATGGGCGCCGAGACGGCGGAGATACACCTGGGCCGTGCGGTGATTGGCGTCGACCCGCACATAAAGGAATGCAGAAGAGTCGGCCGTCCAAACGATGGTGCCGTCCGCGTCAGCGACGGTCTCGGCGCGATCCTTTCCGCTTTCGAGATCGCGCAGCCTGATGGCGTAGAGTTCCGAGCCTTTATCGTCCGCGCTCCAGGCGAGTGTCCGATGGTCGGGCGCGGCGCGCGCGACGCCGAGATCGAAATAGGCCCTGCCCTCAGCTTCGCGATCGCCGTCGAGCAAAATCTGCTCGTCGCCGCCAGCGACCGGCTCGCGGCAGACAATCGGATATTCGCCCCCCGCGCGGTGTCGGTCGTAATAGAGGAACGGGCCGTCTTCGACGGGGACGTCGGAATCCTCTTCTTTGATCCTGGCGCGCATTTCCGCGATCAGCTTTTTTTGCATCGCGGCCGTCGGCGCCAACACCTCCCCGGCATAGCTATTCTCGGCGTCGAGCAAGGCTCTGATCGCCGGGTCGAGACGCGATGAATCGCGCAAAACCTCTTGCCAGTTCGCTACCTTGAGCCAGGCATAGTCGTCGGCGAGCGCGACGGAATGAATTGTTCGCGTCTGCGGTCGTTTCTCGACGAGGGGTGGAAGCGCCGCATCAGGCGCGAAACCAGAGCGATCCCGCTGCACCATTGAAAGCCGTCATCAGGCGAAGTTTGCCGGTCGGATAAGCCACGCATTGTTGCTTCGCAAGCACGGCAACAATAATTTGGCACGAAGCCGCGCCCGAGCCAAGGAAATCGGATGATTTATGCTTGAACGACATAAGTGATTGTACTTAGCTGCCTGTAGGTTGCTTCGTTTCGACTTAACCAAGCCGAGTTGTTTAAGTCGACCAGCGTAAAACCACGGAAAAAGCGGGGGCTTACCGCCTTCAAGGGGACCTCACTTGAGCGATGTGAGAGATCACGTCGAGAGGCGCGCGGCACACAGCAGGACGAAATTTTGAGGAATTAAACGAAAAATTCGATTTCGACGATTGGTTATTCTTTTCAGTCGGAGCGCCGACACTATTCAGTTTTGTGGACGAAGTAGAGCGATGAGTGAAGCAATGGGTTCGAACAATTACATCGAATTGGCCGCGGATATCGTGTCCGCCTATGTGAGCAACAATTCGGTTCCCGCGAGCGACCTGCCCGGATTGATCAATGAGGTTCATTCAGCGCTTGTGCGGGTCACAGCAGGTCAGCCGGTGATCACGGCGGAGGCGCCAAAGCCCGCAGTACCGCCGAAAAAATCCATCACCAACGAATTTATCGTCTGCCTCGAAGATGGCCGCAAATTCAAATCGTTGAAGCGGCATCTGCGGACGCAATACAATATGTCGCCCGACGAATATCGGGAGAAGTGGGGTCTGCCGCCGGATTATCCGATGGTGGCGCCCAATTACGCCAAGGCGCGCTCCACACTCGCCAAGCAGATGGGCCTCGGCCAGCAGCGCCGGCGCACCACCGCCAAACGCTGAGCCGTCAATCCGTCCTAGGCGATCGCCGTCTCTGCGCGGCGGGCATCGCTCTTCATCCGCTCGACCATGGCGCGGACGCCATTGCTGCGCTGCGCGGTCAAATGCGCCGAGAGGCCGAGCTCTTTGAACAGCTCCTGCGCGTCGGTCGAGAGGATCTCGGACGCTTTCTTGCCCGAATAGATCGCGAAAAGCAGCGCGATCAGGCCGCGCACGATATGAGCGTCGCTGTCGCCTTTGAACGTGAGAACGGGATCGCCCGATTTGGGATTATCGACTTTCGTCGCAAGCCAGACCTGGCTCGCGCAGCCACGGACCTTATTCGCGTCGTTATGCGCAGCATCGTCGAGCGGCTCTAAAGTGCGGCCAAGCTCGATCAAATAACGGTAACGGTCGTCCCACTCGTCGAGCAGGGAAAAATTTTCGAGGATGGTTGCAAGGTCCATGAGTGATCTGTGCGCCGCACGCGGTCGAGTCCGTGACCTTTATATAGTGCGCGCGAGACCGCCTCTACCAGCCAAAAGCGCAGCCTCAGCTACGGCCCGAGCCTGTCTCGTCTGCCTGAGAAAGCCGATCCGGCCGGCGGAAATGATGCGGCCGTACGGGCGGCAGCGGAACGTCGGCCTGGACCCCGGAAGTGGTCTCGCGAAGGGACGTCTCGATGGGCGCCGGCTGGACCGCGGCGGCGAGCTTTGCCTCGGCAAACGGGTGCTGTTTCGCGAATTCTTCGAGCCGGCCGGCCAAGGCCGCGCAGTCAGCGGCCGTGCCGCAGGTACCACCCGTCGCTTTGGTCCAAACCTTTTCAAGCGCGGCCGAGACCCACGCGCGGGCGAAGCGGCTGAGTGTATCGGCTTCGACCGCGTCGGAATGCGATTCCTGCCGCAACGCCTGGGTCTGCGACGCGTTGTTCTGCGCTTGCGGCGACTGTGCTGCCGGGTTGTTGGGGCTGAAAATGGTGCAAAACACCACCGACAGCCAAAACACGCATCGAATGAGAAAGAACATGACCCGCCTCGCGTCACTCTTCAGCTCAGAGCCTCTGGCCCCCACAAAACGAGCATAGAAGAGCCCGATAAGATTCATCCCAATTTGGGCAGGCGAATCTGAGGCATCGGATTTACTCTTTGCTCACCCTATCAACGCGACAAGAGGTTCTAAACCATAGTGCGAGCTTTCCGCCGGCAAAACGCGATGCCCGCGATGCCTCGGCAATTCACACGTGTTTTGAAGCCGCTGCTTAGGGTTCACTTAAGACGCAAGTGCCAATCTACAATCGACGTGAATGCAGCCTCGGCGAGGGCCTGGTCGCAATTCCCTGCGGAAAGCAAACAAACTTCCGCAAGCGATTGCTAACCATAGAACGAGGTCGTCATTCAAGCGGCGGTGTGTGGCGTGGAGTTCATGTTTGAGTTTCGCAATGATACTCGAAAGGCGCATTAGCGCCTTCGTTCATCCCGATATTATGGCCCGTCCGGCCGAGCGGTTGCGCCACCAGACTTTCATTCTGCGGCGCCTCGTCAGCTCGCTTGCCGTCTTGTGCCTTATGCCGCCCTTTCTCGCCGTCTTCGGCGCGCCCGCGGCCTGGCAGGCCGTGGTCTTTGTTCTCTTTCTGCTGCCGGTCGGCGCCGTCGTTCTGGTGTCGCGCACCGGCCGTCTCATGCTGGCTCAGGCCATCTGCGTTGCGAGTTTTGTCGCTGCGGCGTTGACGATCGCGGCTGCGGGCGGCCCGTGGCAGGCGGCGCTCATCTGTCTCGCCTTTGCTCCATTTGAAGGCGTGTTCTCGCAAAGCCGCCATCTCGTGCTGGCAGGCGGCATGCTTGCCGCTCTCGGTGCCGCGGGCCTTGCCTTCGCCTCCGATGCCCATCTGATCTCGCCGGGCCTCTCAAGCGGCCATTCATCGCTCTTTCTCCTCGCCGCGATCTGCTACGCGACAGTGCTTGCCTATGGCCTCGTCGTCTTTCAGGAGCGGCTCATCCGGTCGGACGCGCTGCGCGCCGAAGACTATCGCGCGGCCTATGAGGCATCGGGCGATCTCGTAATCCATCATGACCGCAACGGCGCCGTCGACTCCGTCAGCCCGAATTGTCCGGACCTCTTCGGCATGCCGGGCCATGACCTCAAGGGACGCGGCCTTTTCGAGCACATTCACGTTGCCGACCGGCCGGCCTTCTTGAAAGCGATCGCCGACGCTGCCACGGGGTCCACCGTCCCGCCTGTGACTTTGCGCCTGCGCACGACCGTGCCCGCAGGCCATTCCGGCAAGCGCGGCGAGGCGACGTTCCGCTCGGTCGAAATGCGCTCGCGCCGCTATGCCAATGAGGCGAGCGCAAACACTGAGGCGACCGCGCGCGGGCGCGTCGTCTCGATTCTGCGCGACGTCACGGTTACAAAACAGCGCGAAGAGGAACTTGAATCCATTCGCTTCGCCCACGAAGAGACCAATGTCTGGAAAGATCAGCTTCTGGCTAATGTGAGTCATGAATTGCGCACGCCGCTCAATGCCATCATCGGCTTTGCCGAAATGCTCGCCAATGTGCAGCTGATCCCGCAGGATCCGGAGAAGCGGCGCGAATATGCCTCGATCATTCAGCAGTCCGGCGTGCATCTTCTCGCGGTGGTGAACTCGATCCTCGACATGTCGAAGATTCAGTCCGGCACATTCGATATCAGGCCCGAACGTTTCTGCGCCGCGCCGCTCATCGATCTCTGCTGCGACATGGTCAAGCTGAAGGCGCAGAACAGCGGCGTCGAACTCATTCGCGCCTATCCGAAGGACCTGGCCGATGTGGTCGGCGACAAGCGCGCCTGCAAGCAGATCCTGATCAATCTGATCTCGAACGCGGTGAAATTTACCCCGCGTGACGGGCACGTCACCGTCAAGGCGCGCCACGAGGGCAATTCGCTCGTCCTCAGCGTCCATGACACCGGTATCGGCATGTCCGCGCGGGACCTTACGCACCTTGGCGATCCGTTCTTTCAGGCGGGCGCTTCCTATGACCGGCCTTACGAGGGCACTGGCCTCGGCCTTTCTGTCGTTCGCGGCCTCGTCGGCCTGCATGGCGGCTCGATCTGTATCGAAAGCGAACCGAGCAAGGGAACCTGCGTCAGCGTTCGTCTGCCGCTCGATTGCCGCCAATTGGCGCCGGCCCGAAACCGCACGGCGAAAATCGAGACGATCGCCCGCCGCACCGGCATCGACGACAACAAGTTCGGCAATGAAATGATGGTGAAGAAAATTGCGTGAAGCTCTTGCCCACAGCGATCATGATTTCGTTGTCGCCGAGCCGCGCAGACGCAGGGCGCAGCCGCAACCTCAACCGCGGCCGCGCCGCGGCTTTGTCTGGCTCGCCGCCGCCTTCGTCCGTTTCATGTTTCGTCTGGCAGCCTATCCGAACCGACTTCTCGGCGGCCTTGTCTTTGCGCTGGTGATCGCGATCGCCGTCAATGCGCTGCTCTTGCAGCACAGCCGCCATCCCGCGCCGCTCTTCCACCGGCCAGTTGCGGACGATCTGCAAGTGCCCGCGCCGCAAACCGCTCAGACGATTGTCCGCACGCCTCTCGCTCCCGTGACTCCCGCGCCGGCGCAACCTCAGCAGCCCGTTCCCCAGCCCACCAACAGCGACCAGATCGGGCAATTCCTCACGACGGATGGGCCATCCCAGTCTTCGAGCGCCAATGATGGCAGCGCTCCTCAGCCAGCGCCCGCACCGCAGCCGGCGAACCATGACGCCATCGCCCATCTGCTGACCGCGCCCGCGCCCCATGATGCGTCACATGACTCCGTCACAAAAGATTCGACCGCGCATGAGGTGCCGCTGGACGAGCGGCCAAAGACCATCCTCGCAGTCCAGCGCGCGCTGGTAAAACTCGGCTACGTCGTCAGGCCAGACGGCGAGATGGGCGCCGTCACGCGCCACGCGCTTGCGCAATATGAACGCGATCATGGCCTTGCGGAGGATCCGCATCTTACTGCGAAACTGCTGCATCGGCTTTCGGCTGAGACCGGAATGGCGATGGATTGAGCCTTAAGCCGCGGTCCGTCTGCGAGGATTGCGGAGCGCCTTCCGGCCCGATAAGATCGATGCGTTCGTTTTTTCGGGCGTTTTTTGGGGCGAAAGCGGAAAATCCATGCCCACCGTGCGCGAACCCCGCGTAAACCCCATCCCGCTTGCGGATTTGCGGCCGACCCAGATAACGGTCGGCATGCGCGAAGTGCGGGAGAAGCAGAAACGCTGGAAGGCAATCGCCGACGAAAAAGGCGCCGATTTCCTTGGCAAGCACATGATCCCGGTCATCCTCGGGCCGAAGGATCGTCACTACGTCATCGATCACCACCATCTGGGCCTTGCCCTCCTCGAAGAGGGGGTCAAGGACATTCTCGTGACCGTCGTGGCGAACCTGTCCAAATTGGAGAAGGACGCCTTCTGGATCTTTCTCGACAACCGCGCCTGGACCCATCCTTACGACGAGGAAGGCCAGCGCCGGACTTATGCCGAAATCCCCAAGACGCTTTCCGAGCTCGTTGACGACCCGTTCCGCTCGCTTGCCGGCGAGTTGCGGCGGGCCGGTGGCTACGCCAAAGACACGACCCCATTCGCCGAGTTCCTGTGGGCCGATTTTCTACGCCGGCGCATCAAGCGGCAGAATGTCGATAAGGATTTCACGGCGACAGTCGAAAAGGCCCTTGAGCTCGCTAAGAGCCAGGACGCGAATTTCCTCCCCGGCTGGTGCGGGCCGGTCCCCGACGACTGAGAGGCGCCGCGCGCGTCAAGCCCGGAGCTTTCTTTTCGGACGCCCGCAAATTGCCCCGATTCTCGGCTCGAAACCCACTTTGAGCGGCTTTTCGGCGGCCGAAAAAAGTGGTTTTGTCCGGCCGAAACCATCTCATGCCGACCTTCGGGAACATTGCCTATGAATCGCGTTACTGTCTTTTCCCTCCTCGCGGCTGCCGCGGTGTCGGCCTTTATGCTGTCCGGTGCGCCACAAGCCGTCGCGCAGCTCCCGAGCAAACTCACCCATCCCGATCCAGGCGACCAGCCGCAACAGCAGATCCCGCAAGAGTCGCAGCAGGGGCGCGCTGTTGGTCCGACGAAATTCGATGGGACATACGGAATCGAGGTCGCCACTCAGGACGGCACCTGCGGGGGTTCGCACTGGACGGTCGACGTAGTGCACGGCCAAATCACCTCCATCTCGCCCAATACCTACAACGCATACGCCACAGGCCTGATCGAAGACGACGGCACCGTGTCGATGAGCTTACACGGCGGCAATGGCGACGTTGTCCACGTCGGCGGGACGGTGAAGACGGCAAGCGGCACAGGTGCGTGGTCGTCACCCACTCTGCTTTGCGGCGGCACCTGGCGCGCAGCCAAAGGAAAATAAAAACGGCAGGAGCCGACGGGACGGCTCCTGCCGCAACGCGCTGCGTTCGGTGACGGGCGCTTACTACCCGTGTTTGCGAACTCAGTCCTTACGAGAACTCAGTCCTTGTCCGAGGGCTGCTGCGCCGGGCCATTCTTGCCGCCCGGCTTGCCGGCGACGCCTGGACCGCCGCTTTGCTGCTCAGATTTCTTCTCTTGGTTCTGGGCGCTCTCATCACCCGTCGACACATTGTTGCCGGCCGCCGGACCAGACGTGGTTCCGATCGCCGGACCCTGATTGCCCTGCATGTCCGAAGACGAGGTCGCTGCGAAGGCACCGCCCGTCATGGCCAGCAGGAAGGAAAGGCCGACTGCGGTCGCGGCCGCTTGATAAGCACGCATGACATCCTCCATTTTCGTTGTCGCGCGCAGCCTTACGCGATGCTGCTCCGGCATCGCCGCAAGAACTGCCGCTGAGGCCCACGCCCCTTTGTGGAAAAGCGCACCCCACCTTCAACACAGTGGTGCTGAAACGCTGGGCTTTGCCGCTTTTCTGATCAGGCTAACGACGCGCGCTGGCCGCTGTTCCGAATGCAAAGCTAGTTTTGAAGACGGCCACGCTCGCTCTTTTGCGAACTTACGAGCGCAGCGAAGCCGCGCATGACAAAGATTTCATGCCCATCGAGGCGATCTGGCTGGCAAAAAATATTTACGGGTGCTTCTGCACGATGGCGATGATCGGCCCGATCGGACGCAGCCCATCGGTTGTGCGGCCAAGCCCCGGCGCGTAGAGGCTCGAGATCGAACCGTCGAGGTAAAGCGCATTGGGACAAGAGAGCCTGTCGCGAAAGAGGACCGCGAAGCGATAGAAGGTGACAGGATCTTCGGAGATCACGAAGTCAATGACATGGCCGTCGCGAACGCCGACGCCGTTGCGGATTTTCTCTGACGTGCCCGTCGCTTCGATTTTTGGATGGATCATGCCGTCGATGACGAGCATCGGCCCCGATTGCGTCGCGTAATCGGGCTTCAGCCCCGAATTGACGAAAGCCTGTGTCTCCATCACGCCGGCGGAGCGGGCGCTGAAATAGAAGACGCCGTTCGGTTTCAGATGAAAATTGCCGGAGCCCGAGCGATCATTGATGGGGTGAATCTGATGGCCGCCCTCGATCAAGAGACCGACGGGCTTGAGATCGTCGCCATACATGCCGCCATTCATGCCGAAGAGCAGGTTTAGGCCGCGCTGCTCAAGATCGGCTTCGAGCGCGGCAAAGCCACCATAGGGCTGACCTTGGGGATCGGCGAGATAGAGACGCAGCTCAGAGCTGCGCTTGTTCTGGCGCATGTCATAGCTGCACACCACATAATGGGCCTCGTCATCGGCGATGACCCGGCAGCCAGCCGAGCCGGCCCGCGCCTCGGGCGCCGCGGCAAACACCGATCCGAGAAGAAGAAGGAGAAGGCCGAACGGTCGGAGCAATGGCCGCTTCAGGCTGCGGCGCGGCTCTATCGAGCCTCGGGCACTGGCGCTATAAGGACGTCCGCTGTTCGAATTCACCAGACTCACCGGCGAAATCCCCCTGGGCCGCGCAATTGAGATTGAACGCCGCGCTTTTTTAGAAGGCGTCTTGGCAGGTGAAGTCAAGGAGATGCGTTGATGCCCCATTCGGTGCCCGAAGCAATCGAGGCGATTGCCAACGGCGAGATGATTATCGTCACCGATGATGACGATCGCGAGAACGAGGGCGATCTCGTCTGCGCCGCCTCGCTCTGCACGCCCGAGAAAATGGCCTTCATCATCCGCCATTGCTCCGGAATCGTCTGCGCGCCAATCACCGCTGAAGAGGCGAAGCGTCTCAACCTCCAGCCCATGGTGTCGAGCAATGATGCGCCACTCGGCACGGCTTTCACCGTCTCGGTCGATGTACGCCACGGCCTCACCACGGGCATTTCGGCGGAACAGCGGACGAATACAATCCGCGCGCTCGCCAACGGCAATATGGGCGCTGCCGATTTCGTCCGGCCCGGCCATGTCTTTCCCCTGATCGCGCGCGAAGGTGGCGTTCTGATGCGCTCCGGCCACACGGAGGCAGCGGTCGATCTTTGCCGGCTCGCCAATCTGCCACCCGTCGGCGTCATCTGCGAACTCGCCAACGACGATGGCAGCGTGATGACCGGCGCGCAGATCGACGCTTTCGCCAAACAGCACGCTCTGAAGCGCATCTCGGTCGCCGATCTCATCGCCTATCGCCAGTCGCGCGAAAAGCTTGTCGAGCGCGTCAATCAATTCGCGGTCCAGGGCCCATGCGGACCTCTGACCGGCTATGCCTATGTGACGCCCTTCGATCTCGTGCAGCATTTCGCTTTCGTCGAAGGCGAGATCGGCGACGGGCGCAACATGCCGGCGCGACTGCATCGCATCGACATTATTGCCGACGTGGTCGCGGGCGGCGATTCGATCCGCCGCACCTTCGCGCAGTTCAAGAAGGACGGGCGCGGCGTCTTCGTCTTCCTTCGCGACGGCACCGCCGGCGTGCCGCTCAATATCGCCGGCGACAAGGCGCTCGATTCGGATGCGCAGCGCATCAAGAGCTGGCGCGAAATCGGCCTCGGCGCGCAAATCCTCCAAGACCTCGGGATTTCATCGATCAGGCTCAGGACCAAAAGCCCGTTCAAATATGTCGGGCTCTCAGGCTTCGGCATCGATATCGCCGCCATCGAGGACATCGACTAACACCGCCCAACAAACAGTAACTGGAACGTTAGGTCAGCGTCTGGCCCATCAAAGTGAGCACATGCGCGGCAACGGAGCGGCTCAAGCCTTCGAGGTCATAGCCGCCTTCGAGAACCGAGACGATGCGGGACCCGCAGCAGCGCTCGGCCACATCCATCAGCTTGCCGGTGACCCAGGCAAAATCGGCTTCCGTGAGATTGAGATTGGCGAGCGGATCGCGCCAATGCGCATCGAATCCGGCTGAAATCACGATAAGATCGGGATGGAAGGCGACAACGCGCGGCAGAATGACGGAAGAGACGGCTTCGCGAAAAAGAGTTCCGTCGGTTCCGGCACTCAAAGGCGCGTTGACGATCGTGTCGTACTCGCCGCGTTCGCCGCCCGCGCCGGTGCCTGGAAAAAGCGGCATCTGATGCGTCGAACAATAAAGCACGCTCCGATCCGACCAGAAAATATCCTGCGTGCCATTGCCGTGATGCACGTCGAAATCGACGATGGCGACGCGTTCGGCCCCATGCACGGCTTGCGCGTGTCGGGCCGCGATTGCCGCCGTATTGAAGAAGCAAAAGCCCATTGCCGTTGCGCGCTCCGCATGATGGCCGGGCGGACGCGCCGCGACGAAGCCATTGTCGGCTTGGCCCGTCATCACCGCATCGACCGCGGCGACCCCACCGCCGACGGCATGGCGAACCGCGTCAAGCGTGCCGGGGCACATGATCGTATCGGCGTCGAGATGAATGAAGGCCTCTTTTGGCGCGGCCTTTTCGATGAAGGCGACATAGTCCGCCGGATGCACTCTGACAATCGCCTCGGGCGCTGCCGCAGGGGCCAGATCCCGCTCGAGACCGTGAAAAGCCTCGTGACTCAAGACATGCTCGATCGCCCGAATCCGGTCCGCCCGTTCGGGATGGCCCGCGCCCGTGTCATGCGCGAGGCTCGAAGGATGGCTAAGAAGGAGGGTCGGCAAAGACTGGCACTCGGGGGCTGCGGTCCCGCCGCTTAAGGCGCTCCCGGACATGGCGCAAGGGACCAATCCGGCACCTATCCGCGGCGAGCGCCGAGCTCAAGCCTTAGGGCAGATTCGCCGCCGCGAAACATGTCGGCTTTCGCCGACTTCGATTCGCCGATCGGTCGCGAAAAGTTGCGGATTGACAACCCGCCGCCAGATTTTGTGACTGAATCGGCGATCAAATCGGGCATGATTGCGGCGGCGCGGGGCGAAGCTGTTTCATTTGCGCCACAGCCCTTTTTCTAATGAACTTGCACTTTACAAGACGATGGCAAGAAACCGGCCAATCAGTTAAGCGAAATATAAATATGGGGGCTAGGGAAATGCAGTTGATAGCGGTTAAATCTGTCAGAGCGATCTCTCGGTCTTTTCTGCTCCGGGCTCTGCCTCTTTTGGCTTTGGCCCTGGCTGGCTGCGTTTCACCCGGCATGGATGAGACGCCGGACCCGACCATGTCGTCCCGCGACCGGGAATATCTTGCGCTGGCGCCGCATGTCGACGTCGACCAGGAGTTCGGTCGTTACCTCGTCGATGATCCGACGGGCCAGCCGCCCGGCACGATCATCGTCGATACGAAGGACCACTTCCTCTATTACATCCTGCCGAAGAAGAAGGCTCTGCGTTACGGCATCGCGACCGGCGGCGAAGCCTATGGCTGGACCGGCAATGCCACCGTCGGCCGCAAGGAAGAATGGCCGCATTGGATGCCGCCGGCCGATATGTTGCAGCGCTGGCCGCATCTGCAGCCGACGGCTGCGGCGGGTGGTCTCCCGGGCGGTCCGGAAAATCCGCTGGGTGCGCGCGCTCTCTATCTCTTCCAGGGCGATAAGGACACGATGTATCGCATCCACGGTACGAATGAGCCGGACAAGATCGGCCAGAACGTTTCGTCGGGCTGCATCAGAATGCGCAACATCGACGTGATCGACCTCTATGATCGCGTCAAGCTCGGCACCAAAGTCGTGGTGGAATAAGCGACCCAACAACTATAACGAGACCTTCCATCCCTACGGTGCCTAACCGCCGTAGGGATTTTCTTTTCAGGCCACCGTCGCCGCCTCGGAATCGCCGATCGTCACCTGCACCAGTTCCGGCGGCCGTAGGAAGCGGACCGGCAAAATGGACGTCCCAAGGCCGGCTGAAATGATCATGTGGCAGCCGTTTTCAACGATGTGACCATAGATGTAATCGGCGCCCCAGCGGCGACCGAGATAGGCCTCGGTGATGAAGGGCAGATTGACCTGCCCGCCATGCGTATGGCCGCAGAGCGTCAGCGCCACGCGATCCGGCACATGCTCGAAGATCATCGGCTCATGCGCTAAGAGAATGATCGGCGCGTCATCGCTCACCTGCCGCAGCGTTCCGGGAAGATCGTCGAGTCCTTCGAACTCGTAGCGACCGACGCGCCGGCCCATCTGATCGGCGAGCCCCGCCACCCAAAAGCCCGCGCCGTCCTTTTCGAGCCGCACGGATTGGTTCTCCAGGAGTTTGATGTCGGCGTGAGCGAGCGCGCGGCGGATTGCATGCGCATCGTCGCTGCGCATGCCTGGCAGCGCTCCATGCCACCAATCGTGATTGCCGAGGATGGCATAGACGCCGAGCGGCGCCTTGAGCCCCGAAAGTGCTTCGCCCCATTGATGCGGGAACACCGGCGCGCTCACCATTCTGTGCCCGGCGTTGAAATCGCCCAGGATGAAGATGATGTCCGGCTCGAGCTTATTGGCGAGATCGGCGATGGCGCGCACGCGTGAAGCCGGCATCAGGGGCTCGCAAGCATGAATATCGGCGATGACGGCCGCTTTGAGAGTGAGCCCCTTCGGCCAGTTCGGCGGGGTGATGCGATAGGACGTGACATCGAGGCGGAAGCCCGGCTCGATCGCAAAGGCATAGGACCCGAAGGCGAAGGGTGAAAGGAGAACTGCGCCGCCGCCTTGGAGGAAGAGCCGACGCGTGAGTGACTTCATGGGGGCGTGCCGCGATTCCGGCGGTGCTTGTGGCCAATTTGGTGCAGCGCAGGAACGATATTAAGGGCGCTTCGCGCGCTTGGCCAGAGTCGAGGCCTGCACCTTAAGGCGATAGCGAGACTTTGCCGCGCCCTCCCGGGCGCGGCAACGAGACGGCGCGATCAGGCCGCGAGGTTCTCGTTGTCCAACTCGTTCAGAATGCCGCTCTTCGTCTCGACAGGCGTCTCTTTCTGTGGCGCCTTTGCGGCGACATTGAGCGCGCCCGCAACAGCCGAGATGCCGATGTCGCGATAGTGACGCTCGAGGATGTCGTTGAGCTTCTCGTCCGGAATCTGCGGAGCGTTGCTGAAGTTCGTCATGGCACTCATCCTGGATCTTGTTTTGGCGCAGCGACCGGTTTCTTCCCGCGCAAGAGAGAAAGCATCAACGAACGCGGTAAACAGAATGCTTAAAGTCTATATCAACATGGTTTGATTCGTCGCGCAGAAATCGGCCTCACTGTTGCCGCACTGCATTCTTCGCACTTGCATGAAACAGTTCGCAGAGGCAAAGTTCGCAGAGGTGCCGCGTTGCAGCGATAGCTTGAAATTGGACGGCATCCATGGCTTTCATTGCAAAATGATTGCGAAGATTTGATCGACAAGAAGCCCCCAAAATCGGGGCCAATTGCCAGTCCGGGCGTGCCGCAATGCGTCATCTGATCATTGAAGAGCCTTACACCGACAGCGCTCTCTGGTGCCTGCGCCTCGCTTTCTTTTCGACCGCGGTCATCATCACCGGCGTCGGGCTCGCGCGTCTCGGCTTGGACCCCAGGGCGGTTCTCGCTGTTCTAGGGTCTGCGATCATGATTGCGGGCCTCGCCATTCTCTGCGCGGGCGCGGCGACAATTGCGATCTGGCGGACGGGACGCAGAGGCGTCAGCCTGCTGCTGACCGGCGGGCTGATCGCCGCCGCGGTTCTCGCCTATCCGAGCTATCTCGCCTTTCAGGCAGTTCGCCTGCCCGCGTTGCATGACATCTCGACCGACATCGACGATCCGCCGAGCTTCTCGCTCTCACAGCAGGCGCTCGCCGCGCGCAACGGCTTTGTCCCGCAGTCCGTATCCTATGCGCAGCGCCAGCGGCAAGTGCTCCCCTATCCCGATGTGCAGCCGATCATCCTCGATAGTGACGGCGACGACGCCTACCAGCTGGTGTTGAGCACGGTCGCCGCGCGCCATTGGACGCTGGTCGAAGCGCATCCGCCGGGCGGTCGTTTCGGTCTCGGCCATGTCGACGCCATCGCGCGCGGCCTCATCCTCGGCTTCGCCAACGACATTACGATAAGGATCAGGCCGCTCGCGGGGCAAACCCGCATCGACGTGCGCTCCGTCTCGCGCATCGGCAATCATGATTTCGGCGCCAATGCGCGGCGCATCATGGCCTTCGCCGAAGAGCTGAAGAACGAAGCCGATCAGCAGTAATCAGATCAGACGCCAGAGCGTGACATCGGAATGATCCGGCGGCCCAGCCGCTTCGACGCGGATGAGACCGTGCTCAGCCAAGTCCAAAAGATGCGCCAGCACGGAGTTTTGCGCAGCCTCTTCGATCGGCGCCGACAGCGGCCCATAGACCCGCGCGACGATCTCTTTCACCGTCACCGATCGGGATTTGAGCGCGGCGAGAATAGCGGCTTCGCGCTCAGCTCTATGTTGGATCAGCGCCGCGACATAGGGTTTTGGATCGCGCACGGGGCCACCATGGCCAGGCCAATAGAGCGTCTCGTCTCTGAACAGCAGCTTTTCGAGCGAGCGCCTGTAATCTGCCATCGCGCCATCCGGCGGAATGACGACGGATGTGGACCATCCCATCACATGATCGCCGGTGAAGAGCGATGCTTCTTCGAGAAGCGCGAAACTCAGATGATTGCCGGTATGGCCGGGCGTCGCGACGGCCTCAAGCGTGAGGCCGCGAAGCGTGACGCGCTCGCCATCGCTTAGAACAGCGTCGGGCGCATAAGAAAGATCATGCGCGGAATCGGCCACCCCGTCTTCGCCCGCAATGGCGATGAGTTCTGGCGCGGGCGCGCAACCGATGATTTGCCCGCCCGTCGCCTGTTTCAGTGCGGCGGCAGAGGCGCAATGATCTCCGTGGCTGTGGGTCACGAGAATGAAGCGCACCGTCTCATTGCGCGCCGCTTGCAAAAGGGCCGCGCGATGGTCGGCAAGATCAGGGCCCGGATCGATAATCGCGACCTCACCGTGCCCCACGACATAAGTGCAGGTACCGGTGAATGTCATCGGCCCGGGATTGTCCGCGACCATGCGCCGGACATTGGCCGTCACAACGACGAGTTCCCGTGGGGCGGCCACGAAGGATCGATCGAACCGAAGTTCTGGTACTCCGCCGTTGTCATTCTCCGCCATCGCAGCCTTCGGCTTCGTTTATCGCACTCTCAAAAAGCTTGTCGTCGGATGGCGCCCGCGCGTCAACCGCGCAAAACGATTTCCGCAAGTTTCGCGAAGGCTGCGGCGTTTTCCGGCGCAGGATCGCGACGCAGCATCGCGATCGGGAGATCGGGATGAAAGCCGCGAAGGCTGTCGGCCGTCTCTTGGGGCGAGGCAGCGGAATTTGGCGATTGGTTGAGAACGAGAGCTGCCGGTTGGATTTTGTGCTCACGTAAGACGGCGAGCGCCGTCAGCGTGTGGCTCAGGCTGCCGACATAAGTTCCGGCAACAAGAAGCGGGGCGATCCGCAAGGCCGCGATGAGATCGAGCACGGTTGCCTCAGGAGCGAACGGTACCATGAGGCCGCCGATACCTTCGACCATGAACACATCTTGCGCCCTCTTGGCTTCGCTTCGACAGAAATTAACGAGAGCGGCGAAGTCGACGGATTTTCCTTCCCTACGGGTCGCCATGTCGGGCGACAGCGGCGCAGCGAAGCGCCAAGGCGCGATGGCCTCGACGCGGGCGAGGCTTGGCGTTTCGCCTGAAGCTTCAAGCAGCAGCGCCGGATCGCATTCGGGCCAAGTCTTTGGATCGAAGCCGGTGACAACAGGCTTGATCACCGCGACCTTGTATCCCCTGTCACGCAGCTTACGCGCGAGCCCAGCGGTCACAAAGGTCTTGCCGATGTCGGTTCCTGTCGCCGTTACAAAGACGGCAGGCATGCAACAGTCTCTTTGCGAAAGGGAATGCGTTCGGCGACGAGCGCCGCGAGACGCGCAATGTCCTCATCCTTATGCGCGGCGGAAAAAGCAAAGCGCAGCCGCGCGGTCCCCTCGGGCACTGTCGGCGGACGAATGGCGACGACGAGAAAGCCTTCCTCTTCGAACATGCGCGAAGCCTCAAGCGCGGCTTCCGCCTCACCCAGCACGAGCGGCACGATTGGGCTTTGCGCATCGGGCAAGCCGAGCGCGCGCGTGAACGCGCGCGCTTTCGCGAGCGGCTTTGCCGTCAGTTCCAGCTCACGTTCGATGATGTCGAGCGCAGCGATGGCGGCGGCCGCGCTCGCCGGCGGCAAGCCGGTTGCGAAGAGCAGCGTCCGCGCGCGGGTTTTCAAGAGTTCGATGACGAGCGCCGAGGCGCAGAGATAGCCGCCATAGCCGCCGACGGCTTTCGAGAGCGTGCCCATCTGCAAAGGCACGTCGGCGCGCTTGCCATCGACAAAACTCGAGCCGCGGCCTTCAGCGAGCACGCCGAGGCCATGCGCATCATCGCTCATCATCCAGACATCATGGTCTGCACAGAGCGCCGCGAGATCGGCGATGGGCGCGAGATCGCCATCCATGGAAAAAACGCCGTCGGTCACGAGCAGCGCGTGGCGGAAGCGGCCGCGCTCGGCTTTGATGATTTTGCGCGCGTGATCGACATCGTTATGGTGGAATGTGCGCGTCTCGGCCAAACTCAGCCGCGTGCCGGCATGAAGGCAGGCGTGCGACAGTTCGTCGATGAGGATGAGATCGCCGTCGCCCGCCAGCGCCGGAATGATGCCGAGATTGGCGAGATAGCCGGAGCCGAAGACCAGCGCGGCCTCTGTGCCTTTGAATTTCGCGAGTCGCGATTCCAATTCGGCGAACAGCGGATGATTGCCGGTGACGAGGCGCGACGCGCCCGCGCCCGTGCCATAGGCTTCGATCGCGGCGATGGCGGCGGCCTTGACGGCCGGATGCTGCGACAAATTGAGATAGTCGTTGCAGGAAAAGGAGACGAGCTTTCGTCCGTCGCGATAGACAACCGGGCCTTCATCGGGCCATAGCTCGCGCCGCGTCTCGGTGATAAGTCGGCGCAGCGCGCCGCGCTCCAAGTCGCTAAGCTTGGCGTTGGCAAAGGCATCGAGCGAGTTCAATGGCCGGCGTTTCCAATGTGGGCGGCAAGGTGTAGCGCTCAGGACTTCTTCTTGCAATTCCGAGGCGGCCGATGGCAAGCGACGATTGGGTGAAGAGCGGCCTTACGCATCTCTGGCGGCCCTATTGCCAGATGAAGACCGCCGATCTGCCCCTGCCCGTCGTTGCGACCGAGGGCTCGCAGATCCATCTGGCGGACGGCCGCATCTTGATCGACGGCATCGCGAGCTGGTGGACCGCCTGCCACGGCTATAATCAACCCCATATGAGAAAGTCCGTTGCGAAGCAGCTCAAACGCATGCCGCATGTGATGTTCGGCGGGCTGATGCACGAACAGGCCGCAACGCTCGCAAGCCGGCTCTGTGCGCTTACGCCCGGCGGCTTTGAGCGCGTCTTTTTTTCCGACTCGGGTTCCGTCGCTGTCGAAGTCGCGCTCAAAATGGCCGCGCAATTCTGGCTCAACCAAGGCATTCGGACGAAACGCAAATTTCTCGCCTTCAAGGGTGCCTATCATGGCGACACATTCGCGACCATGACGATCTGCGATCCGGACGATGGCATGCACAGTCTCTTTTCCGGGCTTCTGCAAGAAAACATCATCGCCGATCTGCCGCGCGACACGGCAACGCGCGAGGCTTTCGATGCGCTTGTCGCACAACATGCCGATGAGATTGCCGGCATCATTGTCGAGCCGCTCGTCCAAGGCGCGGGCGGCATGATCTTCCACGAGGCCGACGTGTTGCGGCACATCCGAGCGACGGCCGACAAGCGCGATCTTCTGCTTATCTTCGACGAGATTTTTACCGGCTTCGGCCGCACTGGAACGATGTTCGCAAGCGAAAGTGCGGGCGTTGCGCCGGATATTCTCTGTCTCGGCAAGGCTCTGACCGGCGGCACGATGACACTGGCCGCCACTTTGGCGACGCCGAAAATCTTCAACGCCTTCTGGTCGGACGATGCGACGCATGCGTTGATGCATGGGCCGACCTTTATGGCCAATGCGCTCGCCTGCACCGCCGCCAATGCTTCGCTCGACCTCTTCGAGACCGAGCCGCGGCTTACGCAAGTGAAAGCAATTGAGGGAACGCTCGCTGAAGGACTTTCGCCCTGTCGCAATTTAGACCACGTCAAAAATATGCGCGTCAAAGGCGCGATCGGTGTCATCGAAATGAAACAGCGTTTCGATGTTGAGGCGGCGAAGCGCCGCTTTGTCGAGCTGGGCGTGTTCATCCGCCCCTTTGGCCGGATCGTCTATGTGACGCCCGCGTTCACAATTTCGCCCGAAGAGTTGCGACGCTTGACCGACGCGATCGTGACGATCACGCGCGAATTGAAGTCGAATTGATCGCTATCGCTCCGGGAATTGATCGCTGAGGGTTGCCAAAGGCGCCTCTAGCGGCCATATGGGCGGCATCGCCTTTGGTGTGATCTCTGGACGCGGTGCCTCGCGGCGCACGCTTCAGTTTTTGTTCCAAATCCGACAAACCCGAACGGTCCTCTCGTGGGATCGTTCAACGTGACTGCAAGCATAGACCGGATTTGCAAGACAATCCGGCAAGGACTCTCGATGGAAACTGGAACTGTTAAATTCTTCAGCGATCAAAAGGGTTATGGATTCATTCAGCCGGACAGTGGCGGCAAAGACGTTTTCGTGCACATCAGCGCGGTTGAGCGCGCGGGGCTTCGCAGCCTCAGCGAGGGCCAGAAGGTCTCCTTCGATGTCGAGACCGACCGCCGCTCCGGCAAGGCCGCCGCCTGCAATCTGCAGCAGGCCTGAGGTCAGAATTTCGATGTGAAAGCCGTCGTCCTTCGGGACGGCGGCTTTTTCTTTATGCGCTAATGAAAATTCCGACCCTTGGGCAGAACGCTGGCGAGCGTTTCCGGCGCGGGATCGAAGAGTTGTGGTTGAGAAGGCATAAGCGGCTTGCGTTCCTTTTTCGTCGAGAGCGGGAAGCGATCACCTTGATAGGGCCGCTTGCCTTCGTCGGCGCGCGCCAGGGCAGAAATTTCTTTCGCAATCGCCTGATCGCCATTGATGAGGAGCGCGAGAAGCGGCGTCAAATCTTCGGCCTTTTCCGCCACCACATGAATGACGCCCGACTCCGATTGGAGTTTTCCGGTAATCGCGATGAAGCGCGCGCCGAGCACGATCGGCCGCAGGCGCTCGAAAACTTTCGGCCAGATGATGGCATTGGCGACGCCGGTCTCGTCTTCCATGGTGAGAAAGATCACGCCATTGGCCGAGCCCGGCCGCTGCCGCACGAGCACGAGGCCCGCTGTCGTCACGCGTTGGCCCGAGGCGACATTGGCCAGATCCTCCGTGCGGAGAATTTTTTTCGCGTTGAGCCTCTCGCGCAGAAAGGCGACAGGGTGCGCCTTCAGCGACAGTGAGAGATGCCGATAGTCTTCGACCACATGTTCGCCGAGTGGCATCGCCGGCAGATGGGCATCCGGCTCGGTCGCGCGGAAGCTCAGTGCCTTCAACAGAGGCAGATCATCCTTGTCGCCGGCACGGTTCAGGCCGCGCACGGCCCAGAGCGCTTCGCGACGGTCGAGGCCGAGCGAGCGAAAGGCGTCGGCTTCCGCCAACATAGTGAGGACGCTTGGCGCGAGCCCCGTGCGCAGCCAGAGATCGCGGATCGAGTCATAGCCCCTGCCCCGCTTTTCGACGAGCACATCCATATCCTTTTGCGCGACACCCGTGATCTGACGGAAGCCAAGCCGGATTTTATGGGTCGTGCGGATTTCGCCTTGCATGGTGGCGTGGCGGGGGTGCAGACGAACCCCCTCTCCATCCACGGCGGCAAGCGTTGAATTCCACTGTGAAAAATTCACATCGACCTCGTCGATCGCGACGCCATGCTCGCGCGCATCGCGGACGATCTGCGCCGGCGCATAGAATCCCATCGATTGCGCATTCAAAAGCGCGCAACAGAAGACATCGGGATAACGGCACTTCATCCAGGCCGAGGCATAGACCAGCAGCGCGAAGGAAGCGGCATGGCTTTCCGGAAAGCCATAGGTGCCGAAGCCCTCGATCTGGCGAAAGCAGCGCTCGGCGAATTCCCGCGAATAATGGCGCGCGACCATGCCTTCGATCATCTTGTCGCGAAATTTGCCGATCATGCCGGTGCGCTTGAAGGTCGCCATGGCGCGGCGCAATTTATCGGCCTCCGCCGGCGTGAAGCCCGCGGCGACGATGGCGATCTTCATCGCCTGTTCCTGGAACAGCGGCACGCCGAGCGTCTTGCCGAGCACGGCTTCGAGTTCTTTCGACGGATAGTTGACGTCCTCAAGCCCCTGCCGTCGGCGCAGATAGGGATGCACCATATCGCCCTGGATGGGTCCCGGCCGGACGATCGCCACTTCGATAACGAGATCGTAAAAGGTCTTCGGCTTGAGCCGTGGCAGCATGGACATTTGCGCGCGGCTTACGATCTGGAAGACGCCGATCGTGTCGGCGCGCGCAATCATCTGATAGACGGCTGGCTCTTCGGGCGGCAGGTTCGCGAGCGTGCAACGCGTGTCGTAATGGCGCTCCAGAAGATCGAAGCCCTTGCGCAGGCAGGTCAGCATGCCGAGCGCCAGCACATCGACTTTCAAGATGCCGAGCGCGTCGAGATCGTCCTTGTCCCATTCGACGGTAGTGCGGTCATCCATTGCCGCATTGGCGATCGGCACCGTCTCGTCGAGCCGGCCGCGCGTGATGATGAAGCCGCCCGTGTGCTGCGAGAGATGACGGGGAAAGCCGATGAAGTCTTCAGCCAGCGCAAGAACCTGCTTCAACCGCGCCTCGTTGCGATCGAGAGAGAGGTGGCGCAGCGCATCGTCGCTCACGCGCTCGCTGGACGTGCCCCATATGCCGCTCGCCAACGCGCCGACGACATCTTCCGAAAGGCCGAAAGCCTTACCGACTTCGCGCAGCGCAGAGCGGCTCCGATAGGTGACGACCGTGGCGGTGAGGCCGGCGCGCGCGCGGCCATAGCGCTTATAGATATATTGCATCACCTCTTCGCGGTGCTCGTGCTCGAAATCGACGTCGATATCGGGCGGCTCGCCGCGCTCGGCCGAGATGAAACGTTCGAAGAGAAGATCGTTGAGCGCTGGATCGACCTCCGTGATGCCGAGACAGAAGCAGAGCACGGAATTGGCGGCCGAGCCCCGCCCCTGGCAGAGAATTTTTTGCGATCGCGCAAAGCGGACGATGTCGTGCACGGTCAAGAAATAAGGCGCATAGGCGAGCGCTTCGACGAGCTTCAATTCATGCGCCAAAGCTTGCACGACGCGTTCGGGAATGCCGTTCGGATAACGGCGCGTCGCGCCCTCCCTCGCAAAGGCTTCGAGCGCTTCTTGCGGGCTCGCAAAGCCTTCGCGCAATTCTTCCGGATATTGATGCGCGAGATCGTCGAGCGAGAAGGAGAGGCCGTCGAGAAAGCGCAGCGTCTCTGAAATGGCTTCCGGCACATCGGCGAAGAGCCGCGCCATCTCGGTCCCGCTCTTCAAATGCCGCTCGGCATTGGCCTCCAGCCTGCGGCCGATCGCATCGAGCGGAATGCCGTGGCGGATCGATGTTAGGACATCCTGCAAAGGCCGGCGTGCCGGATCGTGCATCAGCACATCATTGGTGGCGATGAGCGGTAGTTTTGTCGCGCGGGCGAGCGCGATGCGCTCCGCCAAATCCTGCCGCATCATCGGGCCGTAGCTCATCGAGGCGGCGAGCCAGAGGCGGTTCTGTGTGACGTCTCTGAGCGAAGCGAGAAAATCGTCTTCGCTTCGACAGAGCGACAGCTTTGGGTGCTCTCGCGCGCCATCGAAGTCGTCGTAGATTTTTGCCGCCTGTTTGCTTCGATCTTCTTCTTCGAATGTGCTTCTCAGCATCAGGATGAGCTGCAGGCCTTCGGCAGACTCAAGAAGATCGTCCCGCGTCAGCAGACAAAAGCCTTTCTGTGCTTTGAGATTGCCGCGCGTGATGAGGCGCGAGAGGCGGCTATAGGCGGCGCGATCGCGCGGATAAGCCAAAATATCGGGCGTGCCGTCGCAAAAGACGAGACGTGCGCCGATCGCAAGCCGCATTCCATCCATCGCCTCTTGATTGTCTCTGGCGAAAAGATGCGCGCGCACCACGCCGGCGAGCGAATTGCGATCGGCGATGCCGATACCTTTGAGGCCGAGTTCGGCCGCGCGCGCGACCAGCTCTTCGGGGTGCGACGCGCCGCGCAGAAAGGAAAAATTCGTCGTGACAGCGAATTCGGCGAAGGGAATGGTGGAGGCGTGGCCCATCTACGCAAAGAGCCCATGCATGAACCAGCGCGGCGCCGCGGTCTCGCGCTCATAGAGACCTTCGCGAAAGAGCCAGAATCTCTGGCCTTCGAGATCTTCGGCGCGGAAATAATCGCGTGTGAGTTCTATCTCGCTCTTCCACCATTCGGGAGCGATGCGCTCCGGGCCTTCGATCGCGGCGATCTCATGCAGCACGCGCCGCCAGCGAAAGCGCAAAGGCGGCCCATCCGGCACGCCGGCAATGGTCTCGATCGGCTCCGGCGGCGACAGAAGGCGGAGGGGGCGATGGGTAAGAACCGCGCTTGTTTGCGCCGTAGCCTTTGGAGAAACGGACACTTGTTTTTTCGGCTGCGAAAAAGATGCCGCCGCCACCGACGTCACCGCAAATTCCGGAATATGCGTGTCGGCAAAAGCAAAGCGCATCACGCGGCGCACGCCGAGACGCGCACCAAGCCGATCGATGAGATCGGCGAGATCGCCCTCGCCTTCATCGCCCGTGAGCCATTGCGTCTGCTTTTGATCGAGCCGCTCGACGGCGAGCGCGGAGAGCCGCAGCACATCGAAGCCGAAGCCGGCATCGAGCGGACCGTCTTCGCTCTCCGCCGCAAGCGCCGCGATTTTCTCGCGGAAGAGACGCGCCATCATGGGCGCATCGCGCGAGGGCCGGCTGAAACCCACTTCGATATGGTTCACGACGCCATCGACACGAAAGAGCGCGCAATCGAGGCTGCGGGCGCCTTCGCCATGCTGCGTCAAAAGCTGCGTGAGTTCGTGCGCGAGCGCCAAGAGCGAGGCCTCGACATCCTCACGCCGCAGGATCGCCTCGGCGAAGCGGCGCTCGACAAGATAGGGCGGCGCCTCAAACCGCGGCGTAATCGGATGTTTCGCCCGCCCAAGCAATCCGTCCAATCGCGCAAAAAGCGCCGAGCCGAACCGCGCCGCGAGCGGTGCGCGGGGCCGCAGCAGAAGATCCTCGATCCGCCGCAAGCCTGCTTGCGCGAGCGCGGCAATCGTCTCGTTTTCCAAGCGCAGAGCCGCGAGCGACAGCCGGCCGAGCAGGCGCGCAATTTCTTTTTCGCTCTCTTCGCGCAGGATCATCGGCCGACGCCGTTCTTTGCCGAAACGGTCTTGACCGAACCGCGCCAAGGCCCAGGCGGCTTCCGCCGTCGGCGCCAGCGCGGCACGGGCGGCAAAGCCTTGCGCGGCGAGACGGCTTTCGATGTCGGCGAGAAGCTTTTCTTCGCCGCCGAAGAGATGCGCGGCGCCCGTGACATCGAGCATGACGCCATCGGGCGGATCGAGCGCGGCAAGGGGCGTGAACCTGCGGCACCAGTCCGTAATGTCGGTCAGCGTCTGCGCTTCGCCCGCGGGATCGGCCGGAATGCAGGCGAGCATTGGCAGCATGGCGCGCGCATCGGCGAGCATCATGCCGGACTTGAGGCCGCAGCCCGCGGCATGAGCATCGACGGCGACAAGCCGCTGCGCATTTTTGATCTTGGCGACGGTCGCGAGCCCCTGCGGCTCATCCCCGCGCCAGCGCCGTCTGATCCGATCGGTCGCTAACATCGGCAGGAAAATCGAGAGGATACGCATCACGGAACACAGCCTCATCGGGATCGAAGATCAGCGGATGAAATTTTTCGGGATCGATGCTGATCGCGCGCGGACCGGCGCGCGCTTTCGCAACGCGGACCGACCAGGCGGACGCACCCGGCAGCGGCAGACCGCCGGCCGCGGCGACAGGCTGACTTCGGTGCGCGCGGACCTCGAAACGCAGATCGGCGCCACTCGAAAACCCGCCTGATGTTGCCGGCGCGCCGGCGAGAAAGAGCAGCGCCGGCGTGCCCTGCCTCTGCGCCGCCAACAGAAGCCGGCGCGAGGCGGTCAAATCATAAGGCTTCGCCGACCAAAGTTCGCCGATGACGACGGCGGGACCCCGGCATTTCAGCGCCTCTTCCATCGCCCAGAGCGCCTGCTGCGCACCGCGGGCAGTGACAAGGATAAGGCGCGCGGGATCGAGCCCATAAAGGGCGAGCCCCGGCCCATAGAGCGCGCCCTGCTCGCGCGCGGCAAAATCCTCGACGATCCAAAGCACCGCCGCGCGCGCCTTTCCCGGGCGCGCGGCAAGGCGGGAAGCCAAGCCCAAAAGGAAGCCCGAGGCCGCCGCGGCATTGCCCGGCCGCGCGCCGCGGATTTCGATCAACGTGCCGAGCGCGAGGCCGCCGCCGAGCAGGCGATCGAGACGGCAATCGCGGCCGAGAGGAATGCGTGTGCGCCGCTGATGCGCTGCTGAAGGATCGTCCCCCAACCCCTTGAGAGAGCGATCCAAAAAACCCTCGTCGCCCGCCTTCGCCGCGGCCTTGGCGATGCTGTCGCGCAGCTGCGCGAGCGTGCTCCGCCGAGACAAAGGCGCCTCCGCTTCGATGTCTGCGGACAAGCTGGACATGGCTGCGCTCCGAGATTAAGTTCTTGGTTTGTTCTATAAAACCTCTTTTCGCAAGGGGGAGTCAAGGGGCGGGAAAATGGGGTAGTGTATCAGTTTGAAATTTGATCGGATTTTTATAGCTACAGCGTCAGCATTCGGGGGAAACCGCTACACGCTAGGCCTCCGCGTTGACGGCTACCGCAACCGATGGTTTTGTTACCTTAACCATTTGGGAGGGGCACGATGGTACGGTCAACAGCGCTCGCGTCAGCGATATTGGGGCTTTTTGTGAATTCCGTTTTTGCGCAGGAGCAAAAATCGCCTCTCACTTTCAAAGGGTGTGCGGACATATGCGCAAGGGCCGACACCGTTCTTACTCAACCTGAACAAATATTTCTCAGAGCATGTAACGCGAAGTTTTTTTGCCCAGTTCTTAAATCAGAGCAACCACTTGTATGGTCACCCGATAAATTTTTCGCAGATACAATGAGTATTTTTGCAACTCAGAAAAAATGAGACCAAATACCAAATGTCGTATGCCGATGCATCCTTTGTCGGTCTTATTTGGAAGCCCTTTTTGTGGGGCTTCCTTATCTGTCTGATCTTCGTGATAGGCCGAGTAATCTATTCTAGGCAGCACCCACCTGAACAAGGCGTTTTGTGTCTGGCCATAGAAACGATCGGACTTTCGCTTCCTCTCATTGCTCTTGCATTCGTCGCCGGTGATCTAACCGGCATAAGCCGTTCGCCAGTTGTCGGGACGGTTGTTCCAGCGGTTCTGACTTTTGTCGGAGCCTTAGAAGTCTATGCCGTCCTAGTAGCCGGCGACAACCATACGCGGGATAATAAGGCCGCCATTGGATACAGCGTATTTTTATTTGCATTGCTATTTTTCTATGGCGTCGAGACGGGTGCCTACTCACGCGAGTTTGGCAACGAAGGTCGTCTTAAAACAATGTCTGAGCAAGAGCATCGGATTCGCGCCTTTCGACAAAATTTAGGCTTGCCACCTGATCCGCCGTCATGGCTTTGGTCGTTGCAACAGTAGGCTCTCACGCCGACTGCTTTTTATAAGGTCCCCGTTTTTTCGACTCGCCTTCCCTCGCGTCGATCAGCGCAACAATATCTTCCATGCTCCAAAGCCGATCTGAAATCCCTGCCGCCATTGCGGGCGACATGCGTAGCGTTTTGTGCATCCGAACGAAATTGTAGAAAGTGAAATAGAGCGCGAGCGCATTGATGTGAGCATCTAACTTTTTTGAAAAGGCATTCGTGAGCCGAGTAAAGCGGCGCATGTGCATACGCATTGAAAGATTTTGCCGCTCCACATGCGAAGTGCTCACGTCTTTCTTTTCTGGCGTGCCGAGGATCGCCTGCTTTTTCGCGCCGACGCAAACAGCCGGACTATATTTTTTCTCTGGCCCTCTGTCCGCCGGCTCGCCATAGAGCTTCACGAGCATGGCGTAATCGACGCCGTCTTCGCCGAACGCGCCCGCAACCGCGTCGAGATAAACGCCGTGTCCGTCAGTCGTTAATTGCGTGCGACCATCAAGGCGAAAGCGCAAATCGTCCATGAAGAAGTTGGCGGTTTCAGCATCGCGATTGCCGACGAAATAAGAGACGATCAGCTTTGTATCGGCATCCAATGCGGTCCATGTCCAGACATTGCCAGCGCCGAACGGGGCAGCTTTAGAAGCCGCGACATTCTTCTGTTTCGCGTAGCAGAAGCTCCAAATTTCATCGCACTGGACGCGCTTCGATTTGATGCCGACGACGGTGTTGAAGTGATGAACTGCGCACGCCTCACCCGCATCCGCCAAGAGCTTCACGACCGTATTGATCGACACATCGGCCACGCGCGAAATCGCCCGCATCGAAGAGCCCTCACAAAGGAGGCTCAGGATTTGGACGCGCTTATCGAGCGGGAGCTTGTTCATAGCTCCTTTATATGAACTTTTATGCTTAGCGTCAAGCATTAAAGCAAGCAATCAGAAAAAAGTTTGTGCTTGCTGAATGCCACCCCAGAGCGATATAAGCAAGCATCAAAGTGCGACGGAGTGCTTGCATGAGGGACTTGTTTTCAGCCCAGTCTAAAGGCGGCATCGCGCGGCGGAAGGCCCTTTCAAAGGAAAAGCGATCGGCTATTGCGAAAAAGGGGGCGACCGCACGCTGGGGGGTCAAAGCGACCCACAAGGGGAATTTCCAGGAGCACTTCGGTGTTGATGTCGATTGCTATGTTCTTGATGACGAGCAAAAAACTGCGGTCATCAGTCAAAGCGGCATGGCGAGAGCGCTGGGATTGAATAATAGCGGGTCTGCCTTTCCGAGATTTTTGGGCACAAAGGCCATGACGGACACCGTCGGGGCTGAATTGCGCGAAAAATTAGAAAATCCCCTTAAATTTCAATGGGGCACCGGCGGGGCTGAGAGTCCTCCTCCATCGGTAATTTATGGTTTCGACGCGACACTTCTGATTGATGTCTGCAAAGCAATGGTCGCAGCGGAGGCAGCCGGCAGCCTTAGGCGTCAAAGGTCTGCGAAGCAGGCGCATATCATTTTGGGGGCATCGGCAAAGGCAGGCATCAAGGGCCTTGTTTATGCTCTCGCCGGATATAGTCCCACTACCGAAGAAGTTATCGCCGCGTTCAAACTCTACGTTTTGGAAGAGGCCAAGAAATACGAGCCTGAATTTCCGAACGAACTCTACATGCAGTGGCACCGCCTGTATAATTTAGCAGTCCCCGAGCGCGGGAAGCCCTGGCAGTTCAAATACCTCACTGTGAATCACGTTTATTATCCGTTGGCGAAGAGCAATGGCAAGGTGCTGACGCTACTTCGCGCCGAAAAGGCTAGAGGAGGCGACAGGCAAAAGAAGCTGTTCCAGTTTCTAAGTGATATCGGAGCACGCGCCCTGAGGATTCAGCTTGGCCGCATCCTTGAGATGGCAGAATCTTCGCCCGACAGGCTTTCCTACGAACATAAAGTTATGGAACGCTTCGGCGATCAGTTGGAATTGCAGTTAGTAGCGCCTAACGCTTCCAACGCTTCTCAGCAGCCTTCTTCGCAATCTCAGACCGCTTCTCAGGCGACACCGACTTAGCCCTGGCTTCGCCGCCCTTCTTACCAAGCGCTTGCGCAGCCTTGTCTTTACCGTCATCCGGAACGGATTCGACAACTTCGCCCGTCGCGATCTTGGCAACGCGGATCGCGTTGCCAATCACATCAGCCGGCCGTTTTTCGCCTTTAGGACCGCGGGGCATTATTTCTTCAATTTCTCCAAATGGGATTCCAACTTTTTAATCTCCCATTTCAATGATTCCGTCCAACTCTGGGTCACGTCCTCACCGCTCATTTTGACAACCATCTTACAGTGCGCGTCTGTGCCATCTAACTGCGCGAGCAATTTCTTAAGGCCAGCCAATTCATCGGGCATCTGCGCCTCCTGTGCTTTTCCGCTAAGCATACTGTGCCAGCTCCCGAGCGTCGAGAATGGCCCGCAGCTCGGCTAGGAAGCCCCTAGAAAAGACGCTGGCCGCTATGGCGTCGCCAAGCAGGATCAGCAGCTCATCCTCAGATAGGCAGAGCATACGGGGATTAAAGCGGCCTGGACGGCAATCCCGGAATCGGACCGCCTCTTCCACCTCGTCTTTCAGGAAAATCCGCTCGATCCGGCAGCCGCCAAGATCGGCAAAGGCGAGAATCGCAATAGTTGAAGGTACTTGGCCCATTGCCTTCCAGCATCGCCTTTGCGGCTGGAAGGTCAAGATCAGGAAATTTCAAACTGATACACTACCGAAAATGGGGTAGTGCCTCAGTTGAAATTTACTAACTCGAGAATGGCCATATTGGCCCTAGCCCGACGAAATCGTAAACGAGATCTAAAATAGCCCAGACGACAAAACCTGTTGCGACAACGCCAAACGTGAAGCCAGCAATTTCCATTAGGCCGTAATCCTGCTTGATGCGCAGGATTCCTAAAATGCCCAAAACAAGAAAGACCGCCGCTATAGCGATGATTCCGCCATCGGAGTTCGGCAATTCTGGCATGAGGCGGACTGCTTTTTATGGGAACCGCCCTTTTGGTAGCGTCTTAGTTTGAATTTTTTGGCCGCAAATTGCTGACGAATTTTGCGAGCCAGTTCATAGGCTGGACGCTTTTTGCTTTCGGCGCGCCCGCCCCAGGGACTCTCATTCCACATGAGAGCCTCTTGGATCGATTCCTATTTCGCGATCGCCGCAAGAGATCGATAACGCTGCCCATGGTTCGTAAAATTCACACGTCAAAATTGGTAAAAACACGAGCTAACGCGCTGAGCTTTCAGGCTTTTTCTCCAGCTCCGTTAGCCAAACGTTAGCAGATTTCGGGGCATGAAGAGGCATGATCAATCGCGCTTTTTCCCTCACCCGCGCCTTTCTCGAAGACGAGACAGCCGCGACCGCCATCGAATATGGGCTGATCGCGGGTCTCATCGCGGTCGTCATCATCAGCTCCGTGAAGAATCTCGGAACCCGCGTCTCGAATAAATTTTCGATTATCAGCAACGCGCTTTCCTAAGCGCCCCTCAAAACGGCCCGATCTTGCCTTCGCCCATCTGGCCGCGATGGCGCAAAAACTGATCGGCGAGCACGCAGGCGACCATGGCTTCGCCGACCGGCACCGCTCTGATCCCGACGCAGGGATCGTGACGGCCTTTGGTTTCGATCTCGGTCTCGTGTCCCGCACGGTCAATCGTGCGGCGCGGCGTCAGGATCGACGAGGTCGGCTTCACCGCGAAACGCGCGACAATCGGCTGGCCCGTCGAAATGCCGCCCAAAATTCCGCCGGCATGATTGGAGCGGAAGAGCGGTTTCCCGTCATTACCGATGCCGATCTCATCGGCATTCTCTTCGCCTGAGAGCGCGGCCGTCGCGAAGCCGTCGCCGATCTCGACGCCCTTCACCGCGTTGATCGACATGAGCGCCGAAGCCAATTCGGCATCGAGCTTGCCATAGATCGGCGCGCCCCACCCTGCCGGCACGTTCTCGGCGACGATCTCGATCACCGCGCCGATGGACGAGCCCTTCTTGCGGATCGCATCGAGCTTTTCGGCGAACAAAGCCGCGGCTTTTGCATCGGGCGAGAAGAAGGGATTGCGCCGCGTCTCTTCCCAATCCCATTTGGCGCGGTCGATCTGATCCGCGCCCATGGCGACGAGCGCGCCGCGAATGACGACATTGGGAATGATTTTCCGCGCAATGGCGCCGGCGGCAACACGCGCCGCTGTCTCGCGCGCGGAAGAGCGCCCGCCGCCGCGATAATCGCGCAGGCCGTATTTCATCTCATAGGTGAAATCGGCATGGCCCGGACGATATTTGTCCTTGATCGCCGCATAGTCCTTCGAGCGCTGATCTTCGTTCTCGATCAGCAACGCGATTGGCGTGCCGGTCGTGAGCTGGGGGCCACCTTCACTCTCGCGGAAAACGCCGGAGAGAATTTTGACGCGGTCGGATTCCTGGCGCTGCGTCGTAAAGCGCGACTGACCGGGCTTGCGTTCGTCGAGATAGCGCTGGATGTCGGCCTCTTCGAGCGCGAGCCCCGGCGGACAGCCGTCGACGACGCAGCCGATGGCAGGCCCATGGCTCTCGCCAAAGGTCGTGACGCGGAAGAGATGGCCGAAGGTGTTGTGCGACATGGCCGCGTTTTAGGGCCGTTCAGCCCTAATGGCCAGTGCACATTCAAACGACGCACAATTTGGGTGAATGAAGAACTGCGGGCGCCTTACGCCGCAGCTCTCGCCCTCGCCTTGACCGCCTCGTCGCGCGCCTTCGGCTGCGCCGGCGAGCCGACCCATTCCGAATGCGGTGGTATCTGTTCGCCCTTCATCACCACGGTGAGCGGGCCGAGCCGCGCATAATCCGAGACAACGGTATCGTAAAGCACGGTCGAGCCGGCGCCGACAGTAACGCCTCGGCCCACCTTGACGCGGCCGACCTTCATCACCCGGTCTTCGTAAAGATGCGTCTGCAGGGCTGCGTTGGCGTTGAGCGCCGAAAAATCGCCGACGCTGACGCAGTCGAATTCGGTGATGTCGGTCATATCGACGAAGACGCCGCGGCCGATCTTGGCGCCAAGCAGCCGCCAGACCCAGGGCAGGAACGGCGTACCGCGCAGATGTTCGAGTAGCATGCGTCCGGCGAGGCCCGCATAGATGACGGCGACCGCCTCGGTGCGCATCGCCCACCAGGACCACATCGGCCGCATCGTCGGCTGATAGCGGCCCATGGTGACCCATTTGAGCACGATGACAACGCCGCAGAGCGTCATTGAAATGATGATGGCGGCAGCAACGAAACGCCAGGCGAGTTCGACATAAGCGCCTGAGAGCGCCGCATCGGCAAACCAGCTGACGGCCCATGCGCCGAGCGTGATGAACAGCATCACCGGCAGAGAGATCGTCACCGCCTCGAAACAGGCGCGCGCAAATTTCTTCCAGAGCGGCGGCTCATAGGTCCAGGCGCCGCCGACGTCGAAGGTCTGGCGCACCGGCAATTTGATCGGCGGCGAACCGAACCAGGTGTCGCCAGGGCTCATCAATTCATTCACCGGCGGTTTCGACTTTATGCCGATGAGCGCATTTTCCGGGATTTCGGCGCCGGCCGGCACGACCGCGCTGTTGCCGACGAAAACGCGCGCGCCCGTCTTGACCCGTTTCAAGATCATATAGCCGCGGCGGATTTCCTCATCGCCGAGCACGACCTCATCGGCGATGAAGCATTTCTCGCCGATCTCGACGAGATCGTAACGGCCGGAAAGATTGGTCGAAATCTCGGCGCCCTTGCCGATCTTGGCGCCCATCAGCCGATACCAGACGCGCATATAGATCGTGGCGTAGAGCGACGACAGCGTGTCGAGCGTCGACTCGGTCATGAGCGCGACCGCCCATTTGCGCAGATAGAACCAGGAATGGACCGAATAGCGTCCTTCAGTCACGCGCGGGAGGACAAGCCAGCGGAAGGCGATGGTGAAGGCGATCGTCGCGAGCACCATGACGAAGGCCGCGGCCCATGCGGTCACCGGCAAAGAGAGATGATAAAGCAGATGATCGACATCGGCGACGCCGATCAGATCGTCAACGCGATCGAAGGCCCAGAAGGCGGCAAAGATCGGCATCATGCTCACCGGCGGCATGACGATCAGCAGCATGGCTTGCAGCGCCGTCATCACGGCGCGGCGAATTTTTCCGGCGGACGCAAAGGGCGTCAGATCCTTCGCATCGACACGGCCTGTCCGCTGCGCGGGCGAGCCGTCCCAAATCTCCCAAGCGCCAACGCGTCCGCCGGCGCCGATGGCGGTCAAGTCCGCGAGTTCCGCGCAGTCGCCGACGATGACATCTTCTTCAAGGACGCAAGACGAGCCAATCTGGACATCGGCGCCGATCTCGATCGCGCCGATGATCAGCTCATTGCCTTCGACGCGCGCATTGGCAAAAGTCGCATTGGAACCGATGCAGCTGCGGTCCCCGATCGAGACGAGATCGTAAGCGCCGGCTGAAAGGTCGTTGATCAGGACATCCTTGCCGATCTTGGCGCCGAGCGCGCGCAGATAAAAGCGCATGATCGACGTGCCTTGGAAGTTCTTGATCGGAATGAGGCTCAAGAGCCGCTCCGAAAGCCACCAGCGGAAGAAATAGGTTCCCCAGAGCGGATAACGGCCCGGCTTCGTGCGGCCAAGCAGCAGCCATTTGCCGCCGATCGCGATGAGCAAAATACCGACTTCGATCGCGAGATAGACGCTGGCCAGCATGGCGATCTCGTCGAAGAGCGTGGCGTCGGCGTCGGTAAAGAGCATGTAGCTCATGAAGACGCCGAGCCATTGCACCGCGATCAGCGACAGAATGAAGGGCATCGCGGCGAGCTGCGCGAGGCCGCAGAGAATGCGCCGGCGCAAAGGCGGCGGCGTGAAGGAAAGATCACACTCCGTCGGCAGGACCTTGCCTTGCATGAGCGACGCGATGGCGCGGAGCGAGCGCGCCGCATAGACGTCCTGCAGCGTGATGCCGGCAAGCGCCTTCGTCTCGCGCACGATTGAGACGAAACGCGCGGCGAGCAGCGAATGGCCGCCGAGATCGGTGAAGAAATCAGCATCGAGCGGGATCGGCTGCGGCGGCAGCACGCGTTTCGCCGCGGCAAGCAGCGCAGATTCGATCTCATTGCGCGGCTCTTCCTGCGCCTCGGTCGACGCGATCGGAACAAGCTCCAGCTTTTTGAGACTGTTGCGATCGACCTTGCCCGAGACCAGCGTCGGCAGGCCAGCGAGAAGCTCGAAGCGCGCCGGCACCATATAGGCCGGCAGTTTGCTGCGAAGTTCGCTGCGAAGGAGCTTCTGATCGATCTTGGCGCCGGGCACCGCGACCAAGAAGGCGACAAGTTCGTCGATCCCGTCATGCTGGCGCAAGACGACGGCGGCGTTCTCGACGTCCGAACATTCGGCGAGCTTGGCTTCGATTTCGCCGAGTTCGACGCGGAAGCCGCGAATCTTCACCTGATCGTCGATGCGGCCGCGAAACTGGAGATCGCCTGAGGCGTCGATGACGACGGCATCGCCAGAGCGATAAAGCACCGGATCGGCATCGCTCGACGCGAATAGATTGGCGATGAATTTCGACGCGGTCAGCGCTTGGCGGCCGAGATAGCCTTGCGCGACGCCCGGGCCGCCGATCAAAAGCTCGCCTTCGACGCCGGAGCCGAGAAGGCCCAATCCCTCATCGACGACATAGCAGCTGTAATTCGGGATCGGCGTGCCGATCGTGACCTTTTCGCCGACGCGCAATTCGGCGACGGTCGCAACGACTGTCGTCTCGGTCGGCCCGTAGGAGTTGAAGATCCTCCGCCCCGGCCGGCACCATTGCTGCGCAAGCGCGGGCGGGCAGGCTTCGCCGCCGAGAATGATGAGCCGAAGGCTCGCAATATCGCGCGGCATGACGGAGAGAAGCGTCGGCACCGTATCAAGCACGGTGACACCGTTCGACTCCAAAAGTTCCGGCAAGCGATCCGTCTCGCCGATCATCTCGGGCGAGGCGACGAAGAGCGTCGCGCCGACGAAATAGGGCAGCCAGATTTCTTCCATCGACAGATCGAAGGCGACCGATGCGCCCTGGAAGACGACATCCTTCTCGTTGAAGCCGTAGACCTCGTTCGCGGCGCGCAGAAAATGACAGATGTTGCGGTTCGAGATCGCAATGCCCTTCGGCGTGCCGGTCGAGCCGGACGTGTAGATCAGATAGGCGGGATGATCAGGCGTCGCGCCGAGTGCGCGCGCATCGACGCGCGCGTGGTCCGATGGATCGACGAGATCACCCGCGGTCAGCACCGGACAGGCCGGTTTCGCGCGCGCCGTCTCAGCCCGCGGGCCGCCGCTCAACAGAGCCGATGCCTTGGCATCCTCGAGGCAGGTCGCGATGCGGTCGATCGGCGCGTCGGCATCGAAGGGCAACCACGCGGCGCCGGTCTTGGCAATGGCGAGTTGGCCGATGAGGAGTTCGCAGCCGCGCGGCAGCCACAGTCCGACCACCTGTCCTGGGCCGATGCCCTGGCGGATCAAGCCGCGTGCAAGTGCCTCGGCCCTCTGGTCGAGTTCGGCATAGGTGAGGCGTCCGCCCGCGGTGATGAGCGCTGTCGCCTGCGGGCGGGCGCGGACAGTCGCGGCGAAAATCTCGCACAGCAGCTCGTCGCGAACGAGATCCCGGCGATCGGCACCACGGAGCACACGTGCGGGTCTGGCGGGAAGAGGATCGAGCGTTCGAAAGGCGGAATACATGGCATGCGATCAGCTATTTGGCATCGCGTCCAGAGTGACTGGCCCTGCAACACGACGAGCGCCCCCCAGCGCCTGATCCTGAAGCATTGAGTCGTCAGCCTCCTCGGAGGCGGCCGGCGCGCGATGCGAGACGTTTCGAAGCTTTTATGCTCCGAAAGACATGAACTTCGCATGAACCGAAAGCGCCGGTACGCTTTAGGTCTTAAGTTTTTGATTTTGTTTATGAATTAGATGCGTCCGCGAGGCGCAACGAGGCCGCTTCCTCGGTCATTGCCTTGGCCTTTGCAACGACTGATTCGAAAGCGGCCGATGATTCGGCAGGAGACCTATTCTTTGACCGCCTTTTTTCAACCCTGCTCTTTGATGAGCGCGGTCATGCCCGGCGAGTTCGGGTTCGCCATGCCGACGATATGGTAGCCGGCATCGACATGGAGCACTTCGCCCGTGATGCCGCGCCCCAAGGGCGAGAGCAGAAAAGCGGCGGTCTCGCCGACTTCCTCGATCGTGACCGTTCGCCTGAGCGGCGCATTGTGCTCATTCCATTTCAGAATGTAGCGGAAATCGCCGATGCCGGAGGCGGCGAGCGTCTTGATCGGGCCGGCCGAGATGGCATTGACCCTGATGTTCTTCTCGCCGAGATCGGCGGCGAGATAGCGGACGCTCGCTTCAAGCGCCGCCTTGGCGACGCCCATCACATTGTAGTGCGGCATCCATTTTTCGGAGCCGTAATAAGTGAGCGTCAGCAGCGAGCCGCCATCGGTCATCAGCTTTTCGGCACGCTGCGCAAGAGCGGTGAAGGAATAGCAAGAGACCAGAAGCGTATTCGCGAAATTCTCCGCCGTCGTATCGACGTAGCGGCCAGTCAATTGCTCGCGGTCCGAAAAGGCGACGCAATGGACGACGAAATCAAGCCGCCCCCAACGCTTGGCGATTTGGTCGAAGGCCGCATCGACGCTCGCGATATCCGAGACATCGCATTGACCGAGAACGTCGGCCTCCACTTCCTCGGCGAGCGGGCGCACGCGCCGCTCAAGGGATTCGGCCTGATAGGTGAAGGCGAGTTTGGCGCCCGCCTGATGCGCAGCTTTCGCGATCCCCCAAGCAATGGAGCGATTGCTGGCGACGCCGATGACGAGACCGCGCTTGCCGGCCAAAATCCCGACTTGGTTGGCTTGGATGGGCGTTCGTTCGGGTTGCGTCATTCTCAATCCAGCTCAACGGAGGGGCGGTCCAGTCTATGGCGCTGGCAGCCTTTAACAAGGTTTTGGCGGATTGGCCAAGTCCTGGTCTTGGCTGTTCGGTCTCTAGATTGGGAGTTCCGGAGAGCTGATTTCCCCAAGCGCCGCATGTCGATTGGCCGGGAGGCGCAATCCTGCGAAAACGCCTCCACCCGCCTGTTGAAGATCAACGGAGCGCCGGAAACCCTGTGGTCGCAAGGGAAAACGGCCAAGGGCGCGACCCCCAATTTTCGTCCGGGCCGTGGGCGAGGCTGCTACGGCCCTCTAATATTTGGGTGAAAGCCAGCGACGGATGCCATTGAAAGGGCAAGAGAGGCCGCTATCCACAGGTCACGATCCCGCTGTCGCGGACGATCAATTTGGCTTACGGTGCGGATATAAAAAAGTGAAACACGGGCCAGCCGGGCGCTGTTGCACCGGGGCTGGGTGGGAGGGTGGAGTATCGCGGTGAGTGTCCGAGACGAGTTGAGCCTCTTGACGCCGCGTCTGCGCCGTTATGCTCGTGCGCTGATGCTGGCCTCTCCGGCTCCGAGCGACGGCGCCGACGAACTCGTCCACGCGACCTTCACGCGCATTCTCGATTGCGGCCTTTCCGAGCGCAAATCCGATCTCATCATGCAGGTTTTCTCGCTGCTGACCCAGCTTAACCGCGAAAATCAGCAGACTGTGCAGGGGCGCGTGCCTGATCATGCTGCGAGCGGCACTCTGCAAGCCGACGACAGCCTCGCGCGCGTCGGCAATCCGGCCATGCTGCCGAAAGGCCTTTGCGCCGCGCTCGCCACTCTTCGTCTCGACGAGCGCGAAGCCTTGCTTCTCGTCGGCCTGGAAGGATTCAGCTATGCGCAAGCCGCGCGCATTCTGCATCTTTCGCGCAGCGGCCTGCTTTCGCGTCTCGGCCATGCCCGCACGCGGCTTGCAGAAACCTTGGCCGATGCGCCGACGCAGGCCTCGGCGCGTCGCCTGCATCTTCGCGTCGTGAAATAGGCGTCCCATGGCCTTCACGCCGCTTCCGATCAGCGATGAGGATTTGCACGGCTTCATCGATAATGAACTCGACGACGAGCGGCGCGAGTCGGTGCTTGCTTATCTCGCGGCGGTGCCGACTGACGCGGCACGCGCGGAAACTTGGCGCCAACAGACCATTCTTCTGCGCGCCGCCTTCTCGCAGGTCGCGCTCGAACAAGTGCCGGCGAGCCTGATTTTTTCCTTCGCGCCGCGGCTCATCACGCTCCCCTCTTTCGTGCCGAGCGGCCCTGCCGCGCGCGATGCCTATACGCGTCGGGTGCAGCGGCGCAATCTAGCGTTCACGATCGCCGCCTTCATCGCCGGCGTCTGCATCACGCTGGCAGCAAGCGTGTCGTTGAGCCGTTATAGCGTCCATTCCGAATTGACCGCCGGCGCCGCGCAAGGGCCGGCCTTGGCGCATGTTGCCGCGAGCGCATTGAAGCCCGTGGACGAGGCGGAGCCGATCTCGCCAGACAGTGTGACGCTCGCAGGCGCGGTCGAGCCGGCACTCGGCATTCTTCCGAGCCTGAAGGATGAAGGGCTGGAGCTCGTCCGCGGTGAGTTCCGCGGCAAAGGGGACGATGCCGCGACCTGTCTCGACTTCGTCGATGCGGCAAGGGCGCCCGTCGTGCTCTGCATTACCGCGGCGAAAGTGCCGGGCGCCGCCGATGTGCAGAGCCTTGCGATTGCCTCGTCGAATTCGCTCTATTGGCGCGAAGGGGCGAGCCTTTATGCGCTCGCCGCACCTTTCAAGAGTGCGAAGCTGATTGCGCTGGCGCGAAGAATCCACGCAGCGCTCCCCGAGCAGCCGCCAGAATAATACGCCTTCGGCGACGCTTATTTCAGATCCTTGCGCGGATCATAGGGCTTCTGCGTCTGCCACTGCCGCATCAGGCTGACGAGATCGGGATCGGCCTCGTCCGGCAGCATGATCCGCAAGGTCACGAGAAGATCGCCCACGGCGCTGCCCGCGCCCGGCAATCCCTTGCCGCGCAGCCGCAAGGTGCGGCCGCCATTCGAGCCCGCCGGAACATTGAGTTCAACCATGCCGTCGAGCGTCGGCACATTGACCTTCGCGCCAAGCACGGCCTCGTAGAGCGCTAGGGGAAGATCAAGGCGCAAGTCATGGCCTTCGACGCGAAAGAGGGGATGCTTCGCGATCTTGACGGTGATCAACGCATCGCCCGTCTCGCCGCCAAAGGGGCTGGCATGGCCCTGCCCTTTCAGCCGGATCTGCTTGCCGTCCTCGATCCCCGCGGGCACGGTGACTTCGAGCGTGCGATCGGTCGGCAGCGTCACGCGCACTTTCGTGCCATGCGCAGCCTCCGCCAAAGTAACGGTCACGTGCGCGGTCACATCTTCGCCGCGCGGCGCTTGCCGGCTGCCGCCCTGCGCGCCAGCCCGCGCACCGGCGCGGCGCGACTGGCCACCAAACAGCTCGCTGAAGAGATCGCCGGCATCGAAGCCGCCGCCGCCCGGAGCGCCGCTGCTGAATTCGTAATGCTCAAAACCTCCGGGGCCCGCCCGCCGTGTCCAGGCAGCGCCTGGACCGCCGGCGCCAAAGCCCTCGAAGCCCTGGTACTTCGGCTTGCCTTCGGCGTCGATTTCGCCGCGGTCAAAGGCGCCGCGCTTCTTCTCATCGCCGACGATCTCATAGGCCGAGCTGATCTCGGCGAACTTCTCTTTCGCCTTCGGGTCGCTGCTTGAATCGGGATGAAATTTCTTGGCGAGCTTGCGAAAGGCTTTCTTGATTTCGGCCGCGTCGGCCGTCTTCGCAACGCCAAGAACTGTATAAGGATCGCGCATTCGTGGAGCCCAGTCCGCCGCCTGCCCGTCCCGCGGCACAGGCGCAATGTCTCATTGCACATTTGGGGCTTATTGGGGGTGACCGCAAGCCTGGCGGCTGTGGCGGGGCGCCGCGCTCGGCGGCGAGGACAAGGCGTCAGCTCTTGTCCGACACCTTGATTTGCGTCACCTGCCAGACGCCGGTTTTCTCAGCGCAGGCGGTTCCTTCGAGCGCGCGGCCGTTCGAATCCCGTTCGATTTCGGCATGGAAAGCGCGGCAGGTTCCGCTCACGCCGGGATAGGCTTCGCCATCGGCAATAAAACTGCCCTTGGCGCCGGATTTCGGATTGTCCCAGGCCATGGGCGAAGGGCTCTTTTGCTCGAGCGCCTGATTGAAGGCGGGTTTCGCCGTTTGCCAATCGTCCGGATCGAGCCAGCCGGCGACCTGGGGGGTCGGGATCGCGCCGGTCGAATCGTCGTCGTGGCGATCGGGCATCAGCGAGGCCATCGGCATGGAGACGGAACAGCCGGCAAGCGTTATGCCGAGAACGCCGAGCGCCGCGAGAAGCCATGCTGATCGCGCGTGGCGTGATCGGGCATTTTGTCCAGACGGGTCAGCCTCTATACTGGCTTTGAGGCTCACGTCGTTGCGATCCTTGAGCAAATTGACCTCAGCCGATTTGTCCTATCGGGAATGCTAGAGTGAATGAATTAACCGTGCGTGACTTTACCCAGGCTGACGAGCCTTTCGCGCTTTTTTCCGCCTGGTTCGCAGATGCGGAAAAAAGCGAGCCCAACGACACCAATGCGATGGCGCTGGCGACGAGCGACCGGACGGGCATGCCCAATGTGCGGATGGTCCTTTTGAAGGAGATCGATGCGCGGGGCTTCGTCTTTTACAGCAATGCGGAAAGCGACAAGGGCCTTGAGCTCGCCGGCAACATGCGGGCGGCGGCGCTTTTCCACTGGAAGTCGCTGCGCCGCCAAATTCGCATCCGCGGCCCGGTCGAAGAGGTCGGGGCTGAAGCCTCTGACGCTTATTTCCGCAGCCGAGCGCTGCAGAGTCGGATCGGCGCCTGGGCGAGCCAGCAGTCGCGTCCGCTCGAAAGCCGCTTCGCGCTTGAGAAGGCGGTCGCCAAATACACCGCCAAATTTGCACTGGGTGAAGTGGAGCGACCGCCTTATTGGATCGGCTATCGCATCAAGCCGCTGTCGATCGAATTTTGGTCGGAAGGCCGCTTCAGACTGCATGACCGGATCAGATTCCGACGCGAAACGCTCGAGTCTCAATGGATGAAGGAACGGCTTTATCCATGAGCGCGCGGATTTGCTCGTCCCATCATTGCGGTATGCGCGCCCACTCACGCGATCGCGCATGAACGAAACCACCACGCTCAATTCTCCCCCGACCCTCGGTGTCAGCATTGCGGTGTTCCGCAACGGACGCGTGCTTGTCACGACCCGGACGAAGGCCCCTTTTGAAGGGGCTTTCTCTTTGCCCGGCGGCCACGTCGAAGCGGGCGAAACCCTGGAAGCCGCCGCATTGCGCGAATTGCGCGAAGAAGTCGGCGTGACGGCTCGGATCGTCGCCTTCAACCAACATGTGGAGACGATCCGCTGGGAGAATGCAAATCAATTGTCCCGGCAGTTCGTGATCGCATCATTTGTGGGGGCCTGGGTCGCAGGCGATCCGCGCCGGAGCGCCGAAGTCGGAGACATTCTATGGGCCTCGCCGAGCGAATTAAGGCAGCTGACGACGACGGCGGGTCTTGCCGCGGTCGTTGACGATGCGGCAAAAATTCTTGCGCGCTTAGGTTTCACATAATCGCGAATTCGCCCCGAATGCGGCTATAATCGCGTACTTTACGAGCCGACGGCGATGACACTTGGTGAATGATAGAGATTATCGCTCGATGACGCGCTTTGCTCTTCGTTGCTGCGCACCCATTCTCGCGGCGCTTTTTTTGATCGCCTTGCCATCGCGCATGAGCCTCGCGGTGTCCTTCGGCTTCGTGCCGAATACGCAAGGCCAAGATCAAGATCAGGACTTTGAGGCGCCCGACAATGGGGGCCAGCCGGGGCTTAATGCGCCGCCGCCCATACTACCGGCGCATCCTCATGTTCCGGCGGTGCCCGCTGCGCCGGCGAATCTCGGGGACACCAATCCGGCGGACACGTCGCCCGATGCCGCGCCACCTTATGAGCCGCAATTGCTGCGGCTTTCCGAATTGCTCGGCGCGCTCGCCTATTTGCAGGATCTCTGCGACCAGCATGACGGCGATGTCTGGCGCGGAAAAATGTCGGCCCTTCTCGATGCAGAAGCGAAATCCTCGGTACGCAAGGAGCGGCTCGCCGGCGCCTACAATCGCAGCTTCAGGGACTATTCGGTCACGTACCGGCTGTGCACAGCGAATGCGCAGGCGATCATCGGCCGGTTTCTGAATGAATCGGTCGACATCGCGCATGATGTCGTGCGCCAATACGGCCCGAGCTGACGCACGCGCGATCTATCGCACGGTGGGCGCGAGCGCCTGTAGAAAGCGTACCGGCGCGCCATGCGCGGGGCCGAAAATTTCGCCGTGCCACATGACGAGCCGGCCGCGCACCATCGTGCCCATGGGCCAACCTTTGACTCGCATGCCGGCATAAGGCGTCCAGCGCACGCGCGATGCCATCATCGTATCCGCGATCACTGTCTCTTTCTTGAGATCGATGAGCGTGAGATCGGCGTCATAGCCCACGGCAACACGGCCCTTCCCGGCAATACCGAAGAGACGCGCCGGTCCCGCGCTCGTGAGGTCAACGAGACGCGCAAGACTCAATCGGCCCGCATTCACATGATCGAGCATGATCGGGACGAGCGTCTGCACGCCCGGCATGCCCGACGGGCTTTGCGGATAGGGCTTGGCCTTTTCTTCGAGCGTATGCGGCGCGTGATCCGAGCCCAGCACATCGACGATTCCCTGCCCCATGCCATACCAGAGATGATCGCGATGGCGCGGCGCGCGCACCGGCGGATTCATCTGCAGCCTGGTACCAAGGCGCGCGTAATCGTCCGCGCTCAAGGTCAAATGATGTGTCGTGACTTCGACGCTCGCAATGTCCTTGTTCTTGGCGAGAAGATCGATCTCCTCCGCCGTCGAGACATGCAGCACATGAATCGGCGCGCCTTTTTCGCGGGCTATGCGAAGAAGGCGCTCGGTGCATTGGAGCGCGCTCGTCTCATCGCGCCAAATGGGGTGCGAGGAGGGATCACCTTCGACGCGGAGACCCTTGCGTTCATTGAGACGGAACTCGTCTTCTGAATGAAAGGCCGCGCGCCGCCGCGTCTTGGCGAGAATGGCGGCAACACCGGCATCGTCTTCGACGAGCAGAGAGCCGGTAGAAGAGCCCATGAAGACTTTGATGCCCGCCGCGCCAGGCAGACGTTCGAGTTCGGGAACGTCTTGCGCATTCTCATGCGTGCCACCGACCCAGAAGGCGAAATCGCAGAACATGCGATTTTTTGCGCGCGCGATCTTGTCTTCGAGCTCGGCGGCGCCCGTCGTCAGCGGCTGCGTGTTCGGCATTTCGAAAACGGCGGTGACGCCGCCCATGACGGCCGCGCGCGAGCCCGATTCCAAATCTTCCTTATGCGTGAATCCCGGTTCGCGGAAATGCACTTGGCTGTCGATGACGCCGGGCAGAATATGAAGCCCCGTCGCATCCAAGGTCTCGGCCGCCGAGGTACGGTCGAGATCGCCGAGCGCCGTGATCTTGCCGCCGGCGATGCCGATGTCGCGACGGCCCTCGCCATCGTGATTGACGAGCGTGCCGCCCTTTACAATAAGATCGAAGAGCTGCGGCATGCGCCTGCGCCTTGTTTGCGGTTTAAAGCGGCTTAGATTCGGATGAGCACAAAGGCAAGCGTGAAGCCGCAAAGCCATGTGAATTGAGCAAAGTGAATTAAGCAAAGGCCAGGACATGACCTCAGCAGTGTCGGACGCAAGCCTTCTCACCGACCGCGGCGTCCTGAAAATTTCGGGCGAGGCCGAGGCGTTTCTCCACAGACTCGTCACGAACAGCGTGCTCAAGATCGCGCCGGGCGAAGCCCGCTTTACGGCGCTTCTGTCGCCGCAAGGCAAGCTGCTCTTCGACTTCTTCATCGTGCCGCTGCCCGAAGGTGCGTCTGCTGGCTATTATCTCGATTGCGCGAGGGATCAGGCGGACGATCTCGCCAAGCGGCTCAATTTCCACAAATTGCGCGCGAAGATCTCGATCGAGAACGTCTCCGATCGGCTTGGCGTCGCCGCCTTTTGGGCCGCGCTGCCACCGGAGATCGCGGACGGCACGCTTTATAAAGACCCGCGCGCCCACGCGATGGGTTTTCGCCTCATCGCGCCGCACGAGCTTCTCGCCAAAATCGCGCCGGCAAATGAGGCGGCTTATGAGGCGCATCGCATAGCGCTCGGCGTGCCGAAAGGCGGCCTCGACTTCGCCTATGGCGAGGCCTTCCCGCATGACGCCAATCTCGATGCGCTTCACGGCGTCGATTTCGACAAAGGCTGTTATGTCGGCCAGGAAATCGTCGCGCGCGTCCATTTCCGCAAGACGGCGCGCAAGCGCATCGTGAAAGTCCATTTCAACGGGGCGCCGCCCGCATCCGGCAGCCCCATTCTTTTCGGCGAGATCGCCATCGGCAAAATTGGCTCGGTCGCGGGCCAGGATGGGCTGGCTTCATTGCGGCTCGATCGTTACGAGGACGCCAAGGCCGCGGGCATAAAACTAAAAGCGGGCGGCGCGACGCTCGACGTGCCGGAGGAATTCGTCGCGGCGGCGGCCGGGGCCGAAAAGCGGCTCTAACTGTTTCAGTCTTGATCGGCGGCGACGCATATCCTTCAAGAAAGAACCACACTCTCCGTTGATCTCAATCAACGACCGTTTTCGCTCCGCGTGTGAGGCAAGATTTAACTAGCCCTTTTGCGGAGGCGACAGATGGACGAAACGATCAAACAGAAAATCCTGTCGCTCCTTGACAGCCACCGGAATATGACAATCGCCACGCTGAGGCTCGACGGTTGGCCACAGGCGACGACGGTGGGCTATGGGAACGATGGTCTGACACTCTACTTCTTGTGCGGTCCGGACAGTCAGAAGGCGGCCAATCTGGCGCGAGATGACCGGGTATCGCTGACCATCGATGATGATACGCCACAGGTCATGGAGATCAGCGGATTGTCGATGGCCGCGCACGCTCAACGCGTGGTCGACCCAGCCGAAGGCGAAAAAGCCTTGCGGCTCATCTTGCTGAAGTATCCACCGCAATCCAACCTGACAATTCCAATGCCGAAGCCTGCTGACATTCGCATATTCCGCGTGATGCCGACGGTGATATCCGTGCTCGATTACTCCAAGGGCTTTGGACACACCGATCTCGTCATAGCCGAATAACCGCCAGTCAGTCGGCTCCCGACCCGGTCCGATCGGCCGCTCAGGGCGGCCTAAAAAATCGTAAAAATCGTTTGAACCGCTTTCGCGGGCTCCGCGACCCATGGGGGTAAGGCCAATGTGACGGCCTCTGCCATGGAGCCAAGACGATGTCCGCAATTTCTTCCAGCTCTATCATCCGCAAGGGCCTCAATGTGATTGTCCTCGCCGGCGCACTGTCGGCCGCGATCCTGGCCGGCGCCTCTGGCGCGCAGGCAAAGCCCATGTGGCCGGATCACTTCTGGGCCCCCGGCTTGGGCCTCGGCATCGGTCTGCTCGCAGCGACCGCCGTCTCCACCACCTACGGTCCGGAATGCCAGTGGGTGCGCCAATACGACATCGACGGCAATTATCTCGGCCGCGTCCGGGTCTGCGAATGATGATGGAACAGCGAGCGATGATTTCTGGAGATCATCGCTCGTGTTTTCAGCCTAATCTTTAAGTCGTCAGAGACGGCGAATTCTTCCCTTCCATCACCAACGACATGCGCGGCGCGCTTGGCTTAGTCCGACCGCCATTGCCTGCATGGGCCACGCCCCCATTCTCCCCCTCACGCGCGACGCTTTCCAATACTCCCTCAACGCAAGCAGTTCGCGTTGTCTCCAAAGGCGACGGATCCTTGCGCGACTGGACCTGTCCATTCGAAGCGCAAAAATCGTTTGAACCTTTCTTCCGATCACCGCGACCCACGGGAGTAAGGCCATGACGGCCTCAACCAAGGAGCCAAGACAATGACCGCACCTTCTTCCACCCGCTCTCTCGTCCGGAAGGGCCTGAATGCGATCGTCCTCACCGGCGCGTTGTCGGCCGCGATCATGGCCGGCGCCTCCGGCGCGCAAGCCAAGCCCTTCTGGCCGCATCACCACTTCTGGGGTCTCGGGATGGGCCTGATTGGCGCCGTCGCCGCCTCCGAAGCCTATGCTGCGGATTGCCAGTGGGTGCGCCAGTACGACGCCGAAGGCAATTATGTCGGCCACGTCCGGGTCTGCGAATGATGATGGAACAGCGAGCGATGATCTTTGGAGATCATCGCTCGCGTTTTCAGCTTGACCTTTCGGGCCACACGGAAGGAACTAGCCCAAGACGGCGGTACCTTTCAGGCCCAATGAACGACGATAGGCGCGATACGCGCGAAGATGCGCTCCTCATCGAGCGGATCGCCCAAGGCGACCGGCTGGCGATGCACGCCTTGTTTGCCCGTCACCGCCTGCGGGTATTCCGTTTCATTCTTCGCTTCACGCGCGACGAAGCGAATGCGGAAGATATTTTGGCGGATGTGTTTCTCGATGTGTGGCGTCAGGCCGGCCGTTTTGAGGGGCGTTCCGCCGTTTCGACCTGGCTTTTGTCGATCGCGCGGTTCAAGGCGCTGTCGCAGGTGCGAAAACGCACCGAGGCCGCGCTCGACGAAGATTACGCTGCCGGCATTGCGGACGAGGCCGACGACCCGGAAATCGAAGTCGCCAAGCGCGACAAGGGCGCCGCTCTCAGGAAGTGCCTGGAGAAACTGTCGAATGAGCATCGCGAGATGATTGAGCTTGTCTACTACCATGAGAAATCAGTCGAGGATGTCGCGGAGATCGTCGGCATCCCGATAGGGACAGTGAAAACGCGCCTTTTCTATGCGCGGCAGAAACTGTCGGAAATCTGCAAACGCGCAGGGATCGATCGAGGCTGGCCATGACCCAACAAACCGAACATCAGGAATTCGCGGAACTCGCGCCCTTCTATGTCGCCGGCACGCTTTCGGCCGATGAGGCGGCGCGATTCGAAGCGGCGCTCGCGGAAGATGCCGCGCTTGCGCGTAATGTCGCAGCCGCGCGCAGTGAACGCGACGAAGTGGTCGCCCTCAGCGAGGCACTGCCGGCCCCATCCGCGCGCGCGCTGGACGCGCTCTTCGCGCGCATCGATGCCGAATCGGCGCGACGTCCGAATGTCTGGCGGCGGCTCGATCTCGGCGCGAAGCTGGCAGAATTCTTTTCGCCGCAAACTCTCGCCTGGGCGGCCACGGCAGCCTGCCTCCTTGTCGCCGTTGAGGCCGGCTTTCTCTTGACAAATCATCAGGAAGGCCCAACCGGCGGCTATCACACGGCATCACTGCCGAGGGAAGATATGCACGGCGCGGGCGTCTTCGCGCTCGTCGTCTTCTCGCCCACTGCCAACGCCAATGCCATTTCCGCCCTCCTCGACCTCGCCGGTGCGCAGATCGTCGAAGGCCCGCTCGCGGGCGGGTTCTACCGCATCCGTCTCGGGGGACCGGACCTAACCCCAGCCGAAACGGACCGTCGGCTCGACATTTTGCGCCAGGCGAGAGGCGTCGTAAGCTTCGTCTCATCGAGCCCATAGGGGGACGGGGGCGATGAGGGCTTTACGCGTACTGCTGACGGCTTTGGTCATCGTCGCTTTGTCGGCGCCTGCCCTCGCGCAGGCGCCCCCCCTCCGCGGCGGCGGCCACGGGTTTCCTGTCGGCGCGTTTCTCATCCTTCCTTTTGTCGCGACCGGCATCGGCGCCGGTCTTCATGCGATCGAACAAAATAATGAGCCCCCGAGCGAACCACCGCCGCCAGCCCCGCCGCTCGGGCCCTATCCCCCGCGCGAACCGCTGATCGTGAAGCACGTGGCCACCTTCCACGTGGTGAATTTGCCGCCCAAAGGCGAGACGCGGTTTCTCTCAAACGAAATTCTCGTCGTCTTTCGCGCGGGGACGAACGAGGCGCGCATTTCGTCCCTCGCCAAGCGCCAAAAACTGGACCTCGTGCAAACCCGCACTCTCAATCTGATCGGCGTGCGCGTCCAGCGCTTCCGTTTCGCGCCCGGTCGGACGGTCCCGGGTGTCTTGGCCGCGGTTGGGCATCAGCCGCAAGTCGCGATGGTCGAACCCCATTATGTCTTCGCTCTGCAGGACGATACGTCCGGCGCGAAGCCGCAGCCGGCAATGCTGTCCTATACCGAGGGACTGCTGCATCTTTCGCAGGCCCACAAGGTGGCGACAGGCCGCGGCGTGCGGGTGGCCGTGATCGACTCGCAGATCGATTTCAATCACCCCGAGATCGATGGCTCGGTCGTCGCGCATTTCGATGCGCTGGGGACGACCGACGCGAAGCCCGAACTGCACGGCACCGGCATGGCCAGCGCCATCGTTGGCCGTCATCAGATCATGGGCTCGGCGCCCGCCGCGCAGCTTTTGGCGGCGCGCGTCTTCACCGACGATGGCGGACCCGCCGCGAGCCTCGACGTGCTGGCCGGTATCGACTGGGCGGCGACGCAAAAGGCGCAAGTCATCAATATGAGTTTCGCGGGTCCCGCCGATCCGCTCCTGACCCGGATGCTTGCAGCGGCGGCGCAACGAAAGATCGCGCTCATCGCCGCGGCCGGCAATGACGGCCCCCATCCGCCGCCTGAATATCCTGCCGCCGATCCGAATGTCGTCGCGGTCAGCGCAATCGACTCCAAGGATCAGGTCTTTGAACGCGCGAGCCGCGGCCCCTATGTGGCGCTCGCAGCTCCGGGTGTGGACGTGCTCGTCGCGGCGTCAAACGGCGGCTATGACCTTTCGACGGGCACATCGGTTGCCTGCGCGGAGGTCAGCGGCATCGCCGCGCTCTTGCTGGAAAAGCGCCCGGACCTGGATGGGCCGGCGCTGCGAAAGATCCTGCGGGAGTCGGCGCATGCACTTTCCGACGAAACCGGCATCGGCGCAGGCGCCGCGGACGCCGAAGCCGCAGTCATGCTCGTGAAGTGAGGCTTCGACCCTGTAGACGCGCCTATGCCGCCGGACTACACGTGCTGCATGAGCGCCACACATCCCCCTCACCCCGACGGAATAACACGCTGCTTTTGGCCGGGCGTCGATCCGCTTTACGTTGCCTATCACGATCATGAATGGGGCGTGCCCGAATGGGACGATCGCGCGCTCTTCGAAAAACTGATCCTCGACGGCTTTCAGGCGGGCTTGTCGTGGATCACCATCCTGCGCAAGCGCGAGGCTTTCCGAAAAGCCTTCGACGGCTTCGATCCCGAAAAGATCGCGCGCTACAGCGAGAAGAAGCGCGAAAGACTGATGCAGAACGAAGGCATCATCCGCAACCGCGCTAAGATCGAAGCCTCCGTGGCCTCCGCGCGCGCCTATCTCGAACTGCAAGAGAAAGACGGCTTCGCAAATTATATCTGGGGCTTCGTCGACGGTGTGCCGCGGCAGAACAGCTTTCGCAAGCACCAGCAAATTCCGGCGGAGAGCCCTTTGTCCATCGCTTTATCGAAGGATCTGAAAAGCCGCGGCTTCAAGTTCTGCGGCCCGACGATCGTCTATGCTTTTTGTCAGGCGGTCGGCATGGTCAACGACCATCTCGTCTCTTGCTACCGGCATCAGGAATGCGCGAAGCTCGCGAGCGGCGCCCGGAACCTCTTGCCGAATGTCCGAAACCCGAAAACCGCGCGATGAAGCTCAAAGACATCGCCAACCGCATCGGCACTTTCGTCCGGGATTATTACAATCTGCTGCGCAGCGGCCTCTTCATGCATTCCGCTTATGCCAGGCGCTACCTCGATACGAAATGGCTTTTTTGGGCGGCGCTCGCGCATTACATGCTGATTGGCGAGAGGCGCGGTCTGAGACCCAACCCATTTTTCGACCCACTATTCTTCAAGCAACAATCCGGCACCGAGCATCTCATCGATTATCTGCACAATATGCATCTCTGGCGTTATCCGGCATCGGATTTCTTCGACTCCCGCTGGTACACGGAAAAATATTCCGCCGATATCGCTACCACGGAAAATCCCTTGAAGCATTTCTGGCGCATGGGATTCGACCGCAATGATAACCCCTCGCCGCGCTTCGACACGGTTTTTTTCAAACGGGCCATAGCGCGAGGCCAGGAGAATCTGAAGGACCATGCTTTTACGATCGCCTGCGCGCCGCATAGCGACATGCCGATGAACATGACGGAACTCGAAAGACGCCAGCGCGATTTTTATGACAAGATCGAACTGAAAACGCTGAAGCGTGTCACCAGCCCGGAAAAGCGCTTTCTCGTCTTCATTCAGTCGGGGCAAGATTTCGATCCGAAATATGATCCTCGAGGCGCATCATTCGACCTCTTGATCAATTATTACGACGCGAGCACGCATATTGGCGAGGCGCAGTATGTCTTCGCTCAAAGAGGAACAAAGACGACAGCGATCCGAAAGATCCTCGATCTTTGCCCCGAGGTCTTCCTTGCTTATGACGCGGTGCTTTTTCTCGACGACGATATCATCATCTCGCAGACGCAGATCGATGCGCTGTTCTCGACCCAAGCCGAGCACCATCTCGATCTGCTGCAGGCATCGCTGTCGCAAGACTCCGAATGCTATTACCCCATACTGAAGCAGCCAGTGGCCGGCTCTGGCTTGCGGCCGATTTCCGGCGTCGAGATCATGATGCCCCTCGTCTCGCGCCGCGCGCTTGCAGAATTCGGCTGGGTTTTCGGCGAAAGTATCAGCGGCTGGTCAGTCGATTTGCTTTTGAGCCGCGAAGTGAGAACCCAATTCGGCAATACCATTGCGCTTTGCGGCGATGTCGTCGCCGCGCATCCTCGATCAACGGACCTCGGCAACAACCCTCTCTATAAATACCTCGCCAAAAACGGCCTCAATCCGCACTTGGAGGCCGGCAGGATCGCGATAAAATTCGGCGTCAACGACAAGATGAGCGCGGTCGACTTCCGCATCCTTGAGCTCGAGTCTGCCGAACGGATGAAGGTTTGAAATCATGCGCGAGCAGCGCGCCTGGGTCAGGCTCTTATCGGGCAAACGCCTCGATCTTCTCGATCCCACCCCGTTCGATTGGGACGATCAAGACCTAGCGCTCGGCCTTGCCCGCACCTATCGCTGGGGCGGCCATTCGGCTTGGCCCATGCCGCTCTCCGTCGCCCAGCATTCGCTTTTCGTCCTGCAGCTGCGCCGGCTCTGGTTTCCCGAGGCGAAGGATGCGCGCGCCGATCTCCGCGAATTGCTTCACGATGCGGACGAGGGCTTCCTCGGCTTCGATTGCGTCGCACCCGTCAAGCCCTTCCTCGGCGAGAGCTATCGGGACCTCACGACGCGGCTCGCGAACGCCATCGCGCTTCGCTACAATCTGGCCGCCTGGACGGAAAAAGAGCAGCGCGCGCATAAAAAGGCGGACCGCACCGCCGCCGCAAGCGAGGCCGTTCATGTCGTCGGCTGGACCGAGACCGAGGTCCGCACTGTCCTGCACATTCCCTTCAAACCTCTCACCGAAGACCCGCTGGTTGCAGTCTATGGTGGCACGCCTTGGGAACCTTGGCCGCCGGGCTTGGCGGCGGAGCGCTTTTTGGCCGAGCTGGAGGCGCTGGTTGCGACGGGGAAGCGCGACCCGCGGCTTGCGAGAACCTCTTCGCCTATGGCATGAGGACTGGCGAATTCCGACATGGCTTGTCATAAAGGCGCCGACGAAAGAGTCTATGCGCGCCGTAGAGTAAGCAGCGAATCAGCTGATCGAGAATCGGTTCACCAAGGATCGCCCTTGTCACGCATTCACGTCTGCTCGATCTTCAAAATCGCCGAATTGGCGGAGACCACCGGCGCGCGTTCGCTTGTCACTTTGATCAACCAGGACATCATCGTTCACCGCCCCGCCTCGATCGCGCCAGAGCGGCATCTCTTCGTTGCCGTCTCCGACATCACGGTAGAGTCGGAGGGCCACATCCTGCCGGGCGAAGCACATGTCGCGAGCCTGCTCGAATTCGTTCAGACCTGGGACCGCGAGCAGCCGCTCATCATGCATTGCTTTGCCGGCGTCAGTCGCTCGACGGCGGCGGCCTTCATTGCCGCTTGCGCCTTGAGCCCGGAGCGCGATGAAGCCGAGATCGCGCGCGCCATTCGGCAGGCCTCGCCCACCGCGACCCCCAACAGCCGGCTTGTCGCCGTCGCCGATACCATGCTCGGCCGCAAGGGCCGGATGATCGAGGCGGTCGAGCGGATTGGACGCGGCGAAGAATGTTACGAAGGCGTGCCCTTTGCCGTCGATCTCGGCTAAGCACCTTGGTCGCTCTTGCCTTTATGCTATAACGGCGCATGCCCAAGCCGAAAGACTCAATGCCTCAAGACTCCGAAGACATCGCCAAGATGCCGTTCGAGCGCGCGCTCGCCGAACTCGAAACGGTCGTCGACAAGCTGGAAAAAGGCTCCGTGCCGCTCGAAGAATCGATCGCCATTTACGCCCGCGGCGAAGCCTTGAAACGGCGCTGCGAGGAGCTTTTGAAAAGCGCCGAGCAGAGAATCGAGAAAATTACGCTCGGCGCCAATGGCAAGCCGACTGGCAGCGAGCCGCTTGACGTCGAGTGAGCGCCGGCACGATCCGCAGCACAAAGTGAAAGCCCATGGGCGATTACGCCATCCCCACGCCTGCCATCGCTTCGCTGCCGACGACATCAGATAAGCCCTTCCCCGTCCGCCGAATTTATTGCGTCGGGCGCAATTATGCCGATCACGCGAGAGAAATGGGCGGCGATCCGACACGCGACGAGCCATTCTTCTTTATGAAACCGGCGGACGCGCTTCTGCAGAATGACGAGACCCTGCCCTATCCGCCCGCGACGCAGGATCTTCAGCCCGAGATCGAACTCGTTGTCGCGATGAAATCCGGCGGCTGCAACATTCCGCCGGAAAAAGTGGACGAGGCGATCTTCGGCTATGCGGTTGGACTCGATATGACGCGGCGCGATCTGCAGGCGCGCTTCAAGGAAAAACGTCAGCCCTGGGAAATGAGCAAGGCGTTCGATCATTCGGCGCCCTGCTCCGCGCTCAGGCCACGCGGAACAATCGGTTCGCTCCGCAAGGGCAAGATCGAACTCAAGGTCAACGGACAGCTCCGCCAGAGCGGCGATCTCGCCGAGATGATCTGGAGCGTGCCCGAACTCGTCAGCAAACTTTCGGCGCTCGTTGAAATCGCGGCGGGCGATCTCATCTTCACAGGCACGCCCGCCGGTGTCGCGCCCGTCGTCAAAGGCGATAAGCTTGAAGCAACGATTGCCGGGCTCGAACCGCTTAAGATCGCGATCGGCTAAGAGGCTTCGCTCTTCTCCGCAGCTTCGGGCTCAACCCAGCTGATGCGCGTCAGATCGGCGATGGTGCGGCCGTCCTCGTCCATGGTGACCGCATCGGAATAGCGGTGGCCAAAGAAAATATCCTCCGGCCCATAATCCTTGATGTCATAGACGCGCGCGGCCAAAGCGGGATCGCGGGCCTCGATCGACAGGAAGAGACGGACGACGAAGTCTCCGATCTCGTTCGTGTCGTAGCCTTTCAATGGGCTCTCAGCGTCGATCTCATGCATCAGGGTCCAGGTCAGCGCAAAGAGCGGGATGCGCGAGCGGATCAGCGGCAGATCGACGATGCGGCGGTAAAAATGGCCTTCCTGCGTCCATTCATTGACCAGAGCGCCGAGCCGCGCCGTCGCATCGGTCAGCCGATGTTCGCGGCCATTGGCGATGCGGACCATCAAGGTCGGCTTGCCGTTGAATTTTCCGATCACAGGATTGGCCGCGTAGAGGATGCGCGCCCGCGGCCGCGAGAAGCGCACGAAGACGAGGCCGGTCATGATCGCCATGAAGGCCATGCCGCAGAGAATCTCAATCGACGCGACGAGATGGCCATAGATTGTCGCCGGCGCCATCACGCCATAGCCGACGGTCGCCAGCGTCTCCAGGCTGAAGAAGAAAGCGTCGCTCAACGAGCCGGGATGGGCATTCGCAATGGCGCCCGGCTGCGCAAGATAGGCACTGGCGAAAAGAACGTTGATTGCGAGATCGAGCGTGACGAAGAGCAGAATGAAGCGCGGCCAGCTCATGGCCAAGGCGAGATGATAGGGATCGCGCCAATCGTGGCGGCGGCCGCCGCCCGTCAGTTGGAACGCGCCGCTGCGGACGCTCATCCCTGGGGTCTTGCCAGGGGCATTGTCGCTCTTCTCGTCCTTGCTCATCGCAGCTTTCCGGCCGTTTCGCCTTAGGTAGCGAAACGACCGGAAATGTCGAGACGGAAGGGAACTGGCCAGCTTGACCGTAGGGCGCGCCTAGCGCGCCGACTGGGAAAAGAGGGGCTCGAGTGGCCGCTCAGTGAATTCGATCATGTCCTCATGGCCGCCCGACGCTTCCTTGGCAAAGCGGAGCGCCGCCGTCTCGTCGCAGAAGAGGCCGCCACAGCGGCCATGGGTCTCGATGACAACCCAGCCTGCGTGACAATCGCGCCCGACGAGCAAATGGGGTAGCTCGTCGGCGCATCGCAATCGATCGAGGTCAGCCAACGATGCCTCCCGTGTGCGAGGTCAAGAGATCGATGGCGTGGATGAGCCCGATCAGCAGGACCACGAAGACGATGAGGGCCGCGAAAACAAAGTCAGGCCGCTTGGCTTGCCTTTGCCCGATGGCAAATTTCGGTCGCATCTCTTTCTCCATTGCCGAAACCTCGGCTGCGGGAGAAATCTGGCGACTTGCCCATAAAGGTTCGAGAGTGCCTGTGGGGCATAAAAATAAAGCCGGCATATAGGCGCCGGCCCGGTTTCGGCGCCTCAGTGGAAAACGCCGAGACCCAACAAGCCGGAGATAATGAGAAAGATCGCGACAATGTAATTCAAGAGTTGCGGCATGATCAGAATGAGAATGCCGGCAATGACAGAAACGATGGGTTGCAAATGCGCGGTCGTAAAGACCATGGGTTTGGCTCCTCGGACGAGACGGCAAGCGCCGTCTTCTGCAAACGCCAAACTAAGTCGTTCGTTGCGCCGCTAGCCCGCGATCTTGGAAAAATCGGCCACTTTGTGAACCGCGGCGCGCAGCCCGTTCAACAGCCGGAGCCGATTGAGGCGCAGCGCCTTGTCATCGCTGTTGACTGTCACCTTATCGAAAAAGGCATCGACCGGACCGCGCAGGCTGGAGAGCGCCTGCATCGCCGCCTCGAAATTTTCGTCCGCCACCGCATGGATCGCCGCTGTCGCCGCGGCGAGCAAGGCGGCGGCGAGATCACGCTCCTCTTCAAGCACGAAAATCTGCGGCGAGAAGGCATCGAGATAGGTGGCCGCTTCCTTTTCGCCCGCTTTCTTCTCCTCGGCGCGCAGAATGTTCGCGGCGCGGCGATAGCCGACGAGCAAATTAGCGCCGTCATCGGTATCGAGAAAGCGGCCGAGCGCCTCAACGCGGCGGACGATGAGCAGAAGATCGTCCTGTTCGCCGAGACTGAAGACGGCGTCGATCAGATCGTGCCGCGCACCCTTATCCCGGAGATAGACTTTGAGCCGGTCGGCGAAGAAATTGAGAACCCCGTCGAGGATGTCCTGACGCAAGACCGCAAATTTCTTGTCGAGGCCGAGGCGCTTATATTGCGTCAGGGCCTCGTCCGAAATCGCGGCGAGCGGCAGGCGCAGTTCGTTTTCGAGGACGATGCGGATGATGCCCAGCGCGGCTCGGCGCAGAGCATAGGGGTCTTTGCTGCCGGTCGGGCGTTCATCGATCGCAAAGAAGCCGATCAGAGTATCGAGCTTGTCGGCGAGTGCCACGGCGATGGCGACTGGATCGGTCGGGATGCGATCGCTCGGCCCTTGCGGCTTGTAATGATCTTCGATCGCTTGGGCGACAGCATCTGGCTCGCCTTGCGCGCGGGCGTAATATTTCCCCATCAGCCCTTGCAGCTCGGGAAATTCGCCGACCATTTCGGAGGTGAGATCGGCCTTGGCGAGTTTCGCCGCGCGCATCGCCGCGGCGCGATCCGCACCGACGCGGCCGGCGATGTCTTCTGACAGAGAGATCAGCCTGCGGACGCGGTCGCCTTGCGAACCGAGCTTTTCGTGGAAGACGATGGCATCGAGTCTTGCGAGCCGATCTTCAAGTTTTACATGAAGATCGGTCTCGTAGAAGAATTTGGCGTCTGAAAGCCTGGCGCGGACGACGCGGCCATTGCCGGCGGCGATTGCCGCACCATCGTCGGGCGCGACGATATTCGCGGTCAGAATGAATTTATTGGCGAGGCCACCCGTCTCCGGATCGCGCAGCACGAAACATTTCTGATTGGCGCGGATGGTCGCGCGGATCACTTCTGGCGGAATGGCGAGAAACGCTTCGTCAAATTCGCCGACGAGCACGACCGGCCATTCGACAAGGCCCGCGACCTCTTCGAGCAGCCCGGTATCGACGACGAGTTCGAGCCCCTGCGCATAGGCGAGGCTTTGCGCATCGAAGAGAATGATGTCGCGCCGGCGCTCGGCATCGAGCACGACTTTCGCCTTTTCGAGCGAGGACACATAATCTTCGAAACGGCGGACGCGGATTTCGCCGGGCGCCATGAAGCGATGGCCGTGGGTGCGGTCGGAAGCCCTGACGCCGTCGAGCGCAAATTCGACGATCTCCGGCTCTTCCGTCTCGGGGCCGAAGGTCGCGACAATGCTGTGCAGCGGCCTAATCCAGCGCAGCGCCTCGGGCGAGGCAGACGCCGCGCCCCAGCGCATCGACTTCGGCCAGGGAAAGCTTTTCAGAACGTCGGGAAGGATTTCCGCCAACAGCTCCGCGGTGCCGCGGCCTTTATGTTCGACGACGGCGACATAGAATTCGCCTTTCTTCGGCTCGACTTCGATCTTCGCGTCCTTAATCGATTTGAGACCCGCGCTTTTGACGAAGCCCTGAATGGCGGCATCGGGCGCGCCGACGCGCGGGCCTTTTTTGACTTCGCTGCGATCCTCCTGCCGCTCGGGCAGGCCGTCGATGTGGAGCGCAAGCCGACGCGGCGTCGCAAAGCTCGCGGCGCCCTCAAACGAAAGCCCCTGCGCGTGCAGCGCTTCGCTGACGAGCCGGCGCAGATCATCCGCCGCCTGGCCCTGCATGCGGGCGGGAATTTCTTCTGAGAAAAGTTCGAGGAGGAAGTCGGGCATTTGGCTTGAGCGGTGGCGGCACGAGAGCGGATGAGGCGCCCTCTATAGACGGATCGGCGGGGCGAGGGAAATGCCGGCGAACCGCCGCACGTCTCAAGTCCAACCATTCCTTGTCAATGCAAGCGCCGACGCGTTAGGGATCGCTCGCCGTTCTCCCATGAGACCGCCATGACCCAGTTCACGCCTCTGTCCGCCGCTTTGGGCGGCGCTCTAATCGGTTTCTCCGCCCTGGTCCTCTGGATTCTCGATGGGAAGATTGCGGGAATCAGCGGCATCTTCGGCCGCATCTTTGCCCTCCACCAAGGCGATATTGTCTGGCGCGTCGCCTTCGTCGCCGGCCTGCTGCTCGCGCCCTCACTCTATGCACTCGCCCATCCGCTGCCGCCGCTCATCGTGAGCCATGCGACAGCGCTTCTGATCGCGGCCGGCCTTCTCGTCGGTTTCGGCACAAGGCTCGGCAGCGGCTGCACCAGCGGTCACGGCATTTGCGGGATCGCCCGCCTGTCGAAACGCTCAATCGCGGCGACAGCGACATTCATGGCGGTGGCGATGGTGACGGTGTTCGTCGCGCGCCATGTCTTCGGAGCATGACGATGAAAAGAATCCTCGCCGCATTCCTTTGCGGCCTCATCTTCGGCGTCGGGCTGATCGTTTCGCAGATGTCGAATCCGGCGAAGGTACTCAATTTCCTCGATCTCGCTAGAATTCCATCTGGACACTGGGACCCGAGCCTCGCCTTCGTCATGATCGGCGCCATTCCGGTCGCGGCGATCGGCTTTGCTTTGGGGCGTCGGCGTAAGGCGCCGCTCCTTGCCGACGCATTCGATCCGCCGACCGCCACAAGGATTGATGCGCCACTTGTCACCGGCGCCGCGATTTTTGGCATCGGTTGGGGCCTTGTCGGCTTTTGTCCCGGGCCGGCGTTGACCGCGGTCGGTTTCGGCAGCGGCGAGGCCGTGATCTTCGTCGCGGCAATGATCGCCGGCATGCTGTTGTTTCAAGCTTGGACGGCGTTCAGCGGCAAGAAGGGCTGAACGCTCAGGCGCCGCCCGCTTCGGTCTTCAGCCACGCCTTGCCGCAGGTTTTGGCCAGTTCGCGCACGCGCAGGATGTAGCTCTGTCGTTCCGTGACGGAGATGACGCCGCGCGCGTCGAGCAGATTGAAGATATGCGAGGCCTTGATGCATTGATCATAGGCGGGGAGCACCATCAGCTGGCGGTTGCTCTTCTCGCCGGCCTCGAGCAGCGCGCGGCATTCGGCTTCGGCATCCTTGAAGCGCTGGAACAGCACCTCGACATTGGCGGCTTCGAAATTGTAGCGCGAATATTCCTGCTCGGCCTGTTTGAACACATCGCCATAGGTGATTTTGTTCGTGCCCTCGCCGCCATTGAAATTGAGATCGAAGACATTCTCGACGCCCTGCACATACATGGCGAGACGTTCGAGACCATAGGTCAGTTCGCCTGAGACCGGCGCGCATTCGATGCCCGCGACTTGTTGGAAGTAAGTGAACTGCGAGACCTCCATGCCGTCGCACCAGCATTCCCATCCCAATCCCCAGGCGCCAAGCGTCGGGCTCTCCCAATCGTCTTCGACAAAGCGAATGTCGTGCAAATGCGCATCGACGCCGATCGCCGCGAGCGAGGCGAGATAAAGATCCTGCAAATTCTCGGGCGACGGCTTCAGAATGACTTGGAATTGATAATAATGCTGCAGGCGGTTGGGGTTTTCACCATAGCGCCCATCTTTCGGGCGGCGTGACGGCTGCACATAGGCTGCGCGCCAGGGTTTTGGCCCGAGCGCACGCAAAATTGTTGCGGGATGAAATGTGGCGGCGCCGACTTCCATGTCATAGGGCTGCAATAAGACACAGCCCGCTTCGGCCCAGAATTTTTGCAACGCAAGAATAAGGCCCTGAAACGAACGGCGCGGATCGAAGGTTGCAGGGGTTGCGGGAGGAGAAGCCGCTAAACTGTTGTTCGTGATGTTCATAACGGCATTCGCCTGATGTCGGTCCCGCGCCTGACGCTGATTCGCGATCTAATTCGATCACAGCATTTCAATGACAGCGCGCATGTCTTCCAAAGGTCATGCGAGCGATTTCCTAACCGAGATTGCAGCGCAACGAAAGCGCGAAAGCAACAGCGTTCGGAAATTGCGTCTTGTCCCGACATGATCCGGCAACCATTGGCGCATCTTAAGAGTTGAGCTTTCCGCTGGTTCCGGGCATTTTGGCATCGCCTGAATGTCGCTTTTGACAAAAGGAGGGCACCCAGATGATGTTCCCTAAAAAATTAGTATTGGCATGCGCCGTGGCGGGATTACTCGCCGGTGGGGCGACTTTGGCCCAAGCGGCTCCCGCGGGACTTGCTGCGCCGTCGATTGCCGCCACTGCCGCGCCGGCCAGCCCACAAGTCCAGAAGGTCTGGTGGCATCGTTGGCATCGCTGCTGGCGCTGCCATCGTTGGCACCGTTGGTGATTTGCAATTAAGACATTGAACGATGGACGTTGCCGTTCAGGTGCGTTCTTCGCCAACAAGTACGAAGCCGATTCTGCATCTCTGGAGTCGGCTTACCAATTTATGGGCGCCGCATCGCGATGCGGCGTCCTGAATTTCGTTCTTGGCAGAAGGAGAGCAGCAAATGATGTTCCCCAAAAAATTAGTCATGGCATGCGCCGTCGCAGGCATCCTCGCTGGCGGGGCAACCCTTGCGCAAGCCGCGCCTGCGGCGATGGGAGATGCGCCCGCTATCGCGGCTACAGCCGTGCCGGTTGGACCGCAGATTGAAAAGGCACATTGGCATCATTGGCATCATTGGCACCACAGGCGTCATTGGCACCACTGGCATCATTGGCGTCATTGGCACCGCTGGCACCACCGGCACCATCGCTGGCGCCGCGATTTTTAGCGTCGGCGGTGCTTAGGCGTCGGAATATCGTTCATTCTCAGAAAAGGAGCCGATTCCGCAGCCGCGGAGTCGGCTCTACCACTTTAAGAGTTCCGCGCCGCGATGCAGCGCCTCGCTCTCCGGCGTAAATCCCCGCCCATCGTGCAGGACCAAAGCCGGGGTGATGACAAGCGGGCCGCGGCGGCTTTTTCTGGCGCGCACCAAAATCCGCGTCGCGGATTTGTCGGCATTGGGCTGAACAGGTTTCAGCGCGATGTCTCCGGCACGTTGACCGAGCGCCGCAAGAATCGCGGGCAAAGATTCGGGCCGGTGGATCATCACCAACATGCCGCTCTCAACGAGCAACGCGAGGCAGGCAAAAATCCAGGCGCCGAGATCGGCGCCTTCGCCCATGACATGCGCGGAGCGTTTGCCTGAATCGGACGAGGCGCGAACGCGGCCTTCGTCGAAGAACGGCGGATTGGTGATGACGAGCCTTGCCGATCCATCCTCAAGCCCCGCCGCCTGCCGGCTTGCGCGATCGAGAACGTCACAGCGATAGACCGCCCCGCGCTCTGCCATATCGTTTCGCGCGATGTTCCCGCCTGCCAGCGCTGCAAGCATGGGATCGTTCTCGACGAGCCCAAAAAGAAGGCCGGGGCGCAGGGCTGCGAGCGCCAATCCGGCTGAGCCGACACCGGCGCCCACATCGAGCGCAAGGCCCGCGACATCGGCCGGCGCGGCGGCGGCGAGCAGAATGGCATCGCTGCCGGCGCGGTGGCCTTCGCGCGGCTGGGTGAGCCGCAGCCGGCTACCAAGAAAAGCGTCGTCGCTGACCGCTGTGTCTGCCACAGCGCCGTCAGCCATGGCGCAGTTCTCCGGCAAAGCCCGCCTCTTTCAGCACGCGCCGCGCTGCCGTCTCGTCATCGGCGGGGACCAGCACACGGCGCGGCAGAAAGCCGAGCGAGCCTTCGACGGAGCTCGTGAATTGATCGGCCACGAAGACCTTGATCCCGTGTTCCGCAAGAATCGCCTCGACCGCCGAGATCAGCACAAGATCGTTGGTTCGCATCAATTCGACCATTAGTGATCCTAGCTCAAACGGCGCGCCAACTTAGCGAGGGCGAAGCCCGACCCCAAGCCGCATGTGTTATTGCGTCCCACCCCAATTCGTTTCATGTTTGGAACACTCTGCGATCGTGCCCGACGCCGCAAACTGACTCTCAACAAACGGCCCATATGAGAAAGTCATTCCGAGACACAATCGCCCTTGGTGCGATAACAAGAGACGATATTATCTCACAATTATATAAGCACGATGCGCGGTTTGCGCATAGCTCTGACAGCGACCTATATCTCTCGCCTCATTACAACGATATATGCTTCTCACTCGGTTCCTTCCTCGCTCAGGAAAGAGGCCGAGGCATCCTTTTGACGCTTTTTTCGAGGTCCGATCATCTTCTGGAAAAGAACGCTTGGTACCATACTGTTTTTCAGCACATGAATCGAAGCGAAAAAATCGAAGCCGCCCTCCGCGGAAGACACGGTCCAGATTGGACCGCAAATGATCGATTCGATCGCGGCCGTTACAAAGCGACCGCCTGACTTTCGTCCGAGGCTTTTTTGCCCGATGGGGATTGGCGGGCATGTCGATCATCTGATAACCTTGCGCGCCGTCATGCAGCATTACGAGCATCTTCGTTCGCGTTACGAGATTGTATTTTACGAAGACCTGTTTTATGCATCGCACTTAGACGAAAGAGTTCGTGGCATTTTGCGATTTCGCGAAATCGTCCGGCCCTTGATGCCACGGCGATGGTCTCTTCCCGTAAGAGATTGCGCAGAAAAATTGGAGCTTATACGACTATATCGAAGTCAATTCTCTGAACCTCCGGAAAATCTCACGACATTTAATCCGGCCAAGCTATTCAATTTTGACCTCCATGAAGCGGTTTGGACGGTCGGCGCTTAAAAAAAGATAAGAGAACGCCGTCGACATTCAGCAGTCCGCCCCCGATCAGCTGCAATGAAAATACTTTTGATATCGCATGCATTGGACTGTTCCGGAGCGCCGATTGCGCTCCTGCAAATGGCCAAGACATTAAAAAAAATGGGCCATAAGGTCTCCTTTCTCGCCTTAGGCGAAGGACCTATGCGGGCTGCGTTCGCCCGCGCCGATATGAGAGAAGCGAGGTGGCCTTACGGCCACTTTGATTTGTATTTCGCGAATACCGTCTTGTCGGTTTCGACAGCGCTGAAATTATCGCCTTCGCCAGACAGAGTTATCGCCTGGATCCATGAATGCTGGCGCTTTCTCGAAATAGCGCAGCTATCGGCCGAGCAGCTCCGACTTCCAGAATTGAAATACGTTGCCTTCCCTACCAATACTCAAATGGGGGAATTTCGGATTGTGATGCCCGATGCCCATTTCTTCCTGCTGAGAAATTGCGTTAAAAAATTTCCATTCGACGAAGCAAACAACGGGGCCCCCTATCTTGTCGTCGTCGGCTATTGGGAAGAGAACAAAAATCAGACTCTCATCGTCGATTTAATGAATCGTCTGGAGATCAAGGCGAACCTTGTTTTCGTCGGGGCCGAACGGCCGCCGCATATCTCCGACCCCAACTATAAATTTCTGGGCCACGTGCCGAACGAGAAATCTCGGGAAATAATCTCACAATCGAGCGGATTGCTGAGCGCTTCGCTTTCCGAAGTGCAGGGTCTTTCGGCCATAGAGGCATTGCTTTGCAGGCGTCCCGTCCTTCTCAACGACGTTCCTGGGCACCGGGAACTGCAGAGCCTGATTCCGAATATTCGTCTGTTTGACTTGAGCGACCCGGATTCTTTTGCTTCTGGGCTGGCTGGCCTGGACAAGCAGATGGCGAACGAGTCTCTGCGCGACGACCTGCAAAGCTGCACAGCCAAATATTTCAACGAAGAGATTTTTATGCAGTCGTTGGAAAACCTGATCGCCGAAGTTGTGCCCGCGGCCTCAAAGCGCGCGCCTTGGCCCTTTGCGCGGGTTTCCTCGAAATCATCCTAGATCGAGCAACAGCCGAGGCCAAACCTCTTGGCCGTCGGAAGTGATGAGCCCTTGAGGTAGATCCGGCTGCCCCCCCAGCGCCGTGGTGCGCCCGGCATGGCCTCTATCAGCCGGCCCCGGACCACTTCGGATGACATGGGGCAAAATGTCTTTTAGCGCCAAGCTTCTTCGGCACTTGGTTGCCCGATGCGCGAAGCCGGCCTAATTTGGCCGGGGGCAACGCGTGAAGGGCTTTGCGGCTCGCCCGTTCTCCGGGCGTCGCTGAGCGATGCCCATCCATCGTCTCGCGCATCTTGGCGCCGGTTGGAGGTCACAAGCTTGGGCGTTGTCATTCCCCTTGAGGATGTCGCTCCGGACCGGCGCATCGAGGCCCTGACCGGCCTTGTCGCCGCTGACATGGACCGCGTCAACCAGACGATCCTCGCCCGCGCCGCCTCGCATGTGGCGATGATTCCGGATATCGCCAACCATCTCATCTCCTCGGGCGGCAAGCGCCTGCGGCCGATGCTGACGCTCGCGACCGCGGGCCTCTGTACCTATCCGGGATCGGGCCATATCAAGCTCGCCGCCGCCGTCGAATTCATGCACACCGCCACCCTGCTCCATGACGACGTCGTGGATGAAAGCGACATGCGGCGCGGCCGGCTCGCAGCGCGCATGCTGTGGGGCAATGAGGCGAGCGTGCTCGTCGGCGATTTTCTGCTCGGCCAAGCCTTCAAGATGATGGTCGAAGTTGGCTCGCTTTCCTGTCTCGATGTTCTCTCCTCCGCCGCCGTGGTCATCGCCGAAGGGGAAGTGATGCAGCTCTCGGCGGCCAAGGACATGCAGACGAGCGAGGACGATTATCTCGAAGTCATCCGCGCTAAGACTGCCGCGCTCTTCGGCGCCGCCTGCGAAGTCGGCGCCATCCTCGGCCAGCGGCCGAAAGCGGAGATCGCCGCCTGCCGCAGCTATGGCGTCAATCTTGGCATCGCCTTTCAGCTGATCGACGATGCGCTCGATTATGGCGGCACCTCGGCGAAGCTCGGCAAGAATGTTGGCGACGATTTCCGCGAAGGCAAGATCACGCTCCCCGTCGTTCTCTCTTTCCGCCGCGGTTCGGAGAAGGAGCGTGATTTTTGGCGGCGGACGCTCGAGCGCGGCGAGGTCGAGGCGGGCGATCTCGAAGCCGCCATCGCTGCCATGCATGCACATCGTGCGCTCGAAGACACGGTGGAGCGCGCCCGTCATTACGGCGCCATGGCGCGTGACGCGCTCGAACTCTTCCCGGCTTCAGAGTGGAAGACGGCGCTGATCGAAGTCGTCGATTTCTGCATCGAGCGGGTACATTAATCCTTGCATAGCGTGGTGCGCGTCATGAACCTCAGGCTCGCGCTCGTCTCGATCCTTGCCATTGCCGTTCAATTTGGCCTCGCCATCCTCGGCTTCGGCGGCATTGGGCCGTTCTTTTCCGAGCCGGCGTTCGTCGCGCTTGCGATCATCACACTCGCGATGACCTTCGTGGCGTTCCTTAGCGAAGGCAATTTGAGCAGCGGCGAACGCGAGGCGCGCGGTAATCGCTGGGTCCTTTCGGCCTTTGGCGTGCTCGCGCTCTTGGGCGCATTTTTTCCGGCCTATACGGACCGACATGGCTTTCTAACCATCGATGGCGAGACGATGCGCTGGATCGGCGTGCTCGTCTTCACCCTTGGCGGCATTTTGCGGCTATGGCCCGTCTTCGTGCTCGGCAGGCGATTCAGCGGGCTCGTCGCAATCCAGCCCGGCCATACGCTGGTGACGAACGGAATTTATGCAACGAATCGCAACCCGAGCTATCTCGGCCTACTTATCATCGCACTCGGATGGGCGCTCACCTTCCGCTCTTTCGTCGGCATCGTTCTGGCTCTGCTCAACCTCGTCCCGCTCGTCGCGCGGATGAATGCCGAAGAAAAACTCCTGCGCGAACATTTCGGCGCGGAATATGACGCCTATTGGGCGCGGACGAAGCGGCTGATCCCCTGGATCTATTAAAAGTTCGCGCCTGGGAGCGAGACGTCGCAAGCGTCAAGGAACAATGGTCACAACGCAAGGCGCTAGGCTGGCGAGCTTTTGCGAAACGCTGCCTAGGATGAGGCCCTCAAGGCGTCCACGTCCGCGGCGTCCGACGACAACCATATCGATCTCTTTGAGCTGTATGGCTTCAATGATCTTCTCCGCCGGATCGCCGACCGCCAAAGTCGTCTCAACAGTCTTTGCGCCGCTCTCTCGCGCATACTGGAGCGCACGCAGCAAAATTTGTCGGCTGATGGCCTCAAGGGCATCCCCCTCATCCATGTGAAGCGACTCGACATAGCGAGCCTTCTCACCAGTCAGGTCATCCGTGCTGACGGACATGATCAAGAGATCGGCGCCGGCGGCTTTGGCAATCCCTGCCGCCACCACGACCGCACGCTCCGCGCCCTTGGAGCCATCGGTGGCGACCAAGAGGCGGCGGAGCGGCGCTGTCGCGGGCGTTTCCATCAGACAACTGCGCTACGCGTCACTTTGCGTCGGGACGCTTGAAGATATCCCAGGCTGCCTGATTGGCGCGATCGAAGGCGTTGCGCGATTTGGTCAAGGCCGCGCTCAAAGCCGTCCAGGATTCCGTTCCTGTCTTCTTCAGATCTTTGAACGCCGCTTCTGCCTCGGCTGCGCCGGCCTTCATTTGCTTAACGAGGGCATCCACGTCCGCGCGACGGTGCGATTGGAATTCCGCACCGGCGCTGTGCAACGTCTCGGCGGCATCGCGCCATGCCTTCAACTGCGCGCTCGCTACGTCCTGGAAGACCCGCTGTTGCTGCTCAACCTGCTTGCCGAAAGTTTCCAGATATTTTTGGGCTTCCGTCTCGAAGCTATTCCACATGGCCTCCAGCTGAGACCGCGCGCGCTGCAAGTTGGCCTCTCCCGCCTCAGCTTGCTTATTGAATGCTTTTTGGAATTCGTCGCGCTTCGTCTGCAAATCGGCAATAAGCCGCTCGGCCTTGCCGCGGGATTCGGCCTGAACGTCTTTGGCTTTGTCTTCAAGCGATGCCAAGAGCGCATCCATCTCGTCGATCCGCTCTTTGGCCCAATTGAGGTAGAAATGCATGTTGTTTTGATTGGGCATTATCGCCTCCCATAGAAATTTAAGGCTGAGAATTCGCACACAGCGCTACCTTGTCGCTGATCCAGATCAACGACCATTTCAAGCGGATGTGGAATTGGGCAACATCACATAGTCGATCGCAAGCGCAGCTTCGCCTGTTCTGCAGGAAGGACCAGCCATGGCGCTTTCACCCGTTGCCGAACATGCGCGCGACACCAGCCTGCGCGAACTCGCCCAAGACCTCGCCGCCAAAGGCGAGCACCTGCCCTCTCCCGATGTCGCGAGCTTTGGCCAGGCCTTCGACCGCTTCGGCGACGCAAAGGTCGTCCTGCTCGGCGAAGCCAGCCATGGCACATCGGAATTCTACCGCGCGCGCGCCACGATCACGAAACGCCTCATCGAGCAGCATGGCTTTACGATCGTGGCCATCGAGGCCGACTGGCCGGATGCGGCCAGTATCGACCGCTATATTCGCCACGGACCGGCGGTCACCGCGCCCGAGCCGCCCTTTGCGCGCTTCCCGACCTGGATGTGGCGCAATCTCGAAATGGTCGCGTTCACCTCTTGGCTGCGTGGCTACAACGAAAACCGGCCGCAGGATTCACAGGTCGAGTTTCGCGGACTCGATGTCTACAGTATGCACGGATCGATTGCCGCCGTGCTCGCCTATCTCGATCGGGTTGACCCGGAAAGCGCCGCCAAGGCGCGCGAGCGCTATGGCTGTCTCACGCCATGGCAGAACGATCCCGCCCGCTATGGACGAGCCGTCCTCTCCGGCCGCGACGCTTGCGAAGATGTGGTCGTCGAACAGCTCCGCGACTTGTTGAATCGACGCTTCGACTATCTCCGGCAGGATGGCGAAGATTATTTTGATGCCGCGCAGAATGCGCGCATCATCCGCGCCGCCGAGCGCTATTATCGAACCATGTATTGGAGTTCGACGGACTCCTGGAATCTGCGCGACCGGCATATGTTCGACACGCTGCAATATGTTCTGCAGCGGCGCGGCCCTGAGGCCAAGGCCGTCGTCTGGGCGCATAACTCTCATATCGGAAACGCCGCGGCGACATCGATGGGATGGGCCGGCGAATTCAACATCGGCGAGCTGTGTCGGCGCAGCTATGGCGACAACGCCGTTCTCATCGGCTTCGGCACCGATCGCGGCACGGTCGCGGCAGCTTCAGAATGGGATGGGCCGGTGGAGATCAAGACGGTTCTGCCGGCACGCGAGGACAGCTATGAATATCTGTTCCGTAAATCCGGCCTTGCTCGATCCCTGACCGACTGGCGTTCTCGCGAGTGCCGCGATCTACACGAAAGGCTCACGGGTCCTAGACTTGAGCGCGCGATCGGCGTGATCTATCGGCCGGAGACGGAATTCTCCAGCCATTATTTCGAAGCGGTTCTGCCCGAACAGTTCGACGCTTATCTCTGGTTCGAAGAAACCACCGCCGTCACGCCGCTCGGCACCGAACATGCGAAAGGGGATTTGGATCTTTATCCCTTTGGCTTGTAAATAGCTCGATTCAATTCAACATCGCCGCCTTCACCCACCAATCGGGATGCGCGGCGAGGATCGCGCGCCGCGCTTTGGCGACAGCGCGGCAATCCGGAAAAATCGCAAAACAGGTTGCGCCCGAGCCCGACATGCGGGCGAGCTTGCAGCCCGGCGCCGCGGAAAGAATCGCCAGCATGTCGCCGATGACAGGGGCGAGAACGCAGGCGGCATCCTCCATATCGTTGCGGCCCTTCTTCAAGAGCGCGACGAGCGTGGCGGGATCCAAGCCATTCACGATCTTGGGATGGGCGGCGAAGCCTGTGTCCGTCCCCGGCGCAATATTCATCCGCGCAAAAACATCCTTTGTCGCCAGCGCCTGACGCGGATTGACGATCAGCGTCGGCAGCGCCGGCAGATCGAGGACGGGCCCCAAGCTTTCGCCGACCCCCATCATCATCCGCGCCTTCGCGGCAAGACACACAGGAACGTCTGAGCCCGTCGCCGCCGCCGCTGCGGTGAGCCGCTTATCGTCGAGCGAAAGTCCATTGGCGCGCGCCAGAAGCCGCAGCGCCGCCGCGGCATCGGACGAGCCGCCACCGATGCCCGCGGCAACGGGCAGGTTCTTCACGAGATGAAAGGCGCCGAGCCGCAGCCCTTCGACGCGCTCGCCAAGTTTCTGCGCGGCCTTGAGAACGAGATTGTCGCCGGGATCGCCAGAGGCCGGTGCGGTCGGACCGCTGATTGAAAGCTTCAGCGCATCGCCGGGAAGAAGCGACAGCGTGTCGCCGCTGCGCGAGAAGGCGACAAGGCTTTCCAGCCGATGATAGCCATCGGCCCTGCGGCCGAGGACGTGCAAGGTCAGATTGATTTTGGCGGGGGCGCGGTCAGTGATAAGCACGGGCTCGGTCGAAGAAAGGCGCGTGCGATCATACCATCGGCATCGCACATGATTGAATCCGAAATCGCGCGGCTTTTCGCAAGCCGCGCGTTTGGCTCATGCGTCAGCCGCCGCTCTTTTGCGCCGTGGCTTCCGCCGCCGGCTTGCCGCTCGCATCGAGGCCATGCTCGATCTTCTGCAAGATTTTCGGCAGATCCTCAGGCTGGGGATTGAGATCGCGCGCATGATTCCATTGGAAGTGCGCTTCGAGCTTGCGGCCGACCTGCCAATAAGCATCGCCGAGATGATCGTTGATCACGGGATCGCCCGGCTTGAGATCGACGGCACGCTCAAGCTCCTTCACCGCTTCGTCGTAATGACCGAGCTTGTAATCCGCCCAACCAAGACTGTCGACGATATAGCCATCGGTCGGACGCAGCTCGACCGCGCGGCGCAACATCGGAAAGGCTTGATCGAGATGCACGCCCTGATCGACCCAGCTGTAGCCGAGATAGTTCATCACCAGCGGCTGATCGGGATAAAGATCCAGCGCATGTTTGAAATCGGCCTCGGCCGGCGGCCATTGATTCTGCCTCTCGTAAGAGATGCCGCGGAAGTAGTAGAGCGGCCAAATGGCGGTAGCAGGCTTCTTCGATTGCTCGATCGCTTTGGTATATGTCGCAGCCGCCTCGGCATAATGCTTATGGGCGCGTTGCAGATTGCCGAGCGCCGAGAGCACGTCCTCATTGTTCGGATGGCCTGACGCGATCTTGTCGAGATATTGGGTCGCCTCGTCGGTGCGGCCGAGATCTTCCAGAACCTGCGCGGTCTCAATATCGGCGGTCAGACGCAGGGGATCGCTATCGGGCACCGTCTCATAGACGTCGATGGCCTGCTCATTCTGCTTCGTGCGCTCGTAGAAGTCGCCGAGCATCAGAATGGCCAGGCTGTTGTCGGGGTCGAGATAAAGCGACAGCCGCAAGTAGAGCAAGGCCGCGAGGTCATCGCCCTGCCGGCTGCCGGCAGCGCCAAGCCCGTAAAGAACTTCGGCCGCGCCCTGTTCCGGCGTTGCAATCAAAGGATCGAGCTTCTTGCCGGCCTTGAGTTGCGCCAAGGCGCTCGTCACCATGGGATGATCCGGCAGAACCTGCCCGAAGTCCTGGTAGAGACTGGTCGCCTGAGCATTCTTGCCTTCGCGGCTCAGAAAGCGGGCGTAGGCATCGACGAGCCGCAGCGTGTTCTTGTCAACGTCGTAAGCCGCCGCATAAGCCTTTTCGGCGTTCGTATTGTCCTTGTTTACGTCTGCGATCAGAGCCTCGTGATAATAACGAAAAATCGCGAAGCTCGGATCATGCAGCTGATCGAGGAGATCGAACGCCTGTTGCGTCTCGCCACTGCCGGCATAGGTCCAAGCCGCGAGCAGCGTCGCGGTCAGATCGCCCTGCTCGCCGCCGTTGTTTTTCACGATCTGGGCGCGGGCCGCGGAATATTGATGCGCCTTGATGTCCTTAACGCCGAGCGCGAGATGGGCAAGCCCATTGTTCGGGTCGCGCGCGATGAGACGATCGGCGAGGCTGAAAGCCTCCTCCATATTGCCATTGGAGACGGCCGCGACGAATGTGCGTTCGAGCAATTGCGGATTGCGCGGATCGGCGCGGAGCGCCTCTGTGAAAAAGGTCGCTGCGGCGACGGTGTCGCGGTCGGCCCCGGCAATCAGGCCAGCGAGATAATTGCCGGTCGGGCTGTCGCCGACTTCAAAGGGCGAGGAAACGGCAAAATTTTCATGTTCGCGCGCGAGCGCTGAGTTCGATGCCAACGGTGCGATGAACAGTGCGGTGCTGAGAAGCAGACCAGTGCGCGATTTCAAAAAATACGAAGACAAGCAGCGATCCTCCGGGCGATCTCGATTGCGTGGACCATAGACCATTTCGAACAGCGCTTGGAAGCGAGGATATTTCTCAAGGGAGCTTGGCCGCTTCGCATTCGGTGTGTTGTTTTGGCGTCGGCTAACGGCCTTTTTGCCGATTCCGGCCCATCCCAGGGCCGAATGCCGCCCCTCCCCGCCTCGCAGTCCGATCGCGGAAGGCACAAAAACGAACCAACGCAAAAGGATTTGCGCGGCAGGCAACCCCGCCGCATCGCGCCCCCGCGATGAAGGTGGTTTTATGATGAAGGTGGTTTTATAATGAGAGGGAAAATGGCCGTTTTGCGTTGTCACGCAAAATTAATCAGCGCGCCCTGACCCAGCGGCTCAGGCCTGCCAAGTTAGGTTTGTCCGGGCCGCAGCTCGTAGAAGATGTGATGGCCGATCGCATCCAGACGTTTGAGCCGGTGCGACCACTGCGGGCGGACGTAATCGGCGTGGTAATGCGTCGCCGCGCCCACATCGGCGACATAGGTTCTGCCGGCCGTGACTTCGTCGGCGACATGCATCGCGGAAGCCCAGGCCTCCGGCTCTGTCACCCGCAGTGAGCGGCCTTCGCAGGCGAAGGAGAATTGACAGCCGTGGTAATGGCTGCGGTTCTGAAAAACCACGCCGCAGATGGTCGAAGGATAAAGGCCGCTCGAAACGCGGTTAAGGACGACCTGTGCGACCGCCGCCTGGCCTTCCTCAGTCTCGCCGCGCGCTTCGAAATAGATCGCCTCCGTCAGGCAGTGCTTTTCGCTGGCGGACTGGTCCTGGCCGATCAGGGCGGCGTAATCGGGACGATCGGCCGGCACGACCGTCATATCCCTCGGCATTCCGGCAGCGGCATAGACTTCGACCGGCGTCGCATCGGCGGGCGCCGGCGTAGTCGAGGCGAGCCCAACGGCGCGCGGAACCAGCGGAGTTGCGCCCTGAATCAGCCGTTCGGTGATCGCCGCCGGACGCATGGTGATGAGCGATGTTCCCCCCTGCTGCGGCGAGGCATCGGCGACGGAATGCGCCGTCGTGGGATTTTCGCCCTCGGGCCAAGGATCGAAATGCGCGACGCTGTCGGGGCCGGCAAAGTCGCCTTCGGACGCTGCAAAGGCGCTCGTGAGCCCCTGACTGTCCTGATCGAAAAGAAGATCGGCGGCGAGAACCTTCTTGAGACTGCCGTCTTGGCGGAGTTCGCTGTCGAAGCTCGGACGCAGGCCGATGACAGGATCGCCTTTGTTGCTGCGGTCGATGTCGGGCGCCCAATGCGCGACGATGTGGGCATTCGGTTTGAAGGCGATGCGTGGCAGGATCTCGTCGACCCGCTCATGGAATTCCTCAGGCGCACCGAGTTCGAGGCTGGCGACCTGATCGCCCATCGCGGTGCTTGCTTTGATGAGCGGGATCGGCGCGCCGTCGATTTGAGTGGGGATGAGATCGGCGGGCTGCAGAATGGTCTGAAGGCTGGCGGGCGCGAGCGTCGCGCCATAGGTCATGTCCTGGCCGGCATCGGCCGAAAAGGAGACGAGAAGGCCGACACCGAGACACCAGGGCGCGACAACGCCCATTGCCCAACTGATCCGGAACAGACCCAAACGCACACCAAACTCCGCGCGGACGAGGCTGTGCCGAAAAAATCACAGCCAAAAACTCATCGCCGCTCTCCAATGGTTATCGCCGTTTAAGCTTGAAAGGTCGTTTACGACTTAAAGTGTAACGACGTCTCAGAATGGGTCAGTCGGGAAGGTGGGACTCAGGCTGTTTCGCCGGAATTGCCCGCGCCGAGGGCGGCTTGCGCCGCCGCGAGCCGCGCGATCGGCACCCGGAACGGCGAACAGGAGACGTAGGTCAGTCCGATTTTCTCGAAAAAGGCGATCGAGGCGGGGTCGCCGCCATGCTCGCCGCAAATCCCGAGTTTGATGTCGGGGCGGCTTTTGCGCCCGCGCGCAATCGCGATTTCGACCAATTCGCCGACACCCTGCTGATCGATGGTGACGAAAGGGTCCTGCGGCAGGATTCCGCGCGCTATGTAGCTGCCAATGAAAGAGCCGGCATCGTCGCGCGAGATGCCGAGGCCGGTCTGCGTCAGATCATTGGTACCGAACGAAAAAAACTCCGCCGTCTCGGCGATGGCTTCGGCCTGCAAACAGGCGCGCGGCAGCTCGATCATGGTGCCGACGGTATAAGGGATGGTCTCGCCCGTTTCCTTGGCGACGGCGGTGGCCATGGCATCGATATCGGCCTTGATGAGATCGAGCTCGCGCTTGGTGACGATGAGCGGCACCATGATTTCGGGGTGCGGCATGGTGCCTGTTTTCTTCTTCGCGGCAATCGCGCCTTCGAAGATCGCGCGCGCCTGCATTTCCGCGATCTCGGGAAAGGCGATCGCAAGCCGACAACCGCGAAAGCCGAGCATCGGATTAAACTCGTGCAATTCCGCCGCCCGCCGTTGCAGCTTGTCCGGCGAGACACCCATGGCCGCGGCGACTTCGGCGATCTCGGCGTCCGTGTGCGGCAGAAATTCATGCAGCGGCGGATCGAGAAGCCGGATCGTCACTGGCAGCCCGGCCATGATTTCAAAAAGGGCAGCGAAATCGCCGCGCTGAATCGGCAGAAGTTTGGCAAGCGCAGCGCGGCGCCCTTCCACATCGCTCGCCAAGATCATCTCGCGAACCGCGATGATGCGGTCGGATTCGAAGAACATATGTTCGGTGCGGCAGAGACCGATGCCTTCGGCGCCGAATTTACGCGCCATCTTGGCGTCAGCCTCCGTCTCCGCATTGGCGCGCACGCCCATGCGGCGCACTTTGTCCGCCCATTCCATGATGATAGCGAAATCGCCGGAGAGTTCCGGTTGCAGCATCGGCACCGAGCCTTCGATCACCTGCCCCGTCGAGCCATCGACCGTGATGACATCGCCGGCTTTGAATGTCTTGCCGGCGACGCTCATCGTGCCGGCCTCGTAATTGACGCGGATTGAACCGGCGCCAGAGACGCAGGGTTTTCCCATGCCCCGCGCGACGACGGCGGCATGTGAGGTCATTCCGCCGCGCGTCGTGAGAATTCCTTCCGCCGCATGCATGCCGTGAATGTCGTCGGGACTGGTTTCGACACGCACCAGAATGACTTTGTGGCCCGCGTGACGAAATTGTTCGGCCTCGTCTGATGAAAAGACAATCTCGCCGCAGGCAGCGCCGGGCGAGGCCGGCAGTCCGCTCGCGATGATTCTGCGCTCGGCATTGGGATCGAGCGTCGGATGCAAAAGCTGATCGAGCGAGGCGGCATCGATGCGCGCCACCGCCTCTTCGCGCGTAATGAATTCTTCATTGGCCATTTCGACAGCCATGCGCAGCGACGCCTTCGCAGTCCGTTTGCCGGAGCGGGTCTGCAGCATCCAGAGTTTGCCGCGCTCGACGGTGAACTCCATGTCCTGCATGTCGCGGTAATGTTTCTCGAGCCGCTCGGTCACGCGCATGAATTCAGCGAAGACCTCCGGCAGAGCCTTTTCCATCGACGGCTTGTCGGAGCCGGCCTCGATGCGCGCGGCCTCGGTGATGTTCTGTGGTGTTCTGATGCCGGCGACGACATCTTCACCCTGCGCATTGATGAGGAATTCGCCGTAAAGTTCTTTTGCGCCGGTCGAGGGATTGCGGGTGAAGGCAACTCCCGTCGCCGAAGTCTCGCCCATATTGCCGAAGACCATGGCTTGCACCGTCACCGCGGTTCCCCAGCTTTCCGGGATGTCGTTCAACCGCCGATAGGTGATGGCGCGCTGATTCATCCACGAGCCGAAGACGGCGCCGATCGCCCCCCAGAGCTGTTCGTTCGGATTCTGCGGGAACGGCGCGCCGCGCACCGATTCGACCTTCGCCTTATAGGCGCGGATCATCGCCTGCCAATCCTGCGCCGAAAGTTCGGTATCGAGCAGGAAGCCTTGGCTTTCTTTAAAGTGTTCGAGAATGTCCTCGAACTGATAATGCTCGATGCCGAGCACCACGTCCGAATACATCTGAATGAAGCGGCGATAGGAATCATAAGCAAAGCGCGCGTCTTCGGCGTCTCTCGCCAGCGCCTCGACCGTCTGATCGTTGAGGCCCAGATTCAAAACCGTATCCATCATGCCGGGCATGGAGGCGCGGGCGCCGGATCGCACCGAGACGAGCAAAGGATGGTTCTGATCGCCGAATGCGCGCTTGGTCAGCTTGCCGACATGCGCGAGTGCCGCTTCGACCTGCGAGGCGAGTTCCGGCGGATAGGCTTTGTTGTTCGCGTAAAAATAGGAGCAAACGTCGGCGACGATCGTAAAGCCCGGCGGCACCGGCAGGCCGAGATTGGCCATCTCCGCGAGATTGGCGCCTTTGCCACCGAGAATATCGCGCATGCGGCTTGCGCCTTCCGCTTGACCGTCGCCGAAGGTGTACACCCATTTCGTCATGTTCAGATCGTCCCGAATACCGCGCGGCGCGGCCTCGCTGTCACGCGCCGCTTTTGCTCAGGTCTTCTCACCTTTGCCATACAGCAACGCAGAACGGCAATATAGCCAAAGGGTTGCCTATTGCGCCGCGGTTTGAATGTAGTGCGAGTGATGCGAGTGCAGCCTGAGACCGAGAACGATCCAGCTCACGCCCCACACGAGCAGATCGAGGCCGAGAAGAACGCCGAGAACGACGAAACTGTTCGTCGGCCAACCGATCAGAATGATGACGCCGACGATCGCCGCGGCCACGCCCGCAAGAATCACGGAGCGGCGCGTCTGATTGCACAAATGACTGCCGATATAGACGCGGATGAGGCCGACGACGATCATGCCGGCGCCGAGCATGAGGGTGAAGAGCGCCGCCGCGACGAGTGGTTGCGCCAGCGCGAAGGCGCCGACAGCGATATAGGCGACGCCGCCGAATACCCAGAGGAAGAAACGCGACAGATTATGGGACTTGATGCCCATCACGATTTCGGCACCGCCGGCAATGATCATCAGCACTCCGATAATCACCACAGACGCGACGGTCGCCGAAACGACCAGCACAAGGGCCACGACGCCGAGCAAGGCGACGAGCAGGCCGACACTGACGAACCACGCCCAGCCATGGCGCAACTGATGGATGATCGGATGGCTGGTGGGCATCGGAACTGGCGCGAGGACATTGAGCAAATCCATGATCCATCCCTTTCCGCCCGGCCATCATGGTGAAGACCGGCCCACGGCACCTGCCAAAACGTCCCCGGAAGCCTAACTTCATTCCTCGGCAGAGGTCGAGTGGCCACAAATTAGCCGGATGCCCAGCCTAGGCGGGGCGGCCTCGGAGGGGGCGAAGCCCGACCTAGGGAGCGCCCAAGAGGCGCAAATTGTCCTATTCCAAGCGGGGCCGGCCCTATTCGACGGTTTGAACCTTGATGTATCCGCCCCCATCGGGCAAATTAGGCGACCTAACCCTTTGCTAATGAAGTCGAACCCATTCGAGCCGATTGCGACTAAACTCTGAGACGGAGCGAATGAAATAGGTCGGAAGCCGCGCTTGAGGGGCGAAGAAGCTTCTAGGGCCGTTTAGACTTATCGGCGAATACCCCTAGATTATGAGCAACGGTCACGGGCCGGGATCTCGCCACAGGCTGAGGTCGCCGCCGGAGTTCATCGGAACCCTGTGATCACAAAAAGAAGCGATTGATGAGGCGCCAGTGACAACATCTTCCAAGACTCCTCTTTTGGACACCATCCCGACGCCGGCGGATCTGCGCCGGTTGCCGGAGTCCAATCTGGCCCAGGTTGCGGCCGAGCTGCGGCACGAGACGATCGACGCCGTCTCGGTGACCGGCGGCCATCTCGGCGCCGGGCTGGGCGTCATCGAACTGACGGTCGCGCTCCATTATGTCTTCAACACGCCGGACGACCGGATCATCTGGGATGTCGGACATCAATCCTATCCGCATAAGATTCTGACCGGACGGCGCGACCGCATTCGCACGCTGCGCAAAGGCGGCGGCCTTTCCGGTTTCACCAAGCGCTCGGAGAGCGAATACGACCCCTTTGGCGCGGCCCATTCCTCGACCTCCATCTCCGCCGGTCTCGGCATGGCAGTCGCGAGCACATTGGCGAAGAAGGACAACCACGTCATTGCCGTGATCGGCGACGGTGCCATGTCAGCGGGCATGGCCTATGAGGCGATGAACAATGCCGGCGCCATGCATTCGCGCCTCATCGTCATTCTCAACGACAACGAGATGTCGATTGCGCAGCCGGCCGGCGCGCTCTCCGCCTATCTCGCCCGCCTCGTGTCCGGCGGCACCTATCGCACTGTGCGCGAAGCGGCGAAGCAACTCGGCCGCCATCTGCCGAAATTCGTCTATGACCGCGCCCGCAAGACCGAGGAATTCGCGCGTAATTTCTGGTCCGGCGGCACGATGTTCGAAGAACTCGGCTTCTATTATGTCGGCCCGATTGACGGCCACAACCTCGACCATCTCCTGCCTGTCCTAAAAAACGTGCGCGATGCCGAAGGCGGCCCGATCCTCGTTCATGTCGTCACGCAAAAGGGCAAGGGCTATGCGCCCGCGGAAGCCGCGAGCGACAAGCATCACGCCGTCAACACCTTCGATGTCGTCACGGGCGTGCAGGTGAAGCCCAAGGCGAATGCACCCTCCTACACGCGCGTCTTCGCCGACGCGCTGGTGAAGGAAGCGCAGCGCGACGACAAGATCGTTGCGATCACAGCCGCGATGCCATCCGGCACCGGCCTCGATATTTTCGAGAAGGCTTTTCCGGATCGCACCTTCGATGTCGGCATCGCCGAGCAGCATGGTGTGACTTTCGCAGCGGGCCTCGCGACTGAAGGCTACAAACCCTTCTGCGCGATCTATTCCACCTTCCTCCAGCGCGCCTACGATCAGGTCGTCCATGACGTCGCGATCCAGAAACTGCCGGTGCGCTTCGCCATCGACCGAGCCGGCCTTGTCGGCGCCGACGGCGCGACTCATGCCGGCACGTTTGACGTGTCCTATCTCGGCATTCTGCCGGGCATGGTCGTGATGGCGGCGGCGGACGAAGCCGAACTCGTGCATATGGTCGCGACCGCTGTCGCTTATAACGATGGCCCGATCGCCTTCCGCTATCCGCGTGGCGAAGGCGTCGGCATCGATATGCCGGAACGCGGCGAAGTCCTGCCGATTGGCAAGGGCCGCGTGCTGCGCGAAGGCAATAAGGTTGCGCTTCTCTCCTTCGGCACACGCCTCGCCGAGGCGCTGAAGGCGGCCGAGGATCTTTCCGCACGCGGGATCTCGACCACCGTTGCCGATGCGCGTTTCGCCAAACCGCTCGATCTCGACCTCATCCGCCGCCTTGTGCAGCATCATGAAGTTCTAATTACGCTCGAAGAAGGCTCGGTTGGCGGCTTCGGCTCCTTCGTCGGCCAGGCGCTGCTCGAAGAAGGCCTGCTCGACGGACGCGCACCGCGGGCCTTCAAATTCCGCTCGATGGTTCTGCCCGATGTCTTCATCGACCAGGACAAGCCGGAAAAGCTCTATGCCAATTGCGGCATGGACGCGAAGGGCATCATCGCCAAAGTACTCGCCACGCTCGGCCGGGGCGATGAGGCGACCAAGGTGCTGATCGCCTAAGGGGGCTTCCGCGCTCAGGTGAAATAGCCGAAATAGGTCATCACCAGACCAAGCGCGAGGTCGAGCGCTTCGAAGGCGTAGAGAAGCTTCCGATTCGCGAACAGTGCCGGTGCTGCCTTCCCCACGATCTCCGGCATGTAAACGGCGACGAGCGCGCGAAGGATCGTGATCCAGCCGATCAGCGTGATGATCACGCGCCAGTCGGCCACCCAGAGATTATGGGTGAGCACGACCGCGATCCCGCCGAGAAGTCCAAAGAAACCGGCGAGATAAATCATCGCCGGGCTGCGAAGGAAATCCTCCATAATCGCGCGAAAATGCGCAGGCTTCAGCAGCATGGCAAAGCCGAGGAGGAGAAAGAGCGGCCCCAAGAGACGGGCGATGAAGATCGATGCTGTCATGATGGAGGCTCCATGCTTGCCGCAGCGCTCGTCTAGCATCGCCCCTTTCGCCTGCCTGTGACGTGGATCAAAGTCATTTGCCGCCGTTTTCTTCTGGCCCGCGCATATTCGCCGCGGGAAAAGGACAGATTTTCTCGATTTTTGTCAGCCTCGCGCAAGTTTCACGAACCTAGAGTTGCGCTTCATGCCTTTGGGAGAGTCCAATGCATGTGTCGCGTCTCAATCCCCTGCCGCTCCAGGCGAGCGCGCCGGTCGATTCGCGCCTGATGCGCAAGAAGCAGGACGACGACGCCGACCGCGTTCAGCCGATCGGCGAAGATGACGGAAGCGAGGAACGCCGCCGCCAGCAGGCCTGGCTCGACGCCTCGCTGGAAGAGCAGCCAGAGGCCGAAGAGACTGTCGAGGGTGAAGCGGAAGAATTCTATCAGGCTTCGAGCGCGCCCACTCTGCCTGACGGGTCTGAAATGACGAGCCGGCCGCAGGTCGAGCCGCCGGCGCCGCCGCCAGACTCGGCCCTCGATCAGCTGCTCGCTGGGATCAAAAGCGAAGAAACGGATGAGACGTCCAACGATGCGCTCGTGATCGACCCGAAGCCGTCGCTCAACGAATTGCTGAGCCACATTCTGGAAAAGCCGGAAGAGACCTGAGTGCCGTGCCCTCAGGCGTCGCTATCGCCATTCTCTTCGCCGGCATCCTCTTCACCGATGCGCTCGACACTGACGACCTGCTCGCCTTCGGCCGTATCGAAGACGATGACGCCCTGCGTGCCGCGTCCGGCGATGCGAATGTCTTCCACTGGGCAGCGGATCAACTGGCCGCCGTTCGTGACCAGCATGATCTCATCGCTCTCTTCGACCGGCATTGAGGCGACGAGCTTGCCGTTGCGCTGATTGACTGCCATGGCGACAATGCCTTTGCCGCCGCGTCCGGTGATCCGATATTCATAAGAGGACGTGCGCTTGCCATAACCATTGGCCGAGACCGTGAGAATGATCTCTTCCTTGGCCGACATTTCCGCATAGCGCTCGGGCGGCAGCGTGCCAGCGGAGGCTTCGTCTCCCGCCTCCTCCTGCGCGGCCTCATCAACGCCGTTTTCCGCAGCGCCTTCGAGCGTCGCTTCGCCGGCGACCGCGCGGCGCATTTTCAAATAGGCCATGCGCTCAGCGCTCTCGGCCTCGATATGGCGCAGGATCGCGAGCGAGATGACGCGATCGCCATCGCCCAGCGCAATGCCGCGCACGCCCATGGAATCGCGGCCCTTGAAGACGCGTACGTCGGTCACCGCGAAACGGATGCATTGCCCGTTTGTCGTCGTGAGGAGCACGTCGTCGTCTTCGGTGCAGATTTGCACATCGACAATCTGTTCGCCTTCATCGAGCCGCATGGCGAGCTTGCCGGCGCGATAGACCTGGGTGAAGTCGGAAAGCTTGTTGCGGCGGACGCCACCGCCCGTCGTCGCGAACATCACATCGAGCTTCTCCCATCCCGCCTCGTCTTCGGGCAGCGGCATAATGGTGGTGATCCGCTCGCCGGGATCGAGCGCGAGAATATTGACGAGTGCCTTGCCGCGCGCCTGCGGCGCGGAAAGCGGCAGCCGCCACACTTTCTCTTTGTAGACCTGACCGAGCGAGGAGAAGAACAGCACCGGCGTATGGGTCGAGGCGACGAAGAGGCGGGCGACGAAATCCTCATCGCGCGTCTGCATGCCGGAGCGGCCCTTGCCACCGCGCCGCTGCGCGCGATAGGCGGAGAGTGGCACGCGCTTGACATAGCCAGTATGCGAGACGGTGACGACCATGTCCTCGCGCTGGATCAGATCCTCGTCTTCGACTTCGGCTTCGACATCGACGATCTGCGTCCGCCGCGGCGTCGCATGCGCGGCCTTGATCGCCTGAAGTTCGTCCTTGATGATGCCGAAGAGCCGCGTGCGCGAACCCAGAATATCGAGATAATCGGCGATCTCCGCCGCGTGCTTTTCCAGCACCTCGGCGATTTCCTCACGCGCGAGCGCGGTGAGCCGCTGCAGGCGCAATTCGAGAATGCCGCGCGCTTGCGCTTCCGAAAGCCGGCAGGTGCCTTCGGATGAAATGCCGTGGCGCGGATCGGCGATGAGCGCGATGAGCGGCGCCATGTCGCGCGCCGGCCAATCGCGCGCCATCAAGGCTTCACGCGCCGCGGCGGTATCGGCCGACGAGCGGATAAGGCGGATGACTTCGTCGATATTGGCGACGGCGATCGCGAGGCCGACTTGCTGATGCGCGGCATCGCGCACCTTGTTCAGCAGGAATTTGATCCGCCGCGTGACCACCTGTTCGCGGAAATCGACGAAGGCGGTGAGGAAATCCCTTAAGGTCAGCGTTTCCGGCCGGCCGCCGTTGAGCGCGATCATATTGGCCGCGAAGCTCGACTGCATGGCGGTGAAGCGCCAGAGCTGGTTCAAGACGACATCGGCGACGGCGTCGCGCTTCAATTCAATGACGATGCGCATGCCGTCGCGATCGGATTCATCGCGCATATCCGCGATGCCTTCGATGCGCTTGTCACGCACGAGTTCGGCGATCTTTTCGATCAGCGTCGCCTTGTTCACCTGATAGGGAATTTCGGTGACGAGGATCGCCTCGCGCTCCTTGCGGATCTCTTCGATCTCGACTTTCGAGCGCACGAGGATCGAGCCGCGGCCGAGCATATAGGCGCCCTTGATGCCAACGCGGCCGAGGATATGGCCGCCGGTCGGAAAGTCCGGGCCCGGAATGATCTCCATCAGCTCTTCAATGCCGATGTCGGGCCGGTCGATGAGCGCGATGACGGCGTCGATGACCTCGCCGAGATTATGCGGCGGGATGTTCGTCGCCATGCCGACGGCGATGCCGCCCGCGCCATTGACGAGAAGATTGGGGAATTTTGCCGGAAGGACGGTCGGCTCGCGCTCGCGCCCATCGTAGTTCGGCTGGAAATCAACCGTCTCATTGTCGAGATCGTCGAGCAGCGGAATGGCGGCAGTGGCGAGCCGCACTTCGGTATAGCGCTCTGCCGCGGGCGGATCGCCGTCGATCGACCCGAAATTGCCCTGCCCGTCGATCAGCGGCAGACGCATGGAGAACGGCTGCGCCATGCGCACCAGCGCGTCATAGATCGCGAGATTGCCGTGCGGATGGTATTTGCCCATCGTGTCGCCGGTGACGCGCGCGGATTTGTTGTAGGGGCGGTCCGGCGTGTAGCGGTTCTCATACATCGAAAAGAGAATGCGCCGATGCACGGGCTTCAGGCCGTCGCGCACGTCGGGCAGCGCGCGACTGACGATCACGCTCATCGCGTAATCGAGATAGCTGCGGCGCATTTCGTCGGAAAGAGAAACCGGCTTGATGTCGGAGTCCTGCGGACCTCCGGCGCCGGGGTTTTCAGTGTCGGCCAAGTGGGATCAATCCAGGCTTGAAATTTATGCGACTAATCTAGGCGATCTCGCCTCCGATTGCCAGTTTTTGCGCGCGGAAATGGGCTAAAAATCAATCGTCTTTTCAATGAGTTGCCGCCCCCTTCTCGGCGCTTCGTAAAGAGCGCTGGAAGGAGGACAAAAGACCCGGAACGGCGACGGGGAGCCAGCTTTTTCTAGAACGGAATATCGTCGTCGATCATATCGGCGACGCGGCCGGAGCCGGCGGCCGCAGGCCGCTTGTCGCCCTTTTCCATCGGCGAGGAACGGCCGAAATTGGCGCCGCCCGAGGCCTCGAAAGCCCCGCCGCGATCCTCGCTGAAATCGCTCTTGCCGCGGGAATCGAGAAGCGTCAGCTCGCCACGGAAACGCTGCAGGACGACTTCCGTCACCTTGCGCTGATTGCCGTCCTTGTCGGTAAATTCGCGCGTCTGCAATTGGCCCTCGAGATAGACCTTCGAGCCCTTCTTGCAATATTGCTCGGCGATCTTGCCGAGGTTCTCATTGAAGATGACGACGTTGTGCCACTCGGTGCGTTCCTTGCGCTCGCCGGTCGCCTTGTCGCGCCAGGATTCCGTCGTCGCGACGCCGAAACTCACGACGCTGTCGCCCGAATTCAGCCGTCGCACTTCAGGATCGCGGCCCAAATTGCCGATCAGAATGACCTTGTTGACGCTGCCCGCCATCGCTCTTCTCCTAACGCCTTCGCCTGCCGCCCATCATCTCGTGATCTTTGACCTTACGCGCAAGGCGCCGGGCGGTTCGAAAGTCCCGCGCGCTTGTCCACACCAATTGACAACCGGCTGGCTTATGTTCTAGTTTTGTTCTAGCAGCCTGGCGCGCTCAGGGCAAGGACATTCTGGCGCCGTCGCGGAGGGGAAAAACATGGTTCGGAGTTCTCTCTTCCTTGTTGCGTTGCTGGCGGCGGCGCCAGCCCTGGCCCAAGAGCCGACAGGCTGCAGCGCATTCAAATGGCCGCTCGATCAGGAGCGCGCCTTGCTTTCGAAGGCTTCGCCAATCGCTTCAGGCGGGGCGCTGGCGCAAATCTCGACGGCGGTGAGCGTGACGCTGGTGCCCTTCTCCAAAGCGAACTTGCCGTCGGCACCGTCGCGGGCGCCGAAATATCCCGATTCTTTTGCCGGGTTCCTCAACGCTCCCGCGCCGCAAGTCGGCACTTATCGGATCACGGTGGCGCAAGGCGCATGGATCGACGTGATCCAAGACGGGCGCACGCTCAAATCGGCCGGCTTCACTGGCGCCAAAGGCTGCGACAGACTCGCCAAGAGCGTGAAGTTCGATCTCGCCGCCTCGCCCTATATCATCGAGCTCAGCGGAACATCGGCGCATGCCGTCGCGCTCGTCGTGACGCCGGATTGAGAGACCGCCTCCACAATCCCATTTGACACCCACCCATCTTGATGTTCTCTATTTGTTCCTATGGTTAACTGAGTCGGCCAGAGAGGCCCGGCTCATCCAGTGGAATGGAGAGCGTCATGGATTATCGCACCACATCGGAAATGCTGCGCTTGAACCGGCTGGAACAGCGGGCCAAGAGCTATTTCAAGATCGGCTGCACGAAATCGGATCTCGCCAGGCTCGTCCGCGCCGCTCGGCTCGAGACGGCGGCGAATTCTAGGCTCGTCAAGCTTATGACCCAGGAGATCGAGGCCTATCGGCCCTCCCCGAGCATGACCATGCCGGAGACGAGGCCCGAGGCGATGCCCGCTGCGGCGGCGAAACAGTCGCATTTCGCAGCGGAAGCTCTTATCTAGGAGTTTGGCTCATTCCGGCGTCCAGCCGCTCCGCTTCACATTCGATGAAATCACCGCGCAAGACCTCGGCTAAGACCACCAAGGCCAATCTCGACACATTGTTCTCAGGCACCGCGCCGCCCGTGGATAACCGCGTGATCGCGGTCCGCGGCGCCAGAGAGCACAATCTCAAAAACGTCGATCTGACGATCCCGCGCGACAAGCTCGTGGTCTTCACCGGCCTGTCGGGTTCAGGCAAATCCTCGCTCGCCTTCGACACGATCTATGCCGAGGGCCAGCGGCGCTATGTCGAGTCGCTCTCGGCTTACGCTCGGCAGTTTTTGGAGATGACCCAAAAGCCCGACGTCGATCATATCGACGGGCTTTCGCCGGCGATCTCGATCGAGCAGAAGACAACCTCGAAGAATCCGCGCTCGACCGTCGGCACGGTCACCGAGATATACGACTATATGCGGCTCCTCTTCGCCCGCGTCGGCATTCCCTATTCGCCGGCGACGGGCCTGCCGATCGAAAGCCAGACGGTCAGCCAGATGGTCGATCGCGTCATGGCGCTGCCGGAGAAGACGCGGCTCTTTCTGCTCGCCCCCGTCGTGCGCGGCCGCAAAGGCGAGTATAAAAGAGAGATCGCCGATTATCTGAAGCGCGGCTTTCAGCGCTTGAAGATCGACGGGCAATTCTACGAAATCGCCGAGACGCCGGTGCTCGACAAAAAGGTGAAGCACGACATCGAGGTCGTGGTCGATCGTCTCGTCGTGCGGCCGGACATGGCGGCGCGGCTTGCCGAGAGTTTGGAGACGGCGCTCGAACTCGCCGACGGCATCGCGATTGTCGAATTCGCCGATGAGAAGGATGAGAAGGGCAAGGCGAAGGAAATAGTCTTCTCGTCCAAATTCGCCTGCCCCGTTTCGGGCTTTACGATCTCCGAGATCGAGCCGCGGCTCTTTTCCTTCAACAATCCTTTTGGCGCCTGCGAGACCTGCGGCGGGCTCGGCACGGAGCCGACGATCGATGCCGATATGATCGTCCCCGATCCGAAGCTCACGTTGCGCAAAGGCGCGATCGCACCCTGGTCGCGTTCGACTTCGCCCTATTATCTGCAGACGCTCGAGTCCCTCGCCAAGCGCTACAAGTTCCGGCTCGATACGCCGTTCGAGGATTTGTCCGAAGATATTCAGAATATCATTCTCTATGGCTCAGGCGATGACGAGGTCCGCTTCTCTTATAATGACGGGCTGCGCGCCTATGATGTGAAGAAGCCGTTCGAGGGCGTCATCAACAATATGGAGCGCCGCTATCTCGAGACGGAGAGCGAATGGACGCGCGAAGACATCGCGCGTTTTATGACGCAAACGCCCTGCCATGCCTGCAAAGGCTTTCGGCTGAAGCCTGAGGCCCTCGCCGTCAAGATCGACGGCAAGCATATCGGCCAGGTGGCGGAACTCTCCGTGCGCCACGCGGCGGAATGGTTCGCCGCGCTGCCCGCAAAACTCGACGACAAACGCAATGAGATCGCCAAGCGCATCTTGAAAGAGATCGGCGACCGGCTCGGCTTTCTCGTCGATGTGGGCCTCGATTATCTGACTCTGGCGCGCGCGTCCGGCACGCTGTCTGGCGGCGAGAGCCAGCGCATTCGCTTGGCGTCGCAGATCGGCTCCGGCCTCACCGGCGTGCTTTATGTGCTCGACGAGCCCTCGATCGGCCTGCATCAGCGCGACAATGCACGGCTGTTGCAAACTCTGCGGCGGCTGCGCGATCTCGGCAACAGCGTCATCGTCGTGGAGCACGACGAGGACGCGATTCTGGCGGCCGACCATGTCGTCGATGTCGGGCCTGGCGCCGGCATTCACGGCGGCGAGATCATTGCGCAAGGTACGGCGCAAGAGATCATGGACAATCCGAAGTCCATCACCGGCCAATATCTGTCCGGCGCTTTGCAGGTTCCCATTCCGCGCGTGCGGCGAAAGATCGAGCCGGCGCGCAAGCTGAAGATCACGGGCGCCAGCGGCAACAATCTGAAAGATGTCACGGTCGAGATTCCCTTGGGCGTTTTCACTTCGGTGACCGGCGTCTCGGGCGGCGGCAAATCGACTCTCATCGTCGATACGCTCTATAAAATCGCGGCACGCCGTCTCAATGGCGCGCTCGAACATCCCGCGCCCTTCAAAAAGATCGACGGGTTGCAGCATCTCGACAAGGTGATCGACATCGATCAATCGCCGATCGGCCGCACGCCGCGCTCGAATCCCGCGACCTATACCGGCGCCTTCACGCCGATCCGCGAATGGTTCGCCGGCCTTCCGGAAGCCAAGGCGCGCGGCTATCAGCCGGGGCGCTTCTCCTTCAACGTCAAAGGCGGACGCTGTGAGGCCTGCCAGGGCGACGGCGTCATCAAGATCGAGATGCATTTTTTGCCGGACGTCTATGTGACCTGCGACGTCTGCAAGGGCAAGCGCTACGATCGCGAAACGCTGGAAGTGAAATATCGCGATAAATCGATCGCCGATGTGCTCGACATGACGGTCGAGGAAGCCGCGAACCTGTTCAAGGCCGTGCCGGCGATCCGCGAGAAGATGGAGACGCTGGCGCGCGTCGGTCTTAATTACATCAAGGTCGGACAGCAGGCGAACACGCTCTCGGGCGGCGAAGCGCAGCGCGTGAAGCTCGCCAAGGAATTGTCGCGCCGCGCGACCGGACGCACGCTTTATATTCTCGACGAGCCGACGACGGGTCTCCACTTCCACGATGTCGCAAAACTGTTGGAAGTGCTGCATGAGCTTGTCGACAGCGGCAACACGGTCGTCGTCATCGAGCACAATCTCGAAGTCATCAAGACCGCGGATTGGATCATCGATCTCGGCCCTGAAGGCGGAGACGGCGGCGGCACGATCGTCGCGCAAGGCACGCCGGAAGATATCGTCAAAGTGCCCGCGAGCTATACGGGGCATTATTTGAAAGAGGTTTTGGCGCGGCGCCCGGCGAAGCGGAAAGAAGCGGCGGAATAAGAGGCCACCTCGGCCCTTCGGGCCGCAATTGCGGTTCGCTTACCTCTTTCCAATTGACCGACCACCCCAGCCGTGTATACACTTTTAAGGCGAAATACGTAGTTGACACCACACGCACAAATGCTAGTATTATCAGCACCTTGGCAAGGTTGTGTGTATCTTTACCGGGAGGCGCGTGATGAGCGCGCCTTTCAAAGAGCTAAAACCGCTCATCGATCATGATGAGCTTTTGGCGGTCATCGTCCCTTTATTCGCTAGGGAACCCAGCCTTGCGAAGAAGCTCCTTGAGATGGCCAATCGGGAGACGGCCAGCGAGAAGATTCCCACGTTTTTCGACTACCTCTTCGTAGCTGCCCCCAGATGCACATCGGGGGCAGACTACAAGGTCGTCGGCTATCGGCTTCGGGATGAAAACGAGCGGGATTCTACACTCAGGGCAGAGAACGGCGACCTCGCGGATTTCGATTGCCATGATGATCCCTCTCTTGAGATTACAGATGATATGGCCAAGGCGGGAGTAACGGCGCTAAAGCCATTTTTATTTGAAGGAGACCAGGTTTTTAGGTCTTCCCATCGCGATCTTGTGTGTGCTGTGTTTGAGCAGATGCATCGCGCTCTAGTTTCAAAGCCGCCTCTCGAACATCGCCGATCAGCACCCGAATGTCCTGAATCATCTGTTCCAATTGTTTTAATGGAACGGGTGTTATCGGATTCGAGGTACGAATCGATCGCCGTCCCACTTGCCCATCAGGATTCGTCCCCCAAACGTCGTGAATAAGGTTGTGCCTGTCACTTGTAATCCGCACGGCGCGCTTATGGAGAGACAGCAAATGTTTGTATCCTGCCGACTCTTCAACAAGCATTGATTTAATTGCGACTTCGATCAAATCTAATCTAGCAAACGCTGCTTTCGGGCTTAAGTAGATTTCGGCTGCGGCTGGGGGTATTTTCAAAATGGCGCAAAACAAATAGCCGAGAAAAATATCCAGGTTAGCCATTTCGACGCTGGTCATACCAATGGCTTTGGCGTGATCGGGAAATCGCTCTAGTACAGATTGATATGGGGGCGGAGCTTTGGCCATGACTAAAAACCAAGATCAGAAAGAAGCAGAGCAACGCCTTGGCAAAATCCTAGAAGGCGCTTTCAGCGGCCCCGCAACGCCGCTGAAAGACATTCCGACTCGGTTTGGAGAGAAACGCAAGAGCGCTGATAAACGAGTGACGACTTCGCGCAAGCGCCAACAAAAAGAGACACGACACAAGTGAGCCCGTTCATCCAATTGGTCTCTTCATTGCGCGAGCAGATGCAAGCAAGCCTCTCTCGCTCAGATGTATTGCGGCCGTTAGCGGCTATCATCGGAATTTTGCTCACTGCGCTCTGCATCTTGGCTCTGGGAAAGGCTCCTAGTTGGTTGCTGATTTCGAATGTGGTTGCGCTAGGGGTATTTATCGCGATCTATGCCTTCGCCTATGTGTATTGCCTACTGACAGATAGGGATGCGCTCCGGTCCGAAAAATATTCGTTACACAAGTTGGCAATAGAACACGGGCTAATTGGGGATGCGAACTCTGGATTAATCGACGCCAGTAATAAGAAGCCGCAAGAGCGCATCGGGGTGTCCCAATGAGCACGCGGTTCGTCGTCGGCATAGAGAAACTATCGGACAATCAGGCGATAGCTCTTCGCAAATATTTTTTAGCACAGGGATCCTGGTGGAATTGGATCCCCGGATTTTGGCTCGTCACTTGCGATAAAGAGACTTCCGCGGACGCGCTGCGAGACAAAATTATGGAAATCGCACCGAACAAGGATTGTATGATTATATCCGCAAATGACACTGAGTGGTCAGGATTCGGCCCTGGATCAGGTGAGCAAAATATGTTCACCTGGATGAAGGAGACTTGGTCGTCAGACTAAAGCGATTTCGCCAGCGCAAGAACCGCGCAGCCTGAAATTTGAAGTCCGGCTTAGTGAGGTTGATGATAGGTCAACCGCTTGCCTTCGGCACCACGCACCGCTGCAATGGTGCGCTCCATATCATTGAAGCCGAGCGACTGACGATAGTTATAGCGGAAGTCGAACTCCGCCAAATAACGATGCAAATGCTTTTCGGAACAATGCTGATAAACGCCGCGCATTCCTCTTTTGAAAACTGAAAAATAAGACTCGACGGTGTTTGTCGTCACGTCATCGCGCGCATATTCTTTTGCGCTGTGATTGACCGTCTCATGTGCCGCAAACTCTTTGCCGACTTTTGTGTAGAGGCGGCTTTCATCGGTATGCAAGCGCGTCTCGCGAGCGATGTTCGCACGCACGATTGAAACGACATTTTCAAGATACGCACCGGGCACATGGAATGACCGCACTTCGCCACCGCGCTCGACCAATGAAATGATAGCGCGCTTGTTGCCCGTGCCCTTTTTGGAAGTTGAGAAACGGCGGCCCGTCGTCTTGAGAGCGGGGCGCTTAGACTCCGGGATGTCACCGAAATAGGTTTCGTCTGCCTCAACAATTTTGCCTTCGCCACCCATCGGCGGGAGATCAAGGCCGCCGCGCCGCATCGCTTCCATAACGCGATGATGAAGAAACCAAGCCGTATTGTACTGGCAACCAAGTTCACGATGGAGCTGATGGGCCGAAAAGCCTTTCTTGCTCGACGCGCCAAGATGAAAAGCAGCGGCCCACTGAGTGAGCTTCGCATGGCTGCGCTCCATGATGGTGCTGGTCATAACCGTGAAGTCCTTACGGCAGCCGGACGCGGCGCAGCGATAGCGGCCAATCTTCTTGGTCGCATAGTGCTTCTCGCTTTTGCAGTTGGGGCAGATCGGCCCATTCGGCCAACGCGCGGCTTCAAACCACTGCCGGGCGGCCTCTTCGTCGTGAAAATGGGGTTCTGCGAACTGATTCTTGGCCATCGGACTAGCTCCTATGACCAAAGACTACCACTTGGGGTTTGTGGTGTCAACTACGTATTTCGCTTTTAAGTTGTATCGCGACACTCTCTCGCCAAATCCGACGGGTCGGGACATCCATGGGGGCAGCCAAATCTTCGCCGTCGCGCTCCCGCGCCCGGGCGGCACGCTCTGCCCGTTCGGCCTCCGAGCGCGAGGCTCCGTCCCAAGCCCGCACGCCGGGAAACAACGCCGCCGCCGTCGCCGATTATGTCGCGAGCATCACGGCTGAGCTTGCCGCCATGGCCGGCTCCGCGCGCCTCGATCTCCTCACCTATTTTCTCAACATGGCCCGGCTCGAAGCCGAATGTCTCGCCCGCCAGCACACGCCGACGAGCGAATAAAGCTTCGATATCTTCATGAGATACGGGGCTCTTCAAATCCGGCTCACGAGGCCGCCGCTTTGCCGCTCAAGCTGGCCGGCTAACTCTAGTTCGAGCAGGATCGCGCGCAATTCGCCCGCCGGCACATCGGCGGCGCGTGCCAACTCGTCGATCGAGATCGGCGCCGGACCCAAGAGCGCGATAATGCGGCTGCGCATATCTCCGTCGCGCGGGGCCCCGGCTTGATGCCCATCGTGGTCGCGCTTCGCGGCGCCATCGCGGTGATGTTCGGGGGCCGGCGTCTTCGGCGCGCTCGCGATCTCCGGCAGATCGAGTTCATCCCAGAGCGGCTCGTCGGGCGCTTCGCCCGGTCCCGCCTCGGCCAGAAGATCGCGCTGCGGCCATTCGATCTGCCGCTCTAAGGCCTCGATCACATCCTGCGCCGAGGTGCAGATGCTCGCGCCGTCGCGCAAGAGATCGTTCGTGCCTTCGGCGCGCGGATCGAGCGGCGACCCCGGCACGGCGAAGACATCGCGGCCCTGCTCGGCCGCGAAACGCGCGGTGATGAGCGAGCCAGACCGCCGCGCGGCCTCGACGACGACAATGCCTTGCGCCAAACCCGAGACCAGTCGATTGCGGCGCGGAAAATCGCGGCCGCGCGCCTCCCAGCAGAAGGGCATTTCGCTGATGGCCGCGCCTTTCTCGATCAGTTTTTCAAGCATAGGCGCGTGTTCCGGCGGATAGATTTTGTCATGGCCGCCCGCCAGCACCGCGATTGTGCCGGTCTCGATCGAGGACAGATGCGCGCGAGCGTCGATGCCGCGCGCAAGGCCCGAGACGATGGCAAAGCCCGCTTGTGCCAGCCCGCGCGCGAGCCGCTCGGCGAAGGCGAGGCCGGCGCCCGAGGCATTGCGCGCCCCGACGATGGCAACGGCGGGACGCGCAAAAATCGCCGCATCGCCGCGGAGCGCAATCAGCGGCGGCGCGCTGTCGATCCGCCGTAGCAGCGCGGGATAATCCGATTCGCCAATCGCGACAAAGCGCGCGCCGCAGCGCGTTGCTGCCTCCATTTCGCGCGCGATCTCTTCTTCGGTCGCAATGCGCACCGAGCGCCCGCGTCCGGCAACGTTCGGCAAAGCCGCGAGCGCCGCGCGCGCACTGCCATAGCGGTTGATCAAAACGCGGAACGTCCGGGGCCCCGGTATTATGGCGCAAACGCCACCAGCCGGGGGCGGCGATGAGCACTCCGGCGGCTGGCCCCATTTTCCGGCATGTCTTTGAAGGTCAGGGCTATTGTCCAATTGGCCCGGTCAGCTCCGGTTGCGCTTCATCGCGCAAGGAGGCACTGATATGGCCATGCGAATTCCGCCCCAATTCCGCAAAGCAATCCCGTTAGGCGTGGTGCTAACCATCGTGATCGGACTTGCTTCAGTCAAACCTCAAGATGCTGCGTCGAATATTTCGGCGTGGCTTGACCTTGCCGGAATTCACAACGCGCCGCAATGGATAGCAGGGCTACATGGCGACCGCCACGTTATCATTATGGCGGCTGTGTTCGCTGCTATCTACGCTGCGATTTTTTGGGGTTTGGAGCCCTTTAAAAATAAGCTCGCTGATGTCAAGGGCAAGCAAAAGGCTCTTTTGCTTTCCGTGCCCGTCATAACGGCTTGTGTTATAGGCGCCGCCTCTTGGTACTTGTGGACCCCTCGTCACGCCAATGCCACGACACCAACAGTCGCGGCCCCAAATCATCCTCTCCCTGGCGCACCCCGATTCAAGGTAATCGTTGCGTCAAAGCAGAATCGCCAAGAGGCCAAAAAAATCGCCGACGCTATCAATTCTGAAGATCCAACTATGAAAGCCTCTGTCGTTCCTCCATTACCGTGCAATAACTATTTTGCTGTGACCGTGCGTGATCCGGTACCAGCGGAAGACGCGCAAAAACTTATAGACCAAGCGTCCGAATTGAAAGCGGTTACGGACAAGCCATATCCGTCAAATGGAAAATGCGCGCAACCTAGTTTCGATTGCACAGGCGACCTAAGTTCTGACGAACAGGCAATTTGCAACGATACCCATCTCGCCGAATTGGACCAAAAACAAGACAAGGCCTATCGCCACTCTTCCAATCCATCTAAACGCGAAATCAATACGCAGCTTCTTTCGGCCCGAGAAGAATGCGGGGCGAATAAACTTTGCATTTTAGATCAACAATTATTTGCTATCTGGACTTTTGCGAGCGATTCGTTTGCGACGCCATCAGAACTAGGCAGCTATCGACTAGAAATTTATCACGATCTGCAAAAGAAAAAAGAGGTGCCACCTAAATGCAAAGTCACAACGATTTCTGAAATCTCTTCTGAGCGGATCACTTTTTCAGATAAAAGTTTTCAACTTCTGCCAACTGACGCTCCTCCGGTCGAAGAGTCGCAAGTCGGAGATAAAGTTCTTGCCTGCATCGTTTCATCATGTGAGCGATGGTTTTTCGATAGGAACGTTTATTCGGTTACGAATTTCGACGAAGAGCATTCCTGGATGCTTCGCAACTCAGAAGGCGGTTGCGATTAAATCTCCTCTAAAGCTACACCATCCAATTCCAGAGCTGCAAGGCACGCCAGAAACCAAGTCGCCGGGAACGTTCCTCGCTTCAATTTATTCGTGATCGAAGCCTCGGTTTCCTCTTTGAACCCATGCTTTTTGAGCCGCTTTGCTAGCTCCACATAGGTCACTTCCGAGTCTTGGAGCTTGTGCTTCAGGAACGCGGCGGCACGCTCCGCCCATTCGGCCTCTGAGGTTATGGACATCGGCCCTCCTATCAAATTTGAGGGCTATCACATATGATATTTTCTATTGACAAGCAATCCCTATCAGATATGATAGCTCTCAGAAACGATAGGTGAGCAGATGGCCCAACACTTCCTCCTTTCACCCGCCGCCAAGACCCTTTCCCTGGCCTCGGTTTTCACAATGAAGGATGCCGATGCGGAAATGACTTTCCGCCGCATCCGCTGGAACGAGACGAATGGCGAACCGGTCTGCCCATCGTGCGGTGGAACCGATGCCTATGATTGCCGCCGCTTGAAGGGTGCCCCGCGCTTTCGTTGCCGGGCTTGCGGTAAAGACTTCTCGATTACGTCCGGGACGCTGTTTGCCAGCCATAAGCTGCCGCTGCGCGCCTATCTCGCGGCCATCGCGATCTTCTGCAATGAGGTGAAGGGCAAGTCTGCGCTGGCCCTCAGCCGCGATTTGAACGTCTCCTACAAGTGCGCGTTCGTTCTCGCTCATAAACTTCGCGAAGCGATGGCTGAGGAACTGAAAGGCCGCATGATCGGCGGCGAAGGCAAAGAGGCAGAAGTTGATGGCGGCTATTTCGGCGGTTATGTGAAGCCGGCAAATCTCAAAGAGGATCGCAAAGATCGGCGCTTCACCCGCAATCAAAGCGGCAAGCGCAAGTGCGTCGTTATCATCCGCGAGCGCAATGGTAACTCTCTGCCGGCAGTATTCCGCACGGAAGGCGCTGCGCTTTCATTTATCAAGTCGCGCATTGCTAAGGGCACGATTGTCAATGCCGACGAAGCCGCGTCATGGGATGCGTTGCACGCGCATTACGAAATGAAGCGCATCAATCACCAAGAAGCCTATTCGATGGGCGGCGCTTGCACGAACATGGCGGAAGAATATTTCAGCCGCCTTCGCCGCGCGGAAGCGGGCCATCATCACCACATCGCGGGAACCTATTTGCTTCGCTATGCTCAAGAGGCGAGCTGGCGCGAAGATCATCGCCGCATGGCGAACGGCGATCAGACCAGGGCGGTCGCGGGCCTAGCATTGCATAAGAAGACGTCGCCCGATTTTGTCGGATACTGGCAGAGGCATCAGGCTGCATAAAAGAAGGGACCGGAAGACTCCGGTCCCTTCCGTCGCTATCCTAGAAGCTGCCAAGCGAACTAGGGAGCGAATATTATGAGTGAAGATATTCCTGCGACCATCTCGGTTGCAGACCTCAGGCGACTATACGCCAAGATCAACGCTCACGAAGCTATCGTTCGGAGTTTAATCCACGTTCTTGTCGATAGCGCCGAAGACCCGCGCAGCATGTTTGAACAGATTCGCAGCGTGACGATGGATGAAGGCGATATTTTTCAGGTTATAACGCCTGATCGAGAATTTGCCGAACAAGGACGGCTCGAAACGCTTCAATTCATCGCCGACACTTTCGCCGCCGTGAAAGCCGGACGAGATGCCAGCAAAGATTAAAGTGGGACCGAACCACGGCTCCCGTATCTTTTTTCTGGGCAAGCAGCGCAATCGACAAGCGCCTCCGATTCGCGTATAAGAGATACGCGCGGCGCTCATCCATGCTGTTGCGATCGGAGCGGGGTTGCCGCCCCGCCGATCACCATCCAAGATAGTTCTATGAAGATGCCAGCGCTAGGGTTTAGATGCCCCCAGCGCACCGGCATTTTCATGTCTGATGACCTTCAAAAGCTTATTTCTGAGGCCAAAGGACTCGCGGAAGCGCGCGGCCTCGAAACGCTCGCCTATTTACTCGCCCTAGCAGAGGCGGAGCTGGCCAAAGAGCCTAAGGCAGGACCCGTCGAGAAATCGAAAACTCCGCCGCACGATGCCTCTAGGCGTGTGCGCCGCTTGCCTTCCGAGCGCTAGGCCTTGAGCGTCCAGCGGAGCGGGTGGCCACCGTCCGACATGACCGTCTTGCCGTCATTGTTCCTAAGCGACGACTGCACCGCGCCGACGAGAGTCCGAACGTCTGCAAGCTTTGGTTTCGTGACGCCTTGGCTGGCTATGAGTCGATCCACGATCTCTCGGCATTTGAGCGGCTTTCCGGCCCGACGCATTTCTTCCATTGCATGGCGGAAGATCGTCCCGCGCTTAAAGAAACGGTTTTTCTCTTTGCGGCGGAGCGCGATCCGGCTGAGGCTATATTCAGGGTCCAGAAGCTTTAGGACGGCCTCGACGTGCTTCATGGATTCGCGAAGGCGGATGGCTTCCTTTGCGTTGTCCAGAATCTTCCCGGCCAGCTCGGCATGAAGTTGTTCCAGGGTGTATTTGGCCTGATGAGTGGCGATCTTTGAAGTAGGCATCCCGCAAATTTAGGCGGGGATCGGTTCATTTTCTTGTGGCGTTTGCGCCATAATACCGCGGGGCCCGACGCTTTCGCTGCGCAGCAGCCGCAGCCAATCGAAGCGCTGCTCATCCGAAAGCCGCAGCTCTTCGACGTCGGCCATCAGCGCTGTCCGATCTTCGTCTCGGTTCCGTCGACAAGGCGCAGAATATTGGCGCGATGCATGAACCAGAGCATTGCGGCCAGAAGCGTATAAAGAAGCGCGGCGTCAGTCCGATGCAGTAAAGCGAGGACGACGGGCGTCAAGGCGCTGGCGACAAGCGCGCCGACGGAGGAATAGCGCGTCGCGAATGCGCCGAGAAGCCACAACGCGATGAAGGCGAGCCCGGCACGCCAATCGATCGCGATAAGCGTGCCGAGAAAGGTCGCAACGCCTTTGCCGCCTTTGAATTTCAGCCAGACGGGAAAGAGATGGCCGAAAAAGGCGCCGGCGGCGGCAAAGAGCGGCGGAATGCCCGGCTGGCTATAAGCGACGATGAGCACGGCGGCGGCGCCTTTCAACGCATCGAGGATGAGCGTTGCGGCAGCCAAATCCTTGCGCCCGGTGCGCAACACATTGGTCGCGCCAATGTTGCCGGAACCGATCGAGCGCAGATCATCCGTCTTGGCCATGCGCGTGAGCAAGAGGCCGAACGGGATCGAGCCGCAGAAATAGCCGAAGAGAAAGGCAAGGAGGCTTGCGGTTGGCAAAGGCAGCACCTGACAGCGTGAGCGATGCTTGCCAAACTAGCTGCTGGTCACAAAGGCGGCAACTGTCGGATTATCGCAACGCCAGCAGGCGGAATGGCTTAGAGAGAGACGAGCGAGGAGACCATGGCTTACGAACTCTATTACTGGACCGGCCTTCAAGGCCGCGGCGAATTTATCCGCCTCGCGCTCGAAGAGGCCGGCGCCGACTATGTCGATGTGGCCCGCGAGTCTGGACGCGGCAAGGGCACGCCCGCGATGATGCGGATCATGGAAAGCACGAGCGAGCCGCATGTCCCCTTCGCCCCGCCGTTCCTAAAGGACGGCGATCTCATCATTCCTCATGTCGCGAATATTCTCTTTTATCTCGGCCCGAAACTCGGCCTCGCGCCGCAGGACGAAGCTCAGCGCTGCATCTTGAACGGGCTGCAACTCACCGTCACCGATTTCGTCGCCGAAGTGCATGACACGCATCATCCGATTTCGGGCGGCCTCTATTACGAAGACCAGAAAGAGGCGGCGAAGGCGCGCTCTTCCGCTTTCCTGAGCGAGCGCGTGCCAAAATTCATGGACTATTTTGAACGCGTCCTGAATCAGAACCCCGCAGGCCCCCATCACGCCTTCGGCGACAGCCTCACTTATATGGACCTTTCGCTGTTCCAGCTCGTGGAAGGCCTGCATTATGCGTTTCCGCGCGCAATGCGCGGCTTCAAGAAACGCTATCCGGCCGTCGGCGCCGTGCATGATGCGGTCAAGCGGCGGAAAAACATCGCCGCCTATCTCTCCTCAGACCGGCGCATTCCCTTCAACGAGGACGGCATTTTCCGTCACTATCCGGAACTCGACCAGGACGCAGATTGATCAATTCGGCTGCGCCGTCGGTCGAATGAGGATTTCATTCACATCGACGGTGCGCGGCTCGCCGATCGCATAGGCGATCGCGCGAGCGATCGCGTCGGCCGGAATCGCAATCTGCCGATAGCGCTCCATCTGCGCCTTGAGGTCCGGATCGGAGATCGTCTCGGCCAATTCGGATTGGACGGCGCCTGGTGAGACGATGGTGACGCGGATCTTTTCGCCAACCTCTTGGCGGAGCCCTTCCGATATCGCGCGCACGGCGAATTTCGTGCCCGCATAGACGCCCGTCGTCGGCCGCACGCTGTGGCCGGCGACAGACGAGATATTGATGAAATGGCCGCTCTCCTGCGCGCGAAAGATCGGCAGCGCGGCGGCAATGCCATAGAGCGTGCCTTTGATATTGACGTCGATCATCTGGTCCCATTCCTCGATCTTGCCTTGATCGAAGAGCGAAAGCGGCATCAGCCCGGCATTGTTGACGAGCACGTCGAGACGACCGAAGCGGCTCTGCGCGCCTTTGACGAAGGCGAAGACCTCGTCCGATTTCGTCACGTCGAGCGGATGGGAATCGGCCTCGCCGCCCGCCTTCTTGATCTGCGCCACGATCGTCTTCAGCCGATCGACGCGCCGCGCGCCGAGAAAGACTTTGGCGCCGGCTTTGGCGAGATGCAGCGCCACCGCTTCGCCGATGCCGCTCGATGCGCCTGTAATGGCGACAACTTTGCCGGAAATCTCGGACATCGGGGTTCTCCTCTTTCTTTCGTAAAACTGTATGGAATGCCGCGCCGGCTCCGCTGACGCGAGGCTTTGACAAAGTAGATAGGGCGGCCGCGGTCGCTCGGCTTGATCCGGATTGCTGAAATTGGCGGCGCTTGCGCCCGAGTGGTGCCTAAGCGCGAAAGACAACCTCGCCCGCGACCATCGTCAGCTTCACCCTGCCCTGCATGCGCGCCTCGTCGAAGGGCGTGTTCTTGCTGCGCGAATGGAGTTTGGCGGGATCGACGACATAGGGCTCGTCGGGATCGAAGCGGATGAGATCGGCGGGCGCGCCGACCGCGAGCCGGCCTTGCGGAAGTCTCAAGATTTCCGCGGGCCGCAGCGTCATCGCGGCAAGCAAGCGCGGCAGACTAATATCGCCCGCATGCACGAGCCGCATGGCAGCCGACAACATCGTCTCCAAGCCGATGGCGCCATTCTCCGCCTCGGCAAAGGGCAGACGCTTCGTCTCGACATCCTGCGGATTGTGATCCGAAATAATAACGTCGATCACGCCCTCAGTGAGCGCTTCGACGAGTGCTCTGCGATCGTCCTCATGCCGCAGCGGCGGCGCGAGTTTGAGGAACGTCCTGTAATCGCCGATGTCGTTCTCGTTCAGCGTCAGATGATTGATTGATGTGCCGCAGGTGACGGGTAGACCCGCAGCCTTCGCCTGGCGGATCACATCGACCGAGGCTTTCGTCGAGACGATCGAGGCATGATAGCGCGCGCCCGTCGCGGTGACGAGCCTGATGTCGCGATCGAGCATGATGGTCTCGGCTTCGCGCGGAATGCCCGGCAGGCCGAGGCGCAGTGCCAACTCGCCCTCGTTCATCACGCCTTGGCCCGCAAGATCGGGATCTTCGAGATGATGAATGACGAGAGCATCGAAATCCTTGGCATAGGCAAGCGCTCGGCGCATGACGCGCGCATTGCGCACGGATGTCGAGGCATTGGTAAAGGCGACGGCGCCCGCATCGAGTAGCAGGCCGACTTCGGCGATCTCTTCGCCCTGCAGGCCCTTGGTCAGCGCCGCAGCCGGCAGAAGCCGGACAAGGCCCGTGTCGCGCGCGCGGCGCAGGAGAAAATCGACGACCGCCGGATCGTCGATCGGCGGATTGGTATCCGGCCGCGCGATGATCGTCGTGACACCGCCCGCGGCCGCCGCGGCACTCGCCGTTGCAATCGTCTCGCGATATTCAGCGCCCGGCTCGCCGACGAAGGCGCAAAGATCGATCAGCCCTGGCGCGATCACATCGCCGGCGCAATCGACGATCTGCGCATGCGACGGCAGCGCGGCGGCCGAAATGCCGGCTCCGATGTCGCGAATGACGCCGTCGATGACGAGAACGCCGCCCTTGCCTTCCTTCTGCGTCTGCGGATCGACGAGCCGTCCGTTGACGAGCGCCACCGGCTGATGTGCGATTGCGGGAGAGGCGAGTGTCGTCGTCATGGCCGCTCGCCACCCGTTGCATTGGGCAGATGCTGCGCAAGCGCATCGAGGACCGCCATGCGCACCGCGACCCCCATTTCGACCTGTTCGCGGATGAGGCTTTGCGGGCCGTCAGCCACCGTCGAATCGATCTCGACGCCCCGGTTCATCGGGCCCGGGTGCATGACGAGCGCATCCTCCTTTGCATAGGAGAGCTTTTCGGAATCGAGCCCGAAGAAGCGGAAATATTCGCGCGAGGAGGGAATGAAGCCGCCGACCATGCGTTCGCGCTGGAGCCGCAGCATCATGACGATGTCGGCGCCCGCGAGACCCGTCTTCATATCGCGATGAATTTCGACGCCGAGCCGCGCCATGTTCTCGGGCAGCAAAGTCGAAGGACCGATGACGCGCACGCGCGCGCCAAGCCGCGACAAAAGCAGAATGTTCGAGCGCGCGACGCGCGAATGAAAAATGTCGCCGCAGATCGCGACAGTGAGCCCTTCAATGCGGCCTTTGTTGCGGCGGATCGTCAACGCGTCGAGGAGCGCTTGCGTCGGGTGTTCATGCGCGCCGTCGCCAGCATTGACGACGGAGCAATCGACCTTGCGCGCCAGCAGATGCACGGCGCCTGCCTGCGCATGGCGCACGACGATGATGTCGGGGTGCATGGCATTGAGCGTCATCGCCGTATCGATGAGCGTTTCGCCCTTTTTCACGCTCGAGGTCGAGACCGACATGTTCATGACATCCGCGCCGAGCCGCTTGCCGGCGAGCTCAAACGAGGACTGCGTGCGGGTCGATGCCTCGAAGAAGAGATTGATGAGCGTGCGTCCGCGCAGAGTGGCGCGCATCTTCTCGACTTGGCGGGAGATGCCGACGGCCTCTTCGGCCATGTCGAGCAATGTCACGATATCCTTCGCCGAAAGCGCTTCGATGCCGAGCAAATGCCGGTGCGGGAAACGCGGGGCGGGCCGATATTCAGACATTAAAGGCGCTGTATGAGGCCAATTCGCCGCTTCCGCAAGGGCGCCCGGCGGGATTGGTGAACGCTATCCAGCATGATTAATGAGCGAAGACGGGGCGGCGCTACCAAAATACGGCCAATCCTAGCTGCAACTCCACAAGCTCCTTGCAGGCTGGCTAACCCTAAGCTAATTAACTGAAAAAATTAGCCTTTTTCTTTCAAAACCCGTGCTCTGCCGGGCTTTCCCGGCGCCTCTGTGGCGACGGCGCCCTTGCAACGGGGGGCGGTTTAGCCCATATGGCGCCTGACTAAGGCTTCACCCTCCCCGACCGTTTCGCGGATTTGCGCGGCCGGCTTGTCCGGCCGAAGCCGCCCCCAACTCCCAGCTTTAGTCCCGGTTGAGTCCTATGGTTCCGCTGCTTCGTGGCGGTGGAGATCTATTGCAACAAGAGGCCGGCTGGCTCGTTTGCCGCCGGTTTCGGTCAGCGCCCGCGCGGCCAAGCCACTGCGCAACGAAAAGCGCGGCGGCGCGCGTGGCTCGAGGATTAAGGAATTTCATGGACCTCGTCATCGTCGAATCGCCGTCGAAGGCCAAGACGATCAATAAATATCTCGGCCGCGGCTATGAGGTCCTGGCCTCGTTCGGCCATGTCCGCGATCTGCCAGCCAAGGACGGCTCGGTCGATCCGGACGACGATTTCGCCATGCTTTGGGAAGTGGATGCGAAATCCGCGAAGCGCTTGAACGATATTGCGGCCGCCGCAAAATCCGCCGACCGCATCATTCTCGCGACCGACCCCGACCGCGAGGGCGAGGCGATCTCTTGGCACGTCCTCGAAGTACTGAAGGGGAAGAAGGTGCTCAAGGGTAAGACGGTTGAGCGCGTCGTCTTCAATGCGATCACCAAATCCGAAGTGCTGGAGGCAATGAAGCATCCGCGCGCGATCGATGAAGCCCTCGTCGATGCTTATCTCGCGCGCCGGGCGCTCGATTATCTCGTCGGCTTTAATCTGTCGCCTGTGCTCTGGCGGAAGCTCCCGGGTGCGCGCTCGGCGGGCCGCGTGCAATCCGTCGCCTTGCGGCTTGTCTGCGACCGCGAACTCGACATCGAGAAATTCGTCGCGCAGGAATATTGGTCGATCATCGCCCATCTTGAGACGGCGAAGAAAGCGCCCTTTACCGCGCGGCTTGTCGCCGCCGACGGCGAAAAGCTCGGGCGCCTCGATATCGGCACCGGAGCCGCGGCGGAGGATTTCAAGCAAGCGCTGGAAAAAGCGAAATTCTCGGTCACCAATGTCGAGTCGAAACCGGCAAAACGCCATCCCGCGGCGCCATTCACGACCTCGACCTTGCAACAAGAGGCTTCGCGCAAGCTCGGCTTCGCCCCTGCTCTCACCATGCGGATTGCCCAACGTCTTTATGAAGGGGCCGACGTGGACGGCGAGACGGTCGGTCTCATTACATATATGCGAACCGACGGCGTCGATGTGACGCCCGAAGCGATCGCGCGAGCGCGCAGCGTCATCGGCGAGCAATTCGGCGCCGCCTATGTGCCGACTTCGCCGCGCACCTATCAGACCAAGACGAAGAACGCGCAGGAAGCGCATGAGGCAATCAGGCCGACCGACCTCGCGCGCCTGCCCGCACACGTCAGCCGTTTCCTTGAGCGCGACGAGGCGCGTCTTTATGAATTGATCTGGACCCGCACGCTGGCGAGCCAGATGGAATCGGCCGATCTCGAACGCACCATCGTTGATATTCGCGCCGACGCCGGCGCGCGCACGCTGCATCTGCGCGCCAATGGCCAGGTCGTGCGCTTCGACGGCTTCCTCAAGCTTTATCAGGAAGGCCGCGACGACGAAGAGGATGATGACTCGAGCCGCCTGCCGCCGATGGAAAAGGGCGAAGCGCTCGCTAAGAAGAGCATCGAATCCAGCCAGCATTTTACCGAGCCGCCGCCGCGTTTCACCGAAGCGACGCTCATCAAGCGGATGGAAGAACTCGGCATCGGCCGGCCCTCGACCTATGCCTCGACGCTCGCCGTCTTGAAAGACCGCGACTACGTCAAGCTCGACAAGAAACGGCTGTTTCCACAGGACAAGGGCCGCATCGTCACCGCCTTTCTCGAAAGCTTCTTCACCCGATATGTCGGCTATGATTTCACCGCCGATCTCGAAGAGAAGCTCGATCGCATCTCCAATCATGAGATCGACTGGAAAGAAGTGCTGCGCGATTTCTGGCGCGATTTTTCGAGCGCACTCGCCGGCACGAAGGATCTGCGCATCACCCACGTGCTCGACAGCCTCAATGAGCTCTTGGGCCCGCATATCTTTCCGCCGAAGGCCGACGGCTCCAGTCCGCGCGCCTGCCCGTCCTGCGAGAATGGCATTCTGTCGCTGAAGCTCGGCAAGTTCGGCGCCTTCATCGGCTGCTCGAATTATCCGGACTGCAAATTCACCCGCACGCTGACGAGCGGCGGCGAAGGCGATGCGTCTGGCGTCAAAGTGCTCGGCCTCGATCCTGCAAGCGGCGAGGAAGTCACCGTTCGCGATGGCCGCTTCGGCGCCTATGTGCAATTGGGCGAAGGCGCGGAAGGCGAAAAGCCGAAGCGTACCTCGATCCCAAAGACCATGGTGCCGTCCGAATTGACTCTCGAAGAGGCAATCGGCCTTCTCGCTCTGCCGCGCGAAGTCGCGCGTCATCCTGAGAGTAAAGAGCCGATCGTCGCCGCCATCGGCCGTTTCGGACCCTATGTCCAACACGGCAAGACCTATGCGAGCGTCGGCAAGGACGAGAACATTCTGGAGATCGGCGGCAATCGCGCGATCGATCTCATTGTCGCGAAGGAAAGTGGCCTCACCGGACGGCGCTTCGGCGGCGGTGGTGCGAGTCGCGATCTCGGCGCGCATCCCGAAGGCGGCAAGGTCACGATCAAAAGCGGACGCTTCGGCCCCTATGTGAATTGGGGCAAGATCAACGCCACTTTGCCGCGCGATGCCGACGCCACGAAACTGACGCTCGAAGAAGCGGTCGCCCTGCTCTCCGCCAAAGCATCCGGCGGAGGCCGCGGTGGACGCGTGCTCGGCAAACATCCCGACGGTGGCCCGATTGCCGTTCACAACGGCCGCTTCGGTCCCTATGTGAGCTATGGCAAGATCAATGCGACGTTGCCGGACGATCTTTCGACGGAAAGCGTGACGCTCGAAGACGCGATCCGGCTCGTTGACGACAAGGCGGGTCGCGCACCGTCGAAGAAAAAGACAGCGAAGCGCGGCGCGAAGGCGGCGCCGGCCAAAGAGACGAGCAAGCCCGCGGCCAAAACAACGGCGAAGAAGCCGCTCGCCAAAGCCGTCGCAGCGAAGAAGCCATCGGCTGCTAAGGCGCCGGCTAAGAAGGCTCCGGCTGCCAAACCCGCCGCTGCAAAAAAAGCCAGGCGGGCGTAAACACAATGACCGGTGCAAGCTCGAAACGCGGCGCGCCGGTGCGAAAGCGACAAACGACTATGACAGAAAAAGCGTCTGGCACCATGCCGACGCGCGACGAGATTTTGAATTTCCTGAAACGCGAACGGGAAGCCGGGCATACCGACAAGATCGGCAAGCGCGAAATTGCGCGGGCCTTTGCCATCAAAGGCGCCGATCGCGTCGCGCTGAAACAAATGCTCCGGGAACTCGAAGCCGAAGGCGCGATCGAGCGCCGGCGCAAGACACTGCATCGGCCCGGCACGCTACCGAGCGTCGTGCTCGCCGACATTTCCGCGCGGGATAGAGACGGACATTTGCTCGCGGTTCCCATCGAATGGGACGAAGAGCACGGCCCCGTGCCGACGATCCTGATCATGCCGACGCGGCAACGCCAGGGCGCACCCGCCGCCGGCATCGGCGACCGCGTGCTGTTGCGCACCGAAATCCTGCGCGATGCTGGGCCGAAAGAGCCGGCCTACAGCGGGCGTGTCGTCAAACTTCTTCAGCGCGCCAGAACGCAAGTCCTCGGCATTTATCGGCCCGACCCGCGCGGCGGCGGTCGCGTGCTGCCGATCGACAAGAAGAATGTCAGCCGCGGGGAGTTCTTTGTTGCCGAAGGCAGCGAGGGCGGCGCGCGCGATGGCGATCTCGTCGCCGTCGATGTGATGCGCAGCGGGCGGCTTGGCCTGCCCTCCGCCAAAGTCCGCGAACGGCTGGGTTCCCTCGCAACCGAAAAGGCGATGAGCCTCATCGCGCTCCATGCGCATGGCATTCCCAATCAGTTTCGGCCCGAAGCCATTGCCGAAGCCGAACGCGCAAAACCAGCGGCGATGGGCGAGCGCGAAGATTGGCGCAGCATTCCCTTCGTCACCATCGATCCGCCGGACGCGAAAGATCATGACGATGCGGTCTATGCCGTGCCTGATCCCGATCCCGCCAATCGCGGCGGCCATATTGTCCATGTCGCCATCGCCGATGTCGCGGCCTATGTGAAGCCGGGCAGCGCGCTCGATCGCGATGCGCTCGAACGCGGCAACTCCGTCTATTTTCCCGACCGTGTCGTGCCGATGTTGCCGGAGCGGATTTCGAACGATCTCTGTTCGCTACGCCCGCAGGAAGACAGGCCGGCGCTCGCCATGCGGATCACGATTTCCGCCGACGGACGCAAGCTCGCCCATCGCGTTCATCGCATCACGATGCGCTCGGCGGCGAAGCTCGCCTATGCGCAAGTCCAAGCCGCATGGGACGGCGCGCCCGGCCCCGAGACGAAGGATCTCATCGACGAGGTCTTGCGTCCGCTGTTTGCGGCCTATGAATCCTTGAAGACAGCGCGGACAAAACGCGCGCCGCTCGATCTCGATCTGCCGGAACGCAAAATCCTGCTAAAACCCGACGGCACGGTCGATCGCGTCGTCGTGCCGCCGCGTCTCGAAGCGCATCGGCTCATCGAAGAATTCATGATCCTCGCCAATGTCACGGCGGCGGAAGTGCTCGAAGACAAGCGCCAGATGCTGATCTATCGCGCCCATGACGAGCCTTCGATCGAGAAGCTGAACGCGCTTTCCGAATTTCTCGACTCGATCGACATCAAGCTCGCCAAAGGCCAAGTGCTGACGCCGCATCAGTTCAACGGTATCCTCGCTCGCGTCTCAGGCACGGAGCATGAGAACATCGTCAATGAGGTCGTGCTGCGCACGCAGGCGCAGGCCGAATATGTGACGGAGAATTATGGGCACTTTGGCCTGCATCTGCGCAGTTACGCGCATTTCACTTCGCCAATCCGCCGCTACGCCGATTTGATCGTGCATCGCGCGCTCATTCGCGCTTTGCATCTCGGCCACGACGGGCTGCCCAATATGGAGGGCGAAGAGCTTGCCGAAATCGCGGCCCGCATTTCCGCAGCGGAACGCCGCGCCATGGCAGCCGAGCGCGAGACGATCGATCGCCTCATCGCCGCGCATCTTGCGACAGAAGTCGGCGCCGTCTTCGAAGGCCGGATTTCCGGCGTCACAAAATCCGGCCTTTTCGTCAAATTGCGCGAAACGGGTGCCGACGGCTACGTTCCCGCTGCGAGTCTCGGAACCGAATATTTTCATTATGATGAAAGTCTTCACGCGCTCGTCGGCGGCCGCAGCGGCGAGATGCATCGGCTTGGCGATGAAGTCTCCGTCCGCTTGATCGAGGCCGCGCCCTTCGCAGGTGCGTTGCGATTCGAATTGTTGAGCGAAGGAAAAAAGGCGCCGCGCATGCCGGGCCGCGTCAAAGGGAAGCGGTCGAGCCGCCGCGACAACAGGCCCAATAGCGGCGACGCACATTCGCGCTTAGGTAAGTCGCATCGACGGTGACTCTCTTCCGCATTGCGAGAAGACTTGTCATCGCCAACTGTATCGCACGTGTGTCCCGACGAGAGCTCTTTCGAGAGCAATTTTGCAACGCAAGGCCGCGCTGCAGCTCACCTCACAAAGCGGGTTTCCGCAATGACGATCCAAATGGCAACTGAACCCTTCACGGCACTCCCGGCGGAGGAGCCGGCGGCTCGCGACCGCAACGTCTGGCAATCCATCAGGCGCGGTGCTGCCGGAAAATGCCCGAACTGCGGCAAGGGCAAAATTTTCTACCGCTACCTCAAGGTCAATGATCGCTGTCCGGAATGCGGCGAGGAATTATTCCATCAGCGCGCCGATGATGCGCCGCCCTATATGACAATTCTCGCGACCGGCCATATTGTCGGCACCGGAATGCTGGCAACCGAAAGCTTCGCGCCCGATCTGCCCATTCTCTATCATATGTTAATTTGGCCGGCGCTGACGGTCGGCTTGTGCCTCTGGTTGTTGCCCGTCTTCAAAGGCGCCCTCATCGCGCTGCAATGGGCCTTGCGCATGCACGGCTTCGAGACGGCGGCGCCCAACACCACGCATGGCTGAAGCCACGCAAGACACTTCAAAAGAGTCTCAAACGCCGAAGGTTGTGACAGCGCAGCCTTCGGCGTCGATCGTTTTGATCGACCGCAGCGGAGCCGAGCCGCGCGTGCTGCTCGGGCGGCGCGATCTTTCGCTTGTCTTTCTCCCCGGCAAATATGCGTTTCCCGGCGGCAGGCTTGAGGCCGACGATGCCGTGATGCAGGCGAGCGGCGCGCTCGACGCGCGCTCAGCCGCGCGGCTTTCCTTGCAACGGCCTTCCCCATCGCCGCCGCCGCAGGCTTTCGCGCTTGCCGCCATCCGCGAATTGTTTGAGGAGACCGGCCTTCTGCTTGGCACACAGTTTGTGGAGAAAGTCGCTTCTGTTCCGCCGGCCTGGCAAGATTTCGTCGCACATGGGCTGATGCCTGATCTCGCGTCTTTAAGCTTTTGCTGCCGCGCGATCACGCCGCCACACTTCCCGCGCCGTTTCGACACGAGCTTCTTTCTCGCGGATGCGAGCGCGATCGCGCATCGGATCGATGGCCATGTTGGCGAAGACAAGGAACTGATCGAGCTTATCTGGCTTTCCCGGAAAGAGGCCGAGAAACGTGATATCTCTCGCGTCACCGCCATGATCCTGTCAGAACTCGACACGATGATGGACGTCCTATCCCTCGACCGTCCCGTCCCATTTTTCCATGCAAGAGAGCAACGCTGGATTCGCGAAGAGCTCTGAGGCCGAGCGCACGCAAAGCGCACCGGCGCGACAGGGCTTGGCCCTTGCGGCGGCAATCACCACAGTCTCCCTCGTCGGTGTCGGCCTTTCGCTAACGATGGCGCTCTTGGCCGTTCGGCTCGCGCAAATGGGCTATTCCGCGCGTGCGATCGGCATCAATCCCGCCGCCGGCGGCTTGGCGACGTTCTTCATCGCGACCCATGTGCCGCGTCTCGCGCATATGATCGGCTTGCGCACGCTTCTCTTCGTCGCGCTCTTAACCGGCGTTGCGAGCCTGACCGCCTTCGCCTTTTACGAGAATTATTGGGTCTGGCTCTTCCTGCGCGGCGTCTTCGGCGCGGCGCTGACGATCCTCTTCGTTCTGAGCGAATTCTGGATCAATGTCGTCGCGCCGCCGAATCGGCGCGGTCTTGTCCTCGGCATCTATACGACAAGTCTCGCCGCCGGCTTTGCTGCAGGGCCGCTCATCCTTGCGCTGACGGGAACCGACGGCCTGCCGCCGTTCCTCGCCGCGGTCGCCCTCTTTGCCTCTGCCGCGCTCCCCGTTTTGTTCATCGGCAGTCAAGCGCCCGAACTCGAAGAGCAGGCGGATGCGTCGGTCATAAGCTTCGTTGTCGACGCGCCTGTTGCGACCTGCGCGGCGATCGTGTTCGGCGCCGTGGAAACGGGCGCGCTCGGCCTTTTGCCGGTTTACGCTTTACGCAGCGCGATGAATGCACAGACCGGCGCGCTTCTCGTGAGCCTTTTTGCGCTGGGCAATGTGATCTTCCCAATTCCCATCGGCTTTCTGTCCGACCGGCTCGACCGGCGCAAACTGCTGACGATGATCGCGGGAGCGGGTCTCGTCGCCACGCTGCTGCTCCCGCTCGCCGCCAAGATATCCTTCGTCGTCTTCGCGGTCCTGCTCGTCATCTGGGGCGGGATCGTGGGGAGCCTCTATGCTGTCGGCCTGGCGCATCTCGGCGAGCGATACCGTGGCGCCGAGCTTGCCGCGGCGAACGCCACCTACATTCTGCTTTATTCGGTGGGGATGCTGCTCGGGCCGCCGATTCTGGGCCTTGGGCTCGATATGGCGCCGTCAGGCCTGTTCCTGGCCATCGCTCTCCTGCTCATCGCCTATCTGGGCCTCGCCTCATGGCGGATCGCCAAGTCCCCTTCTTGACGTCTCATTCTTGACAGGCCGAGCGCGATCCTTATGGTGCCGGCAGCTTTTGGGCTCCCCCTCCACTTTTTCTCAGGATTTGCCGGGACGAGCCGGAGTCTCTCGCTCCCCCTTGAGCGGCATAAAGGACGAAGACCATGGCCAAGGCCGCGATGATCAAGATCAAGCTCCAGTCGACTGCCGACACGGGCTATTATTATGTGACGACGAAGAACGCGCGGACGAAGACGGAAAAACTGTCGTTCAAGAAATACGATCCCGTTGCGCGCAAGCACGTCGAATTCAAAGAAACGAAGATCAAGTAAGCAAAAGCCGCCGGAAATCGGCGGCTTTTTTATTGGGTGGCAAATGCCGCTCGTCGGATTTTGAGGGAGAGATGGCCGGCGGCAAATGGTGTCTCGAGGAGGCCACTCCAAACCATTTGCACGCCGGCCGACCCTACGGACCCAGGAGATGCGGCGGACCTGAGCACTCCGCAGGGTATCAAAACTCATCTTCAATGAGACCGGCGCAGCCGCTCCGCGACCGCGAGGCCCGCGTCAGAGCATGCTCCCGGCACTGACGCCTCAGCCGGGGAAACAGCTCCATAACCGCCCGCGCTGGCGGAACCCGTAAGTCGGAGCAGTCCAAAAATCTGAATTTGTATTGATCGATGGCGCGCCGGCGATCTCCCGGCTCTGCCTTACCGCCCCAGCCCTCACGGACCATCTTGAGGGGACGTTAGCGCGGCCTCATCAAAAAGCAAACTGCTTATTCGACGGGAATGGTCAACCGGGTGTTTACCTGAACAGGCAAAGTTAACGGCGCGTTGACTATAGCGCTTATCACGCGGCGTCCGCCGAGACGCGATTGCGGCCGCCGGATTTGGACCGGTAAAGTGCCCGGTCTGCCCGGCGGAAGAGGCTATCCGGGTCCGCCTCGCGGCCGCGTTCGGCAAGCCCGATCGAGGCTGTGATGTCGATGGCGCGCCCATCGTCCGAGATCGCAAACCGATTCTTCTCGATCTCGCAGCGCAGACGCTCCGCGACCTTCTCGGCGATGTCGAGCGTGGTGTCGGGCATGACCACCACGAACTCCTCACCGCCGAGACGACAGATCAAATCCGAGGTGCGGATCACTTTGCGGATGCGTTCGGCGAAGGCTCGTAGCACGATATCGCCGACGCCATGGCCATAAGTGTCATTGACGCCTTTGAAGTGATCGATGTCGAGAATCATCAACGCCAAAGGGCGGCCGCGATTGGCGGCCTCCGCGACCAACGACGCGAGATGGCTCTCGAAATAGCGCCGGTTATAAACCGCCGTCAGCGGATCGACGACGGCAAGTTCGATCGAGGCCTGAACATTGTCGCGCAGGGCGTCGGCATAGCGTTTGCGGCGCATCTGCGTGCGCACGCGCGCCACCAGCTCATTGCTGTCGATCGGGCGTAGAATGAAATCGTTGACGCCGAGATCAAGCGCGCGCAGCACGCGCGGCCTGTCTTCGACATCGGCAAGACAAAGGATCGGCATCTGCCGCGTGCGCTCGAGCGAGCGGATTTGACTGCAGAGGCGCAAAGCATCGAAGTCGCTCAGGCCGAGACTGACGATGAACAGGTCGTAATTTCCTGCGACGCCTTTCACCAGCGCTTCCTGCGGATCTTTCTCGACATCCAATTGCGCCTTGCCGCGCATCGCTGTCAGAATCTGATCGATCGACGAATTGCGGTCATCGACGAGGAGGATGCGCCCGCCCTTTCCGTCTTCGGCGAGCGCTTGCGCGAATGGATCGGCCATGCCGAGCGTGACGGATGTTGACGCGCGCGAACGCAGCTCGTCGAGCACCAGTTTGAGACGCGCCAGCGAGCGGACGCGCGCGATCAGCGTCATTTCGTCGATAGGCTTAGTCAGGAAATCGTCGGCGCCGGCCTCAAGCCCTTTCAGCCGGTCGGCGGGCTGATCGAGTGCCGTGACCATGATCACGGGGATATGCGCCGTTACCGGGTCGCGCTTTAGCCGGCGGCAGGCTTCAAAGCCGTCCATGCCCGGCATCATCACATCGAGAAGGACAATATCGCAGTCGTGGCGGGCGCAGATCGCCAGGGCCTCAGGGCCGCTCGTCGCCGTGGTGACGTCGAAATATTCCGCGGTCAGGCGCGCTTCGAGCAACTTCAGATTTGGGATGACGTCATCGACAACCAAAATACGAGCTGTCATAACTTACGCTTCCTTAACGCTGATCCGCCACGCATATTCCACTAGTCGGCGATGTAATTACGCACCGTCTCGAGAAACTTGACCACCGAAATGGGTTTCGAAAGATAGGCTTCGCAGCCGCCCTGACGGATTTTTTCCTCGTCCCCCTTCATTGCGAAGGCGGTAATCGCGATCACGGGAATGTGGCGGAGGTCTTCGTCATCCTTGATCCATTGGGTGACTTGCAGACCGGAGACTTCCGGGAGTTGAATATCCATCAAGATCAGATCGGGACGATGGGTGCGAGCGAGTTCAACCGCTTCCACACCGCTGCGCGTCTGGACGGTCTGATAGCCATGCGCTTCGAGAAGATCATTGAAGAGCTTCATATTGAGTTCATTGTCCTCGACGATCAGAACGCTCTTTTGCATGATAAAATCCATTCCGCCCCGAAGGCGGCGGACCATCCGCAGCCGGCCAGTCCGAACATAACGGCAAGCGGTAGCAGAGAGAAATTTACGAAAGGGAAATTCAGTTGAAGAAAGCGCTACCCGACTACGACTTGTCCACAGAGCCTGAGGAAAATTTGCCGTTTCCGGCTGTGGCCCCTTCGGAGTCCTCGGAAAGCGTTGAAGATCCAGCGCAAGACCTTGCTATCAAAGCTTTCCTTTTTCTTGCCGTTGATGCGGAAAGAGCGCGGCGCTTTGCGGCAGAAACGGGGCTCGGCCGCGAAAATCTCCGCGCAGCGGCAGAATCGCCGGACATCCTGCACGGCGTGCTCGATTATCTCGCCGGCAACGAAAGCCTGCTGCTTGCGTTCACAGAAAATTGTGGCATCGAACTCGCCGATTTCGAACGCGCGCACGCCGCGCTTTCTGCCACGGGAAAATAATGTCTGCGGCTGGGGCTTATTGCCGTGATTGCCTCACAGCGTTCACACCGGCTGCCAAGCAGCCGTTTGACCGCTGTCCTAGCTGCCATTCGCCGCGCCTTCTGCGCCACGCTGAAGTCGACACGCTCGCGATTGCGCATATCGACTGTGACGCCTTTTATGCGGCGATCGAAAAGCGCGACGCACCGCATCTGCGCGATCAGCCGGTGATCGTGGGTGGCGGCAAGCGCGGCGTCGTCGCAACCTGCTGCTATGTCGCGCGAACCTTTGGCGTGCGCTCGGCCATGCCGATGTTTAAAGCGCTCGCCGCCTGCCCGCACGCCGTCGTCATTCGCCCCGACATGGCAAAATATGTCCGCGTCGGAAAAGAAATCCGCGCTTTGATGCAAGAGCTGACGCCGCTTGTCGAGCCGCTGTCGATTGATGAGGCCTTTCTCGATCTCGCCGGAACGCAAGCGCTGCATGGCGCCGCGCCGGCCTTTGTTCTCGCCAAGTTCGCCAAAAGAATCGAGGACGAATTGGGGCTCACCATCTCGATCGGGCTCAGCTACTGCAAATTCCTGGCGAAGATCGCTTCCGATCTCGATAAGCCGCGCGGCTTCACCGTCATCGGACGGGCGGAGGCCAAAGCGTTTCTCACCGAACGCCCGGTCACGCTCATCTTTGGCATCGGCCGCACGGCCGAAGCGCGGCTGGCGCGCGATGGTTTTCACAAGATCGGCGATCTGCAACGGCGCAGCGAAGCCGATCTGATGCGGCTTTACGGCCAGGAAGGGCGGCGCCTGTGGCGCTTGTCGCAAGGCATCGATCCGCGCAAAGTCGAGCCGGAGCGCAAGACAAAGAGCATTTCGGCGGAGACGACATTCGAGACCGACATCGCCAAAGAAGACGAACTCGCGCCGATCCTCTATCGGCTCTGCGAGCGCGTTTCAGCGCGGCTCAAAAAGGCCGATCTCGCCTGCCGCAGTGTCACGTTGAAACTGAAGGCGGCGGATTTCACGCTGCGGACGCGCGCCCATTCGGGCCTCGCGCCGACGCACTTGTCCGGTCGGCTCTTCGCGCCGGCCGCCAAACTTCTGAAAGCCGAATTGGACGGCACGCGCTACCGACTTATCGGCCTCGCCGCGGGCGATCTTTGCTCCGCCGATCTGGCCGACCGCGGCGATCTCGTTGACACCGGCGCCGCGCGCGACAAGGCTGAGGACAAAGCCATCGATCAAATCCGCAGCAAATTTGGCGCGGAAGCAATCGTCAAAGGCATTGCGTTGGAGAAACGGCGGCGTTGATTCTATTTGGTGCAAGCCGTCGTCGGCAGAAGTTCCAGACTCGTCATCTCGCCGGCGAGAACGAAGTCGCCATAGTCGAGCCGCAAGGCGCGTGAAATCCCGTTCTCATAAAGATCGAAGGAGAGAATGTAGTTCGGCAGCTCGTCCTTGTGTGCGATATCGAAATAGGAAATCGTCACCGGCCAGCGGCGCATATCTTTCAACAAGGGAATCTGCACCGCCGGCTCGATCGCGGTCTTGGTAACCGGATCACCGATGAACGTTGTCGTTTGAAAGATCTTGTCGCCTGTATCCGAGCCGTCATAGACCTTCTCTTCGAGAATATGCTGACCGGCCTCGGCGGCCGCGAGGATGTATTTCAGATGTTCGGTCGGAAACAGAGCGGAGCGATCGATATCAAGATTTTCCTCTTTCGGCTTGGTCAGCGCGACGGCGACAGCGCCAGGCATGCGCTGCGCGTGACCATCGATCGAATCCGCCGGCTCGTCATCGATCTGCGTCTCGGTCTTGAAGGCGAAGGTCTTGCCGTTGGCATCCTCGAAGGTCGTCGACCGCATATCGGAAATGCGGGTCGGCCCTTCCGCCGGCTGCAATTCAGTCAATTGCCGGAAAGTTTGGGTGTAACCCTCGCAAGAGGAGCCGGTGAAATCGAAGGCGATGCGACCGCGCGCGAAAGTCGGGCTTTTGGAGCCCGTCGCATTCATCAACCTGAGGTCATAGACCGCCCGATGTGAAGCGAGTTGAATGGCGTCAACTGCGGATTCCTTCAAGATCAATTTCGGCAGTCTCGGCTGCGTCCGGGCCGCAAGAACTGGCAGTGAGAAAAAGCCGATGACGGCGACACCTGCCAGAATTGAGGCAGCGAGGACTGGACGTTCTTCGATGGGGCTAACCAAGGCGCATCTCTCCCTTGTGCCGTGATGACCAATTCCCTGTTCTGGGCGGCGGTCGAAATTAAGGCGCGACGGCAAGGCGGGCAATCTAATCCAATGCGCCGTCTCGGCAAAGTGAGCGCATTTGCGCTGTTTTGGCCGGCCTTGGCCGCTCGCCGCCCGGCCTTGACCGGACTTGCCAAGCCATTCGCAATCGGCACATTGGGGCAGAAACTTAAACCGGAGTGCCAGGATGAGCGCAGTCGCAGCGCGGCTAGAAAGTCTCAAGATCACGCTCCCCAAGGCGGCGGCACCCGTGGCCAATTACGTCCCATTCGTGATTTCAGGTCCCATTCTCATCATTTCGGGGCAACTCGCCTTTGGCCCCGACGGCAAACTCGATCCCGCGCATGCCGGCAAAGTCGGGGGCGCGGTTTCGGTCGAAGCGGGGCGGGCGGCGGCCGAGCGCTGCGCCATCAACATCCTCGCGCAGGCCAAAGCGGCGCTCGGCGACCTCGACCGCATCCGCCGTTGCCTGCGCCTCGGCGGCTTCATCAATGTGGCGTCCGGCTTTTCGCAGATCGCTGGCGTGATGAACGGCGCCTCGGATCTGATGGTGGCGGCCCTCGGCGATGCCGGCCGGCATGCCCGCTCGACCATCGGGGTCGCGGAACTGCCCCTCGACAGCGCTGTTGAGATCGAGGCCATGTTCGAGATCGCGGGATGAGCCCTGCGAATGCGCCACAAGGTCGAAGGCCACCTCGTCGCTCTCTTGGGCCGTGCCGGAAGGCGGATCGCATGATATTTGCAGGGGAAGTGACCGTGAGGCCCATTGAGAGAAGAAACGAAACCGCCTTCCACCCATCCGTCCCGCCACCGTCTCATATCCCTTTGTCCTTCGCCGAAATCCGGGCGATGATCTGACCACCATTACGTGCTTCCCAGCCAGGAGCCGCCATTTGTTTCGTCCGAAGTTCGATCAAGACAGCTCGCCCATTTCAATTTCAGCGGAACCGATCCGAGATTGGGGCTTCGGCTTTGTCACAGGCCACAGAACACGTGTCGTCATCTGCATGGTGCTCGTCAATTTCGTGTTGATCGGCTGGTATCTGATGTCGCCGGTGGCGAAAGCTTCGACGACCATCTTCGACCATGTCTGGTCCTGGGCGAGCTTGCTTTGGCTCTGCCCACTTCTTTCCGGCTCGCTGGGTCTGTTAGGCACGATGGCTTATCGTCATCCCGACGATCTCGACCAGGCGCAACCGATCAACCGGGCACTATGCTGGCGCGTTGTCACGGCGGGCAAAAATATCGATGTCGTCTTGAGCACCATTCGCCGCTGCCAAAGTGAGATGGCGAAATCGCCGCTCGCTCAATACATCATCGAAGTCGTCATCGATGAGTGCGACAACGTTCGCCGGCTCCCAATGGATCAAAAGGATGTGCGCATCATCGTTGTTCCGCAGGATTACCAAGCGCCGAACCGCTCTCGATTCAAGGCAAGGGCCCTGCACTACGCGCTTTTGCATTCACCAATCGCCGATACGACCTGGATCGTCCACCTCGACGAAGAAACCCAGCCGACCTCCTCCTCAATCAAGGGCATCTGCAAGTTCATTGCGGAGGAAGAAGAGTCAGAGAGACTGCGCATCGGACAAGGCGCGATCCTCTATCATCGCGAATGGAAAAAACATCCCTTTCTCACCTTGGCGGACAATTTCCGCACCGGCGACGATCTCGCCCGTTTCTATTTCCAACATAAATTGGGCATCACATTCTTCGGGTTGCACGGCTCCTACATCGTGATCCGCAACGACGTCGAGAAGGCGACCGGTGGCTTCGATTTCGGCCCCCACGGCGACATCACCGAAGACTCGTTTTGGGCGGTCAAGGCGATGGAGGATGGTCTGCGCTGTGCCTGGGTGCACGGCTATCTCGAGGAGCAATCCTGCATGTCCGTCCTGGATTTCCTTCGCCAACGTCGGCGGTGGTTCCAAGGATTGGTGAAGGTCTCTGTACACGCGCCAGTGAAATTGCGTTGGCGCCTCTGTCTCGGTCTCAACACGATCTTGTGGGGCCTGTCGCCCTTGGGGATGTTTTATACGCTCGGCAACTTTTTCCACCACGTCTACATCAGCCCGATCATCGTCATTCTGGCAAGCTTCTCTTCCGCGGCCTTCGTGACCTTCAACGTCACGGGTCTGAAGATCAATATGGACGAGCATGGGATCATCAGCCTGCCCAGGCGCGTCCTCCTGACGGCGTGCCAGGTGCTCCTGATCCCGATCTTTTCCGCGATGGAGAGTTTCGCCGCCCTCTGGGCCATGTGCACCGCGACCAAAGACTTCCAGGTCGTCAAAAAATAGCCATCGCGTTCGAAGCCACGTTCAAGCTCGCGTCTTAACCCTTATTTCCACAACGCTTTTCCCCCTCGGCGCTAACCACGCCGCAAGAGAAAGGGACGCCAAGGGCTTGCCGCAGCAGCAGAGCCGACCGACAACTCAGCCAATGTGTTGGTTGGGAGTCGTATCATGTTGAGTAAGCTCTTTTTTGCCGCCGCCGGCGCGGCCCTGTTGGCAAGTTCGCCGGCCTTCGCCGGCCCTTGGGTCAATTACGACGGCTATTATCCGATCGGTCTCTATGCCCAATATGCCGTGCCCTATTATTACGCCTACGGCCACTATGTGTATCCCTATGGCCGCTACGCGTACCCTTATGGCAGCTATATGGATGTGACCGTGGGCGTGCCGGTCGTGACCTATGCGCCTGTGCATGTGCGCGTCTATAGCGTGCCGCAGGAGCCGCCCTATTATAATGTTCCGCCCTATGCGGTTTACGCGCCTTATTGAAAGGGAGCGTTGAGCGTGGCAGAAGGCGGCGCGCCTCGCTTGCGAGATCGCGCATGAGAGGGTGCCATGTTCATCGCCATGAATCGTTTCAAGGTCAAAAAAGAGGAATGCGCGGCGTTCGAGGATGTCTGGCTCAATCGCGATTCACGTCTCAGCGACGTGCCGGGCTTTATGAGCTTTCATCTCTTGCGCGGTCCCGAGCGCGACGATCACGTGCTCTACGCGTCGCATACCGTGTGGGCGAGCCAGGACGATTTCATCGCCTGGACAAAGTCCGAGCATTTTCGCGCCGCGCATGCCGGTGCCGGCGAGCGGAAGCCACTCACGCTCGGCCATCCTGAATTCGAAGGGTTTGAGGTGGTGCAGAGCCTCGAAAATCCGGATCTGCGCACAACGCCCTAAACCGCGATCAGCGTACCTTGTCCCAGCGCGTCGAAAAGACCGTATCGCAGATGCCGGGGCTACCGAAGCCGTCGCTGAAACTCACATTGAAGCGGCGATGATGTTCGGCGTGCGCATGGCTGCTGATCAGCCCACTGACAATGCTGCCGAGCGGTGGAACGGCTTTGAAGAAGCGGCTCTCCTGAAACGGCACGGCAAAATCATAGCCGGAATGTTCGTAAAGGCCGCCGAAGGCACCGAGGCCGGCGACAAGAAATTGAAACAGAATATCGCTGCCGCCGCCGCCGATGAGAACCAGCGGCAGAAGATAAGGCAATGTGATTTCAAGAAAGAAATCCGGCCCACTCATATAGCAGGCGCTGATGCTGCGGCTCGCACCCGTCGAATGATGAATCGCATGGCCGAGCACCTTCATCAGGCTGGGGCGATGCAGAATGCCGCGATGCGCGATGTATTGAACGATATCGTGGCCGACTCCCATCGCGATCAGGCTGAGAACGAAACGCAGGGGCGAGAGATGCGCCACGCCGGTAAAAGCGAGTCGGCTCCATTGCAGGAAAACCATCGTTGGCAGAAGGATGAAGAACTGATTGGCGAGCACCCGCGGCAGCATCGCGCGATAAGAGAGGCGATCGACATTGCGGACCTTGGCGCTCTTGAGCCAATCGTTGCGGTCGCAAAGCTCGAAGAGATATCCAAAACCGTGATAGACGGCCATCATCACCAGGAAGGTCGCGACCGAAAGCGGCAGCCATTCCGGCAAAGCGCCATTGGCCGCAAGTCCGCCCGCGAAATTCCAATTCGTCCAACCCATTGCGCGCCCTTACAGCTTTTGCGTGTTCAACCTGCCCTGGGTTCTAGGCCGGGGCCCGGATGGGGGCAAGCCCGCTCGGTTGAGCGGGATCAAAACCACGACACATGGGGGCCTCCCCCGACGCCAAATTTTGCACAGCTTTCCGCCTTTGACGGGGGCCCGCGACGGATCGCGGTTGACGGCCCCAAGGCAACAGGCGAGGAAGCCTGAGGAGCCCTGTTCGGAACCGCCATGGCCGACTCTAAGCCCGATTTTCAGTCCGAAAAACAGCGCATCGCCCGCCAAGCCGCGCGCATGCTTCTGGAAATCGAGGCCATCTCCTTCAACGCGAAGGAGCCCTTCATTTTCACCTCAGGCTGGGCGAGCCCCGTCTATACCGACATGCGCAAGATCATCGCTTACCCGCGACTCAGGCGCGGGCTGATCGATCTCGCTGCCACGACCATCGAAGCCGAAATCGGCTTTGAGAGCCTCGATGTCGTCGCTGGCGGCGAAACGGCCGGGATCCCGTTCGCCGCGTGGCTGGCCGACCGCCTCATGCTGCCGATGCAATATGTGCGCAAAAAGCCAAAAGGATTCGGCCGGAACGCGCAGATCGAGGGCAGAATCATCGAGGGTGGCCGCACGCTTCTCGTTGAGGATCTGGCGACGGATGCCCGCAGCAAGGTGAATTTTTGCGAGGCGCTGCGGAGCGCCGGCCAGCGCTGCGACCATGCCTTCGTGTTTTTCTTTTACGACATTTTTCCCCAGGCGCGCACGCTCATGGCCGACCTCGGCGTCAGCCTTCATTATCTCGTGACCTGGTGGGACGTCCTTTCGGCGGCCAAGGACGGCGCCTCTTTCTCGGAAGAAACTCTCGCCGAGGTCGAGCGTTTTCTTCATGCGCCGGCTGCCTGGTCGGCTGCCCATGGTGGCATTTCAGAGTTCAAACCCGCTGGTTAATTAGCCTTCTGCTTGGAACGTGTTGCAAGCTGGGTGCGCTTGTCGCAAATCTTGCAAGGAAAGGGTGCGGGCCCGCCCCCCGCCCCGGTGTTGACGCAAAGCTTTATTGAAATCGATTTGAGATTGAACCCGAACGCGAACGGATCATGCCAGCGTCCTCGAAGATCCCATTTTTTGAACGGGGTGTCGGCCTCCGCCGGCCCCGAGTGGCGATGTTCGGCCTGGTGGGCCTCGTGGCGGTGATTTTGGCGGCCTCGGCGGCGCTCCATCTTGGCGCGGCCCCGCGCAGCGATGCCGATCCCAGTCAGGACGGTCCGGCAGATTGGGCCGGAGTGGTTCCCGGCGACAAGCAGGCGAGCCTCTACGGTCCTAGGACCGCACCGCTCACCTCGTCCGACTACACCTCGGGTTTCGACAAGAACGCCGCCGGCCTCGGCCCGCTGCCGGAGACGAAGCCGGTTTTGAAGCTAGTGCAGCCGCAGGACGCGCGGAGCTGCCCGGATGGCCTCAATTGCACCTTCCGCCCGCTCAATAAGGTCAGTGCCCTCCCCGCGGGCCGCAACGTCGCATCGCTCGATAGCGACCAGGCCGTGAACCAACCGCCACCACCGCCGCCGAGCGGTCTTGGCCTGCTGACAGCCAATCTGCATTTGCCAATTCATCTGCCCAATCGCTGGCCATCGGCGAACAGCTGGTTGAAGCCAGCCAACACGCTGATTCTGAAGCCGGCCGGCAATCTGCTGAAGCCTTTCGCGAATGTCAGCAATTCGGTCAGCAATTCAGTTGTGAGTTTCGTCAAGAAACTGTGACGCGCGGAAAGCGCTGCAGCGCGCAAGAACGCCATGAGTCTGTCGCATTGCACGCGCGTGCAACACTTTGAATTCACCGCATGCCGCATCGCGAATTCGCGCTTGCAAATCGTCGAAGCGCGAGAAAATTCTTCTCGTTCCGCGCCAAAATAAAGTGCCTGAGTGATCCCGGAGAAACTGTCGGCTCGGAGCAATTTATCCTAGGCTGCGCCTGCCGCAGCGGGCGGTCGGCAGCAACGGAGAGTTTCATGCATGGCATAATCATTTGGCTCATTATCGGCGGCCTTGCGGGCTGGATCGCTGGCCTCATTGTTCAGGGCACCGGCTTCGGCATCCTCGGCGACATAGTCGTCGGTATCGTTGGCGCTATCGTTGCCGGCTGGTTGTTGCCTCAGCTCGGGATTCATATCGGCACGGGCTTTGTCACCGAGGTTGTCGATGCGATCATCGGCGCCGTGATTTTGCTCGTGGTCGTCGGGCTGATCCGGCGAGCACTTTAGTTCAATCGCCAGGATTTCGCTTCGCTTGGAGCGGACGATCGAAAGAGCGGCCTTGGTCGACGCGCTGCGCGGCCCCAAGGCCGCTGTTTTTTCAGCGATGCTTATCGCTTGCTGTTGTGGCTGATCGCCCAAACATAAGCGGCGACGTCTTCGACCTGTTTGTCGGTCAGCGGCGCACCGCCTTTCGGCGGCATAGCGCCCGAAAATATCTTGGGTTTTGGCACGCCATTGGCGATGATCGCGTGGATCGAGGCAAGACTGCCATCGCCCCAGATCCATTTCTTCATCGTGAGATCGGGACCGACGGATGTGCCTTTCGCGTCCGAGGCGTGGCAGCCGCTGCACGTGCCGCCCGAGGCGCCATGGAAAATGTCGTCGCCGTCCGTCACCTCTTCCTTTGTCGCGCCCGGCGGCACGGGCAGCGATGCGTCCTTATCTCGTCCGGCATTGGGATGAATGCCTTCCGGCGGCAGCACGTTCTGCGCTGAGGTGGCACTGCTCTCCAAGGCCGACGCCGGAGCAATCGTCTTCACATCGGCTGGTCCCTGATAGGTCACGCGCCAAATGCGTCCATGCATATCGTCGGAGATGAAGAGCGCGCCATCTTTGCCCACGGCAAGCCCAGTCGGCCTAAATGCGGCCGCGCCCGGTTCTTTGACCGCCCCGGCAAAACCATCGGCGAAGACAATAAAGGCGCCCGACGCCTTGCCGTCGGCCATGGGCTGAAACACCACATTGTAGCCGCCTTGCGGCGCCGGCGCGCGGTTCCAGGACCCATGAAAGGCAATGAAGGCGCCGCCTTGGTAGGGGACGGGAAAGGCTTTGGCTTGATAGATCAGCATATCGTTCGGCGCCCAATGCGCCGGAAAGAATGCGATGGGCGCCTTTTTGCCAGCGCAGATGCCGACGGTCTTGCCGTCGCCGCCATATTCGGGGGCCAGCACAAGCTTCTTCTGAAAGCCGTCGAAATAGCATTCGGGCCAGCCGAAATCGGCGCCTTTCGTCAATTCGACGATGACTTCCGCCGGCAGATTGTGGCCTTGATCCGGTGTATAGAGATGCGGCCAATTCTCATAGAGCTGATCGCGGCCATGCTGCGTATCGAAGAGACGGCCTGCCGCATCGAAGGTGAGCCCCTCGCCATTGCGCAGACCCGTGGCGTAGCGCTCCGCAGGCGAGAACAATTGGCCGGTCTTGTTCGCATCATAGCGCCAGATGCCGCCCCGCGCTTCGAGTTCGGTGCAGGGCTGCTGTCCTGGCGATCCGATCATGCGATTAAGCGCCTGGCAGGAATTGGTCGCCGAACCGAGATCGACGTAAAGATCGCCGCCGGCACTGATCACGAAAGGGTGCATGGGATGATCGCCGGTAAGCGGCAATCCGGAAACGACGACTTCCGGCGGCCCTTTCGGGACGATGTCGTCCGGTTCGAACCGATAGCGCAGAATTTTATCGGATTCTTCCGCGAAGAGGCCGTCCTTATAGATTGCGATGCCGGTGCCACCTTTCGCGCCGAGCGCTTCCGGCTCGCCGAAATGGCGGACCACATCGGCGTGGCCCGTGCCTTTACTGTCCTTCAACGCCGCGAGAAAGCCGCCGCCTTCCAGCAGGCCATTGCGATAATAGGCCCCGCTCCAACTGTTCACATAGAGCACGCCTTCGGGGCCGACTGCCATGTGACGCACATGGCCGATGTTGTCGGCGAAAACGGTCGCACAAAATCCGGGCGACAAGGTGATGCCCACCGATGCGCAGCCCTCGGCCCGCGCGAGTGTCGAGGCACCGACGATCACGAGGCTCATAGCGGCGGCAATGCCGAGCCTAGCAGTGAGCAGACTCCGGCGCCCGTGGGTCCGCGCGCTGTTGATAAAAATGGAAAATGGATCGCTTTTCATGGATGCTCCGCTGGAAGAATCGCTTCTGCAGCTAAGGCAAAAATTTCATATTCCAAGTGCGCGGTTGCGGGAATGTGAAGCGGTAGGCAGGTGTTGACGCTGAGGGACAATCGCGTGATTTTGCGCCTGTCGGCGAAATCCATTAGGACACACTCCGGGAAAATGCGGGAGCAAGTGATCACATGAGAGCGGCCCGGATCGCGCTGGTTTCACTCGCAGGGGCTGTGGCACCGTTCGTGCCCTGCCTTTCCGCAACGGCCGGCGATCTGGGCCGCCCGCCCCTTGGGCCTTTCGCCAGCGCCACGCTTTATTTCGACAACACCACCGGCGGCGTCAGCATTCTTTCGCAGAACAATGTCGCGCTCGCCATTCGCCCAGCGCAATATCAAGACATGGCCATGTCACGCGCTTTTTACGTCGAATGCCGGCTTGCGCCGAACGATGGGTTGCGCAGCATCGGCGTGTGGGTCGGCACGCCGGCGCATACGATTCCCGCCGATGTCGTCGATTACCACACTTTCGATCCGTCCTATGTCGAACTCGATATCGACACCGCCTATTTCGAAAACCGCAGCGACGACCTGCTCTTCAAAAATCACGAGATCCATATCGAGTTTTTCGAAAATCCATGAGCCGTCTGAGCCGTCCGCCTATGCAAAATTGTCGAGCGATCTTCCGGCTCGTGCTCGCCGCCATTCTGGCATCGCTCAGCGTCGCCGCGGACGCCCAATATTCTTCGCAATATTCGGAAGGAACATGCGGCGGCGTGATGCGGGGCTATGACGGCCGCGGCTATCAATGCGAGTCAAACCGCAAACCGGTTTGTGAAGTGAGCACTGGACGATGCGTGTGCCTGCTGAGACGAGAATGCGCCGCAAGCCGTGATGAGCCTTGGTGAGGAGAAAACCCCCGCCTCGCGGCGTGCCCTTCTCCACCCTGATAACGCAAGAAAGACGCTATCCACCGTGAGGGCTATATCATAAAGCTTTATGAGCGTTATCTTTTCAACGCTCCGCTCTGTTCCAGCGGACAGTATGTCGGAATGGTCTCCCTTATGCACATCGTTCTCATCGCCAGTGGAATGGCCAATCGGGGAGAACATAGCTATCGGCTCATCCAAGAGGTACGCGCCGCGCTCATACGACGAGGTATCGGGGTCAACGCCTTCGCTTCAAAGTCGCTCGATCCTACAATCATAGAAGAAGGGATCGCCGTCCCACACTTCGAATATTCGCTTTACGACAGTGTCGGCCCGCGCATCTCGGACCAATGGGTTCGACAGCTCGAGAAACTCTGGAGCGGCGCAGAAGGCGCTCTCAGCTACCCTGCGGAATTTCTGACGTGGAAAATTCTCAACCGCTCCTTTCAACATGATCTCGAGGCGTTGCCGCCCGATCTTTGCACACCGGATCATCTCATGGTGATCACAGCGGTGAGTCAAAATCAGCTCTCTGGCGTCGTTGACTTCATGCACACCCGACCGCCGGATTCGCTTCCGAAAGTCATTTGCCAGTTAATGTTTCCGCCGAGCTGGACGCCGTGGGGCCGCACCGCCCGCCATAGTGAGGCTTATTATAGAAAGGCATTTCAAAAAGCCTCACGATTCATTGGAGACAAACTCTTCTTCACGACAGAGAACGCGGCGATTGCGAGAATTTATCGCGAGCGTTATGGGTTGAAGACGACAACTCTACCGATCCCCTTCGCAATCGCGCGACGATCCAACCAGACTGAAAAAACGATTCGTCTTGGCTTTTTTGGCTATTCAAAGAGTGCCAAAGGCTTTCACCTTCTGCCGGAAGTGGCGGTTATTTGTCAGAATGCCGGCCTTGACGTCGAATTCCTGATCCAAATTCAACACTCAGGATGGGAGCGAGCAACCATCGAGGCTGAGCGCAAACTGCGGAGCCTGCCCAACGTCCGTTTGATCGAAGGCGTGTTGAATTCGGATGATTACGTCAGAGAGACGAATCTCGCCGATGTCGTTTTGCTTCCCTATCATCCGGTTTTGTTCGGCATGGGTGGCTCGGGAATATTTACAGAGTCGGTTGCCGCGGGAAAGCCAATCATCGCTTCGGAGGGAACTTTCGCCGCTGAAAGCATCAGAACTGGCGAGGCGCAAGGGGAAGTTTTCGCGCCTTATACGGCGTCAGCATTTGCAGCCGCCATTTTCCGACTCTTGCCGCGCATGTCAGAGTGCGGGACGCGCGCCGCTGCCCATGCAGAGGCTTTCGCGCGTCGCCACAGCGGCGACGCCTATGTGGACGCATTGTTCTTCGCGATCCGTCCGATCGGCGTCACTTGAACGCACGGTGGTGGCGTTCGAGTTGCGCTCAATATAGTCTATGTTTAAGAGCATTTTGTTTTTTGGCACATGGGGACGTCGTGAATCACATCCTCTCTGATGCGAATGAGTCCAAAGCGACTAATAACGCCTCTGATAACCTGACGACGAGCCCGGGTTTACTCACAATATGCATCTGTTCGCACAACCCTCGACCCGAACTGTTCTACGAAAAGGTTCTGCCAGCGCTGCGACGGCAGACTGCAAAACCCCGGGGGTTGTCGGTTCTGATCGTTGACAACGCCTCCGAACCTCCGATCGACGTGAGCACCTGCCGCGATGCTTTAGGGCACGACACAGACTTTAGGGTGGTCTTGGAGCCTCAACTAGGCAACGTACACGCCCGCGCCCGTCTGATCACAGAGACCTCAACGTCTTGGGTCCTGTTCGTCGATGACGACCTCGAATTGCCCCCGAATTATGTTGAGAACGGACTGAAAATCATAGCAGACAACCCCACTCTCGGCTGTTTCGGCGGCAAGCTTATTCTGCCGGAATACCTGAAACCGGCTCCATGGGTGGAGTTACTGTTGCCCTTCTTGGCGATCCGGGACTTTGGTGACGAACCTATCAGCCGATCTGCCGACGAATGGGGGCGATGGGAGCCGGCCACAGCCGGTGCCTTTGTCTGCCGCCGGTTGTTGCTGCGTTATTTGGACCAAATTCATAGCAATAAGGACACACACATTCTCGGGCGCAAAGGGCGCCGTTCAATGCTTTCGGGAGAAGACTCGCTATTAATGCGGGGCGTTTTCAAGGAGGGGCTGCTAGCTTCTTACCAACCATCACTTCATGCCTATCATCATCTGGATCCTCGACGCTTCAAGCTCGGGTACCTGATTCGGTTGGTCTACGCCTATGGACGTACCGTAGTGATCCTGGATCGATTGTTGCGGCCGGAGCCCGCCAAAACGCTTGCTAATCAAGGTCGGTCTCTGAAAAAGGTCCTCGGGATGTTGCGCGACCTAGTTCCTTGTTTCCTCTATGACTGCAAGCAATCGTTGCGCTACGCAATATGCTTCGCCGCTCACCGTATCGGCAGTCTCGTTGAGCAACTGGTCGATAGCCGAGATAGCGGGAACGAGCATTGATAGTTTGCACGACGTTCGATGCGCTTTCATGCCTGACTGTCGCGCTATTCATTGACAGCGAAAGCAAACGATTAATTCCGCGCCGCATCGAAAAAAATGGTCAGATCGGTCAGATCGGATTGAGCGGCGGGCGAATTATTGGCCCCCCTCTCGCACATCATGGCTTTATCGCCGACACATAAATGGACTCATAGTCTCTTTCTTGGAGGTCCAAATTCGGATCAAATTGGCGCAGCTTTACAGAAGTAAACCCAGCTTTTTTTAAAACCTCGACGATATTTTCTTCATCGAACATATATTTATGATGGCCGTCCATGTAAGCAATGTAATTGATTATATCCATTTTCAACTCAGAAATGACGGCAGGTTTATAAGTTAAAAAACCTTTGTCGAAATTGGTTGGGTCTAGGTAGCCCTTGACGTACAAACCGGCATTCGGGACGCAGGCGCTGAACTCTCCACCGGATTTGAGACAGCGAAAGCAGCTTTTCAGGAGCTGCATGAGATCTGAATAATAAAAATGTTCGAGCACATGCGACGAATAGATTATTGAAATACTGTCGTCCGGAAACGGAAGTGGTAGCATCAAATCCCAGCAAAGATCGGCCTCACACGAGCGGTCCAAAGTGATCCAGCCATTTTTTCTGGGCGCGAAACCCGAACCGATTTCAAGTTTGAGCCGAGCATTACTGCGCACTAGATCCTTCGCTTTTTTTATCACCGCTTCTCGCGCGTGGGCATTCTGCGCAGACTCGAACCTGAAAACTCTTTTCGCAATTTTTTGAAGCGCTTCCAATGCCAAAACTGCCATTGCTCTGTTCTTTACTTTCAGGTAGCCAGACGTCACAAAACCATGCGTCATCTGATCGCTATTATCGATGCGAAACGTCAAAAGTCTATCAACTTTTCCCGGACATCCGCTAGTTTGCGCCACACTCAGCTCAGTTGAGTGGAGATGACTTATGACGATCATGGTTGAGATTGCTCCCGGCGAGCTGATCGATAAGATCACTATCCTCGAAATCAAACTCGGCAACATTCACGACGAAGGCAAGCTCGCCAACATACGCGTCGAATATGAGAGCCTGATCGGCGTGCTCCAACGTGAAGTCGCGCAAACCGATGCGCTTTCGCGCCTGACGGCGGCCCTCAAGGAGGTCAATGCGGAACTCTGGCGGATCGAAGACGAGATTCGCGCGCAGGAAAGAGCCGGGACATTCGGCGCGGAATTCGTCGCGCTGGCGCGCGCGGTCTATCGCACCAACGATCGGCGCGCGGCCCTCAAGCGTGAGATCAACGATCTTTTGAAAAGCGCAATCATCGAAGAAAAGAGCTATGCAGCCTATTGAGGCTGCTTATTTCCAGCGATTGATTGAATGGTGAGCGCGCCGGGATTCGAACCCGGGACCTCCTGATTAAAAGTCAGATGCTCTACCGGCTGAGCTACGCGCTCGGAGGTGCTTGGTGGGATGCGTCCGTCTAGCGGGATCAATGCGGC